>JAABUS010000516.1_pt1 | contig 96267 bp, 71 predicted proteins | sample 5560161 | NCBI WGS metagenome assembly JAABUS01 (sample SAMN10711885, study PRJNA513376) | rock metagenome | isolation source: Antarctica rocks | place: Antarctica: Victoria Land, Trio Nunatak nord | collected 2016-01-04
TTGAGCTGACCCCGGAGCTCCCCTCTAGCCAGGTGCCTGACAGCCAGTCGCAGAGTCAGCGAGGAGGTCCACAACGAGGCGGGCGAGGGGGTCGGCAGCGAGGCGGGCGAGGGGGTCGGCAGCGAGGCGGGCGAGGGGGTCGGCAGCGAGGTGGGCGAGGAGGTGCAGAGGGTCGAATTGGCGATGTTCCGGCCTCCTACATGGGCAGTTTTCAGATGTAATCTAGATAAAGGTCGATTCTGAGCATGCAAAAGATATGTTTCAGGTTTGAATTTGCAGTGGGAGAACGGCGAGAAAATACATTGAATTTGGTGGTAGACAGGCGCAAAACTATGTATATCTCATAACCTTCCCGTGATCTTGTTGATGTTGTTTGTTTACGGGGTCACTGGACCCTGTAAATTACCCTATTAGGCTTAGTGGGGAGGGGTGGTGTGCCAGCAGTGTGGTGGGTGGTGTGTCAGCAGTGCTAGGTGGTGTGTCTGTATTGGCTACTTTAAAATATCTATTCCAGCCCTATTTGTTTCGTCCTATCCCTTCGGGGGCGATAAGTCTGCCACCCCAGGATTACGGGTAAGCCTATTAGGTACCCATCAAGATATTCGTACTACGGTACTTGGGGTTTTAATTGTTGGCGCTGAAGCCACAGTCAGGGATTTATTTTGCGGTGCTGACCAATCAAGTGCCCTGTATTTGCAGATCGCGCCAACAATTAAAACCCCGGATACATTGTATGTTGCGGAGGACCCCATATTTTCCGCTAGGAAATCTAAATATTCATTTCCAGCTTCCCATTGGTCTGGTTAGTCATCTTCGGTACCTTTCTAGTACCTCAATAGGCCCCACGAAGGGATAGCTGATGAGCTTTCAAATCAGCTGTCCAATGACTTAACCGCCGACGTTGTAGTGGCTGTTTCATCACTACCTTAGGTTAAGGGATAGCGCTCGGCGACCTTTTGTCTACTAGTACAAAGACCTTGCCATGGACACTTCATTATTTCAGATTGTGAACCTCTCTGCGCTATGGATACTTGCATTCTAACGCTACGCCCCACGAATGAACGCGCCGGGACAGTGGTTCGAGGGCACCTCAAGAAGCGTGTGCTTCTTCAAGATGATCCTCCTGCATTAGCCTTTCATTTGGATGAGGCAGGAAATTTCCATTTTGGGCGAGCCGAATTTTCTGATGTAGTGCTTACACATCCGAAGTGTAGCGCAAAGCACGCTTTTATCTCAGTCAACGATGATGGCACCCCTACGTTCCATGACACGTCATCGAACGGGACCAAGATAGGGAAGGATGTCAAACAGAAGGCTGTAAAGTTGGAAGATGGAATGTCCATCACCATAGCTAAGGCCTCGTTCATTGTTGATATACCACGGCGAGGTGCACTTCAACCACAATACGAGCGCAATGCAAAGCAAGCGACACTACCATCGGCTCTAAAAGCTCTGGAGGCTCTGCCTTTAACATCGGAGTCCACGAACACTGTCCTTCAAGAAACCGTTGGACCTTACAAGACCATGTCCACGGTTCTTGATCGCTCGAAATTTTGCTATAGAGAAGTCGGCCAAATAGGAGAGACTCTCTACATTTTAAAGAGGTTCAAAACCATTGGTTTAGCTGCTCGTGAGCATCGAGCCTGGAAAGTGATGCAAGGTAATGAGAGAAAGCATGTGAGTTTTGATGACTGTGCAGGTCTAATTGCTAGTGGCTAACGATAACGGGAAGCCAAATATCGATACGCCGCTGAGTATCCTTCAGTTCCTAGACAGTCCCATCGTCGTCGTCAATGACTTTCATACACCTATGAACGTTCGCGTATATTACGAGAAGGAACCCCGTATCCCGCGCAAGGTCGCGGCCTGTATCATGACGCAGTTGCTCAAGGCGTTGAAATTTCTACATGAACTTCGCATAATACACTGCAATGTCAAGCCAGAAAACCTCACCATCGCTTCAGAAGAACCATTTCGCATCAAATTGACGGGCTTTGAAATGTCAGCTGTTGGGGATGAAGTACTGATAATGGCGGCGGGCAGTCCACCTGAACTTTGGGAGAAGGGCTACAGAGGTTCGGTGGGTGGTACTATATGGGAGGACACTCTGGCGGCACAAGGCTACTCGGCGAAATGGCCCAGTCCCTTTTGTAGCAAGCCCGTCGACATCTGGAGCGCTGGTGCTGTGTGCTCCGAGCTCACACTTCGAAAATGTCCTAAGTATGTTCATCATAATCGGACGTGGCGTGATGCTGACGCCGAGGCCGCCAAGTATGTCCAACTCATGATCGCCAGTTACGAAAAATCAGCGGAAAGCCCGGAAACCTGGACGCAGAAGCTCAATCTGCCATTTGAATCGACTTCTCCAGCGTTACTGAAATTCTTACAGAAGCTACTACACTTGGACCCAAGATCGCGGTCTAAGGTAGAAGACTGCCTGGGGGATCCATGGCTTACAACAGAAGATCATGATTCGCAGGTGACGGCGTAAGCGTCGGCTTCAGCCGGAACACGCTATTCACAAACGTTTAGGACCAAAGTGTGCTGGCACATAGTAGTGCACGTTTCCACTGAATGTGCTCATGCTGAACAGGCGTGAGCAGTAACAAGCGATAGTCTTTCATCTTGTATACTCTCGCATTACTGATAGCTATTCATCACATCTCGAAATATGTCACCAAGTTCATCTATCGATATATCATGAATAGATTACGGGACGTTCTTCGATTAATCTCTGTCACCCTATAAAATTCTTCGCCATCTGACATGTTGTGCAGCCCAAGGATCACCCTTGTGTCCTCTTCCCTCAGAGAGTAAGACAAAGCAAAAAGGGACAATGAACCACAAGGGGAAGACCACCTTAGCATGAGGTAGCAACCTTTCTAGTTTACCTGAACATACCTAGATTTTATCGAGATGCTCGCCAAAACTGAGTGGAAATTCCTAATGAATATCGGTGTTACCCCACACTGTAAATCTTTCATCCAGTGCTTCATTCAGTGCTTTGTTCAGTGTTTATTCTATGCGTTATTCGATATCATCATATAAGCAAAAACTAGAAATGAAAAGACGCGCGCAGACGTCTACAGAGCGCCCTGGCACGCCTATGGCCGTAGAGAAGTCTTCTTCCGCCTCTAACTTCTTCTAGTTGTTACCCTCTCCATCTCAAGCCCTAAGTTATTTATCATCTTTTCGTCGGTTTCTGATGACTTTTTCTTTGGGGGGTAATCTTGGATTTTTGCCGCGATCTGAAGATGACATCGTGATAATTGAAAAAATCTGAACATACAGTGGACAAAGATAGGCGTGACAGTCAGCGAGTGTTTATGGTTCCTGATAATCTTTGCTGACAACAAATACAAGACCTTCGTTAACATAGACACATCAACTATCGTACATTTCATGCTTTTCTCATCATACCAATGCTCTTACTTCAAGTATCATGTCTAGAGAAGAAAGGTTTCGTGCCATAGCGAGAAACTAAGTCAACGTAACCAAACCAGGAGAGAAGGGGTTGAAGACGCAAAAAAAGGGGTTCACAGCAGCACTACTCTGGAGCCCACTCTCTAAGAGTAGGATGCGGCTACCGGATAGTCCGTCTACAGGAGCAATTATAGCTTTAATGTGAATTAGTTAAGCATCGTTCGAATATATAAGTACCTCCTCAGTTTCCTCGACTAAGTGCTACATGCTTTCCATAGTAGCAAATAAATTGAACACAGGCTATGTACCATTGCACAACTCTTTGAAGCTCATTCATTATCCTCATTAATATCTCAGACAACCTGATAATCTACGTGAGGTCCCTAGAAACGACCTTGGCGTATCACGATAGGCCTTCGGCCAGGTAAGCGAAAGCACGGAGGCAATATGAATAGTCAATCGATGTGTCTGATCTTTGAGAACGGGCATTGAACATACGAGTGACTCTGATAGGCTCAGACAAGTACATCCATTGAGGATCTCTCCAACGTCTACACACCAGGTCGCAGATACAGGAGTTGAATTGAGCGATTGTTGCGTGATGGACATGAGACTGATATTGAATGGCTGGTGGAAAACCCGGCGGTTCGCCCCGAACTTGGAAAGCGTGTTTTGAAATGTGCTGTTTAGCGGCGCTAGGATGTGCGTGGCGAGGCGAGGCGAGTAGTGGGGGGGCTGTGTGAGGTGAAGGTGAAGGTGGAATCAGGAGACTGAATGGGGCGAAGATGTTCTGAGGCCAGGTGGTCCGTCTTATCATGTCCAGTCTAGCTCCGTGTCTGGTCCATACTTTGCCTAACGGTAATAATTTACACGCAACAAAGGCCCAGCAACCATGTTGTAAAGCTACCTAACTGGCGAAACGCGCGCACATGAGTTTCAATTCGAGGTAGCAGGGTTTGGGGCCGAACTTATGGACCTACCGGATCCTTCATTAGCTTTGCTTCTCTTTGACCGAGGCTGATACGATCTTTCTCTTCTCACTTCTTCGAAACTCCCAACCGATTCCACTATGCTAGCTAGATCTTCTTCCTCATCTCTAATTCTGTCACCTTACCCCTCATCGCCTGTCTGCCTTACTAGAAGCCTTTCATCGCCTAGTCCTTCTTCTGGCTTTGTATTGGTCGCAACTCCCGTAGGAGTAAATTTGGAAACAGCCATTGCCTCAACCGTTTCCACCCTCGTATGCATATCCAGCCGTGGGGTAAAACAGAACATTGACATGAGATGCACAGATCTTCTAGCCAGGATCAGGCACCAAGCTCACGCAGTATGCACACAGCGTAGCTTCCAGCGATGAGCCAAGGTGCGCAATAGGGCAAAGGACGACCATTGTCCTCGCAGAGTCTGTAGGGACAGTGAGCACCTCAGCCTTCCGTACCTCCGTTTACTTCCTTCTCATTCACGTCATCAAACATCACACCTAGAATGGCGAAGACGCTTTCACATTCACGTCCAAAACCAAAGAGCAATCCACGTTTTGAGAGGTTGCGCTGGTCCTTGGGGCATGCTGGCATTGTTAAATCCGAGTAAGAAGTTGTCAGTGTAGAGGACGGGCTACACGATACTGTGGTAGATGGAGCGATGCGGCTGAAAATCATAAGGTTCTAGGCGGGCTGAGCGCCACCTGACGCACACTGACGCGTTATGAACATCAGCTTGTTGAAATATATGGGCTGAGAAGCCTCGTACTACTTTGGCGGGGCATCTCGATGTGTTTTGGCGGATTCTGACTACCAGTAAACTCTTGGAACTAATATGGGTTAAAGTGGCACGTTGGGAAACAGCTTATGGATCTCCGCCTCGGTAGGGCTGGGGGTGCGCTAGTAGAGTTTTCACCTTCGCCCTCCTAGATAGTTATCCAACACAAACAAACGCTGCTGACATTGTGCCTTTCACGCAGCATCGATGGCTTCCTTCTACCACTACGTCGATGAAGAACGGCTGCCTAGGCTTCTTCGAAACCACCCCAAAAGAAGCAGCTTGAAGACGAGGATTTGTGCACAACAGCGAAATGTTAAGCAACCCATTACAAGTACCCGGTCACATCACCAAAGGACTAAAATCAGGATCAATTGAGTATACCTTCCTAAGCTCTTATCCACCACATTGTCATCAATTCAACGGCGGTACACTACTGTCTACCTCGCATTTGACTCTTTTTTCTATTGCACGGGAAATTTTTACATGAAGCACCTTCAATCGAACTACTGGCTTCAGGCAATGTCACTAGTTCCCTTGCCAAATTAGCAACCTTTTCCGCACATAATACAAAGCATTGTGCCGTTGCACTTGATCTAAATCATACTTATAATAGGTGATACGAGTATTGACACTTCAGGCTGCAGACTACTACTGATCGTTCGTTTGGTGGGGAGGAGTGACTGGGGGTGGTGAAGACTCGGGTAAGTGATGAGGGTACTAGTGGTTGGGAACGTTACGGGCTATGCATTGCGCCTGGTAGGCAGATTGATCGAATCACTTCGACTTTTTACTGACAAGGGCTAAGTGCTTTTGGTGCTGCAGCTGGATCCGCCGCTCTGCCTTTCCCAGCTTACTAGGAGTTTCCGAGTGCTCTGCGGAAGATGCTTCAGTTTCATCCAGCGAGAGTGTGCTCGGAAAAGGCTGCAGCTCGTGTGGCTTCGGACCTTGCGTTGCAGGGCAGTGAGTTTGGCGCCTGTGGCGGTGCCTCTGTTGTCGCGGGCTTTTTGTTGATGGCTTAGGGCGACGGCGAGATTGATGCTGCTGGTGGAGCGCTTTGTTACCGAATTCAATGAAGCGAACGGTTCATCTGGTTGGGAGAACGATTCACAACAACCTCTCCTCCCCTTCTTTCCGCAAAGATTGGGTGGTGAGTAGCTGTGCCAGCGGTTGATCAAATATGCAGGGCCGCCATCGAGACAGGAGGGATGCTCGAATGAGACATAACCTGGGACAATTCCTTCCGCTGGGTAATGGCGATGGGGAGTAAAAGAAGGCGTGCCATTATTTCGATTGCTGTATGATCTGAGTAAAATGAATGTGAAGTATTGAAAGACTGAAGTGATGAAGTGATGAAAAGAATATCGAGCAATGACTTGAAAAAGATACAAGGTTCTCTAAAGAGTAATCAAATGATAAAGCTACAACTCCGCATGCAACGCCCTCCAAACCCCCCCCGCCCATCCCGCCACCACCCTTTCCACCTCTCATTTGGGCAAACCTGGGCTGCCAGCGACAATGGCGCTGAATACCCGACGCAACGTCCTTCCCCGACTGCCGATCTCTCAAAGCTTCACCACAATTCCGCAACTTCTAGCACGCATCATCGGTATTCTCGTACGAAGCAACCTACATTTGATGACAACACTCAAGTACAGCACTAGAGAATAGCACTAAAAGGTAGCATTTGATGACGGCGTTAAAAGATCATATAGATGTCAACAAACAGAGCTAGATGACAGCGCTGACAGCTTAAACAATCACGAATTTAACCTGATGAGCTTTTAATCGCTCACATCCTTAGAAATTTGACAATAATATGTGAGTCAAAACGTCCGGCACTTCTTGCGGAATAACTTAAACATGGTCATATCTCTCCGAGAATCAGTTGCCCCTTTGCTGGGACCCTGCTCTGGTCATAAATATTCCATCACTGTGCTGAAGGAAATAGTGTCTATTATTGAAGTGTCTATAAGCAGACATGAGAATTGCCCCACGAAGGAACCAAAATCCTCTTCCGTCGTCCCAAAGAAAGGAGCTGGAGTGTTTGGTTGGATCGTCGAAGGTGTTGACACCAATACCGGCAACCCTGTCGCGATTAAGAGATTGCAATACATCCATGGACCTAAGAATAATCGATGGTCATAACGCCCGATTGATGGAGCGCACCATCCGCGGATGGCTAAAAATCAAACTTGCATACATGGACAAAACGTTTCGTTCATGGATTTATTGATCATAAATTGATGCTTATCTTTTGATAGAAACTACATGAACGTAAGATGTCAAGCCGTGTTCGCTCTTTCTTGAATATATGCTGACTGACTTTGCAATGTTTTCTAGTCACCTTCCTGTCGCTGACGCTGACCTCGTCGCCGCCGTCGATCCTACCTCTATCTCTACCCTTTCTTACAGCTGTTGTGCCTTTCAATGCTGCTGCTCGTCTATCCTTCGGCATCATGCTGGAGTCTACTAGAAAGAGCCGTGAACGGATGAATTTAACTGAAGAACATCAGATCATACGCTGGCTGACCGAGCAAACTACGGAAAAGGGGCTGCTCTTCGAGATAGCCAAACGGCGATCCTGGGCCAGAAACACCTCTCGCTATCAGGATGGCAAGCTCTATATAAACGTCAGCAAAACACATGCTCTGGCCCGTAGAAAACAAGCGTCAGAAACGTGGCAGATAGATTAAAGGGGGGATAGAGGGGTGGGGGGCGGCAGCTAGTTAATCAGTGGTAGTACAATTGAAAACGTTGCTTCTTTATCACTTGAGCATTTGATCTATGGATGAGGCCCCTATCCATGGATGGAAGGTTCCTACTGGTGGAGATTTACAGCCATCCGTGGGTGGGGCTCTCCATCAATAAAATGTTTGATCCATGGATAGGGTCCCGATCCATAGATGGAAGATATCCACGAATCGCGTGCAACATACACACTTCCATAGAAGCAAAGAGCATCTGTACACGTCCGTTATCATCCATTGTAATCTTTTCTTCTTTCACTCCTACAAGCAAACAGAAGATTAGATACAAGAGCAGATAGATTTCACCTTAGATAGAAAATCAACAAGTTCAGCTTACAGTCTTCAAACCTACGCACTTGCTGAAGACACCAATAAGCACACAAAACCTAGGGAAACCTGCAGCAAGCATGTCTACCTCGGACCTATCGGCCGGAGATTCCGGCGTTAGTCTACAACGCCTCACTGATCAGGACAAGTACAACTTCTGGCAGACCTTAAAGGAGTATGGGAATCCTATACCGGAGAGGAGGATATCCTGCCCAAGCCCGTTCGAAAGAACTACATGAAAACAAAAAAACAGAGAAAAAACGCTGACGCCCAAATCATTCAAGATGGAGCAGCGTCCTGTTCATCCGTACCCGAAAGTCAGGAGGTATCAGCCAAAATCGCCGAATACAAGCTCGATTTAGAAGAGTATCGCGAGAACGAGAAGAAGCTTCGATTATCCCTATCGCTCCTCGCGTTCTGGGTCGATCCTGCTATCCGCGGCACCCTTCAGACATATGATAACCCGGAGAAAGCATGGGACTATAACCAGCATGAGCTTCTGAAGCTAGACATCACCGCGACTGGAGGAACATACGATAATACTCAACTGGTCTCCAAGATCCTACGCGGTCTGAGTTCTCGGTACGACACATGTTGATCAGTATTATCTTTTGCAAGACACTGATAACCAAACGACTGTGGTGGAAGACATCATCAGCAAACTCTTGACTTTTGAATTCAAGATTCGGAAAATTCATTATCTGTCAAGTCCTTGTCCGTCATTGAGTCCTTGGATTGTTGGCTCCGAAATAGGGTCTTGGTTGATGCTGGAAGTGTATTTTTGCAATAGAAGGCTATGATTCCGGTTTGCAACCGCATGAGCACCTGTCTCGCGGGCTACATTGGCATGAGTGGCAAACCCCAGGTTCAGGAATTGTTGCAATGCTTGATCAAAGTCTTCAGCATTTATTTCTTTCGCCCACATGCTGAATCACTTACTAACGTAGTGACTGTTGGAAATAGGGGAGTTGGTAACCTCCGCCTCATAGGGCTGGTAGGGCTGGGGGCCCGCTAGTAGAGTTTTCACCTTCCACCTCCTAGATAGCCTCCTAACAACAACAACCAATATATCAATTACCCCATATGACCTCCAGTTCCAAGAGTGACAAAAACCACGACGGTATCACAATCAGCGCCCCAAGTCCCCCATTGCGAGCTGCAATTGCCATGATCCTCTGGCCAAATTTTTCACATACAATTCGACCCATTTCGCCACGTCTCTGAGTGAGTCGTTGACAATTGGTGAGTCGGAAATGATCTGTGCGATCAATTCCTTGACTCCCGGTCTGAGCAGCGAATCGAACCTTTAATCAATCAAACGGCGCAAGTCGCAAAGAGCCACAGCGTAGAATCTTAAGCGGATAGCGTCATCGACATCGCGATGCCTTAAAACCTACGCTGAACTCCGCGTCGCCGGGGCAGATATCGGTTGCATCTTTGATTACTTGTGCAGCACGTTTCGCCGTCGTTCGATTCTTCCGCGCTTTCGCAAGAACGGACGATGAGCTTGAACTGACACATGAGTGGGAACGTGAGAGCCGGGAGGATTAGGGAATTGAAACTTCTAGGAAAACGGCCAGGAGCACGTCATGAAGATCTGACGTCTTACAGTCTCTGTGAACGAGGTGTTATGCCTGGAGATCGTCGGTTTCTGGAATAGTCAACAAAGCGAATTCCAGCAACTCAATTCATAGGTTTTGTTTTTAGACGATTGATTGCCCCGGTAGGGGATGTCATATATTCGGTCCGGCTGTTCCTCTCACTTTCATAGTGATGACAGCTTTAGCAGACTGTTTGTCAGTAAGGCTATACGATCGATGATTATATAGAGAATACGTTCGCCTCAAGTCCTCTTGAGCTTTGATGTGTGATGGATCAGGCGGGTCGAGCCGTTCTGTCAGCACAAGCGCGAGAAGAGCGACGCTACGCCTTTAGGTCACAGAAAAAAAACAGAGAGTAGCTTTCGAATGTATATGCATTCTACTTGAACAAATCATCTCATTCGTCAGATAAACCGAGAAAGGTGAAGTGACCCGATTGCATTTGCGGATTTTTCTGGTGACCCTTTCTTTCCATTCAACCTTGACGCCTACTGACCCTGCACCAGCGGTCGTTCAGGAACGTTCTTTCCCACTGCTCTGAACCTGGCTCACCTCAGCCCATATTGTCTCCTACTTGTCGTAATCCTTTGCGTCTACTCGCTCATTTCATACTATCTCGGGTTCAATGCTACTTCCCCTTCACCTCACTCCCTGCCTGCCGCCGCTACAGCGCGTGTGTAATGATCATTGTAGCTTTGCCCGCCGTGATTGCTCGAGCAGCAGAAAAGGCATTTCACTGATAAAAAACGTGAGAAGAGCTACTGTGAGAAGTCATGATGAGACTCAATAGCGTTCACCCGTTCTATGTACGTTGTTATCGTACTGAGCGCTATCGCGAACAACGTCCTCGGAGCCTACAACGCGCCTCTCAAGTTCGTGCGTGTTATTTTGGATCAAAAATCCCGTTCGATTGTCTTAAATGATTCCATTGCGCTCATAGACCATTGACTCATGGGTTTTCTTTTCATAGTGCAGGAAAGATCATCTAATACCTTAACGTTATGTTGCTCTGTCTTTCTAGCGCTTTGACGAAGAGACCTACTATAATTAGCTACCTCGACCTCGATCTTCCTTCGTTTCTAAATATATAAAAGCACCCGCTTCGTGGATAAGATACTCAGCTGACATTGAATGAACAGCTTAGGGGGTAAAGCTACAGTAATTACATCATCAAACTCTATGATCATCAGATCTCAGTTCACTCCTAGCCAGTAGCCACGTTATACGCATCATGATGTTTCAGCCATCGGAATTAGAAGAGAACGGCCAAGAAAAGACCAATCAAAAGCCGTAAGAGCGATGTTACTCTCTGACTCCCAGACCAAGGAGTGCTTTTTGACTCATAGATCAAGGTCGCGACCATTCGCGTACGAAACGGGCGCCAACGTGTCTCACGATGGTATTCTGCAGCTTGACAACACACACACTGATGGCCACTAATATTGCCAATGCCGGCATTTTCAGTAACGGTGGCTGTATCAGGATTTAGTCACTAGTAACTCTACTACAGTCCTTCACTGCAATGGCATCTTCAAGCTGATAGCAGAAGACCACTAGATCCTTAGTGCAGAGATCTGAGGTATTACAATCCTATCAAGCATCACCTGTCCGCAGAGTAAACCTTTCAGATGTTCTAGGGTTGCGTGTATAGCGGAGATCACCAGCCAAAGTAATCATCACTTTCTTAGTTGATGTAGACTTCGTCTAACTTGTTTGTGCTTGGCTCTTCTGGCATCTTGTTAGAAGTCTAACAGATTCTCCCCTGTACCGAATGGGGCCCGAATATGTATGTCTGTCTGGTCCTTAGCACACCTTCCGTGTCCCACGCTTTCAACGCGCCTACGAACTGTTCCTTATGCGGACTCTAGATTCTGCGATCAAAGCTCTCAAAACGCAAGGGTCGAAACTGAAAGCGGAATACGAGGACGGACGTTCTGGGGGAGGACGAAGGGCAGCTGAGGCAGTTCTGAATGTTTTCCATGGAAAATTGAAGTGTCCAGTTCCATGCTGAGTAAAGAAGACTTTAGGGAAGATTCTTCGACAACCTAGGTGATGGGTTCATTGCCTTCCCGAAGTAAAGAAACCCACCTGACGTTCCGGCCCTTGAGCCCCACAGCAATCTTGAATCTAGGATTGTTCATGCCCGGCCGGCTTTTCCATCGAAAGCCCATGGCGCACATGGAGTAAAGACTCCCCCGCCTCGTAGCCTCGCTAAATCAAATCGCCGATACGTCTCGTCCCCGTTCTACCCGACACATCTCTTAAGACAACGAGAGTAAGAGTATAGAAAGCTCACGTATACCGACGATGAAGAGCAGCCGAAGGTAACCGATTTTTCTCGAGATCAAGGCGGACCTCAGAATCAAGGCGGACCTCGGATGCTAGAGAAAGGGGTGGATGACTTGCCTTGGGAGATAAAACATTGAAGCTTTCAGTGTCCCTCCAATTCTCTACGTCTACCAGGCTCAACAAGCGACGAGATCGTTATCAACGAAATCAGGCCCAACGGGTGCATCATGCCACCGGTCCACGTCGAGAGGAATAGAGCACCTCTTCATCTAGTGCTCGTCCAGCTTGCGCCACCGACGCTGGCTTTCCGCCTTGCTCTTTGTGAACAGTCTGTTTGTTCGATCTTTCGAATTTGCTTGATAAGCAGGCTTTGCCTCCTTATTTTAATCTCTCGCCATTCGAAGCGCATCTTCCCCGAAAAACCTACGAGGTTGTCTGGCCTTCGAATTACAAGAATGAGAGAATAAAGGAAGGGAGAAGGTGAAGAGGGAGAGAATGAAGGGTGAAAGGACGAAGAGAATGAGGGAGGAGGAGGTGAAGAAGAGCGAGAAGGGAGAGAGTGAAGGGGCAGGAGGCGGTGAAGAAGAAGGTGGAGGAGGAATTCTTATCAACGAAAAGCTTCAATGTGGAAGTTCTCGGAGGATTTGATTTGATCTAGTACTACCGATGAGCTTCATGATCAGATCCATCGATGGTCATTTTGACTGTTGACGTCGAGAGTCTTCTGAGATATTACAGGTAATTGAATTGCGATAAGGCTGATGCTGCGTATGCTCATCAAAGTCTTGACAGTATCGCCTGGCTTGTAAACACCTCTTCAAATAAGCTGCAACCTAATAATCGAATAAGATCAAGGTCATCCAAAAGAAACGAACCCGCTAATATCTCAAGTAGATCCGAAGCCCAGCCCCTCTGGCGCAACACCCTACCGCCGAGAAGAGTGAACAAACACTGATTACGGAGAGCGTGCTTTCTTCCAGTGAAAAAAGCCACTTCCAGAAGAACTTGGCATTATTCCATGATGCAAGTCTTCGATGCTGTGTCGCCAAGTTCCCAACATAGTCCTAGGCGACGTCTGCCTCCCCTCCCGTGTGCTGGGGGTGCTTCATTGCTGTTGGCTTACGAATCGGCCAAAATGTGAACACGCTTTGGAACAATCCTATTCAGGTATAGACACTCGATCCATATGTCGGTGAATATTGCACTTGCTTCTAACAAAGACAACATCATTGTGTACACGAAGTAGGCATACTTCAACATCGAATCCAGTGACTCTGGGAGCCCAAGTCTTATAACTTCGAGGATATCATGAATTCCATAATGCTATATCCTGAATGGTATCGAAAACTCGAGGGGAAGCTTTCTTCAAGTGGAGTCCCCAGATGGATGCTGTGACGCCAGGAAAAAATCAAGATGCACTTGCAACAAGCGAGAAATTGCCATTGCGGGTTGAGTCGAGGTCATGCTTTCTTCTGGGCTATGAAGCAATTGCAATCGATCCATATACACAGGGCTTCCAACTTCGATCATGGACGTGCTCTTTTAGTTTGTCGAGGAATGTAGGAATGTAACCTCTAGGATGGATGGGAAGCCTGAGGTCCAAACAAACATGAGTGTTTGCATCTCTGAGTGCAGAATGCTTCTTGGTATTCGACTGATCTCTTTTCGAGGGGAAGCGTGGCACAGGCTTCTGAAGGCGTATATTCTGCCGCGAATCCGGACTGTTCTGAAAGTATTTCGAGCTCAGGGCTGGAACTAAGGGCGGTGTAATGGTTCGTCCTATCAGTAGCAATCTTTTCCGTGTCCTCAAATTCCTTCCCTGAAACTTGAGTTTGCGTTGAGCTCCATTGGCTCGGCGATGGGTTCTTATCTTGTGAAACATGCAATCTGCCCCAACTGGTTCACGTATCCGTGCCCCCCACTAAGCTCATTCTTCACTTAGTGCTAACCGGCCATGCACCCCTTTCAGCCATGCGCCCCTAAACCTTCATATTTTTGATCAACTACCTTCAAAAATCCACCAAATTTCAACCACATCGCTGCTACTTACGCTATCATTGAGGGTCGCATTCAGAAGGCTATTGACGCCATAAACACGCGTGAAAATCCTAATCGGGCCGAAATTGCGCGCGAATTCAATGTTCCGGTGCAAAGACTACGATCTAGACTACGAGGTTATCAGTCCAAAACAGCAGTACGAGGACTGCATAACAGAGCTTTAAAACCTGATCAGGAGTCAGCTTTACGACAATACTTAACTACAGTGGATCGGTTAGGCTTGTCAGCTAGACTACACATGGTGCAATCGACGGCAAACGCTCTTCGTGCTCAGGACTCTCCTCGTTGGAATCCCCCACCTCTACTGAACGCTCAATGGGCCAAACGATGGTTAGATCGTCAGCCAGACCTATTCAAAGCTAAACGAAAGCCTTTAGCAGCTGAAAGAAAGAACGCGCATGATCCGGAAGTACTACAGACTCATTTTGATGAGTTTAACGAGGTGGTGGTCAAATATGGGGTAACGAAGAATGATACATGGAATTTCGACGAAACCGGCTATCGTATGGGCATTGCACGCTCCGATTGGGTTGTTACTGTAGATCCAAATAGAAGAATCTACTCCAAGGACCCGGATAATAGAGAGTCATTGACGGGTATCGAATGCATCAGTGGTGGGGGCAAGGATATACCACCAATGCTAATTATGACTGGAGTTCAACTTTTGGCGCCCCATTTTAACAACGATCTCGGCGACGACGTGCTGATTACTACCTCCGATACAGGCTATTCAAATGACTGGATTTCCCTTCGATGGCTGGAGCACTTCGATCGCTTTAGTCAAAAGCATCAAAAGGGAGTTTGGAGAATGCTGATGATGGATGGGTATGGATCTCACCATACACGCGAATTTCTATCCTACTGTGAAGATCACAAGATCATACCCTTCGGCTTACCTTCGCATATTACTCATCTGCTTCAACCGCTAGATGTGTGTGTATTTCAGCCATTAAAGCATTGGCATTCGGAGGCGGTTAACCGAGCTGTTCAAATGGGTGATGAGACCTTTTCAAAAGTCGAATTTTTGGCTGCATTCAACGAGTTTCGAACCAAAGCTTTCAAAGAATCTACCATTCGATCTGCATGGAGGCATACGGGTCTAATTCCTTTTGATCCGAAGATAGTACTGGCTAAAGTTCAAACTATTGAACGTACGGATCGACTCATTACACCACCAACTGATTTCGGCGATCCAGCCATTTGGACCACTCCTACTAGCCGAGCAGAACTAGGAAATCAGCTCATTGAGCTAACTAAAGACTACAAAGCAGACGAAATGAAGAATATAAAGCTTGGAACTTTCTGGAAAGGCTTTAGCGTGATGGCTCGTAAAGCGGAGTTGCTGGAGGACCAATTAAGTCAAATAACAGCCGCTGAAAATGCTCGCAAAACACGCAAAAAGCAGTCGGGTAAGGTTCTCAAAACCGGAGGCATCTTGTACGCCAAAGATGCTCGAAGTATGACTCAAGATAGACAGAAATTGAAGGATCAGAGGCAGAAGGACCGCGAAGTGGTCGAGGAAAAGCGATATTTAAATGGACTAAAAAAGGTCTACAAGGCTACTAAGCCCCATAGGGCTGCTCGCATTAAGCTAGTGGAGGGATTTCGGAAGAAATGGCGCGTTGTTTTGAAGCAATTGCTCAAAAATCGACGTGTATATAATGGGTAGTTGAATTTTAGGGGCGCATGGCTGAAAGGGGTGCATGGCCGGTTTAAGTGAAGAATGAGCTTAGTGGGGGGCACGGATATTTGAACGCGCTAAAGCACTTTGAAACATCATTTCTCGCGTTAGGTTATAGATCTTTGATACCCGCCAAGGAAAGTCGGCCACCCACCATCCCTCTAGCCAATACTTTCAATTCGCTGTCAGAGCTTCCCCGTTTCAAGATTTTTTATTCTACTATCTGCTTGATATGTAATTGGTTGTTACCTACGATACGTCGGGTCATTTAGCCGTGTTAGCTGCTACGTATGCGGTCCGATGAACGTTCTCTTAGCTAGAAGACTCTTACCCCGTGGGCTTTCTCATTACTTATGAGGGGATAATGCATGTGACAACGAAGACATATAAGAGACTTGGCGGTGTGACATTCGAGCCCCGATTGATCTGCGTTTGGGAGGGGCGGGGAGAACGAGATCCCGTGCCCCCTCAAGACACGGGTTGAAGGGCTGTTGGAGTCGTCTAGGCTTTCAAGTGACGATATGGTTAGAATACGGCGTACAGTGGTTACTTTGCATGGTGTGTAATAAGTTCTTCACGCGAAAAACGTTATACTATATCAACTAAATACTGCAGGCGATTCAATGAAAAGACGCCTTCCAGAGGCTTTCGGAAGAAAAGCACGCGACCAGAACCCCGGTAGAACCTTTTCGTTAGCTCTGCTGTTCGGTAGGTGAGTCTGTACGCCTATTCTCAGGACCCTTCGGAACCGTCTTGCTTGGGCTCCATCGTCGCGACCTGGATTGGACGGAAGGGTTGAGGTGCACGTAGACCGGCTGGATATAAATCATTCGATGAGAGGGGAGGCATTTGACTCGGAAAGTCCGTGTATCGTGACAGTGTCGATAATTCTGTGAGCTGTAAGGCCTTCTAATTCAGACGCGTTAGCATTATTTCATAAGCTTGACAAGACACACTTACCCGGTCATTTATTGCCTCCTGCATTCTGGCAATTTCATTGAATATGAACTGGTGAGCACCTTCACTATCTTCAGCCTGTAATTAAAGTGCACTCAGCCTAGAGTAGCTCTCACAGTCTGAAAAGAAGAAGCTTACCAATTTTTTTATGTGGTTTTTGTACCCTTCGTGCATCTTCAGTAGAGAGTAGCTAAGGTGCACGATGTAGAAATCTTTATGGTCGGGACACTGAATACGCCCGAAGTAGTCGTAGAAGTATCGAGCACATTCGACATAGTCGGCGATTGTAGCGTCCGTGCTATAACAAGCACCTGACATGATGGTTGAGAATGTGTGCACTGGTTATGAAAGAGGGTAGCTGGGAGTTAAATACTAAATACTTATATCCCCCGTGTTGTTCACGGGCGCGTCGATGATAGGGCATGGCAACCACTTGGAATTGGTAAAGCTACGAAGACCAACCAAACCAATCAACATGCTACGATATACGATTTTAGTTGCCCTAGAGTCACCAGGGAGCTGCGTCACGCTCCTGCCCTTGCACCAACTGACCCGGTTGGTCTAAATGCCCGGCCACTATAAACACTGACCAAAGGACAAGGCCTCTAACGTAGTAAAAGGGGCAAGCTTTGTGTTAACGTCTCCATCTCGCATAATTCAAGACCAAATCGGAAAACACCCTATCGACGGTGCTCGAACATGGTTGGGGAAAGGGGAAATTGTGGAGTCGCTTCAAGACGAAGAAGACATGACTTGCTGAGTGGGATTACGGGCAATGAAGATCTAGCGTTTCGGATCATCTATATATACGACGGAACGGTCGACCAATCGACTCCTCGTCCTTTATCATATTCAGTATGCACCAGACGCAATAATTCTCGAAACACGTCCCTGTAACCTCTTGTTTTCATTTTCTTACTGGTCGTGATCAAAGTCATGAATGAGATGGAGCCACGTACGACGATCTCGAAGAGTGCTATTGGGAAAGGGCTTCCAATGAAACTGTATGCAGAAAATCTGCACGAGACTATTGCCCTACCGCCTCATCATTCGTTTGTTCCGTTGTCTCTAGCCGCTTGACCGTCAACCGTTTTTGCGATCGATACCATCACCTCCTTACGCGCTACAGCTGAACCTTTGGCAAGGAATAGGTTGTGTGCTTGCTTGACGCAGGGGCACGGCCGTACATACACCCACGATGTGATTACGGACAAATGCACGATCACCAGCCTCTATCCGTTCGAACCGGTCTACCCCTTTTACGTCCGTCCATGTGCTCGGCCTTTTGCCTCAAACTTCTTCAATAGTCGATGTGCGTTTCCTGATTCAGTTCTGGGCAACCATGTATCTTTCCAGCGTAGCCTGCATTCCGTTCCCCCCCTAGTCTCTCTCTTGTCGAGAATCTTCATAACTTCCCACTCCTACTTCTCAACCTCTGCTCGGCCACCTTGACCCTGAGGTTGCTCGGGAGCAAAGGTTCTGATTGCAGTAGCGCTGGCGGAACCGACGGTCGCTGACGTTCTCCTATTGTGATCATCTGCATCTCGAACGGGTTGTGTGTGGGATATCAGACACCGTTTCACATTTGGGTAGGTAGAGGTTCACAAACTGTACTCACTTTGACTGTCACTACTAACCTCACTCGATCGGTTTGGGCTTGCGGTATTCTCCTAGTCTTGAGGCGCTGGTTTGTAACGAGATCCAATTCAAAGGGAACTTTGAATACAGGTTTTAGAATCGCTTTCTTCGGTCCCCTATGCTTCTTCAATGGGTGGAGGAGGATCATGGTCATCGGTGTTGTTGAGAACTTCAGGTGAGCATTCTGTAAGATCATCAGACATGTCGAAGTTGAGTGGATATAGCCTTACCAAGAATTGCAGAAATAGGCTCGTCATCGACAGGAGCGTTGGGTTCGGCATCCCCGATAAAAGACTCTGCTCCATCGACGGTTGTGCGGCGCCGCCTTGGAAGTGAGGCTGCTCTGCTGTCCAAGCTGGGGCGGGATCAAGAACGTCGTCAGTGCCGAGGAATTCGCCATCAGAAAGGTCTTGTCACACATTCTTCAATGGATGAGGTGTGTTCTTTTCGGTTTCGGAAGAAAGGTTGCAGGGGCTTCCGAAACCCTCGACGGATGGAAAGCGAAGGTCTTCCACGTTGTTGGTGCCACGCTCGCCGCTGGGTTTGTCATGACGCTGGGTTCCGACAATACTTCCATCCGTGGCTTTAGTACCACCTCCAGCCAACTGCTTCGGAGCGGAGGATCGTTTTTGCGATTCGTTTTGACTGACTTGTCCATTGATTGTTAGGCCGGAGCATGGGCTGCCTACTGGTGTGGTTCGAAGAAGTTGATGCAAGACATGTCAATGGCGGCCAGTGCAGAATAAAGTTGTGAGGAAATTTTGTAACAAGAGAACAGTGGAAATCGCTGCCTGTTCAAAAGGGGGAGTGCAAGATGGATTATGTGTCCTGACCGATTAGACGTCGTCGGTATAGAGATACACCCAATCCCATTTCGAACCACACCATCTCTGCATTGTCCCTCTAAAGCTTCTCAAGCCCACTCTAGACTGCACGCACCCTCAAGGTTTGCTCAGCCTCCAATGGTTCCTTTCCCCTGCATCCGAAAGTCTCCACTGTAGCAGCCAGCTGGATCGTCGTGGATCTCCCTAGATCAGACCTCACAAAACACCTTCTAAAACGCCTCGCAAGACAATTGGTAGAGCGCAGGCTGCACAGATTTTCCCTCGAAAACTGAAACGGCAAAAGACAAGATACCGCATGCTAATCATGGAGCTGGTCTTAGCGGTCCAGTTGCTGCCTGGTGACATATGACAGACTCCCCACCTTGCAGAAGTCATTAATCAAGAACAATGCGTTAAATCGTGGAGCATTTAACAGACCTACCTTGATAATAGAGCATATGCTCCTCAATAATGCCGGCTTCACTCTGTCTCGAAGTTTCCATGGCCAATGTACTCCTCCTACATCCCCGTCGATGGTTCCGGACTTTTCATATGGTGTGAATATGCCTAGGAAAATTTCCTTACCCGCCTTATCCATCATTAAATCACCGGTATAAATTCTTCCATTCTATCATACCGGCTACCATAGGCTTTTCATCGGTGTGACTACAACCATGGCTCAATGTGTTGGTCTGGAACGATGGCAGTGGATGTTGCACCGTTGAAAAGCTATTACCATGGATTTATCGAGCCTTTGTCGACAACACCTTTCGAACATAAAACTGCAGGCTTGAGCTCGTGGGTAGTGACGGCACTTCTCAATGCAGCACGCAGTGGTCGCAAATATGGTCGAGACTGTTAGAGAATCCATGTGGGGGTGTATTTATGGCGAAACTATTCATTGACCGTGTTGTGGAGAGGGGTGCGGACCGAAGTGTTGCGTTGGCTGAGATTGGTCAAAGTAATTATTCATGCCGGCTTTCTGGGGACTGATGGAAGCTCTGCTGAACCTGCTGGGAGCCCCGTACTGACATTGCTTCAGGCCATGTGCCACCCTTTAGTACAACCAGACGTACGCTTCTCACTGGCCCGATGTCGTGTTTCCCTAAAGCTGGTCATAAACCTTTGTTGACAGCTGGTCCTCCCTACCTCTCTCCCTTTCCTATTCTACGCTGGTAGTCCTCTTCCTCACACTAGCACTCGGTTCCGAACCCTGCCCACTAGTCTCTGCTCAATTTTGCGGCCAGCACGCCTTCTGGCTTCTGGCTGCGAGATTTCCTTCCTTTTTCTGTACCTGGAAACAGAAAAAATTCAAATTCATGATACATGTCGTTCGATTTTAGAATTCGGTGGAGGAAAAAGGAAGAATACTGCTGAAATACGCGTGGGTACGAAAGTCTTGTGGTTAGATGCGTGCGTTGCGAACCTGGGTGTTGGGAGCCTATAGACAATCTCTCCTTCTTGGCTGCTCGCTGGATCGAGAGCCAGAAGCCCACCAATTAATCTCTCAAAGCCTTTGCCTGCCAGCTTCACACGGCTATCCCTCAATCCTAGCTATCTTGCTGCTAGACAACCCATGAAGGCATAGAAAGTGCTGGTTCTAATACAAGAAAGTGCTGGATTGATGTATACGAGGCAAGTGTAGAGCTTGCTTGAGCATACAGTAACGTGTTGATGGTAATCATGAGCTTACCGTCGCCACCTCGTCTTTCATATTTGATAGCCTATTTACGTCCGGGGTGAAAGAACGTACGCTGCAGATTAACGACCCTATCACCCTCCTAGGGCACCCCGTCCTCAGAAGAGCCCAGCGCAATCCCATCTATTCAAAACTTGCTGGGACAGCTAGCCTGGGTTCTTTTCTCCCCGGCACCCCTTGCTTGCTCATTTTACTTACCGAGGGGCCCCGAGTCAAGCTGGCAAGTGGAGGCAGGTAAGCGGGCGCCGTAACGGTGGAGATGAAGGTGGGGGCCCAAATCCAGAAGGAAGAAGACGCAATTCAACTATCAAACAGGGACAAAAAAGTCCCAATTGAGCGATAGAGATGACCGGAGCTTAAGACAGTATATGATAGGGAAGTAAATAAGTAGTTAGTACAAAGCTTAGTGGGATGCTTAATAACGGGTGAAGTAGCGACTAGTACTGAACATTGTATGACACATGGCGAAAGACAGCGGTTACAGGCTTATTCAATATCAGTGGTGAAGACAAATCCAAGTTTCAAGGCACACAAGGTTAGTCGGGGAGAATGTGAGCGTAGGTAATTGATTCCTTTCTTTGAGGAACGGATCGAATAATGATGTCGACAATGCAGTTGATAATAACGTGGGAAGTTCGGTTTCCCAAGAAGATGACGGCCCTCTTTAGTTTGAAGCTCTCAGGGCGAAGCTCGCCCGTGGCCTAAACCTATAAGACAAATGCCAGACAAAATGAGATATGCTATGTTGTCTCAACTTTTGACGCTTCCGCCTACAACGATGCACACAATCCACAATGCATCCGCTAGAGATACCTGTATAGAACACAAAGCTAACAACGGAAGCAGCATGGGTCTCTTTCAGAAGACCCGCGCTTCTTATGTATACTGTTTCCTTTATAGCTGTTGGATACGGGCCTGTCTTTTCCCGTTTGGTTTACATCTTCTTTATCATCATTCATTATCAAATTGATTTGGTACTTGTTATAGCATGATACTTTCGTTAATCCGGTTTATTGCTTGGTTTGCATATCGTCCTTGGAATTGTGACCACTCTCCATTTATGAACACAGTGTTTTCAGCTTCAAGGACAACCGAGTCTTTCACCTCCCCAGGGCCAAGTAACAGTTGCCTTCATTCTTCACCTCTGGCCGCTTCCACTACTCGGTCTCTCCCGTCATACAGTGGACTTGTCGTCTAGGAGAGATATCCGATGAACGGTAGCGTGAGAAGACAAGGGGGGGAACTCCTGAAGATGCAGTAATATGGGGGAGAAGTTCAAAACACTTACAGAGCAGGATGCAAACTGCTGGTATCTGTATCTAGCCTGTTCAGCCGCGGAGTTTGCTCGTGGGGCCAGGGAATGGTTTCTGAGATAAAGTAAGCTCCTCAACAACCATCTGGAGGCGGGATCTTTGAGCCTCCAAATCTCACCACCATACATCACAATATCCCGTAACCCTCCTGCTTCTTGCACACTTTTGCGTGAACTCTGAAGTACACGTTGTCTTCCAGTATCATTACCTGAAGAAAGCGACGCTGAGCCCGTCACGGAAGTTACTTCTTCCACCCAAGTCGGCGACAAATGCACATGATCAAGCGCCGAGATCTCAGTACAAGGCTCAACAAAAAGCAGAGACCCCACTGACAATAGCACTCCAGCTTCGTCGTTAGAGGTTGATACTAGATCATATCAGCCGATCTCAAAGATGCGAGCTCTGGCATGGGTCTTGGTGGTTAATTTTGATGCGTTACAATACAAAAGTGGAAAAGTCATGATGAGCAGACTTGGGAAACCATAGAGTAAGCATCATTTCCAGCTCTCAGACCGTTCATACTAGGCATGAAGTGACTTATCCTACTGGGAGAGACATACGCTTCCTACCAAAGTTTCAAGAAGACACAGTCGTCAAAGCCTAAGTCAAAGTGGCTCATCGACCTTTTTAGATAAGATTTTCTATAAAGCTTAATGAATTAGCAAGAAACAAAGTGTGTAAGCTTTTATTTGATTTTCGTGGTTATCGTTCTGGATTACCGAATCCATTTGTGCGCAGGTAATAGGAAGGAACAATTGCCCAATTCGTCGTCTTGCACGAAAGCAAAGAAGGAACTATTGAAGTTATTCTCTTCGTTCAAGAAAAGGGCGACGTTCCTGTAATTCACAATCGGCTCTAATATGGTTGCGACGTACAGTACCAGCTTTGTAACCACGATCGAATCCCAATAGCTCGGCACAATTTCTCAGACTTTGAGCACCCACTTTTAGCGGATCAAGCAAGCTGTTGACTTTACGAATCGGCCAAAATGTGAACACACTTTGGAACAATCCTATTCAGGTATGTATAACATATTTCAATAGAAGCATCAAAGAAGAAAAGGTTGAAGGACGGAAAACAAAGGCCTAATTGGCTGATTCAAGGCCAACTAGGAGGTTACACATTTCAAGGAACAGAGAACGAGGCGGAGAAAGCGAACAGAAGTCTTCCTCAGAATACTCTCAAGGGAAAGTCTTCCAACCTTCCGGATCTGCCAAACCTCGTCCTGCACTTCACCGCTCCATCTCTTCTACAAATCGGTTCATTCGCTAAGTCCGTACTACCCGTGGTTTCTTAGACATGGTGAAACTCCTTTACAAGATATTTGAAGAAGTCTAGGTAAGGTGAAGATTGCCAACCCCTTATTTCCAACAACGTATGACTATAACAGATCCCATGAGTTAAACCACCGTACGCCCTCTTACGATAATCGTTTCCGGCGCAAATAAACCTAGTATGCAGAGCGGCGCCACTTCAACGAAGGACCATAACCCTCGCAACTATACCTTGTCATGACCGTCGTCCTACCAAGTCGAGAAGGGGCCCGCAGATAGAGAGGAATCGATAAGCTTTTGATTTGGGTCTGTAAAAATGCCCCTCGAGCCACCGCATGGTGTATTCCGAGGCGTCTCCGGTTTGGAAACCGGCCCGAGAAAATATAATATCCACTTTATAAGGCTAAACCCGCCTGCAGACTTTTGACCTTCTTAGCATTCTACTTTACCGCCAACCTACCCGTCAGCGTAGCTACTCGCCTAGCTACTCGCTCCAAGATACGTCCAAAACATGCTTCAAAAAATGCTTCAGGCGACTCGCCCTAACACACGTCGTTCGCTGCTTTGCATGCTCCACAGTATGCTTCGTATATGCTTTACAGTAATGCTAATAGCTCTATGAATTACCCACATGGCTTCCTACAAAACAGCTTCCATGGCTCCCTGCCAAACTTCCTGCCAAACTCCCTATCAAGCACCCCTTCATAGTCAATAATATGTTTAGTTGAATAAGAAGAAACCAATTTCATTCATGCATGCAATAATTACCTTAATAAACTCGAATAAACCTGTATATTGAGTAAGTTTCAATACTAAGAATAAGATCATCAGGAAATAGAAATTGCTACAAACCAAATTCAAAATGCACAGAATGGAACCACATTTTCTAGACAAAAGGATCGTTAAAAGAATAGTGTGTCTCATGTGCTGACTAGCTCTATGCGTATCTTGCACTGTTGACTCAACACTTGGTTTGGTCGCTTGAGTGGCTATAAGGAGGTTCGCGGCTTGTTTTCGGCTCTGGTAGAGCAATATCCGTGTGACGTACTGTTGAAGCAATAGAAGAAACAGTAGAAACAGGAGGGGGTGTAGCAGACGTAGCTGGGGGGTAGCTGGGGTAGCTGGGGTAGCAGTGGGAGCAGTGGGAGCAGTGGTGAGCACTGCCCACTAGCCATATTGGGACTAGCGCTGCTCAATGTAGAAAACCCAGATAGCTACTCCGTAGCAAAATATACCTTTCATGCAGTAGCAGATTTACACTTCATCACGTACGTAGGTGGCTAATTAGGAGGCCGAGCAAAGGTGTTTCCGGCTTTTTACAAGGCCCAAAGGCGCAGATGAAGTCGATTCAGCTGACGTTGGTAACAGGCTTTCCAAAGGTCCGTAGAGGTGTTGCTGTCGTCTTCTCGGGATTCTGTGGAGGTAAAAGCCCGGAGAGCTGCAGATAGGACGGTTGCGGGAAAGGCTTGAAGAGGTATCGCAGAGCTCTTCTCTGATTCTGCTGGTGTATACCGCGGAAAAGACTGTATTTCCGTCGGGGCAATAGGTCACCGCCAAGCTCATCATTACGACGTCACATTACTGTGATCAACAAGCCCACCGCTACAAAGCACACCTTTTCATCCTCCACCAAATTGCACAGATCCGGCGATACCGGTTTCAGCAAGCAAACCACGATTGGGAAGGTGGTAATGGCAACAGACCAAAGGCGCCATGTACAAGGTGGCTTCCGAGCAGATTCGTACGAAAAAACCTTCGGATCCAACATGTTTATATTCATTACTATCTTAGCTTTCAGATATTCCAGTGCATGAACATTCTTGCAGAGAGCAAATGTACGTAGAGTGTTTAGTCACATCCCATCATGGCTTCCCTTTCTTTGGGCCTTTTCTCGATCAATCGTCGTTATCTTCTCGACCTTGCATTTCCTGCCCTTTTTCTCGACAATGATAATCGTCTCTCCATTTTGTTTGTACCTAATTAATTATGTGGCTCTTCCTTTGATTGACCGTCGCCTCGAGGTGGCCAGGTGGCCTGGCGAAGGCGAGTTTTGGTAGGTCAAGTACGTTGGCGTCCTACATCCCCCCTATCATCAAACAAATGTCGTGATGGAGGGTGCGGGGATTGAGGAGCGGTATTGGGTTAGATAATAAGACGAGAGACATTATGTGAGTGTGCAGGTTGAAGGAGCCCGAAGGCCGGACGTTATAGGATGAAGCAGGGAGATCGGTTTCGTGAGGTCGAGGAGCGGAGGGAAGGAGAAGACAAAGGTGCAGGTGTGTGGGAGAGGGGAGAGTATTTAAAAGAGGAGCTTGTGCGGGATGCAGAGGTGAAAGAAGTCCGAAGTTCGAATGGTCTGGGAGTCTTGGTGGTGGCAGGATAGCAAGGTGCTCCACAAAACTCCCCTGCAATTCCCCAACAGGCTATAAAGTCTACAAACTTGTAATCAACCCAGCTGAACTCAGCTATATAGGTTATTGATCGGTGGTGGAGATAGTAAGCAACCTATCTATAAACCGACATGTAGCACCCACATCTGGACAGGAACCACTCAACTATCAAGGCTTCGTCCGCAGCCCCGAGCAAGCCAGTCTCCTCGCTATCTATCTATCGAGTTCTCGAAGAGCTTCCTCCCAGGCTCCTTTCCGACCTTATCAACAAATTCTCAGAGCACCCTTTTTGAGCCTTTACACATCAAGAACCAGTTAGTTGCGCTTTCTACCAATCTTCTGCGCCTTTTACCATTGCAAAACCAAAGAACACACTGAGCCTCCCTCGCAAAACAATCGAACCGACCGCTTCAATATTTCTAACCCCATCTCCTATCACTGCTACTATCCGACTTCTACATTCTTCTTAGCTTGTCAGCAATGCGTGCACCTTTCGGGAAGGTGCAACGTAGCGGACAACCTAAAATCGAGTGACTGCCTGCGAAGTATGAATCCGCTCTCCCTGTTCTCAATTCTTGTAGAAATGTATGCTCCATACGTGCTATCTGTTGGTGTTCACCCGTACCGTGGGACTGGTAGAGTATTTTTTATTTAGTGGATGGTTGTAATGACTTGTGCAAGTCTCCTTGCATGGACGCCGCTGAATTCCATAACCAGCTTGCAAGAGCGTCTTTAGCATCCTATGAAGCCTAGGATGCAGGCCTTGTCTCAGTTCCGACACCTTGTTATACCATCAATCTCATTGTTGGTAGGGAATGGAATGCGGCGTTGATCTTGGTTTGGCTGTCAACCCTGAGTGTCATCCGATAGATCGACGCCTCTTCAACTTCGGGGATGTTTTGGTAAGGATCATCCTTGTTCAGCTCAGACAGAATACTGATTTACAGACTCGGACTTGTCCTGACCGGAAACAATCTTGAATTCGGGTCATCAAACAATCCTTGACCAAAAAGTGCGGGCTATTGGGAACGTGTTTGTAGAGAGCATCCTCGCTCAGACATTACTGTCTCCTTAACTCTGACTTCCTCTGTGACGAAAACAATCTTGAACTCGGGTCAAAAGACAACCCTTGATTGTAAGATGCAATACGATGCCCAAGCCATAGAATGCGCTCTGTGCGAGGTTGAAGTTCGAAAGCGCGTTCTTCGTCCTCAACTGCGGCGTCCGAGAACCATGTATCGGGAAAATAAAATTCGTTCCATAGTTGGCCTCGCATGACAAGATCCTCCGGCAGTGGTCGACCGATGCCTTTGTCAGGACTGGGAAAGTTCTCATCAAAGACTTTTAGAGTCGATGTGTCAGACCTTGCTAACGCGTTGAGAAAAGAAGCCATATCCTCCCATGGTATATCTTTTTCGAATAGCTTAACAGCTTTCTCAACGTTTATAATGCTGTACAGGAAGACGAGATAGACATGTACCATTGGGTAGACGTTCTTGTCGCCGATGCGCTGTAGTCCAATGGCAAGACTTCCAAAGGCTAGACTCGAAGCATAGGCTATCGTTCGAAGCGAAGTTTCAAGTTCTTCTTGTGTTATGTCTTCTCGTACCGTTATACTTGCATCTAGCGATAGTGCATCCGTATCACTTGTACCTTGGTTCGCGCTCGCAGCTTTCTTCTTGTCTCTGATTTCTTCAAAATATAAACGCAGAGTGGATTTTCTAACTCCGTACTCCAGAAGCCCAGCTATGTTAGACAAAGCCACAAACACACCCTGTTTCTTGAATTTGTCGGTCACGCAACCAATATACTTGTCAAGTAAGCCTCCAAGTAGCTGCTGAACACAAGAGACAAATTCTTCTGTCGACCTTTCTCCAAAGAGTAAACCGTGCGCCTTGATAAACACTTCCTCTAATGACCTTGATTCATGAAGTGTCGATTCCTTGCCGTCAAGAAGTGAATCGAAATTGGTCATAATACCACCTCTAGCGCTTTCGAAGGGGATAATGCATGTCAAAGACTGTAAATATAAACTCAACCACTGAAGCGAGCACCAGCATGATAGAACAGCGAGATGATAATGAAGCCGTCCAACGGTTGGGTTCTTATCAGCAGCCTTTGCATACCAAAATCTTGCAACTTCGCTCCAGACTTTACGTTCTTCGACATCGTCTTCAGTTGCGATCCAGTATCGTCCTAAATTTCCTGAATACTCCATCCAAGTGTCCTCAAATGTCGGCACTGTCTCATAAAGCAGCCCCATCATAGGATAAGCAACTCTAAGATAAGCGAACATGTGATCACGAGAATCGGGTAATCGAAGTCTTAGAATTTCGAGCAAAGGGTAAATCCCATGATGCCACATTCTTGCTGGCAGATTATAAGTCGCCGCTAATGCCGGAGACGCACAGGGAAGATGAGAGGCTAGAAAAAAATCACAAAATTCGTCCAGCAAGATTAAATGTAACGCGATCAATTCCTGCCCCTCTTTTGATGTTTGCTTGGAAGGGTCGGCAGCTATTAATTTGTTAACTTTTCTGCAATAGTCCTCCAACTCAACCAATCCGGCATAAATTGGTCGACGGTGAATGGTATTGTTGGTATCTGCTTTATCATGTCCTGATGAGGCAGTACATGAGGAATTATTCGACCCGGACGCGTAGGAAGTCCGGCCGGTCTTTGGGACATAGGCTCGATTCAACGAAATCGTGACGTATTCCTTCCATTGCTCGCTCTTCCGTTCGCCATAGATTGTGTTTGCATGACACTTCGTGCTATGATCGTGAAATTCATTCTCGTTAGGGAACGATGTTTCGTCTTTGCACAATAGACAGCGATACTCCTGAATGGGTGGAGAGGAGGGGTAAAAGTTTTTGCTCATCATAACGGTATGACTTTTTGTGGAACATAGGGTGGCGGGCAAAGGGTATAAGTATAAGTACTCTACGGAGTACTAGGCAATACACCTGGGAACGCGAACAAGGCTATGTAGTGTGCGCGCCGCGCTATTGCATTCAGAGATACGAAACGGGATGTTGGAGCCTAACCCTAACCGAAATGACTCTCCACGACAATTTTCACCCCCGCTGGTCCGATAGGGTCTGAAGAGACTTCGTCCTCCCTTCGCTCGGTTGACCCCTGCGATCCCTCGCTGCTGTATTATCCAAGATTTACCTTATGCCCTTCATTCAGTCCCAGTACGTATACTAGTGAGGGTGACCCTACGAAGGTTCATATAAGGAGTGTGCATAAGGATCTTGTGTCGGCGAAAGAGACGTAGCATGATGCCGTGGTTCTTTGCTCCTGCGTGATGCGAAAGAGTGCCCAACCAGCCGCATCCTCAGGATTCATTGCGCCCAGATGATGTCGGAGAGCATTGTTGCCCAAGAGTTCCTCGTGACCACAGGTTCCACATGGCAAGGAAAGCGCAACGGGGTTCGATGCCCACAGCCCGGGAGCTTTGATAATCTGTTGGGAATCTGCGGTGTTGATGAATCTTGTTAATAATGTTGTGGATTCTCATGATGCGTCAGGTATACTGTCCACGTCATTTCCTAGCGGTCTCTCTGCGGGCTGTTTCTGCACTCACTTCCGAGGCCGCCGAACTTGGACAGGTGCAGGCGTCAAGGTGGATATAATTCATTTACTATCACAGCCGCCATGCCTTCGGGGTGTCTCTTTCTTATGTTTGTTTTCAAATCGCCATCGGCCAAGCCTCCTCTACTCCGAACCTAGTTTACTCTGAGCAATTACATCTTTTCACATACTCTATCTAGAATTACCCTACACTGCTTTCCCCCTTACTGCCCTACATTCCCATCCGCCCTTAATTCCCCTCTCGCACCCACGTCTTTATCTCGCCTCAGCACCCCGTCTCTAATTCACTCGAGATAAAGGGTGCCCAAAAAATGGCGAGTGCTTTATAGCAGAGGGAACTAAGGGGAGCATATACTCTTGGCAAACGTTGGGCGGCGTACCAGCGTGTTGTTAACTCTATTGGGACCGATTCCTAACGTCGCTGGTACAATTGGTGTAGTGCTTAGTTTTTCTGCGCAATTCCCTTCGAGACACATAGCGCCGCCCTAGCCACTTTGCGGCGGCGGCATTTCCTGGCTTAGGGTCAAGTGTTTGGTAGAGTTTTGAGACCACTCCTATTTTCAGTTCACTCTCGTAGGCCGTGTTGATATATGAGGTGCAGATGGGTTATGCGGGGGGATTCCGCACCCTAAGAATTAACAAGTTCACATCTCCCGACCCAACTTTACATCTCTCTACCCTCTCAAGAACTTCAATCCCCGGCCCTACTCGGATTCCACCCCTTCGACACAGACGGGTGCGTACGGGCGCTCGAGAATAGCTTCAACCGCTACGTTACAAAAGGAAAATGGGAAGGATTACGAGGCGCCTGCGTTCCTTCGATCCCAGTTCATGGACAGCTCGCCACCTCGCTCCCGTTTCAACGCAGAACAAAATTGGCTCTCTGACAAGTGTTGGACCTATGCCGCAGGTAATCATGATACACTACGTTCTCATGCCAAAGTGATTCACTGTTGTTCTGGGAGCCTTATCAGCAACTTTACCAAACACGACAGGCTTTCAATTTGGGGGAAACAGACAGTCTGAACAATACAATCCGGGCACACCTAAGGTCATTATCCGACAATTGGGACGCAATGTCTTCAATGATTGAGCTCTTGTTCCCGGGGCCAATCTCTGTCTTGGATCCAACTTTCGGTGGAGTGAGTGTCGGATTTTGCTTCAAATACAGAGCTGATCTTCACCGTGGAGCCTTGACACGGCGCCAGATGATATTGTGCCTGACACTTGTCGAGCAAACTGGTTGTATCGCGCTACCGTAGAAAACAGTTGGTATCTCCAGTCGTCTATGGTTCTAAGTAGCTTAAGGTTGAATTACTTTTTAATGATGGATTTAGCAGTGACGTATTTGTGTACTGGACCTTGGAATCTCTGGGCCACTTCTAGCGCTCTCGGATACTCAAGATCAAGCAACGGTCAAGCAAACAATTCGTTGCCCTAAGCCTGGACGTATTGATATGATGGGACATTCTGGTGTTGGTAAGAGCTCTGACTGCCTTCACAAAGTACTGCTCTTACTAACAGTTGGTCGTTCCTTGAGTGCTGAACTAGACTGATTGTATTATACCAAGGGCGAAGACGGCAGTGCATGTACTGTACTTGCGCGGAATTCAATCAAGCACGGCCGACGTCAAATGTTCCTTTCAAGCATTTGTGGTGTTCGCTATGTACGGTTCCTTTGTTCGGGGGTGGTACTTTGCCGTCCACACTGGTTAGCCATGACATTTCCCATTAGTAGGCTTATTCTTCCATTGTTTTCTGATGAGATCGGGCTCCACCCAGTGTCAATTTCTGAGATGAATTCGCATCGGAGACTCTCTCTTTAAGCCTATGCATTTTGATAGCCTGAGGTAGGGTTGGGTGCTCGATCGTTCAAGGACACCCCTTGGGAACCGTGACCCACAAAGATGAATGTTTCATCGGTATCATCATCTTGCCGAAGACCCCCTCCCGGTGTCTCCCCAATTGGCCCCCTCATCATCTCCCCGCCAAACGACAACCGTCCATGCGTCCTCCACCAATAGCACAACCACCAGGCGCCCAACCAAGCCCGTACAAAGTTGATATTTCCCTCGCCTGCCACCGCGCTGTGCTGCCACGGCTCCCGTGATGATGTCGCTCACGCGGGCTTGTGAAAGGCAGCGCCTTTATCGGAGGATACCTTGGATTGATGGTGGTGATGCCGTGGGTTTGATGGGGGAAGGATGCGTTGACGATAATATACCGAAGAGCCTATTCATGCTAGAAGCGCGGATACAGCAACAGAGGCTGAAAAAATGGCAGGAGAGGTAGGGCGGTTGTTGGAGGAGATAGTGCAATCTGTTTGTATCTACAATTGTGTAAACTAAATGAAGCACTGGATAACTGAGTGGAGCGTGATGGAGCACCGAATGGAGCACACATGGAGCACCGGATGGAGCACTGGATGAAGCACTGGATGGAGCACTGAACGGAGCATATATGAAGCACACCTCCAAGGGTCAAATCCCGCCGCCACACAGAGACAATCTGGAATTTCTCTTGTCTTCTCTAAGAACCGGTCATTCAACGACAAGTAGGTTTCATTCGACCAGCCTCTCTAAAGATGATCAAACAGTCTGATGAGCTAAGGGTTTCTGAAGCTCGAACAAGAAGTGTAGTGTACCCTACGGAGGTAGGGAGTTAAGAATAAGAGTGTTTCCCGGTGGTAAACCATTTAGAAGACATTAGAGACAACACATCATATCCAGCAGTCTGGGCGGGAGGTTTATATCGACCCTGATTAGGTAGGATGCAATGCATTTTCTATCCAGAACCAAAAGTAAAGCTCTTCTAGCTAGTTATAGCCCATGAAGGGATTGATCAGGCACTGGCCGCAAACCGCCTTTGCGATAGCTACACCGCTTTTCTGTCGTCAAGTACTTTTTCTACAAGATTTCGCCCTGGAAAGGTATAAGATTGAGTGCCAGCGTCGTAAAAATCTTCCACCTTCAGGACTTCAAAAGCGACTGGTACGGCATGTTTGTCACCACCCAGTCTTTTTAAAGTGGAGCATACCACACCCTCTTGCTCCGCAATAAAGACGTTCAGAAGCGTTGCAGTGTATTCCTTACGCAGGAATCTGATAGGCTCGCCATGATGTGCCAGTAGCCCAGTAAGATGAAGCTCCAAGGATAACTAGCGTAATCGTCGGAATTCCTGCATATCATCGGCAATGGTACCGGTAGATCGTGGTGCCAGAGAATACAATGTTCCTGCTCAAGTGCTGGAGGCGCTTAAAAGACTGGCCGTACTGGTTGCGCTGGCTGCGATTAAGAGCTCGTCTGACTTGATGAAGTGCATCATGAAGCAGGACTGGTAGTGTCTCGAAGTACTTCTTCACTTAGACCCTTCTCTTATTGTCATCCTATGTAATCCATCCTTTGGCTCTCGATGAAAACGATATTCGCGTGTGCGGCATTTGCAATGGTCTGAAGCAGTCAGTATAAGAGCAAACGAAGTTGTGGGGTTCTCTTTGATTTTAATCAAGCATGACTGGGCTGATTGGCTTTCATTGTCATGAATAGCCTCGAATATTATATCAGAAGACATTTGACGATTCCGTGTAGGATTTGTTTTAGCGAAACGACTAAAAGGGGGCAGAAAGAGTGTTTTCCGATGAGTGCTTCTTCCGACGCGTATCTACTGTATACATCTTTCTGCTACTTAGGCCTGCAGGGATCGCCTGTTGTCAATGATGAGCAGCTTCCCCTACGCATATTCTTCGCGCCCACCCAAGCAAGGCTTTCTACGGCACTTTCGTGCGATTCACTAGTACCATCCTTGCTGTGAGTCTCCACTACTGATACCTCAAGAGGGCAGGACAATTCAGGTGGATTGCTTCATATACCATCATCATTCCTATCTGAAGGAGAATTAGGCCCTAGTGACAGGATCACGGTAGAGTATCCGCCGGAGCTGGTTCCAGCAAAGTTTTCTTCCGTCACGCTCAAAAACATTGCTCTAAAAGCGGAAGGGAAAGGAGAAAAGGCCTATTACGTAGTCAATAAGACCCGCAGAACGGCTTTGTCCATTTACCCAGCAACTTGCAGTAGCGTTGATGCGGCTTACACTTCGCGTGCGGTGTAGTAGTATGAGCAAGGTGCTGAAGCCGGTTCAACCCCCTGACAAGTCTGCGACAGATCAAGCTGGAAATAGGAAAGGAAAAAGGGTGAGTTGTTATAATAGAGGCGCTGTCACCTTGCGTTAGCGAATTTTGCCTTTGTTCCAACGACGGGAGCCTCACAGAATGTGCATTTCCTTTCGCGCGGCCTTGTGGCGGATCCGGCGAAGCCTTGTTTAAAAGAATTCGATCAGCAGGTCGGCTTGGCGCTTCTTGAAGGGGTTGATGCAGTGCAAGTTCAGGTTACAGGTAACAGCGATGGCATGCTTCTTCGCTGCTCATTCTGCGCGATGCTAGTAGTCAATTCTCCAGCAATTCCCAGGGGTTCACGGCCGCCAGGCTTGCCCCCCAACTTCGCCATAGCCAAGTTTTAATAGATCGAATAGCAGAACATGGAGGGATGCGTTAATACTGCGTGGCTGCGGCACGCAATAGACGAGATAATCCGCGAAAGCCAGGTTATCCCAGGGGAACCATTTAGACTTGACAGCCACATTCCTGAAGCGCAACTCGACCGAACTCGAAGCCGACTTGTGCCCCCCTCTGGCAGCGTACTCACTCTTGTTATATGAGGATCAGAGCGAGTAGGTTCATGTGAATATCTTGAGTGTATAGAAGAGTCATATATCTGATAGATTGATTTATCCTAAGAAAGATAGAAGGAAGAAGGTGATCTATATACCTCTAGGGTCGAAGCGGAAATACCTAACCACCGAGGTATGTACGCGGAATGTAAACATACCTTCGTAGGTATGTATGACGTACGAACATTCCTACGTACATACCTCATTTCCAACACTCACTATGTCGCCTTGCCGAGGGAAAAAGTCTGGCACACTTCGCAGCCTACCAATGGCCATTAATCTAACTGGAACAACAGAAACCCATCCAGGCAAACCAATGGGATTCGTTGAAGTGGTATGACTATAGAAATGATGTTTTGCCGGTTGTTCCGGTATATGTTAAGAAAGATTCAAATTGTCGTTTTTAGACGAAACAGTCTTAGACCACAACGAATTCTAACGCTTTGGACAGTCTACTTTATTCCCGAAGAAGTTCGGATGGAGTCTTGAACCAAGAACTCCTCATAGACTCTCCTCGAAGCCTGATCAGGATTGATTCTACCCGCTCCAGAATTTTCGCACCCTCGAAACACGCCTCCCATTCATGCCCAAAAAATCCCGTTATCCATTTTCGCCCCCCAAATAAGGATCACGTCCTACGATAGAAGGGTACAGGGTGACTTTGAGAGTTGTACGCAGGCTTTGGGGCAAGATTTGAAGGGTGAGTTTGCTGGGAGGTGGATTTGGGAAGTTGGGCTTGAGGCGTGAATCGAGAGCCAGATTTGGCGCGTACATGATAGTTGGCTTTGGAGCAAGATGGTTACGCCACGAGAGGAATGAGACGTGGTGATCAGAGCCCGTATCCCGGGGAGAGCTTCTACCGTTGCGTGACTATACAGTAGCTTGCTTCGAAGGCGAATAGAGTAATGCTTTGATGGGGTGGAACTCGCCATTAAGTTTCTTGATACAAGTGGTCCTCAATGCCATCAACTGAAGACGCATGAATACAGCGGAGACACACTAGTGTTGGATTCACGCCCTTCTTCATCTTGTTAAGGGGTTCCTGTTTAGTGACGTTTCTGGTCGTTCCGGATTGTAGATCTCAGCAAGTGTTTCCGTTTTTTCGACTCACCGTCACCTATCTGGGTTCGCGCTAACCATTGCCCATCTTCTCTATGCTGCGGTTTTGGTTATTCTCTCGCAAGGCTCATTTATATCGTTGCAGCGAGGGCTGCTCGACGTCGCGATCCTGAATGAGCCTCAGTGCCGTGATACCCTCACGCAAGCGGGACCGCGCCTCTAACGTGTGTTGAATAACGAATTTGCTGACACTCTCACAAGCGACTTTGTTCATTCCTTGCGCGGTGGCATTTTCAGCTGAGCTGAAAGAATGTGCGAGTTAGGTTAGTCAGAAGAAGCGACTGAGCGAATGGCGCGAAGCATTTGGGGGGGATTCAAGAAGAGACGAAAGAAATGGGAAAGGAGGTGGTAAGATATGGTACGACAAATAGACTGGTCAGAGGTTGCAAGGTATTATGAAATTTTGTCTCGGCCATACAGAGAAGTTGGCATCGCGCGAAGGAAGTAGATGACACGATTCTACCGTAATAAAAGGACACTCTCATCTCGCGGCCTTCATCTCACAAACGCAGGTGAAAGACAGGAAGTTAAGATATGAAATGAGAGTTTGAACATTACAGCTATTGCGCCAAAATAAAGTTTCGAAGGCTTTGAGACTTTAAAGACCAGGAGTTGACGTTACCGCTCTCTCTTGATCTCATTCTCATCCCACTGTCCGATCCAGAACCCCGTTCACATGGATCTCAGAACCCTTTGCATGCTCCAGCAGTATTGAGACCCCTCCAAGCCAAGCGGCGTGTTGGGGTTAAAGCACAGGCCGAAGATGCGGAGGTAGGATGGTCAAATCTTTCCTCACCTTGACGGCCAATGTCTCCGGTGGCGGGCAATTCGCCGGAGGATATTGTAGTGTGATTTCGCGCGGTTCTAATTGTTTGCTTATCTTCGGAGTATTGCCCCGGACCCCAGCGACGGCCCCGTCAACTTTGCCTCCGCTCTTCCGCGAAGAGCGGATTCAACTAAGTTGGGACCATAATAGCCGGTTTTGACGCCAAACTGGATGATACCTAAGCAGGGTAGTCACGGTCAGGGAGGTGGGCAAGGTGCTACTGCCAGGCGTGCAATCGGAGGAACCCCCTCTGGCAAACGGAGCCTCTTCAGGTATGACCAGCGCATAGAACTAGGATTCGGTGCAGTCCGGGTCGAGTTACAACTTCTTGTGGCGATTGTGAAATCCCTAATTCCTCGCACATGGAACCAAGTCCAATGGAAAGTGAGCCATACCTTGACTGTTCCCATCGCTTCAGACGCTCTCTCACCAAAGATGAAATCACTGATGATAATACGACGTAAAACGGAAGAGGCGTACTCCTGAGCCTGCCTCCCTCATGTTTCATATAGAGGCTTCTTAAAATATTGCCTCATAAAGCCTTCATCGTTCACGACGTAGTCTTACTATCCTTACCCTTAATGTCCTCTGCTACATGGTCATGATATCAGATATATTGCTCTTGTAATCGCGCCTCTTCCCCTTTCACAATCCTCTCTAATTCAGTGTCCGTTTGTGCTCGATCAAATGATCTTCTATCGTGAAACCGAATTCATCTTGTCGCCACACCAGGAATAGAGACAGTCGAAGCGCCATCGGTGCTTGTTGTGTGATTCAAAATGTCTTCTTAGATCATTAAATCTAAAAAGATGCATACGCCGTCGCTTTACCCATTCCAATTGGTTGCTATGCTCTATCATCGACGTATGTCTGCGACGACAACACGGGAATAGCCGCTTGTAATGGGCCGGAGCAACAATTAGAGATATTCTCAACTGCGCGATAGTACACTTAAGCCGCACGAATGGCACTAGGCATACATGAGAGATCTCGTAGGCTCAGGTTATTCAGTTCATGAAAGCTAGGCTAAACACACTTTGATTACAGGGTGGAGTTTTTCAGAAGAGCATAGCCCATGAAATTTGGCTTCAACAGAACGCAAGGAATGTTTTGGTCAGTCTATCTTGTCAAACTGATGGGACGAATGCTAACCTATCCGTCCGCTCAGCTCAATGGGATCACAAACCTCAAGCCAGAAATTTCCGAATGGCCTCAGAATAGTTGTACAGGCTCACACGCCGAACAGCAGGGTACTTCAGGGGGTCCATGTTTGATCGGACATGATGGCTCAGTGGACCGCAAAGGAGAAGTGTGTTTTCTCGGCAACACCAGATTCGAAAGCTGGTAAGTCGGTGACTTGCCTTAGCGTGGCTGTCGGTGAAGTCGCGAGCTGCACCCAATGTTGGCGGTGACTCAAATATCTTGCTGCCGTGGGCCGAAATCTGAAAGCTCTACTTTTCACTCCACAGTTCACCAAACGATGGCCATTATTTGATCAGACAACAAAGATGATGTCATGAAAAAGCCTGATTCGAGCCCACCACTCACTTTTTCCACAGAATCTGTAGAGTTTACGGATCGGCCAAAATGTGAACACCCTTTGGAATATCCTATTCAGGTATGTATAGCATATTTCAACAGACTCCAATTCGGCAAGCCCATAACTAAGCCATCATCGGGCCCGTCTCTCCAAGTCAATCACTTCAAGCCCAGATCGAGTCGTTGTCTAACGACAATCTTGGCTTTTGCGCCGAGATGTCCAACTTTTAGAATTGGCGGCGATCATGAGCACACTGGACAAAGGCTTGACCACAAAGATAATGGGAGCTAGAATAGTCAAACCAGGACTCTATATGTACCCAGGCTTGCCGCAAAAAGGCCGGAGTAATTGCCTTGCTTCGCGGCTGTGTCATCCGAGACAGAAGCGCTCATCCAACTTGGTGCCACTTCTCTCGAATCCTTAATGTCATGGTTCTCAAGAAGGGTCTCCGTACGATTTGTTGTAGTCACTGATCTTGGAATTGGAGGTAATACGGGGCATTTGATATATTGGTTGTTGTTGTTAGGAGGCTACTAGCGGGCCCCAGCCCTACCAGCCCTATGAGGCGGAGGTTACCAACTCCACTCACACCTTGTCGCAGCCGTCGCTACCGTCGCTGCCGGGTCCAACATCAATAGCTGAGCTTGCAAAGGCAGGTCCACGCTAGATACAAGCTTCGTCGACTTCAAAAGAATCGACGTTAGTCTCTAGCGTCACACGGCTGATGCACGAATCCGACACCTTTATCGTGACGTGGGACGGGCAACCGTGGCTGTGCCTGATGTCTGCGCAACAACGATCCTTGATGCCACGGAGGGGATCGGAGGCGTGAGGAAGAGAGAAGAAGATTATTGAATAGTGGTTCTTGGAAGCACAGACTTGATCGGAATAAAGCTGGCTTTGATAACTATGAAAGTCCTAAATCTTCTTGAGCATCAGACGAACGCAGCATAGGCGCACAAAGCGGGAAGCCTCGGTTAGACTTTTCCGATTGTTGTGCTACACCGAACCCTTTCTTCGTGTTCCTCCACCTATCCTCTCACCCGTCGCCCACGCTCGTTGGCCCTATCTCTCCTTTAAGACACAGCAAAGCGGCCTTAAACACGATGGAGCTCTCGGCAGAATACTACAAGCAACTGAAAGTCGATTTGGACGTTTTGACCCTCACCCAACGAGTCTACAAGGATAGCAGCTTGGATCTGCAGAGTTGGATCAAGAACCTTTGGTATCGGTAAGGAGATGTTCGTGCTGTCGATCAGTGGACGGGCGACGTCTGCTCAAGTTCGCATGGAAGGAGCCTGTCATCTGAAGGGCATCTCCGTTCGGGGTGCGGCCACATGCTGAAATGTGTTTTGTGCGAAAGAGACGGCCCTCATCAAGAGCCAGATGCAAGGGGTACGTGCCTCAACTCGGCTAAGGGGTATCAGGTGAGTCAACGGCTAGAAGAAGCCGCATGCAGCCGAGGGCGAGCTCAAGCTCTTTGAAGACATTGTTCCTCTCCGTTGAGTTGAGATCGCCTTTGATCACGAGCGGCACCGTGTACAGCTGGCGTTGATCATGCAGTTTGCAGGGATCACGGGCAGCCAACCTTCTTTGGGTTGTCAAAGTGCGGCGGCCTACTCATTGGAACTCCACATCGAGAGGGCTGTGGGATTTAGCTGGGAAAGCTATTGCCAACTGTGACTGCTGGGCATGTTGAATCAGTGGCGAGTTTCATACCATAACTTCGACAGCTTTCGGGAGAGGTGATGGTCGGGTATATTCTCACCCATACTTCGCGATTTACCTATGCAATTCAGATTGAAAGACTACACGGTCGGGCTCGTTATTGGGGAGCTGAACAGATCCCGTATACCAGCTGATCATCTCAACAAGGTGGAATTTGAGCCGACCGGGCAAGGCATTAACTATCTCCATCCCCGATTGCTAGGTCAAACCTTCATAATTTTCAACTAATTTTTGAAGCTTTGAACTCGCCTTGATCAGGGGAATAATTCTGTCTCTCAAAGTAGTAGGCGGTGTGCCGACTGGATGACTGCGTGCAGTCATGTGGTTTCACAGGGAGCGGTGGGCACACGGTAGGGTCCACCGGCCTCCGTCGACCAATGAAAGTTAATCCGACTGATTTTTAGACGGCTCTTTTTATGCTTAGCAGAATGCCGACGAGACTGTTCTGAAAAGCGTTGCGGGTCAGGGATCACCGTAAAGGTTGGCAGGCCGACCCAATGTATTAAGGCTCTAGGCAGCCACACCATGCCGGGCGTGAGCACTGTGTCGCCATAGCTTAGCCCAGCTGATGTTGAGAGAACACCTCATTCTCATGCTACAAGCTCAAGTTCTGCCGGCTCTTGTGCTGACGTGGGGTCAATTCGTTCTTCCACAGTTTCGGAACCATGGTGACGGTACCGCCGCTCAGGCTGAGACGCAGTGTGTGTTGGAAGACAAGGTCATACAGAGGCATTTGGTAGATGGGTTCAAGCTGAATAGGAGTCTATCTAGGAGGAAGAAGGCGAAAACTCTACTAACCTGCCTCCAGCCCTGCCAGCCCTATATAGGCACAAGATTGCCATAGTCTCTATTTCAACAGTGCGTGAATCATGGCGTTGACCATGTTGGAAAAAGGGGAGTTGGTAATCTCCGCCTTATAGGGATGGGGGGGGCGCTAGTAGATTTTCACCTCCGTCCTCCTACATAGACTCTATACAGCAACAACAACCAATATATCATATACCCCATATGACCTCCAGTTCCAAGAGACCATGACTCCGTTGATCATTCGCCGCGTTGCGAGCTTAGCAACGCCTGCCTTGATTTGAGACATTAGCACTTTCAAGCACAGCAGTCAGCGATTGCTCTTCGCGACGATGTAAGCGTTCACTTCCTTGGTGGAATAAATCAGTAGAGACGATGTGGCGTCGCGGAAACGAGGTGGGCAGAGGAAAGACCGGCGAAGATCGTGAGGAGCGGGCGAAGATGAACTGACGTTGCTGCTTCTTGTTGCTGCTTTTGCTCAATCTTGATGACGTCAAGGACGCGTAACAAGGACAGGCTCACCTGATATTCCTGTCGTACGCCGAAGCAGATGTTCGCGGTGGAGCGAAGAGCGATGCGTACTCGACTATTGATGCGAGTGTATGTCTTAATCAGATTCTTGCGCTTGTCGATGTAATGATCGGCGATGTTTCTCTTATTGTGTTGATGACAGTGATCAAACGTCGTCTAATTGTAATTCAATCCTTCCAGCTGCCTTAACGCGAAGCATTTCGAGTTCTTGAAAGAGGTCGCGAAGAGATTCTTGTAAGCCTTGTTGTAAACGATGTCACTCTGTCGACGTCATGCGTTGCTGAGCGGCAGAGTCACGATGACGCTGCGCGTGAGAGAGCCGATGTTGTGAGAGCAGGCAAACTGCGAAATTCAGTGACGAAGGCAGCGGCTCTTGCGCAGCAGCGCAACCGCCTTCTTATCTCTCGCCTCGAATGTGTTCTTCTGCTCAAAATCGATTCAGGCGGCATTTGCGAGTATGCAGCCGATGACTTTGAACATCTGGTTCAAGTGACAGTCAAAGATATCGCGAGCCTGAGCGAATGTGCTTCGCTTCGTGAGTAGCTTCAGTTCGTGACCAGAGAGGAATCAGAAAGAACTCTCGAAATCTTTCACGCTGACAGCATAATCGTAAAACTTCAGTTCACAAGGCGTGCAGATTCGATTCAGTCGAGAAGAAATAACAGTTCATGAAAGCACTGAGCTTGCTTTGGCCTTGATCGAGACTTTAGCTGTCGCCTTCACGAAGCTACGCGAATGAGTTGAAGAACATCGTTGACGTAAGTGAATCGCATGGCGGGAACAAGACTTCGTCAACTCAGATGATCTGCTCATCATCGAACAAATGCATGCTTTCTTCATGAGCAGTAGGCAGATGCAAAAACAGTACACGACAGTCGCAGTCAAAACTCGCAAAGGCGATAAAGATGTCGACGCCTCACTGTTTGTTAATCATGAGACGTCGCGTAAGATCGCCTTCAGGGAAGATGGCTTCGAATCGACGGAGCAATACTTAGCTTGAGCACGTTTTTCGCCTTGCCAGCCAGCAGATTCTTCAACAAACGTCGTGATAGTTCATATGAGCTTCGTCGCGAGGCAATATCTGCGTCAGACTGCGATCGATGAATCCATATCGAGCGAAACCAGATGAGACTAAACACAGGCTCAAGTTTAGCAAGGCTTATGCCGCTGCGGGCCAGAGGGTCAGACTTATCGCAGCGACAATCAAAGCTTCCACACTCTACCAATGGATTCTCTTCTCGATCGTGTTGACTGCGTTCTCGCTCTGCTCTGTTTCCGTCTCTTGATCTTCGCGCTCTTTGCCAAGTATTTTACCGCTTTCTCTACCGCGTCCTCTGCGTGTGGGGGAATACTCTCTAAGTAGGCTCGGGTGCCGAGCCCTATGGTAAGGCTAGCCCTATGATCACTGGGGAATCCATGACAAACACCCACAAAAATAGAAAAAAGCCACGCCCTCGTGGCAGCGAGCTAGTGAGAGCGAGGTCACAACCCATGAAGGGCTAGCCCATGTATGTTCGAGCAAGCTAGCTAGCTTCGACGAGTGAGCCTCTGTGAAATCCCGTCTATGAAAAGTATGAAAAGTGAAAACTCAAGCTCTTTCTATAGTAGTCTTCATGGCTTGGCTAGCTCAGGGCGGCGGCAGCCAGGTTCTTGAAGAGTGAAGTAACTGCTTTGTAGTGCTTGATAAGGTGCTTGCAATGGTGGCAAGCTGAGGAGAAAGTAGAGGATTTAGGAGGTAGGTGCAGTGGGTGATGTTCGGTTTACGGGTCGATTTCGTGTTCGGTTTAGGAGCCACCAAAACATATGTTTCAGGTTGGCGATCAGGAGGTGTTTTAATGATGGCGCGTATATTTGGCCCTGTGGCGCGTGTGTTTCTCCCGCCGAACATATTGAATAGATCCTTGATGGTAAGGTAGGAGTTCGGCTTCGGTGAGTAGGCTGGTGGGGTTGGGATTGGTCAATATTTAGGTAGGGGTGTAAATGTTCGAGTAGGTTGATCTAGGGGTTAAATGAGTAGGTGACTGAGGGGCTAGTCGAGTAGCTGACCGAGTAACTGGTTGAGCTGGTTGCAGGGAAGGTGCCGGCTTGTTCTCCGGTTTTTCAGGGCTAAAAGATGAAGAAAGGGTTGATTCGATTGATGTAGTAGGGGATTTTGCGGCGGGGTTGGCGAGAAGGCCGAAGTGGTCCTCTCCGGTTTTTGAGGGGTATGGCTCGATTTCGATTTCGTAGATAGGCGAAAAATCGGTAGGGAAGTGGATGCAGAAGTAGGATTAGGGGTGGGAGCTGCACCGACTTTCTCCAGATTTCAGTGGCAATAGTCGGAGAAGGGGTAGGAACGGTAGGCTTCTTGATATTGTTCTCCTCGATGTGTTTGTGAAGCTTGGTCATCGTCGGCATGGAAAGGTCTTCGCTAAACGTTTCTTTTCTTTCTCTTGCTGCTTTTGTTCAGCAATATATATCTGCAGTTCTTTTGCAGCATAGAAACAGTCGGTTTTCTCGTTTTTCTCATGTGCCTTACCTTCGTACATCTCAAATCCGCAGTGAAAACAGACGAAGTAATTCCTGCTTTCATTTGTTCGACCATCATAGAAGAAATCTGCTTTCGCTAAATCTATTGCCTGCTCTGTTTGACATATCGTTTTAAGCGTAGCAATTCGTCGAGTGTAGGAGGAGTAGCTCAGACGTTGTGCTTCTTCTCGGTTACATCGTTGGCTCCATTGATCTAATTGAGCCTATCGGTAGTGACTTCTGTACTAGACATATTGATAGGTGGACGGTAGGTAGATAGGAAGGTAGGTAGGTAGGTTATTGATGTGGGTTTCCCGAAGGTGGTTGAATTGCTTTTGACTGAATGCTTCTGGCTGAGGCCTATTATCGTCCGGCGGCGACTAGGTGCTTTCGGCTGGTTACTGCTATGCAGCTAGGTGGTTCATTTCCGAAGAACTATAAATGGTGGGTAAAAGGTTGAGTTGTTCTATGTAGATGTGTGGGGGTGGTAAGTAGGCTCTCCGCCATCATGAGCGCGGAAGCGTCTATACGTGTTGGAAACAGGGTGTTAAAAAATGACGCTCCCCAGCCATCGGTATTACCAGCCACCTAATTTAGGAGGGGTTAAATACGGAGCGCAGGGACAGGTTCGGAAATCAATCAGTTACAAACCTTCCATATTTTACCTACTACTGCATTACCAAACCCCATATTTTAACACAGGGGAGTTGGTAACCTCCGCCTCATAGGGCTGGTAGGGCTGGGGCCCGCTAGTACGTAGAGTTTCTACCTTTCACCTCCCAGATACTCTCGAGTCGGTTTTTAGTTTGTAGCCCTAGCATAGCCGATCCCCGCTAACTTCTAGGCGGTCACTCACTTAATTTAGGGAATACTCTATCTAAACTCTAGGCGAATTTAGAAGATAACCGCCTTAGTACTCGGCGCGCATATATTAATCCGGGCGGAGAAGAGTCACTAGACGGAGGACTTGGTGAGCCAGCGCATCGAAATATCTCAACCTCGATTACTCAATCAAACCTTCATAATTCTCAATTATTTTTGAAGCGTTGAAATCTTCAGATTCAGGGCTACAAGTTTGTCTCCAAAAATATGTAAGATGCTTGAAGTCAAAGTTGCTTAAATTCGAAGTCTCGAAGTTCGAAACTCAAAACGAAAATCAAAAAATCGTTATGGCCCTAAGGTCGATTTGGCGGCCGGCAAGCTGACTTCGAATAACTCGACGTCGCGGGGTTTGCAGCTCGTTGTCATTAAGCTGCTCGAAAACGCTTTCGGATCGAGGCTTTCTCTCTGAATTTAGCAATCGATCTGTTGAAGTTTATCGAGTGCTACATAAAAACATCTTTGCGGCAAGAGCTGCATCACGGAACGCTGCGTCACGAAGACGAAGAAGATCATTGCTGCGGAGAGAATGAAGACGACTGTCGGAATACATCTAGGCTAAAAAGCTTGCGCTACTGGAATGTAGCATATTCGGGTGTGCATCGCATATTCCAGCGACGACAACGAAGAAGATGGCGTGTGAACGAAACGAATGAAGAAGTCGCGTTCGGCTCGCTGAGATTGCAGCTGCGAGATTCCGCGCGTGATTGCTACTCCACGCTTTTCAAAGCCTGCACCGGCACAGTGAGCGTAAAGAGCGGCGCAATGAGAACGGAGAAAGTGACTGCCCCTCGTGCGAAGCAGGTGACGGCTGCGACGGAAACACACGACAAAAAACATGGGGATTGAGCTTTTTCGGGGAAAGATCGGCTTCCCCTCGATGATGCCAAAAGCCCGACGCTGGACTACATGACTTGAAATGGCTGGTCCGGGTTACATCGCCTCTCCTAGCCGGAAAACACCGCATGATCATCGAGTCATAGGGGAATACGAGTCCCTTAATCAGCTGGTGCTGCTCTTTTCAAAAGGCCGCGACAGAAGAGGTAATGTCTTTGTTCAAAACATGGATAATAAAGAGTAAGTTCCTGCTATGAATCTCAAAGCAAAGAAGTGAATAACACACATAGATCAATTATTCAACGTCTGCCCCTCTCGCTTCGAACGCGCATTTACGAATTAGCTTTTACGGACTCCGATCCCTTTCTCTACGGAGAGGATACTACTTTGCTACATCCAAGGAGTTGTCTCGAGATTCGGTGGCAAATAGCAAATGCGCATACCTCTATCTTGCGGGCCCACTCCTTACATCTAAATTCTTTTTTCAGGATGCCTTGTCCACTTTTCGCAGAGTTAGTGGTACCGATGTCTGCTTTGTAACATTTGAAAGAAAATCATCCAGACCCCCAGCAAATTCCTACGACTGGAACAGCGTTCCATTCCACTATTGCTGGCCTTTCTCGCAGAAAAAGGAGCTGGACTGTCTTTGCCAGAACCCGATGTCTCGTCATGTGCCTGGTAAGGCATGTGGTCACAAACTCGCTTGGCCTGGAGACTTGATCAATTACAGATTACTCTCAATCGACCCAGAGATATAGATATGGGGAGAATTCCGAAGAGATTACAGGCGGAGAATTGCAGTGAAGGCTGCTGCAAGGGCACCTCACTTAAAATTCGGGGGTATAGACCCCCATCCCGGGATGCAAATACTAAACCAATGCTGCCACCACCCTTTCTCCGCCCAGATCAACCCATGCGCATTGAAAGGCGTATTGTAGCCATACTTTACACCAGGATAGATGCCAGCTACGAGATCCACCTCCACGTGGTTGCTGGCTACAAACCATCTGTGTTTGCTATAGAAAAAGCTAAGAGATCTCACACCGAACGAATCGACTACTCTGACGTGCGCACGAGCCGCTGAGCACATTAACATACTCCAGGAATCTGGGTAACTGACATGCTCTACGCCTCTGAGCAGTTGAATCGATTCGGACCGAGCAGTACGTCTTTGCCAAGCGTTAGTGCTCACACATGACAGCAACTCCACACTCCAGGTTGTCAAATAGCGAACGGAACCCAACGTAGAAATAGCCAGCTCTCACATATCTCGAGTTCGGGAGCCCACGTCGCAGTGGCCAACTTCTACGTTAACACGAAGCCCGTGATCTAGACTCGCACGGCCAGTACGCTCGGGCATAGCTCTTCGTCGCCCATTTTACTGGTATGGCTGTACAGAATCTGCTTTATTGGCTGCTTGCAGCAGGAGTTCCTTGAGCTTATTGGACTGGGTATGGAAGATAGATTCAGGTTACAGCGGCTGGTAGGATAAACAACAGTGTGGGACTTTGGCTCTAAGAGCCTAATTAACGCAGAGAGCTTTTCCCATACTACATAGTCGTGCCAAAACTTAGTGTTTTGGCACGACTACATCGTCAGTACGACTCTATGTATCTATATGTACGTACTTATATAGTAGCGTAGGAAGAAAGAAAAAATTCAAGAATTCAAAAAGTTCATTTTATGAATATTATTTGCTGTGTATTTATCTTTATTTGTTCAGTCAGAATTTATTATCTGTGAATGAGTTGAGATTTCTGTCTTAAAAACTCATCGAGCACACGTTTTTCTCTTCTTTGCTCCTTCCGTGGCCTGTGATCCATACCTGCCTCGTTAACGTATCGGCCTTGAATCTTTTCAATCAATACTATCTCACTACCCCATATCTTCGAGTCTCTCACAATGTCTGACAGACGAGATGGCATTGAAGTCGTCGACCAAGAGCGCCTTAAATCTCTGGTGAACGTCGATCCCCCCAACACTTACGAGAACTACTATATGGGTGATGATGTGACTTTCACGCTCGCCCACAACGTCGCAGCCTCCCAGAGCGAGCCGAAGAAGCAAGGTATCATGATCATGATTCAGATGAGCTCGGAAGCTATGGCTGTCGCCAACCGTATGGCCTCAATCTCTTTCCAAAATCCTTTGAAGTCTTGCTGATTGATGTCTGTGCTTTAAGTCTACGCTCATCTGCCTGACAAGCGCAACAGCGACTCCCCCGAGGTTGGCAAAGCCATTTTCTTCGCTTTTGGATTGCAATTTAGCAACATCGCCGGTCTCTACTATCCCTTGTACAACTCGTCAGACTGGGACTTTCAGGAAAACGGTCTGCTGTGGAGTAACTGGATGCTGAATGTCTATATCAAGGCAGCCGCCCTCACCGCCATCCTGCGAGATGCTGTCGATCTACCTCACAAAGTTCACGAAAATCCCGAGGCCGCAGCGAAAATTCCGTCGTCAGCAGGACGATCCGAGAGGCTCAGCTATGCCAATCACGTCAACGCCGTCGCCATCTAGGCGCTGTACCGGGCGTCATCCGCGTCTCGATCAACTGGCCACAACCATGGTGAAGCTGATGCACGGTCAGCCTGCCTATGTTGCACGAGGTCAAGATCGCCGCTGGATCTTCAACCCTGCGCTGTTCGGAACGGTGCCGGATCACACCGACGTTCTGCCAGGTGCCATACGACTCGGTGAGCTGATCTTTCATCTGGGCGTGGAAAATGCGGCATATTGGACTTGTTTGAGGTCGTAGTGATGATGAATGTTGGGTTAGAGAGTAGATAGTTACTTATCATGCCTACAAATTCAGTAGGCAATTAAACTCCTACATCTCGACGTATGAGGGCTAGACGAAGTATGTGTGTGCATGTGTATATTGATTGAACTCAGGTACAGTAGGAAGCTACGAATCATAGGGGGAACAGTACCGTTTGAATAGTACAAAATTTACTATTCCTGCTTTGCTGAACTCATCGTAAGAAGAATACCTTACGGGAAATGACCGTATTACATTAACAATTATTCAAACAATTGTTCTTTAACTAATAATTCAATTCTACGTTTGATAGTTTCTTATTAATAATGATAAAGAAATGTACATTGTTGAACATTGTTCTTGTATTTACTCGCTAGCAGTACCTTCATAAGTTTTGTGGGAATTTGCAAGGAACAATTTCCTTCAAACCCAAACCAGACAAGGGAATTCCCTTAAGTTGAGGGTCCATCCTCGATAGTGATATGGCTTCAGGAATTGGGACTGCGCCCTTTTACGGTCGGATGCCTTGCTGGACGGCTGAAGCAGCAACTTCCGCAACCCAAAATACTTGAGATGGTACCGATACCTCGAACATTCAGTGGTGTGACCTTGCAGCTATCGATAATGACTCTCTGCCCAACCAATTTTATCGTTTAATGAGCACATTGGCGCGTATGTCGTCGAATTATGCATGCCTGAACTTGGTTGCCTTGTTTATCTAACCCGGTAGATGCAGTGATTCTGTTGAATTTTGGCCGATCCGTAAACTATACTAAGGAAGCCATGCTAAATCGAAACCCCAGAAGACGGAGACTTCCTCTTCGATTCGAATACTCGCGCACAACTCACTATGTTTGCTCATCTGGTTGATTCAACCATTACAGTGGTCTCTGGTCAGAACGATTCCGATGCCGCAATTCAAATCTGTAGAAAATATGAAGTAGGTTGTTTTACCGAAGTTTACTACGAAAGCTGCTTACAGGTAAGCTATCTGGACATGGCCACCAAAGCCTCAAAGGAAGTTCATTCCTTCCTCAATCCCAGTAAGATAATCTACGCAGGGATCCATGGAAACCAAGCTTCCCTGTTATGGTTTACGGGAACGCTCGTGCCCAGGGTAGCCGTTAAGACTGAAAGATAAAGAAGTCAATGACATTCAACACTGTTCAGGACACGGCCAATTAGCCTGGACCAAGTCTGGAAAACGCTGCCCAACGGTGAGCGCAATGGCCGTGAAGTAGTGGATATCCCAGGTCTGGATGACTTGTGATCCCAGACGCCTATGCTCTTCTGCTTCGGTCAGAAGTCATAGCTATGTTGGCCGGTTGTTCTCATATGCCGTACTGGACGCAGCATCCTTCTTACAGAAATGGAGACTACATCCGGCTTACCGGCAAATGCTAATGATAGTACCTCATCGAGGTCATTCAACGTTCCAATTATGTGTTGTATGAACTCCATTGCATATGTTCAACGGCACAGATCGGACTTTACGTCCGCTACGGGACTTCGAGCCTATGTGAATGACATAATTTCCGGAGCTTCCTCCTCTGTTCCATATACTTGTAGATCATAATATCGCCGTTAACCCTAAAAAGGCTTTTTGGGCTATTTCAGTGTACATCTTCTGGGCCAAAAGATGAATTCCCTCGACCCAGCTACCGAAGAAGAAAAGCTCAACTACGCTCGGGGTTCGTTCTACGCTCAATTGACAAAGCCCTTGCATAATTAAGATGCTGTAGATGGCTCTTTGCAAATGCCAAGATACTGATGCATTTCGATCCAAAACGCTTCCCATGCCAAGAAGGCGAAGGCTTTCTCAGCCAAGCCATGACCAAATAGTGTTCCTCTCCCGCTTGCTTACAGAACTACTGGCCTACGGGATTGGAAATCGCAGGCTTTTTATGGGTACTCTAAAAGCTTCGCCATATGGTAGACTCTCGTAAGCTAGTCCGCCATACTGGCATGAGGAAACAGACCTCAATAATTTCAACCACTTCCATCATTCGTGTCAGTTTACTTTGGATGTACGGCACACGCGCGAAAAAGAGCAAATAGTGCCGGATGCGCTGTCAAGGTTTCCAAGCTTTTAACGTTAACTCTCTCAGGAGTGTTTCCGAACTAGATGCTCTGTTTACATGCACGTTGGTAGAGCTTGACTAAGCCTTCCGGAGACGCCTAGCGGAAGGGTATGACTCGGATACTTGGTGAGCTAGGCTACAAAAGCAAGTTGACGATAATGACGACCTTGGCGAGGACGCCTTATAACTTTCTTTCGTTCGTGGGCAGATGCTTCCGCCTACTGAAGGGGATCAACAATTTTAATCTACCATATAGATCGGGTTACCGGAGTTCAACGCCTGTGCATACCTTCCAGCGTTGTCAAGGAAATCATTGCCAGCGCTCATGGCAACGGTCACCCGGGTTTTGCCCGATGTTTTGAGATCATATCCACCGAATGGTATATACGTGGCCTAACCAAACAGCTACGCGAAACCTTGGCTTGTTCTGAGAGTCATGAGTGGCTTCGAAACTGAAGGCATAGTGATCCGTATGGTGGATGTCTTCGTGTCTGAAAATTACGAGTATTGAAGATGGCACACGAACGGAACAGCAAGCCTACGAGGCCAGAAGGACAATAATAACGCGCGCAAACGCATAGGCAGAAACACTCTCATCGCCACAGTCGAGCCATGGAAGCTGGGTAGGCGGCCAGCTGGAGCAACACTCCATCAGGCGGGGCATGCCCAAGAACCCAATCAGCAGAAACAATTCTGAGGACGGAACCTACAAGAAAGACGAGAGGAAAGGCACTGAAATTCCCCGGAGTATCTTGGTATATATGAGGGCCAGAAGGAGCATATATGAACATGTATATGTATATTGGTTGAACTACAGTAGGAAGCTACGAAGGTGGGTGGAAGGTGAAAACTCTGAACCCCCTAGCGCCAGCCCTATGAGGCTGGAGCTGAGATTACTAACCACAGGGGTAGCAGTACTGCTCCCTAATTTCAACAGAGTAAAGTGTGCCGGAGAGCAGAGATAACAAATAGAAGAAACTCGATGAAAAGGTGCGAGGTGTGTGGCAAGATCAAGCACCGATCCTGAGAGGCAGTATGTCAAACAAGAGCTCATGAGACGAACAGCATGAAGCAGAAAATGACGAACAAAGCAAGAGAATACAGTCTTCATGAGACAGGAGAGAGCAACAGGAGCGACAGGACGGGTTCGGATGAATGAAGCAGGATCTCTTCACCAGTAAGACGAAGGCTCAGAAGTCGGCGAAGGGAAGTCAGAAGAGGTCGGAGATCTCATCGACGATATCAACGCTCTCAACGCTCTCAACGCCCTCGACGATGATAAGAAAGCTCGAACAATCTCTTAAGCTACAGAGCAAAGAGGCTGGACAGCAGTCCCTGCACGTCATGATCAAAAACGAGGAATGAAATCAGAGATCAGAATATGCAGAGTGCGTGCCAAACGCTTCTGTAATTAAGGACCATGAGACGCTTCGAATACTGCAGTAAGTCGTGAGGCACGAGAAAATCACGACAATAACAGCGTTGCTAAAGAATGAGAGGATGAAGGAAGTGAGTTATACTAGCAATACAAGAACCCTGACACAATTCGAGATAATTCCAAAAGAAGAGCACAAGGGCGTGCTCTACACTGACAAAGGAGTAAACAAGGACAGCTGACGGATGACACACGAAAACGAAGATTTGAGCACGCTAAGGCTGAAGCTGAAGGAGGAAGACGAGGAACAGAGCACGACTATCTACATACACAACGTGTACATTCTCTCGCCGGGCTCGTACAGCTCACAAAATAGCTTCAAATCATTGACCAACGCACAAGAAAAGCTGGAGACGCCAGGGGAACACATACTGCTGAAGGACTTTATCTACATCATCCTCAGAAGAACGGCTCAGGCAGACACGTACCATCGCGCGGCGGATGGGTTACTGAACATCATAGAGGCTGAAGACGTGGAATTACTGCTGCCCGAGCGGATCGGTAACATGGGCGGGCATGGATCGGATCATATTTCGATTCTAAATGAATTTGAGCTGAAGGAAAAGCCGAATGACAGAGGAGGTGGATGCGAAGGCGAAGGAGCTGGCAGAAGCCCTTGCGCTTCCCTCATTAACAAGCCAGCAAGACCGCAATTGGTCCAACAGGTCTGTCTGGGTTGTTGCTCCGTATTCAGGGACTACGACATGCTCACTGCCACCATGTCTATCGTCGTCGACATCAATCGGGAACCTTGTCCGCGATAAGGTCAATCGACGCAACAAGAGCAGAACGGCAGACACTCTATGCGATAGAGCCAATAAACACCGTGGATATGTGCCTTCGACGAGGAGAAGCGGTGAACTCGAATGTACCGTGCATATGTGTCTTGGACGAAGGGAAGCGGTGGATCCCGAATATACCGTGGATATGTGCCTCCACGGCGATGGAAACGGTGGGATCATACGTTACGAAGCTCCGAATAGCTTCAATCACTGCCAAGCCGTTAGGCTGAGGGAGTCAGAACTCCCCATATCTACACGTTGGAGAGCTTCGAATAGCTCATATTTACTACCGAGTGTTGGAAACAGGTTATTGCAATCTCCGCCTTGGTAGGGCTGGGGGTGCGCTAGTAGAGTTTTCACCTTCGTCCCCTAGATAGTATCCCTAGAGCTTCAACCCATATACCATATACGCCATCTGACCTCCAGTTCCAAGACCGAGCCGATAGCTGGGGGAGTCAGAAACTCAAAAACCCACGTTACGAAGCTCCGAATAGCTTCATTATGGCCTAATCAGGCTGTGATTCCCATGGGGGACCGATGAAACTGGGGCTAGTAGGGTCTTTCCCTTCCTTCTCCTAAATAAACTCGTACTTAGGAAAGGAATGAGGTGGTCGCTATTTACGGAATGGCCGTGAGAGATGAACGGATACCGCACTAAGGAGTACCGCCTAGTGCTGGTGCAAAGGTGAGTTGCAGAGCGTTAGGTGCAACAGGGATTGAGCAAAACTCCAAAGTGGACTCACTCTTGCCAACATCAGATCAATATACGAGCTCACAAACCAGCTCCACTATTCCACCGCCAGCAGACACGTTACATTTTGGGACCGATTATCACCGGCTCCGTGACCTCGAGTTTTGCAATAATCCTCTGATGTGTACTAATCGACCAAAATGTGAACACTCTTTGCAGCAATGCCATTCAAGGTATGTATATCTTATCTTATGCATACCTTACTCTTCGGATTTTCATGGTTTGTTACCAACTTTGCTTATCTTACTCGTACTCCGGTTGCGATGATTGTTTTGGATGTGTAATAAATTATGTCATAACATATCTCAACATTTGGTAGGTAGGTTAGTGATGCCAAGAGTATATGCTCCCCCTGGTCCCCCTTGGTCCCTTAACCATAAGCTGGGGGGTTGTACGGGTAGCGGTTCCCTTTATTTACTTTCATGGTTGTTTTTCGGATATGTGATTAATTATGTCATAACACATCCTCCTCTCCTCTATCGCACCAATCAGATAATCCTCCCAAAATCGAGTTGACGCGAACAAGATGACCTGGCTGGGCCCCGACGCAAGATTCGCCCGCACGAGGTCGACTGCTCTCGGAATCGAGCCGATCTTGTAAATGGGCTACGTGGACTCGGGACAAATAGAATGTCGATCTGGATCGACCCAAACGCCATCGTTATACGCCTAATCGATACGCTGGGCGCACTCTCTTGAGTTTTGACGCAGTCGCTTAACCACTCGGCCATTCTACCAAAATCCTCGCGGCTGCGATATACAGCACACCATCAAGCGTGACAAAGCAATTTCAGTGCCAACGTCGATTTTCGTATCTGCACACTCGAGGCGCGGGCTGCAGGCTTTCGCAAAGTTGCATCCGGTATCTGCAGAGTGTTGCTCTCTTTCACGAATTGCGAGCATGGAAGTGGAGTGTGTTGGAATATGTCATATATACCGAATTAGGCCTTCCTGGAGTGTGTGCACATTTGGTTTAGAAGCTTTAGATACGATTTGACGATGTTGGACTGGCTTCGGGACGAAAGAAAAGATCTTTGCACCGAAAAATCGACGAGTTGTCTTCTGGTATCCGTCTAATAACCCCCAGGTCACATTCAACTGTGGGACGAGGGGGACCAAGAAACTTAAAAGACAAACCAGCCACAGATTTTGGCCACGAGACCCCACCATAGAGCCGGGCAGAGAAGTTGCGTCCGCGGCCGCGCTCGTGATAGAAAATTATGTTGAATGCTTGCCGCGCAATAGCTACAGGCTGGCTGGAACTCCGAGTAACGGAATGCGGGCCGTGGGCGAGAAAATATGTGGAGCCAGACTTTTCTTGGTCCTCTCATGGCGGAAATCTGGTCTGTACCCATAATCTACTTTCCTTCCGCCTTGCCTGTGCGATCCCCTCCCTTCATCTCGGCCATTACTCATATCGATCGCTTCTCCTCCTTCTCCTGGCGCAAATGCGACCTCTTTGGTCATCTTCCCAGTACAGTGCGTGGCAGGTGGATCCGTGGGAGGGTGCTTTGTAGATGTCATGGGGAATGGGAAATGCTTGACAAGTGGTCATGGACTCGGCCATGAAGTTCGCCTGGCAAGTGGTCATGCGCCTGATACGTGACGATAGGGTGTGCCTGGTAAGTGCGCCTGAGCCACGCCGTCAGCAGAGATCAGAAGTTGAAGAGTAGCTTTGTCTCTTGTCTCAGCCGCTTCTACGTGTCTTTTATCCAGATGGTCTTTGTCCTTTGTAGTCATAGCAAGAACCATCAATACACTCGTATGCGATGGGGTTTGACCCATGTTGGTGATATCACAAAGACGATAGCAACGCCCGCCATCCTTTGAAGCCTGACCAAATATAGGTTGCGTGTTTCGTCTATTGAATTAAGCCAGATAAATATTTGATCACGAAAGTCCTCAGGTCATTGCTGTGATTTCTTCGAAGCTCGACGAGGAACCATTTGGTTTCTGAAGCCATGAAATCTACCGTACACAAATATCAAATCAGAAGTTTAGCCATCGGATTTCCTGCTATCTTTGTGACACGATGAGGATAAAGGTGAGAGCATATGTTGTCTGCCCATGACGTAGAAATAGTCGTTGTTAATCTTCATGCCAGCTAGACTACTTTCCAGCTCAGGCTCGGTAGCCTGATTGTGACAAAACTTTCGTGTACCAACGGCCAGAGCTTCAATGTGAGAAGATTGTGAGCTGCTCGATATCGGCTAATCAGCTTAATGAATTTGTCCGACAAATTCTTGTACGTCGTTTGAGAGCAGGCAATTGCTGCAAGCTTCTACTCACATGTATAAGAGGTTCTACGTCTAAACTCAGCAGATTCAGCTTGCTGAGTATTGCGATGTACCCGGAGTCGCTCCATCAGATGTTCTTCGTCAAGGATGGAAGTGGAAGAAGTGGGTATTAACGGTCTTGAGGGCTCTGTATAACATTCTTAGCCAGTCGAACTTTGCTTCAGGAGGAGCGATTGCAGCAGATTATTCGATGTGGATCAAAATATGGAGATTTACACAGAACACAGGAGGGAATCTCATGAGATTGATCCTTCGGTACGTGTTTTGCCACCCCCTTCCCGATGCTGACTAGACTACACCTGACTATAAGAGGTGGCTCAACTATAAGATGTGTTTGCATAAAAGGTGGTGTGAAAAGCACTAACGCAGTCTTCTATATGGAACGCCCCAGTTTAACGCCGACGACTTTGTCCCGCGTTATATCCAGCCCAGATGATACCAGGCACAACGGTGCCGTTTGAGAGAGGGGCGATAGGGTTCTCATTCCTAGTCCTCTGGCGACACAAAGGGACCCAACCGTTTGGTAAGTTCAATGCTAATAAGCTCGTCCACAATAAGAGTTGCATTAAGCGTTTGTTTGCATTTCGCTGCACCGAGTCTCTTCCCTGGAGAAACAAGCATTACCGACAATAGGCCGACATAGTGGCATGTGAATTCCCCGGTAGTGCCCATGCAAGGCCAAGATAGTAGATGTCTGTTAGAAAGGAGACCTCAGGAGGATCTACAGCCACTTGCCAATGATATTCAGCGACTTGTTGCCAATTCTCTTGTCCAGTTGATGTACGACGATACTCCGCTTCTTTTTATTCGGGACTCTTCTCGGAGACAAATGAATCAAGGTGCACCTTAGCTGTATGGAATTCAGCCACAACTCAGAGACGCAATTTGTGCCCGTGTATGTAAGATTGTGCGGTCAGTAGTTGGTGTGTTAATGCAAAATCGTCAAGGTTCTGTCCTGCAGTGACGTGATTTTCAGCGTTCAGAGACAAGTGGAACTCCACACGGTTAACGTCTTTCCACTCGGTAGGTACTTTATGATGAAGCACATCGTTCGGACATAATTGCCTTTCTTGACTCCACCATGCATGTAATCGAATTCGCGAAGCGTTGCACCAGCGTGAATTTCTTATGGGCGCACATGCATGCCTCGGCGGTTTGAAGATGCTTTCGCAGCGCTTTCACGGCCTCGTAATTGCCAATGAGGGGTTGGTACTTTGTTGGCGGTGCTTGTGCACTCTCTGGTACCCGCACTTGCCGGTGGAGCCCTGACAAGGTGCCACCAGTGGTAGTGACAGAGGTGAGACCAATATTGTGGACGCAGGGAGCGATAGGAACACTTCAGAGGCGAACCAACGTCGTAGTCCAAACTGCTGTGCTGTTGCGAGATTCAACGTCGTTTCAGTTGGTCTTTCTATCCACAATGGAAGAAGCCACTTGCTGTTGAGGGTTACACTAAGGGGCGAATGAGCAACTGGGTATTAATACTTGGAATCGCTGAAAGTACTGATCAGATCATTCATACTAATGTTCAAGAAACGGCGCCGCGTTGCGACCTCAGAGCGGTACCATTGCGTGGCTGTATAGTTTTCTCGGGCCCTGACAGTCAAAGGCTCCGACCGGGTGGTCTCGGAGAGCCGTAAGTTGTAGTAGAAATTCCGAGCAATATGAAAGCTCACCAAATATATGCCTATTAGCCTTCAGGAAATGGGATAATCAACGTGGGTAGGTGTACAAACAAGTAGCTAGTGCTCTTCTTAGGTCGCGCAATTCAAAGACAAGAGTCGGCAGCAGCCAACAAGTCCGGAAAGAAGTGATTAGCGGTATCTTTGAAATGTCTTCGCAAATTTGGCGCTGCGGATCTCTACTCAAACATCGTCTCTTTGTGTACAAATTGTTCTGGGAGTACGTCTGAGGGTTAGAGGGGGCGGTCGTTGGAAGGAGGAATTGGAAAAGAGGAATGCATGGTGGGCGACAGCCGCGGGAGCCTCGAGTTCTCGTGTTCTTGCAAAGGTGCTCGGCGCAATGAACTCGCCCTCGGTTGTGAGAAAGGACATGAAGAAAAGCAAGCTCTTTTGATAGTCATGCAACGAGTAGAGACCCGGCGGATGTGACCTGCTCTGTGTAATGAGAAGGCACTACCTCAGTCACTGCCAAAAATCGAGGAAGACAGATATAGTGTGAGATGTGACAGGACTACACCAGCCTGAAAGCTCCGGCTCATCATTCACACCATTCTCGCCAGCTCCAACGCCATACACTTTCTCAAAGGTACCTTTTACTGAAGATCCTGCTGGAATTCATCCTACTGTGATACATGTCTGCGGTCGCACATTGCTTCTGCCGACCGAGGCGGGGCATGCGCTAGGTATCCAGGTCAACTTCTCACCCGCCCATGTCATGCCATGTCTTATGAGTGCCACACTCCACCGAAACATTCCATGGGCGACTCGTTCACGGAAACCGATGTGATAATATTCGATGACCACTCCCCGCCGTTTGGAGTTGAGGGCGCACCTCTCAACGCGTTGTTCGGATGCTCAAAGTCTTCACAAATACCCATGCCAAATCCCTACGCGGTCTATTGAAAATTCGACATGGTGACTGCATTTTCACTCCAAAGCCTACCTTAGCATTAGCGTGGCTCGCGTGCAACTTCCCTCGTCGATTTCTATCTGACGGCCTGAACTTGTGTCATGACCATCCGGCGAGATACATAGCTACGTTATGTAGACGTAACGGCCAATCAACCCTTTGTATCTGAAGATCGCATTGACACTACTGTAGACCCTGTACAACTGTGGTACTTGGGACACAGTCAATTACCACCGTTACCTATAGTACAACTCAGCGTTGCAATTCCCAAGAGCATTATCTATCAAGAGAATTGCAGTGTTTCTAAGTCTGCCAATCTCAGTTAAATGGTCTGTGTTGATCAAACCAGAAAAACGCCACCACCAAGCTGTTTGATGAGATCTCTATGAAGTACCTCCACCTCCCACTTTCTTCATTCGCATTTCCCAGTGCATATGTTCGACGGTGCATCAAGGGCTTTTGAGCTCGTGGGCGATCTTGGCCCAGATTTTGGGTATTTTCTGTATTAGGGGGGTGAGTCTTCGTGGTTTTCTCCTCCGACCATGCGGTGTCCTCTTATGGGATAATTCTGATAGCGCAGGCAGCAACTCATGGCGCTACGTCCTGGAAGTTGCTTAGACATGTCTTCCCACTTCATTTGTGAGCTGCGGAGGGACAAAAGACGGATGAAGGTCGCTTCTGTGAACGGTTGATCGTTGAGGATGTCGATTTTACGAACAGGACTGAGTCACCTAAACTGTTAAATAGTCAACCCCGACGGGTCAGGCCTGATATTACTTTTGTTGTTGTAGCTGATGCAATTCCTAAGCGCTGAGAAGCTGTGACAGACACGTAAGGCAGGACCCGTCCTTAGGAGAAGAGATAACAGGAGCACTTGGAGCAGAGCCAAGAGTTTCGCGATGAGGTTTTCTTATACTCATGATGCTCTCTACCGAAATTGCCACTGCTGATTTGCGCTTTTCCCTCCTCTCACAAATCCGAGTTCGGCCCTCCTTGCCTTAACGATGAAGTCTTGTTTTTGGGCAGTCTTCATCTAAAGCGGACCTTGTATCAGACAGGCAAACACTTTTGAATGCAGTATGATGCATAATTGGTTTTGCCCGATGACGAATGTTGTGTGCCATGTCGCCGATTTCCATCTCGCGTTGTGCTGGCTGTTGGAATTAGGGAGCAGGAACGGTTGCCTCAGTTCTCAGACGTGTTAGCGCCCGGGCCTGGGCCTACTAAGCCCCTATCGGGTTAGCTCGGCTGACTACTCAGTCCACGGGCAACACGTCTGAGTCCAAAACTCCGTTTTTCGGTCAGATATCGGTTATTTATATGAGAATGCTCGCAAATCTCTCCGTTAACTTTTAAAATCATCAACATTCAAGTTCGCGACGCGATGGACAACATCACAACTTCATTGACTATATTATGACACCTGGCGGATGCACTTTGAACTATGCTCTATTTAACCCACTAACTCTTGAATAATCATTCTTCATATAAGTGTTCGTGAACACGAGCTTTCGAGCACGACTGCATTGCGACGACAAATCCTGATAGTCACACAGCAACAACCAACCAGGCGCATGACCAGTTTTCTTTCAGTCGACGCTTTAGATAAATCATCTGGCCTGCCGATAGTCGTTGATACTTTTCGCATGGCCATCTAGATAGGTGGGCTTTCCGCACGGTCACCTAAATAGGTGAGCTTTTCGCATGGCCACCTAAATAGGTGGGCTTTTCGCATGGCCACCTAAATAGGTGGGCTTTCCGCATGGCCACCTAGATAGGTGGGCTTTCCGCATGGCCACCTAGATAGGTGGGCTTTCCGCATGGCTATCTAGATAAATGAGCTTGTCGTATAGCCACCTGAGTGCTGCATGACCATCTGAGTAGGGTGACTTTTCGTATAGCCACCTGAGTGCTGCATGGCCACCTGAATAAATGAGCTTGTTGTTCAATCAAAAAGCTACGATCGCATAGAATAAAGAGTCATGTACGAATGTACGAATCAAAAGCTTACTATTGAACCGATTAGCATGTAAAATGATGTATGTAGAAAGCTTACTATGAAGCTCGTTACGTGTAAGAAGCTGATTAATCTGTGTTACGAAGTAAATGCTGTGTAGAGAGATCGCTGTGTAGAGAGACGAAGTGCGTAATATACATTGAATACGTTGTTTATTTTTAAAAACGTTAAATTACGATCGAAAATCATCAAAATGTTGAATGTTCATGAATGATACGATAAATAACGCGAATCTGACTGTAATAACAGGTTTTGGACTCAGACGTGTTGCCCGTGGACTGAGTAGTCAGCCGAGCTAACCCGATAGGGGCTTAGTAGGCCCAGGCCCGGGCGCTAACACGTCTGAGAACTGAGGCAAAGGAACGGTACTGCTACCCCTTTGGTTAGTAATCTCAGCTCCAGCCTTATAGGGCTGGCGCTAGGGGTTCAGAGTTTTCACCTTCCACCCCTTCGTAGCTTCCTACTGTAGTTCAACATATATACATACATGCTTATATACTCCTTCTGACCTTCGTATATCAAGACTGGCGTCCCATCTCTTGCTTGGTGAACTACTACTCTCAGGCTCATCATCAGATCTTCGTGAGTAGGTGCATGTTCTGGGCTGCGTCTGGGAATGATCTCGGCGTAGTTTTGCACAGGTAACAAGGTGATCGGTCGTTTATGAATTTCTCCCCGCTTTGAATTGAAAAGGTGAAGCTATCAACTTGGTTTGTGTACGTGTACGTAGAATGTCGCGGAAAATCATTTCTCAGTCTCGATCGTATCTCCCTACTGCTAATTCCATCTTGAATCAGTGGGCACTGGAAGCAAAGTCCATCGCTTCTTTGATCCTCATTGGGCTCCGTAACGCCATTGCTTCCCAAGGTCTTGACTATGTAGCTGAGGAATGGATAATCGAGCACTTGTGGCGTTAAACGCTCTTTGCTGGACCGAGAAAGTCTTTCCAAGGCTATAACATTACAGGGCAACGTTTGCCCTTGGGGCTGGTCGCAGACCTTTGCGTACTCAGGAACTTGGATTATACATGACTTTAATGCTCCTCACAGGTTGTTCGACTCTTTCACTCCAAATCCTCATAACATATCCCTTGGTCTCCGTCCCCCCATTTTCCTCCCCATAACTCTCAGTTCCCTTGTCATCTTCATCTGATTGAGGACGCATCGGTGTCAAGCACCTAGGAAGACTCATTCCAGCAATTGACAAAGAAAGGATTGCATTTGCGTTCGTAAGCATCCCGGCTAGAGAGAGTGTTGCCAACTGCTAGTAGTTCCGGTCAGGCCCTCTTTTGTTTCGGGGAGTTGAATCTTTGTAGGTCATTGACAGCATGTAAAGACCCAAGTGAAGATCCGAAAGCTAGACTAATCCCAGTCAGTACAGTGCAACTCACACCAAGCATCCATCTCGTCATGGAGCCCAGTAAAATAAGCCATCGGAAGTTAATGGAATAACACTTTCGACGGGCAATTGCTTGTGCAAAAACGTTCAAAAGCAGGCTGCAAGCAAGTCAGAAGTAAGCCTTGAGGCTCTTTGTCGGGTTCATGGTGTACACGAGGACTACGCTTCCTCTCGTTGACCGTTTAGTTTGAAGTAACATGGTACGAAAAGGTGGAATAGTAAAAGGGAAAGGAGAAGGTGTGTCAACAGATCCACTAAGGATCGAAGACGTTCACGAAAAATAACGCCCTCACGCTTAAAAATAGTATACGAGGTATCTCGCCTTGGAAAAACTGGTAGAATGTTGTCAGAGGTTGGCGCCGTCCGATCGAAGAAACTAAATCAGTAATAGCAGAAGCTTCATGATAGATCCACATGACATAGTGTTCAACCCTCATGAACACTTGGTTGTTGTTGAAAGGGAGTTATTTCCACGTGAGACAGAAAATGAAGAAGCCAAAAGTGGATCTATATTCAAATCATGCGTAGCGGCACCCGTGTTATTCAACGTATGCGAGGTAGAGTATGCCTTAAATAATGCAGTTTCCCTTGCAGCGGTTTTTGCTGGTCTCAGCCTTGAAAGGGTTACGAACATCATTTGTTATTTCGGTTACCTTGACGTCGATGCTGCCACCTACGTCCGTACGTATTGTGGAATTTCAGGTATGATTTGGTTCGTAATCTCCGCCCTAAAGGCTGGGCCCGCTATTAGAGTTATTACTTCCTCCCTACAGAGTAGATAGACATTATGCTTCAAGATTACCTCCGGCGCCGTCACATGTCGAGGAATAGTGCTTCACGCATCGAACTCCGATCGACAAACATTCACCTGATTACACTTTCGAGTTCAAGGAATGTTCTGGAAAGCGATGAGGTTGCGGGGAGAACGAACGAGGTGTGCACTCTAGTCAAAGGAGTCCACAGCTGGTAGCTAAAATTACGGATCTGTGTTTGTTTTTCTAAATACCCTCAGTGCAATGGAATCGAGCGATAGTAAGTCAGATGTGTCGTTGCTCGGGCAGTGGTATTAAAGAAGATGCAGCAAAAAGGGCTCCTTCGGACAAGCTGGAACGAACGTTCGATACCGATAAACGAGAGTCACGCAAGAGAATGTCCTACTTCATCAAAACCTTTGCGCACATGTTTGGATATAGTAACTATAATGAATAAAATTTCAATCAGAGGCTGCAGAGTCCGGAAACCATGTACTGTATTCAAGTGGCACCTTCGTCCACCATTTCCAGCCATTTGCTTTCGAACCCCGACTTTGCCATTCCCCTCCGGGTCGGCCTGCCCTCCATTGCCACGCCCCCGGTTTGTCAAGCCATCCGACGTCCTGAGAGACCGGACCCACGAACGGCTACTGTGCCACCTGTGCCCCCACCAATTGACAAATTTTCGGAAAGTCACCAAGCTTCGAACGGATACAGTGGAAAGGAGGCGCCGATGACTTTTGCCAGCTATGGGTGGCAGGTGGCAGCAGATGTTGGGGGTGAAGTAGGGGTAATGAAGAGCTGTTCATCTTCGTACTCTGTCCCTGGGTTCGTTTCAGTCTTCGTCGTTTTCTACCTGAACTCTACGGGAACCCTCCTTAAAAGTAACGGATTCTCATTCGCGACTCGGCTTTGATTCACTTCCCAGAAATGGCCCGCTGCCGTTGAGGCGTAGAAGCTGGCCATGTCTGAATCCCCTAGTCTCTCAGTGAATAGGATGAATGACGACGTCAGATTGAAATTGCGAGAGGAAAGTCGATAGGTGAGAGTTCATAGAAATGGAAGAGGATGGCAGGAGGATGGGGGGTTAGGAGCGACACCGAAAACGAGAACGGATTGAGGAAGGTCTTGGGCTCTAGGGCAGTACTTGTCTTGCTATTCCACTGGCCTGGACTGATTTTTTGGGTATGTTGCATGAATGCTTCTTTTCCATCATCCCCGAGGCAGCAGAAAGGGAGAACGAAGCAGGAAGGAGTGCGTGTAAGCGGATCTGTGCAAAATATAGAGCATATAACTGTACAGAAGCACGGAAACCGGCCCTTTCTAAAGCCCGAGACGGCCATCCACTCCGCGGGTCCCAAACTCTCCATATAAGTTTCCAAATCCACACCGATCTCATTCAACACTTCCATCGTCACCACCACCTCCCTCCCTTCACCTTTTAATTTCATCGCAAGGCAATGCCACCCGGGTGGCAGGTCCATCTGGCGGTTCCTTGGGATGGTGACCCCTTTCCATTAGACTGCGTGATTTACTTGTCAGTGCGTACAGTTTGGATGCGGTGGAAGATGGCTTGAATTTGGGTGCGTTTGATCCACGCGACAGCAAGATTACGCTCGGAATCCTGTCGAGATAATGTCTCTATTCATCTGAAGCAGTTCCATGATATCAGCCTAAGCATTACTTCAAATCACCTCTAAGCATTTATTGGCATATCGGGCTCGTACGGGGCAGAGATTACCAACCAAGCTACGCTTGAAGTCTCCATAACCTTATTAGTCAAACGGCCAGGAAGTTGCCCGGCCAGACTCTCTCATCCTCGACCAACGGCAGAATGCCTCATCACCTACTCGTCGCGAGAGCCCGACTCCAGGGCGTTCAGACTCGGTAATAGGATCACTGCGGGTGTAATGGTGTTTTGTCGAGTTACTCCTGTCAGGTTTGCAATTTTATCTCATCCTATCTCATCTGATAGGGATCTAAAACACGCCTTGGTAGTAAATAACAACATATTATGGACGAAGATATAGCACATCAACCGTATCGATTCAATCGGAAAAAAGACCATAGGCTTCAGTGGTGTTGCCATTGCTCTGCTCTTTGCGCCATCGAGCGTGACGCCATGATCTGGGCCCTCTTCGACAGTTAGAGTCATCACCTCCCATCTTGTGGGTGGCAGATGTTGCTGAGCTTCACATAGAGTCAAGAAATGAGCTCACATGATGTGAAAGCGCAAGCAGTTGTGCGATTTGATGAGCCCAAGCAGCCACAATGACGGATTAAACACATAGGACGGGCTGGAACGAGCTGGTTCTAAGTTCATAGCTGAAGGTAGCCATATGGAAAGCCTGTGGCGTAATTTTGCTGCTCTCGTGGATACTATTCTCCTTGCTTTTTCGGGTATTCAAGCTTGAAAGAGATATCGGCCATCTTATCGTTTAGCCGCTCTCCAAGGACAAAGTTCATATCCTTTCCGATCCAATACTTTGAAACCCTCCAACGACGGTCGCCCACATATTTCGCGCATCTCTTCATCACTCCACCTCTTCCTCGAGGCCCTCCAACCAACCCTCATCTCTAAGCAATCCGGAACAGGAGCTCCTTGGCCTGCCGGCACGTGGAATATTTTTCAAACAGACAGGCAATACTACCAAAAGTCCCTTCCTCAGGCACACCTCTGTTTACTGCCGCCGCTAACACTCACATATACACCCTAAGCCATGTCCGGCTGTCGCCCAAATACGCGGCTCACACCAAATAGTTGCTAGAGATCCGGCTCCGTTCCTATCAAGCTCCCTATTATCTAGGTAACGGAAGACCTACACTTGGAGGAAAAGATGGGCGGGAAAATATCAGGGTGGGGAAGAAGGCTCGCAGCGCCATAGGTATGTCAAGGGCAGAATCCTCGAGGCCATCTCTCCACGATGATGACTTAGGGGTCGTTGTCTTCCTTGGTCGAACCGGCTGCCCGCGGGTCCTGGTCACTGTGGCTCAGGCATCAGCGACCGTGGGGAAATTGAAGGTGGCTTTGGCTTAGCAATAAGACGAATCGAAGGCTAGAGACCTGACCAGCTTCGCCCATTTGCTAGGGGCGTATCAGACCCCGGCCGCGGATGGCCATGGATGTATGTGGGAGAATATTGGAAGTTGGATGAGACGGGACAAGGTGAGAACTTGGGACGGAAAAAGGGTCGAGGCCTAGGGTAGAGGCAGAGTCTACTATAGTGCTGACGCTCATATGTTTTCGAGTCCCAGCTGTAGGTCCTTTGAGGCGTAGGCACCGACCTCGTTGGGCTTTTCGTGGGAGTGATCTAGTATATAGTGCAGTGATCTTCTTTCATTTTCCTAGGATATGCTTACTTCGAAAACTTGATAACGTTCGCTTCTTCTTCTCTACGGTTCTCACGTTTAATTAAATGAGGATCTGGGAGGAGGGCATCGAACCCGACCTATTACTGTCTTGCATCATGAGTGGACGCTGTTTGAGTCAGCTAATTCTTCAAATAGCAAGCCAAAGAGAAGTGGTGGAAGTTGGGGTTGATAATCTCCGCCTCATAGGACTAAGGCCCATTAGAGGGCTAGAATGCCTCCTATTCAGCAACACCTCCAAATCATTACGCCCCCATATGGCAAACATTGTGACGTTGATATGGCTCGTTTCCATCACATGTGACATAGACGATGCAATGTTTCATGTGACGACGATGTCGACTCTCGTGCTCGGTTGCGAAGACCAAGAGGGAAAACTCAGAATTCGAATAAAATGGGAGATCGTTCACCGGAATATATATATAAACTGCTGATGACGAGGTCTTTATCTATATGACGAGCGCAGCATATCCGACTTGCGATCAACATGTGCCGAAAATTTGAGAGAACTCTAACCCTCCCCTTCCAACCAACATGGCCTCATCTCGGCCAGTTTTCAAAAGAAATAGATGCTAACATAGGTCGCCACGTCGCTTATCAGAACTTGCAAATCCGACTGCTATAACCAGGTGTGCCTTTACCACATGTTGCTGGGAAGCCTTTGAGCCGGTATCCCCAAGTTCTCCCATACTTTGAGGAGATCGACGGTTAATAACATCATCTCTTGATCGAGCTGACATAATAAGAAAGGAGGTAAATGGTTCGTAAGATAATGCTTTCCTTCTTCTGACTTGTCAGCTCTCTTAAGGGAAAGTCCCGTTGAACAGTCCGTGGCGGCCAGACCATTCCTGGGGTTGGATTCCAACACGCTCGCTTGGCCACTCCGACATACTCGCACACCAGGGAGTAATGAGACTATAGTTAAGTGTGAGCACGGGGGATAAACCGGATGCCTGCAGAACCATCGCTGAAAAGATACAGTTGTGCCAAGACCACCTCGGGCGTTCATGTATATACGCTGCACAGCCCAAGGCTTACATCAGGACTGTCTTCTGCTCATCTGCCGATATATTCTTCTGCATATCAAGTGTTTCGTGACCCACTCCATTACCAGCCTCGGCTTATTGAGATCGATAGGCTGCAAAACAGTTACCGTAACAGTTACAGAATGAAAGGAACATGAGCGGAATGTTTATCGCTTAATCCTTGGATGGAGAATATTCATCAACGGTGTGCAACATCTATCGTCCCTTTCCAAGACTGGGAATGCCCGTACCCAAACATCGATGTGGTGGAGCGTGAGGCAAAAGAGTATAAGGTGGTCGGTCTAGTGCCCGCACGGTTCCGTTTCACTCATGTTGTAGGATGAGTTGACATCATGATTGGGTGCACACAAGCGCGTGATTCACTGCAGGCTAACGTCAAACAACCTACCTCCGTAATGCAAAGATCAAGCACGGAAAGCGCGTTTTTACCTTCGTCTGTATCTCGCTCCTACTCTTCACCTACACCGTCATGTTAAAGTCCAAAAACTATTCATGGAAGACATGTCCTTGGGACGTTAAGGGAAACAAAAGCTACCAGATCTTGAAAGTTTACCGAAAGCCGCGCCCCAGCGCTGTGGCCCGTTTCCTTATTGATAGCAAGCTGTTGAATACGTACAAATCTCGACAAGGTTTCGTTGACGAGATCCTTGAGAGAGGCGCTTGCATTCCGTTTGGACCTTGCTGTGGCGGACGTGTCAAGTTCGATGTCGACAAAGGGCTCTACGTTCACGCAGAATGTTATCCCGGAGTGTCGAAAGCTTTACCGAAAGCACAGGAATTCGGAATTCTGACAGATAAGCCTATAAAAGTTATCGATCATAGTTTACTCAGATACCATCGATCTGATTTATATCTTACGGAAAGCACCGTATTGGTTTCATATGAAGGACAGCGATACATCTTCAAAGGACCAGAAAACCTTTCTTATGCGCCATTCATTTATAGGGAATTTCAAGCGCTCTGGCATCTGGATCATCCTCATATAATCCCTCCTCCTAAAATTTTGGTTAAGCCTTTTGCAGACTCGGATCGTGTTCTTGGATTCCTTCTCCCGTATTATCCGCATGAAAACCTACGAGAATACGTTTTCAAATTGCGGTGCAAGAATAAAGGTCCTCTATCTTTGCTTTACAAATGGGCCGTACAACTTTCACAAGTCTTTCATCATTTGCTGTACAAAAAAAGGATCCTTTATCTAAATATCAAGCCCGAGAATTGCGTGGTGGATAAGAACGAAAACCTGATTACAATCGATTTCGAACATGGTGCCTACTGCAGACCGGAGTTCAGAGCTCCGGAGATGAGTGGGTGGCATAAGACCAAAACGATGTCTGATACGGCTCAAGAAAAGGGAACGGTTTTTTCGGTGGGTAGGATTCTTTGGGTAATATGGAAAATTACGCCGACCAATAAGTACCCCGAGATAGGAAAGGATGAAGAAGACAGCAAGACAATCTTCGCTGGAAACACAACAGCTGGGCAACAGCGAATACAAGAGATGATACTGCAGTGCGTGGATCCGGTTCCTGAAAATAGACCGAGTTTGATAGAGATCTCCACATTTTTCGAAAAGGAATATGGAAGATTCAAACAGCCCAAGTTTATTAGAAAGCTTACCTTCTTCGGGAACGGAAATTGAAGTCAGTGGACCGAGGAATTTTCGTGCCTCCATCACAGGATGCTCCAGAATGGCAGGTTTTTGTGGTATCTAATTCGATGATCGGTTTCGTGGTTTCTACTTTGGTTTGGTACTCGAATTGGAGCTTGGTTTATAAACTGAAGCCAATTTCTAGCAGTAGCTGACACGCGTTCACTTTTATATCGCTTTCGCTTCTAGTACCTTATTTCAACGCTTGAATCGTTACCGTGCCATCTGTCCTCACGGCCAACGCTCGACGTGTTGATTAAAGGAAAGGGAAGCCTTAGTCCTGCATTCAGTCTCGTGAGATACCGTGCTCACAACTTGGATGACAAGTGTTCGTCGAACGCGAAGAGGGTAAAATGTTTCATTGCTCCAAATCGTTTCAATGACAAAAACATAGCTTCTTAGCGTGCCAAGGCCATAGGCTTCCAGTATTCCCCCTTCCCCTTCACTCCACTTCCCTCTTTCCTTCTTCCTTCCCTTAACCCCCCCGGTCGCCCTCCCCGTCTCCCAATCCCCAACCCGCCAATTCCAATTAACCCCTTCGCTTCCCAGCATCTGGCTCTTTGCCTTTCACATACTACAATTCTCACCATCCTACGCCCACTCTTCCGTCTGATGGGACAAGTAGGTCCTGAATCCAGGTTGAGCTCTCAGTATGTGTAGCGGCTGGCTGTCAAGAGTTGAGCAACGGAGTTACTACAAACCGGAATGGGAGTTACGGTCGAAAATCATCGAAATGTTGAATGTTCATGAATGATACGATAAATAACGCGAATCTGACTGTAATAATAGGTTTTGAACTCAGACGTGTTTAGCAGTGAGCGTTAGCTCGCACTCGACCTAGGCTTGAGCACACGTCTGAGAACTGAGGCAATCGATATCAATACAGACTACAAACTATGACTAAGCTTCATCAAAATCTTTACATTCATACCTTTTTCAATAAGATGACCGAACATTCTGATGACTGCTTCATAGTCAGCTGAAGAGCTATATAGTTTACTTTGCAAAGCAGCTTTAGCAGAACCTTGATAGTTATCAAAATCTGTGTCGTTTTTCTGAGTTTGTCGAGCACTTCACCAGAATTAATAGTTAATTCTCACTAGGGTGAAAAATTTCTACAGAAAAGTAAAATCAGTCTCAATGCACTTTGTAGAGAGCTATAAGTGCTTTGTATGTGATTTATTCAATGCTTCCGTATGTGATCTAGTACTGAGTGCTTGATATGTGATTTACTGAGTGTGCTGTTACGGTTTTCCCTCAGAGTCATAGAGCTAGCCTTATTATAGAGCTACTACTCGCTTATATAAGACTCGCACAACCTACTCACGCGAGTAACAAAAAAAGCCGCATCGCAAAATTCTTCCCGCATCTCAATCATCGAATTTACTACTGAGTTTGAAGGAATATTAATGTTCTAATAGTTCGTCATTTTATTCTTCTCATCTGTGACTGCTTTTAATCGCTCGAGCATAGTAGAAACATCAAATCATTGAATCTTTGTGAGACGTGTGACAATTCTTTCAAAATTAGCCCCCTAGTCGTATGATCGTCTCAATGAGAATACTTTCGAAGCTTTTGTTTGATATCTGTCACATTTTTTCTATAGGAGATTGATGGTTTCCTGCATTATAGCTTTAGTAGAGGCCTCATGATGATTTTAGTGACCTTCTGATTTCATGATTCTCATGAAATTGGGTGTAAAATTTGATGGTTGAGTGCAGGAAAAATTTTGCGATGCGGCTTTTTTTGTTACCCGCGTGCTATCTGTCACGATCCTAGCCTTGCCCGGCTCAGCCCTGGCTTTGCCAGCCCTATTATCGTTCCGTCACCGCTAGTCCCTATTAGGCTTAGCGCTTCCCGACGTCATCTGTGTAAGGCGCCAACCCTTTCGGGCCTAGCGTCGGCTGAGGAACACACATATGTAGCCAGCTTCTTACCTGTAGCTACCTTTCTTTCTTAGCATTTATCTTCTAGTTAAATGACACTCATATTGACTCGCTCTACGCAGGCCCCTAACACTATTGTTAGCAACAACAACTTCTAATTACTCAAATATTGATTCTATCTTTATTATATAACACTTTATATAATTTTCTATTAAGCACTTTACATGACTTTCTATCAAGCATTTTATTAAACACTTTATTAAGCTTTTCTTTTTACATTCTATTAAGCTTATTTTTTTATCTTTCAAACATTCTATCAAACTTATTTTCTTACATTCTACTAAACTTTTATTAAACTTTACTAAGCTTATTATTTTATTTACTCAATAATTAAATCAAGCTGTCAAATTGTTTAAATAATGCAAAAGTTATAAAAGTTGCGAATTTAGTTTAACTTCAAAGGTAGAATGTCAGGAAATTGACTCTTAACGACTGTGTCAAATGTTGGGACCGTGCCTAGAATCTAACCACACTGCAGCGAGGTAGTGCGTAGCTGGATAGAATGTTTGATCAATAGAGGTAGCTATAACTAGAATATTAAGAATACAGAAGAAATCAAATGGGAATTCCGAGCTGTATCTATAGTAGGGCAAAACAAAGGGGGCGAAGCAGGTTTGCTCGAGTATCGGAAGCGCTAGGATAGAGTGTTGAGGCTAGGGGTTCAACATGGGCCAAAACCCCTAGGGCTTGTTGGCTAGGAAACCCTATTCAATCTCGACACACTCGTAACATCAAAAGACTGCACCCGCGTGACCCGCTTGCAAGCTAGGCAAACGACTCTCAATTTCATATAAATAGCTGACATCGTGACATAGAAAATAGAATGTGAAGTACGATGAGCGAGTTTACGACTTTCTATGTCAATGTTCAACTCTGCACATGTTTTAGTGCTTGCGTATATGTATGCTTGATACTATTTCTAGTGTAGCAAAAGTCAAAACTAGCGATTTTCAATCGAGAATTAATTAACCTTTCACTATAATTGATAAAGCCTAGCTGATCTATTACCTGCTAGTGAATTCGAATCCCCTGCATCTACGCGATTCCTCATGGGGTATAAAGTATGCATATGTGCAATCCCGTGTTTCTGAGCGCGAAATGACTTTATTAAGTTCAAGTCGTTTGAAACGAAAATCGTTATGATTCTAAGGTCAATTTGACGCACCGTACTAACAATCTTTTACTCTTTCAAGTTTCGAGTTTTGTTCTTCTCCCGTCGGTTGATAATTTTGAAATAGACGTCAATGTGTACCAGAACACGGTTATGACCGTGCCATAACCCTGGTTTCCAACAACAAGTAGTACCTTCTTCAACAAGCGCTTGTCGATCGATAGCCCCCAGTCCTACTGGCTCGAATCATTCATGCTCTACGGCCACAAAATCCGTTTAAACGCAACTATCGCTGCTTCTTCCCTCGCAGCTAAACGCACACGTCCTCCCGCGACGACTGATTTTGGCGGGTCGTAGCAAACCGCTCCCTTCGCTAATAATTACTCTATAGAAAAACGAGACTTATTACACCTCGACCAAAAGGCTTTCGCGGCCGATTGTCTTGGCTTTTCTTCTCTTATATTCCTAACTTCTATGGTATTGAGCAGATGCCCTGATCGTCAACAACAACATAGGCAGCTTGCACTAACCCGGACTCATGACCTGTTGGAAAACGGGCATATTGTGTTGGAAAACGAGGTCATATGGGGTGTTGCTATTGTTAGGATATCTAGGCAACGGGCCCCAGCCCTACCAACGGTACTTGAAACCCAACTGAGATGCCAGAATTGACTGCCTCACCGCAATAGCTTCGAGTGCGGTGCGTATACCATTGCTACGAGTAACGGGCTACGTTTTGGTAGTCGTGCCTCGCACTAACCGTTCGTTTACGCTCTTTCTCTAATTTCTCCCGCATTATATGCATTTTTATTCTTTATATCAAGAAAAAAGTACAAGTTTAGTTGTTTTAACAAATTCTAGAAGATACTGAACGTGTTGTGTGTGTATAACAGGATTCTGACTTGTGAGAATTTTGGTCGAGCCAGTAGGGGCTATCGACAAGCGCTTGTTGAAGGAGTACCAGAACCATCGTTTCTCCCACCCACCCACAGCTGTTTGTAGTTCACACTTCATGCACTCAGTCGCTCAGATAGAGGGAGTTTCTTGGCGCTTCTGAGCGACTTCCAAATGAGCAGGCCCGAAAGCCTAGATCACAAGACTGCCTGAAGGTGCCGAGTAGGCCCAAACACTAGAACTATAAATATAAAACGATGCCGAAGCTCGATAATGGGGATCGTTTGAGCCGGCCAGTTCCTTTGAAGAAATAGCTTTGAATGTCGAGATAACTTCAAGATGCTAAGACACATTTCCATTCAGTCATTAGTTTTATTATCACATTCCTGCCCGCTTATCACATTCCTGCCAGCTCCCAGGGGGAAAATGTTGTAACAAAACCACACCTCGCGCGACCTCCGAAGGCTCATGATGAACTTTATCAATCAGCACGTACCCTTTATGCATCATTCTTGTCTCCAAGAAAGTATAGCCCGCAGTTTATTACACGATGCAGATTACCTTCAATTCCAGACACTGCAACGTTCGATATCAGGTTGGGAGCATGAGCTTCGAGACTCTGACGAGTTTCCACTGCACATTATGGACGGCATGCAGCAGATAGGTCGCCCCAACGTCGCAAATCCCACAATTGCAACGATCAATCCCTTATTCGCTTCATTTCCAGATGACGCTTTAGAAGACAGGGTACACAGAATGGAAGCTGACGATGGTTTCCTCCTCGGGCACATGCAAGCGCAACCCGTCTCTACTGCCCCTGGCCCCGCTTCCGCCACCGCGATCGCAGCCTTACCGAGGAGAGAACTAGACATGAGTATGAGGGGCTTCGATGGAGAAGCCGTCTGCACCGTATGCAGGTGCAACGTCGAGATCGGCGATGAAGTCACCACACTACCATGTTTTCACTGGTACCACGGCAATTGCGTCACCACTTGGCTGAAGTTGCACGATAGTTGTCCGGTCTGCCGCCAGGGTACGATGTCCAAAGTCTTTAATCCACCAGGCCACTCACGATCGCCCGGCCATATCGCTCGAGCGTGGCTATACCGACGACATGGAGATCGGAGATTCGGTGGGAGAAGAGATCGAGAAAGTGGGAGGAGTGTTCGGAGGCTGATTGGACAAGTAAGACGCATGTTAAGGAGAGAAAGCGTTTAGGGGACCAGGTAGTCCTCAATCGAATCCCTTGCACCTACGAGATTCCCTATGGGGTATGAAGCATGTAGTATGTGCGATCACCTGTTTCTGGGGTGCGAACTGACTCTATTACAAACCAAGAGCAAGGAAGAAAAATACGTTTTTGGTGCCCGGTTGCGAATAAATCGCGCCCCTTTATTCATTACTTGTTTGATAACTTTTCCTGTGTTGAAATATGCTATGACATAATTACCAAAAAAAACCTCGCAAAAACTCAAAGAAGTATCATATTGCGAAAGAAGGCTTATAGTTATTTCGAAAACCGGAAACTGAACTCTAAAAGCGATGAGAATACGAGCTTCAGTTAATTTTTTCAATTTTTTTTCTTTAAGGCTATGACACTATCTAGGCGCTGTGTCTATGTTAAATTACATGTAATTTACCCAAATTCAATGCTAAATATCTTTCTATTGTGCAGTCACACCGATAAAATGCGCATACGAGCGCGGTAAACAAATAAAACACCAAAATTACCCTCATTTCCCATTTCGCAAATTGCGTAAATTTCGCAGATTAGTCTTTCGTGCCTAAAAGTCACTTTCTAGTTGCAATTCGAGTATTTTTCAAATACTCTAATGTTGCCATTCTTCCGATTTTCGTCATAAATAACGTTTGAATCGTGTCTGTAATTTTGAACTAAGCTTTTTCCTTAAGCTTTCTTTGCTTCGTTCTGTAGTGTTTGCAATTTAGTAATAAATGCTTCGACGTTTGAATTTCGATGCAAATTTCATAGCATTTATTTGAATCGTTTTGCGACATTCGATGTAAATAGCTTTTGAAATAGTCATGTCTCATTTTCAGCTGAATAAATGTCGAAAAGATCAATCTATCGATTTTCTGAAGCTCTTTTAGGAAATTATGATCTAAATTCACTTTTGATGCGTGTTTTCGATATTGATTTCTCTTTTTTGTGCTGATTTTCCATGTCTTTAACCATTGCGCATTTGCTTCTTTGCGAATTTGCTTTTTTAGGAAATTTATGATGGTTATTTCCGTATTTTTCGCAATTCGCATTTTGCTAGCAGCAGTTTTGATCAATTCGTCAGCTTTCTCGTTTCCAATAATTCTCTGATGACTTGATACTCAATAAATATGACTTTTGCACTGTTTTTGATGTAAAACAGTCAAATTCTGATGTATATTATCAAATAGAGTCGAATTTGCGTTGCTTTTCGAGTTTAGTCTTTGTAAAGTCATTTGACTGTTCATGTATATTCAAATATTACTTTTTTCGAGTGCTTTTTCGCTGCATATTGTTATGACATTGTCAATTGCTTGCAGTTTCGCTTCCGTTATAGTACTTTGACTAGTAATATTTCTGACTTCTTTGCAAATAATGGGTTCATGAATAAAAACAGCCGCTATACCGGTTCCTTTTCGACTTTGCGATGCGTCAGTGTAAATTACGATGTTTTTCGCATTTTGGGTAATTTTGCTCAATTCCCGATAATGCGTATTGACATTTTCGTAATTTTCGCATTTCGCAAATTCCGTTTGCAAATTAGTCAAATATTCGATATTTTGACTTCATGACTTGCTGAAACGAGGAATTTCGATTTCTGATATTGAATTTAAAGTGTTTTGCACCTTATTCAATACTCGATATATTTGTGTAGGCTGTTTTCTGCAATTTTTGGCTTTTTTGAGTAAATTCTGGTTTGATTCGTTCCAATCCAGATATTTCGATGCGTTCAGGTTCAGATTCAGTTCATTGACATATTGAGGTGAGTAGGAAATAGATGTTCTTTTCCTAATAGAGTGTTTTTCGGGTAAACAAATTACTCAAACGGCATAGATTTTGCATTTTTGATCTAATTGTATTTTTACTGACGAAATTCCTGATTCTATTTTCATAGCTTCAATAGATGAAGTACGAAACGCGCTCAGTATTTTTCGCAAAGCAGTATTTTGCAATTTGCGAAATTTGGTCAAATAACTCTTTTGATTGTTTCACCAAATTTCCGCTTCATAATCGCTAATAGAGATGACGCAGGCGACATATAGCTGTTTTTCTAATTTCGCATTTAACCCTCATTCACTGTTTAATAATCTAAACAGTGAATGTAGTGTTCTTGTAGCTGCAGCAATTTTAGTTTGCACATGTGTTCTAAAATTGAGCTTTCTATTCAGTCAAACTTTTAGTCATCGAATGCATGTTTTTAATTTTTTTTTGACTATCAAAGTGAATTAATTCAGATTTTGAATCATCAAATTGAACTGCATTTTCGTTTGCTCAGGTGAATGCGATTTTTGCTGCTTTTTCAAGTTTTTTCGCATTTTCTTTGATGTTTTTGCCTTCAACATATAATGCTACATCGTCGATATAACTCGATGCATGCAAATCATCGATTTTTGCTCGAATTTTCGGAAATAAAAATCGAATATAAATCAGGAATAAAATCGGTGAAATAAGTGAGCCTTGTGATATTCCCGTCTCTATTTCCTTCAGTTTTTGACGTTCTTCGTCAAACGCTAGGTTAATGTTTCGATTTTGTAGAAAACATTTTACTCAATTAATTAAATTGATAGATATTTTCAATTTAATTAATATTTCTTCTATGCTGATTTCTCTCTTAGACTCAAGAGATTACTCAAAGAGTTTTCTTGCAACAGATTCACAGTTCGAGATCTCTCACTGCTCAAATTTCAACAGTTTACTTCTTAACCATGAGTTGCAGACGTTTCATCTGCAATATGCATCAGTCGATTTCTTCTTTAATCACATCAACATGCGCTACTGTTCTTTCAAGCTATACAGATGATGTTTTTGACTAGAAATTGATTTTATCATCAAGACATTTAAGAGTCAGAACTCAATGAAGAAATAAGATTCTCAAGATCAACAATTGTCATCATTGTATATTACGTCTCACAGACGCTTACTTCGCTTGTAAAATGTGCAACTCATCTGTTTTGCATTATTTGTAAAGATCTTTCTTATGCAAATTGATCATGTCTTGCAAAGATATTCATATGCTACACTTTTAATTAGACAGCGTAGTTCAATCATTCTTTACTAACTCGCTTGTGTCTTTCTTCTCTTAACGAAGTCTTCTCATCAGCGTATCGCTCACATATAAAATGTCTGTGTCAAAACATCTGTTAAACGACAACGAGATTCTTGAGTTTACTCATGTCAAACTTAACGAGTCTTGTGAGTTGCTCATGTTGTAGTAACAGACATGCAGTCTTAACAAAATTTATACATAGTTAGCACGTAAATTTAAAGAATGTTCGTGATTCAAGTTCTTTCTGCTAATCACTCTCAACAGATTAAACACAAAAGTATTCTGTCTCAGTTCTTGTCATTGCAATGACAAGATACTGAATCAAATGATTTTTATAAGTGATTTCTCTCATAATTTTGCGTTCTATTTGACTTTCTCATCTGCATGCAGATTGCTTGTAACATGCGCATTGAGATTATTGAAGTCTGCGCGATCGTGAAAGCTCTGCACGCGATCAATGCACAGCGCTTCATCATCATGCAGCATCTCGATGTCATTCAAACTTTTGATAATTTTTAGACTCTACTGTAGCTAAACAGTAGATTCATAGTCAGCATTACATACAGATGAGTTTCATCGCTGACTTGAGATTCGATGAATAATGTATTGAAAAAGGTGAATCATGATAGTCAAAACGCTAAAGAAAAACAACATTGTTTTAATGATCTTGAAAAAATACATTGCAGACGTCTTACTAGCGCAAAGAGCAATATGAGAGCAGATTTTTGATGTTAAAAGTATTAAGAAAGATGAGAAATGACACAAAATAGTTATACACAGTTTGAAAATTGAAATCTTCAACATGAAAACTGAACTGAGAAATTTAAAAACTAAGTTAAAGTCATACAATCTTGAATTGAAACTAATAATCAACTCTATATGATTATTGAAGAGTGAAAATCGATCACGAAACAGATATACATCAATGATCTTAGCATTTAGAATTGAAGCAAAAGCATAAAGACATTTGAAAAAATGATTCTTAGCTGCATATTGAACAGTCAAATATCGAGACTATTAATTAAATAATCAATGTCAAAAATGTCAAACATTCAAGCATTTGCAAAACAAATGCAACAGATCATCAAGATGCTTATACTGCAAGCGAAATCATCAGATCTGAAATCATAAATGTTAATTATTTACATGCAAAGATGAGTAATCATGCAATCACATGATTTCTAGATGTTGCAACTGTCAAAATGCGCACTTTGTAAATAGCGTAATGTGCAAAATATATCAAACAGCTCAGTTTATTAGCTCACAAAAAGATCATTTAGTCACGAAATTGTAATGAGTATTGCATTCAAAATGTCACAAAACAACGCAAATGATGAAAGCTTTGCAAACATGTCAAATATTTGAATTCTACAGCACAATTGCACAAGATCAATGCAAATTATGCATGCATGCATGAAATTTGCAAAAAACAAGACAGATATTATTATACTGTAAGAATCATGAATGAAAGATGAGATTATAACAATTTTGCATTCGTCGTTTATCTGCATCAAATCAAATGTTCAGAATACTCATGTCAGAATACTGATATTTGTTATGAAAAATGCAAAGAAATTTACATGCACATCAAGATCAGACATAATCAATAGCGAAGATATGTAAGCAATATCAATAGCGAACAATAAAATTCAAAAGAAAATTTTATTGTTTAATATTTACAACAAAAAGTCACAGAATGCAGATGATGAGCAATCATACATGATTAAGCGAGAATTAGCAAAAGTTATGCTAAATTCTGAGCAAAAAGTTATTATCATTGAAGACTTTAATGCACATCATAGCTGATGAAACGCAAAAATTTCAAACTTTATTAAAATGAAAGCGTTAATAAATTGAATAAATCTACATAAGTGCAATCTGATTAACACTTCTGATATATACACATGTCAACGTCTTTAATTATTTCAAGTTATTGTCAAGTTCTCAACATGTTGCATGTCAACAGAGTTCTTCTCTCAATAATATGCAACATATTCAAGAGCTTGTCTCATCTCAGTTATTTATTCAGTTATTGCTTTATTTTACGCTCACTGCTTCTGATTTTCTTCAACAATTTATTTTTACGAAGTCTGTCACATCTGAATTAATTCTGCGTGCAGTACTACAATGTACAGCGACTCTGACAATAACATTCTCGACGATGAATGCTTTCAATGAGATGAATGTCACAGTCAAATTGTATCAACATAAACAGACTGCGTTGATCTTGAAACGTATGAATGCTTCAATCAATATGATCAGAAACTACGAGTCAAAGCAGAAGAAATGATGAGTAAGATCTTCTTCAACATCTTTGTACAATATGCACTGAGTGAAGTAGAAGTTCTGTGCAAGACACGAGTTTGTGAATGATCAAATAGTGACAAAAGATAAACTCGTTATGTTTTTGAACAAGAAAGTTCTATTGCAAGAACTTCGTACAAGTCATTACAAGCAGTCTCATACAACTGCTACGAAAAAAAAAGTGCAGCAGACGTTGAAATTTGATTCAGTTGACAATTATGTTTCTGCTATCATTTCTTTGTACAATTATCAGCAATCTTTTGATCATGCTACGTCTTCTCGTTCATGAGAAGTCAAGATGAAAGCTCTTTTGAAAGATTGTATGAAGAAAAAGCATGCAAGAAGAAAAGCTCAATATTTTGATCACAATGTCAATACTTTGCTGAATGAATACAAGCAACGACAAATGATTGATGTCGTACGAAGCTGTTGAACTCATGAGCTCTCTCAGAAACGAGTCACGACTCAAACTGTAAAATTCACTCATCGTACAACGCTTGATTTTTTGATGAATCATATGATGTTGATGCGTGAAGAAAATCGTCGTCATCTGCAGTTGACTGATTTGTTTTCTTTGAATTTGAAGAACGAGAATTTCATCTCTTGTACGTTGCACATTTGCATCTTGAACAATGGAAAAATGAATCAGACTGAGCGAATTGAATACGAGACAGTCGTACGACACAAGAATTCATTGCTGTGCATCATCTTGCAGCTTGCTTTTTATCTCTTCTATTGTTGAAACATTGTATGAGAGCAGATTTCATGTTTTCAAATACAACAGCAATGATACGATCTTTATCTACTTCGAGAAAGCAAGTCGACTTCGTCTATGTCGTATGAAGTTCAACTAGAATAAATTAACAAGATGTTTGATGTCATCAGCATTTTCAGTCTCAAGAAGACTTATGATCATGATGCAGAAGCATGAGCAAACAAGTTGAGTGACGCATTGAAATCTCAGATACATCATGTCAAATGATGAAATACAGATGCTCTGTTCATGAATTATTTGACTCATCTTCTTCTGAAGTTCATACGAGTAATGACAGACTTCAAATCAATTTCTGAAGATTTTTTTTGTCTCAAGTCAAAGTTGAGTCTTCATTGTTTCTTGTACAAGCACTCTGATCATGAATTGATCATTGACTGACGTGATTCAGCGATTTCTCAAGCAATGCTTCGTACGAGAATGATAAATCTTTGCTCGACAAATTGTTGCTTGATACTGTCGAAAAAAATCGATTTGACATGACTGCTCAAGATTTTCTGCGTTTGTTGAAGAAGCTTTGCATAGTGATCTTGCAGAATTCAATTATTTATCATTGAGAATTTTCTGCTCATTTCTTGTGAAAAGATTCTCTCTTCATACGAGATGATTATCTGATGTTTGCGAACGAAGTAGAGCTCTTTTTGCTCAATGTCGAGAAGTTGAACGAGCTTTATATACGAAGCGTTGTATCAGATATTGTCAATCGAATCAGTATGACTTCAGAGAACATTGTACAAAGTATACAGCATCACAATTCTTGCAATCATCAGATACTAAAGTCATTGCATGATCGTATGAAGAACTTCTTTGCAGAAAAGTTTTTCGTTATTCTGCATAACTCTGCTGCTTTCTTAAGCGACATCGTTGCTCTCTCTCAGCTCATGCTACGATTTTCGTACGAGAACAACTTTGACTTCAACGTCGCTTCTTCTCAGCTGTCATTACAGTCTTTGTACGAAGTTGACTTGAGTCTGAATAATCTTCAGAGATCAAAAGCTGCTTCGTACGAAGGCATCTCTGATGCTCAAGCTTCTCAAGCTTCGTTATCGCTGAACTCTAATGTCGTGCCTTCTGAGCATCACATATGTTGAACTGTGAGCATGATTTCAGATCTCTGACGAGAGTGAATGCTTGACTGAGACTTTGTCTCTGTTATTCAAGCTTTGAAGACGATGTACGAAGCTAAATGACGACTTTCTCAACAGGAAAAAGTCTTTTTCGATTGAAGAAAAGTCATCATTAACGAGATACATTGACAAACACAATTGAATCAATTCTCTGATGCTGTCGTGAAAGAATTGAAGCTCGTACGAAGAAGATTGAAAGTCAGTTTGCATGAGCTGTGAAGCTGACTCAACAAGAAGAGTTGATTGAGTGCTGTCTGTTAACTCTACTTCGTACGACAAGATCTAGACTAACGTTATGTACAAAGTGTAGATAAAAGACAGTCTGTCTTCGCTTTTCTCATACAAACAGTCATGACAGCTTTCTTCTTCGTACGAAGTACTGATCTTGAGTTGTTTCTCGCTCTTTTCTGACTCACTGAATAGTTATCTTAATTTCATTTGCATCGTACGAAGAAGGTTGATAGTCAGTTTGCATGAGCTGTGACCACAAGAAGAGTTGATTGAGTGCTGTCTGTTAACTCTACTTCGTACAATAAGATTCAGACTAACGTTATGTACAAAGTGTAGATAAGAGAGTCTGTCTTCGCTTTTCTCGTACTAGAAAGCAGTCATGATAGCTTCTCTCTTCGTACGAAGTACTAATCTTGAGCATCGCGTAGAGATGCAGACTGCTGACTCAAGGTACATGATTGTGCTTCCAGATGTGCTGAAAAAACAAATGCTCACAAACAGAAAAAGAAACGCGTCTTGTACATATCATTAATTCAGCACAATGAAATTGAAGACATTTTTTACTCTCAACAGTCTTCGCTTTCTCAGCTTGAGTTCTCTCAATCTTTTTCGCTTCGTACAATCATCTTCTCTTTCAAGTGAGCGAGAACAACGATCTTTGTTTCATTCATTCTCGCTTTCATCATCTTCAGTCTCAAGAAGATTGCATTATGTTGCATAATCTCGTCATTTGCAATTGATGCAGACTCTCTTAAAGTGCTCTGAGACAAAGCGACACTTCGAGAAAGATTGAAGATCATTTGATCGTGCGCACTATGTACAAGTCACAAGAGCGACTTGTTCACAAGACTGAATCAGAACAGCGTTGATATATGAAGATCTGTGCATTCTTATCTGATTCAAAGAAATCATTTCTTGTATGAAATCAACGTCTTGTTCAGAACGAGCGAGAAGTGCATGTTCAGACCTCGTATGAACGAAGATAGTAAGTTGTAGTTGTCTCACAAGAAGACAGAGAAAGATGTCGATCAAAGCAGAAGTGACGAGAGCGAAAGCGTTGATGACAATGATGATCGCGACGAAATTTCAAAGAACAAGAGCTCTTCGTACGACATGTAAATCACATAGCTCATAGACAGAATAGAATTCAACTCACATCATTGCTGTTGCTCTTTATACAAAGCATTGTCAGTTCATACATTTAGTATTCACTGCAGCTGTTAAACTTACATTGTTGTTGTTGTTCTACGTCGTACAATGCATCATTAGTCTGTATACTTTGTACTGTACATTGTTCTAAGCTGTTACACTTACGTTGCTGATGATAATGATGATGATAATGAGATGATGATTGGTGAAAGAAGAAAGAAAGCGTTGTACAACGCTTGTGATAACTTTGTGTGAAGTAATTTTCATGCGCTAATTTATCTAGACATAGAAAAGTCGTACAACTCTCATTGCATATCTGAGAGCTTGACAATAACTGTCTAATAATTCTGATTATAATTGTGTCTGCTTCTTTCTCATATATGCATTACATATTACAGCTATTCAAGTCAGTTAAGCTCAATACTTGACTTAGCATTTGCATCAAAAAATATGTGCAATCACATAAAGAATTGATATATAGATGAGAATGCAGACACAGAATTCAATCATGAAGTAATTTTATTTACAATAGTTACAAAAAAGATGAAGTTGATCAAAAATTTATTAAATGCGTCATACAATCTGCAAAAAGTCAACTGAAAAGACTTTGATGAACATTTGTAAAAGATGAAAGACAAAATGATTATCAAGATGCAAAGAATCACAAGTTTAAAAGCAAAAGTTGTTTACTTGATGAAATGCATCAAGAATACAGTGAAATTATTTGTATTTAAACAGCGAATATGCGCAAAATCAAAACTCTGATGAAATAATGAATTCATCGAAATGCAAAAGACGCTGTTGTCAAAAAAGTGAATCTGAAAAAGATGCAGAAATGATGATGCATAAGCAAAGATAGTGCAAATATGAAATTTGTATCATGATGTAATAAAGCTAATCAAAAATCAATTCTGAATCAATTTTTTGAACAACGTTGAAGAAAAAAAAGTGTTTCAGACATACAAGTTCACTAAATCACATTTAATCAAAAAGTTATTCTTGATACAAAACTTGCAAAAAGAATTGAAAACTGAATTCAATGAAAAGTGCAAGACATTTCTGAAAGCAATGTATTCATCATCTTTGAAAATTCAAATCAATGAAGAATTACTATTGAATGAAAGTATAAAATCAAATGATATGTTATTTGCAATCATACAGCGAGCGTACAAAAGCATATTGAAAATCTTCAATTTAGTGTATTCAGATTTGATTGAAAATGACTATCATTCAAAGATATGACGCGAAGACACGAAAATTATTCTGAAAAAATTAAACAAATCAAATTATTCAATTTTGAAGACATAAAAAATTATTACGCTGCTAAACTGTTTAAACAAAGTAGCAGAAAAAATAATAGCAGTGCAACTGTCTTACACAGCTGAAATTAACAACAAGCTGCTGAATTTTGATCAAATAAAAGATAGAAAACAAAGATCAGTTATAGACGCAGTACTAAATCTAGTACATGATGTGCAAATGATAAAAATAAACTGATCGCGTCAAGTCGAGTCATCGAGATCAAGTCGAGTTCTCAACTCGTCAAGACTCGATTCAAGTCAGAATTCTTGATTCAAGTATTTAAGTCAAGTTGAAATGTTCAACTTAAGTAATTGAGTCGAGTTAGAAAGTTGAAATTGAGTATCGACTTGAAATTCTCGACTTGACTCGTCAAGACATGAAGATAAATAGATAGATATTCTATTATGACTCTCTATCATGACTTTCTATCAAATAGTCTTCATGTTTCTCTATTATAGCTTTTCTTCATAGCTCTCTATCATGTTTTTCTATCATAGCTTCTCTTCATGACTTCTCTTTATGACTTTCTATCAAACAGTCTTCATAGTTTCTCGTCATGACTTTCTATCATAGCTTCTCTTTATAGCTTTCTATCATGTCTCTCTATCATAGCTTTTCTTCATGACTTCTCTTCATGACTTTCTATCAAACAGTCTTCATAGTTTCTCATCATGACTCTCTATCATAGCTTTCTATCAAACAAACTTCATGTTTTTCCTCATGTTTCTCTTCATGTTTCTCTTTATGACTTTCTATCAAAAAGGTAATGCAAAGGCGAAAAACCGGAAAAATTTCTATATTTAGCTCTCTTGACGTCATATTCAATTGCTTGACGAGTCGAGTCAAAAACTTGAATCAAACTTTGACTTGAAATTAATATCAAGTTGAATCAGAAGATTCAACTCAAGTAATTGAATCAAGTCAGAAGATTCAACTTGAGTAATCAAGTCGAGTCAGAATGTAGATATGAAAACTTAACTTAATGATCAGTCTAAATGAAAAGTCAAGAAAACATGCTTATCTGTTTACTTCTAGATGTCAAAGAAGTCTTTGATCATGTTGTGTTGAAACAGCTGGTCAAAATATTGATTAAATTGAAAATATTGATCAATTTAATTAATTGAGTAAAATGTTTCTTATAAAATCAAATTATTGACTTAGCATTTGATGATGAACGTTAGAAATCAAAGAAAATAAGCACAGAAATATCACAAAACTCATCTATTTCGCTAATTTTATTTCTAATTTATATTCGATACTTGTTTTCAAAAATTCGCGTAAAGTTCGAAAATTTACAGTCACTCAGCTATATTGATGATGTGATGCTATACGTTGAGAGAAGAAATATTGACAAGAATGTGAAAATGCTGAAAAACGCAGCAAAAATCGCTTTCACATGAGCTAAGAACAACGCAGTGCAATTCGATGACTTGAAATCTGAATTAATACACTTTGAAAGTCATAAAACAACATTCAATCAAATGATTATTCTACTCAATAACATGATCATAAAATCAAAGATATGCGTATGATGATTAGAAGTCTGACTGAATCGAAAGCTCAACTTCAAAGTTCATGTGCAAATTTTTTTTATTTCTTTATTAATCTAGCTATAATCGCTGCTGTATATCTTCTCATTGATCAATCACATTGCACATACAAGCGCATGAACTGTTTATATGATCAAGTGATTACATAAACAACTCAAAATTGTGAAAGCTGATCACTTCAACGTAAGCTTTCAACTTGTCTGTATGATCATTAAGTCAAGCGAGCTAGATGAGCTTTGATTTATGTAGATGAATGCTGATCACTTCAACGTAAGCTTTTGAGTTCGCTGTGTGATCACTCAGCTGAATGAACTAAATCAACTTTGATTTATGTATTTGTGATGCATGTAAATCGATCAGAAAATCGAAAAATCGATCGGTTTACTGCATCACGCAAGCGTGTAGATGTGCAAAAGCTGAATCGTGCCTTTGCAATGTATATGTGTGTGATGTATATAAGTTGCAGCGTGTGCGCAAAGACGTTGCTGTCGTTCTGTGTATATGAGCAAAGACTGTGTTATGTCTTTGTCATGTATGTGATTGCGCTGCGTGTAAATCGACCTGAAAATGCGAAAAATCGATCGATTTACTGCATCACGTCTGTCTGTATGTGCGCAAAAGCTGAGTCGTGTCTTCGCAGTATATATATGTATGTCGTATGTGAGTTGCAGCATGTATGCAAAGACGTTGCTGTTCTTTTGTGTATGTGCAAGCTTCAATGCTTCGATGATCGCGTTGTTATTGTCTCGCTCTTCAACTGTGTGTGAGCTCAACGTGTAAGTAAAGCGCTGTTACTGCTCTGTCGATGTTGATGAGATTGTTCAGCTCTTCTGACAAGCATAGCTTGCAGAAGATTCGTAGTTAGCATCTTGTACAGATAAATCTCGTTGTTGATCATTCATATGCAAATGAAAGTCGCAACAGTCACAAAAACGCTACACTCGTTGTTTAAATTAATGAATAGCGAGTGAGAACTAAATGTCAAATCAGAAAAGCAGTTATATTTGACATGCATCACATTTATTAGCGATTATGACGTCGAAATATGATGAAATAATCAAAAAAGCTACTTAGTCAAATTTCGCAAACTGCAAAACGCTGCATTACAAAAAATTCTGAATGCATTTTGAACATTATCGATAGAGACTATGCAAATAGAAGTCGAAATCTCGTCAATGAAGATGCAATTAGATCAAAAGTGCAAGAACTATGCAATTCAAATAATGAGATTAACAAAAAACACTTTATCAGAAAAAGAACATTTATTTCGTACTCATTTTAATACTCTATTGAATTGAATCTAGATCTGAATGCATCAAAATATCTGAACTGAAACAAGAAGAAGTCAAATTTATCTTGAAAAGTCAAGAAGTGCAAAGATAGACTCATGCAGATATATTCAAAAAACATTGAGGTCAATACAGAAGATTGAAATATCTCACTTTAAGAAATCGTGAGATCAAGAAATTGAATATCTGACGAAACTGCAAATCGAATTTGCAAAAAGCGAAACTCGCGAAACGATTAATATGCACCATAGAAAATTAGAAAGAATTATTAAAAAGGCGAAGAATATAGTGACGTACATCAACGCATTGCAAATCAAAAAAAAGATAGCAGAGATCGAAACAGAAATCGAAATGACAGTGATATTCACGCATGAGCTCATCAGATGCAGCAAAGCAACAAGAGTTTCAGACAAAATTATCATAATGAAAGGGAAACTGCAAGCTATTAGCGATGCAATCGCAATGTGCAGCAAAAAAGCACTCGAAAACAGCGAAATTTGAGTGTACATGAACAGTCAAATGACTTTGCAAAGACTAAATGCAAAGAGCAACGTCAATGTGAAATTATTCAATGACATACGACAAAACTTGACAAATTTACGTCAGAATCAGTGTCAAATTCGCATACAGTGAATATTGAGTTGCAAGAGCATTATTGAAAACGAAAAAGCAGATCAATTGATCAAAATTGCTGCTCAAGAAGTATCATTTATCGACAACATGAAAGCAATCATCATAAGCTTTGTCAAAAAGCAAATTTGCAAAGAGACGAAATTACAATGATTAAAGATTTGAAAAAGCAGTATCAAAAAGGAAAATCAGTATTGAAAGAACATATTGAATGTGAATCTAAGTCATAAATCACTAAAAGAGCTTAGAAAAATCGATAGATTAACGTTCTCAATCTTTATTCAGCTGAAAATGAAACATGACTACTTCAAGAGCTATTGACATTGATTATCAGAGAATAATTTGAATAAATGCTATGAAATATGCAATGCAAGACAAACGTCAAAGCATTTACTGCTGAACTGCAGACATTATAGAGCAGAGCAGAGAAAGCTTAAGGAAAAAGTTCAGTTCAAAAACACAAACACTAGAGTATTTGAAAAATACTCAAATTGCGACGAGAAAATGACTATTAGAAATAAAAGAGTAGAATGCAAAGAGAGCGAAGAAATGAAGAAAAACGAAAGTACAATGACGAGAGTTTGAAAGAGAGTGCTTGTATATGCAAACTATTGATGTGATTGATCAACGAGAAGATATAAAGCAGCGACTTTAGTCAGATTACATGTAACTTAGCATACACATAATGTTTAAACAATGTCATAGTCATAAACTGCATGCACTTAATGAAGAAATTAAAAATTAAAAAAACAGCACAATTGTGCAAGATCAACGCAAATTATGCATGCATGCATGAAATTTGCGAAAAACAAGACAGATATTGTTATACTACAAGAATCATGAGACGAGAATATAACAATTTCACATTCATTGTTTATTTGCATCAAATCAAATGTTCAGAATACTCATGTTAAATAAAGTATTGATATTTGTTGCGAAAAACGCAAAGAAATTTACATGCACATCAAGATCAGACATAGTCAATAGCGAAAATATGCAAGTGATATCAATAGCAAACAATAAAATTCAGAAGAGAATTTTATTGTTCAATATTTACAACGAAAAGTCACAGAATGCAAATGACGAGTAATCATACATGATTGAGCGAGAATTAGCAAAAGTTATGCTAAATTCTGAGCAAAAAGTTATTATTGTCGAAGACTTTAATGCACATCATAGTTGATGAAACGCAAAAATTTCAAACTTTATTAGAATAAAAGTGTTAATAAATTGAATAAATTTACATAAGTATGATTTGATTAACACTTCTAATATAAACACATATCACAGCTATTTAAGTCAGTCAAGCTCAATACTTTTTTTCTTTCTTCATTAAGTGCATGCAGTCTATAACTATAATACTGTCTAGACGCTGTGCATATGTTAAATTACATGTATCTTGATCAAAGTCACTGCTTTATATCTTTTCATTGATTAATCACATCAATAGTTTGCACAAACAAGTGCTTTTAATCAAACAACTTCTTTCTCTTGTGCTTTTGTTTTCTCAACTTTTCATGTTCTTTTCACTCTACTTTTTCATTCTCAATAGTAATTTTCTTGTCATAATTCAAGTACTTTTCAAGTACTTTAACATTGTGATTCTTTCAATCTTGATGATAAACAACATCAATATAATGTTCATGTTTTTGAACTGTGCTTTTGCTTTAAGCTGTAACTGTTCTGCTCTGTAATGTTTGCAGTTCAGTAGTAAGTGCTTCAACGTTTGTCTCGTCTTGCATATTTCATAGCATTTGTTCAAATTATTCTTTGATAATCGATGCAAATAGCTTTTGAAATAGTCATGTCTCATTTTTAACTGTATAAACGTGGAAAACATCAGTTTGTCTATTTTTTGAAGCTTCTTTAGTGATCTGTAACTCAGATTCATTCTTGCTGTGTGCTTTTGATACTGATTTTCTTTTTTGATGTTATCATTTCATGCAATTAGTCATTGCTCTTTTGTCTCTTTATCTATTTGCTTTTTGATGAAGCTCATGATTGTTCTTTTTCTGATGTCGATTGTTGATTTTTTTCATGTCACGTCTTTGATTAATTGATTCACTGCTTCGTTTTCGACGATGTCTTTGCAACTCAATACTCACTGTATGCAAACATGACATTGATTTTGTTGCAGATTAATCAAATTTTGTCATATGTTATTGAATAACTTTAAGTTGACATTGCTTTTTGTCTTTAATCTTTGCAGCGTCATTTAACTGTCTGTATACACTCAAATTTCGCTGTCTTCAGATGCTTCTTCGCTGCATATCGCGATTGCATCATCAATAGCTTGCAATTTCGCTTTCGTTATGATTATTTCATCGATTACGCTTGTCGTCTTGCTGAGACTCATGCGTGAATATCATCGCGATTTCAATTTCTGTTTTGAGTTTTACTATCTTTTTTCAAGTTTGCAATGCATTGATGTACATCACTATGTTTTTCGTCTTTTTAACTATTGTTTTCAGTTTTTTATAGTGTGTATTTATTGTTTCACACGTTTCATCTTTTGCAAATTCGATTTGCATCTTTGTCAGATATTTAATTTTCTGATCTCATGATTTCTTAAAGTGAGATATTTTAATCTTTTGTATTGAACTAAGCATTTTATGCACTTTGTTCAATATTTGATATATTTATGTGAGCTTTTCTTTGCAATTCTTGACTTTTTGAAACAACTTTATCGTTGACTTGTTTCAATTCAAATAATTTGTCATGTTCAGATTCAGATTCAATTCAATGATGTATTGAGATGAGTATAATATGAATGTTCGCTTTCTTGTTGAATGCTTTTTCGATAATTCAACTATTTTAATTGCATAGTTCTTGCATTTTTGATCTATTTGTACTTTCACTGACGAAATTTCAGCCTCTATTTGCATGACTTCTATGAGCAATGTTTAAAATGCTTTCAGTATCTTTCTTAACGTTGCATTCTGCAGCTTACGAAATTTGATTGCGTAACTTTTTTGATTGTTTCACCAGATTTCAACGTCGTAGTCGCTAATGATTATGATGCATGCTAAATACAACTGTCTTTCTGACTTCATGTTTAGTTCTCACTCACTATTTATTAGTCTAAATAGTGAGTGTAGCGTTCTTGTAACTGCAATGATTTTCGTTTGCACATGCATCTTGAAGTTGAGCTTTCGATTCAGTCAGACTTTCAGTCATCATATGCAGATTTTCGATTTTACGACTGTGTCATTAAGTAGCATAATTGTTTGATTGAGTGTTGCTTTGTAACTTTCAAAATGAATCAATTCGAATTTTGAGTCATTAAATTGCACTGCGTTTTTATTCGCTCATGTAAATGCAATTTTCACCATCTTTTCCAGCTTTTTCACATTCTTGTCGATGCTCTTTCCTTCAACATACAGTGTGATGTCGTCAATGTAGCTGAGTGACTGTAGATTTTCAATTCTTGCGCGAATCTTCAAGAATAAGTGTTGAATGTAAATTAGAAACAGAATGAGCAAAATAGATGATTCTTGCAATATTTCTGTGAAAATTTTCTTTGACTTCTGCTAAGTCAATGACTTGATTTTGTAAGAAGCATTTTATTCAGTTGATCATATTAATTAATATCTTCTGTTTGATCAAGATTTTGATCAGCTGTTTCAACATTACATGATCAAAGACATCTTTGACGTTTAACAGTAAACATGTAAGCATGTTTTCGCGACTTTTTGCCATTTACGCGTCGTGTACTAGGTTTAGTACTGCGTTTATAGCTGATCTTTGTTTTCTGCTCTTCATTTAATCGAAGTCTAGCAGCTTGTCATTCGTTTTCGCTGTGTATGACAGTTGCATCGCTATTAACTTTTTCGCTATCTTATCTAAGCAGTTTAGCAGTGTGATAATTCTGTATGTCTTCAAAATTGAATAATTCAATTTATTTGATTTTTTCAGAATGATTTCTGTGTCTTCACGTCATATCTTTGAATGATAGTCACTTTCAATCAGATTTAAATATATCAGATCGAAAATTTTTGATACGCTTTTGTATGCTTGCTGCACGATTGCAAATGACATATAATCTGATTCAAATGCTTTTCTGAGTGCTGAAAAGTTAATAGCATGCTTAATCTTTCTCTTGATAATTCTTGATCACTGTATACTTTCGTTCAATAGTAAATTCTCATTGATTTGAACTTTTGAAGATGATGAATACATTGCTTTCAAGAATGTCTTGCACTTTTTATTGAATTCAGTTTTCAACTTCTTTTGCACATTCTGTATTGAGAATAGCTTTTCAATTTGTCGTGATTTGATGAACTTGTATGTCTGAAACACTTTCTTTTCTTTGACTTTGTTCAGAAAGTTGATTCATAATTGATTTTTGATCAACTTTATTGCATCATGATATAAATTTCACATTCACATTATCTTTGTTCATGCATCATCAGTTCTGCACCTTTTTCAAATTCATTTATTGAAAATATGTTGCATACGTTGCATGCAACATACATAAAACATGATCTCTATGCTGATTTTTCTTTTAGCGAAAGATAGTTTTTCTTCTCGCAGCAGATTCACAGTTCAAGATGAGTAAAATCTCTCACTGCTCAAATTTTGACAGTTTACTTCTTAAGCATGAGTTGCAGATGTTTTGTCAGCAATATGCATGTGTATTGCAGTTGATTTCTTCTTTAATCATATCAATATATGCTACTGTTTTCTCAAGCTATACAAATGATGTCTTTGACTAGAAATTGATTTTATCATCAAAACATTCAAGAGTCAAAGTTCAGTGAAGAAATAAGATTCTTAAGATTGACAGTCATCATCATTGTATATCATGTTTTGCAGATGCTCACTTCATTTATAAAATGTATAACTCATCTGTTTTGCATTATTTGTAAAGATTTCTCTCATGCAAATCGATTATATCTTACAAAAATGTTCATATGTTACACTTTTAATCAAACAGTGTAATTCAATCATTCTTTATTAACTCACTTATGTTTCTCTTTTCTTAATGAAGTTTTCTCGTCAGCATATTACTCATGTATAAAATGTTTGTATTTGAACATTTATTAAACAATATTAATGAGATTTTTAAGTTTGCTTATGTTGAACTTAACAAGTCTCATGAGTTACTTATGTTGTAGTAACAGACATGCAGTTTTAACAAAATTTATATGTAGTTAGCACATAAATTTAAAGAATGTTTATGATTCAAGTTCTTTCTGCTAATCATTTTTAACAGATCAAACATGAGAATGTTTTATCTCAATTCTTGTTATCATGATGACAAGATATTGAATCAAATGATTTTCATAAGCGATTTTTCTCATAGTTCTGCATTCTATTTGACTTTCTCATCTGCATGCAGATTGCTTATAACATGCGCATTAAAATTATTGAAGTCTGTGCAATCATGAAAACTCTGCATGCAATTAATGCACAGCGCTTCATCATCATGTAACGCTTTAGATAATTTTTAAACTTTACTGTAGCTAAACAGTAGATTTGTAGTCAGCATCATGTACAGATGAGTTTCATCGCTGATCAATCAAATATAGTCAATAGCGAAGATATGCAAGCAATATCAATAATGAACAATAAAATTCAAAGAGAAATTTTATTGTTCAATATTTACAATGAAAAGTCATAGAATGCAAATGATGAGCAATCATACATGATTAGCGAGAATTAGCAAAAGTTATGCTAAATTCTGAGCAAAAAGTTATTATTGTTGAAAACTTTAATGCACATCATAGCTGATGAAACGCAAAAATTTCAAACTTTATTAGAATAAAAGTGTTAATAAATTGAATAAATTTACATAAGTATGATTTGATTAACACTTCTAATATAAACACATATCACAGTTATTTAAGTCAGTCAAGCTTGATACTTGACTTAGCATTTGCATCAAAGAATATGCACAATCACATCAAGAATTGATATATAAAGATCAGTGATGAAATTCATCTGTACATGATGCTGACTACAAATCTACTGTTTAACTATAGTAGAGTCTAGAAGTTATCAAAAGTTTGAATGATATTGAAGCATTGCGTGATGATGAAGCGCTGTGCATTGATTGCATGCAGAGTTTTCGCGATCGCGCAGACTTTGATAATCTTAATGCGCATGCTACAAGCAATTTGCATGCAGATAAGAAAGTCAAATAGAACGCAGAACTATGAGAAAAATTGCTTATGAAAATCATTTGATTCAGTATCTCATCATCATGATGACAAGAACTGAGACAGAACACTCTTGCATTTAATCTGTTGAGAATGATTAGTAGAAAGAACTTGAATCACGAACATTCTTTAGATCTAATCATGTCACGCAATCATCTACTAAAGTAGACGCTGATCACTCAAATGATGTACATTTCTCACATGATGTTTTTTACCTCAACAGATCTACAATCTCTTCTATTGAAATCTCATTCTTGTATTTTACATCTAAAACAGCAACTCAATTGTTGATTCACTTCTGAGCTGACTTGTCAGTCAATTTGAAGTCTTTTGCAATAACTTTGTTTCATTTAATTCAAGCATTTGCATCTTGCTTCTTCTTTCACTTCAATGCTTGAACTCATTTTTTTCGCTTCTTCTTCATCTCAGCAGTGATTTTACCTCTTATCTGTTGAACGATTATTACTTCTTCTTCTGAGCAACAGATTCATTGAGTTTGTCTCTTTTAGTCTTCGCTTTACTGTGATTGTGAGTCGCTTTAATGTCGCGTTCGATCAAAGCAAGCGAGCTAGCTCTCACTAAAGATTTCTTTATGTATTGATCAACTTTTTCGCGTAACTTCTTTGATATATCGTAGTTATTTAAATTGACTTGAAGCTCTGTATCAAGCTTCTGAATCTCTCTGAGTTCATGCAAAGTGATCTTTATAGAGAAGAATAATCAAAAAGAGTCTCATGAAGAGATTGACTTGAAAGATTGTCAGACTCTTATCTTTTTCAACATCACTTTTGATGAATATAAAACAAGCTTAATGTGTTTAAAAGTCGATTGTATATTCAATTCAGTGAAGATCTTGACTTGTAAACTGATGAAGAAAGTAAGAAAGTTATTTTTGTTGAAACTTATTGATTCAAGTTAAATTGTCTCATCAATCATCTTTGAATAATAATGCTTCATAAGCTGAAATATTTTCACATTCAATGACTGCATAACATGTGTGAAATGCAAGAAAAGAGTGAATATCACGATATTATGAAATTTGATGTACTGTAGAAACTCGTAGATAAGATGAGACTCATAGTTGTTCATGATCAGAGGTCTATGAGCTTCTATCTGAGTCTTTTGACTATGAAAATTGAAGTGCTTCAGTCAGTCAAAGATTTTTTCATCGTTCAAATACTTGAATTCAGTAGTAACAAGCAATAAATCGTCATTCAGATCGTTTTTCTGCACTCATTTGTTCAAAATGTTGATTTCAAGAATGATGAGCATGAGAAAAATCTTTTCTTTCTCAGCACTAATTATCTTTACATCACTCACTAAATTTCAGTTGAGCAGAAATTAATAGCTTGTTCAAACGTGTCAAATATATACATATAGTCTTTCTTTGCTCAATATTCAGAACATATTCATGTGATTCTTATTCAAATAATGAGATGTGAGTTTCAACTAGTCATTTTTGAAGCGTTTGAACAGAAACTTTACATGTCTGAGCTGCAATGCTTGCAAACTTGTATTCATCATTATGAATTGCATTTGTAATCTTTTTTATATGATACTTCAAATTTATATAGTATTCAGACATAATGTGATTAAGTGATTGAGATGAAGAGAAATTGAATACATAAAGAGTAAAAAACATCATGTAAGAAGTGTACATCATTTGAGTGATCAGCATTTACTTTAGTAAATGATTGCGTGACATGATTACGTGCTAACTACGTATAGATCTTGTTAAGACTGCATGTCTGTTACTACAACATGAACAACTTACAAGACTCATTAAGTTTGACATGAGAAAACTCAAGAGTCTCATTAATATTGTTTAACAGACGTTCAGACACAGACATTCTATACATGAGCAATACATTGATGAGAAGACTTTGTTAAAAGAAGAGAAACACAAGCGAGTTAGTAAAGAATGATTAAACTATGTTATCTGATTAAAAGTGTAACATATAAACATCTCTGCAAAACATGATCAATCTGCACAAGAAAGATCTCTATAGATAACATGAAACAGATGAGTTGCATATCTTACAAGCAAAGTGAGCATTTGCAAAACATAATATACAATGATGGTGACTGTCGATCTCAAGAATCTTATTTTTTCACTAAGCTTTAACTCTTGAATGTCTTGATGATAAAATCAATCTCTAGTCAAAGATATCATCTGTATAGCTTGAGAGAACAGTAATGTATGTCAATGTGATTAAAGAAGAAATCGACTGCAATATGCATGCATATCGCTGATAAAACATCTGCGATTCATGCTTAAGAAGTAAACTGTCGAAATTTGAGCAGTGAGAGATTTTGCTCGTCTTGAACTGTGAATCTGCAACAAGAAAGACTACTTCTCACTAAGAAAGAAATCAGCATAGAGATTGTGTCTTATGTATGTTGCATGCAACGTATGCAACATATTTTCAATAGACACGCTATTAACTTCTCAGCATTCAGAAAAGCACTTGAATCAGATTATATATCATTTGCAATCATACAGCAAGCGTACAAAAGCATATTGAAAATCTTCAATTTCGTGTACTCAGATTTGATTAAAAATGACTATCATTCGAAGATATAACACGAAGGTACGAAAATTATTCTGAAAAAATCAGACAAGTTGAATTATTCAATTTCAAAGACATACAAAATTATTATGCTGCTAAACTGTTTAAACAAAGTAGCAGAAAAAATAATAGCAGTGCAACTGTTTTACACAGCTGAAATTAATGACAAGCTGCTGAATTTTAATCAAATGAAAGACAGAAAACAAAGATCAGCTATAAACGCAGTACTAAATCTAGTACATAATGCGTAAATGATGAAAAGTCGAGAAAACACGCTTATCTGTTTACTTCTAGATGTCAAAGAAGTCTTTGATCATGTTGCATTGAAACAGCTGATCAAAGTATTGATTAAGTTGAAAATATCTGTCAACTTAATCAATTGAATAAAATGTTTTTTACAAAATCGAATTATTGACTTAGCATTTGACAATGAACGTCAGAAACCAAAGAAAATAAGCACAGAAATATCACAAGACTCATTTATCTCGCTAATTTTATTTCTAATTTATATTCGATACTTGTTTTCAAAGATTCACGCAAAGTTCGAAAATTTACAGTTACTCAGCTATATTGACAACGTGATGCTATACATTGAGGAAAGAAATATTGATAAGAATGTGAAAATGCTGAAAAACGCAGCAAAAATCGCTTTCACATGAGCTAAGAACAACGCAATGCAATTCAATGACTCGAAATCTGAATTGATACACTTTGAAAGTCACAAGATGACACTCAACCAAATGATTATTCTATTCAATAACACGGTCATAAAATCAAAGACATGCGTATAATGACTAGAAGTCTGACTGAATCGAAAGCTCAACTTCAAAGTTCATGTGCAAACGAAAATCGCGACAGTCACAAGAACACTACACTCGTTGTTTAAATTAATGAATAGCGAGTGAGAACTAAATTTCAAATCAGAAAAGCAGTTATATCTGACATGTGTCACATCTATTAG
>JAABUS010000517.1_pt1 | contig 96194 bp, 102 predicted proteins | sample 5560161 | NCBI WGS metagenome assembly JAABUS01 (sample SAMN10711885, study PRJNA513376) | rock metagenome | isolation source: Antarctica rocks | place: Antarctica: Victoria Land, Trio Nunatak nord | collected 2016-01-04
CCGCTCGTCCCGTAGGGCTGAACCCCGGAAGACCCTTCGGCCCCTAAAAAACACCCTAGAAATTCGTCCTCCGGGCAACAATTCGGGAAGTTCCGGGGACTATGCTTGCCGCGAAAGTGATCAGGACAAGGGCGCCCTCTAGGCGGCTTCCAGGCATCAGCCCTATGGGTGAGCGGTTAGGGGGTGCGAGCAGTTAGGGGGTGAACCCTTCTAAATATGTGCGCACAAAATTAAGAGCTATCTTGATCATTGAGATTCTCAAACGGTGGCCTGCATGCTGACTTACTTATCTCCCAAGACTTGCAGACTCAAGACTTGCGACGCTCGAGTGGCTTACGCAAGCGGAGGCGAAGTTACTTGGCGCATGCTACAGACCTGATAATTTTCCTTGTAATGTTCTATGTAGAAGCAGCGATAAAACCTCATAAGTCCAACCGGATGGTGGCCTATTCTGGACGGCACTTGATACTAGGAAATAGATGGAGAGGCTTTTCACTATTGAGTAAGATCTGGCGAAGGACGCCTGTCAAACAGGCAGGCGCAACCTCAACTATGAGTACCCTAATTGCGTGCTATGTTCGTACGTTAGGCCTGCATTGCGTGGCTTCGCTTTGATCGATTTGCGTTTGAGTTCGACCAGTTCGTTCAATGAGCAAGGACCGAGATTCAAATTGTGCCTCGGACCCTGACTTTCTGGCTGGAAGTCAGCATGCCATGTGCATGCCATGGGTGCTGCTGTAGACTTACACCACTCACCTTGTCCTCTGGCTTGGCTTCAAGCTTCTGGACGAGCCCCTCCAGCGCATATTCAATGGGTTGGCATCTATCGCTTCTTGGTGTCAATCACCGTCAGTCAATTCATCAGTGCTACTGCTCAGGTCTTCTTCATCCTCGTCTACATCCATATATTCGTCTGCGTTGACTTCCTCGCCCATAACCTTCTTCCTGGCTATCTCGGCAGACTTGATCGTCCTCAATCTCCGCCTCTTCTTCCTCGCAGCTTTTATCTCTTCATCTTTCTGCCGTCTCCAATTCTCCTTCCTATGCTCTTCTACCTCAGCAACGGCAAGGCGCCGACTCTCCTGTGTAGCGTTGAGCTGTGACAAAAGTGTAGCATTCTGTGCTCGAAGATCTGCGAGATCTGATGAATTTGACAACCTCGTGATTGGGTCCTGCGAGGCCAAGAAATCCACAAGGCTTTCATCAAGAAGGGTGGCTGGAAATGATGGATGGGTCAGAGCCTCGTTGAAAGCCATTCCATCGGCAGAGTCTGGACATCGAAGCTTCGACATGAATTGCGCCGTGAATGTATAATTCGGGGGAATGGAAGCGCTAGAGTCACTGTGACCGTTGGCAAAGCTTTCGTAGCGAGGTTTGACAACGGCGTGAAGCTGAAGAGTGGGCTTTGTAGTACTCGGAAAGCCGCTCGGCCTGAACATTTGTAGGTTCGTGACAGGAGCCGCAAAATCGACCAATTGCTTGCCATATACACCTTTAGCGACGTCCCAGCTGTGTATTTTGCCATCTCGGTGACCAGTCAGCAGACTGGTACCATCATAGCTGATCTGTAGGCAGAGAATAGCCGAATCCGCATGTCCTGGGGAGAGCCATCTTGAAGCTGGGGAGGGCTGGACCGGTGTGGATTGTAAATTTGGGTCATGCAAAGCCTGGGTCAAACCACTTTGACTGTAAAAATCCAGCAGTTGCACGCTACCGTCATCATACCCGGTATAGACAGCGCGATCCGCTGGGTCCAGTACCAGGCAAAGAGGACTTGATGGAAGCAGAAAGGTATGCAAAGCATCGCCATTCGTGTAGTCCCATACTATACAGGAGTTGTCTTTTGAAGCCGAGACTGCAATGTTGTTGTTACTGAAGCTGTGACCGAACACAATTGCAGTAATCGCAGCCCGGTGGTTTGAAAGTGATCGTAGAGGAGCGAAGGGCAAATCCTGGCTATTGTTACTGGCCGCGGAAAATGACAGAAGGCCGGGAATAGACCAGACATGAAGCGTAGAATCTGTTGAGCCAGACAGGAGAAAGTTGGAGGAAGGGTCCACAGCTAGGCATGTCGTTGGTTGGAGATGATGCTGTGGAGTAGAGACCTGTCTGCCGGTCCCAAGCTACTGAAATCGGTCAGCTTCACTGAACCCCGTTTACGCGTGCAGAATAGCACACAGACCTCCCATAAAATCACTCTCCCACCCTCCGTGCCGAGAACCAGCGTTCCAGCTCCATCTATTTCCCCTGCAAGAGCTATGCTATGGATCTTTTCTGGGAATGGTACTACCGCCTCTTGATTGTTGCGCTCTCTGCTATATACATGGATGACAGCTTTGTCTGATTGGGCAGCAAAGATATGCGAGGGGCTGGCAGCTAGGCAATTAGTATTGGTCGAGCTCTTTTTGAATGTTGATTTTAGAGCGGGAAGGGGCTGGAAGTCGTGGACGTGTATTCCCACTAAAGTACTGTTGCTGGCTTTCTCCGGATTACAAGTCGACGCTATGAAGGTTTCGGTAAGCATCGCTCCGCCTGAATTGGACAACTGTGAAGCTGTGAATTGAACAGAATTCTTTGCACATGAAGAAAACGAGCTGGTGCAGGTCCTTCCCAGGGTCTATACCCTTATCGATAGCCGAATGTCCTTGGCACAGAGGGCACCGAAGCCAGGACCAAACCTCCTCCGAGTTTGTTGACTGTCATTATAAACCCACTGTATAAAAGATTCTTGTTCAAGTGGCGTTGAGCTAAGAGTTATACTATTGGCTACTACTTTTTTACGTCAATTACACCGAATGCATACCAAGATTCCATCTCATAGCCCTCTTTTAAGTGTTGCACTCAAACCTCCTCAAACGAATTAGAGCTGATTTCGGCTTAGTCCTGACTATCTTTGTAATTTTCCTTAGCAGAATAGGTTCTCATGTTACACATCTCGAAGAGACTCTAGTCCGTTGATTCGGCTGCATAATAATGGCCGACCTTACAAAAGATACCTCTCGGACCAGATTGGTCGTCACATTCTTTGACAGGGCAAAGGCCGACTTGAAAGATTCTCCCGCAGCTCTGTGGCTTAATCCATTCAATCAAATCCTGAAATCGCTTGCCCCAAGCTTCGGCTTCGATAGCAACGATAGCAACGGATATAAGGCTTTTTTTCCAGGCCCGGCTGTAGCCCAATTACAATACACGACCCATCCGACATTTCCATTAGACTGCTCAAAACTCCAAAAAGACCCTGTCGTAGCCCGATTCGAAGCCGAGAAGGGAGTCGAAATAATACTTGACTGTCACCCCTGTCCCACAACAAGTACCGAACCTTCACAACGCCCGCTCAAACTCGCCCTCTTTGATATGGACTCCACCCTCATAAACGAAGAAGTAATCGACGAGCTCGCGCGCTCCATCGGCCTCACCGCCGCCGTCTCAGCCATAACAGCGCGCGCTATGAACGGCGATATTGATTTCGCCACCTCGTTGAAAGAGCGCGTAGCGATGCTCAAAGGCGTCCCTTCAACCGTCTGGGAGGACTTGAAGAAGACTGTAACGATCGCGGAGGGAGCGCGGGAATTAATTGCCGGATTGAAGCGGAGAGGTGTGCTTACAGGTGTTGTGAGTGGAGGATTTATGCCTATGGCTCAGTGGTTGAAGGGGGAGTTGGGGTTAGATATTGCGGTTGCGAACCATCTGGTTGAGGAGGGGCCGACGGAGGAGTTTCCATTTCCGCATTTGTCTGGCGCTCTTAATGCTGAGTATCCGATCGTGACGCCTGAGCTGAAGAGGGATAGTTTACTTTCGCTTGCGGCTGCACATTCGATTAAGATTTATGAGACGGTGGCTGTGGGGGATGGCTCAAATGATTTGCTTATGCTGAGGACTGCAGGGCTGGGAATCGCGTGGAAAGCAAAACCCAAAGTACAGATTGCTGCTCCCATGAGGCTGAACGGGCAGAGTCTGGCGGAGTTGTTGTATCTCTTCGGGCCAGGAGAGTGAGGGAAAGTTCGCGAGGGACTAATGCTAGCTCGATAAGCAAGCGCTGCTGTTAGAGCTGGGTTGGGAGGTAAAGGTTGGGCCTCTGTCTGTATTGACGATCAGGAATCCTCGATAGAGCTAGAGTATAGAGCATTTGTGAGTGATTAGCTGGGAATATAGAGGTAATTGGTCAGGAACTTCTTCAACAGAAAAGACTCTTACTAAAGGGGTAAAGCCGCGAACATATCGGATTTAAAATGCTAGAGCGATATAAGTGTACTATCGAATGCCTCATGAGCCACAAGGAAATGAATACAAGGGAATGGTGGCAAATGATTCACCATCCTGCATTACCTTTATTGACTCGTGCTTTTAAATGGGCAGATTACCAACTACAAATGAGCAAGACAGTACATGTTGCAGTCGTAGACGGCTGTTCTATTAGATACATTCAAGGAGTGAGTTGTCTCAGAAAGTATCTACAATCTCCAACCCAAAGCCGCCAACACATCACAGAAACGACTTGCTCACCTATATGCCGTGCCCCTCGAAAACCCAATACAATTCCGGTGGCCATATATGTATTTACTAGCTGAGAAGATATGCCAGTGATCATGATCCGCAAGCTTTGCACATCGCAAGTCCTTAATCCTGTCTCTCGAAGCTCTTCCCCAGTTCGAAGTCCCTTTTCTGCAGCACCGAGAAGTCCTCTCGCTGTTCCTGTGTTACGATGACAATTTGAAACGTAGCGTGTCTCCCGCCGAGAATTATGAGAATCAAGATTATCATTATTGTATTCGAAGTATTTACTTTCGTGATGATCTTCCATCATTAAAAGCATAATTGCGTTCATCGGAAACAAACAATAGCAATCACCAGCATCGCCAGCGTAGTCGTAAAGCCAAGTCTTCCCCCAAGAACACCAACAACCTTAGCCGCTCCAGCAGTGCTCGGACCCATAGGTTTAATCGGCGGTAAACCACCTGCAGCAGTAGTAATAGCCGGCGTGATTGTAGCTGAACCAGTAGCGCCAGTGGATCGGGCGGCAGTACTGCGATTGAATCCAGTAAACGACGCGAAGACGTAGCTCCCACGGAACGCAGCGCTACCCGTTGGAGCAACCATATAAGCTAGCGCTTGGGTCTTGTTGGTGCCACCAGACACGACAACCACGCTCGAGCCATCCGTGGCTTCGAAGATCGTCTCTCCATTATGATGAATGAGCCCCCGGGTTGAGTGTTTTTGATGCCAGCACGATGTTACCGGCGGAATCGAGGGTGTATGGGTAGGCCTTTTATCCAGCTGTCATGATTCCTTGGATTGCTCTAGTCGGCTGCAGATCGACTGGTATACCGATTGGTGTTCCTGATGTTGTTACTGCAGGAGCGCCTGGGGTGACGGTGTGTCCTGCGACCACATATTGGTCGGCGCTGTTGGCGGTGATGATCTGGCCATCGACCGTGAGAGTGGGTAAGCTTACTTTCGCACGCTCGAGCCCTATAGTGCTACCGCCGACCACGACCGGAGTGGCATGGGGTGCGAGATTGATTAGAGTACAATCAACGGTAACAGCTGAGGCACCTGGTACGAGTGTTTGACCGTGGAGGACGTATTGTGAGGCGCTGTTGGCGGTCACGACCTCATTGCCAACAGCAAACTGCGGAACTCCACTAGGTGTTGGGGTCTGGACTAGACTTGTGCTACTGGCCACGACAATATTGTTGGCAGAGGAAGCAAGGCCAACTTTGACACCATTGACCATTATTGCTGGTCCACCTGGAAGAGCCGTCTGTGATGCGATCACGAAGTTGGAAGATGAGACAACGCTATATACATATGTTGAGGAGCCCAGGGTTACGACCGGGTTGACTTTCGCTGGAGCTTCATTGAATATACTAGCTTCAAAATTATCTGGTACTTGGTTTCTTGTCTGGACTTGGCCATCGCGAATTTCTTGAGCAGCATTTGGAGCTTGCTCCTCGGCCGGAGCTTGGCTTGATGATTCTGTTTGGGAAGTATCAGGAGTTTGCTTCTCTGTTTAAGGTTCCTTGGACAAATCTGCTTGTGGAGTATTGTTTGATGGTTTTTTTCGGTTGCGGGCACACTAGGAGATTCTGCCTGAGGTATGGCTGAGAGCTGCGTGTCTACCTGTGGCTCGCTTGGTGCTTCTGCCGAAGAAGTACTGGGATATGGCTTGTCAGCCTTTGGCACTTTGGGAGCTTTAGCCTCTGCTGCCTGCGCTGTTTGCTGTGCGGGTGCAACAAGGTACCCCGCTGTTGACAATGCTTCAGGAACCTGTAGACCAGATCCTCTAGAGGCATATTTTCCGGCATCTTGAGCTGGGCCGTTTTCGATTGGGTCACTTGATACTGGCCCTTCTGGTCCTTCTGAAACCGGATCTGTCTTTGCCTTCTCAGGAGTGACCGATGCTTCTGAGGCTATCGAAGCTGTAGAGGGCGTGATTTTCGACTCGGTTTTCGTAATTTGTGGAGTAGAGGGCTCAGCAACAGATAGTTTATGTATAGTAGAAACGGTCAAAGAAGGACTGGATGCTATCTATATGCTGATTATTCGGAGTTTGGCACTGGAAGATGATATGGTAATGGAAGTGTCTGCTCGCCTGGCAGGACTGGCGAGCCCTGGAGACCCGGAACCACAACGCTCGAAGCAAATACAAACAGAGTAAAGGATGTGGGCGCACGCGAAGTGCTTAAAGAAGGCATTTTGAGAGAATATGGGGAAAAGTAGCAACGACAGACAATCAGAGACAGTTCACAAGGCAAGACACGACGAATGTCTTGGAATCGCGCATAACATGAACGTGCCATGTTTGCAGACCTTACCCGTATTCAGTTCGATTTAGTTATTCTGAACACGAAGATCGAAATTTACAGACATCTCTCCTGAGCGTGATCGATCTCGCGCATAATTGCGTACTCTTGCTGCACATATTATTTTGCAAGGGCTGTCTTTCTTGTAGAATCAAGCCCCTGATTTGAGACTCTATGCCAAGCTTCTGAAGACTTTGGTCGCCGTGGTCGCGTCCATAGAGTCGGAGAGTCCACACACTCCCAACTATGATGCTAGTCCCTAGTCCGGGAGTAGAGTTTCTGGTAAAGCGTCAATCTCAGTAACGGTCTCCACGTTTTCATCCACACTACCAAGGCGCTCTGCCACACGGGTGGCAAAAACAGAGGCTACATCCAACACCTGAAGAGAGCTCGACCCAGGACTCCGCTCTCGTTCGATGTTGGTGGCCTTCTTTCCCACCAGCCCACAAGCAACAATTCTATCGAACCACGCAAGATCCACGGAGATATTCAGCCCAATGCCATGGCTCGAGACATACCTTCTCAAATGCACGCCAACGCTGGCCAGCTTGCGATCATCCGGCTCCTGGCCGATCCATACCCCAGGGTTCTCCGTAGTATGACTCTCGAGCCCATAAGTCGCACATGTAGCTATGATCGAATCTTCCAGTAGTCTGATATGAGTCCTTGGCTGAAGCCTATGTGCTTGTAGTGAGACGATGAGGTACGCCGTCAATTGACCCGGGCCATGGAATGTAGTTTGTCCGCCTCGAAAGGCTTCGTGAAATTCGGCTTTGCCGCCTGCTTTCAGATGGTCGATCTGGTCAGGCGTGAGGGTGCCAACTTCACGTCTTCCGCAAGTGTATGTTGGAGGGGTCTGAAAGGTGAGGAGGAAGGGACTGGGGGCGGGGCCGCTGGAGGAAGCCTTCTTATGGTTGAGCTGGATTCTGACAAGATGGTCTTGAATCGATGATGCGCGAAGGTATGTCGTCAATCCCGGAAGGTGGAGATGGCGAAGGCGCAACAAGCCATTCATCAAGGCGTACCACCATGAGCCAATTGGCGCGATGCTATGGTGGGAGAGATGGGCGAGGTCAAATGGCGCCGAGCGTGGAGATGGTGCCGGACTTTAACCGAGCACGAGATTTGACTGGCGTCCTGTAATTAATACTAAGAACGATATTATTTTGGGGTCGAAAGCATAGAAAGGACTCTATTGAATTGAGTACTTGCATACCGTATCGTTCATTCTCATAGTCGTCTGCGTGTCAAATCCGTGTGTGACGTTTGAACCACCTAAATGGCCCCATCAGCAGCCAATAAACCAAGCGATACAGAGAGAACCAAGCCTAATAAGTTGCCTCGCTTGCCTAAGAGTAAGCTTGCATTATCAATTCGAAGGTATTGGTCTAATTCGCGCCGTCAGATGCACGAGTCCAAAAGAGGCCAATACTCCATCCATCCATACCTTCGCCATACACCAATGCAAGCCAGCAGAAAGTAATCTACGTGTCACCAAAGACGCCGTTCATTTCCGCAGTCAAACGAGTCCGCAAACTACTTTCCCACGTAGACGAGAGGTCTACTGGGAAACTTGATCTAATCGGAGCCGAAGGCAGCGACAAGCAGAAGCTCAAGAGGCTTAGCGAGTCCGGAACCCCTTCGACAGGGAAAGCACCCGAGGAAGTCATTCTCAAAGCTACGGGTCGCGCTACCGAGAAGGTCTTGGGTCTAGCTCTCTTCTTCCAAGGTCAGGATGATTGCACGGTACGCCTGAGGACTAGTAGCCAGGGTGTCATAGACGATATTATCGAGTCGACTGATCCAACGAGTGCCAATGGGGCCGAAGATGTGGAAGGGAATGATGAAGAGGGGCAAGAAGAAGAGCTTCCGGAGTCACGGATCAGGAAAGTATCGGTCGTGGAGGTTGCAATCACTCTAAAACAATGATGAACGCTGTGGAGCTACATTCAAGTTCTAAGGGCTCTACTGCTGTCTACTAATGGTGAAATCCTCAGCCTTGGCAATAAAAATACGCCGTCATAAAGCGAATACATGGTAGACGCTTGCGAGACAGAATCAGAATCCTGCAGGCACTTCTGTGGTCAAGGAAAGCGAATGACCTAATCCAACAAAAAAAGCACCAGAAGTTATTAAAACCTCTCAACGCAGAATACTGTAAGCAGAGCCCCATAAAATTCAGCTTCGGAACCCCTGACCGACTCTTAGGCAGCATGAGCATATCGATAAAAGCCATCATTACTGCAGTTGGGTTTACTACGAGCGGAAAGTCGATAATCGCTATTCAGAATCACACTGTGACAGACAAGGTATTAGACCGTCATTGCCATCATTGTATAATGCCAAGCTGGATAGAAACTCAATGTATTGTTAAGTTCATTGGTGTTCGTCGACTGCTCCTAGGTGTTGTTCGGATCTCTAAAGACAAAAATCTCGTACAGGCAAAGACGTTCGTCATCTCTTGAAGAAAGGCTAGTACTACGTCTCTAGATTACGAGTATCAGAGCCAGTCGTTCAGCAGCGGCGTCTTTGAGAAGCAGATGCCCATACATCGTTCTTGAAGCAGTCCTCGAGTAGTACTATTGTCTTTCACAATGTGGTTTCTTGATTCTTGTCCCGAACCTCATTGCAACCCAAACTCCCTCGCCAACCCATATTATACAAGCAAGCATCCAAATGAAATCGTGGGTTCGCGATTCAATTTTCTGCTTCATCCACAGCTCTTGCATTCTGGCCCTCTGATATCATCTACCGTACCCAGTTTCTTCCCACCGCCACCTCCTCCTCCGCTTGGTCCTCCTCCGCTTGGTCCTCCTCCTCCATCACCGCCTCCACCACCCCCAGACCTTGGGGCGGGTTTCACTCCTGCGGCTGCTCGACTCCTGTTTCTGACATTAAAGGATGACCGTTCTGCCGCGGCATGGGCATCAAGCTATGCACCGCAGCTTGTTAATCGAGGAATTCAATTTCCCCTGGCCTATATATATCCAACGTACCGAAAACAAGGTAGTCACATAGAGGCCGAAGAAAGCATATGTGCTATCGGCATAGCTACGAAGTCGAGCTGACAGTGGGGGACTGTCAATAGTCAGGTTTTGGAACATGGCATTATTCCGGAGGGACTACGAACCTTGACAGCACTTGGCCGTTAGATATATATGGGCGCGCTGGTGTAGACATTGTGGTTGGAATTTGCTTGTGAACACGACGTTGATGGAGCTTGAGAAGTCCTTACACAGGACACAGTCTGAGGTGTACGCGCTACAGTCTGAGATATACCCGTTGCGTTTTTTGTCCCGAAGTTCAACTTCTAGCCTCAGTAGGTTTCTAGCCGGACCACTTTCACCAATAGAACTGCCGAGAAAAATCTTTACCAGTCCCTTTACTACAGCTTTGTAACCAATCGTTTCATCGCAGGCCTTCGTCTTGTTGAGATTTATCGAATACCGCGCGGTGACTTTTCCTTTCCCTGCTAGGGGCGGGTATCATTTCACTGTTGGACCCCTATCAAATTGAAGCCCCTAATTAAGCTAGCGCGACCATTCTGATAAGTGTATGACATTGATACGTGCGTTCTGTTCTGTCTCACCACTTCATTCGCGTTGGACCCTGTTCGCAATATGGGATCAAAGGTGCGAGTCATACCAATGCAAATAACAATGCTGCAGCTAACCATTCATAGAAGCGAAAGCGTGAGCCCGAAACAGTGGCTAAGAATGCAGTCGACAATAGCGAAGTCGATACCTCGAAGCCCACAGCCGTCTTCGAAGCCAAAGAAGGTCGAGCTTACACCCTGAGCGTCGCATTGCCTGGCAGCATCATCGCAAAGTCAGTACTACTGCCTCGGGTGTCTAAACGACCTATTCGCTGAAAATGTACCCAAAGTGCTCAAACGCCTGAACTCCAAACACTGCTAGCAGGGCAGATCGCTCGCGCTCTCACCGTATTCTGCGTGGACGAAGTAGTCGTCTTTGACGACGGGCAGGCGGGCGAAGGGTCTGCAGACTACAGGTCTCACAATGGGAATACTAAGGACTTATATACCGGTTTCTCCGATCCTGACTACTTCCTGACACATGTTCTATCCTACCTCGAAACACCACCACATCTCCGAAAACATCTCTTTCCCATGCACCCAGATCTTCGACTCGCGGGGTCGTTACCAAGCCTAGACATGCCTCACCATATACGGCGAGACGAGTGGTGTCAGTACCGCGAAGGTGTGACTCGAGCTGGGCATCCTGACAGCCTGAAAAAGAAGACGTCCTCTCATACCTATGTGGAAACCGGTCTTCGAGGTCGAGTGTCTATCCCAGCTATCATTCCTCCAGATACACGTGTGACGGTCAAGTTCAAGGACGTGAATAAACCAGCAAAATTACCGGAAAACGAGTTGTCGGCAGATGTTGTTTCGCCAAATGCTCCTCGCGAAGAAGCTGGGTATTACTGGGGCTATAGTGTGCGTTCTGCGGCTTCTCTTTCTGCAGTGATTACGGAATGTCCTTTTGACGGTGGCTACGACCTTACAATTGGCACTTCCGAGCGCGGTGTCCCCGTTGCTGAGATCACGAGTTCAAAGTCGTTAAAGCATACTGTTCCTGACCTTAGTCATATGATGATCATCTTTGGTGGTGTGGCAGGGCTAGAGGCAGCAGTGAAAGCAGACGAGGGGCTGGCGGGATTGGGTGTCAAAAGTCCGGAGGCACTTTTTGATCATTGGGTAAACCTATGCCCAGGGCAGGGCAGCAGGACCATCCGAACGGAGGAGGCCGTTTGGCTGGGATTGATGGGGCTGAGGGGACTCGTGCTGAAGAAGGGAAAACGATAGCCCCTCTGAGCATGGTATACGAAGCAATGTTACTCTACCCTCCTCCCAGGGGGTAGAGGTGTCGCGACAGACACGGCTGTCACACGGTTGATGCCCACTCTGGCAAAGAAAATGCATTTGATGGTCAGACTTCCGAGGCTGGAATTCCTAGATAGATTTAGGGACCTACCTGAATCGGCCAAGGCATCAAGTCGCCACATGCGACCGAGAGGAACACGCTTCGTAGCCGAGCTCGTTGTTACTGTCAACGTTCACGATGGACTTCGCCTTCGGCAATGATACTTGAAAAATCTTGAAATCCACTCAAGCATTTCCCCGGGTATGTCGACCACCACTAAAGCATACCATACTCCACATCTTGTCTTGCCACATAGCATCTAGTCATAACCTTCCATTTCATCAATCATTGCGCAGCGACGCTCATCCTCAATTGTCTCTCTTTCTGCTGCGCCTGCAGCACCAGCCTCTCGACCGCATAACTCAGCCTCTCCTTCTTCCCCCTCAACTGTTTCAGCCTCAGCGCCTCTCTGCTGCCTTCCCCACTCATGCCAACACTACTCCTCTTCCCTGCGCCGCTTCCCCGTACACCGCTCGCGCGCCGCTCTTCCCCAATACGGCCCTCGAGGAGCTCTGTGCGCGCAATAAGTGCTTGCTCCCGCCTCGCCAGCTTTTCGAGGTGGCTTTCCACGCGTGTGAGGAGAGAGTCGATTTCTGGGGTTAGAGACGCGAGGAGGTTGGTTTGTGCGGACTGGAGGGCAGGTTCGGGGAGGAGCTCAAAATGCTAAGGGAATATTAGTTGCCAATCTTCTTCTTCCGCACCCAGTCTTAGTCACCCAAGAGCTGAAAGGACATAGGGTAGACCAATTGGAGTCGTAGAGGAGGACGTACGCGTGTCGTCTGAAGCACCTTCGCTAGCCGTGGGAAGTCATTGACGCCTGAGTCAAGGATTGAGATGCTGGAGGAGAGAAGAGCGTTGGTCGAACGGAGAGAAGATACGCAGGAAGAAAGCGGGTTTGCCATTGTGCACTGATGCTTGCTTGAAAATCCCGAAAGGCCGGCGCAACAATCGCTGTGTTTATTTTGCGGTTTGAACTTCATAAAAGCTTGGCGAGAAGCGGGAAAACCTCGGCGGTTTCAAATTAGCGCGGCGTTTCGAGAATTCTGATAGGGCTGGCGTCGATCAGCTTTCGTGGCCTGTAAATTCGAGGTTGTGCACATCCCTTTCTTACAACAGCCCTCTTGCCGCCTTCAAAGGGTAACTTTTACGCTTTTGCAAGAGCAGTAATGTCTTTCTGTTGAGAATTTCTTACACTCCTTCCCCCAACTTCATGGCCTTTGCCCTCTCGTTCTTTACAGTCAAGGGGCTAGCCCGATTTCGTCGCTCCACCTGCGCTTGAAGAAGCGGCAAACCGCTGCGGCCCAATAAACATACAGACCCACTGAATATGGCTCCAAAACCCCCCTCAAAGGCACAAGCCAGTCGAACACCCAATGGCTCGGCCAAATCAGCGAAAGTGGAAAAGCCCAAGGACTATAGCTCCCATGGCGTTACCGACAACGATATCTTCATGCTTCCTTCTTCCGATTTCCAATTGCTGGGAGTTCTCACGGTCGTTGCGGCCGTCGTCCGCCTGTTTAGAATATACCAGCCCAGCAGTGTCGTCTTCGATGAAGTCCAGTAAGCTTTGCGTTCATGCGGATATCAAGACGAAATATTGAAGGCTAATCGTATTTGTAGCTTCGGTGGCTTCGCCTCAAAATACATCAAGGGCAAATTTTTCATGGATGTCCACCCTCCATTGGCAAAATTACTCCTCACGCTTGCGGGATGGTTGGCAGGCTTCGATGGAGAGTTCGACTTTAAGGACATTGGAAAGGACTACCTGGAGCCTGGTGTACCATACGTGGCGATGAGAATGCTGCCTGCCATCATGGGCGTTATGACGGTTCCCACGATATTCTTGACTCTGAAGGCTACTGGATGTCGTACAATGACGGCTGCGCTGGGTGCTGGAATGGTCATCTTTGGTGGGAACAATTAGAAAACTGGCGCAATATCGATGCTAACGGAGTTTTCAGAGAACGGTCTACTTACTCAATCGCGTCTCATTCTTTTGGATTCGCCTTTGATCGCATTCACGGCATTTACAGCCTTAGCTTGGACTTGCTTTACCAACCAACACGAACAGGGACCTTCGAAGGCCTTCGACCCCAGCTGGTGGTTTTGGCTTGCAGCAAGTGGTCTCGGTCTGGGTGCTACAGTCAGCGTGAAATGGGTTGGACTATTCACCATTGCCTGGGTTGGCAGCTTGACGATTGTTCAATTGTGGGTTTTGCTGGGGGACAACAAGAATGTCACCCCTGTACGTTACACTCAAAGTCTGTATTTTTGTAGGACTTTGCTGACATTTTTCGATAGCGTCTGTGGTTCAAGCACTTCCTTGCCCGCTTCTTCTGCCTTATCGTCATTCCCATCACCTTCTACACGGCTTTGTTTGGCATTCACTTCCTCTGCCTTGTCAACCCAGGCGACGGTGATGGCTTCATGTCGTCGGAGTTCCAGGCTACTTTGAATTCGAAAGCCATGCAGGACGTACCCGTTGACGTGATCATGGGCAGCCGAGTCAGTATCCGACATCACAATACCCACGGCGGTTATCTCCACTCCCACAACTCCATGTACCCCACCGGAAGCAAGCAGCAACAGATCACATTATACCCTCACAAGGACGAGAACAATGCGTGGCTACTTGAAAATCAGACGCAACCCCATGGCGTGGATGGGGAAGAAATCAAAGGCATCAAAGCTTGGGACAACATTGATCCCGTCCACGTCAAAGACGGAAGCGTTCTTCGCCTTTACCACGTCATCACAGATCGGAGACTGCACTCCCATGATGTCCGTCCGCCCGTGAGTGAGGCAGACTGGCAGAACGAGGTCTCTGCCTATGGTTATGAGGGCTTCGAGGGTGATGCCAACGATCTTTTCCGCGTTGAAATTGTCAAGTCGTTGTCCGACGGAACTTTGGCAAAGGAACAAGTTCGCACGATTGAGACGAAGTTCAAGCTTGTCCACATAATGACCGGCTGCTCTCTCTTCTCTCACAAGGTCAAGCTGCCGGACTGGGGTTTCGACCAACAGGAAGTTACTTGCGCAAAACAAGGAACTCTTCCGAACAGCATCTGGTACGTAGAGCAAAACGAGCATCCTAAACTTGGCCAAGACGCGGAGAAGGTCAACTACAAGAATCCCGGTTTTCTGGGCAAGTTCTGGGAGCTTCAGAAGGTGATGTGGACCACGAACGCTGGCCTCGTCGAATCTCACGCTTGGGACTCAAGGCCGCCATCTTGGCCAATTCTGCGCCGTGGTATCAACTTCTGGGGCAAGGATAATCGACAAATCTACCTTATTGGTAATCCAATCATTTGGTGGTCATCTACTGCCGCAATTGGTGTCTACTTCCTCTTCAAGGGGTTGTCGGTTCTCCGATGGCAAAGAGGATTCCAGGACTACGATAATGTCAACTTTAAGCGCTTCGACTACGAGATCGGTACCTCAGTGTTGGGCTGGGCCTTCCACTACTTCCCATTCTATCTCATGCAGCGTCAGCTCTTCCTCCATCACTACTTCCCAGCCTTGTACTTTGCCATTATCACAATGTGCCAAGTCTACGATTTTGCAACGAATCGAGTGGGAGGTTCTTTCGGAATCAGGGATACTCCTGCCATTGGAAGGACTGGAATTGTGGCTTTCTTGGCTGCTAGCATCGTTGCTTTTACTCTTTATGCTCCCTTAGCCTACGGAAATCCATGGACACAGAGTGCTTGTCAAAGCGTGAAGCTCTTTGATAGTTGGGACTTTGATTGTAACGCATTCCACACTGATGTAAGCAATATGTTTCCAAACTTTGAACGTTACGTTGTTAACAGAACTCTGTAGTTGAAACAATACGACCTGGTTCCGCCGAGCAGCAACATCCAGCCAACTGAGGCTCCAGCAGTTCCTGCAGGCGGCCAACAGAAACCACCGCCACAGGAGCATGTCACTTCTCAAGCGCCTCTGCAAGAAGCAGCTGTACAAATGGAGGAGAAGATCGAGTATAGAGACCAAGACGGTAACCTTCTCGATGAAAACCAAGTAGCCGAGCTCGAGGGCAAAGTATCGTTCAAAACCCGATACGAGACACGGACACGAGTCCTTGACGCCGATGGCAACGAGGTCAACGATGATTCTGCAGGGTCCGCAGGGACAGCACCACCGCATCCCGCAGATCGCGAGCCTGAGACGGCCGCAGATCAGCCAGAGGATGATGGGAGGGAGTATCCTGCTACTGCATCTCCTGAAGACGATGTGGGTAAGGAGAAGTCCGTGAAGAAGAACGATGATGGGAAGCCAAGACCTGCGAGCGAGGCAAAGGATGCTACGAAAAAGGATGAGTTGTAGGATCAAGACATGTAATGTAATGCATTTTAGCCAATGTCGCCAGTTCTTTCTGGGAAACAATCATCCACACTTTTCTCACTTATGCTATGACACTAGCACAGGACATTATTTTGGATACATCTACTCAAGATACGATATGTGCGCCTGGCTCAATTCTCCTCCTCTCGCGAGTGTAAACCAACACAGCTCATCCATCCAAGTATGATATAAGGAATTCTCGAAACTAATCGGCTCCTTGAAAGCGTCCGCGCGAAAGCGCCAGTTGCATCCTCGCCTTCGTTGTCGTCGTCGTCGGCACACGCGTGTGGATTCAACTCTGAAAAAAACACGCAACGCTGGCCCATCCTATCAAGATACAGACTCGCATACCAACAGCTTTGCTGCTCTTGCAGGAACTTGATGACGTAGCCGCCAGCGTTCCCATCCATACTCGGTGGGCATTTCACGAAGCCGGAGCCGACGGTAAAGAAGGCGCCGCACTAAGACGGAATCCGGTGTTGCAAGTCCGTGGATCTCATCAGAGTAACCAACGATATGGGGACATTGAAATGAAGGCGTTCAGCCTTGGCAATTAGTTTGTCGAGTGCTTTTGACTTGATTGCTGGACCTGATGGGGCGGTTCCATCTCAGCTTTAGTTTCGGGAGCAAGTGGATGGAGCCAAGAGAGGGACACGTCTAGGTTGAGGTAGGTAAGATCTGGGGCCGTAATTTTGGAAGTGATGTTGAGGGATCTTTCTTTGAGGTCGTCCCATTGCGAGAGACCGCACGAAACGCCGTCTAGTGTAAAGTACGGTTTACCGAAGCGATTCTCGAGATCTATTCCTTCAAGGTGCATCCCGCCACCGCCTCCACCAACAGCAGCGATTGCTTGCTGGTCATAGGGAAGCGGGTGACGGCCTTTATCCTCGTTGATATCTTCGAGGCCCATACTTAAGATCGATTTGGTAAAGCAGCCAATTGTTAGATTTTGATCACTTTGAATTTGTAAAGATTATAGCAGCGATGGATGCATTCAGCAGGTTTGAATATCCAAGAAACTACTGATTGTTGTTGAGATTGACATCAGGTGGGGTTGGTGAGGTTGGGATCGGTCGCAAATGCCGGGCTGATGCCAAGATATATTGTGGTTACGGAGTGGGAGAACAGCGGAGCTAGGTTTGATTGATCTCCGACCGCGCGAGTCGCGGCATACGGCAGTAAGCTGAGTCGAGTGGAGATTCTCGTCCACATTGCAATACTCGCAGTCCTTTTCCGCGTCATCCATGTCGAGGTTGACCGCTGCCTGCTCAAAAGCCAACGCTGCAGCCGGTCTGTCTTTCAAACATTGTGCTATTTGCTTCTCCATATAAAGAGAGCATCGAGACGTCTATTCTCCGTATCCCTCCCCTGCAATCCCAACCTCGTAGACTTCAAATTCTTCGCTCATCAAGAACGTGCCATCGCCATTAGTCACCGGTCACGCCTTTGCGAAAATACCAACCGTCTTCTATTTCCCCCTTGTAATATAACCGCCATCTCAATCGTCAAACATGTGAACTCCTCCGTAAGAAAAAATCGGCATAACAGTCTGCAGCCAACGTGTTCCACCAACCGGTATCCAAATCTCCTGATCCCTCCACAACACCCTCACCCAAACCGCATCCCCCTTCACGCTCTCTCATCAACCTCTCCGAATGGGACCTCCGCCTCTACAATGAGCCCGGCATCCCCTCCTAAATCCACTCTCCCAGTCACTACACTCACGCCCACACGCAGCGCTGGTCTTTCGAGATAAGCTCCTATTCGGCCTTTGTGTTCGTCACCCCACAGTACAACTGGGGCTACCCGGCCAGCATCAAGAACGCCATCGATTACCTCTTCAATGAGTGGAAAGGCAAGCTCGCCATGATGATCAGCTATGGCGGGCATGGTGACGGGAAGGCTGCAGAGCAGCTGAAGCAGGTGCTGCAGGGTGTGAGAATGTAACCGACGCACAGGATGATGGGGTTGACGTTTCCGACGAGAGCGGAGATGGTCAAGGCGGCGAAGGGAGAGGATTTAGGATTGAGTGGGGACGTTGAGGGCGCGACTTGGGCTGAGGAGCAGGAGGAGATTGTCAAGGCTTTTGAGGAGTTGATCGGGTTGTTGAATGCCTGATGGTGCGGAAGGGGCTCGTGATTTTGATTAGTATTGTGAGATACGGAAGGTCTTCTATGATTCGTGAATGACCATCATGGGCTTCCTCTCCTAAAGGGATTGGCGAACTCGTTTCTGGTCATCCAATAGAGCAGCGATCCAAAAGCAGCCAAGTTGATGGGAGGGGGTAGAACTGAAAGCTGCCCTGGCTCATGTATAATGCACATGAGACTTGAATAGCTACACCAACACAAAGGTCCGTTTTCGGGCTCATGCATTCCTAAATCAACCAATTACGAAGTGAGGTTAGTAGAAGCAAATTGATATAGAATCACCGGTGATGCAGCCTTGTATTTGCAGTGCCTTTATGCCTTTACTCATGCAACCCGCACTCCTCTCCTCCCAGACGTTCCAAGTTCATTTGTCAGGCAAACAGAACCTCGCGCACAGTTTACCCTTGGTCACGGGACGATAGAAGAGTGTACGCCTTTATTCTTGTATAGAGTGAGGTCGACGGAGATTGATACATTCAAAGAGACGTCTATTGTAGTCTACGCCTCTAGAAACCATCTTTGCCGTACTTGTTGAATTGATCATGCAATTTCTGCCATCAACGTCAGCACATTATTGCCCTGCCTCTGAATATCTAAGTCTCTCCTACAAAAAACTCACCTTTGGCAGCGTAACATTTGGTACGATGACGCTGTGCAGGGCACTCGGTGCATCCTTCGGCGCCTTGCTCTTGTCTCCTCCTGGATGATATTGATATTTGAAGTGCTCATCTGCTCCATCACCCCTCGCTGTAGTCTGCCACGGCATCGTTCCTTCTGCCATACTGACGGGGGCTTCGGACGATGAGGAGGTGGGTTTGCGGCCGAAATGGTAGCCGGCCATGCCGAAGGCGCCAGTCATAATCGTGAGGAGGATCTAGATATGGCGTCAGGTGGAACCACTCTTCTCCAAGCTGGTGAATTCAATGGCATACATAAAGTTCCGGATCTTTCTTCGCTCCTTTGTTTAATGTGCTCGCTCTCCCACCGGTTCCTGCTTCGTTGGCTGCATTGTTTGCTTTGGAAGCCCCTCTACTGAGAGCTTGGCCTGCCTTAGAGGCTACTCGGCCTGCTGCTGCGGACATGTTTGTTTGTGGTCGGAAAATATATCGAAGGTTGTACAACGTGCTTTGAGATGCAAGAATTGTGGTGACAGTGACGTTCTGGTGCTTTTATGTCGATAACGCGCTAGTTCGCGGGCCGTTCTTTGAGCCGACGAAGTGGCCAGGCACGCCAGGGTTCTACTTTTGCGACTGCAAAAGCCGCCGTCATCTTTGTTTTATGCGACTTTCAATCCTTTGAGCGACTTTTGACAATTTACGTGCTGTCTGATCATTCTATTGAGAGATTGAACCTTGACCTCATTCTTTGTTTGTCAGCTTCGAGTGTGGACCCGTTCCACTCTGCCCAAATTCAAAGGAAATGCGGCTCCCCTTTCCTGGCTCTGGACAACCAAACACGTTCCTTTAAGCTGTGAATCGCTCCAGCCATCTCTACGACTGTACAATGAATATCCTTCGATAGCAAATCCCACATACGACATGGAACGCCCTCTCTCGCCAGCCTCCGCCCGCCCCCCTACCACAAGTTCATTTCCCGTCCCCTTGCCTACCGCCGGCTCAACGCGAGCCCCGAGCGTCATATCCTCGCGCATGACCGACATTGCCTCCGAAGATGGCGATGAATTCAGAAGTGAACGGGCAGCGAACGGGCCAAGGCCGACGACAGCCACGTCGAACGATCCGAATCGTCCAGGCTCAGCCACGTCATCACAGACTCGCCCCTCAGCACGGGCATCTCAATCTCGCAGAGGAGGAATGGGCTCACCAACCACAATGGGATCATGGAGGACGGTTGGGGCGTTCGGAGGACCTGGAGGATCGATAACAAATTCAAGCAGGCCACCAAGCTCCACCAGCCGGGCAAGTCGAACGCATGTACCTTCACTAGCTGCCCACTCTTTCTTTCGACCCATGAGCTCGCAACGTCTTCAGGCTCAGAGAGGTGTACGACAGCCAAGAGGGCGGCCCACTTCGAGTGTAGACGGATACAGTGACGCGGGTACAGAAACCCACAGGCACAGTGTCGTCTCGGATGCAACAGTCCAGCATGGAGGGTACACGCATTATGGTATTGACAAACCTCCGCCATCAAGAGGGACCGAATTTACTGAGCAGGAGGAGCAAGGCGCGTACGATACAAGTCCAACCGAGAATGCAGGAAGTGAGCGGCCGCTGCACAATTCAGCTTCATACCCGAGGCCCGCGCATTTGAACCTAGACAAACCAGATAACGGATCGCCGAAATCGTGGAGAGGCAGCTTTCATCGGACAGAGACGCAAGGGCACGAGCGTCTTTCATCCTCAAACAACTCTCCCACTTTCGCGAAAAGGCCGCCGTCAGCGCCACCAAAAGCTGGTATTAATTACCAGTACTTCTCTGGGAACACGTCATTCTGCTGGGGAGGAAGGTTGCAGAACACTCGGGATCGACCTGTGAACGTCGCGAGTGCCATCATCGTAATCTTGCCTGCTATTCTGTTCCTTGTGTACTCGTGAGCCTATGCCTTCCGTTGCGTTACCGGGAAGGCGCTCGCTAACATACCATACAGCGGACCATATCTGTCACACCACGCTTCGCCTGCAGTACCGTTCTTTTTTGCGTATCTGGTCTTCATTTGTATCTCGTCCTTCATACATGCATCGGTCACAGACCCTGGCGTGAGTTCTTCAATTCATTGTTCACTAGCAGGTTTCTGACATTCGTAAGATCCTACCTAGGAATCTCCACCGTTTACCTCCTTCAGAATCGGATGATCCCCTCGCCTTGGGTCCACCAACCACCTCATGGACTATGATCAAGTCAGCTGGCACAACCAATGCCGCTATGGATGTCCCGACCAAGTACTGCAAGACTTGCAACATTTGGAGGCCGCCACGATGTCACCATTGTCGAATATGTGACAATTGCATAGAAACCCAAGACCATCATTGCGTATGGATCAATAATTGTGTAGGGCGAAGGAACTATCGATACTTCTTCGCCTTTGTGAGCACAGGTACCCTCCTAGGGCTTTTTCTCACCTTCGCCAGCCTTGGCCATTGCTTGCGGTACCAGTCGGAGAATCACATCTCGTTTAATGAATCCATCAGCAGAAACCGAGTACCTTTTGCAATGTTCATCTATGGCCTACTAGCGACATCCTACCCAGGATGTTTATGGGGATACCATTTGTGGCTGATAGCACGAGGAGAGACTACAAGAGAGTATCTGAACTCGCACAAGTTCCTCAAGAAGGATCGCCACCGACCTTTCACCCAAGTCAGCGCCTTCAAGAATTGGGTAGTTGTGCTGCTCAGACCAAGGCCGCCAACATACTTGCGTTTCAAACAGCAGTATGAAGAAGGCGATCAACGATTTGGACCTAGAAGAGGCAAGAGGCAAGCTCCACTCGTTGCTGAGCAGCAGGGTGGTGGAGTGGAACTGCAAAGCGTTGGGAAAAACTAATTTGCGTCTTCGGTAGGGGACGCTTGTGTGGATGTTTCGTGACTAACGAGACTCCGCGCTCTCTTTGCTATGTTTATGCTTCAGCGAATTTGCTCTTTGGCTTTGGATTGTATATATACCCAGTTGAGCATGGAGAAAAAGGGAGCAAATTGTACGGGCATGGGAGGTTATTGGGAGCTGTAATAGATACTACCACTAATTATAGTCTTTATTCAAGCAACGGGTTGCCGTGACGAGTGCTCTACTTCACTTCGTGGAATGGTGCGAAGTGAGGTGTCGAACTTGATTGGCTGCCTCCCTTTCAATTGTTGTCTTCCTGCAAACTCAACAGATCTAAACCCAACAACACACGTTGCACATGGCTTTTTGCCCAACGTTCGCAGAACGCTTTCTAACTTCTGCATGATTCATGACATTTCACTGCAAACCTCTGCAATATCTGCAAAGCATCAGCCAATCATCTTAAACCTCACCACTTTATAATCCGCTCTGGCGCCTGTTTCTGTTTGTCCTCGTCTATCGGCTATCCAGCTGCTCAACTCCTCCAACATGCTCAACTTCCTCCAACAGCACCTCGGACGATCTCCAAGCAAGTCACAAAATAACATGACGCGTCAGCAGACGATAGAGTCGGCTTTTGGCCGTGTCAATGCTCGCAATGTGTCCAAAGACCCCTCCACGACGCCCTCCTTGACCACAGCTACGAGCATGACCGACGCTTCTAGTGAGCTCACTGATAGCTCATCTATGCCTGAGCCTTCTAGCCGGTACACTGCGCGTTCACGATCGAGCATTAGCAGCTTCAACGAGAATTTGACTTCAGGCAAGAACATTCGGGCGGGGCGAAAATACGGACGCGAGGAAGGAGTCTCCAACGAGACAACACAATTGCATGATGACCAGACGGATTCGAAGGAGGCATTACTGCAACAGAGTGTGCAAGCCTTAGATGGAGACTGGGATCTCGGAGCTATGCCTGGCGACGAGTTGAAGGCAGCTATGAAGAAGGAGCGGGCGCCCAGCAAGAGAAGGTCTACGCGTCTCGATATACTGGATGCGGCATCTAGTGTCATAGAGAAGACTACAAGCGTACTAGGCAAGAGGGGACGCGAGACCATGGAAGCCGGAGGTAAGAAAATTCAGTCCATGAAAGGCGGTGATAAGAATAGCAAGACTCCCCGGGAACTTCAGAAACTGAAGATGGATTTGGTGGATGAGAACAACAGGGGCGAGGTCGGGAAAGTCTACAAAGTGCCAGTAGTGATCGACCCCCTCACAAAAAAGAAGCAGAGGAAGAGGTTCAAGGGCTACGTATGGTCTGACGAAGAGGGCGATTCCGAAGACGAGAAGGCTGGCAAGATACCCTCATTTGACAGCCCCAGGAAACGAGCCCGCTTCTCGAAAGACGATGCCTCTCCCGAGCCAGCCCCCAAGCGGAAACCTGTTAAGAAGGCTGTGAAGAAATGGGTCAACCAGGGTCTCTACGTGGGACAGGATCCAGATTTTGATCCAAAGTTGACGGAGACTAAGAATAAGGAGAAGAAGGCTTTGAAGCAACAATCGGATGGTAAAAAGAGCTCAGTCATGCCATTGCCAATGTTTGCAGGGAAGACGAAGTTGGAACTTGGAAGAGATTTCAGGTTGCCCTTTGACGTATTTTCGCCCCTCCCACCAGGGCAATCAAGGCCAGACGAATGGAAAAAGACACACAAGAGTAAGTTTATCGTTGCATGTACAGTGAGTGCTGCACTGACAAGGCTGCTATAGACGTATTTATTGGCGACGCCGCAAGCTTCTGGAAGAAAGCCAAGACCCAAGAGCAATCAACGTGCATATGCACGTCAGAGACTGGGTGTGATGACGATTGCTTCAATCGATTCATGCTCTACGAGTGTGACGAGACCAACTGCAACGTGGGCCCGGAACACTGCACGAATCGGCCATTTGCCGACCTAAAGAAACGAAGTAAATCCGGACGGAAATACGATGTTGGGGTCGAAGTTATGGAAACGTTAGATCGTGGCCATGGCGTACGAGCCATGCGCACCTTCGAGCCTAATCAGATTGTTGTCGAGTATACTGGGGAAATCATTACCCAAGACGAGTGTGACCACCGCATGAACACGCAATATAAAGACGCTAAAGTAAGTCGTCTTATCCTCTGACTAGTCTTTTCTCTAAGAGTATCTGCTGATATTCTATAGTGTTACTACCTAATGGACTTCGACCAAGGCATGGTCCTCGACGCGACCCGTGGTTCCATTGCCCGCTTCATCAACCACTCTTGTGCCCCTAATTGCCGCATGATCAAATGGACCGTAGCCGGAAAACCACGCATGGCACTATTCGCAGGCGACGAAGGCATCGTGACTGGCGAGGAACTGACCTACGACTACAATTTCGAGAACTTCTCCGCCAAGAACGTGCAAGAGTGCCGATGCGGTGCAGCGACTTGCAGAGGAGTGTTGGGGCCGAAGCCAAAGGAGATCAAAGAGGCCTTGAAACCAATTACTACGGGCGGAAAGAGGAAGATCCAGCAGGTGGTGGAGGACGCGGTCGAGACTATGACGAAGAGGAGGAAGCTTGCTGTGCCTTCTTCCGTCAAGTCGGCATTTGCGAGTGCGAAGGCCCAGACATCGAGGACGCTCTCGCAGGCTCGCGCTCTGACTGCAGGGCAAGCTCAAAGCGAGCGACTAGTGAAGAAAGCATCGGAGCGATCCTTGAAGGGTCTCAAGCGAAAGACAACGGAGAACATAATCGACGGCAAGAAGAGCCGCCGCACAACAATCACATACTCACGACGCCACTCCTCCGAAGGCGCTACTAACAATGACAAGAAACCCAAGGACGCCAATCGACGCCAGTCGGTTCCGCTGTCGGGCAGTGAGAATACCGTAAAAGAAGAAGAGAAAGAAGTAAGGCCCACTAGCAGGAAAGACAGCGTCAAAGCTAGGGCAGCTAACGTTGTGAGGACTGTGAGGGGAACGGATCGTGGGACGGGGACGCCAGGGAAGTCCATTAGGGTTATTGGAGATGATGAATTCAAGGAGTGGCGCTAGGGTGGGGGATTCAGGGTTATTGGGTGTTGCTTCCTTGCTGGTTTGATGTATTCGGGACGTTTCTCCTTGCGTGCAAAAGGGTCTGGTCTTTCATTTCGGGGCCCTCATCTAGGGTGGCATCATCGGCATTGGTTTATATGGCAGCTTTGCCGGCATTGTCATTCGTCATCTAATATTACGTGGTGTAAAGGTAGTAATGAAGAGCATCACGAATATCCCACGATCCTGAGGATTTAGAGAAAAGCTCATCGTCATAAGATCATTACGCTAAAATCAATCATACAATTTCATAGCAAGTCATGTCACCAACCATACCCCCATCAAACATATTTTGCCCGCCCTACGCGCCCACCTCACTCAACTCCACTACCTCCTCACCTCCTCCCCCATCCTCACAATCTCCCCAACAGCCTTAACCAACGCCTCCTCCATCTCCCTCTCCCTCCCCATCCCCCTCCCCGCCCGCGAACCCACAAACTCCCAAACCAACACTCCAACCTCCTTCCCCAACCTCTCCTTCAGCGCCTCAATCCTTTCCGCCCAGCTCACAGCTTTCGGAAAAAGCCAATCCTTCGGCAACGCCGGGCGGGACGTCGGGGCTGGAAGACCGAGCATAGCGCGCGCTTTGGACGGGACGTGCGTTATATCCAGCTCTGTTTGGATATAATGCACTCCTTCGGATTCATTCCCTTTGAGGATGGGGGTGGGGGTTTGGTGTTGTGGGGTAGAGGAGTAGGAAGGGAGGTGGATACTGCGTACGTAGTGGAGGGCTAGGGAGGTTGCCTGAAGGCAGGATAACTGGTCGAGAGAAGTTTGGGGGAAGATTGATTGCAGCGCCTTGAGCGTGTAGTCTGTCGTGGAGATGGGGAATTGGAAAGGTGGCAGACCTCGCTCGAGAGAATGGCAGCTGCTGCTCGCGGGTGTGTTTGGAGGAGGAGTCGGATGACTCCCCAATGGCCCCTTGAACGTCGAATACCTACTCAGCGGCAGCGACGGTGGTGTGCGTGGTATCCTCCGCTGGGAAACTGGAAGGCGGATTTGCTGGATGACTAAATTATCGAGTTGGATTTTTGCCGGGCTGGTGAGAGACCGTTCGAGTTCGCTTAGGATCCAGGTCGTCAGTTCGCTTAGCTGGGGCATTGTGCTTGTTGGGGGGCGAGGGGTGCCTGGGCGGATCATGGGGGTGGGGCGGAGGGTAGAGGTGGAGAAGGGGGTCGAGAAGGGGGTTGAGGGCGGTGTCATGGTAGTCCATTTTGCGCGGGCTTTGATGCGGTTGTAGGCGAGGGTTTCTTTGGAGTGGGTGGGTGTTTCGAGGGAGCATATACCGAGGCCGATGGATGGTTGGAGTGGTGTTTGTGGGTAGACGATTGAGCCATCCTTTTCGCTGCCTTCTTCGATGCTGGTTGGGCTTGTTGATTGAGGGGTGGTGGTGCAGCGACGTGGGATAGAGATTACTCGCGCTTTTGACGGGCTAGTCGTAACTGTCGTTGAGTGCTGTAAAAGGTCAGCACCGTATGTCTTTACCAAGTGACCTTTCTTAAGGCCGTGCAAGACTTACTGCTTCCTCGATTTGTCCTCCATCTTCGGCGAGATCAAGCCATAATCTAGGCTTAGGCCGAGGAGGCTCCGAGTACCATGGTTTGATCGCAGGAGCGATCGACTCATCGTCGAACCAGGAGCCACAATTATTGTACTCTAGTGACCATCCAGCCTCACGTCTTAGCTCTGTTGAGCCTGTAGATTTGTGGAGAGATCTGGGCTTTGAATGATTGATGGGTTCTCCATAGGATAACTGTCGACGTGGACCAGTACCGTGCCATTGGGCGAAAGTCGCATGTCCATCGGATGGATTCGTTGGTGGGTAATAGTGATATTCTGATCCATTCGGAGGCTCGATAGATTCCGTAGTAGTGGAGTCGAGTCTATACTTGACAATCTGAGCATTGAGATTTATGGGTGATAGCAGAGCTTTGGAATGATTGGGCTCGATTTTATGACCATCAGCGACTCGATGCTCTGACAAGGTCGTCTCATCGTCAGAAAGTTGGGATGGCTTTTGTGAGATCAAGTGGTTTGGTATCTTCTCACCATCATCCAACGGCAGATCAATGGTTGACGGTGCTGTCAAAGGTTCTTTGATCCGTTTAGCCAATGGAAGTGATAAAGAATACCTTGAGTAGGGACACTGTCCGTCCAAAGCAAGCTCAGAGGCCACACTGCGGATTGATCTCTTTTTGGAAGCCAGCAGAAGTCTGGGCGGCTGCGAGCAACTTCTCCTTTCCGCAAGAGTTGAACCGAACTTGTGGTCACCACGGATACTTCTGCTCGCAATGATAGGAGCAAAGGCAAGTGAGGCATCATGATCTTGTGCTTTGCGAGGTAAAAGACAGGTTGTTGATTGATTGGAACGGTTTGCGCAAAAAGAACTCATGCTGGCATGGAGAACACAAGAGTGAACAATGGAATAGTATGGATAAGACATCGCCATATAACAGCACGCCATCTTGCCCTTGCCACTGACGAAGAGTACATTCCTCAAGATCGCCCTCGCATGGTGTGTCCAGCACGAGGAAGCATGGGGTTCGTCGTATCATGCAAGGTACGGCACTCGAGGGGTGAAGGGCCTCGACCGACTCCGCCCTTGCAGCCAAGCTGACTGCAAGAACCACACTGTGCGCGGAATAGCGCAAAATGAGCATAAAGCAGTCATTGCTGTGAAACTTGGCAAAGAGAGCACTGCAAAAGACAATGATGATTTATTTCGAAAAGCACGATGCACTATGACGTCGCTAGTAGGAAAAAGTAGTCTTAGTACTGCTGCTCCAAAAATGTCAGAGCACCTACACAGAGAGCTTCGACCCCTGCTCTCAACGTAGGCTGGATGACCGGCGCAAAATAAGCTGAATGATTAGCTGGGACATCCTCAAATAGTCTACCTTCTTTCTCAGCCCGATCCCACAACTCCTGATCTACACCACCAAAGAACCAGAAATTGTAGGGTCTATCAATACTGGTTGCCAATATCGATACGTCCTCGCTCCCATTGATCAGGCGCGTACTGGGGTCGAAGTCCTCCTTGAAGAACTTGCTGAACGACGAGCTGAGCTGGGAAGCGATATCCTCGTCGTTGATTGTAAGAGGGAAGCGTGACGTCGGCTCGATGAGAGGGGCCTTCGGTGAATTGCTCGCCTCACACTCTGCCTCGACTATTCTTCGAAGAGCAGCCAGTACCCGCTCTCTTACTGCTGGAGTTGTGGTTCTGGTGTTGACTTTAAGCACCGCATGATCTGCGATTATATTCTCAGTGGAACCGGCCTGTACACTACCTACTGTCACTACCGCCATCTCCGCTGGGTCTATCTCGCGGCTGACAATGTTCTGGAGTCGTAGAACAACATTGGCGGCAAGTACAACTGGGTCGATGGAGCGGTGTGGCATGGAGCCATGGCTTCCTTTGCCGTACAGTTTCACCTTGAAACTATCTGCTGCTCCCATAATTGTACCAGGTCGATTTCCGACACGCCCTGAACGCAATGGCATCACATGCTGTCCAAGAACGACGTCCGGTATTGGAATCTTGCTGTACAGATCATCATCCACCATTGCCTTCGCTCCGCCAGCTCTCTCTTCGTTGGGTTGGAAGAGTACGATGAGTGTTCCTGTCCAAGCAGACTTGATCCCAGCCAGATGTTCGGCCGCTGCAAGCAAACATGTGATGTGCATGTCATGGCCACAAGCATGCATCACTGGCTTTTCGGTATCGTCGGCAACATCCTTCATGGTAACCTTTGAGGCATAGGGAAGGCCTGTCAGCTCAAGCACTGGGAGAGCGTCCATGTCGGCGCGGAGGAGGACTGTGGGACCTGAGCCATTCTCTAGGACACCAGCGAGTCCGTGGCCTCCAATTGAAGTATGGAGCTCATAACCTGCATTCAAAGACTTGAGATGAGATGCAATTGCAGACGCAGTCTCTTTCTCTTGGAGTGACAGCTCGGGGTGGGAATGAAAATGTTTGTAGAGAGTCTCGTAGCGAGTAAGGTCCGGTATGTTACCTAGGAGATCCGCAATAGCCTGTTCACGCATGTTGAGTGTGCATGGACCAATGTTCCAATGACTTGCGCTGGATCAAGATCAGACAGTTGATGGTGTATTATTGCTCGAAGCATCCCCACTGCGGGGACTTTCTGGTGACGTCTTTCCCAATCAGGGCAAGGTCAAACGCTTGCTTTCATCGCGCATATAGCAAGCGCCAGTTATGATTGGGTTTTGGTGATGTTATAGTCCTCATGGGAATGCGGCCGTAATACTACCATGTTCAGACACACACCAATCCACGAAGCTATCTCTTTGCCACAAGAGTCTCAACTCGGTCGGATGCAATATGCTGCAAACATTTCGGTCAATTCGAAGAGCAGTGAAATGGTCACGCTCGACAATCGACATCCAGTAACTTTCGGCCTTTGAAGGTTGTCCACATGCTTTACGAGTATGCTTTAGCCTATTTTCCTCAGCTTTTTCCGTGCCCTTCTGATTTCAATCTCCAATTCTTTCATCTCCTTTGAAATGCTTGCCAATGCTGGTATGCTGTCCACGATTGCCCTTTTGAAGCTAAATTGAGACGCTCTTAATGCCGGAGGTACAAGGATTCCGAACCAGTGTAAAGGGTCACAAGGAACAACTGAACCTTTCTCAGAGTCCCCAGATGAGGCTTTGGTCTCGCCATTTTTCATCATTCTCGGCGTGTCGTTTTCGGCTTCATTTGGCCCTGAAAGTTTCGGTGATTGCGGGATTGGATGTGTTGCTGTAGAGAAGTAAGGACGTGATTCATTCACCGAGAGCCAAGCTGTAGCCTGCATTCTGTCATCATAATAGTCCTGGCCATAGCGAATCCTGTTGACATTCAAAAAATTGGCCTGTGCAAGCGACAGGTAGCCATTGGATAGATTCTCTTTCAATTCTTGTTGTAGGGTTTGATACTGGTCTAGAAGATTGATGTATCGTTCAAGTAGGTCGTCTAGCCATCGTTGTAAGACCTGCTTGCTCTCCAGCCTGTTGCTAGCCTGCGGTGGTGCCGTAGGTTGGAGTACTTCCGCCATCTTCCAAGACTCTAGCCAGCAGACTCTCAACCGAATGTAGAAGGTTTTAGAATAGGGTGCTGAAGTAGGTGAGAAAAGAGAGCAAGATCGACTTCGCAAAACTAGGGGCGTTGAGACGCCAAGCATGGAAAGCATCGAGCTTGAGGGGCAAATACGCCCTTCCAATTGCTCGCGCAGCTGGATCCGGATCCTCAGCTGCAACATGCTGCCCCATAGATTGCGACTGTCGAGAACGGCTGTGTTCGCTCGGCCGCTGCGACTGCTCAATCCCATCATACAACCACCCAAGCCTCGACTTTTTACCCAAAACTCCCAATTACTCCTTGTCTCTCGTATATCCCCACGCCCTCAATTACCGTTCCTTCATCCGACTACTGGAGCCGGACCCTCTCCAGCAGCGACTCGAACGAAGCCGCAGTATCAACTCTCACGTCTTATCTCTACGGAGCGAAAGCTGTACCTCAAAGATCAATTATGGAAGGGGGCGATATATACATTGTATGGATGGGGTTTTCTGACACTCATAGGGTTGATGGCCTTTGGCGCCCAAAGCGAATTTCTTGAACGAAAGTTCCCTTCGCCCCCAGAGTGGTCTATGATCTCTCGGATCAATTTTCACACCGCAAAGAACCAAGAGTACCCAGATCCCAATGGTTCGGGTTTGACAGACTGGGCGAGCACGGGGCAGGCATACGGTCTGTTACTCGAGCGGCTTGAGGATCCATCCAAGGATGGAAAAGACCTGCGACCTATTCTACAAGATGAGGGAGACATCTACGTGGCCGGCGTAGGTCAAGCTGGGCTCGATATATCTTACAAGTCCGAGCCCTGGAGGCGCGGCTACTATGAATGTCTTATGGGCTGCGCAAGAGCAGCAGAAAACAGGGACGGCTGGGTTCGTGACACCACAAGAAACATTGCATTTCCTCCAGGAGTGGTCATTGGTCCTTCCAATCCACGCCCAAAGCCGGTGCCATTCGGTGCCAAATCCGCGCCTTTGGAGGAGAATTGCGTTCCGGCATTCGAGCCAGCTGAAACATTTTATATGAGGATCCTCACCACCCATGGCTTCAGCACTCGCCAACGGCTTGACGCTGCACTGGCATACGCAGATTGGCTCGACTTCAAAGGATTGTCATCGACGGCAGAAGACATGTACGATTGGGGCTTGGACATTGCAATGGGCGCCCTCCCAGAAGGTGTCAACAATGTCGTTGACATCAGGACAGGGGTGATCAATAGCAAGGCTACATACATCACCTCAAATGTGCTGCTCGCGACGACCTCTTTGGCGTATCATCATGCCCGAAATAACAATCTTGCCGCGGCGTTGCCTATCTTTCTGTCTGTTCTACGAGCAAGGCGACAACTTCCTATTCCCACGTCTCCACCCGAGTCTAAGCCAACGACAAATTACGAGTCGGCTTCTGCAGCGTCAATGTCCTTCATGAAGTCTCTCCTTGTCACTCCGCCATATCCTCCACCGCCGCCGACAGGTGACGAAGTCTCATCTCGGACACCGGCAGCACTCTGCGAGGAAGCAGGCGTCATGTCCCACATTGGGGAGATACTCTTCGCCTCATCATCTGCCAGCTCGGCGACGAAATCACCTTCCAACCCCTCCGTGGGAGCGCCAATTCCATCGACTGGAACAGCCGACCAATTGAAGAATCAGCAGTCCGGTCTAAGCTGGACCCGTGAAGCGGTGGAACTCGCCGAGGAGACATTTATTTCAGCAGACGCACGCGATGAAGAAGCTAGAGAGAAGTGTTCCGAGTGCCTTGCCGTAGGTATGGACAATTGGCTCGCAATGGTCTCGAAGTTATTGAACGACGAACGTCAAGCAGCGGCAGCGGCGCGCTCAGCCCGGAAACCTACTGGCAATTGGTTCTGGGGTAGTAGTGATGTCGCTGAAGAGGAAGGAAGATGGGAACGCGAAGCTAGAGTTGTGGATGCGAGACTAGATAGTGTCAGACGACTACTCAGCCAGGAGGCTGACAGGAAGGAGATTCAAGGGGGCTACTTCTTTATGTGATCGTGTTGCACACGATCGCAATCGATAACATCAACTCGACGAATCGTTTGGGTGTGGGGGGGCGGGGGGGGGGTGGTCCAAATGGCTACAGCAGGTCAGACACTTGATGAAGCATATCGAGATCGGCCAAGACCTTACACAACCACTCTCTCGAATGGGCCAGCATACCAACTCGCACAAGCAAGCAACAATTTGTCATCCGAGGACGGCCGCACAGCTCAAAGCGGTTGCTAGTCAGCAGAATTAAGGCAGTCACTACGCTGATGAATGATTATCGAAACGATATGCTTGCGCTTTGCACCCCTAGCGCGATGATAGCAGAGGATGGGGCTGAGGAGACGGTAATGGGCTCAGCTAACATGGGTTAGGTATGCTATCAGTATCGAAGCAGCGGTCCTTCAGACATGGGTTCGTGCAAAAACGGGACGAAAACCCCTCGGAAGGACCTCCACAGACATGGGCTCTGCATCAACATCAGAGATTCACTTTACACGCTAGTTCAAGAACAATAGCAGAGTATTCTGCGCTAGTACTTCCAGTCTGCTATCCGGTGTTTTCCTGGATGTTAATCGAAAACATATTGCAACCTCAATCAGGGCTAGGATCATCAGGGCCTATTTCACTCAATTTACTTTGTCTACCCTGATCAAGCATGTCACCCTCAATTAAACCTAGCTTCGTCACTCCAGCGACTCAGAAATTTTGCCCGGTTTATCCCAGGAAAACGGAATGAATACAGGGGTTCGCACGCTCCTTGAACGCACATGACTGGTCGATCTCGCAAGCCGTTATTTTCTATCATGCTCAGTTACTTTTCCTCTCCCGCCCCTAAAACGCACACTACAACATTATAACCGATCCAACAACCCCTCACTCTCCAACATCAACACAATCTGATGCACCACCCCCCTCACACTCGTCGTCTCAATATCCACCACCAAATCCGCCTTCTCCGGCCCCTCATACGGATCATCCACCCCTGTAAACCCCTTAATCTCGCCTCTTCTCGCCTTCGCGTACACGCCTCTCTTGTCCGTCTTCTCTGAATATTCAAGACTGGTTGCAACGTGGACGAGGTAGAATGAGCCATGCTGCGACACCGTCTCGCGCGCACTTTCCCGGCTTGATTCGAAGGGTGCTATTGGAGCAGCGATAACGGCCGCGCCAGCCTTTGTGAGTTCTGCAGCGACGAACGCGATACGTTGGATATTCTTATGACGGTCACTCCTCGAGAACCCCAACTCGGACGACAATTCGCTGCGAACAGTATCCCCCAATAACAAACTCACGCTTCTCCCGCCTTGCTGGTGCAATGTGACATCCAACGCCCTCGCAATCGCATCTTTCCCACTATTCTGATACCCCGTCAAAAAGACCGTAAACCCCTGTTGAAATCTCGGCGGATGAGATTCTCGTAGCACTCTGACGACTTCAGGATACGAAAACCATTCCGGTATCTCTTTGCCGCTGCGCAGGCGGGAGCGGAGTTCGGTGCCGCTGATGTTGAGAGTGCGGACGCCGGCGGGGACTTCGTCGTCGGGTTTGTATTCGTCGCTGTCGGGGAGGTAGATCATTTGCTGGAAGGGTACGACTTCGATTCCCAATTCCTTGCGGTATTTTTCGACGGCGTACTGCGCGTCATAGGGGCCATAGAAATCCTTTCCAGCGCTGTTCTTACCGGGGCCCGCGTGGTCGCGGCCGACGATGAAGTGAGTCGCGCCGTGGTTTTTGCGGATGATGGCGTGCCAGATTGCTTCTCTGGGCCCACCCATGCGCATGGCTAGCGGCAAGAGACCGAGGACAGCCATGCCGTTGGGGTAGCGGGGGAGGAGGGCTTGGTAGACGCGAACGCGGGTGAAGTGGTCGATGTCGCCTGGTTTTGTGAGGCCGACGACGGGATGGATGAGGATGTTTGCCTGGCGCGCGCGGGCGGCGCGGACGGTGAGTTCCCGGTGGGCGCGGTGCATGGGGTTGCGGGTTTGAAAGGCGACGACGCGGGACCAGCCGAGTTTTTCGAAATGGACGCGTAGTTCGGCGGGGGTGTAGCGAAGGGCGACGTAGTCATAGTGGTTTAGGCGGGTTATGGCGGAGAGGGAGCCGCCGATGTAGTGGGATTGGATGGTGTTCTGGAGTTGTTTGATTGCTGGGTGCTCGGGGTCACCGCCGAAGACTTCTTTAGCTTCTATTTCTCTGTGTGATGTCAGAATGAGAGGTGATTTTGCTCAGCTTCGACTCACTTATCGGGCTTGTAGACATCGTCTACCATGATAATGGCGAGATTTCGATCATCACGAAAGTCTCTAAGCGTTGCTCGAGAGCCTGGCTTCAAGCCTGCCTTTTCGATAGTCTTCTCTGAGACGTCGAGGCATATTGGCATGCTCCAGAGGCTGCCATCCGCCAGACGAACATTTTTCACTACGCTTCATACCCATCAGTAGGCGAAGTTCACCAGGAGGGATGACATACGAGTTGTAGTCTTTCTCATTTAGGAAACCTATAGCGTTGGATGTTAGTCCCACGTCCCATTATCCCAAGCCATTGTAAAACTGCGTACAAAATTAACAGCACAACAACAGCCTCACGTTAAGTACGCACTTTTCGAATTCATGCCTTTTCCTTCTAGGAAATTGAAATACAGCCTAAGACTGAAGAAGAGTAACGGACCTTCTAGAGGTGAAAAGGCACCATTCATAAGCAACTCCAAATCACATAACTGCCTTTCCGTCAACACAATAGCTGGCAGCTTCTCAGCCTCTGCTGCTAGCTCGGCGTGCATGGGTGCATCTCTAGCGAGCAGGTCCTTAAGGAACCCCCCGTGCGGCTGGTTTGCCATTACTGGACTCGAAGATGTTGTTCTAGAGTGAAAGAGAGGATACAGATTGTTTGAGCCAGGTAGAATCGTAGAAAAGCAATGTTTTCCAACTCTTGGCAAGAGTGAGTGAATTACAAAAGCACGATAACGAATTTGCAGAATATTCTGGATTCTGGAGCAATAAATGTGTATCTGGGGGCTGGGATTGGCAAGAGTTGGAGCGTGCGCTGTCTTTGAAATCGTTCAATTGGCTTGCTTATGCAGATTACATGCGTGATGTTCACCAATATCAAAATTTCGAAAACTTCTGCTGCAGGATGACGTGACCGGGAGTAGGAGGTCGCCGGCTACGGACCTGAAACCTTTTCTTGGCCTGAAGCCCATGGAGATAAGACCATGGCAGTGTGGTAAAATGGACTTTGTTTAATCAAAAAGATGATTTGTTCTATTGATTCTATGGTGAGTATTTAGAAGTAGCCGCCATGCTTAATGCATGCTGCAGATCTAAGGTACTTTCCACCCCTGTAAATGCATCCCAAAATGCCCCACTCACAGCGCCATGCTACCTTATGTATGCTATGCCAAATAAAAAAATGCCATCATACGCGTCATAATTCACTCGAAACATCCGAATCCACAGCCTGATGCTCTGATTCCAAAGCCTGACGCAAAGCCTCCTGCTGCTTCTTCATCTCCTGCTCCTTCAAAAACTGTGCAAACTTCGACCGCGGATTGTGAATCCCACATTCGGTCTTTTGCTGGCCTTGCCATCGTCCAGCGCGCTCGTCATCGCCTTCTTTGACGGGTTCGGTTGAGTGCCAGTCGCCAACGCTTTTGTAGCCTTTATCTAGCAACTCATTGTAGGGAACGTCATTGGCTTTGATGTAATCGTTCACCTGTTTGAATGACCAGTTTGCGAATGGGTTTACTTTGACGAGACCGGCTTCGTCGACTTCAATGACGTCGATGTCGCCGCGCTTTCCTCCTTGACTTCTCCGTCTCCCTGTTAGGACAGCACCGACTGACAATTCTTTGTATGCACGTTGTGCTGGCTCAACCTTCGCTAGCCAGTCGTACAACTCATCATTCGTTTCCCATAATCGTTCACCGTGTTTCCGTGCGAACTCCTCTGCGGTTTCGGTGTCGGCAGGTTTATATATGTGGAGGTTAACGAGAGGATAGCGTTCTCTTATGCGTTCGATAAGGTTATGCGTTTCCGGGAATGCGTGGAGAGTGTCGAAGAAAAGAAGGTCGACCATTTGGGGTCTTCGAAGATTCATGTTTGACAGCATGTCGAGACTTGTGAGGCCAGTAAGGCCAAACGCGGTCTCCTGGAAGAGGGAGGGTAGAGAGGTAATACACCATTGTAATATCTCTGCAATTGATCATGTCAGTATTGAAATCGTAAGGTTGGGGTGCATGCGTCATACCTTGAGGCTCGAGATGCTGCAGTTGGCGGTTTAGGAAAGCCAGATGTGGTTTCGTGAAATAGATCTCTGGGAGGTCTGCTTGGCTGGAGCTGCCACTGACATAGCCAGACTCAACTTCTTGAGCACCATCCTCATGCAGGCCGTAAACTGGAGAAGATCCCATTGTGTATGATGCAATTATGCTCTCGTATAGGACTTTCAAGAATGACTTTGCCAGCAGATTGATAGGAACGTGGAAAGGTGAAAGCGTGGACTGACAACAGACTTGAGGATTCACTTGGGATGTAGAAGGAGAAAACGAGTATTAGAACGATAACGCTTCAAAGCAATTCTGGATTAATCATTGTGGCCCATGAGAACCGAATTACCAAATTCGCCATGGAATTGCGTGCTTGCCGCTAAAAGTTATCGGCTTTGTCATAAAGCCAGGGACTGCACCGGCAAAAGGAAAACCCACCGCAAATGATGGGATCATCATGCCAATAAACCAATAAGCCAGGGGAGACATGCTCGAAAGGCTGGTGGCGTCACTTGCTTTTTGACAAGAAGAACATGCCTCATTTTGAGCGGAGTAACGGCCGTAGGAGACGATGAGGAAGCAAACCAGAGCAGGGAATCACGCCAGTCTGATTATAGCACCGCATTATTTTGATGGCGCATAGGCGCAGTCAGGTCCAGAGAGCGCTCTTGAGATGCAGCAGATGTTCCTGTCGACGCTGGGCAAGTGTTGGTCGTGATGCTGATTGTGCTGTGCGGATGTGGCAGAAGCAATTACTACGGCGAACTGCAAGTACTCATGCGCATTATTCCTTGTTCCTTGCAGCAACTTCTAAATACAAATAGAGGAAGGCTTCGAACCCTCACGACTGTGGTCTGTAGGTGTGCCACTGACATCCTACATAGCAATCCAAACGCGCGTATAGACATAGAACAGATCGAGCTTCTAGACAGACATTTTTATGCCTTTGGTATCATGAGTATCCAGATTATTAGTACCAACGCCTACTCCACATTAGACACCAATTCAGCAACCATGACTACGACTGCCCAACGACCTTTCCAAATCACCTAATAGATCCTCTTCTCCATCTGAAAAATGGGCGGTTGACCCTCCATCAGCTTCCTGGCCGTGTCTCCTCTCAAAAATCGCAGGCTCAGCCATGCCATCCAAAGGATCATGGTCGACTGGTATCTGTGCATCGAATCGCGGCTCGACTTCGGTTGAAGCTTCTACCAAGATACGACTATCATGTGGTACTTGATGAAGTATCGGATGAGACCGTGCTTCACGCGCCATGTCTATTTGGGGAGGCAGTTGGAAAGGCTGGCCCGAAAGTGGCATCTCTGGGGAGCTGGACATGCTTCTCTCAATCGGTGTGGGAGGGCTCATGGTCGGAGCTTTGGGGCTTACGTATGGTCCTTCGGGTGCCTGAAGGGTACTGAATTTGGTCTCAATGGGAGTTGGTGGGCTCGGTGTAGGTGCTTTAGGACTGGCGGTTGGCCTAGTGAGCGCATACTTGCGTTCCGTGTGTTCCTGTATAGCTTCCGCCAGAGGGTCGTACTTTTGCTCATCCACGAGCTCATTCTTGAGTTCGGGAGATGGTCCTAAAGCGGGTTTACTGGGGGGTTCCGCTTGGAAATCTGCGACGACTTCGGTGCCAGGTTCTATTAAAGCTTGGGAGGTGGACTCTGGCATAACCTTCATCAATGGCTGTGACGTAGCCTCGTTTTCTTGCATTGCTATCAGTCCCTTCCCGGTCTCGACATCAGTGGCTGGAACCATTTTAGCTTCTCCAGTGTCGCTCGGGATGGCTTTCGGAGGGGCCGCTTGTGTTATCTCCGCGGTTTGGCCAAGGATACCCTTAACCTTCGGTTCAGCCGCAGACATTGTTGCTGGTTCTTCGATTGTGTCCGTAGCAGGTTCGGTCGCAGGCTCTATCGCAGGAATTGCAGAAGTACCGATCGGAGGCGCAGCCGTGGCATAGGCTGTGGGCTCTGCTAGTGTGCTTGCTGAAAGTACCGTGATTCTCTCTTGCACTTGTTCTCCTGAAGGCTCTGTGGTCGACTGCGTAATTACTTGTGTTGGTGGGTCATCCATATATTCAGGTTTGTACGCTCTGTCTTCTGTGTGAACGTGAGACGGAGCATCTACCACGGGTTCTGCGACACTGGTAGTGGCTATTCCTTGCCCGTTCTCAGCTGGGAGATCGCTCTGATATTGAGGCACAGCCTCCTTCGTAGACTCATCAAGGAACTCGTCCACCAGCTCCTTAGATTCAGACATGCGCTCATCAATGGGTTCGTCCAACATCTCATCCATTGGCTCGTCCATATGTGCGTCCATACGTCCGTTCTCTTGCTTGGTAGTAGCTTCTGTGAGGCCTTCCCAAGATGACTCTATTGCTGATGCTAATCGGTCTGATGGTGGAGACTGAGGCATCCCAGGATCTTGCGCTTCGGATAATGTGCTAGCTTCTGCCAGGTCCGGCAATAGAGGCTTAGGTGGGGACCTGTAAGGGCTGGCCGAAGGTGATAGCTCCCCTTCCTCTCTATCACCCTCGTCACCTTCGTCTTCCTCGCTACCTTCCTCACTTCCTTCTTCGCCTTCTTGGTCGCCATCCTTGGGCAGGGAGCCATCACCCATCTCGGTATCACCACCTGGCGGCCCCTGTTCACCACCCACACCGTTGCCATCTTCAATCTTAATTGCGCTATTGGCTGATCCATCTGGCGCATTCGTCGTAGGCAATCCATCTGCTCCCGCAAAGGCGACTTTCTTCTTCCTGCCCCTTCCTGGGCCTTTGGGTTTCCTCTTTGGAGGTGGTGGTCTCCTCTTGTTAACTGCAGGCACACCCTGATCTCCAGCAATAACCACACCTTCAGCGTTCACTACTCCTACACCTTCGAGCACGGTCCCCGGCGCGGGAGCCTGTGTTGGGGTCGTCTCTTCCTCGACGACTTCTCCATCCACAGTCTGGCCATCAGGAACAAGGACCTCCCACACAGAGCTGTGGCCATCCGTATCCATCTTCCGTATCTTTGTCTTTCTCATCGGTGCTGTAGTATTGAGTGATCCCAGCGCTCCGCTGTGGGCAGACGGTAGGCCTTTCCTTCTCTTAGCTAGAAACTCTGGTTCGGGTCTCTCCATCTCTTTTGGCACAAGCGCCCATCTTTTAGCGACGAAGCCGGTATCGATTTCGCCATCTGCATCTTCCTCTTCGCCAAGTTCCTTTTCATCTTCCATTAGTGGTGCAGCTTGCTTCTTGACCTGTGGCATACGCGCAGCGCGCAGTAATTCCTGGCTTGCTTGGGGCAGCAAGTGGTAGTCTCGAGGCATCTGCAGCTCCTTCCATTGTAGCCTGGCCGGGTCTGTTTCATCTACATTTTCCTTTTCCGGCGCTGTGTCAACTTTGATCGGCTTTTTTCTCCAGTGGCGAACAGGGAGACCTTCAAAGACATCATGGTCGATCTGTGTTCGAGTAGAGCGAGCTCCAGTACGGCTGTTGCGGTACTGTAGAGAAGGTTTGTTTAGCTTCGAGAACTCTTGAAAATGGCTTTTTGATAGAATAACGATGGAGTCAGAACTCGGGAGCGGTTGGGCAGAGATGAGGGCGCATTGGTGATAGCGGTGGACATCCTTTGACGTTCTCTTGGACTGCGACAGCAAGAGGGGCATCTTGCGTGATTCTAATGCCATGCGACACCGCGTATGGTGTGGCACCTCAGTAGATGTATCACATTCTGCAAGGTATCGTGAAGTAGTCTCGTCGTGGTAGGCCTATGTATGCAAGGGTAAGCGTTGAGAGATGAACTTACTGGAGCCATGGCCCACTCCCGAGCTGCCTTTCGCTCGTTTAAGCACGCGTCGACAAGTCTAGATGGCGCCGCAAAGGGGATAGTGTCGAAGTTGTGATGTAGCACTCTATTAAAACGCCGCAGATGCAGCAGGTCTGATAGGGAAGGTGCGGCTCGCGGAGGTGTGCCTGCACGCTTGAAGAAGACTGAAGATGTCTTGGCACCTAAGGGAAACATCAACCCTAAAGTAAGCCTAAGTTTCTAAGAATAATTTCGTCCTTGGTACGGAGTATGCCCAAATTCTCTAAACCCAATTTCAATAACTCCGCGACAGCAGACGGAATTGCGTCCAGCTCAGTCGGGGCTCTTCCGATGCTGTGGCCTTCAATGTGATCCACCGGAGCTGTTGGGAGGGACCCGGATTTCTCAAAAGTCGGCCACTTATCCCAAACTCAGGCACATGCCTACACCCTGTATGCAATCCAAAATCTGTCAGAGTTTGGGATAAGAGGCCGAACGTTGAAAATCCGCACCCCCCGCTTGAGTATGCCATGAGCTGATGTAGCACCCCATCTGGGTGATGGGTGCTAAGTCTTCCGAACGAGCGATCTCTCGCAACAGTCTCAAGGAATCGTGACCATGATCTCGACAGGGGGTAAAGGGAAATGGTGCGCCTCCAATGTTGCCTCGATCCTCGACTCAGCCGCAGCCTCGAGCACGTCCCTTCAAGCCTACTTCAGCATTGTTACCATCTCCCTCTAGAACCCTTACTCAGAAGCCTCGACTGCCCCGCGAGCCTATCGAGCCTACAGCCTCCAGTGCATTCATTCCCGACGCGTCCGTCTTTTCATATACGGGTACGTTCCCGAAAGAAGTACCGGCGGAGGAGCTACTGAAGAGGGCCATTGCCAATGGTTGTGAGCAGGAAACTCACTGGGTGGAGGATAGCATTAAATATAATACAAGGTTTATGGGAAGATCCTTCAATATTGGAATTGGGCTTCAGGACGCCAGGTCTCGCGTTCACGCAGTCGAAACAGCAGGGTGAACTCTCTCAGGCAGAAGAACCGTGGCACGAGAATGTTACTTTCCGATAGCGTTACTGCGGCGGACATATCTTATACGAAAGCACGAAACCTTCGAGGAGGTTCATCTTCTCTTGATCTTGCCCCTAACAAACATGATGGAAGAACCGTGACGGCTTCTACGAGACAAAGTAAACTCGTTTGTGCTACTACTACGATATTATCGATGAGCTTACAGGCAGTCTTGACATCCGTCGACGCCTAGGATGGAAGTAGCATCGGTACAGTGTCGAAGCACGTACACCCAATATCTTCGTGGTCGGGCTTCAGGTTCGGAAGCCGATGAGTGTCGCTGACAAGATACTAAGATTTTACAGGTATGCTAGTATGGCAATGATCTCGGTATTACTCATAGTCGGAGTGCGAATAATTGTCGGGCCAAGTGTGACTGTATCTGCACCACTTCGAACCGAAAGCAGACCTATGACGATATATTCCTTCGACCGAAGTGCGACGAAGACCCGAATTCTCAAAATACTGTGCTGCGGTGGTCATACCAGATGAATACACGCCATACCATTCCCAGGGAAAGCGATACAAAGCCGGTGCTTACAAAGCAGGGGCAACTCTACCTACTGAACTTTGTGGAAGTCCTATTCTCTATAACCCTAACACATCTTTGAGGCAATCTCTAAATATCAACGTATTCTCAGAATATCATACTCAAACCGTCTTTCATCTCAACCTTACCTCTTGACAACAACGTTGGTGTCATAAATATTGATAATTTTGCCGCAGTCAATAACCTACCATGGGTGAATCGTGCCATATTTATCTTTTTGGAGACCAAACCTTTGAATACAGCAAGGAGCTACGTGATATCGTACACTTGAATAGCGACCCTTTGGTTATCTCCTTCTTCGAGGAGACCTACAATGCACTACGCGTAGAAATTGGGAGCCTTCCCAAGTCCCAACGGCAAGAGTTCGAGAGTTTTTCGAATTTCTCCGAATTAGCAGCGCAGAAGCTTGCTGGGTCTCTACATCCTTCGCTTGACCAAGCGCTGAGCTGCGCCTATGAGCTAGCCTCATTTATCAGGTAAGCTCTAGACAGTCACGCTAAAAACAACTTCTGTCGTCGAACATATTGCTCACAACGCCCAGTGAACATAGTCAAGATCGGTCTTATCCAAAACCTACCAACTCTCATGTCACCGGATTGTGCACTGGCGCTCTGGCAGCTGCCGCTGTTTGCTCCGCCACAACGTTCTCCAATCTACTCCCTGCCGCTGTGCATAGTGTAATTGTTGCATTTCGAACAGGACTATGTGCTGCGGAAGTTGGCCGCACAACATGTTCTCCTTCGGGGGCTCTCATGGGCGATTGGTCTGTCCTGTGTCCCAGGTTGACAGTCGACCAAGCCAATGAAGCGATCAAGGCCTTTTCCGAGGCCACAGTAAGACTCCTGAACCATAACCAACCATGCAGTCACTCACCTTTAACAGCATCTTCCAGTCACCTCCCGGCCGTTTGTTAGTGCCTCTTCGGACCATGGAGTAACCATAAGTGGGCCACCATCTACTCTCCTCGACATGCGCAACAGTCCGTTCATGGCCAAAATCAAGACAGTCCCACTCAACATCAAGGTTCCATATCACGCGCCACACCTTTTCAGTCATCATGACGTCGAGTCTATCTTATCAACAACATCGCCCGACGGTTGGGCAGCCCAATTTGCAGCTATACCGATGCTCTCCAGCGCCACCGGAGAGTTTATCTGGGCCGCCAATTTTAGGTCTCTGCTCTATGCTGCTGTGTGCGATATCTTGATAAACCCATTGCGCTTAGACAAACTCAGTCAGCGTCTGGGTTCTATCGCTGGTTCAGCGCAAGGACTGCCTGTCGTCATGCATGCAATCGCCGTACCTGCTGACGGGGCAGTCCATGCCGCAGTAAAACAACGCGGCGGCAATTCACTGGATCAATGTCGCTCCTTGCCTCAATCCGACGCCTTCGATTCTCCTGCTCTGAAGCCCCAGGCTACGAATAGCCAGGCCGGGAGGTCCGACAAATCCAAGATCGCAGTTATCGGTGCATCTGGCAGGTATCCAGACGCTGAAGATCTGACATCGTTCTGGGACCTGCTCTATGAAGGCCGTGATGTTCACAAGGAGGTGCCACCATTGCACTGGGGTGTAGATACACATGTGGACCCTACAGGCAAGGGCAAGAATACAAGTGCTACACCATTCGGTTGTTGGCTTGACCACCCGGAGTTATTTGACGCCAAGTTCTTCAACATATCTCCACGAGAAGCGCCACAAATAGATCCTGCCCAACGCCTTGGCCTAATGACGGCTTATGAAGCAATCGAATCGGCTGGTATTGTCCCTGGGGCAACTCCATCGACGCAGAAAGACCGGGTTGGTGTCTTTTATGGCGTGACTAGCAACGATTGGATGGAGACCAACAGCGCGCAGAGTATCGACACTTACTTTATTCCTGGAGGCAACCGCGCATTTATTCCAGGCCGTATCAATTACTTCTTCAAATTCAGCGGACCTAGTTATAGTGTTGACACCGCTTGTTCGTCCAGCCTGGCTGCCACCCACACGGCATGCAATGCTCTTTGGCGCGGCGAAATTGACACAGCGATTGCTGGTGGGACCAATGTGCTAACGAATCCTGACATGACTGCCGGGCTTGATAAAGGTCATTTCCTGTCTCGCACGGGAAATTGCAAAACGTTCGATGACGGGGCTGATGGATACTGCCGAGGTGAGGGAGTCGCCACCGTCATCCTCAAACGACTTGAAGACGCTATTGCCGATAAAGATCCAATCCAAGCCGTTATTTCCGGGGGTTATACGAACCACTCTGCTGAGTCAGAGTCAATAACCCGCCCTCTTGTTGCGGCTCAAAAGGACATCTTCCGCAAGGTCATGAGTAGCGCAGGAGTAGACCCATATGACATTGGGTACGTTGAAATGCACGGAACTGGGACACAGGCGGGTGATGCTGCAGAGATGCGGTCTGTTCTGGAATCGTTGGCCCCTGATGATGATCGTAAAAAGCGAAACGGTGAACAGACCCTGTATGTCGGCTCAGCAAAAGTGAGTCAGGCTGCTACGAGACAGTGTGCGTGGCAACGGCTGACATGAATAGGCCAACATCGGACATGGCGAGGCAGCTTCCGGAGTTGTCAGCCTTACAAAGTTGTTGCTGATGATGAAAAACAACATTATTCCGCCCCATTGTGGTATCAAGACGAAGATAAATCACACGTTTCCTACGAATTTGAAAGAGCGTCAAGTGTTTATCGCGAGCAAACCGACCCCCTGGAAGAGACCTCAAAATGGTGTTCGTAGAGCATTTCTCAATAACTTCAGCGCCGCTGGTGGCAATACTGCACTACTCCTGGAGGACGCGCCATTAGAGACTTTCGACGAGAGCCACGATTGCCGATCTAATCATGTTGTTGCAGTATCCGGAAGGTGCTATGCATCGCTCGAAGGCAACACCTCTGCACTCGTGTCCTGCCTTGACAACATGGGACCTGACGAACTTCCTCATTTGTCTTGGACGACGACTGCTCGTCGTATGCATCACCCTCACCGAATCATGGTGCACGGCGATAGTATAGACAAGATCAAAACAAACTTACAGCAAGCAATCGAGGCCAAGATAGGAGTGACACGTGCGAAATCGGCACCTAAAGTAGTATTCGCGTTCACTGGTCAGGGAATCGCATATCCTGGAATGGGACGACAGCTCTTTGAAGAATACAGCTCCTTCCGGAGTGACATCAATCGATTCGATATGACAGCGAGAAGTCTCGGATTTCCATCATTCAAACCTTTCTTCACAGCCACTGAAGGAGACATCTTGGAATACACGCCGCTTGTCTCACAGCTTGCCATTGTCTGCCTAGAAATGGCGTTAGCTCGCTTGTGGACGTCCTGGGGAGTTGTTCCGCATTCAGTTGTGGGCCATAGTCTAGGAGAGTATGCAGCTCTAAATGTAGCTGGGGTAATCTCGGATTCGGACACGATTCATTTGGTTGGGAAGCGAGCGCAGCTTCTGCACGAACACTGTATCCCTGGCACTCATTCCATGCTTGCCGTGAGAGCAGCTTTAGCCAAGATTGAGAAGACTCTCGCAGGCAAGAAATACGAAATCGCGTGTATCAACAGCCCGGAAGACGTTGTGATCAACGGTAGTGTCGATGAGATGAAAGATGCACAGCAGCTTTTGGCTGCTTCGAACGTCAAAGCAAGCATGCTCAACATACCCTTTGCTTTTCATTCCGCACAAGTCGATACTATACTTTCAGAACTCGAAGAAGCCGCGCATGGTGTTTCCTTCCATGCCCCAGCCATTCCTGTCCTGAGCCCTCTACACGCGAGCCTCGTTCGTGAAATAGGCGTCTTCGGACCGAATTATCTCTCACAACATTGCCGCAAGGCCGTCGATATTCTAGGCGCCGTCCGCGCAGCGCAAGAGAGCGGTGTTATCACAGAGAAGACAATGGTCCTTGAGATTGGACCTCACCCTGTTGTTTCTGCCATGATCAAAGCCACGGTACCTCAAGTACAAGCTTTACCATCTTTAAAACGGAAAACGGATACATGGGAGATTATCGCCCAAACAATTTCTACTCTTTACGCCTTCGGCGCCGACGTTCAATGGACAGAGTATCATCGAGACTTCAAGTCATCTCATAGGGTCTTGCAACTACCTGCGTACAGGTGGGATTTGAAGAAATACTGGATGCAGTACGTGAACGATTGGTCTCTTCGGAAAGGGGATGCTCCACTCATGCAGAAAGTCCCTGCTCAGGAAGCGGCCCGAATAGAGCCAATTTCCCTCGTGCAGAATATCCCTGCTCAGGAAGCGGACCGAACAGAACCAACGTTACCATGTCTTGAAAGTACAACCATACATACAATTGTGGAAGAGAAGTTGGACGACGATAGAGGAAGCATCATCGTAGAATCGGACATCTCTCGTTCCGACCTCAACCCAATGGTACAAGGTCACAAGGTTAACGGCGTTCCGCTTTGCACTCCGGTAAGTAATTTCCTTACCTTTTCAATGAGCTTATCAGTGCTAATAATACCATGCACAGTCCGTATATGCCGACATCGCGCTGTCACTCGGAGACTATCTCCGAGACCGTTACTTCCCTCAGACGACGAACTACTACGTTGCTATCACTGACATGGTTATCAAAAAAGCTCTCATCGCCGCGCCTCGTGGCTCGCAGCTCCTTCGAACGGCTGTAAAGCTGGATCGGAATCAGAAGAGCGCTGCGTGTCGCTTCCTAACTATTGAAGTAAGCTTCTCAGTCCTCGTAACCGCGCGGACCGAATCTCGCTGACTCGTCCAGGCTTCCGGTAAAGTAATAGGAGAGCATGCAATCTGTGACATTCGCTTCCAAGACCCACGCGAACTTCTAGACCTCCAGCATCAGGTACCTAGGATCAAAACTCGAATGGAAGACATGCGGAAAGGGCTTGAAACCGGCAAGACGTTCATATTCAACAAGCCAATGGTTTACAAGATGGTTGCGACGCTTGCTCAATTCGATCCTAATTACAGAGCCTTGGATGAGATCATTCTCGACAGCACCGCTATGGAAGCTACGTCTATTGCCAACTTTGCTGCCATCAAGAAAGAAGGCACATTCCACACAAACCCGGCCTATATTGACGCCCTCACACAGGCAGCTGGCTTCGTGATGAATTGCAACGACCGATCCGACTTGGAAGTTGAAGTCTTCGTCAACCACGGCTGGAAGTCTTTCCAATTGTTTGAAAAGTTGTCGCCTGAAAAGCACTATCAGACTCATGTAGCTATGAAGGAGAGCCCCGGTAAGATGTGGAATGGTGACGTTCTGATATTGGACGGGGACAAGGTGGTGGCTTCATTCAAAGGAATCGCGGTAAGTCCATTTGTTATTGGGCGACTTCTGTAAAAGAAATCTCACTTGCAACTCGTGCTTATCTTGGACGCTCGCTAACTGTTTATCAGCTGCAAGGTGTGGCAAAGCGACTTCTCCATTACATATTGTCGACCGAGAGTGGGACCGTCTCAGGGGCTAAGGACCCCAAAGACGCATCAACAGCTGCCAAACCTGCTGCGAAAATTACTCCACAACCCCAGGAAGAAGGTAAGGCTTCCAAGGGGCCCGCGGCCAAACCAAGCGAGCTCGCTCCGAAAACGCCACTCGCTCCTAAGGCTATACCAACAGAAGCAAAGCGAGAAGTCCCAGCGGTCAAGCAAGAGCCGGCAGGTGTGAACAAGGAATCAGCAACACTAGTCAAAAAGTGTATGGATATTGTCTCAGAAGAGAGCGGTATTGCCAGCGAAGAGTTGACAGATATCAGTGTCTTGGCTGATGTTGGTATCGACTCACTTCTGAGCCTGATGATATCTAGCAGATTCCGAGACGAGCTTGACTTGGAGATCGACTCTACCTTATTCTCTGGTCTACCTACCGTCAAGGACCTGAAAGACCTCTTAGTCCAAACTTCTGGTGGCTCTGTGACAGATGATCCAATAGAAGTAGACCCCGTGCCAGACTCAGCGGGCAAAGAGGATTACCAGAACGCAGATGAGCCTCCAGTTACCCCGCGCGCCCCAAGTCCGAGCGAAAATAAGGAGGCACAGTCAGTACCACAACAAAAACTGGATACCGAAGAGGCCGGCAGCACTGCAGAGGGAATTTTTGCGCCGGTCTTACAGATTATATCCGAAGAAACGGGTATTGCGATTGATGATTTCGCAGATGACACAGTCTTCGCTGATTCCGGGGTCGATTCGTTGCTATCTTTGATGATTACTAGTCGGCTCCGTGATGAGCTCGATGTCGAAATCACTACCGACGGTGAACTTTTCACTACTTGCTCTACCGTGGGAATTCTAAGGACTTACCTCACACCGGCAGAAACTGTTGCAAACTCGTCAACGGCCAGTATCGACTCGTTGGCCACAATTGCCGTTGAATCAACATTGAACAACGAAGATCTTACACCACCCTCGACAAACGACTCTGGCGATGATGATTATGTCGAAATTCCGAAACCATCCATTGCTACTCGACGTGCAACATCCATCATACTTCAAGGTCGTCCATGGATGAGTGCGAAGACACTGTTCCTGTTGCCCGATGGTGCTGGCTCTGCAACCTCCTACGCAAACCTCCCTAAAATCCATTCTGATGTATCTGTAATCGGTCTCAACTGCCCCTACTTTCGACATCCCCAAGAAATGACGTGTTCATTGGACGAATTAATTAAAAGTTACCTCGACGAGGTCAGGCGCAGGCAACCCCATGGCCCGTACAGCTTTGGAGGCTGGTCCGCTGGAGGCATCCTCGCCTACCGCGCCACTCAGATCTCAATTGCAGAAGGTGAAGAGGTTGAAAATCTTGTTCTCATTGACTCCCCTGAACCAAGGGGCTTGGACAGGCTGCCACAACGATTCTACGACCACTGCAACAGGATCGGCTTATTTGGGAAGGGGACGCCAGGTCCATCGCCTGCACCTCCTGCTCAGCTATTTGAGCACTTCAACGCCACAATCGAGGTCCTGCACAGTTATTATGCAAAACCACTCCCCACTGGGCATCTGAAAAAGGTCGCTATTCTCTGGGCTACTGAGTGTGTGATGGATGGGGTCGACTTCCCCAAGCTTCCGCCAGGACCTGAGGATACGGAGGGCATGAGGTTTTTGACTGAGCAGCGTACAGAATTTACTGCCGCTGGTTGGGTAAACCTTTTCCCAGGGGCCGTTGTGGATATCAAACGCGTGGAGGGCGCGCATCATTTCTCGATGATGGTAAGCTTTTCTCTATCCTTCACGTTTGACGTCTACTAGCAGCCCAATGCTGACTCGTCTTGTAGCAAGTGCCGCACAGTCAGCAACTGTCTGAAACCATATGCAGCGCCATCTGCCGCTGATACAGAAGGGAGACAGCGTTGCATTTCTGTATCGAGGATCTTCTCTTCCGTGTCAGTCAGTTCAGCGTTGGTTTGAGGGATACCGCTTTTAAATTGCGTTGCAGAAAGATAAGACCGTTAGTGTTAGAAAAAGATACAGATGAAAGGATACTAGAACAAATGACCACCCTGCTCGCAAAATGTGAGTTGCTGTTCATGTTACACATATAAATCAAATCATTGATTTGTAGACACTTCGCCATCAAGCTGTTACATGCTATCTATTGACTAACAGATACCGGCTATGAGCTGCTGGCTCTCAATGTCTAACAGCAACGTCTATCCGCAGTAATTGGGTACGAGAACTACTCTGACCGTCAATTAATCTAGCTTAACCACTAAAGGTCTTTTCGTTGTACATTTCGTTGGGAAATCATCAAGTAATTTTCATCCCACCCATTTTGACCTCCAGCCTGATCCTAGGGCTTAGCCCTTCAGAGCTAACAGTATTCAGCTAGCATGCCAAGCCGTTCATCCGACATCTGCTCACGGCTTTCAACCATAACGATGATTCTATTCATACTAGCATTCAACATATTTCCTCAAGTCCCTGACAATGACCACGAGGGTCGGTGTTCTTCGAGAAATAACTAGAATATTTCTGACCAGCCACGACTCTGATTGGCTCGTCGTTGCCCGACTTCTCGGGCTACGCGCATGCCACCTCTCGCTGCAAGGTACTCGTCAATGTCGCACTCCGTACTATGTTACAGCTCTCGGGCCCCATCCACAGATACGTGGGTCCGGTACCATGCAGGGCATCATCAATGCCATCTCACTTCGGGACTCGCACTATTCGCTATCAGTCTGAAATTCGGTACAATATCTACCGTATTCCATCTTGATAAACCAAGCAAATTCACTATCGCCTCTATACCACCCTTCTGTCCTACCTTCTGTAAAAAATCAACTTCTCAATCATCTCAGAAATAGAACCGAAGGAAACACCTAAAAATCATGTCTGTTCCAAGTTCATGTACCGTACTGGTGATTGGTGGTGGCCCAGGTGGTTCATACACAGCTGCAGCACTTGCACGTGAGGATATCAACACCGTCCTGTTGGAGCTAGAGACATTTCCTAGGTGAGTTTATCATAATTCTTCTCTTATTCCTGCAGCATCTATCATGCTCGTTGGTCCGCTTTGGCTCATGGCATTTCGAATTCTTTTGCCTTTCTGAATGGTAAAGTATAACCGTTTTCCGAACTCAATCGGTGTGGAGTAGTCTGAATTGTCCTTGCCAAAACACTGGGCCAAAGACGACAAGATTCCTACTCGTGGGCTTATTCAATGTGTATATGGAAGTTGCGTTCAATGATGTCGCTCAAGATCACTCATGAAGTCTAATGCGTGAGTGCAAACTGACATTATTAGATACCATGTCGGTGAAAGCATGGTCGCATCCATCCGTCATTTTCTGCGCTTCATTGACCTGGACAACACATTCAACGACTACGGATTCGTCAAGAAGACCGGTGCAGCTTTCAAACTAAATAACAAGAAGGAGGCATGTGAGTGGTCCATCATATATCCTACAGTGCATTCATCGACTAAGTTCGTGAATAGACACCGACTTTATCGTCTCGGCCGGACCGGACAGTTACGCATGGAACGTCGTTCGCTCCGAGGCGGATGATCTAATGTTCAAGCATGCAGGAAAGTGCGGTGCAAAGATCTTCGACGGCACCAAAGTCAGCGGTATTGAGTTCCAACCAGTAGAAGGCAAAGATGACCCCACGGACGAGACCATAAACCCGGGTAAACCAGTTTCTGCGACTTGGAGCCGCAAAGATGGCACCTCAGGCGAGATTAAGTTTGACTACCTTGTGGATGGCAGTGGAAGGGCGGGTGTGGTGAGTACCAAATATTTGAAGAATCGCAGCTTCAACCAAGATTTGAAGAACACCGCAAGCTGGGGTTATTGGAAGGGCGCTATTCAATACGGGGTGGGAACACCTAAGGAGGGCCAACCATATTTCGAGGCTTTAGATGGTATTTCTGTCCCCTCTCCTCGCTTTCGAGTCATGCTGACGAACTATTAGATGGCAGTGGCTGGGCCTGGTTCATCCCCTTACACAATGGCACTGTGTCCGTTGGAGTCGTCATGAATCAAGCGATGGCCAAGACTAAGAAGACAGAAACGGACTCCCAATCTAGCCGGGATTTTTACCTAGAGTCGACCAAAGAGGCAAAGGGCATCACACATCTTCTATCCAAAGCCGAAATCTCAACAGAAATCAAGTATGCGTCAGACTGGTCCTATAACGCCTCCCAATACGGCAGCCCGAACGTGCGTATTGTTGGAGACGCCGGCGCCTTTATCGACCCCTACTTCTCCTCTGGTGTTCATCTCGCCCTGTCGGGCGCTCTCTCGGCTGCCGTGACGATCTCCGCAGCTATTCGAGGTGATTGCAACGAGACCACCGCCTGGAAATGGCATTCGAACCAAGTTGCCGAACGGTACACCCGCTTCTTACTTGTGGTTTTGGGTGCCACCAAGCAAATCAGGCACAAGGATGCACCAGTCTTGAGTGAAGAGAGTGAGGATGGCTTCGATAGCGCTTTCTCCATCATCAGACCCAGTATGTTCTCTTTCTTGAGGTCTTTGTCTTCTTTCGATTTACTAAAATGTTCCTAGTCATCCAAGGAATAGCGGATGTGGACGGCAAAACCGATAAAGACGCCATCAAACAGGCAGTCGACTTCACTTACAACGCAGTCCAAGGCAAGAAAAATACACCCAAGAACCCTGAAGGGCCTGAAGCCGGCGAGGCCAAGACATTCGATAAAGATGGCAAAAACTTTGGCCTAACCGAGGCCGGGCCGGGGAATTACCAAGAACTGGAGAAAGTCGAATTCTCCCCAGACGAGGCGCGAGTATTGAAGATGGTCAAGGATACTTTCCAGGATTACTTCACTGTTGACGCTTTTGAGGGCTTGGTCGCTCACTTGAAGAGAGGAAGCCTGGGTCTTGTCAAGAACACGCCAAAAGCTCAGACCGAAGCTTCGCTAGGTGATCATATGCAAGCTGCGTCAGCTGGTCAGGTCAAAGCTACGCTAGGTGATTCCTTCGCGCAGGAGGAATCCGTCGCCGAGATTGTGGTCGAACGTCCGGCTACGTCCGTTGCTGTGTAAACTTAAAAAGGGTGACCTTGCGTTTTGTTAAAGCTAGATAGAGGATCAGGTCCATCATAAATAAGCTTTTCTTACATCTCATTCTCAACGGATGTATATGAGACAGTAGACCAGCTTCGATTTCAATCATTGCCCACCTCTTGCAATGAACTTCTAAGTGCCTCTTCCCTCAGAAGGACTGCCAGGTTCGGATGAGGATCGGAGTACTACGAGCCTTAAAGTACGCGCAAAAAGAGTATCTTGGCCACTGGGCTCGGTGTCGCGATGTGCTATGTAGCGCATACGAACTGTTCTGTCACTTCGCTTCCACTTGTCCCGAGATTTTCACACGGCATCAAGCTGAATATATGCAGGCAACGAGGTTCAAGCGATTTTTCAATGGCGGGCTTCTTGAATACATGCTCAAGAGCCGAGAAAGAAAGGGATAGTTGGGGAACGAGGTCGTGTTCGAGAGAGAAGTGCTCTACGTGCGCCTCTTCATGACAAGGGGAAAGGTTTGATACGCTACAGGATATGTTGGAGACGGACGACCTAGAATAACTCAGGAAGGGCCTTTGAGCTCTGGGGTTTAGGGTTCACTGATGGTGGTACATGGAGTGGGTTAGTGGGCTGAGAATGTTTGTAATTTGGGATGTCTTACTCTCTTATGACTTACGATGAACAAGTGTCTCAATGATGTAAGGGCTTCAAGGTGCGCTAATTTCGAAACAATTTACAGACACATCCGCAGGTCTCTAGAGTGTGAGGATATACCTGTAACAGCTCGCAATGCTGCAACATATCACGATATTGTTCGTGCAATGTTGACATGACCGAAAGGCGTGTGTCTTACTGAAGTTTCCTTTCGTCTCCCGTTTTTACAATTGACACATTCAATCATCTTGACAAGGAATACAGGTTGAACTTTTCTGAATTAAGTACAATACATAAGATCCCAGTTACTCCGCTCCTAATCATTATTGCGGACATGTGCCCAAATCAATACGTCGCCGGCATGGTAGCCAGTTTGCCTCCATCGGCGAGCATCACACTGCCATTGACGAACGCTCCCGCTCTACTCGTCATGTATAGTGTCAAACCTGCCATATCTTCAATCGAACCCGCCCGCTCGGCAGGTTGATAAGAACGGGAGAAGACTCCCTCCTCGGTAATTGCCTTTTGAGGATCGATGACGAATTTCTTGAACAGAGGTGCGGCGATGTCGGAAGGGAACACTGGAGGAGATCTATTAGTCGATTGAACGTGAATGATGAAGGCGAATGAGAGGAAACAAACATCCAGCTGCAATAGCGTTGAAGCGAATTCCCCATGGTACACAGAACGTTGAGAAGCACTTGATCAGACTTATAACAGCCGCTTTACTGCTCAAGTATGCATAGCCGGCTCTTGGGTGGCGGAGGAAACTTGCAGTGCTCGCAGTTGCAATAACTTGGCTTTTCCCTCCTTGATAGCGACTGCTATTACCCTCATCGAGCAACTCCATGAATGCAAGGACCGTATAATATAGGGACGTGCAGTTCAGGCCATATGTGTCGTTGAATTCGGACATCGGTGTTTTCCAGGCATGCTCCACAAAGTCTGTTAGAGTGTAGCGGGGTTTCAGGTCCTCGAGCATAGGCCCTGTCATTCCTGCGTTGGCGATCAAAACGTTGATATAGCCTACTTCGTCCCGAACTTCTGATGCAATTCGTTTCAAATCATTCTGTGAGGTGACATCTCCTTGGAGCGCGACCACGGTGCTAAACCACACAACGTAAGCCGCGGTGATCCCAACGTACAGTCAACACAACCACATCTGGCGTTAGTGCGCGAGAGGGTGGCATGAAGTGTGCCGCCCATCAAGAAGCTGGACTATGCATACCCTGGATACTTTGCTACCAGCTCTTTTAGAGGCTCCTCGCGCCTCCCGACGATGTACACCTTGTGTGCCCCATTTTCTGCCAGGGACGTAGCCATCATTTTCCCAATGCCTAGAGAATGAGAAGAAGTGTAAGCATTCGCTGGAGGACTTGTCGATCTCGCACTTTCGTTGCTTGTGGTAGCGAAAGGGAGAGAATGCGTACCTGTGCCTCCTCCTGTGATAACGGCTACAAGACCGTCCACGTTGAATAGTTCGCTTATCTGCAAGTTGCTTTCCATAGTGCTGCCCATTTTAAGCGTTGTAATTGGGGTATCAAGGAGGTGGAAAATCAAGTAAGACCTGGGGAACGAGAAGTTTCAAGGGCGGATTCTAGTTTTTGTTGATCTAGAATTAAAATGATTTATTCATTGATTATATCCAGAGGGCACAAGATGTTTGAGCAGGTGTCCAACAATCGATTAATGGTTGGGGGGAGCACTTCGGTTTACATGGATGCAGGTCCGTACATTGTGGTAAAGCGCCATGATCAGGAACAGTCTACGGGTGTCGTCAACGTGACGGATGCCGAAATCAGTGCTGCCCCTCACGTGTTGCGGCAGACCTAACATACGTAAGCTTCTTTACCCGTTGATGAAGTTGCGAGGTGGTGGTGGTTGTGGTGGCTTCGGAATCCGATCAGTACAATGAGCCAGGCTTGGCAGGGTCCTATTCTTTTGGTAAGCGCTAGTGTTGCATCAGGACGAACCTGAGATCTAGGACCCGACATGATTCGGTACAGTACGACAACGACGGTTTGAGTTCGGTGCCTTACGCGAGTCGCCAGAGGCTTTGTCTTTCAGTAATGTAGTGTGCGTCTGTATCCATCCTTCTACTATACCGATCGGCACTGATTCGGTATTTTACTCCAACAACCCTGCCAGGAGGAGTAGCAATAGGAGTGCTTGATGCACACAATGGCCCGAAGAGCCGATTCCAGGGTTTTTGCTCGAGACCCTGAGTATGTGGTCTGTACTACATAAGTTTGCCGACCTCTTACAAAGTTGCTGCTCTAGCGAAATTTCCCAAAGGTTCATATCAAAAAATGCCTCATCTCGTTGACTCTGCCTTGCCTTCAACAGCCAAGGGCAGCATACCTCTGCTTCAGACGTATGCGAAGGATATTACCTCGGCAGCAGAAATCATTAGTACCTACTGCACTTCAGAGGGTTTAACACAACCATCTTTCGATCCTCTGGCGCCAAGCGTCACTCTCAAATCTACAACACCTCTTGATGTCCAAGATGCACGACAGAAGCTTATCGCCTCTGCAGCTGCTATTCAAAAATTAGCCACTGAGCCCGCTGACTACTTACCTAATTTGGCTGTTCATGTTCGTTCAACACTTTCATTTCTAATCTTTAAGCGAGAAGGGTCTTTTCATGTTCAGATTTGATCCCGTCATCGATCCATTTTCTTGTCTGCTACTTTGCTCGAATTGTACCTGTAAAAAGTTACCGTCTCCGCACGCGGTTGCTAACATAGGTTTCAGTACCAATTACTGTCATGCCTCCGTTGGATTTGCCACTTTGAAATTCACACCTGCATCCCTCTCCGTGGCTCCATTTCCTACTCGGAACTCGCCAACACTACCGGCGTACCCGAGCTACAACTTAGAAGCGTTGTCCGTATGGCGATAACCAGCAATTTCCTCTGCGAGCCTACACCTGATAACGTTGCCCACAACGCCGTCTCCGCTACCTTCGTCACCAGCCCTTCACTTGTAGGATGGGCCAAATTCATGACGGAATTTTCCATGCCAACCGCAGCGTCTTTCGTCGAGGCGACGGAAAAGTGGGGCGTTACTGATAAGAAAAATGAAACTGCGTTCAACGTCGCTACCAAAACGAGTGGACCCCTATTCGAATTCTTTGCCCAATCCCCAGACCTGGCACACTGCTTTGCATCTTACATGAAGAGTGTTCAGGCCAGCTACGCAACAAGCCTAAAGCATCTGCTCACAGGATATAACTGGGCGGGCCTATGCGAGGCAGTTGTTGTCGACGTATGTTTTTCCCAGTATACATCAATTTTCTCAACACAATTGACGGTGCATATAGGTCGGCGGCTCTACCTGCAGTTCCGCGGTCGCACTAGCCGAAGAATTTCCTAAGCTCACATTCGTCGTCCAAGACCTCCCGGATACTATCGCAGGCTGCGCTTCATTGCTCGCTACTTACCCTGAGGAAATACGTTCGCGCATCAGCACTCGGGACTACGACTTCTTCACCCCACAAACTCTCAAAGGCGCAGATATCTACCTGTTCCGCATGATCCTCCACGACTGGCCTGCCGTCGACGCCTTGAAAATCCTGAAGAACCACCTAGACGCCCTCAAAGCAAGTCCTCGCGCACGACTGATCATCATGGACACCGTTCTCCCGCTCCCAGGCACAACTAGCACCGTGGAGGAAGCACTCCTTCGCGTCCGAGACTTAACCATGATCCAAGCATTCAACAGTAAGGAGCGCGAGCTGGGCGAATTCATAAAACTCTTCACGCAGGCGTGCGATCAGGATGGGTGTCTGCAGTTGATGAATATCGTCAAGCCGCCTGGAAGTGTCATGTCTGTGATGGAGGTTTCCTATCAGCTCTTCCCCAACGTGGAAGCAGCATCGACAATGGGAAACGGGCATGAGAATGGCGCAACCAATGGTAATGGTGCAACTGCATCGACGTTAGTCGATGGGAGCTTCTAGCAGATGTTAGATGATGGGATCTCTGAATATCCGTTCTGTTTTTTGATGGCAAATTCTGTATCGCAGGCGGCGTCTACATAAAAAAAAATCCTATCAAGCTGTCGTAGGACATGCCTTAAACACACTGAGATCATAAACATGGGTGCTGGTATGCCATTGACCGGCAACGTGCAAACTCTCTAGAGATACTGTAGCTCCCCCAGAAGACCCCTGGGCCTGCCCCTAGGGCTGTACCCTAGAAACTCGTTGCGCGGAAGATGACCCGTTGAAGTTCGACGGCCATTTTGAACTCTACACTCCGATCGAACTTCAATTTTTCGAAAATCTTCGGATCCAGTAGACGGTCTAAATCGTGCCTTATGGAATCAGAGTGATGGTAGCTGTAATTTAAGACGGGCGATTATATCTGCAATTATGTTTGGAAGCTTGAGTGGATATTTTGCAGGTTTTGTCTTATGCATTCCGATTCCTATATTTCAGATTTACTGAGAGGAGAAGCGGCTTACTCGTAGGTATTCATCGAATGCAAGTGAATTACGTATTCTATTCTATCTGTAGCTCGCGAGCAGGACCTCTCCATGGAGCTTCAGCACATGGGCATTGATGCTCCACCTCCCTCTCCCAGCAGTAATGTAGGATGCCGAAAGTCCATCTCCCAGCAGCAACGTAGTCTATAATGCAACAAAAATAAAGCTCTTCACGCAGCACCCATCTCAATCTTCTTTCCTTTCACGCTCTTCCACTCCATTGCCGCACTGCCAATGAGCGTCAAACACGCCATAACGGTGACAAGTATGAAAATCTGCGTGATTGCAGTATCGTAAACCTGTATGACCCCCGCCAAATACTGCGGCGGAATAGCATTTCGGATATTGGTCGCGCCCGTGCTGGCAATCGACACAGCATCCACTCCTGGGACATTCGCGGAGATATAGGAGACAAGCTTATTCGTGAGCACGCTCTCACCCACAGAGACGAAGATCGCGGCGCCGAAGAGCTGCATGAATAGAACCAATGCAGTGGCAATTGGGATCTCAGACATCTCGAGCACGGTCTGAATGGCGACCAATGGCAGTTGGAGTCCCAAACCGATACCGAAGCCGGCGACGATCTGGTATCCTATCCACATTGCAGGACCGGTGGTGACCTCAAAGGTGGTGAAGAGGCCCGCGCCGATAGCCGTGAATACAGTGCTGGCGAGCATGAAGGGAGTGTAATAACCGAGCTTGGTGACGAGGCCGCCGGACATGATGGTTCCAAGGACAACGGAGACCAGGATCGGAATGTTCCGAATGCCGGATTGGTACGCGGTGACGCCCTTCACGGCTTGGAACCAGATGGGAAGATAGTAGACTGTTGTGAAGAAAGCGGAACCCATGAAGAAGGCGAAAGCGCAGGCGGCCCACACGCTGCGTTTGCGGAGCATGATCGGACTGACAGTTGCGAATTCTGGTCGCCAGAATTGGATTCCGATGAAGACAATCATACATAGACCAAAGACGACGAAGAGAGCGATAATCGAACCACTATTCCAAGCATAGGTGAAACCGCCCCACTGAAGCGCAAGTAGAAGACAGATAACGCCAGTAAGAAAGAAGACGGTTCCTGCGATGTCGAATTGCTCAAGGCGTTCTCTCCAGGTCATCGAAGGTTTGCCACCAAGTTGAGGTACTGGTGTGAAGAAGAATACAATGACTGCAGTAGCGATGCCACCGATGGGAAGGTTGATGTAAAAGCACCATCTCCAGGTGGCCTTGTCGGTAAACACCCCTCCTAGCAAGGGGCCAACAACGGAAGCAATGCCGTACATGCCACCAATCAGCCCGGTGAAAGTTGGCCGTTTGACGAGGGGTACGGAGGTCGCAATGAGGAGATAAGCGCCTGCAAAGACACCCGCAGCACCAACGCCGGCGATGGCGCGACCGACGATGAGAGTGAGGCTGCTCGGCGCAACGCCACATATCAGAGATCCCACTTCGAATATTCCAATGGCGACGAGGAACACCCATTTGATGGAGAAAAAGGTGTAGAATTTGCCGAAGATCAACTGGAAGGCGGCTGTGGTGAGTAGATATGCTAGATGGATTGTCAGCGACAGGTACAGACAAGAGCATCATCTCTAATCCAGCTACATACCACTGCCGTACCAGCCGACATCGTTGAGACTATGGAACTCATCCGTGATCTGAGGGATGGCGGTCGCAATGATTGTATTGTCCAGCGCAACAAGAAAGATCGAGAGGCATAGTGCGAGCCTATAGAGCTTTCAGTAATCTGTTAATCCTAACAGGGAGTTCCATGAGAGCAATGGATGGGCAAACTCACGCTAGCAGAAAGAGCTTTACACCACCTGGATAATTGACTGTCTCACCGCCTTCGGTGATTGGCTGACGTTCTGCATCTGTATCAAGCTCCTTGTCTGTTGTATCCGAGGGTGTGTTGAGCTCCAAGTCTGTCTTTTCCGAGCCTTCATATACTGGTGAGGCCGCCAGTGTGTTCTGATATGAAGAGGGTTCATTGGCCTCGTGGAGTGGTTTGTTCTGGTACATGCTTGTCGCAGTAGATGGAATCTTCGGTGTTTTTTATGCTTGCTTGTTTGTTGAGAGCGGAGCGACTACGACTGTTCGATGTTGAATGAAGAGTCTGTAGATACGTGAGGTTTGAGAGATGTTAAGAGTAATGGGTAGTTGTGAGGTATGTTCTAGACCAGGTTTGAATAAGGTAGGGTTTGGAAAGTCCATGGTGTGTTAACACGCCGTCTTAATAGTATGACTACGGAACTTCGTCAAAGCCCGAAGGTTGTTGCTCATTCTATTGGCGGGGTAAGCATCTCGGGCTTTTAAGGGTCGTCTCAAGAGTCCGTGACTGTGTGTGACTGTTTGTGACTTTTCCCTGAATGTTTACCCTGAATATCATCTCGATCTCGGTGTTCAAAGAAGTCGGACTTCCTGGGGGTCCGCGAATGTCCGGTAGTGTCCGTAATTTTGTGGTGCGAATTCAAGAAGTTCTGGGTAGAGGTGACCTTACTCAAGCGAGTCTCGGTGCTTTCAAGAGAGTAAAAGCTTACGAACATTTTCAGTGAACGCTCGTCTACGATCCTCGTAGATTTGAATTTACCTACGGGATGAGATGGTGGCTGATGCCGTCATACTCGGCCCGACTTCGGGTATCGGCCCGCGCCGCTAGCATAGTGCCACCCCAATCGTTTGCTAAACGCTAAACGTGCTAAAGTACCGTGAGTACCTACCTAGGATGATTGATGGACAAGGGTCGGCAGCTTCACTTCGGAGTTTGGCAAAAGGCGTGCGGTTGCCTCTCTTAGCCACTTAAGTTTTTTCTCAATCTAGAGCTTGCGCTTTGGTAACAAAGTCATGATCGTGAAACTGGTAAATCTAAGATCTAGGGCTATCAAGATCATCTTGTGCGAACAAGTATTCTACCTGCGCCAAGAAACACGTTACCTTCTCACCAAGAGACCACTTCGGCATCCCTCAGATCTCCCGACCCGAAACTCATCTGCCCAATCTTCGCGCTCAAAGCCACCGCCTCGCTCGCATACTTCCTCATCTCTCCCTCGTATTCCCCAACGCTCTCCTTAGTTGCTCCCTGCTTTATGATCAAACTTGACAGCAACTCTGCGTCTCTGAAGGCGGTCACAGCACCACTAGCTGTAGAAGGCATCATAGCGTGCGCAGCATCACCCAACACCGTAACTCTAGCATTCGGTTCCCAAGCCTGCTTCAAGGACTCGGGATCCGAACTCAGCAGGCGGAACGCACCAGTCTGATTCTGATCTTGATATTCGATCAATGGCCGTAAAGACGGGTGCCAATGAGCTGTCAACTCCTTGGCTAATTCTGCAGCTCCCTCATTGCTGATGTTTTTCAATTGCTCATCCGTAGCTAGAGAACCCTTCTCAGGCGGTATGATGACCCAGTACACGTAATCGTTCGGTAGATCATGCTTGTACTTTCGCTGGTCCTTTGGCAGGAAGCGGATTACCTCCATCAGCGTCACGCTCCCGGTCTGCGGGTCCTTGATGATGGACAAGCATTCCATTGCTTTGGGTAGGATATGATTTTCGAAAGAGGGGGTTAAAGGTGTCTTGCCGAACATAGGGCGGCTCTTGGTGTCCAGAACTCTAAGATGAGGAAGATATTGTCTGCCCACCGCTGAGCGGACGCCGTCTGCCCCGACAAGCAGCGAGCCATTATAACTTGAACCGTCAGCGAAATGCGCAATTACGCCTGAGTCCGTAAGTTCGTAGTGGGTGTATTTTTTGCTGTAGGTGATATGTTTATCCAAGCCGGTCAGCAGGACTTGCCGCAGTACGGCACGGTCGACCGTGTATGGTTTTTGTTGGCTTTGGGCGACTTTGCTTTGAGGATTATTCCCGCCAAAGCTGGCTGCAGTGACCTCGCAGGTCATTGCGTTGATGTTCGGGAGGGGTCCCAATCTGGTCTCGGGACACGTTTCTTCGAAGAGGTCCCAGACCTCGTCTGTCGACACTGTGCGAAGAGCATCAAGACCCTCACCATGAAGACGGATACGATAGCCTTGGGTTCGAGCGTCGTTCAGTTGATTGCGCTCATAAATCATGAAGGGAATGGATGCTTTGTGGAGGCCTTGAGCAAAAGCGAGTCCGCCCAGGCCTGAGCCGATGATCATGATGGGCTCCATCTCAAAGGCTGATAATCTCGTTCTTGAAGCTATTTTCGACATTATATTTTTAGATTGTGGTTAATTGGATTTGGATTTTGATCTTGATTGAAAGGAGAGATTGATCTTGATTGTAGAGAGATTGATCTTCGAAGTAGATCGATGCTTGGTAATGGCAAGGTCGTTCTGATACGTTTTTAAGCCGAAGGAAAGGAAACACTAGCAGACCACACGAAAGGAGAATTCATGCACTGTCCGACCATTTCTATCCTCTACCCTGCCACCGACATCCCGTTTAGACACTTTTAAGGATTATCAGCGTTTTGTGAAGGCCGAAGACCATATTCATCGTCGGACCCCGACTGTCCACAAAGCGATCAGCAGCTCGGTGTAGCGGACTTCCCATATTGTCCGCTCAAATCGTTGCTTCCAGGGTGACGTAGTTTGATCAAGGATAGAATATTGAGGACACTGGAAAATCGTACATGTCTCTTAGTTCAATTTCGAAGACAAACCTTCCCTAGATTCGATCATTACAGAAGACAGAATAGAAGTGATTTTAGGTGAGGAATGGAGAACGGCAGAACGGGTAGTTTTGCGAGGCTACTGTTAGTCGCGTACTTTAGTCTATGTGCGGGTGAATTACTTGATCAAGTAAAGCGTGCCGCATCCGGCTAGCCTGACTTTCGCCGCCCTCCGCTTCTTACTGCCCTCCCCTTAGGTTTAGGCTACCGTTATAATACTTAGATACCCTCTCCCCGTTGATTATAAGAGGCTCCGTCAGCACTCCCGAAGATTTTGCAAGGAAGCATCCAGGTGGTCGTAGAGGTACAAGATGAAGTGGGGAGACTGCATATGGGCGCAAATGGAAGGAGGTATCGCATGGGTGGCTAGAGTCAGAGCTCGTAGCCCATTTCGATACTGAGTATTGTGATTCCATTAGAAGCCTTTTAAATTATCAAATCACCAATAATGGTAATGATTGTCCGCCCCGCAAAATAGGAAGGCTGTGATCTACCTTCCTCGCGTGGACTAGCTCCCATTTAGCAGTCGCTTGTTTCGGTCGGGCCCGATCCATGTGCGCCATCTACTGGTTGATAGGCCAGCAGACATTAATAATATTGTGGAGTACCTATAATGTCGTGACCAACCACTGCGCAACGCCTTCAACGTGGTTTGCGATGAAGCCTTGCCACTTGGCTCCGGCTCTAGCGGGGTTAGGACTACTATAGAATCAGGCAGGTAAAGGGTCGAGCTCTTCGCTATTCTTCGCGCACCTCGAGCATATAAGGATATATGTATCTTGTCATGCTGCTTCAAAGCACACCTCGGAAAATCTCATAGCACACCTTCCAAGAAACTGAACTGCCCATCATGCACTTTCTCCCGCTCCTCGCACTGGCGTCCCTCGCCGTCGCAACACCCACCCCAAAGAATGGCATGAAAGCCGTGAAGGGGAAGTCCTTCCAACAGTTCGGCTTCCTTATCCTCGAAAACACCGACTATCTCACCGCTGAATCGAACCCGACCTTTAAGAAAATCCAAAATCTGAACAATAATCGTCTACTCACCAACTACTTCGGCGTCGAGCACCCCTCACTCCCCAACTACGTCGCCGGTATCGCCGGCTCCACCTTCGGCATTAAAGACGATCGTTCCCCGTCCACATACAACTTCTCCACCTCGACGCACACAGTGATCGACCTCCTCGAAGCCAAGGGTATCAGCTGGAAGATGTACGCCGAAGACTACCCCGGCGACTGCTTCACGGGCGCCACGAACGGAAAGCCACACTCGTACGCAGCAAAGCACGTGCCGGCGCTGTACTTCCAAGCCGTGACCGACTGCCCTTCGCGTTGCGCCAACGTCGTCGCCGCCTCGCAGTTTCAGCAAGACATTGATTCCAACTCGCTTCCGCAGTGGTGGTACTACGTACCGAACTTGAACAACGACGGCCACGACACTGATACTGCTTACGTTGCGAACTACCTCGAGCAAGAATGGGTGCCGAGGTTCCAAAACAAGAAGTTCACCAAGGATCTGGCGATGGTCATGACGTACGATGAGGCGGAGACGTATGGCGTGCCGAACCATGTGTATGCGGCATTGATTGGAGACGCGCTTGGGAAGGGGCATGGGACTCATCAGGATGAGACGGAGTATAACCATTATAGTTTGATCAAGACGGTGGAGGATAACTGGGGTTTGGGGAGCTTGGGGAGAAATGATACCGATGCGACCGCGATTGCGATATGAGTGGCAAGTGTGACAGGATTTCAGAGCTACGCTTAAGCATACAAGGACTGGAAACTTAAAGTAAAGAAATATAAATATATATTTGGGATTGAAAAGTCCTTTCTTATTAGTTGATCGTGGGAAATTGGCAACAAGCATTCACGTAATTGCAATGATTATTGAGTGGAGGGACCAAGTCAGGGAGGTTAACGCTGTGGTAGTCTTAAGGTTGTATGCGCAGAGCTCAATTCTCGCTGCTCCGCCCTGGCACAGCTCTCACCCGGTGTATTCAATCGCCATACCACCATGCAGCACAAGCCCCACTGCACCTTTCGCAGACGTTTACATCCGTCGAGCCACATCAGCTGCTGTAGCCGGGATCTTCGTAATCGTCTTGAGAAAGCTTTCGACTTGAGGTCGGCGGCGCTCGAGCTGAAAGCGATCGGTGCTGCTTAGTAGAGTTGGGACGTAGGTCCGAATGAACAGTCATGAGAGGATTTCAGAGGAGCCGACGGTTATTCGACCTGTGCGAGCGAAAAGGGAAGAGAAATGGATGAGAGTCTAAAAGGATAGAGGAATAGAGTGTGTGCGGCGAAGTTTAGGCAGAAAGGCTCGTGAATCACCTGGAGGCGCAACTTTAGGCAGAACTGAGAAGGCCTCTGTTAACACCCCAGGCAACGCTCCGAGGCTACATTTCAGGCGCTAAAGATAACAAGTGAGAACGCCGCCTAAAACAGCGCCGAGACCATCTCGAATCGGGCGCCTTCTCACCTGGACACAAAGTATCCGCGTCTCTAGCGCACCGAAAGCCAATCGTAATTTTCGAGAACTCGAGTAAGAACAAGGTCCTGTCATCAATTAGGTCTCTGAATTTGCAGGCTATGGATGATATAGCAAGCATTTGACAAGGCAGAAGCTGCTGGTACTTGCCAGCATACAAGACTGCTCCAATAGTGCATCCCGCTCAACCCTTCACTATTCCTGCCACGACCTCATCCAGTGTCTGCTTCGGCAACGAAAGCAACTGGTCTGCGCTCTCCTCATATTCAATGAAATTCCCACCATGTCCATCAACACAGTTGATGTAGCGAATCAGCGACATGGCACCGCTGAAATCGCCCTTGGACAGCTTCTCCAATCCCTCGTTCTTCATCTTTTCCGCATCGACCTGTGTCACCTCCCATTTCTCGCCGGTAGCCTTTTCAAAGGATGCGAGAACTTGATTTTGTGAAACTGTGAAAGAGTCGATGTACATGTACTTGTTAGCTGTCTTATCTGGAATGAGCATCGCGTTCTTGACCGCTAGACCGATCGAAGATCGAGTTGTGGTCGACCAGGTGTCGTTGCCACCGTTGAAAATACTGGCTTTGTGGCCTTTCAGGTCTAATCCCATGAAGCCTATCTGCATGGCTCTATCTCATACATTAGCTTCAGTCCAAGAGCGGAAAGCTCGTAGCAGAAGCCATGAGACCCCAATATGTGGATCTAACTTACAAATCAAAGAACGGGCCCGTCACAAACGCCGTCCATGTCAACCCCGAATTTTCCTTCGTCTTCAAATACTTCACCGTCTCCAACTTCCCCTTGAAGTACTGCGGTAGGAGCTCCATGGCTTTCTCGTTCTGTGTGTCGCTGCCAAATTCCGACGGCACGAAGCGCTTCACGCCAGCCTTGATCGCAGAATCGATGATCGCTTGCTGCTGCACCGCGTTCGCAGTTGCGATGGTGGAGACGATTGCATCTTGGCCTTTGAACGCCTTGAGCAGTTCGGCTTCGGGGTAGTCGTCGCTGATGCGGTGCACTTTGAGGTGGGAAGGAAAGGCGGACTTGGAGGATTGGCGGGCGAGGATGGAGACGTTGAAGCGGGAGTCAGTGTCGAACGCAGAGAGGATGGATGGGCCAAGGTTGCCGCCTGCGCCGATGAGGATAACGTTTTTGATGGAGGAAGACATTTCTGAGGTGTCTGTAGATATAACAAGAGCTTGGGGAGCAAGGATTGAGAGTGAACGGATACTGCTTCTCACTGTCAGGGGACTAATGATTATGATCTTCAAGTTGGGTACTATTGAGTGATTTGTATTTATGTTCTGAAAGTTGGTCGGGTATGAAAGGCTCTTTGTATGTGGAAAGCAAGTTGTCAGCTGTTCAGAGAGGGACCATATACGTGTGAATGAATGTGTTAGCGTGTATTGACCGGCCTTCGGACACGTGTTCCTTAACATGTCCGAGTATTATCAAGCGAAGAGTAAGGTATCTTGATTCAGTATGAGGACCCTGAATATCTTTATACTAGAAGGTGTCCCGCACGGAAACTGCAAAACTACACCGAGCCTGAAATATTAGGGCGGAAGACCCTGCATATGTACCCGCCTTCACCTTGTAGTGCCTCTGAGACAGTACAGCGTTAGGTCGATCGTTAGCATCGTCGATGACCTGCAGAGCAAAAACGGTGTTACGAGTAATCCTGCTCTCTTCACGCTCCAGACGAATGTCAGAGTCGTGTGCAAATCGTGAAGGGTCCTCAACTCGCATGATAGGCTTGTCACTGTCCGTCATCGCAGGCTAAACCTTTTTTAAGTTGTAGTCACGCCATGTCAAGAACAAGCAGGGAAAACCCCTGGGCCGTGGGTATACACGCCCCTCCCATCTTCCTTCTTCGTTCATTCATCAATACGGTACCCGTCCGTTATTTGTTCTCTACCGAGCAAGGGTGCTTCGAGACATGATGTATGAAGACGTGGGCGTAGTTCTGAGAGAGCTACAAGGGATGAGGTCTGAATAAGGCTCTAACACGCGCCTTAGCGCACTCGAGCTGTTGAAATGGTCGCGAATTGAGATTTTCCTCAGATGGTGACGCCAAGCCACTAATGCGGGTTGAAGCCGAGGCTTCTTGGCAAGCTCGGCATGTGCCAAGTACAACACAGCCCTAAGTACTTACGCTAAAACTTTGACTTGTCAACTTGCAACTCGCTTGCTCAATTGGGGCCAAATGATGCGCCCAAATCCTGGGCACTGCTGCCATTTCCAACGTCCTTCTTTTCGTTCCCGCTTTCGTTTTGTTCGCGACTCGTCTCATAGCATTGCACAACTGTTTGTTAATGCGATTACGGTTGCGATTGCGATTGCGATATAATATACAAATATACATCGACTTGTACATAGCAGCATGGATCAGCCGCTCAAAGAAGAATCATCTTGGGAACCCCCGGGCGAAGACTCAGTGAGTCCTTTGGACGAGTCTGCCCCTTCCAGAACAGACAGAAGACATTCCTCATCAGCCAGCAATTCAACGGGGACAACAGGCGACAGCAATGACTCCGTTGGGCAGCGAGCCCGTCGCTCGCGGCCCTCCGTAGTCTCAGCTTCTTCGCAATTGCCCACAGTCAAAGAGAAGAATCAACAAAGGGCTATGTCATTAGACAAACCACCGAGCTTAGCACATTTGGCGTCCGAGGAGACTGTAGTCAGCTCGAAAAAGGTATGGTTATTTCCATCGTAACAGCTTCGGTCCGTTTACTGACGCGCTTCGCACTTCAGGTCCTTACCAGCTTTAGCAAGGTTGCTACCCGTAATGTTGAGAAGGAAGATGCAAGACGACAGCGGTTGAATAGATATAATGAAGAGAACAATAGCCAACGCGAGGTCTATAGCCGTTTGAAGGGCTGGGCAGACCAAGAAGTGAAAGGAATGAAAGAGCACCTCCTCTCTTGGGCAGTACCTCAATACCGTCGACCCCCTCTTCCACACATCGAGGAATTGAAGTCTCTTGCCCGACATTACTACACCCCACGCTCCGAGCTCAAGTGTCATGTCTGCGATTTTGGTGATGGTCGAGCGGAACACAACGTGGTTGACCTCGGACAGCTTGAAGAACATTGGCAAACAAAACCCGACTGGGTGGACGTCCGGTGGATCCACGCTCCCCTAGGGCTAGGCTTGACACATTCGTCTGTCGAGGATATATTTCTTCATGATGGCCCTACAGGAAAAGAGTTTGAACATGCCGGCCGCGCAGGATGGCCTTACCTTGAGACAGAGATCCTCAATTTCCGTCATCGAGAGAACTTTCAAGAAATGCGTGATGTCTATTTGCTTCTTCACGACAACAAGAAATTACAGGAGGACCTTAACGAGTCCACCTGGAAAGCAGACCAAAATGCCAGCCTGCGTTCGGATATTGACTGGAGAGCGGACCATCTCGCAATGCAGCCTACTTTCTGGAACCTGGTAGATTCGGACATGCCATGGCAGCTTTCCGAAGGGCTAGCGATGGGAAGCTTGGGACCCAGAGACGGGCTTCGGCCTGTATCTCGTCATGTCGACAGGCAGATCATCTCCTCACACCCCTTCTACAAGGACGCGCAGTTGGTCCGGAGCCCTTTCAGGACCTTTCATCACAGTGACAGCTTCCTTTTGACTCTCTCTCCTATGGCTGGGGTCAATTATCTAGACAAGAACTTTAGGAGACACCTTGCCGAGCCTATTGACGCAATGTTTGACAATGATGACGCTTCAGCGGTCGGCCACATCTTTCAAGCCTTTGCAGACCAAGGCACGAGTAGTTGGCACCGCAGGAACGTGGAGTGGTTCCTAGTCTACATGTTGACTGAAGTTGGAGTGACCCCGCACAGCCTCCGGCAAGGCTGTAACGCACCGTCTTTCGAAAGTGCGTACTCCACAGTCATTCAGGACCTGAAGCGGAGGCGATACGACGCATGGAAGCCTAATAAGACAGTGCAGCTTGTACGAGAATATTTGAACTGCATCGATGAAGTCACAACGGTTCGACTCATTTTGCAGAAAAAGATGGAGCTCTTCAAGATAATGCAGCTAGATATCAAAAAATTTGAAGCCGAAGATACCCGCACTCGCAAGGCGCCTGACAATCCGGATGGCGAGACCTCACCCGAGAGGCTGCTTTGGGCAACGAATATGGTGCGGCAGCAGAACGAATGTTTTGAGCGGCTATTGATCGATTTAAAGCAATCTATGGACGCAGTAAGCTGATCTCACTTTCTGTTTTTTAGCCCTCACACTGACGCGCCACAGCTTTTCCAACTTCGCTCTATCGAGCAGAATGAACTCGCCATCGTCTCAGACTCGCAGAACAAAGCCATCATGGTCTTTACTGTCGTCACTGTGATCTTCCTCCCTCTATCATTCTTTACCAGCTACTACGGCATGAACCTCAAAGACGTTGTCAACACTGTTCATGACCAGGGCTATTTCTGGAAAGTTTGCGGGACAGCGACTGTTCTAATAGTCCTGTTCACCGCATTGAGTGCTTTCAGGCATAAGTTGAGACACATGATGAGGAGTAAGACGATGAAGAAACCGGCGCTTATGGTTTGATTGCGAGTCGAGGAGTACTAATGTCATAGTGTCCGCCTTCTTGAAGTTGTCTTTGCTTTATTGGATTATATCCAGGGGTTGATGCATATTGAAAGCGATTGAAGCGTTGATACCGTGGAAGGCTGTTCTTTGGCATCTTTGATATTTATGACAGCGACGATTTATGTTAGATGATATCAGCGCAATATATCGAAATGGCGACACTGATGCTTGCTGTTACTCTCAACGCCTGTAGGCAGGCTTCCATATCAAATAAAATCATCACATTCGTGTAGTGCAAATCCAGAACCTCAACATGAACAGCACAAGCCAGAATAGAGCTTGTACACAGATAGGAAGTGTACTCTTAGAAGTCTCCTGGTATCTGGTCGACATTTACATAGTCCCACATAGAGCAAGTTTGGTATAATACAGATGCTCCAATCATTCGAACGCCAGGTAGTTGAGATCACTCGCTCGTTTGCCGTACTATGCCTCCTTCCGAGCCAGTCTGCTTGCCCTGCAAAGCCGTTAGCAGACGGGCTATCTGTGGGCTGGGGAGATGCTCACCGTCTTCTGCCCCTCCACAACCAACCTATCCAGCTGGAAGAATTGGCTAACAACCGTCTGTCTCTACACCACACACCAAATCAGCAAAGTCCTACACCTTCAACCTTCAACACCCCCTACGCAACCCCTTCCATTCCACCAGTCAATCCTCCTACGTTACCGACCCCTAGCACCTCTTCACCCCCTTTCCCCTCTGCACCCACTCCCAACTCTAGCACTTTAATCAAAGCACCTAACTTACCTTCATCATCTGCAACTCCCTCAATCCCCTCTGTATCTGCTCCTGAACCTCCCTCTCCCCCAAACCTTTATCATGACTTTCCCTAAATGCGTCTTTTGTTCTTCGGCGCGCGTATTCGCGGAAGTTGTAAGCGGCGAATTGGGAGGATTGGCGGAGGAGGGATCGGAACTGTAATAGGAGAAGGGGTTGGTTTAGTATGAGCTGGCTAATAAATAAATTCGTCTGAATGTAACGCTCACCAGTGATCTAGCTTGAAAGGCTGTGTCGCCCTTCAGAGCGGTCATTGACATGCTCGGATTGTATTCAGAGGCGCAACTGATGCGTTGATTTGGACCGAGATGGTGGTGCCACAGCACTCCGAATGAACTCAAATTTTCAATCAGTAGGTAGAGTCTTCAACGGAAGAGACTTCAAAATTTTTGTAGGCTTAGCATGAAAATTTCAATAGCGTAACAACGAGAGGTTTATTATTTGCTACTTTGATCATGAAGGTGAATATTTTATCGCCGTTAAAGCCGGTGGTCTCTGGAGTTTATGAAGCTGTGGACAATGGCTTTCGATTCTTTGAAGAGTGCGATAGAAGCAGAACTGCAGTGGATAGCAGGCGCAAGAGTATTGCAAGCAAGCATTTTGAGCTATGGGATAGCCTAATTAAAGAGAGCGTTCAAAGCTCAAGCTGCCAATCAAAGGTCCCACAGTCCGGCTGTCCTTCACCTCTCATGCTCCAATCGCCAACTTTCCGTCTACCATCAAAGCGTAAAAGCCCATATATTACCGTTTATGCTGCACCACTTAAGCAGCACGCGGGCTCTCAGCGCGAATACCACCCTCCCATCTAACGACCCTCGAAAAATCATCTTCCTCTGGAATAATGGTTTCGGCTTCAAAGTACCCTGGCACATCGTTCACCAGCTGGAAGTATGCTAGCATGCTCTTGTATACACGGGGCATGATACACTCCGTGAAGGTCGGTTCGCCAGAGGAGAAGCAATTACAGCCGACTTCTTGGCGGCCGTGGAGAGGGGTATCGACGTCTTCGTTGTGGATGAGGTAGGCGCGGCCACGCTGCGGAAGCTTGTTAGCAATGACAAAGATGGGTTCATCTGGAACAGAATCATACCTTTCCCCAGAATTTCATGAAATTCTCGTCTTGAATATCATCCCCAACCCTCCACACAAATCCCAACCCTACGCAAATGGCCCTCACGTTCGTCTCCCAGCGTCCCCAATTGATATCCAAGTATTTCACCGACTCCTCAGCCCCGTCTCCAATGCCAATAACATCGATCACCACATCCTCCCTCGCCAGCTTCCCAATGACCTCCTCAAAGACACTCTTAACATGCCCCTCAACATTCATGTTGCCCGGAATATGATTCCTGACAGGATCAACCCGCACCGCACTAGTAATCCCATTCTTCCTCTGCTGCCCATTCCAGCTCGCCATCGTGAGCGCGCGCTGCCCACGACGAGACCACAGTAATTGACCTGGGTTGGCAATCACAATCGCAGTATTTCCACTGCCTTCACGTGATTGGACATCGTGGACGAAGTTGAGAGCGGAGCCGGCGGCGATATTTTCTTGGCCGACGATACGGTAGGCGAGGACGCCAAGGTCTTGCACTGATTCGCCGAAGTAGACAATTATACGCTTTGCAGTAGAGAGGTGGGGGGAGGTGAGGATAGGGACGTGGGGGTCTGTGAGGCTTGCGTTCAAGGGGAGGCGAGTGATCTCAAGGCCGGCGGTTTGGAAACGGGCGGAGAGCTCGCGACGGACACAAGCTGTAGATCGTTAGCAATTGTGAGGGAAAAGGCTGGTAGTGTCAGAGAGAGCTCACTGTCCATAGCTTCTCGCTGGGTTTCACGAACGCGTTCATTTTTGCTGATGAAGAAGTTGAATTCTTGGTCTGGATTGGCAATCTGACGTATTTGGTCTTTCACATTGATGAAATATCTGGTTTTCGGTCAGCACAGATGGGCATAGGATTTAAAAGAAACGCAATCATCGACTCGCCCAAGCTTCTCGAGATCCGCTGGGAATTCGGGGTCCTTCGGTAGGCTGCTGCTCAGTCGACGAAACATGATGAGAATTGTTGAAGTATTGTATGAGGCCGGCTGCAGTATTGCTGAAGAAGCGCTGTTTGATGAGAGACTTAATTGTTGTAAAGTGAAGAAAGAATGTCGCACCAATGATGTTTGTCTTCACTGCAACGGGCGCGAGCCAAGGTTTTGAAGAACACCACAATCATGCATACAATCGAAGTGACGATTGAACAAAACAGTGATGCCCGAGAAGTGAATATCATTCAACAGAAGACGCCCTTTCTTATGTTACCTGCTTATGCTACAAACCCCACCTGGCTATGCACTTCAATATGTACAATCATGAGGGTGATGATTGATTTTTTATCACCAACTCGCTTTCTTCACACCTGGTATATTCCCCTCCAGAGCATTCATCCTGAATGGATACTGTGCACATGATCAGTAGTCGACCACTGCGATGTGGTGCCTATTGTAACGTACTCTAGCCATCCTAAAGTCCTTGAATACACCACGCGACTTACCACCCTCTATACACCTGTTGTTGATTTGTGTAGACCTGGTGTAACAATGCATCTGCGATAGCTGTAGCTGCGCTTGAGCGCGCGCCCGCTGTGGTAGGGTGGTATTGCGGATGATGTAGCGGAGGGCTTGTCTGGACAGTTGCATATTCGTCAGCAGCCGTTGAATCTGGCGCAGAGGATCTGATGTAACATAGGACTATATCGGAGGGATTTGTTCTCCTCGAGGAGAACAATGGCGCTACCTTTGAGTCTCATGCTGCTCGAATACTTTCCTAGGAGGCGTTAGCAAGACTTCTTGAGCTGGTCTTTTCAGACAAGCTTACCTCTTCGTATGGTCTCGGAGGACTCTGACATTGATATAGCAGCTGAGGTCCAGCTTCTTTGACCTGAATTGAGACATTGTATGTGGTCTGCCTTGTTCAATAGCTACTGAGATGCAGCTTGGCTCGGTCGCGTCGGCGAAACTTCGGCAACCATCAGGGCTTGGCATCTACCTTGAGGACAGCCTGCCTTCGTGGAGGATGTATCTAGTACAACGATTCATTCATTACGACCCATCCTTCCAAGACGTGGCTGGAATTCTTTACCACCGAGTACGAGCAATATCGGCTGATAGAATGGCTTGAGGACCGAGCAAAGGCTCATCCCCAAGGCTTACGAGTGTTCTAAATGATCTTCTGCCTTGTCTGAGTTTACAGTCTACCGTCTCTTTCCCTCCACCTTTGGAAATGAGCATCGTTCTAGCAAGTCGTTTCTTGGAGTGTCGTTGATACTGGGTAACGAAGGGCTTATCATTGAGAAATTGGTGTCCGCCAGTTACGAGCATGTATGAAAAGATGAGCATATTAGGTTGGATTTGCGAATTCTGACATAGCGTTCCCTCACATCCCTGGTCAATCCCCATAAATATACGAAGTTGCTGAAGCCGAAAACACGCACCAAACCACAATCAAAAGTTCAAGCCTCCACCTACAGCAATGCTTGCTATGCAGGCTGCAGTCAGCCATATAAATTTACTAAGCGAAAGCCTACAGAGCCAATCATTGTCAGTCTCGGAACAACAAGTATTCTTCCCGGGTGGGACCCTAGGATCCAGCCGATGCGTTGTTGTGCAAAGATGACATATGGAAAAACTAAATGTCTCGGATATAGATGCTGATCTCTTATCCGCGAGGGGAGTCGCGATACACTGCTATCTTGAGCCCCAAATTGGCTTGACGCGTCAGGGCGAAGCTTGCCACTCATGGCCCTTAAAAGAACTCGGTATGCCCTCCTGGCTGGGGAGAGAAACAGTTGGAAGACGAGATCGTCAATATATCGCATGTTTACGATCTTATGTCTTGGATATTTCACCAAGAGACAAAACAAATTACTCTGAGGCCTAATACGCGCACCAACGATATTACAATATCAAGGGAAACGATATGGCCACCACGGCTCTATTAATAATGATAATCTCAGCTATTATTGAGCTTGTTCTTGCCTCACCTCTCTCTCACACTATAGGACAAGACCTTCGCCAAGTGTGCAATACCTCTGGAAGCGTCTCTGCAAGTGGATATGCCATCTCGCTTGTACCCACACAATTTCCCCATTCCTCCCCGCAACAACCTCAATGGGGAATTGAAGAGATCAGCACGTTGCTGTTTGGTTGCGTTGCTTTAGTCTTGGGAATACTGACTTTGATACTTACTTATTGGCTGGGCCGTCGGCACTCTGGCTTGTCTGGAAGAGATGGCATGTCATCAGGCCGTGCTTTAATGAATCCATTCTAAATGGCTCGCATGTTAGACGAGACTATTCCCTCGAGCACATCCTCTCTGGACGAGACCACGCAAAGCGACGACCTGCAACTCAATTCTCTTCGTCGTGTTCATCTTGAGAATCCGGCTCCGGTTGACGACCTTCTGGTGGCTCCCTCGATCAGTAATGGTCATGTATAGGTACAGTGATATCAAATGGTGCAACAATAATATAATGAGTGAGGGTGTTATGAGTATATGATCAAAGGCACGAGGGCTATTCAGTATTCAATATTCAATATTCAATATTCAATATTCAATATTCAATATTCAATATTCAATATTCAATATTCCACGATTCCGAAATCATCCTCTTGACTCATAGATCGTCCGGTGGCTTTGTTTACTGGGCCGCTAGGAGCAATAAAACAATTAATTCCGTCGGAACAGCAATGATCGCAACATGCTGCTCTTATGCCATTCCGCTATTGCATTTCAAGCAACACTCTAACACATGGCTGCTGATCTATTGAAGGCATGTCACATAGCGCGTTGCTTCTGGCTCACATCATTCAATCGCAGGTACTCAACGAGATGATTGACATAAGAGTTCTTGATATCTGCGTACCTCCTACAGAACTCCAAGTGCTTCCAATGTTATAAGCTCGATAACTTACTAGAGCGTGAGATCAAATATCGACGATAGCCTGAGCCATCCTTCTAATTTCAATCAGGCGCTGTCTTGTGAGTCGCAAATCACGCTTCGTAAACAATCTTTTCAAAATTTTGACCTGTGATTTATCGGTATGTAGACGATACCCTCACTACTCATGGACGCAATTCTATAGTTTGTTGGCACAGGATTGTTCCTTGGCCACAGGATTTCTTCCTAATGACTCGGAGAACACAGCAGACGTGTGAGGAAGCCTCGAGGTCCTCCCTAGAGCAGACTTTCTAGCTCACTTTGCAATACCGTGTGCTATACTTACGCGCAAACCTAATGCTCTCACGGACGTGTCTCCTGTGGCTGTCGAGGCACAGCCGCCTGCGGAGCTGTATTCTTACCTGATACACAGTCTAACATCGCAGAATACACCATCTTATTGGACCACAAGCACTAATTGCACGCATACCCAAGGGTTTGATTTCTTTAAATCCTTCGAATCCTTCCAGCCGAACTAAAGGATCAGCACTATACAGTCAACCTTGTTTACAAGCTGTCAAGATTCCAACAGCTTTCACTACCTCTAAAACGATACTCCTTAATGCGAAGGGTCTTAGTATCCCTGCTGACGACGCCAATAGAAAGTTATAGTAGGTACCTTACCTCGCCTTATTTGATGGCTAGGGCGGGTACTAGTAGGGTACAGACAGAAACGCGTTTTGGTCGATATAAGGCTAAATTCCACGAACCGCATCATCTTGTACTGTAAAGAGTAATAGGATTGATAGTACTGCGCCTGATCAATTTCTGCGAACTCGCGTTCCACCAGCGTCTCCTCCATCAGCCCCTTTAATTTAAAGCGATCACCCCATCCGCGTTCGAAGTGCCCATCCACATAGTCTCCAACTACTGCAATTTCCTTTCATACAAAACGTCGCGACATACCAGCTTTTACAGTGACAAGAGAATCTCTACTTACGCGAACAACGAGCTCTGAATTCTAGCAGTACCCGAGTTTCGCTGCTTGCTCCTCTCATTTCACATGTTCAAGGCACCTTCACAGTCCTAGACCCTACCAATCCGAATCCTCTCGTCAAATGCCTGTTCATCCCTCAATCTTCAAGGCTCACAAGCACCTAAATAGTCTCATCAACCTTCTCACATCTTGCCCAACATGGGCCAAAATTACTAAAGTTGGGGGAAGAACACAGCACAGCTGATCCGGTTGTGTTGGGGCTAGTTCTGTATTACTATTTGGAAGCATAGACGTCTTTAATTGTGAGAGAAGTCATTAGTGTGTTCACTCATTACCGGGCTCGGGGTAATGAGTCTCATTCAATTTAAGATCATGCATGATTGCAGTTGAGATATTTGCTCCCCAGAAACAAAGTTAGGTAAAGGAGCGGATCTGGTGCCGGATCCAGCAAGTGGTACCAATTCCGTCGGTAGAGGATTGTAACGTAACGTCAGATAAAGGACAGTCTCTGAGAAGAGAAACTTGCCTTAGGGATTAAATAGTGCAGGAGCTCAAGTATGGTAAATTCCACCTGCCATCGTCGCTTCGATGCTCGCTTGAGCCTCGGTCTCACTGTCCTCAAGCGTCTCCTTTACGCGATCTTCATGGTTTTTGCTTACGCCTGTTGTCCTGTAGCTCTTCAGCCAATCTTCCGCCCAACACCACGTATTAGTACATTCCCGGAGGTAGCGATGGCAGTCGCGCTGTGCTTTTGTTTTCAGCGAGTCTATGATGACGCCGTCATTTCGAGTCATTTCGTCCATTGCCTCGTCGAAATGATGCCGTAGAATTCTATAATCCCATCTGTCCCTCGTTAACACAGCAATGTCGTCTTCGTCTTCGTATGATGGGATTGGAGGCTCTTCCTCGTCCTCAAACGGCTCCATGTACTCCAGGAACCTGGGGTGTTCAGAGGCTCTCCATTCCGGAGCGACATCGATCATTTCCCAATCCACGATTCCAATAATGTCAAATGTTTCGGGGTGAACAAGGATGTTCGCTAAGTTGAGATCGTGATGGTGGAGAGTGAACGAGTCCTTCTCATCATCCCCAAAGATAGTCGGTAAACATTCGAGATACCCATAGCACAAAGCCTCCATCTGCGAAGCCTCTTCTTCAAAGTCGCTTGTATAATCGTCGTCGTCTTCGATCGGCCCGTCCTTGATCCATCGTAACTGAACTTGAACCTCCGCGCTCAGCCACTCGAGAGAACTTTTGTACGGTCCTCGGTTGCCTGGTAGATACAGGCGGTTTCCATCAAAGAACATTGAATCAAATCCTTGACCGATGGCAAAATCAGCTTGGTTCACGATGGCCACGGGTCTCGTCACTTCGCTGCCTTCAAGAGGCGCAGTCGCGGTTGTCGTAGCGGGTCTAGCTTCTGGTGGATCTCCACTGTCGGCCTCGTCGCCTAGAAGTACTTGCTTGAACTCGTCTAGACTGTCGTTGTTGATTGACTGAGGGTCAGCGGCCAGAAACTCAATCTTCCTTGTGATACGAGCCAACTGCTTGAGCTCGCTCTGGGCTTCGCCATTTATTGAATGAAGACGTGTAGGGTGAGACCCAGTTTCTGGCCTGCTTCGATTGTCGGCGTTCGAATCTTGAATGGCCGGTCGTGACGCCATCTTGCTGGTTTTGGCATCCGGGTTATCAATGCCAGCGTCCAAACACTCGTCTACAATCGAATTGGTCAGCAATACCTTCGGCTCAGGCGCTTTCCTAAGCTCGATATTTCCACGGTTCAAAGCCGACTTGAAGAATAATCCTCCAATACGATCGAATTTGCGGTCCCGCAACTGCTTGATCATTCCAGCGATGGTCTCTGTGAGCTCGAGTTTACGCTCCCAGGGCACCTTTCGCCAAACATCCCACAGCGGTTCACCATCCATCTTTTCCATCAGAATCCATTCAAATGTGAGCTCATTACTACGGTTTGAATCCCATGCAAAGACACGTGGTACTGGGATGGAGGTGTTGGCATGCACAAAAGCGATTGTCGCAACCTCACTCTCGGTCTTGTAGTAAGGCACTATAGGGATAGCTACTCGAAATAGGTAGCTCGTGTGATGGCCGGCACAAGAAATCTGGTAGAGCTTGTTGAAGCCTCCTTCTGCAAAGAAGCTGACTTCCAGTAGCTCGCCGTCGAAGGCGGCGGGAAGCTCTGCAATGAGGTGGCGTTTTGCTAACAATTTAATGACATCGACGTTAGGTTCCCGGGGCCAGACAGGCCCGCGGCAGTAGCCTCCAGTCCAGTGTAACCGGTCTCGAAGGTCTCTCTCGTTGGCCATAATCATCGATTATTGACCAAGGTCGCGATATGGCAAGCAGAACCGGTGATAGAAGCCTTGAGGATTTCCGAGGAACAGGTTGGTGGTTTTGTGAATGATGAGATTGAAATCTTTGGAATGGGGATGATGAAGAAATCTCGAACCTTCCAATTTTTTTCGTGAAGAAAAGATCTTTGTACAACGCCAAGAGTTTTAACGCAAACGCGCGCTCGACACAAACTTCTTTGTCCATTTGTCGACACATTTGCTTTGTGTCATCTCTGGGCGACATAAATGTCTTTGATCACTCGAAGAAACCCTTGTGAAGAACTACCCCTTCAACGATGGGGCCTGTGTTGGCAGTCTGTACACAAACCGTGATAAGGCTCGTTTCCCAACACGACAATGACATTATACATTGCCTTTAGCTAGACCAAGACTCTCCTCGTCACTTGTACAGTTTAACATGGAGTATCGCTATGGGCTTTGACCCACCCTAGTAACAAAATACAGACCGGAACACTAGTGCATTTCCAATCTTTTGAGCGCTTCGCAACCTTTGAGTAACATGGCACAAAGCAAATACTCGTACGTAGATTCCCTTATTTTTGAGCGCTTTGGAATACTTGAGTAACATAGCACAAAGAGTAACATAGCACAAAGAGTAACATAGCACAAAGTACACATAACACACTCCCAATCATATGAAAGCTTTGCAACACTTGAGTGACATCACACAGACCGAGACACTGGTAAACTCCCAATATTTCAAGCGCTTCCCTTTCCATCAAACCTAAGAAACTATCCATACCCCCCAACTCACAAGCACAGCCATCCAAGGGCCCCAGGCTCCTTACCCTAGAAATCATTACCACCAAAGAACACACCTCAAAATGCCGAACAACAACAACTCTATCAAGGATTTCCTCGACGCTATCCCAGACGAGAAGTTAAAGGACTTTCCCGAGAGAGAACAGACTCTCGTGAAAGATAGGTTTCATGGGTATCGTTTGGACCACCAAGGGGTGAGTAAAAACCTAACCCGATCTGTTATATTTACTAACTAAGAACATTAGGTCAATAAAGACGGCTCCGCTAGACTATTCATCCAGCCTGTCCCTGGCGGGAAGTCTGGAGCTAGCAGGTTGCCCCCCAAGTCCGTTGTCGCTCAGGTCCATGTCAACTCGGGCGAGCCTAAGGATGTCCGCGATGCTCTTTTCAACAGCTTCAAATCTAAAGCAAAGCTTATCAAGCTGGGTTGAGGTATCGGAATAAGAGATGTGGTGGTGCATCTTTGTTCTCATCGGCTTTGAGCGTGTGATGCTTGCATATGAAGATGATGGGTTTCGTTAACGATAGCCGGCGGATCTCTGTCTCCAGGCTTGATGTCAGGATAAGTGGCATTCGCGACACCTCCAAAGCTCCGAAAGTTACAGAGTACAGATACACTAGAGCACACACAAGATGTTTAATGAGCATCAAGCCTGAAAGGGTGCTTGAATTAACTTCGCTAGCACTCAAAATTGCCACTCGTTGTGATACCTACCCCTTTGTGCAGCTGAAGGTCATTGCTGTTCGTCGATGATACTGTCTGCTAGAGACTATCTTCAATACGGAAATGCTTGATTTCTATTAGCGATAACACTCTGCATGCCTCCGTAGCTGTGCCTACCTGTAGCTAGAACCTCGCCCAATCGCCTATTCTTGGGTCCTTCCCAATTCTTTCCCTGCCTTGTAACAAGAGCGTTCGATTCACATATGAATCTTCCTCTGTGTAGCGATTGATTCTAGCAGTGTGCCCCAGTCAAGCGTTTACGAGCAGGTAATGAGAATACTTTTCTGCGGATTGCAGCTTGTCGTCGCTTAAGAACGCTCTAAGACTTCAATTTGGTGTTCAAGTTCCTTGCGACTCTTTCAGCACTCTCTTTTGCTTTTTCTGGGCCTTCCTTGCACGCTTCCTTTCAGCGTTGGCCTCGGCATCCGCGGCATCGGGTCTTGGAAATGCACCGCTCCTCTTCTTCCTCTTCCGACCCTTCTTAACTTTGATATCTGATCTAGAGTCTACATTAAGACTCTCTTGCGCGGGCACCTGAGATTGCGCGTCTGCAGCAGTGTTGCCCATTTCCTGAGCTGAGTCATCGCTTGACAAGCTAGCTTGCGACCCTATCTCTGCCTCATTATCCACCTGTTGCTTCTTCGAGATCTCCTCGAATCTTATATGAGCCGCGGTTTTCTCCCTCTGTTGCTGCTTCGCCTTATTCAGGTCGTACTTCTCATTTCCAGCCTGAGCATAGCCGTTAGCTCCCACGGAAGTAGTGGGTGATCCAATACCTCTTTACCAATGCATGCTTGATGAAACGACCGGCAGCTGCTTTGTCGAGTTTGGTGTTAGAAAATGTTCCTGCCGATTCGGCCACTTTGATCTTCTCGAAGTATTGTTTAACTCTGGTCAGTTCTCGAAAAACAGGATGCTCCTTTGCATTGACACCGTTGAGTCGAAGATACGCTATTGTCTGTTAGCATAGGAACCTCAATGAGATAGCCATATACGCACAAAATATTATAGACTCAATAGCATAAGTCACCAAAACATAGAGTTGTGCCTTGTCCAGAAGAGGCAGTTTACCAGCGGCATCTGATAGAGCGCCCTTTAGTAATGGTGCTAACGCTTCCTCAAGATCGTCGATGTTGTCGTCCAGCAGCTCTATCAACGGTATGAGGTCAGCTACCTCCATGCCGGGAATCCACTACCAAAATGAGTCGTAGTATGGCACGATTCTCGGGCTCAATTGTTTTTGAGATCTCGGCTGAAGCCCTGGCGCTAGATTGGCGCAAAAGATCTCCCTTTAGCGTGATTGGTTTCCGTTGACGCTAGCCGCCGTTCAACATGACGAGATGGGCTTTTCATATCTCGATACTTTATACACTCGTTCTTTTCGAAGTATACACCTGGGTCAAACTTCAGCTTCCGAGGCTTTCCTGGATCCTCAAGCCGCTGTCTGATTATCCAATATATAATGCGATAGCACCTCGTGTATCAATTGGCAGTATTGGGTCCGCCGCTCACCCTGTCTCCGTGCATATACCGGCGGCCCATTACAAAGTCTTTGGCCAAGACACTATATCAGACATCACTATGGATTCACGGTGACAATAGAGTGGGCCGGGTGGCCATAAATCGACAATTCTCTGTTTCACCCCCACACTTCTGGTGGCCTCGACGAAAAGATGAAGAAGCAGGTGAACCTAAGAGATCGGCACTACGAGAGAGCGAGTCACCTCAGAAATACCGGGAGTCACACCTAACTCGAAGTCGGCCGAAATACTACCAGGTCCCAAAGAAAATACACATTTTGGGAGCCGGCAACTTGGGAGGCTTTGTTGCACATGCACTTGCAGGAATTCCCAATCGACCACCCGTCACTCTCCTCTTGCGTCGCCGTCAGCTTCGGCAATGGGAAGAGCATGGACAGTCGATAGATGTTACTTCTCATGGTATGACGCAAACCAGGCGGGGCTTTGAAGTTGAGGTTCCACGAAGTTTTCGGGGAAATTTGCCTGGGCCAGAAGAGATATATCCGGATTTGGATCAGGAATTGCAGAAAAAGTCAGGAGCATGGGAGGCTGTCATGGACCCAGCAACAATTTCGCGACAGGAACGCTCTGAATTCAGAGAGGAAGGCCGTATTGGCACAGGGCTATCGCCCGACGACAGCAACCTTTTTACAGACAGCTCCCCATCCCCACATCTCGAGATTGATGCGCACGCTCTCCGAGGGACTCACACGGACCCAATAGCACCATCGGAAGAGCCAAGATTGACATCAAGGGAAGAAAGGGAGATGAAAGAATGGTTTGCGCAAGATGAAAATGGGCAGAAAGAGCCACGGCCTCAGGAGAACAGCCAGCAGGACGAGGAAGATACTCCTAGTTACGAAGGCGACGAAGACGTCATCTACAATCTCGTCGTATCTGTCAAAGCGCCGAGAACTGTCAAAGCCATACAAGCGATAGCCCATCGTCTAATCTCAGACTCCACCATCCTCTTCCTCCAAAACGGTATGGGAATCATCGACGAAGTCAACGAGAAACTATTCCCAGACAAAGAGTACCGACCCACCTACATCGTCGGCGTCGTCTCACACGGCCTCTACTCAACCGGTCCTTTTTCCGTGAACCACGCAGGCGAGGGCACCATCGCATTAGGAGTCATGCCTCGAATGCCCATACAAGGGCCCCTAGCAAACGACTCCATCAATCAGCTGGCAGCTTCTGCCCGCTATCTCATCCGGACCATGACCCGAACACCCGTCCTCGTGGCTGTAGGCTTTCCCCCAACCGACCTTTTCCAGCAGCAGCTCGACAAATTGGCCGTCAACTGCATTATAAATCCACTGACAGCTATCCTCGACTGCAAGAACGGAGCACTACTATCGAATTTTCATTTCACAAGAGTGGTTAGACTTCTTCTAGCAGAAATTTCTATCGTGATCAAGTCCCTCCCAGAATTGAAAGACGTACCCAATGTGAACATGCGGTTCGACACACTCCGGCTCGAACGACTTGTCGTCTCTATCGCCGATACTACGCGTAGTAATCATAGCTCTATGCTACAAGATATTCGAGCTGGCAGGCAGACTGAAATTGACTACATTAATGGATATATCATCAGGCGAGGAGAGGAGATGGGGATTCATTGTGTGATGAACTATATGCTTATGCATATGCTCAAGGGCAAAGTGAAGACGTCGTCGTTGGAACAGGAGGATTTGCTGCCGCTTGCTGGTGGTGATGGGAGGAGAAGGTGATGTTTTTATGGTGGTAGTACATATGTACATTGCATTGACTTACCTCGATCGCTATAAGAAGGGGTTTGGTGCATCAAACTCCTCATGCATATGAGCTTGCGTATACTTATTGATACCATTCTCAAACGCAGAACGTATCAAGACCTTGATCTGTTCCCACCTCCGTATCAGCGTTTGCCTGATTTCTCTCGGCATCCGATCTCCTATCTTCTCCAACTGCTCTGACGCGCTTTTCGCGTCTTCATAGTAGGGTTGCAAAATCTTGACACAGATGAACGAATCAGCTCTCGATTCATCACGCTCGGCCGTCGTCTCGCCAGTCTCGACGAATTGCAACAGGTGTCTTCTATCCAGGGTCGAGGCTCGGACTACAACTTGGGTGCGGTGGCAGACGCCGTCGATACTGAGAGTATAATCTCTAGATTTACTGTCAATTGACAGGACTAGACGATTCTTGAATCTCTTCTTACCCAAGGTAGCCGAGGTTTTCTAGTATCTTCTTTTTGTTGCCTTGGAGTTGGTGGCCGTCGAAGAAGTCATCGAGCGGAAGGGTGTCCCATTGGTTTTCGTCTAGGATGAAGCCATCTAGGAACCATACCAATTCAGCAGGCATTATTTCGTGGTAGGGAGGGAGGCCTACATTCTACAAGGAGGAAATCGTTCGAGTGACTACCGTACGACGTATAGATTTCTTCGCCAACATCTGTCGGAAGGTCAACTACCTTTCTCCGTCCCTTGCAAAAATCATAGACTTACCATAAGCACGATCGCTAGTGACCGTGTAACCTTTCTCGTCGAAAGCAACGTCACACTGCCACTCAGCAATTGATCCGCTAGGCCACGGCCTGAGGGAGACTCACTCCATGATCTGCGTGGTTGAAGTAGTCCACAAACGGGCACATGACCATCCGATCATCATGATTATCCAGCTTTTCCTCCCCAAGCAGATCGAAGTAAAAACTCCTCGTATTGACAATGAGCCAGTAATAAGTATATTCCGGCTTCGTCTGACCTGGAAAAAGTTTGGAGACGATCTCCCAATCCGCACTGAGTTTCTGTTCCTGCTTAAACAATGCAATTGAGTCTCTTGGGTGCCAGAAATCCTTCATCATGTGTTCATTTGTCCACCGGCCATTAATGGCTGGAGGCAGGATGAATGTAGGCTGCTCTTCAAAGCCGACCATAGAGGAATGTTCTCCCCTGCCATCGAAAGGGCCTCTCAAATGCTGAGGCCAAAGGATAGGCATAGACACCTGGAAGTCCTGTAGGGTAGGCCAAGTAGCTTTCCAAGGGTCAAAGCGAGATATTTGCTCGCCACCAAAAGCCAGAAATGAGGCAAGAAGACCATGGACAGTGATGTCTTTATGCTTCGCTTTGAAACTCTCTGGGATCGAATTGGTGGCTAGGAATGCAGAGACTGGCACGCTAACAAGTTCTTCCCCAGCCTACATCACACTCAGCCTGATGAACAAGAGGACCAAGTTTGCAATTTAGCAACCTCGATTCTGCGCTGAGCAACGATGCCTAGACCGCGTCCCGGGATTTGGAACGGAGCAACGCCACTGATCTTGACTCCCTGCTTCTTGGCCCATGCCGTGAATTGCTCGTGTCGAACACCGGGTGGGAATGTCGGGGCCATGATTTGGATTGAAGAGGGGGGAGTAAATCCTAACTAGCGTGGTCAATCACGATCATATCCTTCGATCCTGGTGGCGGTCCACATTTCCAGTCGGATCTCTCCTCGGGTCGAGAAGATTCGCGTAAAGCCACAACATGAGAATAGTGATTAGTCGGACTCAGAAAACATTTTGATATTTGCTCGGCGAAACCTCGGCAAATTGGACATATGCGTTTGCTCCGCGCCTTTGTGTAGCGCACTCTTGTAAACGCAATCATGTCGGATGCAGATCTTGAAGAAGTATGCCTCTCCTCACGCTGACATGAAAAGCTGGACCAAGCAGCTAATATTTCCCCAGATAAGAAAGGGGCGTCTCGCCCAATTACAACAGCAACAGGGAGGGGCTTCTGGCGGTGGTAGCGGTGGGGAAGACCAAAAGCAGTATTTCACCTCCCCTGTCTGTCAATCATTCATACTGACACACAATCGCAGACAACAAGAAAATGAAGCCCGAACCTCCATCCTCTCGCAAGTCCTCACGCCCGAAGCCGCCGATCGCCTTGGCCGTATCCGCCTTGTGAAGGAGTCGCGTGCCACAGATGTCGAGAACAGACTCATTATGCTGGCGAGGTCGGGGCAGCTGAGGAGTAAGGTTACGGAAGACCAGTTGAAGGAGCTGTTGGGTGCTATGGCGGAGAACGAGGAGAAAGGTGGAAGTGGAGGAGGAGGAAGAATCGTGGTAAATAGGAGGAAAGGGTGGGACGGTGATGATGATGATTTGTTGAACTTGTAAGGGCAAAGAGGCATGTAAAAATGGCTCGAATGCATCATTGGCGTTCATGGTAGATACCAGGCCTGGGCTAATGGGAGTCCTCGAAACAGCGCATTTGACAGCGTGGTGCTGCACAGATTGCTGGTCTTTCAACAGCGCACTTGATGCTAATCTGCCATCAAGCCACTCATTCTCTCCCTCTTCTCCTTCGCCGCTTTTCGATGCTCCCTGAGTGTCTTCCTCGTCTGCCTCAGATCCGGTGGCGCCTCGATTCCCAGCTCAGCCCTCAAGTCGCCCACATCCCGCTCCAGTTCCTCCTCCCAATATACATTGATGACCTCCTTGCTCTTCAGCCCATTGCTCAGCGCCCAAGGAAGATATGTGTTCCAAAATCTCGATCGCTCTGCAGCTTTCATCCGGGTCACTGCGAAGAGACTAAGCCCAGTCATTGGCAGAAGTGTATTGGCAAACTCGAATGCTTTCAGTGCTACCTCGCCTTCCACAAATACCGGCAAACCAGTGAGCGCATGATAGAAATCATGAGACTCGCGGTATCGTTGCATGACGTAGGCGCATTCTTCGTTGTCAATGTACTTGACGCTGTCTCTAGTGTCGGGACTGACTCCTTCTCGATCCAGCCAGCCGACGTAGGCACGCCCTACGCTGTTCTCGGGCATTGATCGAAGGTTCTCCACTGACAATGTCTGGGACGAAATCCTTGGCCGGTCGCGAAGTATACGTCGGCCAGTGGGATTGGAAAGCATAGCATCGCGAAGGCGATAGATGAAGTAGGGGGTTGCGGTAGTTTCGCCAAGTGCAGCAATCAAATCTGTCATGGTAAGTCAGTGAGTTGTAGTTGCGGACACGCTCTATCTGACATGCCTCCACGCCTTGGGTTGATTAAGGACATAACAGCAGAACCAGCCGCGAGGGCGGCCTTTTCAAAGACATTGAGCGGTATATGACCTTCGTAGTTTGGCGAGGGCCGATTAAGTACAGAGAAGGGTCTCGCAGAATTGAAGAATGTGACGCGAAGGCAAGTAGGTAGACGCAAGAGCTGTTTTAATGCCATAATTGTAATAGTAGTCGCAGAGAGGGTCGCCGCCAATATCGAGATCTAGACGGCATGTCGGGCCGTAACCTCCCTGCTATGGCTGTCAGCCCCCTACCCCTGCTTCTACAATATCCATTTGGAGTACTCCGTACGATATCATGAATGGTCTCAAGCTTGGAATATGGTGTGGCTTGGATACAGACCATCTCAGATACAAACCACCATGAGGCTTGGTCAAGACAGGGGTTTTGTTACGGGAACAGCTCGTTATTGGTTGTTCGGGCGGCCATCGACCATTTCTAGGGACGCCTGTGCTGAAGTTTTCCTTATCCCGTCCAGATAACCAATCTCGTACCTGAGGGGTCAATGGTGGCATTGGAAGAAACATAAAAACGAGATCTCCCAAATTTAGTAGTTTTAAAGGGTCCTACGAGTACGCTGTACTGGTTTCCTAGGGGTCAGGCTCGAAGAGTGACCTCCACACAATTGTGATACCTCTGCTTGATCGACCACGTTATTGGAACGTGGTTGAATATATGTGATCACAGGGACGTTGATTGATTCCGTCGTGCATGCGGAGAAGAATCGATAGCCTTTCAGAACTACGCTAAACGAAATCTAGACAAGCCACTTTTCCCTCTCAGAGAAACGGCTGATAGCTGACAACCACAGCATCATCCCTTTGCTACCGCCCTGCTTCTTCTTGTGATGAGCCCATCATGACGAGAAAGTCACATTATCAATCATGCAATTGCATTGCATAGTCGATACTCCTTCTACGCGATTCTCTTCGTGTATCGGTCCGTGATCGCCGCGGTTTGCCTTCGAAAAGCCGTCACACCACCAAGTGCCCTGTCGAAGCAGCTGCCTCACCCTCCAAAGAAGGTTTTCAACAGTTCCCCAAACATCCGGTCTTCATATGCGACACTATTAAATCGAAGCTTCAGAGCTGGGAGCTCATCAAGTCTGACATGACAATGGCGGCGTGAAAGTCCAATAGAACTCTCCTCCCTCACCACTCAAAGGCAAAATCTGCGACCCTATCTCCAGAACTTAGGCTGGGATCGGCACTGGCTTGAAATGGCCACCATTACGATGGCACCAGGGATACCTACTCGGCAGGCAGAGTCTGACGAGACTCTCAGCACGCTTCCTGATCCTCGAAGTCCTCTCACATCCCCAGAGATCTCAAGAAGCAATTCTACATCCCCTCACCACCCCGAATTAAGTAATGAGATAGCGGCCCTCAGCAACAAGCTCATTCATGCCATAAACCACCAAACTGACCTGGATGATACTCTGAATGCGACGCGACAAGAACTCGAAGCAGCACAGGAGCGTGTGCGGCAGTTGGAACCGCTTGTTAAAGAGCACAAGTCTTTAGTCTCAAACGGAATACTGGTCAGGCAGGAGACTGTAGATGCAGAGCTGCTGAGGCTTAGGACGAGCCTTGCCGACGAGCGGAGGCAGAGGGTGAATGTGGAGAACGAGAAGAAAGGCATTGAGCAAGAATTGGAGACTTTGACTACAGCTTTATTTGAGGAAGCAAATGAGGTAGGTCGAAGATTGTTGGTAGCAAGGTAATCTGACTAATCTTCAGTAGATGGTCTCAGCTGCCCGAAGAGAAGCTAAAAAGGAACGCGAGCCACTGGAACGACGGAATGAACAGCTCCAGGCACAGCTCAACGATGCCGAGCTTCTGCTGGCGTCTCATCAGGAACAACTTGCAGAACTCAAAACAGCCATGCAGGATATGTCAACCCATCGTAATGATATAGAGGTAGATACAAATGCTTCCACCGCCCCATCAACTCCAGCACTCGACACCCAGGACCACTTGAGTAAGGTCTTCGACGCCTTAAATCTCTCCCCGACCACCCCTGGTGCCAACGATATCCCACCAGCACCACCTACCAGCTTCACACACCTTTTGTCTCCGGTACTGCGAACAGATGTCCAAGCATTCGAAGACTTCCATGTGCTCCTCGAAATTTCTCGCAGATCTCAACCTTCCAGCCGTGTGACGAGTGGAAGTTTCACCGGCCTTGGCTTGGGTAATCTCACCCCTCGCGAGCATGGCCACGGTCCTGACCGTATGCCCTCCACCGGATCTACATCATCACTTTCGACATCCAATATTCACCAGTCGTCCTCGAGTACATCGAACCTAACCCACTCCGCAAACTCTAGCTTCTCATCTCGCGACACTCCGGTCATCGGAACGCCGCTGAAGGAGACTTCCTTCTACAAACGTGCACTTACCGAGGATCTTGAGCCTACCTTACGTCTTGATACAGCGCCTGGTCTGTCATGGCTTGCTAGACGGGCGGTCATCAATAGTATGTGTGAAGGCAGATTGATTGTGGAACCAACACCATCTGCGGCAAAGCTCTACTACCCACCATGCACGCTTTGCGGAGAGCAGGGCCGTGATGAAAAGCATGCTCGGACGCATCGGTTCCGAACAAGCGATAGTGATTCAGCTCAGAGATACCCGCTCTGCAAATACTGCTTGGGACGGGTGCGAGCCTCGTGTGATTTCCTTGGGTTCTTGAGGATGATCAGGGACGGCCACTGGCGTACCGATGGGGCGCAAGCGGAAGCTCTTGCCTGGGAAGAAAGTGTACGCCTCCGAGAACGGATGTTCTGGTCAAGAATTGGTGGCGGTGTCGTCCCAGCTTTCTTGCGTGCCAGAGAGGATGAAACGCCCCGAAGTTCAGTCGAAGATGAGAAGACTACGTCTACCTTCGCAGATTCACAGACCAGCCTGGGCAGTCAAGACGCAAAACCTGAAAAACCATCGCCCCTTGCCCGGGAAATAATAGTCGAAAAGCCTCTACCACCCGTTAAGGATAATAAAACTGCGGCGCCATTGCCAATGGCCGAGGAGAAGCCACAAGAGCAACCCATGCCACCTATCGATGACAGAAAGTCCCAACAGCCTTCCCAGATTGAGGCAAGGGACTGCAGCCCAGCTGGTAGCACCCGATCGTCATTTAGCAAGACAGCATCACGTCCTCGAGGTCTAAGTAGAACGGAAACGACAGGTCGAGGGTCGGTTGCAAGAAGAGCAGCAATATTCGAGCGAACCACATCAGAAGATGCGGCTTCGAAGCAGCTTCAGGCCAACTTGCAGGACTCGATCAAAGGCAGATCACCCGTCAAGGGAAGGTCGCCCTCGCCAGCGGTCAGAGCGCCCGCAGCCAACACCCCAACGAAGGTCACTATTCCTGGCTCATTCGACTTTTGACAGGGCCAACGCTGGATGGAGTCTTTCTTTGTTGCACATAGATCATCTTGACTATGTACTTTCTTTGGCCTTCTTTTTGAGTTCTGTCCCTAGACTGGCTACCTCAGTTGTCAGACTTTTCGTTTTAATATAAACAACTGGGCCAGCGAAGAGATATTCCTATCGGATTGGCAAATTCACTACGGAAAAGGCGTTACAAAACGGGATGGGCCAAGGACATATGCACACGAGGAAGGAAAGGGATGAGCATCACGTAGAAACGAGGGATGAGCGCTCGAGATGTAATCATAATCTGAAATTTTCAAAGTAATGATAGTATAGACAGAAGAACAAACTACTCCATCTACCAGATGGTGAGCCTGAAGTTCTTGGTTTAATACTACTCATCAATCCATCACTAGCTAAACGCTAATTCCACAAGCAGACAAGGCAAGGCTCGACGACCCGCCCAGATTTCAACGTCGAGTGATCTCGCGGGTTAGACAAATCTCTGCGCCGTCCAAATCAAACACCTCCACAAAAAGCCATCATGCCGGCTCAACGACGAGTCCAAAGAGTCGACTTCGGGGCCATCTGTACGCACCAATATCTAGAAGGCTATACCAAACCGCTGTGAACAATTGACGGATCGACAAGCATCTTTCTCCTGCAAGGCGATCTGGCAATGATAGTTTTGGCCTTCAAACATCACATCAAGAGTCTGTAACGACATTCGTAGTGAAGCTTTGGGAGTACATTTTCGGTCCGAAAAGATGTCTCCGGACAATTCCCTCGAACAAAACCACAACAAGCGTACTCATCACATCACGAAACTTCCAGACGAATTCATAGCCAGCCTACCCGACTATCTCCACAGTCTTGAAGACCTATACGCAGTCCTCCAAACATGTCGCTTGTTCTACAGATGTTGCGCCCAAACAGAAGCCAAACTCGCTCCTCCATTCGCTAAACTATATTGGACAGCATCTCCTTTCACCCCATCCATATCTTTTGCTAACAGGAACAGCCCGCCAAGTAGGAGACTGGGCAACAGAAAGCGAAGCCAAACGTCAGCGCTTATGGGACGTGATCAAAGATGGCGCTGTTGCCGGGCTTGCGAATCTGGCTGTAGAGGAATCTCGCCTGAGCTTGACCGATGTACGCGCGCTGCATCAATCCAGATACGACATCACCAACCCAATTCCAAAAACTCTAGACTTAGAGTACGGAGCAGGCGAACGAGAACGAAATGTATCTTTCTTAAGACCTGTCAGGAGGTGGAGAGGACTCTCTACAGCTATTTCATCTACTGCAAGTTGTTCTATCTGAATATTCGGACGATGATTACCGGGATCCCAGCAGCCTCTGATATTGGGGAACGCCCTGATCCGCACATGAAAGTATATTATGCTAACAATTTGAACGGAACCGCGGTTCAATAGGAGGTTTCTCTGTGCATGCCTTTTGTCCCAGTCTCCGACTGTCGGCATCAACGAGGAAAGCGTCAACTTTGATGCTTTGTCTGGTGAAGTCTGAAGGGTTCTAATTATACACCCTAATGAATGCACGCTTGCCTCTACCATCACTGTCCATCGCAGACACCCCTGCGTCAAACACCGCACCCTCAACTGCCAAGTCTAAGACTTATACTTAGTATGAATATTCCTAATCTGCTCCTCAATATTCATCCCCTGCATATCCTTGGCCTTTTCCAACTGCCCATCATAATTCAACGCCGCCCTCTTCCTCCTCGCCTGCTCCTCCTCGCTGATAACCGGCTGACCTGTCACACCGTCGAAAACATCAGAACGCTGAGAGGCAAGCCGCTTGAGATTAGCTGCTACGTCGGAGGTGGAGAGGTTGGTGGTTTGGGCGCGGGAGTCGGCTTTGAGGCGTTGTTCTTTCCAGCGGGGGTCGAGGAGTTCGACTGTAGGAATATGTTAACATGCATGCTTTGAAAGGGGATACTAAGGGCTGGTCTACTCTTCATATGATGATCCAGCTCGTCGTACGGAATCTGCTGCTTGCAATTCGGACATAGCGCCATCTGCACATTCTGTCGCATTGCTTTCGCTCGTGGGACGTAGTCATTAGGCCTGATCTTCATTGGTTGACCGGCGCCACCCCTCGCTGCCGCTTGGGCTGCCTGAGCAGCCTCACGTGCCTGGGTCCGTTCGGCAATCGCCCGTTCCTCCTCGTCCGCTTGAGCTGAGACTGCGACTGGCTGACTGTATTCGTAGTCCATTGCTTGTGGTTGTTGGTTTTCGTAGGGGTTGTATGCTGGTTGGGGCAAGGCGTAGGATTCTTGTTGAGGCTGTTGTTGGTTGTAGAAGAAACTGTAGTCTTGTTCTGTAGGCATTGCTTCTTCAATGCGACGGTCGTGCGGTTGTAATGACATGGCTGCTTTCTGCTCGAGGGAGGCAGATTGGAGATCGTTCAGTGATGTTGGGGGAGGGAGATCAGCTTGATCGTCTGCCTCTTCGAAGAGGACTGTTTCGACAACGACGAAGTCATGCCAGTCGATCTGCGCATATTCTAGTTTCTCTTTCTCCGCCTCTTCCTCCTTCTTCTGCCTTTGAGCTTCTTGGAATTTGACCCATTCTGCTCGTTGCTTTGCCCGCCCAAGGATATTGAACTTGTCGTCTGCATTCTGCTCCAGGTCCCTCATCCGTGCCCTCTTGGCCTTCTCTCCATCGGCGCTGGCGGACTGCAACAGAATTGTATATTGGTCCACCAGTCTGCTAAAGAATTGATATAGAGAGTGCTGAGGTCGCAAGAAGTCGAACTGGTAGTTTCTCGTCTCTCTCTGAGACAGTGTAGTCATGAATGATCTCCCATTCTTTGCCACAAAAAGAGCTGTCAGTCTCACGACATCAAGGTCCTGAGCACTAATATTGGGCATTCGAGCCGAGAAGTGGAAATCTGGGGGTGCTGCTGGGCCCTTGGGCTTCTCTGGCTCTGCTGGAGCAGCCTCGCCAACTCTCCCTGCTGAAACTGCCGTCCCTCTCCCCTCCCTGACCTCTTCCAGCCGCCACGCATAGAAAGGGTAATATGCATCATTGGCACTTAAGAACGAAAACTTTGGATTGTGCCTCTCTTTCTCGCGGATTCGATCCTCGAAAGCGGGACCATTTCGCGCGACATAGCCAGCAGTCTTCTCGACGATGGCTCGAATGTCTTTCGGTGGCAGAATAACGCCCGCAGGTGGCTTGCTCACTTCATCTGGGAGCGCTGGTATCGTGGGACCGTCGGTCGCTGCGGGAGCCATATCAGGTCAGAATCCTGGACGGTCTTTTTTCTTTTGGTATGCTTCACCTCCACATCGCCTTATATCCTAGCAGTGTACCTCAGCTTCTTCCCTACGGAGGTCTTCTGGAGTCAAGTAGGACTCTTCGAAAGTTATAGTGTGCGAATTGGTGACATTGTTAAGACTCAAACGACCGTCGCCGGTGTAGGATATGTCTTGGCACTCAATTCCCCCTAAAAGCGGCGTTAGATCTTTCACTTTCTACCACGCCTTCAGCGCCCAGCGTCACCTTTCCACACGACCCATTGCAACGTCGATCAGCAAATAAACAACCTCCTGCACAATCAAGGAGCCCTCGAAAGATGGGTCTACTACCTAAGAAGTTCAACGCGCCTGTCGGTATGTCCCCTTTGCTCTGCATTGAAGCTGATACTACTTCTGGATTTGGCAATTGGTAGCTGACGATGTGTGCAGCGGGCCCAATGGCTCCGTTCTTCGTTGCTGGTATGTCTGTCCTGGATGGTTGCGTCAATTTTCCATATGTTGGGCTACGAAAAGAGCTGGTTTGGAGACATAGCGAAGTTTGCAGAGGCCGGAAAGCTAGCAGCGTCATTATGCTACAAGAGTCGGGCTTGATACAAGGACTGGAGAAAACAGTGAAAGAAAGTGTAGCTGATAAATCGCCTTTTATAGGACTCGTCATGATGTACGGCATCAACTCTGCCGCCACTGCGCTGGCACAAAGTACGTATATCTATCTCCTCATCCACCACTTCCACGTCCTCTTTCAATTGACGGATGTCCTACATTTCCCTGGAGCAGGTGCATTTCCTCTCTTCATCTTCTTCGCGTCAAGTATCAAAGACTCTTTCTTTCCGGTCTTTATAGCCTGAGCTAACGATACAATTCTCCTAGGCCCTCGGTTTGCAGACGACCCTCGAAACCCTAACAAAGCGCCGAAGAAGCCAGGAGAGAAATAATCGAGAATTGGAGTAGCGACGGAGATGGAGAGGATGGTGGAGATTATGGATGCATTGGTCGTTGGCAATTGCACTGGGAATGGCATAAACATAGCACAGACGGTGGAATACAATGAACCTTCTGCACCACTTGGAGTCAATTAGTCTTACTGTTTGTGACTGATGGTTGTCATTCGAGGGAACACATAGAGTATCTTCTCGGACAATCTATGCTCACAGTCAGGACTCTCTACAAAACGCATGGGAGTGGGCAGTCAAAACAGCCTCTCAGGCTTACTATTCCCTGCAGCAAGTAAAAATTTGCAGTTGCTTAGACCTAACAACATGTGGTATACCTCCATCTGACGCCAGATAAATGTCCCATAATGCTCCATCCCGCATGCTAATACGACTTGAATAGCCACCATGCTTTTGTGTAGCCATACCCAATGCATATCTGCCATATGATGATATTATACACTGCTCATCACGCTGTTGTTTCCAGAATGCCCATTCAGCAGGCTGCCACTCCTCGAGCGCCCATTCAACAAGCTGTCACTCCTCGCGCGCAGTGTCTTTTCCATCGACAACTCGCTCTCACCGTACATGACTTCCTCCATGAGCTTGGTGATCTTGGCACACCGAGGTTCCACGAGCAGGGTCCAAAAATGTGCTGATGCTAATAAAACAAAGAAGAAGGCCGGTAGTGCAATGCAAAATACCCAATTATCCGGAAAAGGGATTCGTTCCCATGTCGAAGCTACACTACCATCGAAATTTTTGGTATAGTAGTAGATAGGGTTTCGCCAGCCGAAGAGCATCCAGCTGAGCACACTGCGTATTAGCGGTCCATGGAGCAAGTATAATGGAAAGCTGAGACTGCCTAACCAGATAAGAGCAGGATGGCTGAGAAACTTCTGTAGAGATGGCGAGAGCAGTGCAGCTACTGTCATAAGTTGTGCGCCAATCGATGGCCAGAAACGCCAATATTCGGCGCCAGTCGGGAATATCCAATGTCCAATGCTGGCGAGTTGTTGGGACCATGAGGTCCACTCGGGAGATTTTTCGGGATATCCGGAGAGGTGGAGACCCAGGAGGAGGAGGATCCAGGGGATTAATCGGACTAGAATATTAGGTGTTTGAGTATGTGAGGAGGAGGAGATCTGAGGCGAGAAGTCTGCAAGGGTAGCGCCTAAGTAAATGTTCAAGCCTGTCATTGCTGTTGGAGAGATTGATACATCAGTTTGGATCGTTCTAGATAGACTTCGAGCGAGCAGAAGAAATTGTACGTACGATCTCGTCCAGCCCAGCTGAAAGCGTACATTCCCATGAAGACCAGCATACGCCATCTTGGCTGCGTGCGGACAGTAGCAAGCAGGGTGAGATATACGAGCATCGAGCCTCTGAGGAGGAAAGGTAGAGTCCACTGAATTGGATCGTATACATTGGAGCCGGAAGACCAGGTTGTGAAGCAGTTGTATACCAGGCTCTGGAGAGGAGCTATGATCCCTGGTGTCCGGTTGGGGCACGTGTCACGTATCCACGTAGCTTCACATATTTTCCCTATCCTGTAGCCTCCCAGCTGCGCGATAAACCAACTGCAGAGTGTAGCGATGGTCGTTGGGAAGACAAGTCTGCCTGTTCGCCGTAGGGTACTGCTAGCCAAGCCGGACAGCGCAGAGTTGACGCTGCCACTTCGGGCTTGCCTCAAGGGCTTCATGGCATTGACATACCCGGTAAGGAGGAAGAAGAGGGCGACCCATGGCGGACCTTGAGCGGGTAGGCGCAGGAAGGGTAGGTGGAAGATGGAGCCGGTGTGCTGGCTGTCTTCTGCTGGCGCAAGAAAAGTTGGGGCGAAGGCTCGAGTCAGATGGCTTGTGACAACCAGCAAAGACGCGATGCCACGAAGGCCCTAGCATAACATTTAGTTCCTGAGGAGGTATGAGTAGGTGCTGAGCGTACTTCTGCCCATTTGACATCGCGTTGCCCAGCTCCAGCGGAGGGAGCTGCGGCCCAGGGTACAATCTTCACCCTCATCACCGTAGAAGTTCGAGTGATAGGGAATCATCACCAAGGGTCAAGGACTTCTCAAATGGGAAGCCGAGGATTTCTTTCTAGCAAAAAACTGATCTCCCCATCCTAGTAGGTAGCACAAAGTCTAGATGAGCGCTCGGTTCGATGACTGCGGGGGACAACAACAGATGGTGTAACAATGGAGAACAGAGGAGTTGGAGAAAACCAACATCCGTCATTGAAGTGAGAGAAAGGTGATGCCAGCATGTCCCCTATGGAAGCGAGCGGACCACTCCATGAGACTCAAGCGCTTTAAGATGCCGCCATTCACGCCCTTGGGTACTTTAGGACTCTGTGGTAACAAAAATACTCAATAGTCGATTAGTAGTCGAATACTAATCGACTAGTTATTCGAGTAGTGAGTAGCGCCCTTACTACTCGATTATTAAGTAGCGGATTTGACTACTCGATT
>JAABUS010000519.1_pt1 | contig 96162 bp, 81 predicted proteins | sample 5560161 | NCBI WGS metagenome assembly JAABUS01 (sample SAMN10711885, study PRJNA513376) | rock metagenome | isolation source: Antarctica rocks | place: Antarctica: Victoria Land, Trio Nunatak nord | collected 2016-01-04
GTGATGCCAGCGGCAGCGCGACGGGTGATCTCGCCGGCAGCGCGACGGGTGATGCCAGCGGCAGCGCGACGGGTGATCTCGCCGGCAGCGCGACGGGTGATGCCAGCGGCAGCGCGACGGGTGATCTCGCCGGCAGCGCAACGGGTGATGCCGGCGGCAGCGCGACGGGCGATCTCGCCGGAGGCGCGACGGGGGGCGTGAAGTCTGCCGCCGTTCGCGTGAACAGTCTGCCTGTCACTGGCCAGGGCAGTGCCCGCGATTCCAGTAGGACAGGGCTCGCATTCTTGTTTGCGGTAATGAGTTCGGTGACTCTGGCACTTGGTATCGCATGGCAACTGCGCCGCAAGGTTTAAGTCAATCCGGCTCTACTGGAGAAGTCCAGCAAAGCCGGTTCTGAGTCGACTTACCAGAGAAGTCGCATGACACGAAAAGGGCTGATCCGAGAGGGTCCGCCTTTTTCGTGCGAAGTCGTGAGATGGCCACAGAGCAACTGATATACAAGGAGTGATGGAACGCCCGCCAATCGCAACGACTCACTAAACTGATGCGGAGGCATCGGAACTGGGATACTCTAAACTCGACCGGTTCAAACTGACGGAAGACCTTGCTCGTGAGCTCTTTCTCACGGATTCGGAACAGTATGCTCGCATTCGTCATCGAAGTCGACCGAAGGGAATGGCAAAGGGTTGTTGTCGATGGCACAGGAACCTGACAAAACACTACATCCTCACGCACACACGCACGGGCCAACCCGCGACATGCTGGCGATGGCCGCCGCGCTGCTCGTAGAGGATGGCTGAACAGATGACCATATCGCCCGCTACCTGGGAATCAGCCGCCGCACCCTGGCGCGGTGGAAGACGCGCCCGGATATGGTGCTCGCCTTCGATGCCTGCCGACTCGTGCAGATGCGCGCGTTTGGCCGTCGCCATGGTGGGCAGTACTGGCGAGCGGAGCACGGGCCAAAGTCACCGGCGTTCGACTGACACAAAACCTGCCTCAAAAGTAGTACAAAAGCTATACAGAAACTCAACGCCACACCGGGTAACGCGGACATCCGCAACGTGGGGCACCGGCGCTGTCTCGTGCGACGGCACGACCTGAGAGGACGTACGCGCGTCCAAGATCGCGCTACGGGCTTCCTGCGTGCTCACAGCGGCAGTGTGGGGACAATCGCTGTCCTGAACTGCCGGAACGATTACGCGCGCGATCACGAACGAACGCCAAACCCACAACGTTCATGACGACAGCACGCGACAGAACGGACACCGCGACAACAGACCAGCCTTGCATGAAGCGGAGGGAAGCGGAGGGCGGTTCGCTGCGTTTGTCGCGGTGTGGGGCATCCTGGCACGTTGAAACCCCCTTGTCGTGAGGGACACCCCTTGTCACGATGAACACCCCTTGTCGTGCCGATTGATCACCCCATGGCACCGTGAACACCTCTTGTCAGACACGCGGGGATCGAAACCCTCATGGCACCGTGGACACCCCATGGCACCGCATGGAATCACGGACGCTCTGAACTCTCATGGACGAATTACCGGATCCGCTCATGGACGATCGGAACGCTCAAGGATGGCTGCACATTCAACGCTGCTCCGCACCCGTGAAAACCTAGGTTGAAACGGAACCTCCATGCACGCTTGGAACCTCTATGCAAGGAATACCCCCATGGATGCGTGGACACCCCATGTCTGGCAATCCCCTGCACGCCGGCCAATGCCATGCAATCACACGCGACTGATGACCCCGTGCAAGGACAATCACCCCATGCACGAGTGCGATATGACCGCCGCCGCGCACTGATCGTATCCGTTGTGCATGACCTGCGAGACGTTCAGGCAGGGGGAAACGTCGCGACGGGCTTGTGAGCGTACCACGGGCCCATCTGTGCTCATTTCACTGCTGAAAGCTGGCGGTACCGAGGCGCACCCAAAGCGGTCCCGAACTTCCGGCCATGACGGGCAAACGGCATAACCTCATGACGTTCGCACCGTATTGGCATCACGACATATCGAGACAGGCTGGGAGAGACCTAGTTGCTGCGAAATCACGGGTGAATATCGAAGCACTATTAAGCCTCACCCGACAGTGGCATCAAGAGATCAAGCGCGTAGGCAGCAATCGTTCCGGATGTGATTCGCAGGAACCCTGGATTGGCAGGAGGCTTCGCGATTTGCAACGTTCCGAGTTTACCTATCCGCGCAATCTCTAAGCCCTGTGAAAATTGAATAACGGCGAGATGCAAGCGCCGAGCGAAGATGAAGCAAGGTGTCAAGGCAGATTCATAGGTTTTTCATGTCGTGTATCTACGATTGGCTTAATTCGGCACGATTGATTGTCGAATTGGCGAATCGGAAAGGATACGACGATGAAACTCCCCGTAAAACTGGCCGCGACGGTGCTTGGATTGGGAATGCTCAGTGCCGGGGCTTTGGGCGCCGGTGCCCAAAGCACTTCCTTGCTCACCGCTGGCGCGCATGCCGCGTCGGCGGTGGTTCACCAGGCGCCAATGCGATCTTCCCAAGCCGTTTCGGCCCAGGATGCCGCCTGCGCCGCGGACCAGGCGAGCGGCGGCGCTGAGCGTAGTGGTACTGAACGCGAGGGTGAGAACGCCACCTCAGATACCGTGGCCGACACCGATAATCTCCAGTGCGGTGACCAGGTACAGGATACTGGGACCAATGGCTCCGTTACCCCGAACTCCCCGGTGACGTCGGCAAACGTCAATGGCAACGTCAGATTCCTGCAAGCGTCACGGTCGCAGGACGCGGCGACATCCCAGACCGAAACCGGCGAACAAAACTCGGCCACTGAGCAGGAAACCGGCAACTCGACTGCGACCGACGGTATCGATTGCGTACAGCAGGGCCAAAATGAAGGCAACAATACCGGTTGCTAGCGAGCCCTTGATGGGATCGCGCTCACGTGGTCGCCTGTTCGACGGATTTGGCACCTTCCCTGCCACTTTCCATGTGGCAGGCGGGGGTATCTTTCATGTCGAGAAAGTGCATCGCCAGGAGAGTGATCCAAGAGTGATCCAATCGGGGCATTCAGCCAAGATGCTCGAACGCCGGTATGAAATGCTGTGCGAGAACATCCGCCGCTATCTTGGCAACAAAGAAATGCTCAACGTCGTCGACCAATCTGAGGGATATTGACGGAGCCAGGGGCAGTTTTCGTGAAGTGCTGAAAGTACGTGCCACGAAAGGCAGACGACAGCTCAACAGTGCGTATCAAACGGAATCCGGATGAACAGTAAGCGGATATCGACCTTTGGTCGCTGTGCCGAGACGCGGCACGTCGACAATAAATGCCGCATCTACAGGTAATGGAGTACATTCCAGATTACGTTTTAAGAGATCGCGCGGATAGGCAGCAATCGTTCCGGAGGCGATTCGCGGAAATCCCGGCTTGGCCGGGGTTTGGACAATTGGCGAGGTACCCAATTCACCTATCCGCGCAATCTCTAAAGGCGGTGGCAATCGCCACCGCTCGCGACGCGCCTGGACTGACCACATGGAACTGAACATCGCCGATGATCGATACCGGGCGAATGATACGGGGCTTTGCATTGAAAAACATTGAAGCCCCACGCACGCGGGGAACAGACGCCGCTTTCTCTCTTTTGGTGTAATTCCGGGTACTCACGCGCGCGCTCGCGGGGGACAGATGACGCACAACTTCCGATAACTTCCGCGGTGCTCGCCACGCACGGGGGAAAGGCGTACCGAACCCGTACGAACCTGAAACCCCTGCACGCGGAGAATAGACGCGATACTAATTCCGCATTTCCCCACTACCCCCACGCCCGCACACGCGGGGGCGAGAATTTTTCGTGTTTTTGTGACACGCAGGAGGCTTACGCCCACGCAGGCGGAGCATATTGCACATTATGCCGATGTATGAACACCCCATGAGTGGCGGGAACCCTCATGAGTCCGAGAGTGCGAGCGATCACCCCATGGATGAGTGGACACCCCATGCACCCGTCCATCGGTAAACATAGGGCAGGGAGAAAACTGTATGCAAGGGAACTGGAAAAGTGGCATGAAAGGCAGTGGCAACCCGTCGCCGGCGAACGGCCCGATTGGCCGCTGTTGATGCGTCTGGCGCACTCCATGGCCTACACTGCTGGTTCCAGATCAGGACGGTGATGAGCCGGTTGTGACCCCGCAACACGATGTCTCCGCGCCCCGACACGTTGCCTCCTTGCCGTTCCTCTGCGTAGTTCGATGGTGTCGCAACGCACGGTCATACACCCCTTCAGATTGGTCAGCCATGAGCCACCCCACGATGCTGCCGGCGGAATTTCAACGCAAGTGGATTGCGAGCGAACTGAAAGAGCGTTCGGCATCGCAATCGCATTTCAACGATCTCTGTGCCGTGCTCGGCGTGCCGACGCCCACGGACGCGGACCCCACCGGCGAGTTCTATGCCTTCGAGCGGGGAGCGACGAAACTGCGCGGTGGCGAAGGATGGGCGGATGTCTGGTATCGCAACCACTTTGCCTGGGAGTACAAGGGGAAACGGGCCAACCTGAAAGCGGCCTACGAGCAACTGGCGCAATACCGCGAGGACCTGGAAAATCCCCCCCTCCTGATTGTGTCCGATCTCAACCGCATCGAGATCCACACGAATTTCACCGGCACCGTCAAGAAGGTCTATCCGATCGATCTGGCGACCTTTGCCGAGCCGGAGAGCCTGCACACGTTGCGGGCGATCTTTGACGACCCGGAATCGCTGAAGCCCACCCAAACCGTGGTGTCCGTGACCGAAGACGCTGCGCGCAGCTTCGGCATTCTGGCCGCCGGCCTGCGCGGGCGTGGCGTGCCGGCCGAACATGCGGCGTATTTCCTCATGCAGCTGCTCTTCTGTCTGTTTGCGGAAGATATCGGCATTCTCAGAAACAGGATCTTCAGCCGGCTCCTGGAGTTCGGCCATCGTCTGCCGTTCGAGTTTTCCAGACAGGTCGAAGCCTTGCTGCGGGCGATGGCGGACGGCGGGTACATGGCCCTGGAGGTGATCCCGCAGTTCAATGGCGGACTCTTTGCCCACGTGCACGCTTACGAGCTGACCGGCGATGAGATTGGCCTGTTGGCGGACGCAGCCAAGCTCGATTGGTCGGCAATCGAACCGGCGATCTTCGGCACGCTCTTCGAACGCTCGCTGGACCCGGCGAAACGGTCCCAGCTAGGCGCTCACTACACTGGCCGGCGTGATATTGAGCGCGTGGTGGATCCCGTCGTGATGGCTCCGCTGCGTACACGATGGGAGGGCGTACGGGCGGAACTGGATACGATCCGGGTACTCTCGGAAGCTGCCCCAACGCCCCTGCGACGCCGCAACCAGCAGGACCGGTACATGCAGGTGCAGGGGGCGTTTCTGGATGACCTGGCGGCGGTGCGCGTGCTCGACCCCGCGTGCGGCTCTGGCAACTTCCTGTACGTGGCGATGGGTCGGCTGCTGGAACTGGAAAAGGAAGTCATCCGGTACGGGGCAGAGGCGGGCTTGCCGATTGGGATTCCGAACATTCGTCCGCATCAACTGCTCGGCCTGGAGATCGATCCGCTGGCGCGCGAGCTGGCACAGGTGGCGATCTGGATCGGGTATCTGCAATGGATGATCGCGAACGGCTTTGGCTGGCAGGAACCCGTGCTCGAAACGCTGGAAACGATCCGGTTGCAGGATGCATTGCTGACGAACCACGCAGGCGAGATTTCAGAGACCGTGTGGCCAAAGGCAGATTTCATCATCGGCAACCCGCCATTTCTGGGTGGTAAGCAGTTACTCGGCGACCTAGGAGATGAATACGTATCCAATTTGAGATCAGTCTACAGACAGCGCATCTCTCCTTTTTCGGACCTATCCTGCTACTTCTTCGAAAAGGCAAGAGCACAAATCGAAGCAAGCGCTGCTAAGCGAGCTGGATTGCTAGCCACTAACTCGATTCGAGGGGGGGCCAATCGCGAAGTACTCATGCGGATCAAACGCACGGGGAACATCTTCATGGCGTGGTCTGATGAGCCTTGGACGCTCGATGGTGCGGCCGTTCGGATTTCGATTGTCGGATTCGATAACGGTGCAGACGGTAGTCACCTGCTGAATGACCAGCCCGTACCTGAGATACATAGTGACCTAACCGCAGCCGCGGATATCGCGAACGCTCCTGCACTCACTGAAAATCGAGGTATTTCGTTTATTGGCATTCAAACTCTGGGAGAGTTCGACATTCCAGAAAGTCTCGCGCTTAAGTGGATAAAACAGACTCCCGCTATAACCGGCTATGAATACTCTAAGATCTTGCGCCCCTACCTGAACGCTCTGGATATGGTCCGTCGCCGTCGTAACCGATGGGTGATCGATTTTGGGTCGCAAATGTCCGAGGAAGACGCAGCGATTTTTGAAGAGCCTTACGAGCATATTCGTGAGAATGTGCGGCCCATGCGCCTGAAGAGGCGTGAACAAGCGGCAAAGGATCGATGGTGGATTCATTGGAGAACAAGAGGCGAACTCATCTCCGCGTCGGCAGGTCTTCAACGCCTTATTGCAACGCCTATTGTTTCAAAATACCGAGTGTTCATCTGGATCGATCCCAAAACGTTGGTCAGTCATGCGGGAGCCGTCTTCGCCCGAGATGATGACTACTTTTTCGGGGTGCTGCACTCACGTCCCCACGAACTGTGGTCGCTTCGGATGGGAACATGGCTCGGCAAGGGAAACGATCCCCGCTACACGCCAACAACCTGCTTCGAGACGTTCGCGCTGCCGTGGGCACCCGGCACCGAACCGATGGACGACCCGCGCGTGATCGCGATCGGGGAGGCGGCCAAGCGGCTCAACGAGCTGCGGGAGAACTGGCTGAATCCGGAGGGTGCCTCCGAGACGGAACTGAAGAAACGGACGCTGACGAACCTCTACAACGCACGGCCGACGTGGCTGGCGAACGCGCACGCGGCGCTCGACCGGGCGGTCTGGACGGCGTATGGGTGGGAAGACGATCCGGTGGTGACCACCGATGAGCAGATCCTGGAACGATTGCTTGCGCTCAACCTGGAGCGTGCTGCTCCGTTGTAGACGTGCGTGCGGCCGGAGTGGCCGACTCACGCCGGCCCACTCCGCACCACCTCCTAGGCGGCCTCTGCTTGACCAATGCCGTGGCATCGCTCGCAGGTCACATCCTCAAACCGGATCGTGCGCCCGTAGGCGACCGTGGCCGGGTGCGTGCCGTGACCGTCACAGGTGCGACACGTCGTCGTGATCGAGAGCGGCTCTGGCGTTGGTGCTGGCGACCCTTCGATCCAGCCCAGCGCCGCCATGAGGGCCGCGTAGTGCTTGCAGCGACCGTGTGCAACGAATCCCCGGCACTCGCAACTGTAGCCCGTGACCATGTACCGCAGACCCGGCGTGCTGGCGCTGCTGGCGTAGTAGCGCCCATCCGACCGATCCCGGAACAGGTGCACGCCTTCATGCCGCGCCTTCGCTGCGAGCCGAACCAGCGCATCCGTTCGTGATTCCCGTGTCTGAAACATCTGGACTGCCATGGTGTGCCCGCTTTCCTCTTTGCTGCGTGTGGCCGGGCCGCCTGCGAAACGGTATCCGGCTGCGTCGTGGTGAGGCGTCTCCATATCCTCATTGCAAGTATTCTAACATTTTAGAAAGCAAGATGCAAGTACTTTAGACTAGAATGTTAGAAATTATTCGACACGTGATAGGAGACATAGTGCAGACGTTACGGGAGCTGCGGGAAGCACGGGGATGGACGCCGATGGAGCTAGCCGTCGCTTTAGGAGTCTCGTTGGCGACGATCTACAACTGGGAGGCGGACAAGCACGAACCACGGGCAACGCAACTGCGGGACATTGCCTGCACGTTCGGCGTGTCGATGGACAGCATTCGGATACCTGGCGACGGGAAACAGAAAAGCGGCGCGTGACATAAGCACGCGCCGCTGGAGACGCCTCACATCTTCGCAGGACGTGAGGGCGTCTCAATTGTGGCACAAGACTGGCCGGAGAACCTGGCCGGAAAGGGGCCGATACAGGTGCTTTGGTTGTGGCCGTGCAGCACACATGCAGCGCAGCGGACACAATAACAGGCCGGACAAACTGTCCGAACCGGAAAACCTCATGGATTCAACCATTTTTGGGGTGCCCTACGGGGCTCGAACCCGTAACCTCATGTTCCACAGACAAGCGCTCTGCCATTGAGCTAAGGGCACCATACACACGACGGAGAAGAAGGGAGTGTAAGCCGAGTTCTGTTCTTGACGGTCATCTCTCTCGATCCCGAAGGACCGGTCATGTCGTCGCCTTCATGACGGCTCTCGACTTCCGACCTTGGCGAGCAACCTGCAAACGGTCGAATCGGAGATTGCTGCGGGGAGGATTGCCCTTTTCACTCCGCCGGCCCGAAAGCCAGCGGCTTGGTCTCTGTTGCTCTCGCGCCTAGAAGGCGCGCCAATCTGGACTGTCAACGCGACGAATCGCGCTTCCCCGGCTTTCACCGGGCACCCATGCTCTATGCAGCTCGGACTTTCCTCTGACCCGCCAGGGGCCAGCGACCATCCCTCACCTCTTCTCCGTTGGCGTATTCAGATGTAAAGGTGCATATATCGCAGTTGTAGACCTGCGGCGCTTACCCGAATCCGGGAGCATGCTGTCAACCAAGTGCCGAAGGGGAGATTTGAACTCCCACGAGGTTACCCTCACTACGCCCTGAACGTAGCGCGTCTGCCGTTCCGCCACTCCGGCTCATTTCGAGGTTCCCGGCCTTGGCCAGGAGCCGACCGCCGGACTCGAACCGGCGACCTGCTGTTTACGAAACAGCTGCTCTACCAACTGAGCTAGGTCGGCGAAAAACTCTCTCCAGAGCGGAGATGAGTATAGCAGAGAGATCTTTCCACGCCCACTTTCCGTTGCACGCGGATTTGGTATTGTTTAGCGCGATAGACTCGCTGGGATCCATGTGCAACATCTCGATCCATCCAGCGATCACGATCGTCCCGCCCCGCCCACATTCATGCCGTTCTCCTGGCGCGGTCCTGATATCCGAAAGGCTCTCTGTGCCATCACCTACACGACCCACGCCGCCCAGGCGCCCCTCGACCCCCGCTCCTCTGGCTCGACGGAGTCGAACTCAAATCGCCTTTGTCATCCTTTCTGCGCTTGTCGTCTGTTCGATCGTAATCGGCGGCGCGGTTGCGACGTCCTTCGATGGGTTGTTTGGAAAATCCGATGCGCAACCTACCGACGTCAACTATCAGGATCCGAACAAGGACGTTATCGCCGAACAGCAAACGGTTGTCGCCGAACATCCCGATGATGTGCAGGCGGTTGCCCTGCTCGGGAATCTGCTTGGAAACACGGGACGACTGAAGGAAGCGATTCCTTTGTATGAGAAGGCGCTTTCGATGCGCCCAGATGACATCGGAATCCGGTTGGATTTTGCGCGAGCGCTCGCGGATGGAAACTTGCGACCTGATGCCGAGGTGCAGTTCCAGGAAATCTTCAAGCGCGATCCAAACAACCAGCAAGGGCACTATTATCTTGCCGAGCTGTATCGCTCGTGGGTTCCAGAACGGAAGGATGAAGCCATCGCACAATACAGGATGGCAGTGGAGATCGACGCCACAACATATATCGCCCAGCAATCTCGCGATCAACTGGATACGCTTGGTGTTACGGTACCTTCGGCCAGCCCGGAAGCGGGTTCGACACCAACAGCAGGGAGCACCCCATGACTGACACCACCCCGACATTCAAAGATTCTCGTGAAGCGGAACGAATCGGCATTTCCGAGGAACTCCTGGCAATTATGGTCTGCCCAGTCGACCACGCAGCGCTCCAAATCGACGGTGCCGAGTTGGTCTGCACTCAATGCAATATGCGATTTCCGGTGCAGAATGGCATACCGAATATGGTCGTCGAGTAGCTGCTCATGGAAGCTCGCACGAACAGAACACATGTTCGACAACTGGGATATACTTGACGCATGAGTAACGAGCAGGAAGTAACCGATACCAGCGAGTCACATGCCTCGAGTGTCACCGAGCGGGACACCTCCCGGTTGGTAACTCCTCGCCTGCGTGATGAAGACGGCGTTGCTGACCGGTCGTTGCGACCTCGACAACTGGATGACTATATCGGTCAGGACCGAGTCAAAGGCAATTTGAGCATCTTCATGCGGGCGGCCATCGAACGCGGTGAATCGCTCGACCATGTACTGCTCTATGGTCCCCCAGGCTTGGGCAAGACGACGCTGGCGTCAATCATTGCCGCCGAGATGGGTGTCAGCCTGCGTGTTACGTCCGGTCCTGCGATCGAACGGCAAGGCGACCTAGTGTCGATTCTGACAAATCTTTCGCCGGGTGATGTCCTGTTCATCGACGAGATCCATCGACTGAACAGGGTCGTCGAGGAAGTGCTGTATCCGGCAATGGAAGATTTTGCCGTCGATATCATCATTGGCAAAGGTCCGGCGGCGAGAACCATGCGCATCAATCTGCCGAAATTTACGCTGGTGGGGGCTACTACCAGACTTGCGCTGCTGACCGGACCGCTACGCGATCGCTTCGGAGCAGTGATGCGACTGGAATTTTACGACCAGGACGCGATGGAGCGGATCGTTCGCCGATCAGCTTCCATCCTGCAGTTTCCCATCGATGACACAGGGGCGTCGGCCCTAGCGGCTCGCTCTCGCGGAACACCCCGGATTGCCAATCGACTTCTGCGTCGGGTGCGTGATGTTGCCCAGGTCGCTGGTGAGTCGACGATCTCAGCACCAATCGCGCGTCAGGCACTTGATCTGCTCGAGGTTGACGAACTCGGGCTCGATGATACGGATAGGCGCTTGCTGTTCTCTATCATCGACAAGTTTGGAGGTGGGCCGGTCGGAATTGATACGTTGGCGGCCGCGACAAGCGAAGAGACCGACACGATCATGGACGTCTACGAGCCGTATCTCATTCAGCTCGGATTCCTGCAGCGCACACCTCGAGGCAGGATCGCCACCAAGCGTGCGTACGAACACATGAGAGTGGAGTATCCGACGTCGTTGCTGGCCCAGCAAGCGTTGTTTCAGGTCGAGCAATGACTCCGACCGGTGCCAATTCAATCCGAATGTCGGATTTTGACTACCATCTGCCAGTCGAACTGATTGCCCAAGAACCGTTGATCGAGCGCGACAACAGTCGGTTGCTCGTTCTCTCTCGTGAAGACGGCGGGCTCAAACATCGATCGTTCCAAGACCTCCCCGAATTTCTTTCCTCGGGTGACTTATTGGTAGTGAACGACAGTCGCGTCATTCCGGCACGTCTCCTCGGTCATCGTGATACAGGTGGAGAGATTGAAGTGCTGCTCCTTCGAGCCGAGTCGAATGGGCTGTGGCGTGCCTTGGCCCGCCCGACACGCCGATTGCGCATCAATGAGCGCTTGATCATTCCAGCGAAGGATGGGGATGCTGAGGTGGACGCAATCGTCACCTTGCGAGAAAAACTCGATGACGGGGAGGTGTTGGTTGAGATTGACAAAAATCTCGTGTCGCATCTTGGTAGATATGGTCGAGTGCCGCTGCCACCATATATCACCCACCAGTTGAATGACGATGAGCGCTATCAGACGGTCTATGCCGATGAGAAGGGATCCGCTGCGGCACCGACTGCGGGCCTGCATTTTACCGATGATATTTTCAAGCGCTTGCGTGAACGCGATATAGACCATACGTCGGTCACGCTCCACGTTGGGCTCGACACGTTCCGACCGGTGAACGAGGAGTTCGCGTCAGATCATGTAATCCACCAGGAGTGGTGCTCCGTTTCGCCTGGAAGCTGGGAAAAGATTCGAGCAGCAAAGGCACGGGGATCGAGAGTTGTGGCGGTCGGAACGACAGCTGCCCGGACGCTCGAGACGCTGGGGCAACGGATCGAGCGTGGAGAGACTGGCTCGTTCTCGGCGCTCACAAATATCTACATCACTCCCGGCTACGAATGGCGTATCGTGGATGCCATGGTCACCAATTTTCACTTGCCGAAGTCAACACTGCTGCTGATGATCAGCGCATTCGCCGGGCGAGAGCAGGTGCTTGCCGCGTATCATGCGGCTATCGAATCCCATTATCGTTTCTTCTCTTTTGGAGATGCGATGTTGATCATCTGATGGCGATAGAGATTTTTGAACCGAAGGGCTGGATGTTGACTGAATACCCTGAGCTGAATGGAAAGACGCGTGAAGATGCCTGGGTTCTGCTTAATGAATGGGTGTCGAGTCCAAGCCTGATTCGGCACTGCCTAAGTGTCGAAACAGCTACGCGAGCGTACGCACTTAAACTCGGAGAACCCGAAGAGGCATGGGCCGTTGTGGGTCTGATCCATGATTTCGACTACGAGCGTCATCCTGATCCTTCCGAACATACCTTCGTCGGGGCGGAATACCTTCGAACGCAGGGGTACCCGGAGTGGGTGATCTCGGCGGTGCTGAGTCACGGCAGTAACCTTGAGCACCCACGTACCACTCCGCTGGAGAAGACGTTGTTCGCGGTAGATGAACTGACGGGTTTCATCTCGGCTGTTTCACTCGTGCGTCCATCGAAAGCGGTTGCCGACGTAAAGGCCTCGTCTGTGAAGAAGAAGATGAAAGACAAGGGATTTGCAGCGGGGGTCCATCGGGAAGACCTGACTGCTGGGGCGGAAGAACTCGGCATCCCCCTGGAGGAACATATCAACTTCGTAATCCAGGCGATGACGGCGAATGCTGACGTGCTGGGTCTTGCTGGAGTAGGCAGCGAGACCCAGCACGCCGATCAGGGGTAAACTAGGTGTCGGACAATCGAGACGCGAGCGCGTAGTCGATTTCCATCGCATACCGGCGTGGATTCGATCGTCCGAGCGGACGACGAAGCAATCGCCGTGATCCTTGAAAGGGAATATCTTCCGATGGCCAAGCAATGGAACGCTCCATTTGAAAGCACACTCGATAGCGACAAGTCATATACGGGAACGTTGGAGACCAGTCACGGGACGATCGAGGTTGAATTTTACCCGGAAGATGCTCCGATCGCCGTCAACAACTTCGTGAACCTTGCCCGCGAAGGCTATTTCGATGGAACGCCGTTCCATCGCATCGTCAAAGGCTTTGTGATTCAGGGCGGCGATCCGACCGGCACCGGTACAGGTGGTCCGGGCTTCAAATTCAAGGACGAGAAGATCACCAAGGACTATGAGAAGGGGACGTTGGCGATGGCCAACGCCGGACCGAACACCAACGGCAGCCAGTTCTTTATCTGCCTGCGAGAACTCAAGGGCAGCCTGCCCAAGAATTACACTATTTTTGGAAAGGTCACGTCCGGTCTGGAAGCAGTCGATGCCATTGAGGCGGTTCCGACGGTGACGAGCCGCAGCGGTGAGCCATCCCAGCCAACAGAACCTGTAACACTGACCAAGGTTACGATCGCCGAGAGTTAGCTCTCTCTTGCGAAACTGAAACACACATGACAATGACCCGGCATCCGATGCCGGGTCATTGTCATGTGTAAAAAAACTGCATTCATGCAGGTGCGGATATCGGAAAAGAGAGATCAGGCAGCAATATCCCAAGATGAATTTCCTTCGGCTCGATCTGCCAGCTGCTCATACTGGTGTAACAGATCAATCCAGAAATCTTCCCACAGGTCCACATCGGAGCCGACCCGTTGTCCCGCATCGATCCGGCGATAGCCATCATCGAGACGTTGCTCGAGCATCCGGAGGGAATTGGAAGGCGTGGAATCCATGATGGATCTTCGTTGACTTGAGTCTTGCTTGCTCATATCGGAACCCCTTCAATGATTTTCGGAAAATGATCAGGACGCCTGCAGGCTATCGCGCTTTGATTGACGAGCCTGAAACTCATCGATCACTCTCGATGCTTCGTGCCGAGAGAGCTTGTCAAGCGTGCTTCCGGTCAATCCCTGGACAATCTCGCTGATCATCTGTGCATTCAGCTTCTGCTCACGACCGATCGCCTGAATCAATCCGAGTTGCTTGGTCGTGGCCATCTGATCTGGCGAGACATTCCTGCCTTCGAACATAGATGTGGGACCGTTAATGCGATCGCGGGATACTGGTGCATCGACCACTTGGCCTTCTTCGCTGCCATAGTCGAAATCAGGGCAGAATTGCGTACCAAAACCAAGCGCAGCCAATGCCCGGCCAATTGCCTTGGTCTCCGCTTTTTCGATGTAATTCGCAAATCCACTTGCATCTTCGCTGCCCCAACCGGTTGCGCTGGCACCGTTCGGAACTGATACTTTGGCACGGAAAACCGCCTGATTGCCGCTGTGCGATACCAAATCGGTTTCGATTGTGGCATCCGGAAACATGTCCCGCAGCCAAACCAGGCGCCACTTTACTTCGAGATAGTCACTGCCCTTGACTTTGGAGAGGTATCTGCTTGGATCGAATGATGCTGCGATGAGAGCCATGTCGTCACTCCTGAAGATTTATACGTCGATTGAGAACGCATGTTCTGATTACTTGTCTATTTTAGAACACATGTTCCATCTTGTCAATCGGCTGCTATAGATACCGTTCCCGTGCGAATGGTCGGATCCGCTTGCGCTGATCAACACGTTGCCAGAGTGGGACGAGTGCTTCCCGAGGGGCATATGCGCATGGAGCGTTGTCGCCATTCATCCGCTTTCCACAACCCCGGGATTGCCGTCGTCGATAAAGGTTTGCCGTAAAGACTGCATGGTATACTCCATTTTGTTTGGCATGTACGGACACGTGAATGGGAGTCAAAGGGTGAGGGTTTCGTGCCTTCAGGAAAATCTTCAGCGGGCGCTCGGGCGCGTGGCGCGAGCTGTGGCATCAAGAACCGCCCTGCCTGTTCTCAGCAACGTGCTCATCTCGACTGATGATGGACGCATACGGATTGCGGCAACAAACCTGGAGATCGGTGTCACGACATGGATCGACGGGAACATCGAGGAAGAGGGCCGGATCACCGTCGACGCTCGTCTTCTCGGCGAGTTCGTAAACACTCTTCCCTCGGGGTCGGTAAGCTTGACGGTAGACCTGACTCGATTCTCGCTCACCGTGCAGAGCGGTCGAGACAAGGCCGCCATCAACGGGATCGATGCGGAAGATTTCCCGGTCCTGCCGACGATCACCGAAGAAGGTTTCTCGGTCATCCTCGATGCGCAGCGACTACGCGAATCCATCAACTTGATCGAGTTCGCGGCGGCGACCGATGAGAGTCGACCGATCCTGGCGGGTGTCCTGACTCGCTTCGACGGTGACACACTGATGTTGGCATCGTCCGATGGCTTTCGAATGGCGGTCAATGAGAGTCCGTTGGAACTGTCGGTTGCAGAGCGTGAGGATATCATCATTCCCGCTCGGGCTTATCGGGAACTGTCTCGCATCATCGGCGATTTCGATGAGCCGATCCGTCTCGCGATCACCCCGAACCGGAGTCAGGTTCTGGCCCGGCTCGGCGATACCGAATGGGTCTCGCGCCTGATCGACGGCACTTTTCCCGACATCAAACAGATTGTGCCAAAGGATTTCGCGACCCGTATTGACTTGAGTCGGGAAGCATTGCTGAACGCCGTGCGCCGCGCGGGGTACTTTGCGCGCGAGAACAACGATGTTGTGCGTTTCACCGTTCAACCTGGCGAAGACGATCTCACTCCTGGCAATGTCGAAATATCAGCCAACGCTGCTGAGCGGGGGAACAGTCAGAGCTTTGTCGATGCCAGCGTCACAGGTCCGGCAATCCAGATCGCCTTCAATGGGCGCTACCTGGTCGATGTGCTTTCCGTACTCAAGCATGGACAGGTGATGTTTGGATTCAACGGGACCAACCAGGCGGGAGTTATCCGGCCAAGTGGTAACGATGCATACGCGCACGTTATCATGCCGATGGTCATTGGCGGCTCCTAGGCGATACATCTTCGGCTAAACTCAGCATTGAACCTCAAAGTGGCGCTCGCCGATCGATGAGCGCCACTTCTTTTTGACTCGGCAGGTCTGCACGCATACATGTATCTATCTCGCCTCCGGATGGAGGAATTCCGAAACTATCATTCTTTGGAGATTGAGCTCGATCAGGCAGGGCTGCGTCTCATTGGCCAGAATGCCAGTGGCAAAACGAGCTTCATCGAGGCGGTCGTGTTGCTTGCAACGACCCGTTCGCCACGAGCGTCCTCCGATCGCGAGGTCGTCGAGTGGGAAAGCGGTCAGGATTTTGGAGTGGCTCCCTATACGCGCCTTGAAGCTGACGTGATGTCTGCGGAACGTCTCCACAGAATTACCGTCTCCATCGAACTGAGTGCGGAGCGGCAACAGATCTCACGAAAATCGTTCACGCTTGACGGTCAGACGGTCCGCGCCCACGATCTGATCGGTGTGGTCAAATTCGTCCTCTTCTCCCCAGAGGACGTGCAGCTGGTGACAGGGCCACCAGCCGAGCGGCGGCGACAGCTGGATATCCTCATCTCGCAGATCGACCGCGACTATCTACGTTCACTTTCGCGGTACGGCCAGGTTCTCTCGCAGCGGAACGGACTTCTCAAGGGGTTCGCTCGAGAACGCGTCAGCTCCCGATCTACTCATGCCATCACCCAGCTATCGTTCTGGGATGAAGAGCTTGTAGGTGCCGGTGCCTATGTTGTGGCAAGCCGTCAACTCATGAGCGACCGCCTCTCAGCATTGATGAGGGACCGCTCGGATTCGCTGATCCGTGATGCGGTGATCGACCTGACTTATCAGTCGAAGCTGGAACTTGGCTCGATCTCCACCCGAAACAACACCTTTACGCTCCATACGCTGACTGAGGCCGTAACATCCCGTTTCCATACAGAGCTGGCAACTGTTCGGGACGAGGAGTTCAGACGAGGGGTGACCGTCATTGGTCCTCATCGCGATGACGTCGTGTTCGGTATCAATGGTCGAGAACTGGCGACCTATGGTTCTCGAGGGCAACAGCGCCTGGGAGTAGTTGCGATCAAACTTTCAGAAGGCGATCTGATCACTGCGGAAACGGGCGAGACACCGATCCTGCTACTCGACGACGTGCTTTCGGAACTCGATGCGGCTCATCGGGAGTTGCTGCTGGACGCCGTTATTCGCAACCATCGCCAGCTTCTGGTGACGTCGACCGATGCCGATCCGCTGGATCATCCTGCACTCGCGAACTTGCCCGTCCTACAAGTAAAGGATGGAACGATCGAGACCCTGCAGCAACCCACGGAAAACCACAGCTGACCTCGGCCCCGAAGTAGGCTATCTTGAGCTCGAAGCTGATGTGTTGCGGGCCACAACGCGCAGTCGAGGGCTGAGTTCAACCTCTTCTGATTGCCGTATACGCTGGTTTCAGAGTATTGGCGGCGTGATTCGTACCACACGTGGAAGCGCGGGGAAGTCGGCGAATGAATCTTGATTTGGACCGCCTCTCGGAAGAATTCCGGATCAAGGGTCCGTCGCTTCTGCACATATTCTCATACCGCTGCTCGCTTTTGAGGCCTCTGACTCAGTGGGCGTCACGCGCAGCCCTCCTTGAAGGTGTAAAATCAACGGCCAGTGGAACGGCCACGAGGGAGTGGCCTGTAGCCATGCCACATGGTTTCTCTGATCACCTAAATGCTACTCTGCTCTGTAAGGCGACTACTCTTCAACCTGACCTTACATGCTTGAGAAATAGTGGACCCGGAACATCATCGGATCGTAAGCATTACTGCGAACATGAACGTTCATCAGCTGTTGCCTGACGCCAGTCTTTCAACCTCAACCCATTTGGACACAGAACAGCCTCGGGTGATTCACCCGAGGCTGCCAGCTTAACGCCCGATGCCGTGTGTTGGGCTGGGGTGCAGGGATTCGAACCCCAACTACCTGATCCAGAATCAGGCGTCCTACCGTTAGACGACACCCCATCGCGTTTGCGATCGTTAGTCTAGCATCAAGCAGCTTCCACCCGCAAGGAGACTGACGGACCAAGGCGTATTCCGTCAGTCGATTGAGGCTGGATCACACCTCCACGAATGCTCGAAGAATCTCTTCAGGTATCTCGTAGAGCACATTATCCAGGGATCCCCCGAAGGAGGCGAAACCAGCCGCCAGTGTATTCCGAGCCAGCACCAGAGCCGTCACCGGACCGGTGCCGCCAGGGACTGGTGTGATGGCGCCCGCTACCCCCAGCATCGAATCGAAATCGGCGTCACCGACGAGCCTGCCATCCGCAAGCACATTCACGCCAAAATCGAGCACGGTAGCACCCGGGCGAATCATGCTACCAGAGACCAACCCAGGCGATCCGGCAGCGATACAGACGATATCTGCGTTGGCCGTCTCGGCGGAGAGATTGTGTGTCCTCGTGTGGCAGAGCGTCACTGTTGCATTCCGCTGCGTGAGGATCGTCGCCAGAGGACGTCCAACGACATTGCTGCGGCCGATCACGGTGATCTTGGCGCCGGTGAGTTCGATGTTGTGAAAGTCGAGTAACTCCAGACCACCGGCAGGTGTACTTGGACGAAGCGATGGCAGGCCCAGGTGCAGCCGGCCGGCGTTTACCGGCGTGATGCCATCGACGTCCTTGAGTGGCGACAGGTGCTCGAGGATGATTTTGGGATCGAGATGATCGGGCAATGGCATGAGGACGAGGATGCCAGTGATTGTTGGATCCTCGTTCAGAGCCTTCAATGCCGAGGTCAACTCACCCGAAGTCGTGGTTTCGGCGAGTTCCGTCTGTCGGTGCTCCATCTGCACTTTCGCGAATGTACGCTGGATCGACGTTCTATACGCCAGCGCCGCCGCGTTGTCCCCGACGAGAAGCGTTGCCAGCACAGGCGGCGCTCCTCCCAGAACCTGCATGTGATGTTTCGCAGCGCCAATTTCGGAGCGTAGTCGCCGCGCGAGTGCCGAACCCTTCAAGATCCGCGTCTCTCTTGGAATCATGCAGATATCCCCTTAGCAGTTCTCAATTCGGCAATCACGCGATCATCCACGGCACATATCCCACTTTGAAACGAATTCAGCACATGAAGCTGTGCTCGAAGCACCGCGGCGAGTATATCAACGAGGTGACAGGACGCGTTCTACGAGGACATCGTAGAGCTTCTTGACCTTTCGACCCCCTTGCTTATTGGCCAGCTAGATTGAGATAATGACAGTAGGATGGCGTTTACTGGCGCAACTCGCCGTTCCGCGCATGGACCTGTCTCTTTATGATCTTTTGACATCTGTAAAGACCACTCGGTGTGGATCGTCAGGATAAGGTGTTGACATCGTGGCAATTCTCACATATCATAAAACCAGTCGAAGAGGATCAGTTGCCAGATAGGCAAGCAGTCAGTGCAAAGTCTGTGCAGCGGCGGGTCATTCCATTAAGTATCTAAGTATCTGAGGAGGCGGGGATGTTCGAGCGAGTCATTCAGGGATTCGGGCCAGTGCTGAAGCAGTTTCGCGAGGATCGCAGGGTGTCGCAGAGCAAGTTGGCCGAGCGTGCTGGGTTCGATCATTCGTATGTAAGTCGTCTGGAGAGTGGAGCGCGAACGCCTACTCGTGACGCTGTCCAACAGTTGGGGGAAGCCCTCGGGTTGGAGCGTGTGCAGCAGGACGAACTTCTGGCGTCCGCTGGATTTCTGCCTCGGGAAGTCTCGAGCCTTTTGTCGGGCGAGCCGGAGATCACCGAAGTCCTCGGGTTGCTGCAGAACGATGACGTTCCGCAGGCATATCGCGATTCGATGCGACAGGTCCTGCGCCTTCTGGCAGTTCAGGCCAAGCATGTATTGAAGTCTGACGATACGACCCAGAGTGGTGCCGCAGCCTAATCGGACGTCAACTGGTGTACCATCGTGACAACCGGAGCATCCCCGCCCGCAATGGTTTTCAGGATCAGAGAACTCAGCTTTCGCCGAACCCGCACGCGGTCACTCCGTTGGCGGGTTTGGTTGTTTGATGTCGGTTGATCATCGATTGCACGTGTAGTAACCGGGGAAGCATCATGGCCGAATTTGCGCATCTTCATCTGCATACTGAATATTCGCTTCTCGATGGCATGGGACGGATCAATCAATACATAGGCAAGGCCCACGAGCTTGGAATCCAGCATATGGCGGTGACCGATCACGGCGTCATGTACGCCGCGATGGACTGGTATCAGGCTGCTACAAGTTCAGGCATACATCCCATCATTGGCATGGAGGCCTATCTGTCCGAAGGTCCGATCGCGAATCGGGAACGCAAGTCATACCATCTGTTGCTCCTCGCCGAGAACGACATCGGCTATCGAAACCTGATCAGGCTGGCGACTATTGCAAGTCTCGAAGGCTTCTACTACCGACCACGGATCGATCTCGAGTTGCTTCAGAAATATCACGAGGGAATCATCGCCACGTCTGCATGCCTTGGCGGACCGGTGGCAAACAATTTCCTTCATGGGCAGCCGGAGAAGGCATATTCCTATGCAGGCTCATTGAGCGAAATCTTCGGCAAGGAAAGATTCTTCATTGAGGTTCAGGATGCGGGGATCAAGGAACAGCAGCAGAACAACAAAGACCTCATTGCTCTCGCCCGAAAGCTCGATCTGCCGGTGGTGGCTACCAATGATGTGCATTATTGCAATCAGGAAGATGCCCCGGCCCAGGACGTCCTGATCTGCGTGCAGACGAATACGACGATCCACGATACCAAGCGCTTGAAGTCCGAGACGGATCAGCTCTATCTGAAGAGCCCGGCGGAGATGGAGAAGCTCTTCGGCGCCGTTCCCGGATCGCTGTCGAACACGATGCGTATCGCGGAGATGTGTTCACTCGATTTGGGGTTCAAGGGGTATCAGCTTCCCCACTATGACGTTCCGGAGGGGATGTCCCCGGACACGTATCTTCGGTCTCTTTGCGAAGCGGGTGCCATCGAGCGATACGGATCCCTCGATGGAAAGGTGGGTGAGCGACTTGATTACGAACTCGGTGTCATCAGTTCGATGGGGTTCACGAACTACTTCCTCGTCGTCTGGGACTTTGTCGCGTTTGCCAAGAACAGCGGCATTCTTGTTGGACCTGGTCGGGGATCGGCGGCAGGCAGTCTCGTTGTCTACAGCCTTGGCATAACGGGCCTCGATCCGCTCAAGTACGACCTGATCTTCGAGCGTTTCCTCAACCCGTCACGGATCTCGATGCCGGACATCGACATCGACTTTGCGGACGATCGTCGGGATGAGGTCATCAAGTACGTCGTCCGAAAGTACGGCGACGATCGGGTCGCACAGATCATCACGTTCGGGACACTCAAGGCAAAGGCCGCGGTGCGTGATGTTGGGCGGGCGATGGGCCTGACGTTTGGGGATACTGACCGCGTCGCGCGGCTGATCCCGACTGATCCCAAGATGACGATCAACCTTGCCCTTGCGCAGGTCCCTGAACTTTCCAAGCTGTATGAATCCGATGCCCAAGTGGCTGAACTCGTCAACACGGCACTGAAGGTCGAGGGACTTGCGCGGCATTCATCTACCCACGCCGCAGGTGTCGTCATCTCTCGAGATCCGTTGGTTGAACATGTGCCACTTCAGCGCGCGGGTGGCAAGAGCGAAGGTGACGTCACAACTCAATGGCCACAGGGACGACTTGAGGATTTAGGTCTTCTCAAGATGGACTTCCTTGGACTGAAGACGCTGACAGTTCTTGGGAAAGCAGTGGAGATGATCCGGGAAGCCGGTCATGACCTGACGCTCGATACCATTCCTCTGGAAGACGAGAGGGCGTACGAACTGCTTCGTCGAGGCGAGACTTTTGGGGTGTTCCAACTTGAAGGGGGGATGACGACGAGAATGACGATAGACGTCGCCCCCACAAGATTTGAAGATATCGTCGCGCTGATGGCGTTGATCCGACCCGGACCGATGGAAATGGCGCCCGACTATATCGCTCGTCGGCATGGCCGAGCCGAGGTCGAATACATGCACCCTTCAATTGAGACGATTCTGAAGGAGACGCATGGCTGCCCACTCTATCAGGAACAGGTGATGCAGATCGCCAACCTGATGGCGGGGTTCTCCATGGCCGAATCCGACGGATTGCGGAAAGCCATGGGCAAGAAGCAACCGGAGATCATGGCGAAATACCGTGACCGCTTCATTGATGGATGCGTCGGGAATGGAACGCATAAGAAAATCGCGACAGACGTCTACGACATGATCGAAAAATTCGCCGGCTATGGCTTTCCGAAAGCGCATAGTGCCGCGTATGCGGTGATTGGCGCGCAAACCGCCTACCTAAAGGCGAATTTTCCAGTTCAGTTCATGGCGGCGCTGATGTCGACTGAGATCGGAAACACAGAGAAGACGGTATACAACGTTGCGGAATGTCGTCGAGCAGGGATTCCCTTGTTACCTCCAGACGTCAATCGCAGCAAGGTCGATTTCAGCGTCGAACTCAACGCAGAGAACGTATCCTCTGTTCGCTTTGGTCTTGCGGCGGTCAAGAATGCCGGGTTGGGTGCAGTCCAGCTTATCGTTCAGGCACGGATGAAGCAGCCGGGAACCAGATTCGCATCACTAGAAGGTTTTTGCGACGCAGTCAACTGGTCTTCGATCAACAAGCGCGTGACCGAGAGCTTTGCCAAGGCAGGCGTGTTTGATAGTTTCGGTGAGCGAGCGGCCGTACTTGCCGGACTGGAAACCGCTGTGGGGGCTGCCCAGCAGCGTCAGAAAGCGGCGGCGCGGGGACAGATGGATCTGTTTGGCATGGGGTTTGGATCTGACGTTACACCCGTCGCCGGGTCATCCGTATTGCCTTCGGTTCCTCCGGCGGATAGTAAGACCGTACTAACCTGGGAAAAGGAACTGCTTGGGCTTTACCTGAGTTCACATCCTCTGATGGAGATCTTCACGAACGGAACACCCCACGGATTCGTGCAGATCTCTGATATAGGGGATCGCAATGTTGGCGAGCGGATTCAGCTAGTTGGGATGGTCACAGGCATTCGACGAATCACGACCAAAACCAACCGTACGATGGCCGTACTGGAGGTCGAAGATCTGACTGGATCGATCGAAATCGTAGCGTTTCCTGATACCTACGACGCGAATTCAGGCCTGCTTAATGGGGACGCGATCTTGGCAATCACCGCCAAGATCGATGAGCGAGGTGAGAACCGACAGCTTATCGCAGACCTGATTACGCTCGATTTGCCGGTGGTCAAGAAGGTGATCAGCACTGGGCCGACGATTTCGATTCGCCTGCCTGCGACGCCGGACGTCTGGAGCGACATATCCGTCATGCAGTCGATAGAGGGCTCTCTCCGGCGGTTCGAAGGAGATCGTCCGGTCATATTCACGATTGGTTTGCGAACGGGAACCCTTCAACTCAAGAGTCGGACGCGTAAGGTTGAGTGGTGCGACGAATTAGTCCACGATCTAGAGTCGATTCTAGGCAAGAATTCCGTCAAATTGCTTCAACCTGCCCCGCTACGCCGGGCGGCAGTTGAGGTGGCAGACCTCGAAGATGTTGCGGATTGAGCGTTGCTGCCGGTAGATATTCATAAAGACAACATATCCCTTTAGCTCAAATCGCGTTTTATGAACGACGCTCACACCTGGATCCGAATCTTGGCGATTGGCGATTGGTTGTTGGTTGTTGGAATGGGATTGGAATGCGCCTAAACATTGGGCATCGGGAATTCGACGCTATACAACATATCCCATAGATTTAACCAAATGTACTAACTGCTACCCCATAAAGAGGGTTAGGGACTAAGGAGAACACTCGGTCAGAAATCGCTGATGCCATCCGGACGCACCAAGTCAGACCGGTCGGCATCCGATTCGATGAACCTGCTCGTAGCCCGGCAGCTCGGGCCGGGATCGCCGGTGGGCAAAAGAAGAACGACATCATTGTCCCGGGCGGTCCGGAACGCACGATTGATTGCCTTGCGTTCGGTAGGCAGGTGGATAATCAGCGGCGGGAACTCATTTGCCGTGATGCCATGACGCAATGCGTCGACACGCGAATCGTCCTGATTGCTGTGAAGGACGATCGCGCCGTGATATCGCCCGAGCAAGCGTCCGAGCTCGACGACATCGTTGAACTCCAGCGAACTAAGATCGCCAATGACGCTGATCTGACGACGATGGCTTCCTGGGTTGATCGCCTTGAGCACCTGCTTCATTTGCCAGGATGCAAGTAACGTGCTTACCACTGCACGAACAGCTCCGGAATCCCATACGTTGAATGACCCTGGCAACATGTCTGGGTCGGATCGAAATTCCGAACATGCCGAGATAATAGTCTGATCCGCAATACCAACAGCACCTGCGATCGATGCAGCGATCATTACGTTCGTCACCTGGAAGTTCGCAGCGCCGTGCATGGTGAGTGGAGTTCCGTTGATCGGCATCATATGTCGTATGCCAGCGCTCGTACTTGCGACAAAGACTCCATTCTCTGTCCACATGGAAGGCCGCTCTGCGCGCAGCTGACGGCTTAACGCGGGCGATTCCCTGGAATGTGCGATTACGACCGGCATCGATTCTGTCTTCCTCGACGCTTCAATCAGCGAGTAATCATCACCGTTGAGGACCAGTATTCCCTTTGGATGTCCAGCCTCGGCGATCTTCAATGCCGCATGCGTAGCCATGTTGAGCGTATTTTCATTCCAAGGCGCTTCGGGCGCACCCCTTAAATTGGTTAGCGCCAGAATCGGATATGAAGCGGCCGGCAGACCGACAGCATGAATCGTCGACCAATGCAATTCCTGGATCGCGACGTCGATGTTGCCCTCGGCTAGGCGGGAAAGGGCGAGTCCCCAGCCGCTCAATTCCCCCCGTTGCCTTCGTCCACGGATCTCCACCCCGAGATCGGACCAGGTTGCCGTACGCAGGCCGGCTTTCCGGAAAATGCAGTCGACGAGCCTAAGGACCGTGCTCTTACCGGTTGTGCCCGCAATACCGATTACCGGCAAGAGCCCAGCTCGCAACGTATCTCGTTGCCATTCCTGAAAACTGGTTGTGACATCCATCGATGACTCGCCGGCGGGCATGTCAAGTGTCAGCATCACCCCGCCTCGCTTGGGGCCAGAAGCTCCCGCAGGAGGAGAGGAACGATTCTCCTTATTGCAGCTCCACGATGGCTCATTGCATTCTTCTGTTCGGATGTGAGTTCGGCCATCATTCTGCCGTCAGGTATCTGAAAGATCGAATCGTAGCCGAAGCCGTGGGTCCCACGTTCCTCATAGGCTATGGTTCCATGGCAGCGTCCCGTGGCGATCAGCACATTTGCTTCAACTTTCGGACGCGAAATTGCAATGACAGAGACGAAGCTGGCTCCACGATCTCCGTCTGGAACATTTGCCAGCGCGTCGAGGAGCTTTGCGCGATTCTGCGCATCGGTCGCCTCTTCTCCGGCAAACCGAGCGGTTCGCACCCCAGGCAAACCCGCCAGAGCATCGACTTCAAGACCCGAATCATCTGCAATCGCGATGAGTCCAGTCTGTTCAGACGCGAATGCCGCCTTGGCGATCGCGTTCTCGGCGAAGGTCGATCCAGTTTCTGAGGGAAGAATGAGATTGAACGCGCCAAGGTCCACAACGTCTGCAATATCTCCGACAAGAGATTGCAGCTCAGTGACCTTACCTCTGTTCTCCGTGGCCAAAACGATTCGGATTCTATTGGTCGAGGATTCACGATTGTAATCTACCGTTGACGTCGTTGTCATGCGGTTATCAGCCTTCCAAATAGGTCAAATGCGTTCAGCGTCGTCACCAATGCTACCTGGCTTGGCTGCTCTGATTTGAGCTTGGCGAGAAATGACATGATCGTATGCACCTGTGCCGGCGTATTTCGGCGTGACTTGATACGAGCGGGGACGAGGTACGGCGAATCGGACTCGAGGACCATCTGGCTCAATGGAATGCGTTGAAGTTCATGCCGCAGTCGCTCGGATGACTTTCTGGTCGCTAGTCCACCCACACCTACGAAAGCTCCCGTGGATAGGACAAAGTCCGTCATCGCGGGTCCTCCGTCATAACTATGGAAGAGCAACCTGGGAAGCGGCTGTCGCTGCCGGAGGATCTCGATCATGGTCTCTTCGGATTCGCGCATGTGAATCGCCACGGGTAAACCGATCTCGAGGGCGAGAGCGAGTTGATCGATGAAGACGCGAGCTTGGAGATCTTTTGCAGGTAAAGAGCGAAGAAAATCAAGACCAATCTCTCCAATCGCTACCGCTCCAGATTCCCGTAGCAGTCGTTCGAGGCCGTCTCGCGTGGATATCGACCATTGCTCAGCACTGGACGGATGAACGCCGAGCATAACCGACATGCCCGGCGTTCGATCCTTCAGGGCGATCGAGGATGTCCATCGCCCCGGTTCGAATCCCACATTGATCCAGCCACGAACGTTCGCCCCGGTACTTTCGGCGATAACGTCATCGTAGTCATCTGCAAAAGCGGCATCATCAAGATGACAATGGGTATCGATGAGGACAGTAGTTGTGGTTCGCAGATCGTGTCCCACCAAAATGCTTCAGTCCTCTGTCGTGCGATTACCGAACCGTGACACTCTTGGCAAGGTTTCGTGGGCGATCCGGATTGACCCCTCGAAGCAACGCCGCCTGATAGGCGATCCGCTGTGCGACATAAATATGCACCAACGGCGATGTCGCGACGTCATCAGGCAATACGATGACCTCACTGTACTCGGCTCCCGACTCCATACCAATACCAATCGTGTGAGCACCTCGACTCATCAACTCCTGCGATGTACTTGCCAATTGTGCGCCAGATATAGAACCGTCGTTGAAAATAAGGCACGGTGTACCGACTTCTATGAGTGCGATTGATCCGTGCTTCAGCTCACCAGCTGCTAGTGCTTCGGCGTGGATGTAACTCGCCTCCTTTAGTTTCAACGCACCCTCCTGCGCAGTTGCAAAGCCTATGCCGCGACCGATCAAGAATGCATGATTTCCCGATGCGAGTCGGGCGGCGATCGAACCGATCCGTTCAGACAGCACATCCTTATTCTGGACAGCGTGCATGAAGGAGATTGCGGAGACGATAGGCTGTTCGTACTGCGAAGGCTGACTCGCCATCTCGCTCGCCGCGAGCAAGAGACGGGTCAACATTGCAATGAACGACTTGGTTGCAAGAACGCTTTGCTCGATTCCGGCGTGCAGCGGATATGCTCGCTCGACCTTCCTCGCAATAGTGGAATAGGGCACATTCACGATGGCTTGGACGCGTGCATCATGGGCGCGAGCGAGATCGAGTGCATCGATGACGTCGGCGGTTTCTCCGCTTTGACTCAGGGCAATGACCAAGGTCTGCCTGTCAAGGAAGGGAATCAATTGACCCATCTCAGACGCAGGGATGGCGAGCGTCGGGGTCCCTCCGAGATGGGAGATCCAAGATGCACCGAAGCGTGCCGCAAAATAGGCGGAACCGCACCCAGTCAGAACTATGAGACGAGCCGCTGCAAGTTCCCGCGCAAGGATGGATGTGTTATCTCGATCCATAAGGAGCCGTTGCATTACGCTGGGCTGTTGCGAGATCTCTTTCATGGTGAAATGTTGGAATGAACCGAGCGTCTCGATCTGCCGGCGAAGGAGAGGAACCATCGAAGGTCGTTCCCAAGTCAACCCGGCAGAATTTCTCGTTTCCACTCCTCGGACGCCGATTCGAGTCAACGTCCGATCCGCAAGCGGAGTCATCTTGGTCGCAAGGGTGTTGAACGCGATGATGTCTGAACCGATATACGATCCGAGTTCGCCTTCCGCCAGCAGGAGAGGAGACCCAAGGCTGATGGCGTAGATTTCGTCTGATTCAGCATCGAGCACGACGATCGCATTGTGTCCCTCCAGCTTTGCAAAGACCGTCTCCATCGCACTTGGCATGTCGGAACCATTTGCCAACTCATCTTCCAGAAGGTGTGGCACGACTTCGGAGTCGGTCGTAGAGAAGAACTTGTGGTTGAGCACGAGCCCGTCCCTCAACGCGTTCGCATTCTCGATAATTCCGTTGTGAACGACCGAGATCCTGCCTGAACATCCACAATGTGGATGCGCGTTGGCATCGGTCACGCCGCCATGGGTTGCCCATCGAGTGTGACCGATAGCGGCGGACGAACGCGCATGAGGCAACGTGCCGGCCGATAGGCGCCCGATCTTCTTCGCCGTCGTCAACTGACCGTTCGCCGTCCAGCTAACTCCCCACGAGTCATAGCCGCGGTACTCAAGCGCGCGAAGGGCGTTTCCAACCGTGTGTTCGATATCCTGTTGTGCTCCGGAAAATCCAAAAACCCCGCACATTGGCATCCCTCTTCCTAGCAGTGACCTACCCGTGAAAGACAAAGAGTCAGTGACGTTGCGACCTGCAGCACATGACAAGGCACGCCGACCACGACCCTGGTCACTTTCGGGCTTGGGCATATTTCGAATCAATTCGGTTGTTGCTATGGAAGAGGTTTCCGATGGTATCCATCAGAAGATGACATGTGAGTGAAGATTTGTCGGGTCGTCACCGATCCGGTTTGACGTCACTCTATCGACCATGTCTGCCGGGGAACTATCCGCCGAGTCTTTCGATAGGTTCCCGCCTCGTCAACTCGTTCTCCTGAGCGAGTCCTGGCGCTGGAAGGATTGATACAATCCTCTTCCTCACTCGATTCTATACGACCGCCACGACCGCAACAATGCTGACCCTCTATAATAATCTCAGTTACATGGAGACGAGAGACGTCTTCGATCCATCGTGTGGCGGTGCCTTACGCCTGAAGGGACGCGGTTGCGTGATAGAGCGGTATACGCGACCAGCAATGGGCGCGATATGGAGTGATGAAGCCAAGGTTGAGCAATGGCTGGCGGTCGAATTGGCGGTGTGCAAGGCATGGGCACGGAGAGGCGAGATTGCCGCCAATGATATGGTGTCGATTCGGAAGGGGAGGATCGATCTCTCGAGAATGCATGAGATCGAAAAAGAAACCGATCATGATGTGATCGCTTTTCTCAGAGCTGTCGGTGAGACCGTCGGACCTGCCTCCCGATTCATCCACCTCGGGTTGACCTCCTCGGACGTTGTGGACACGGGGTTGGCAATCCAGGCTCGCGAGGCAGGCTTGCAGCTCCGGCTTGAGCTCACAAGGCTGACGGAGATCGTTGGAAGGCGAGCGGTTGAGCATAAACGCACCATCACTATAGGACGCAGCCATGGTATGCATGCCGAGCCAACCACGTTCGGGATGAAGCTTGCTGTCTGGTACGACGAGCTCCGTCGTCATCAACGACGACTCGATTTTGGAATCGAAGAAATTGCAGTGGGCAAGATCTCGGGAGCGGTCGGTACCCACGCCCATGTTCCATGGGGGCTGGAGGACGAGGTCTGCGGAGATCTTGGCCTGGGCGTGGAGTTGGCATCGACGCAGGTGGTCCAGAGGGACCGTCATGCCTTCTTTCTTGGTGTTCTCGCCGGAATCGGGGCGAGCCTCGAGAAGTTCGGGATCGAGATCAGGCATCTTCAACGAAGCGAAGTGGGCGAAGCAGAAGAATTCTTCGGCGAGGGAAACCAGGGTTCCTCGGCCATGCCACACAAGCGGAATCCTCATGAGTCGGAACGCGTGTCAGGTCTGGCTCGGCTCATGCGAGGGTACGTCATACCGGGGTATGAGAATGTAGCGCTTTGGCACGAGCGTGACATCAGTCACAGCTCAGTCGAACGAGTGATTTTTCCGGATGCCTGCATCGTTCTTGACTACATGCTGGACCTGACATCGGAGCTCATCGAAAACTGGGTGATCTATCCAGACAAGATGCTATCCAATCTTGAAATGTCGGGGGGTCTCATCTATTCCCAACGTGTGTTGCTCGCGTTAGTGGAAAAGGGAATGGATCGGCAGGAGGCCTACAAGCTCGTCCAGCAAAATGCGCGCGCTGCTTTGGCGGCTGGCGAGCGATTCCGCGATCGGGTTTCTGTGCGATCGGAATTTACCGATCTGCTCTCTCCCGAACTGATCGAGAATCTGTTTCATCCGTGGGAACAATTGCAGCATGTCGATGCGACATTCACGCGACTCGGGCTCGGGGACATGCCGTCATGACATCAGGAAATCTGTCGCCAGCCGCATGCATCCTGGGCTCCTACCCACTCGTTCGGCAAGGCAAGGTACGTGACGTCTACGATCTCGGTAACGAATTGCTTTTGGTCGCAAGCGACCGGCTCTCCGCGTTCGATGTCGTCCTGCCGACCCCTATCGAGGGCAAGGGGATTCTCCTTACCCAACTTTCGTTGTGGTGGTTCAATCGGATCGGCGCCATGGTGCCGAACCACCTGGTTAACCAGACGTTCGACGATCTAGACGTCACCGCAGACGAGCGCGCGTGGTTGCAAGGCAGGACGACGCGAGTCAGGAAGGCGGAACGCATCGATGTCGAATGCGTCGTGCGGGGATATCTTGCTGGATCGGGCTGGAAGGAATATCGGAAATTCGGATCGCTTGCCGACGAACCGCAAGAGTCTGGCCTCCTGCTCGGTTCAAAGCTTTCGCAACCAGTCTTCACGCCGGCACTCAAAAACGACGACGGTCACGATCAGAATGTAACGATGGAGCAACTCCGGGAAATCGTTGGTGACAAGCTTGCCGACGGGCTTCGGGCCAGCAGTCTTGCAATATACAAGGCAGCATCAGGGATAGCAGCGGACGCCGGGTTCGCTCTTGCCGATACGAAACTGGAATTCGGCTACATCGACGGAAAGCTGGCGCTGATAGACGAGTTGCTGACTCCAGACAGTTCGAGATACTGGGACGCGTCTTCACTTGAAGCGGGTGAGGAACCGCCGAGCTTCGACAAGCAGATCGTGCGAGATTGGTTGGAGACCACCAGCTGGAACAAGCAGGCGCCCGGTCCCGACATTCCCGATGAAATTGCGTTGAAGGCGAAGGAACGATATGGGGCCGTGCTGGAACGGTTGAATTCGATTGGATCATCGAGAGGATCAGCGTGAGTCAACAGGAAAAACCATTGGCGCATTGGATCATCGAAGCCGAAGTGATGCCCAAACAGGGCGTGAACGATCCGCAAGGCGATGCAATCATGTCCGGACTGAAGTCGCTGGGTTTCGCAAATACGAATCGAGTGCGGTGCGGAAAGCTGATAAGGGTCGAGTTGGATGCTCGTTCGGAAGCCCAAGCGCGGGAGCAGGGAACCCTTATGTGCCAAAAGCTCCTGGCGAATCCGGTTATTGAATCATTCACACTCACCGTGCTCCATCGAGTCGAAGGGAGTATCACCCAATGAGTGCTGCACTACATGTTGGAGTCGTGACATTCCCGGGAAGCAACGGCGATCACGACGCGTTGAGTTCGCTGGAACAAGACTTGGGTTACGACGTCCGTGCGATCGACTACCGGGAGTCCCAGCTCGGTGAAATCGACGCAGTCGTTCTCCCAGGTGGATTCTCCTACGGAGACGCGCTTCGCTGCGGTGCGATCGCACGGTTCTCACCGATCATGGGAGCCGTGCGATCGTTCGCCGAGGCTGGCGGAGCGGTCCTCGGCATTTGCAATGGATTTCAAGTGCTCTGCGAAGCGCATCTGTTACCAGGGGCGCTGGTGCGGAACGCATCGCTTCGATTTCACTGCTTTTCCGTTCAGATAGTGATCGAGAACACGGATACGTCGTGGACCAAAGGAATGTCGGTGAACACCGTCTTGACTTTGCCCGTTGCTCACGGCGAAGGTGCCTACCATATCGACGCGGACGGCCTGGCAATGCTGCATGCACATCGGCAGATTGTGGCGCGATACAGCGATATAGATGGAAATGTGGTGGCAGCTGCAAATCGCAACGGATCTGTCGACAATATCGCGGCGATTTGTAACGAGGGGCGCAACGTGGTCGGCATGATGCCGCACCCGGAGCGGGCGACCAACGCCCTCATCGGCGGTACCAACGGTTTACAGATTCTGCGGAGCCTCATGGCAGATCGTGAGCTTGCAAAGGCATCCTGAAGATCCTTGTATCGCTAACGAACAGGAATATCTCTCAATGGCAAACGAGACCGAGACATACAGCAAGTTGCTCGCTCGATTAAAGCAGGTGAATGATATTCAGGGATCCGCAGGTCTCCTCGGTTGGGACCAACGGACGTTCATGCCTGCTATGGGCGCCGGAACTCGGTCCGAGCGACTGGCGACGCTCGGTGGCCTGGCGCATTCAATATTCACAGATGATGAAACAGGGGCTCTGATCAACGCGCTTTCTGGTTTCGAGACCTCGCTACCTCACGAAAGCGATGAAGCGAGCATGGTCCGTCACGTTCGAAAGACGTACCGGAAAGCGAAGGCGATCCTGACCGATTTGGCCTCAGACATGTCTCGAGCTGAAATCCTTGGATACTCAGCGTGGATAGAGGCGAAGCAAGACGGCGACTTCCGCAAGTTCCTGCCATCGCTCGAGCGCATCGTCGATTTGCGCCGACAGCAGATTGAACTCGTCAGAGCCTCTTTCCCCGACATCGAGGACGACTACGATGTCCTGCTCGACGACTTCGAACCTGATCTGAAGGCGAGTGAGATCGATGTCGTATTCGATCGACTTAAAGAAGCGACGATTCCGCTGGTCGGTATCGTGAACGAGCGTTCCGAACTCGTGCATGACCACCTGGTGCACGGTCACTTCCCCATCGATCAGCAGAAGCAGCTCATACACTATGTCATCGAGCAGCTCGGATTCGAGTCCTCGTCATGGCGCCTCGACGAGACAATGCATCCGTTCGCGAGCCCCATGGGCATCCGCGACATCCGCATTACCAACCATTACTACGAGGACTTTTTCAATCCGGCGTTGTTCGGTACGATGCATGAATTCGGTCATGGATTGTACGAGCGAAACGTCAGTGGGTCGCTTGATCGCACACCTTTGGCACGCGGCGCGTCGATGTCGTGGCACGAATCCCAGAGCCGCATGTGGGAAAACCTTGTGGGGCGAAGCCGACCTTTCTGGGATTGGGCGACACCGCAGGCACACCGATTTCTCCCTGATGCGTTTGAAGGTGCGGGACCTGACGACATCTATCGCGCAGTCAACAAGTTCGGACCTTCACTCATTCGGATCGAAGCCGATGAACTGACCTACAATCTTCATATTATTCTCAGATATGAGTTGGAACGCGATATCTTTGCGAGACGCGTGACGCTCGCCGACCTTCCCGAAGCATGGAACGAGAAATTCCGGACGTACTTCGGTCTCGAGGTCCCGAACAATTCGGTGGGAGTGCTGCAGGACGTTCACTGGGGATCAGGATTATTCGGGTACTTCCCCACTTATGCGCTGGGAAACGTGGTGGCGTTGCAGTTATGGAGCCGTGTAACGACCGAAATCTCGAATATCGAGGAACTGATCAGTCAAGGAGAGTTTGCTCCGCTTCGAGAGTGGCTTCGATCTGAAATCCATCAATATGGAAGCAAGTTCACGCCCAAGGAATTACTGGTCAAGGTTCTGAATGTCGATACGTTCGACCCGGAGCCATTGATCGCGTATCTTCAAGCCAAGGTTGGATCGCTCTACGGCATCTAGGCGGATCGGCGAAAATCCATTTCAACAGGGATGGGATGCCCACCATAGGCATCCGATTTTTCATTGAATTCGCAATTGAATTCATACATGAGTTGGTCGCTCAACTTCACCCCCGGATCAGCACGACGCCCACAAGGAGTGCGCCGATCCCCAATATGCGGAGCGGGTCGACCGATCTCGTAACCGATCCGAATGCACCGATGTGGTCCAGCAACACGGACATCGTGAGTTGGCCTGTCACGACTGCAGCGAAATATACGCCCAGCCCGATCCGGGGCCCCACATATGCCGCGGCGAGCAGATAAGGGATCGACGTCAATCCGGTTGCGAGGAGAAAGAAGGGGAGGCCACGACCGGCGACAAGCAATGAGGTCGTCATAACGATTGTCAAACCCACGTATGGCCACCAGGAATCGAACGGAGAGAGGAGGTTGGTAGACTGTCCTACGAACGACCTCAGGCCAAGAAGTAACGCCATTCCGGCGAGCGATGCCAGCATCGAGATCCATGTAGCCTCGAACGTGCCACGATCGATCCTGATATTCCCGAGCATTCCAATTTGGAGTGCATTGATCGCGCCAGCGCCAATCGCAATGAGAATGAATACGATACCCGTCATCTGTTGCTTCTTCATTGCTGAACGCGTTACCTCGAAGTCGGCAGATCCGGACAACCCCATGTTATGTCTGTCATGTCCGAATTTTGAAAGACCGTTGGATATCGTCTCGAATTTCGTGGACCGTTTGGGTATAGGTTGCGATTGGCGGCACGCCGACGATTGCAGCTTCCAATGGCCGGAGCCCGTTCTCTACAATACCGTGTTAGCAATCGATGTGCGGTCCCTCAAGCGTCAGATCCTGGCACTAACGCCTGAGACGAATGCGACGGCTGCTGTCAATGCCGAACCGCCCTGACTGCATTCATCTAATGCTGCGTTCTCCTCGATCGTGTCACGCATCATCAAGCATAACGAGGTTTTTCCCGAGGAAATGTCAGGGCGAAGATCCGGCTGGGCTGAAACCCGAGTCCTATGGTGCGCACAATCTCGCTTATCCGCAAAACGACACCAGGCGAACTGAATTCTGGAATAGATGACTCGTTCCCTGCCATCTGCCATCAATCGCCGAACACCGGTCCCTTGTGGCCCTTGATCCGCTTTGATGAGTGGATTGTCTCGCTTCCAGATGGAACGATTGAGAGCGAACCGTCCATTTCGAGTATTGCATGCTTGACCTGACCAATATTCTCGACGCCGTGTTCTCGCAGCGCTTCCTGCAACTCGCTCATCCCAATATGCTGTTTCAGGCAGTTGGCCTCGACCACCTGCCCATGATTGATCAGCACAACAGGACTGCCCGTGAAGAAATCTCGAGCCCGCATGCTGTCGCCCAAGATCCGATCAAGAACGGCATTGACGGCGAAAAGCGTCGCGGCGGCGATCAGGCCACCCAGCAACGACACGTCGCTACCCATCATTGCATTCTGGACAGCGTTGGCCACGATCAGGATCAAAACGAGATCGATTGCGTTGCGCTGGCCGAGGCTTCGGCGACCAGTAAACCGCAACAGGAGAATGATGTCCACATAGACGACCGTCGCCCGAATGACGATTTCCCACCAGGCCGTGCCGAGCGTGAACATGAATCGTTCCTCTTCTAGAATCTGCCATGCCATGCATCATCGGAAGCACCCGGACGCGTGGAGTCTGCCATTGCAGAGACGTCGGTGAAACAGGAGCGGCTTGGGACCATAGATGACTATGGGGCGGAATTGTGCACGCCATCCGTGTATTATCTACTGGGTAAACTTGGGCTGGAATCACATGTCACCGAGGTCTGGCGGAACTATCTCACGAATGGAGAACGCGATGCGGCGCACCGCAGGAATCGTCGTATCACTGGTCATAATCGTCGCCTTGCTCGCTGGATTTGCGATAGGGCGATTGGCGGGCGGGAGCTCGAGTCCTTCGCCACGTGTGGGAGCGAATCCTGTGTCGATTGCGGCAGAACCAACGGTGACACCCGCGACCGGCATCGCGGGACAACTCTCGCCAGAAACAGGACTCGGAATAACAAGCAGTACACCGGCCCCCGCGATTGCTGCCTCGCCTGTTGCATCGACGCCGCCCGCGACTGCATCTCCGGAATCCTCCCCTCTCGATACACTGAAGCCTTAGATCGAGCAATCGCCGAGTATGTCACAAAGAATCCCCAACAGCTGTCGCTGTCGGGGATTCTGAGAAACAGGGATTTCTCCACTAGATGGCATGCGTCTCTTTGATCGTGTGTTCGACGTTGCTGTCGGAGGGTGCAGCGTCGCTTGAATACCCATAGTAGTAGTAACCACCGCCGTCCTGATCCGACTTCTGATTCAGAACCACGCCCACCAATCGAATTCCTCCCTGGTGGAGGGACGCGGTGGCGTTTCGCAGCGCTTCCTTCTTCGTGCCGCCGGAGCGCGCCAGCATGAGCACTCCATCGGTCTTCAGCGAGACGACAAGCGCATCACTGACCGCGAGCACAGGAGGCGTATCGATCAACAGGACATCGGCATCCTCGCCGATGCGATCGAGAAGTGCCGAGAGCGTATCGAGACTCAGCAGGTCGGCGGGATTGGGCGGAACCGGTCCACTGGGAATAAGTATGAGACCCGGAACGGCGACCCGTTGCGCCTCAGATGCCCAGGGAATATCGGGGTGCGTGAGAAGCCTGGTCAGGCCGTGATCGTTGGCGATGCCGAAGATCGTGTGCTGCGTCGGCCGCCGAAGATCTGCATCGATGATGACGGTCTTGAAGCCGGCCTGAGCCATCACGACACCGAGATTGGCAGTAACAGTGCTTTTGCCTTCTCCGGGTCCCGCAGAAGTGATCGCAAGCTTTTCGATGGGTCGTACCGCGGCGGCGAACTCAAGGTTGGCGCGGAGCAGACGGATCGCTTCGGAGGCCGCCGATCGTGGCTGGGAGACGGTGTATACCTGCGCACCACCGGGTCGAAGTTTCGCCAGGATGGGTATTGACGAGAGCAGCGTGGTTCCGGCCAACTCCGGGAAGTCTGTATCGCCGTTGATCGTATTGTCGAGATATTCGAGGAGGGCGACGGCACCGACCGCGATCAGCAGACCGACGAACGCTCCCAGCAGGGTGTAGAACGTCTTGCGGGGTGCATACGGCGCTTTGGGTGCCTCGGCAGGATCGGAGACAGAGACCTGGACCTGTCCGGAGCTGGCGTCTGAAGCAATGGTGGCGGATTGCTGGCGAAGGGTATCCAGACGGGACTGAAGCTGCACCTGCTCCAAACGAAGATCGTTGATGCGGCTCTGCGTATCCGCGTTGTTCTTGTTTGCCGGCACGTTGAGGCGGTTGAGTTCGGTTTCGACTGTCGCCAGCTGGGTCTCGGTATCCGTGACCTGCGAACTGATGCCGGAGAGTTGCGACTGGATCTGACTGTTCGCCTCTTCGCTGTTATAGGCAGTGAACTCGGAGGCGATGGTGTTTGCGATCAGGGCGGCCTGACCGGGATCGGTGTCGGACACCGCGACGCGTACGAGCTGGGTGTCGCGAACAGTCGAGGCGGTTGTCTTGGCGCGGAGGGCGCCGGCATCATAGGGAAGGGCGAGTTTCTTGACGACCCGCTCCATCACCGGCGTGAAGGTGATCAGCGATCGGTACGTCTCGCCAAGGTTCTGGCTGACGTTGAACGCACTCTGGTCGAGGCCGGAAGAGGCGGGCGGATTGATGCGGAGGACGACGCTTGCGGAATAGAGCGGCTCCTGACGATCGCTGACGATGTAGGCAACGCTGGCGGAGATGATTGGGGCGATGAGCAACAACCACCACCAGCGACGAGCGATGCGCGTAAGTTGCCGAAGATCCAACTCCAAGGTGACTCCTCCGTCGTGATCGGTGCGCGACGCGGGGTCGCATTCTGATTGGCTCGATCTACTCGATCTCCACAATGTACCCAATGCGGCGGACAGCGATCCGCCCTGCCTAGTGTATCCTGACCGGTGTTACCTTTCCGCAGACTTCGAGGTTCCGGTGGGGCCATGACCGATGGCTGTTCGCATATAGAAGTCGGTGCTTGACATGTGCTCCGAGGATTCAATCTGGCGTTCGAGATCACCCGGACCACCGCTCGGCGAAGGTGGCGGAAGAAGCGATTCGACGGATGCATGACAAGAACCGAATGGCGGTGGGACGCGGTGGGACAAGAATGACAAAGATGACGTTGAAATGATCGACCTCCATGTACATCTTCTGCCGGACATCGATGATGGCGCGCACGATCTTTCGGAATCGCGGGCGATGTTGACACGCTTCGCCGCTATGGGTTTCACGCGGGTGGTGGCAACTCCCCATCTGATGGAACCCCTCTCGGCGGAGTATGCGTTACGAGTCGAGGCGGCACTGGACGCTACACGAGGGGTGGCGGCGGACTTCCCGATTCAGGTGGACCTTGGCTACGAGGTGATGCTCACGCCGGGGGTGGCGGCACGACTGGCCGCTGGTGAAGCTTCGACGCTGGGAGGAACGCGATCGATCCTGGTCGAACTGCCATTCGCGGGTTGGCCGCAGCACGCGGAGTCGTCGTTGTTCGCGCTTCAGATGGCCGGATATGTGCCGATCCTGGCCCACCCGGAGCGGTATGTCGATGTGCAGAAGGACCCGAAGCTCGCGCTGGCGGTGGCCGCCCGAGGAGTCGTTCTGCAGTTGACGGAAGCCAGTTTCGCCGGGGCCTATGGGAAAGGGGTCCAGCGATCCGCGCAGGAGCTGCTCATCGAGGGTCTGGTGCGCAGGATCCCGATGGTGCTTTCGAGCGATGCGCACTCGGACGGAAAGCGACTGACATCGGTGCCCGACGGGTTGCGCTGGATTCAGGGTCACGTGACGGATGGCGCGGATGTGGTCCGGTGGATGACGGAAACCGTGCCGACGGCTCTGCTCGATGGTGCCGGGATTCCTGCACTGGCGGGGATGACCGATGGTGCGCTCTCCCCTGCCGGGCGTCCATCGTTGTGGCGACGGGTGACGGGCCGGGGATGATGTCCCGGTCTGCGGTGGCTGGTCACAAGGTATCGACCTGTGGTCGATCGGGCTGACATTCCCGCGGACGTCAGCCTCTACGGGACCCAACAAATTAATTAAATAATTCGGGATGAGTGGTTGTGATACACATATGTGGTCTGCGTTGTGTGATTTAATCGGCACGTGGTTTAACGATTTTCCCCGCCATTATAGGGTTTTTGGTGTGGAATAAATCGCAGTGGCCAGAAACAGCCTGTGATTTAATCGCGGTTATGTCTACTAAATCCGAGTTGGCCGATCACCAGGATTGCCAATGCGGCACCGACGAGGATGGCGATATAGACACTGAAGGCGATGCTCCACACGTGGAGCGAGAAGGGCCAACCGAGCGGGACGGTGCCGGTGCCGAGATCGCGCAGGAGGTGGGTGATCATTCCGACTGCGATGCCGATCCACACTCTCGCATGACGGCGATCGATCAGGGTGATGGAGGCGACGACGAGGACCGCGAGCAAGGAATGCGTTCCATTGCGGGAGGAGCCGTCGATGGCGTGCGTGACGCCGAGAATTGTGGTGAACTGCCCCACATCCGGAAGGACACCGCCGATCAGGATGGCCCAGATTGGTACTCGAATGCGCGCCGAGCGGAGGGCGACGGCGATGACCAGTGCCGTCAGGAGATGCGCCGAGGTGTCGTAGACGGCGTGCTTCTGAAGTTCTTCGTACCCACCCCACCTCAGCCTGAGCGTCACGATGACCCAGACACATGCACCGATGATGATGGTGCTTCCATAGCAGGAGAGATGCTGGCGGCTCATTCCTTGCCGCGCACCCTGGCCGGAACGCCGACGACCGTTGCGCGATCCGGGACATCTTTTATGACAACACCGCCGGCCCCCACCGTTGCCCAGGACCCGATACTGCGGCCTTGGACTACACCGGCGCCCAGACCGATGAATGCGCCGGCTCCAACGCTGACGCCGCCCGCCAGATGTGCTCCTGGCGCGATGTGGGAGAAATCACCGATGTTGGAATCGTGATCGACACTTGCGTGGGTGTTGAGAATCACGTGATGGCCGAGCGTGCTGCCTGGCTGGAGGACGGACCCGGCGAAGAGAACGGTCCCTTGACCGACGAGCGTGTGCCCGGCGACATAGGCGCGGGGATGCACCAGCGTGACCCAGGTGACGGTTCCGGCAAGACGTTCGGCGATGGCGGCGCGAACGCGATTGGAGCCGATGGCGATGACGGCGTGTTCGATCCCGAGCTTTTCGACCGACTGTGGTGAAATCGACCCCACAATGGCGATTCCGGACAGATGATTTCCGACGCGCTCCAGATCGTCGTCAAGCACACCGGCAATCTCGATGTTGCCGAGTGCCATGGCGGTATCGATGACGACCCTGGCGTGACCACCGGACCCGATGATCCAGAGACGCATCACGAGGCCTTGTCCCGCGGTTCATCGAAGCGGGTCATGGTGGCGACGCCTTCCGCCGAGATCCCTTCCTTCCTGATCACCTTCCGGATGGTGCGGAAGAGAATCCTGACATCCAGCCACAGGGACCAATGATCGACGTACCAGACATCGACATCGAACTTATGCTCCCACGGAAGGTTATTGCGACCACTTATCTGGGCGAGACCGGTGATACCGGGTCGAACGTCGTGACGCCGCATCTGCTCCGGCGTGTAGCGATCCAGGTATTCCATGAGGAGTGGACGCGGACCGACGAGACTCATGTCCCCCTTGAGGACGTTCCAGAGTTCCGGCAGTTCATCGAGACTGGTGCGGCGAAGAAACCTGCCGCGCTCGGTCAGGCGCTCGGAATCAGGAAGCAGCTTTCCATCCGGCCCTTTTTCCTCGCTCATCGTCCTGAACTTATAGATCAGGAACGGCTCTCCATGCAACCCCGGACGCCGCTGGCGGAAGATGATCGTGCTTCCCCTCCTCCGAGGAACTTGAAGCGCAGCATAGAGGAAGAACGGCGATAGGAGAATCATCCCAAGCAGTGCTAATATGACATCGCATAAGCGCTTAATTTTCGATTTACCTCCTTCTGGAGCAGGTAAATCGTTCTTCACTTCAAACCTCCGTCGCCTGTACGCACCGTTCGCACCAGCAGCAAGAAATATACTCCGTATACACATGCTTGCGACCAGCCCAAGAGAGCGCATGTATTCACCAAGCTCCATCCCTGATTAAATCCAAACCAAAATCCTCCAACTATTGAAATCAGTCCAAGCACATCATAGATGAACTTGATGCCCTGCCCTTGATATATGAACACCACCCGGCTTACCGGGCTGACAACCAATTGCATCAGCGCCCACGGCGTCAATGCAGCCGCAATTTTTCCGGCAGTACGCCACTGATCACCAAGCACAGCTGTCCAAAGGGTTTCGCCGAACAGGGACACAATCACCATAGGCAAAATGCCAACCGCAAATAAGCCCGCGGACACGCCAAGGAAAAATCGAAAAGCCTTCTTTGGATCTTCACGGGATAAAGTCGCGATCCGATTGTGAAAGACATCTCCAACGCTTGAACCTACGAGCACCAGCGGCAGCAGCAAGACGCGCGTAGCGATCGCATACTGGCCAGCCGCCTGCAAACCAAAATACTTGCTTATCAAGGGCACCGGCAATGCCAATGCGAGGTTGTTCAACATCGCCGATGGCGTGGACAACAAGGGGAATTTCCAATACTCAAGCGCGGTCCTGCGCAGGCGAGGACGATTCAGTGGAAGAGACAAAGCCGAGACGTTCGACCAGGTGGATTTCCACATTTGGTTAAGGCCCAAGCCGCGTCCCAGAATTTCACCAGAAATGAGACCTACCCAGTTGAGATGAGCGAGGCCAAGCAACACCTGCGCAACGATTCGACCAATACTTTGCGCGATCGTTGCTCTGGATATTATTCGATAATGCCCTTCTCGGAGTGACCAGAACCGCAGGGTGAAGAACAACCCAGTTAACAATAGTGAAACACCCATAGCAATGGCAGTTACTTTTGGAAGATCACCATAACCGAGCCATGAACGGCTAATCATGGCCCATAGCACCAAGGTCGCAATCAGCGTGCATGGGACAATTGCCAGTGTGGATACAACGGTCAGATCAGATGCTTCTTCGTCGCTTCTTGCGGAAACAATTGCCGTTGAGTACCCAAGAGTCGTTCCACTTGATGCGAATCCGATGAACGCAAGATATAGTGCCAGCATGCCCATGTCGGAAGGAGAGTAAAGGCGAGTGAGAACTGGGGTGAGAGCTACAGGAATGGCTTGGGCAATGACGCTGCCACCCGCAATGACGACGATACTTCTTAGGAACTGCACCTTTCCAAGCTGAACTACAAAGCTTCGCGCGGTTGCAATCGACAATCTACTATGCCCTTTCCGGAGGACCACCTTGTGAGTAATTCTGGCACTACACCGATCTATCCGAAGATTATTGAATCGTAAAACTCAATTAATCTTTCGCCTTGACTCTCCCAGGTGTATCTGTCAAGCACCGCTTCTCGCCCGCGCCTTCCCATTTCCTCTGCCTCATTAGGATGTTCCAATAACCAATCGATGGCGTCGGCGATTTCTTGAGGGTTGAGCGGATCGACCATTAGGCCGCTTCCAATATCTGAAACAAATTGCTTCCAGAAAGGGAAATTTGAAGCGATCACTGGAATTCCCGCGAGCATATATTCAAAGAGCTTTACTGGGTAACTATCCAGGTAATTGGGCTCCGGATGCAGTGTAAGGAGCCCGGCTCGACTGATTCCCAAGACTTCAATCACTTCGTTTCTACTTAACCATCCGAGCTCATCGACCGCATGCCAACCATGCAATTTCCTCACTTCTAATGAAAGTTGTTCTGTATCGAACTCGCCACCTAGCGCAAGCCGGGCATCTTCCAAATGTCCTATAGCCTCAATCATTTCGATGACTCCACGCACTCGAGAGATGCCTCCTATATACGCAACGAGTCGACCTCGTTGCGTATAGGGAAGGGAGTTCATATTTCCGAATTCGGCAAGCTTAGCGAAGTTTTGAACTATTATGGTCTTGTGCTGAGGAAATGCTGTGGCTATCCCGGGTGTGGCGGCCACAATTCCGTCGAACATTGTCGCGCCGATTGTTTCCGCTAAACCCACAATTCTTGCCAAGACGAATCTCAGAGGCTTGGGAATCCATTCTTTTGAAAGAATTTGCTTCGGTACGGTCTCGTGCACGTCATAAACAACACGTTTTCCGAGTATCCTGAGCAGTACACCTAGAGGGATCAGCTCAGGATCATGGAAGTGATATGCTTCCCCCTTCGCGCGCAAAGCGTGTACAAAGATATCTTTCATCGTGACAGTAAATCGTCGAGAGCGACCTTTTTGCTTCGGCACCGTTATGGTTTGGATGCCACTGACCAGGGAGCTGGGGTCTCTGCCAGAGACTATCAACACCACTTTATAGCCTGCCTCCGCGAGTGACTTGCATTCTTTCTGAAATATTCGCGTGTCATACGAACGGTGCACCGACGTCAGGTGTACTATGGTTTGTTGCTTACTAATTGCCATCATCAGCACTGTTCTTTTGTAAAGGGCCAACGATCTGCGACTGTGGCATCAAGTAAATCAAAATGATTCCAAGCAGGATGCCGTGCGTAAGAAGCGACGTAAGTAAAGCTGAACTCCCCAAGCTAATCGCGGCCAGTCCTGCAAAACTTGTAGTCAGTCGATTGTCGCGTCCGAATGCAGCACTATCCAATACCCAGACAATTAGTCCAAGCAGAATCGTAAAGATAAGCATTCCAGGAATTCCAAAATTCGAAAACGCATCTGCCCAGAGATTTGCGTTAGCGCTCAAATTTTCGTTGCCAGTAAAATTGTATCCAACGACGAAGGGAATGGGCCTATCATATGGATAATCAAAAAACCGAGCGAAGATGCTGCCCGCAAGGTGTGCTTTAGGATTCTGATCGAAGAACTCGAAATACTGACCAGTGAGTAACCCAGGGGTAACAATGAACCTGCGAACGAACAGGGAAGTCAAATTTATGGTACCGCGTGCCAAGTCGAAGATAGTCATCAATACAATCGAGATCGTCATTCCAAAGAGGATCAGATTTCCGAACCATTTACCTGAATTCTTCAGACAAACGAGAAGGACTAAGATGAGCATTGCCGAAAATAGAACGGATTTGAAACCTGTAGATGAATAGATCGCCATTTGACCTGCTATGCCGACTATTGTTAGGACTATTCGGCGGTTCACTAATCCATAGCCAATGATTAATGGATTTATCACCTTGGACTGGGCGTTTATTACATACGCCACCAGACGTCCACCAGACGACAATTCGTCGCGATAGTCCATTCGGACGTCGTAAACAGAGGTGAGATTGGGCAACGAAGTAGGCAGCCCGAATCGGGAAAATATATATGCAAAGCTTAGAGCACTGAGTGTCAAGACGGCGAGCCAGAACTCGTTTGGGGTGAGATTGATTCTGGGTAATCGTAACAGAGGAAAAGTTGAACAGAGAATTAAAACGAGAAAGCTTAGCAGCATAATGCTATCGAGCTGAAGTATACGAATCGGATGCAACCGCCCCAGAACTGTTGGTAGTAAGAGGGTGGGAATATATACTGTGAGGTAAAGAATCCAACAAAATACTTGACTAGGTCGGGAAACTTCAATTGCTAGAAAGAATGCAGGAAAAAGAATTAATCCCATAGACACTATCCAAAAAAGTACACTGGGGGACGGCTCATAGGCGTAACCCATATATGCAAAATGCGGGACAACGATATTTCTGTAGGACCACAACAACGCCATTGGATACAGAAGTGCACCAACGAAGACCAGGATCCGTGCTTTCCTAAACATTATTTTTTTCGTCGCGACTTGCGAAAGAATGGTATTGCTCATTCGCGATGTTTGAGAAGCCATCAACTTAATATACCCAGTATCGAACTAGCAATAAATTGGACGTCGGCGGGAGCAACCGCTGGATGTACAGGCAAAGACAACACTTTTTGGCTGGCGCGTTCGGATTCTGGGAGTGAATCCGTGTAACCCATGTCTACATAGAGCGGTTGCTGATGGATGGGGATTGAATAGTGGATTCCGTAGCCAACCCCGGCCGCAGCCAATCGCTCCGGAACGTTGCCCCGTCCACCTTCGATACGAATGGTGTACTGATGGTAGACAGGGTTTGCCCAGGATCGGCTTACAGGCGTGATCACGGCATTGCCAAGTAGTTCCGTCAGTAGTGTCGCATTTTGCCGACGTTGTGCCGTCCAATCGTCAATCTTAGCCATTTGAGCAAGACCAATCGCGGCGTGGATATCAGTCATGCGGAAGTTGTATCCGAGGATCGTGTGCTTGTACCGCTCGGGTGCACCATGTGCGCGAAGCAGCCGCGCCTGATTGGCAATTGCATCGTCGTCTGTGGTGATGATGCCACCTTCCCCGGTGGTCATATTTTTGGTTGGATAGAACGAGAAGCATCCGGTTCCAAAGCTGCCGACACGCTGACCCGAGACTTCCGCACCGTGGGCCTGGGCGGCGTCCTCAATCACGGCAAGACCATGTCGAGCAGCGATCTCCATGATGGCACGCATGTCGGCCGGATTGCCGAAGAGATGGACCGGTATGATTGCCTTTGTCCTCGGCGTGATCGCCGCTTCGATGAGCTCCGGGTTGATGTTATAGGTATCAGGTTCGATATCGACAAAAACCGGCTTGCCGCCAGCGTGAAGGATACTGTTTGCAGAGGCAATGAATGTGAATGGCGATGTGATTACTTCATCTCCAGCGCCGATGCCATGTGCGAGTAACGCGACATGAAGTGCGGTTGTCCCGTTGGAGGTGGCGATAGCATGCCTAACACCACAGTATTCCGCGAAAGCTCTCTCGAACTGTTCGACCACTGCACCTTGCGCAAGTGCTCCGCTTTCGAGAACGGCCAATACCGCCTGTTTTTCTTCTTCACCGATTATCGGCTGTGCGATTGGGATCATCAGGAGATCCTCATGTTATCGACTGGACCGGCAACTGCTGCATCGTCAGGTAACACTTGCACACCGATGCCAGCATACATGACGTCGTCTGGTAGCCGGGATCGATCTAGAGCATTGCGGGCGTCCAGAATGACACGCATGCCCTTTACACGAGTCCAATCGGTATCCTCATATTGAGCGTGAGCAGCCTGGATGACCACGGCGTCCAACGTAATATCGTCGCCGATCTCGTAAGGAGCAAGACCACGGGCAATAAGTTCTCTGTTGCTGTAAAGTGGATCGTTCACGACGGCACAACCGCCTCGATCTTCAATCGCCTTCACCAGGTTCCGCGCCACCGTGAACGCATCTTCCTTCACGTTCTCTCTGTAGGCCCAACCGAATACGGCAATGGTCTTGCCTGAAATGCCCACGAGCGCGCGCTCGAGACGACCGATGACATAGTCGGCCATTTGGTCATTTACTTCGCGTGCCAAGTGGGCGATACGCGAATATGGCGTTCGATTGGCATAGAAATAAGGATACACTGGGATGCAATGCCCCCCGACTCCGGCGCCAGGTTTGTGGATATGGGAGAACGGCTGGGTGTTGGCAGCATTGATCCCTTGCATGACATCAATTCCTGCCTCGTCCGCGAACTGGGCGAATTCATTTGCGAGTGCGATGTTGACATCGCGATAGGTCGTTTCGGCCAACTTGGTGAATTCGGCAGTTTCCGCATTATCGACCGCAAGTATCTCGGCGTCGAGGACGGCTTCATAGAAGGCTCGAGCCCTGACAGTACTTTCGCGATCGATTCCACCGACGATCTTTGGATAACGCTTCAAGTCCGAAAAGACCCGACCAACGTACACGCGTTCCGGGCTGAAGGCGACTGAAAAGTCCCGACCCGCGTCGAGGCCAGATATGGCTTCGAGCGCGGGTGCGAATCGACGTCGAGTATCGCCGACCGGAAGGGTGGTTTCGTATACCACCAATGTACCAGGCTTGAGCCCATCGGCTACGTCTCTGGTTGCGGCGTCGATAGACCCATAGTCGATATTCTTCTCGTCATCGACTACGAGCGGCACGATGATAACGACAACATCCGCCTGGGAGACGGCCCTGGAGGTCGTGGTTTGAGCGGAAAGGCGTCCCTCGCGGACAGCTAAAGAGACCATTTCTTCCAGGCCGGGTTCGTCCCCATACGCACGGCCCTCGTTGATCATGAGCACTACATCACGATTTATGTCCGCTCCGAAGACGATATGCCCCTTGCTCGCGTATTGTGCAGCGAGCGGAAGTCCAATATGTCCGAGCCCTACGACTGCAATGTTCATGGAATCGGATCCTCTACGCAATGACGCCGCGAAGCTGTCGCCGACAGGTAGCGGGCTCGGCAGTTCGAGAAGATTCCAGAAGATCCAAAGCGGTGGCCAGCGCTTCCGCGGCGTCTTCCGGCGGTGCAGGCGATGTCTCACCGGCAAGGACGCTATTGACAAAGGCGGCGAGTTCCGCCCGAAGTGGCTCTTCCTTTCGAAACGCATAGCGAACGGCATTGCCTTCCGTCATGCCTTGGAGGCTTGGCAGATCGTCCCATTCGGAAGAAGCAAACGCGTTCTCAAAGAATGCGAGATCCTGCGTGAGATAGTTGGCGACGAAGGTGCCGTGACTGCCAACGACCGTAAGCTCACGAATCTTGGTTGGGGTAAGCCAATTCACGTCGAGTGAACCGATGGCACCGCGCTCGAACTCGATCGTTCCGAGGATCAAATCTTCGTGGGTCGCGTGAATTCTCTGGGCGGTGCGGGCAAACACACTACGAGCGCGATCACCAAGGATGAAACGCATCGCGTCGATATCGTGCGTGGCAAGGTCAATGGTTACGCCGACGTCACGTATGCGGTCAGGAAACGGTCCGACGCGTCTGGCCGATATCTGGAAGATCTCGCCAAGCTGACCGACCCGATTCTTGAGTTCGATCACCGCTGGATTGAAACGTTCAATGTGGCCGATCATGAGATTGACATGTTGATCTGCAGCGACGGCGATCATTGTCCATGCCTCTTCAAGGGTTCCAGCGATGGGTTTCTCGACCAGACAATGGATGCCCCGATGCATCGCCTCATACGCGACAGAAGCATGTAGCGATGTGGGCACGACGATGGAGACGAGATCAGGCTTCTCCACTTCCAACATGTGACCAATGTCGGTGTATCCATTCAACGTGCGTCCGGAGATCGTGCGTTCAACACTATATGGGTCGACATCCGCCACAGCGACCAAGTCTACAGTGGGAAGTTCGCTATACACACGAACGTGGTGCTTCCCCATGGCGCCAAGACCGATCACCGCAGCTCGAACTTTACCTTGCGTTCGTGATGAATCCGACATGTTTCAGCTCCTAGCCAACGTGATACAGACGGTACGATCAGGCTGCATTTTCGCGTCGTAGATCTTCCCGCACTGATGGCAAGAAGCGGAATTACCTTCAACCTTCAGCTGATAGCCACAGGCACAGATATAGCCCGCTATCCGGGCAGGGTTTCCCATGACGGTGGTGTAGGGAGGAACACTTTTCGTGACGATCGATCCGGCACCCACGAGCGCAAATTCGCCGATCGTCACACCCGGAAGGATGACACTGGCGGCACCGATCGAGGCTCCGCGCTCGACCAGAATCTCGCCCACTTCCCAGTCAGCTTCGGTCTTGAGGGAACCATCAGCTGTTATTGCCCGCGGAATCCTGTCGTTGGCAAACACGACATGGGGACCGACGAACACGCCATCGCGGAGCGTCGTGCCGTGATAGATCGAAGCGCGGTTCTGGATTTTTACGTTATCCCCAATGCTCACGCCAAAGTCGATATAAACGCCCTTGCCCAGAATGCAATTTTTACCAAGGATAGCGAATTCGCGAATCTGAGCATCGTGCCAAACCTGGGTACCTGCTCCGAGTAGTGCGGTATCGGAGACATCGGCTGTCAAATGGATTCTGACCGGACGAGACTGCCGTACCAGGGGATTCAACTCGGAGAGCCGATCAACCATCTCTATCGCCTTTTCTCATAATTGCTCATCGTTTTTGCGAGAAGCATCGACAATATATCGGCAGTGCCCTCTCGACTGTGGGCTGTTGAAACATGGTCATAGCCATGCCGTCCGAGGTTGATTCGAAGACTCACGTCGTCGTTTAGTTGCCGAATCCGCTTCGCGAGATCCATTGGAGATTCAGGGATAGCGAACAGGCCAGAGTTGCACTCTTCGACTAATGAACGCGCCTCTCCATCGAGATTGAGCACGATCGGAAGTGATGCTGCCATATAGTCAAACAGCTTGTTCGGACGTGCACCGCGTACGGCTTCCGTGTTTCGATGCACAATGACGCCGATGTCAGCAGCGCGGAGAAGATTCTGCACCTCAGTTTTCGGTACAGCGGCATGAAATTCGACGTTATCGAGATCCTGTGCCATTTCGAGAAGTCCAGGTTTTGCCGATCCACCCCCCACAAAAACGATCAGAAGTTCTGGGCGATCGGTCAATTGGCGCGCTGCTTGAACCAAGACCTCCAGATTGTTCGCAGGACCGTGGGCCCCTATCCAAATGGCTACAGTGCGGTTATTCCAGCCGAGACGTTCACGGTTGACGGTGCGCATAGCCGCATTCAATGGGGCTGGTTTCAATGCGGCATTGGGGATCATGATCGTCTTATCGACGGGGATATCGCTGGCAAGCACGCCCTCGACGATGCCGTCCGTCAAGCAAATAATGGCGTCGGCGCTTGCATATACGTATCGTTGTAAAAGCCAAAGGGGCTTGATGATCAGGGGTGCTGTCAGGCCAAGTTGAATCAATGACTCGGGCCAAAGATCACGAATTTCAAGGACGAACGGAACCCGGTGCCTCTTGGCCACCAACGTCGCGGCAAGGGGCGTCAGAAGATGCGGTGACGAACCGATGATAATATCGGGCCGATCACTCCGTATACCCGAAACAAACGCTATCAGCATGAAACTCAGCATGTTTGCATACCGCCGAATGCCGTTTGAACGGTAAGGCAAGCTATATAGCCATGTGAAAGGGATGCCAGATTCGCTCCTTTTCACGACTGGAGAAAATACAGAGATTGGGCGTTCGAAGCGACCAGTGATTCCATTCATTGGAGTCGCGAAAATAGTTGGCGACCAGCCATTCTCCTTGAGAACTGAGGCCAATTCGTAGTGTCGGGTTCCTCCAGCCGTATCAGGTGAGTTTGCGTAATGGTTGAACATCCACACGCTACGGATGCTCGAGTCCTTATCGTCGAGTGTCGATGGTCTCCGAAGCTTCCTCGCGAGCGCAAGGCAGACGACCAATGCACCGGCTCCCACCAACCGTGGTCGAAGCATGCTTTTCAACACGTGTAGTCTGTGATGCGGTCGACGACGTACTCGACCTGATCGAGGGACATGTCCGAGAAGAAGGGGATGGCGAGGGTCGTCTGGGCGACCGCCTCGGTGACCGGGAAGTCGCCGGGCCTGAAGCCGTATCGGTTCTGGTAGTAGGGCTGAAGGTGGATCGGGACGAAGTAGGGTCGGCTGGGCACGCCGTCGGCGTCGAGGCGGGAGATGAGCTCGTTGCGATCGATGCGAGGATCGAGTCGGATGACGTAGACGAACCAGCTCATGCGGGTGGTTTCGGACGCGACGAATGGGACGGTGACGGTATCGATGTCGCTGAAGCGCTCGGTGTACCAGGCAGCGACCTGGGCGCGTCGGGCGAGGATATCGTCCAGCCGGGCGATCTGGCTGCGACCGAGGGCGGCGCTCATCTCGTCGAGGCGGTAGTTGTACCCGAGGCGGACGTGATTCATCCAGGTTCCGGCGTCGTCGCGTCCCTGATTGGAGAGGCTTCGAAGGACCTGGGCGTACGCGTGGTCGTCGGTGACGACGATACCGCCCTCGCCGGTGGTCATCTGCTTGTTGGGATAGAAGGCGAAGACGGCGGCTTTGACGTGCGGATTGCTGCCGACGCGGTGGCCGTCGCGTTCGGCTCCGATGGCCTCGCAGGCGTCCTGTACGATCGTGAGGTCGTGCTGGCGGGCGATGGCTCCGATCGCATCGATGTCGCACGGTTGGCCGAAGACATCAACGGGAACGATGGCGCGAGTGCGATCGGTCACCTTCGCCTCGATCCGGGTGGGGTCGATGTTGAGGGTATCGGGATCGATGTCGGCGAAAATGGGCGTCGCGCCCTGATAGATCGCGCAGTTTGCGGAGGCGACGAAACTGAACGGTGAGGTGATGACCTCGTCGCCGGAACCGACGCCGGCTGCGGCGAGACAGATGTGAAGACCGCTGGTGCCGCTATTGACAGCGACGGCCTCGGCGACACCTGTGTACGCAGCGACGGCTTCCTCGAAGGCGCGCACCTGGGGGCCGATGCTGAGGGTTGGTGTCCGCAAGACGGCAAGGACGGCATCGATGTCGTCCTGGTCGATGGACGGCTGGGAAAGCGGGACCTGCATGCGGACCTGAATGCTCATTTAGGCGCTCACTCGCGTTTCTGCTCTTGACTCTCGTGCGAACAGGGCGAGCTCCTGCTGAACCGCCTGACCGAGACTCTGGATGCCGTCCACGGAGGCGACGATAGCGAGAAGCGCCGGGCGAATTCTCATATTGTCGGACTGGATGATCATGGTTTCGATCTGTTGCCGGGCCTCGCGATAGGCGTCGCTGAGCTTCCTGGATGTCGTGAGGCGGCGGATTTTTTCGTTGGCGGTCATGTTGGCGGCTTCCGACGGCAGGCTGAGCTCCTCGCGGAGCTTTTCACCGGGTCGCATGCCGGTGAACTGGATCTCGATGTCCTTGCCGATGCGAAGACCGCGAGCTCGGATCATCTTGTGCGCCAGTGAGAGGATGGAGACCTCCTCCCCCATGTCCAACATGTAGATCGCGCCTTTGTCGCCGAGTGCGCCGGCTTCGATGATGAGGCTGGCGGCTTCGGGGATGGTCATGAAATAGCGCAGCATGTCGGGATCAGTGACCTTGACCGGGCCACCGGCGTCGATCTGGCGATTGAAGGTGGGAATCACACTTCCGCGCGAACCGAGGACATTGCCGAAGCGGACGCAACAGGTCGAAAGGCCGGTCGATTCGGCGACACTTGCGATCTCGAGTTCCGCGAGCCGCTTGGTGGCGCCCATCACGCTGCTGGGACGAACCGCCTTGTCGGTCGAGACCAAGACGAACCGGGAGACGCCGTGACGTGCGGCGGCTTCAGCCACTGAACGGGTGCCGATGACATTGGTCCAGACTGCTTCGTCAGGATTCTGTTCCATGAGCGGAACATGCTTGTAGGCAGCGGCGTGGAAGATGATGTCTGGTCTGGTCTCACGGATGACTCGATCCATGCGCAGCATGTTCGTCACCGTACCAACGATCATGCGAAGTCGAACCGGGCTGGAAGAGAGCTGAAGGTCGAGTTCGAGATCGTAGAGCCCGGTTTCGTTCGTGTCCAGCAGGATGAGTTCGCCGGGTGCGAGTTGAGCCACTTGCCGCGTCAATTCGCTGCCGATGGAACCCGCGGCACCGGTGATCAAGACGCGTTTGCCGGAGATAAAATTCGTGCAGCGGGGACCGTGGGCGCTGACAGATGGACGATTCAGGAAATCGGCGGCTCTGACTTCGTGAATGGATGTAGCAGAGTTGTCTCCGCGGAGAATGGCGCCGAGGTCCGGCATGGTCAGCACGCGTGCAGACGTTTGCCGTGCCAAGTCACCCAGGCGGGCCTGGGTGGCACGATCTGCCGTCGGAATTGCGAGGATGACGGCCTCTATATTGTTCGCCTGCACGAGGTCCGGAATGATGGACGTCGGGCCGAGAACCTTGATGTGACCGACACTCTTCCCTATCAACTGGGGATTGTCGTCTACAAAACCGACCGGTGCGAAACCCCAGTCAGGGTTTCGGCGAATCTCCTCGCCGAGAAGGCGGCCTCCATTGCCGGCACCGACAATGAGGGTGCGTAAACCGCTGGTTTCTGCAGCAGGCCTGGCCACTTTCTTCTCCAACGACGCAGGTTGCGACTTTGGCAGTGTTGTTTTGGCGATCACGTTCACGCCCCTCTTTCCCGGTTTTCGGAGATCCTACGTCGAAGTTCGAGTTCAGGGCTGTACACAAGACCTATCCGGATGGACGGGCACTTGCATGAAGGCAACCAGTTTCGATGGAATGGTTGTGGTCGTTGAAACGATGGAGTGTGGGTGACTGAACAAACGCACCGTTTCTCCCAAAACGATGCGATGAAGGGCGGCGATGGCCCGAGTCAACCTTGTTACCTGTTCAGAAACCGTTTGAACGAGTTCGACTTCGACGAACTGATTTCTCGCATCGGCCATCGTCGAGAGCAACATATGCGTCCAAGCATTTATTTGCCTCGAATGAATGATGCCACATTTTATGTGTGCAAAATATGTGTATGTGATAATCCATAGGTCCGCTTGAGACGTTACACCAGTCCTAGGCCGTATGGGCGAAGGCATTGCTTGTGGAGTTCGCACAGCCAGTTTCGGTCGCTCGAGCCGGGTATCGAGTCTAACCTGCCTTCTTCACCCGGGTACGCGCCGGCCGAGGATTGTGCCCGGGCGAAGCGCTCGGTGGCCGGTGAGCGATACCCCTTCGAGAGGTCGACCACCAGGAAACTGCACGGTCGTCATCAAGAGCCGGGTTCCCGTGCCCGTTTCAACGAGCACCCCGTGGTGACCGGTGGTGTTTGGCAGGATGAGTCCTGGTTCCGAGGATTCAGCAGATTGAGGCGAATCGTCTGACGCAGCGATGATGGCCGCGTGAATCTGGAGCACTGTGGATGCCTCATCCGGGATGAACGTGAAGGCGCGTGGCCACGGCCACATCGCCCGGATCCTGCGATCGAGATCGATGGCGGACCGGGTCCAGTCGAGGAGTCCATCCGCCTTGACGAGTGGCCGGGTAAGGGTTGCAGGTTCCTGTTGGGGAACGGGAAGCAGCGACCCGTCGAGAAGTGACGCGATCTTGCCGGCGAGCAGATCGGCGGCAAGATCGGCAAGGCGGGGTGTAAGGGTCTCCGTGGTGTCTGCCGTGAGAATATCGAGGGAACGGGTTGCGAAGACCGGACCTGTGTCAAGGCCGGACTCCATGCGCATGAGTGAGACTCCAGTGACCGGGTCGCCATGGAGGATCGCGGTCGCGATCGGATTTGCGCCTCGGTAGTTCGGCAGCAGCGAGGCATGGAGGTTGACACAACCCGCCGCGGGGAGTTCGAGTATCCAGCGTCCGAGTATGAGACCGAACGCCGCGACGACGATCAGGTCGGGGCAGAGTGCCGTGATTCGTTCGCGGATCGCCGAATCCCTGAGTGTGTGAGTTTGGAGCAGGGGCAAATTCAACTTTTGGGCTGCAACCTTCACCGGTGGCGACGCGAGACGACGACCCCGCCCGGCTGGTCGATCAGGCTGCGTGACGACGAGCACGAGCTCGATATCGATACGCGCGGCCAAGACTTCGAGCGCAGGAACGGCGAACCCCGGAGTTCCCATGTAGACGAGGCGAGGCATGGACATGGCATTGGTTCCTCGAGTCGGTACCTGCCTACACGTGACAGTGGCAGGTGCTGGTGAAGTAGGATTGTGACGATTGTCGCGCCGGTCCTGACCGACGCAACGCACTTGCCACCTGCCCGATCATACTCCTCGCCGTGGAGCGCCTGCATGCATTTGCCGCCCGTAAGCTTTCTTCTTCAAGCAGACGCCACCGGGGACCGAAAGTCATTGACGTTCGACACGCCGGTGGGCGATCTCCCAGTGGTCGGTGATGCCCGGTGGAGCGAGGCGTTCACCCATCATTCGTGGGCGGCTCTGCTGGTGTGGGTCGTTCTGCTGTTCGTTTTGCAAGCGGTCACGTGGCCGCTCGTGCGCCGGGTATTTGCTCGTTTCCCAGACCGGGGGTGGGGTTTCGCACGGCTCATCACGACGCTGATCGCAGGATACATGGTCTGGCTGCTGGCAAGTGTCGAGCTGATCTCGTTCCGGGCCGTATGGTGCGGCGTGGCGGTGGCGATCACCGCGTTGGGGAGCATCGGCGTCTGGTGGCTCTTGCGCCACGGATCGGCCAGAGAGGAACTGCTGCGGCCGTGGCGGTCGCCGGCAGTTGTTGCATCGGAACTGGTGTTCTGGGTGACATTCGGCATCTTCCTCGCCTTCCGACTGATCAATCCGGACTCGTATCATCCGATCTGGGGTGGAGAAAAAGCGATGGAGTTCGCGCATATCAACGCCATCCTCCGGAGCGCTCATTTTCCACCCGTGGATCCCTGGTATTCCGGCGGATTCATCAATTACTACTATTATGGAGAGTACCTGGTCGCATTTCTTGTCAAGCTGACCGGGATTCCGACCGAAATAGCGTTCAATCTCGCTCAGCCGACGATCGTGGCGTTTCTCGCGAGTGGTGCGTTCAGCGTCGCGGCGGCGTTCGGAAAGCGGTTCACGCGCTCACGGAATGGTGCGATCGGAGCTGGTCTTGCCGGAGTCGTGCTCGTCAGTTTCGCCGGGAATCTGGTCGAGCTCGCGCGGCTTGTCGACCGCATGCTGCACGGACAGCCGTTCGTGGACGGCTTCAGCTACTGGTTCTGGGCGCCAAGTCGCGCGGTGCCCGACCCGAACACCCAACATGCCATTACCGAGTTCCCCTACTTCTCGGCAACCTATGCCGATCTCCACGCGCACGTGGTGGCATTGCCGATCACGGTCCTCGCGATTGGGCTCGTCTATGCACTCGCGCTCGAATGGCGAGCGGTCGCGGTCGCCGTCACGATCCCGCGACTGTCCCGCAAGCTGATCATCGACCTCGCTGTACGGTTGTCGTGCATCGCACTGGTGCTCGGCGCACTCTGGCCAACGAACGCATGGGACCTGCCGATGTACGCGGTGGTCAGCGGGATCGGGATGCTGATGGCCACCCGAGGGATCGTCTCCCTGTGGCGCCGGCTGGTAGTTGCGGGTGCGGCGCTGGCAGCAGTCGGGATCGTGTCCTACCTCATGATCCTGCCATTCCTGCATCATTATGTCGCCCTCTTTTCATCCGTCGAGCAGCGTGATGCGGATACGCCGCTTGTCTCGGTTGAATCGCATTTCGGCGTCTTCTTCGTGATTGCGTTCGTGGGGATGATGACCCTGCTGGCACGAAACTCCAGATTGCCACGATACCTCGCGTCGCCCGTTCTCCCGCTGATTGCCCTTGGAATCGTGCTGCTCTTCCGATGGTATGCGGTTGGTCGCGGCGAAGGTGTCATTCAGCTGGCGGATTCGCTGACGGTACTGGTGATCGTGAGTTCCCTGGCCGTGGCGTGCTTCTACGGCGCACCGGTGCGATCGGACTTGCGCCTGCCAAGCGTTCTCCCGCGCATGCTCCCGGTAGTAGGGAGGGGAGCTGTCGTCATTCTGCTGCTGATCGACCGGCCAGTACCTGCGCTTTATCTTGGGTTCGGGCTCGTGGCGGTCGCTCTCTGGCTTTCACTTCCCGATACGACGGAGCGGTTCATCGCGGCGATGTTCGCCGGTGGAATGCTGCTCGGCTCGGCACTCGAAGTCGTCTTCCTGGTCGACGACCTCAGCGGTAGCGAGTGGTATCGAATGAACACGGTCTTCAAGTTCTACAACCAGTTGTGGATCCTCTTCGCGCTAGGTTCGGCCGGACTGGTCGGGAAGATGGCCGCAGAATTCGTGTCAACGAGATCTGTATCGGTCGAGCGGGTCGTACCAATCGCGGAAGAGAGCTTGTCTGCGGCGGGAACCGTGGTCGATCACGATGTGAACGAGACCGACGATCGGACGGTTCCCACCCGGAAACCAGCGGTCCCGTTCGGATGGTTCGGATGGTCGGGAGCGGGACTGATCGCCTCCTTGCTGATGGTGATTGCATCCCTCGCCTACCCGTTGAATGCGACCGCGTTTCGGCTCGACCAGCATTTTTCACAACCCGGAGCTGCGTGGACGCTCGATTCCTACGACTGGATGCGCTACGGGGAGATTCAGTATTCGGATGGCTCCTCGGTAGGGTACAAGGATGATCGGGCGGCAATCGACTGGGCGAACGACCACATTCACGGAACTCCGGTGATCGCGGAAGCGAGCTTTGGAACGTATCGCTGCAACGGTTCGCGGTTTTCGATCGCGACGGGATTGCCAGACGTGATCGGCTGGAAGCGGCACGAGGAACAGCAACGCTATCAGGACGATCTCGCGACGAGAGAGAGCGACCTGCGCGACCTCTACACAACTCCTGACGTGGCCCGAAAACAGGCCATCATCCAGCAATACGGTATTGGCTACGTGTTCGTCGGAGAGACCGAGCGGAAATATCCCTCGATCCAGGTCAACGACTGTGTCGTGGGAGGATCAGCCGAAGGGATCGCCGCGATCGAGGGGATGGTGGGCACCGACCTCGAGGTCGCGTTCACATCCGGGACGACCACCATCTATCGCGTCATCAGCGGGACATGATCCCACTTGGAGGGAAACCACGGCGTTGACGGGAGAGGCCAATGCTGGCTATACTGACCGTCGTGGTCGTTTCGAATGTATCGCCACGAGCGAGTGGCGGGGTGTGGCGCAGTTGGTAGCGCGCGGCGTTTGGGACGCTGAGGTCGGAGGTTCGAGTCCTCTCACCCCGACCTGTGTATCGTCGTGGCAACGCCGTTGCAGATGTCTTTCTGCGGCGGCTTCTTTGTGCCATCCGACTTCTCGACTCGGGGAGGTTTGCGACTCCTCACTTTGGCGGCGACCTCATTCCTGGTGTTTGCCGATCATCCGTCCTTTCCCCCTTCCCCCGAAGAATGAGCGCACAGGTCACCCCTGTTCAGGTTCACCGGGATGCGACTGGTGTATCGACCTGCAGTCGATCGGGCAAACGTTCTGGCGGGAGGTTGGCACCCTCAGCTGGCCGTTGGCGAGGGTCGGCACTAACAGATTCCCGCTCCGAATCGAGTGCCGGGGCCAAGCGGAAGAGGTTTTCCCAATGCGCTCCGATGCAGATGCCCGACGCGCTGCCCGACGCGCTGCTGAAATTCGGGACGAAAGTGGTCGAGCCGACATTGTTTCGGCCAGCATTGCTTCACGGTTGCTGCCGGAAATCGGGACAACTCAAGGATCGGTGATCGTGACCCGTTTTGGAGAGACCCTTGTTCGATCTCGAGCATGCTGGAGCCAGAAGGTGTGGGTTCGGGTCAGGGTTGAGAACGTACGGACCGAAGATGAAATATGGGCCAAAGCCGTTTCGCCCGCCAACAAGACGAACTCGGAGATTTTCATATACGACAACACCCCCATCCGAAGACGAGGGTGTCGAAGCAGATTTGCAGGAATGACTCGCGATTTGCCCGAAAACCCTGGTGGTACGAGCGAAAACGCCCAAGCCATAAATCAGCGGGAGTAATACTCGACCACGAGATGCTCGGCGCAGATGACCGGGATCTCTTCACGTGGAGGCAGATAATCGAATTTTGCGGAATATGATGTTGGATCGACGGTCATATATGGAAGGATGAGGCCGGCCGTACCAACTTCAGCGAAGAGAACGCTCTTGCGGCTCTTCTCGCGGACGGAGATCACATCGCCGACCTTGAGCTTCTGGGACGGGATCGTCGCCTTCTTGCCATTGAGCAGGAAGTGACCGTGGGTCACGTACTGGCGGGCGGCATAGATCGTCGCCGCCAAACCGGCACGAAGCACCAGCGCGTCCATGCGTGTCTCGAGCAACTGCACGAGATTGTCGCCGGTCGCACCGCCCATGCGCACCGCGTCCTTGTAGGCACGTGCGAGTTGCTTCTCGCTGATGTTGTACTGGAAGCGCAATCGCTGCTTCTCAAGCAACTGCACGCCGTAATCTGAGGGACGGCGGCGACGGCGCTGACCGTGCTGTCCCGGCGGGAACGGACGATTCTTCATGTACTTCTGAGCCTTCGGGGTCAGCGCGACTCCGAGCGCTCGGGACTTCTTGACTTTCGCTCCGGTAAAATTCACGTAGTGGTACTCCTTCGATCGTGCAATCGAATGGGTGATGCACACCAAACACGGGCTTGAATCGGACAAGTCGAGCAAGTCGAGATGTGGCGATCCAAGGTGATGGTGGCGAACGGTCGGTCATTCATCGAAGGCATCTCGCAGCAAACAGCTACGAGATCGGTGGTGCCGGCACTATAACGGCGGCCACCGGCGCGGAAGTCGGAAAACGACCGGGCTCCGGAAATGCCAGCGGACAACGAGCAGCCTCGCGTCCGACCAGTCATTCTACTGTATCGTTGCGGGTTTAAGTAGCTTTTCGCACTGCGAATGCCCTCCGATCACCTGCTATGGGACTGCTCGAAGGATCTCGACGTTCACATTGGCTTTGCAGATTCATGGCGGGATGCGTATACTCTGCGAGGTCGCACCGAACATCCAAACTCGTTCAGGCGGTGCGCGGGAGTAACTCAGTTGGTAGAGTGTCTGCCTTCCAAGCAGAATGTCGCCGGTTCGAGTCCGGTCTCCCGCTCCACACAAAGCCTATGGAATCAAGGAAAACGGCCACTCGCACGAGTGGCCCTTCTGCTGTGCCGAGGAAATGGGTACCAAATGGGTACCGCGTGTATTTTATGCGGTCGAAACCGGCTCAATTCGAGTACTCCCCGCAATCCAAACCGGCTACGCTCGCCGGCCAGTCTTGTGCCACACTAGCAATGCCCCACGCGGCTACGAACCGTGTCAGGGATTCCAGAGGCGGCTACGTGCGTTCGTGCGTAGTCGCCTTTTTGCGCCGGTCAACCGGCCGCAGTTCTCGCAGGCTGTCGAGGTCGGCACGGCGAATCATTTTGCGTCGCCGGTCTACCGCAGACTGGTAGGCGGTCACCTCCCCTTCTCTCACCATGCGCCAGATCGTGTAATTCGAGACTCCCAGGATTGCCCGCGCCTCTGCCATCGTCACGAACTCGTTTTCGCTGTCCATGCTTTCCCCTCACTGTCCATGAATACATGAGAATAGTTTAGCATACCTGTTGACAGATTAGATAAGAATAGATTAGAATAGACCTATCAGGACATGGAGTCCCTGATACGAGATTCGAGCGGCTGGGAGTTCGTAGCCCCGGCCACACGCAGCGAAGAGGGCACATCATGGCAGTACAGGTGCTTCAGACGCGGGAATCACGAACGGATGTATTGGTTCGGCTCGCAGCGAAGGCGCGGCATGAGGGCGTGCAATTGTTCCGGGATCGATCGGACGGTCGCTACTATGCTTCCAGCGCCAGCACGCCGGGTCTTCGGTACATGGTGACGGGCTACTCTTGCGAGTGCCGTGGATTTGTGACACATGGTCACTGTAAGCACTACGCGGCACTTATGGCGGCGCTGGGATGGATCGAAGGATCGCCAGCACCAACGCCGGAACCGCTCGCGATCACGGCAACGTGTCGCACCTGCGACGGGCACGGCACGCATCCGGCGACGGTGGCCTATGGCCGGACGGTGCGATTCGAGAACGTCACCTGCGAGCGATGTCATGGAATTGGTGAAGCAGAGGCCGCCTAGACGATGGTGCGGAGTGGGCCGGCATGAGTCGGCCCACTCTCCAGGCGTATGCGCCTCTACACCGTTGCAGCTCGTTCCACATTGAGCGCGAGCAACCGTTCGAGAATCTGGTCATCCGTCGTCTCAGCCGGATCGTCAGTCCACCCATACGCCATCCAGACGGCACGGTCGAGTGCCGCGTGCACGTTCGCCAGCCAGGTCGGACGGTCATTGTAGAGGTTGGTGAGCGTCCGTTTCTTCAGTTCCGTCTCGGGAGCACCTTCCGGGTTGAGCCAGTTTTCACGCAACTCATTGAGCCGTTTCGCCGCCTCCCCGATCGCGATCAAAAGCGGATCGGCCACCGGTTCAGTTCCAGGTGCCCATGGCAGCGGGAAGGTCTCAAACGCCCTGCTTACCGAATAAACGGGGTCGTTGCCCACTCCGTGGCGCGAGGCGATCGCGATAGACCAAACCTTGTGTGCGGAGGATTGGAGTATTCCCAGGAAGTAATCGTCCTCTCTCGCAAAAACCACCAGCTTGTTGTTGGGTAGGATAGCGGTATCTAAGAACGTGAATACTCGATGCTTCGCAACCATCGGCGTGACGATTTGTCGATAAAGGCCTGAAGTTGCGGCGCGCATCTCTGGTCTGGGCCTTTGGTGCAGCCACCAGGTTTCTCGTGAGCTACGGTCACGATTTCCATCCCGTTCCGGTTTTATCCTTTCTAGTGCATAGGCAAAGGGAGCTTCATATAATGCCGCATCATCAACGGACGTAGTCGATCCAAAGTCAATCAGCCATTGTCCAGAAGGTCGCCGCATTAAATCCAATGCATGTCGCGTGGGTCTAAGCACATCACTATTTGGCCGACCGTTTGGATTAACAGGTAGGGCTAGCATTTCCTGTGCTAAGTCATTCGGAATGTCGAACGCCCCTCCTTTCTGGACACCTACGAAGCCGATTCCATAGTTTTCAGATAGGGAGAGGGCTTTAGTGACATCAATTCCAGATGTGAGATTGCTGTTGATTGAAGGGACTGTTGCGCCATTTAGTCTGTGGATGGTCTCGGCTCCGCCATCGAAAATTACGATTGAGATTCGTACCGAGGCTCCATCCAGAATCCACGGCTCATCATCCCAAGCTTCGTGAATCTGTCCTGTGGTTATGATGCGGTTGAGTACTGTGCGATTGAAACCAGTTCGGATTTTATTGGTTGCCAAAAGCCCTGCTCGTTTGGTGCGACCAGTCTCGATCTGATAACGGGCCTTTTCAAAGAAGTAACAGACGAAATCGGAACCGCCGGGTATGCGGTCGCGAAAGGCTCCTGTCAGCACATTTACATATTCATCGCCAAGCTCTCGCCGCATCTTCTTATCACCAATAAACGGTGGGTTGCCGATGATGAAATCTGCCTCTGGCCACACAGTCTCGCTGACCTTGCCCCCAGTGAAGTCGAGCAACGCATCCTGCAACCGGATCGTTTCCAGCGTTTCGAGCACGGGTTCCTTCCAGCCAAAGCCGTTCGCAATCATCCATTGCAAATAGCCGATCCAAATCGCCACCTGTGCCAGCTCGCGCGCCAGCGGATCGATCTCCAGGCCGAGCAGTTGATGCGGACGAATGTTCGGAATCCCAATTGGCAAGCCCGCCTCTGCCCCGTAGCGGATGACTTCCTTTTCCAGTTCCAGCAGCCGGCCCATCGCCACGTACAGGAAGTTGCCAGAGCCGCACGCGGGGTCGAGCACGCGCACCGCCGCCAGGTCGTCCAGAAATGCCCCCTGCACCTGCATGTACCGGTCCTGCTGGTTGCGGCGGCGTTGGGGCGTTGGGGCAGCTTCCGAGAGCACCCGGATCGCGACCAGGTCTGCCCGCACGACCTCCCATCGTTTGCGTAGCGGTGCCATCACGACGGGATCCACCACGCGCTCGATATCAGGCCGGCCGGTATAGTGGGCGCCCAACTGGGACCGTTTCGCCGGATCCAGCGAGCGTTCGAAGAGCGTGCCGAAGATCGCCGGTTCGATCGCCGACCAATCGAGTTTGGCCGCGTCCGCCAACAGGCCTATTTCATCGCCGGTCAGCTCATAGGCGTGGACGTTGGCAAAGAGTCCGCCATTGAACTGCGGGATCACTTCCAGGGCCATGTACCCGCCGTCCGCCATCGCCCGCAGCAAGGCTTCGACCTGTCTGGAAAACTCGAAGGGCAAGCGATGACCAAACTCCAGGAGCCGGCTGAAAATCCTGTTTCTGAGAATGCCGATATCCTCCGCGAACAGGCAGAAGAGCAGCTGCATGAGGAAATGCGCCGCATGCTCGGCCGGCACGCCACGCCCGCGCAGGCCGGTGGCCAGAATGCCGAAGCTGCGCGCCGCGTCTTCGGTCACGGAGACCACGGTTTGGGTGGGCTTGAGCGATTCCGGGTCGTCAAAGATCGCCCGCAGCGTGTGCAGGCTCTCCGGGTCGGCAAAGGTCGCCAGATCGATCGGATAGACCTTCTTGACGGTGCCGGTGAAATTCGTGTGGATCTCGATGCGATTGAGATCGGACACGATCAAGAGAGGCGGATTTTCCAGGTCCTCGCGGTATTGCGCCAGTTGCTCGTAGGCCGCTTTCAGGTTGGCCCGTTTCCCCTTGTACTCCCAGGCAAAGTGGTTGCGGTACCAGACATCGGCCCACCCTTCCCCACCGCGCAGTTTCGTCGCGCCGCGCTCGAAGGCATAGAATTCGCCCGTGGGGTCGGCGTCCGTGGGCGTCGGCACGCCGAGCACGGCACAGATATCGTTGAAATGCGATTGCGACGCCGAACGCTCTTTGAGTTCACTCGCAATCCACTTGCGTTGAAATTCCGCCGGCAGCATCGTGGGGTGGCTCATGGCTAACCAATCTGAAGGGGTGTATGACCGTGCGACGCGACACAATCGAGCGACGCAGGATCACGCCGCAAACATGGCAACGCGCGGTGGGAGTTTATCGGGACCGGCAGAGCCGCGATATGGCCTCGTAGCAGTCCCACGTGGAAGCAGTAGTGTAGGGCATCGTCGGCAAATGACGTGCGTGCTCATGACAACGTGTCGCCACAATTCGGCAAGCTGGTCCACCGCGCCAGCGCGGGATGGCCGGATGCGCACCTCGTGCCCCGCCGGCAATGTCTGCTGGTACGAGCACTAGGCCGGCCGTGATGCTATCCGATGCACAGAACTGGAAGATTGTCTCCGCTGCGGACGATGTGTCCACCGCCACGCTTGCCCGTGCGCTGGGTGTCGGCTATTCCACGATCAACAACGCGCGGTGGCGGTACCGTCGCGAGGGGTGGACCTGTGGCGTGCAGTACGTCGCCTGCGAGCAATGCGGCGGCGTGCTCACCAACGATCTCCCAGCCAACGCCAGGCGGCGCTACCATCCGGCCTGCCGAGCTGCGGGCAATATCCATGTGTGGCGATCCGGCCACGTTCGTCGCTGGGAAGCTATGAGCGAAGCGCAACGGGAAACCATCCGGGATCGGGGCAACGCCTACCAGGCCGCTGCGCAGGACGCGAGCCTGCCGGATGCCATCAATCGCGGGACGTTGTGGTCGGCAGTTGAGGATGCGTACCTGATTGAACGCGTCGATCTCGATTCCACAGCCACGCTTGCGAGCGCGTTAGGTCGCACCTACCGGGCGGTCCTCTCGAGACGCTACACGCTGCGGGTCAAGCGCATCATCGAATGATCGGCGACGTCGTGCATGGGGGTTCCTGCCCTGCATGGGGTATTCAATCGGGACGTTCGTCCATGAGGGTTCCATGCGTCCATGAGGGTATCAACCAGGACGTTCGCCGGCGACGGGTTGCCACTGCCTTTAATACCACCGTTTCCAGTTTCCTTGCATACAGTTTTCTCCCTGCCCTATGTGTACCGATGGACGGGTGCATGGGGTGTCCGCGTTTGCATGGGGTGATCGCTCGCACTCATGAGGGTTCCCGCCACTCATGGGGTGTCCATACGTCGGCATAATTTGCCGTATGCTCCGCTTGCGTGGGCGTGAGCCTCCTGCGTGTCGCAAAAACACGAAAAATTCTGGCCCCCGCTGGTGCGGGCGTAGGGGTAGTGGGAAATTGCGGAACTATTATCGCGTCTATTCTCCGCGTGCACGGGTTTCAGGTCGATACGGGTTCAGTACGCCTTTCCCCCGTGCGTGGCGAGCACAGCGGAAGTTTTCGGAAGTTGTGCGTCATCTGTCCCCCGCGAGCGCGCGCATGAGTACCCAGAATTACACCAAAAGTGAGAAAGCGGCGTCTGTTCCCCGCGTGCGTGGGGCTTCAATGTTTTTCAATGCAAAGCCCGGTCTCGATTCCACGGCCACGATTGCGGGTGCGTTAGGTCGCACCTATTGCGGCGTTCGTACCAGGCGTCGTACCTTGCGATTCAGGGGCGTCCTCGATTGATCCGGCTATATCGTGCATGGGGGTTCCGGCGTTGCATGGGGGTATCAATTGCACGGTTCGTCCATGAGGGTTCCATCCGTCCATGAGGGTTTTGATCCCCGCGTGTCTGACAAGAGGTGTTCACGGTGCCATGGGGTGTTCAATCAGCATGACAAGAGGTGTCCATCACGACAAGGGGTGTCCATCACGCCAGGATGCCCCATACCGCGACGAACGCAGTGAACCGCCCTCCGCGTCATGCAAAGCCGGTCTGTTGTCTCAGTGTCCGTTCTGTCGCGTGCTGTCGTCATGAACGTTGCGGTTTTGGCGTTCGTTCGTGGTTATGCGCGTAATCGTTCCGGCATTTCATGACAGCGATTGTGCCCACACTGCGGCTGTGAGCACGTAGGACGCCCGTAGCGCGATTCTTGCCCCGCGAACGTCTCTCAGGTCGTGCCGTCGCATAAGACAGCGCCGGTGCCCCACCTTGCGGATGTCCGCGTTACCCGGTGTGGCGTTGAGTTTCTGTATAGCTTTTGTACTACTTTCGAGGCAGGTTTTGTGTCAATCGAACGCCGGTGACTTTGGCCCGTACTCCGCTCGCCAGTACTGTCCCCCGTGACGACGGCCGAACGCGCGCATCTGCAAAAGTCGGCAGGCATCGAAGGCGAGCACCATATCCGGGCGCGTCTTCCACCGCGCCAGGGTGCGGCGACTGATTCCCAGGTAACGGGCGATCTGCGCATCTGTCCAGCCATCCTCTGCCAGCAAGGCAGCGGCCATCGCCAGCGTGTCGCTGGTTGGACTTTGCGCATGGCCTGAAATGCCCTCCGAAATGATGCACATTGTTGCAGGTCCTTGCGCGCACGCGGGCGAATATAAGGTTTTATCAGGTTCCTGTGCCACTGGCTCGCCTTTCTGCCTGTCACACGTATGGACGCGTATGGACGGGTTCATTCGCTCCGCATCACTCCGCACATACGCGCGCATGGGGATACAAGCATTTACAAGCATCCTGTGCCGTCGCCGTCGTGACGTTGTGCCCGTCATGGCGAGCCGCAAAGCTCCGCGAGGGTGTCACACGCGTTCCGGCTCGATTGGCACGCACTACGCGTGCAAGCGGCATGCTACCTGCCGTTGCGCGGTCTTTCCGGTGGCGGTTCCGGCGACGGGGTGAACAGATCGCTCCAATCATCACTATCGACGATCATGAACTTTCGGAGACCTTCCTGTGCGATGACGACGGGGATTTGATCGTGTCGGGCGTCGCGTTGGGCGTTGGCGAGCGCCAGACCCATGCCGGAAACGTGCCAGCGGCGCCAGTGAACGCGAGCGGCCGGGATGGTGAGGGGGATTCGTTCATGGGGTGTCTTTCTTGTCGAGTGCGAAGGTGTCGAGGATCGTCATCGGGAAATGCCGGCAAAGGAAGCGCCGGTAGAGTGGCCGGGGTCGCCAGCGTCTCACGCCGCGATCTCAGCGGGTGCCCGGCGGCTATCGCGTTCGGCCTCCGCGATCAGGCGGTCGATACGTTCGTGGGCCTGTTCGGCGCATTGGTGCAACGTGAACGCCAGGGACGGCCCGACCTCCGAGACGCGGACGCCATGGTGGGCAATCTCTCCCCTAATCTGAATCACCCACAAGCCGTCAGCATCGGTGCTCACGCAGGTGGTCAGTCCCAGCGTCGCCAGATCGAAGGGAACCGGGATCACGTCCCGGTAGTACCGCTGGGTCGTGCGCAGGATGCCCGGCAGTGCGAGGTAGGACGCCAGCGGGGCAAGCACGGTCTGTTTCAGCTCACGGCGCATCGTGCGGAGTGCGGCAAGGGTGGCGGCGGGATCGGCCAGGATGTCTTCCACAACGGCAACGGCGTTCGTAGCAGTGATCTTTTTCATCATGCGGCCTCGCTCTCTGTGATTGCTTGACGGTATGCCTCCCCATATTCCTTTGCCCGTGCCAGCTGCCCCACCGATCGCAGGACTTCAGGCATGTATTCGGTAATCCGTTCCATCGTGGCCGGCTCAACATGTTCCACGTCGCGAATATGCAGCACCCCTTCCACGATGCGAACCGCGCCGGTGTCCACGGCGACGCGGGCGATCAATTGATCGGCGTAGGCGCTTGCCTGTTCGTTACTTCGCTTAATTCGCTTAGTTCGCACCGCAGAATCAGGATGCAACGGGTCTGGCAGTGGTGCGCGCGGTTCATGGTGCGTGTCTTCAGGGAGTTGGTCTGTGATGATTGCGTCTATCAGATCGGTGAAATCCATACCTTTGGGTCCTTTGCGTGCTGCGAAAAAAGCGAAAGAAGCGAATGAAGTACGGGGTTTCCAGGTCAAGCCGCCATTCGGGTTCCGGTTGGCGTTGGCAGCCGGTAGCGCGTGGCCGTCCGTCCCGTGCCGCCTGCCGGACGCAACCGCTCTTCCACAATTCGGCCCGTTTGCTTCAGGTGATGGATTGCGGCTGCCATCGCAGCGGCCTTGACGTGCGTTCCAAGGGCGTTGGAAATCTCCGTTTGCGTCATCTCGACACCGTCACGCAGCAGCGCCAGAATCCGGTCGGCAATCGGGTTCCCGGTCAAGGTGCCAAAGAGGTACTGGACTGACGCGTGCGCGTGGTTCCAGACTGCGAGCGCGGCTTTGAGGTGCACGGGGTGAATCGCATCGCATTCGTCAAGCAGCGCGTAAATGAGCGCCAGCCGCAGCGTGATCGGGTCGCCACGTGCGGTCAGGGATTCCACAAGCCCGCTACTGCGTTGGGCGAACCGTGCGTACGCGGCCTCCCAGAATGGCCACGCGTCTGGCGTGAAGTCGATTTCGCCAGCGGTGCGAGCGAATGCCAACGCTGATTGAATCCGGCCCACCAGGTCAAAGAACTGGTCTTCTGGCATGATCGGCAACCGGGCGGCGACGCGAGCCCGTGTCACGACGAACCAGGCGATCCGGTTCGCAAAGCCGTTCATGATGTCAACGCCCGTCATGTTCTCGCGCAGGTCGGATTCGGTGATGTTGCCGTAAATCGAGATATGGGCGCCGGTCGCCTTGTAGGGTGTCTTTGTCAGTGCGCCCAGCGTTTGCCCCCGGTCCCAGGCGTCACGCATGATCGCGGTGAGGGTATTCCCGCTCCGCTCCTTCGTACTCAGGACGCGCCCGAACTCAGGTTCCACGGCGAGAAGTCGCTTATCCCTGACACCCTCATCGATGATCTCGATTGCACCATCCTTTCCGGTCTTTTCGATCGGGTCACGCACGGCCCATATCAGCCCCTCCCCACTGGAAAGTCCCTTCACAACCCGGCAATACCATTCGGGGTCTGCATGCTTCATGAGCCGCATTGGGGTCGTGCGCGAATGTCCCTTGCGATCCTTCGCGGAATCTCCCACGATCACGGCAAAGAGCGCGGTCCCGTGTTCGTCGTCTCCCACGCGATGAAAAGCGGACGGCCCTGCGGCATTCGCAAACGCCACAAGGAAGAACGTGAGAATGCCGACGGGGTCGCCTTCGGTCGATTTCATCGCCGCGCGCACAACGTCGCCGGCCAACCCATGCAGCGCCGCCGGGTGGAGCGTTGGCCGCGTACGTTGCTCACTATCCGGCGGGACCGTTTCCCAGTCGCCAGCCGTGCCAGCGTCGCCGGATTCATCCCAGCCAACCTGCTTACCGCCAAACGCCACACGCGGCCCGGCAGAGCCTTCAGGGAGCTTCAGGAGGTGCTTTACATCCTGCCAGCCTTTGCCGCTGCATGATTGGTGTAGGCAGTGATAGACAAACTTCCCACTCGCAAACTGCATAAAGCACGCGCCGCCGGTGTGGTCAGTCGAGGACAGGCAATCGACCTCATACACTGTGCCGTAGTCTTTCCGTTTCTCGCGATACTGCATGCCGGAATCTGTAAGGATCGTCGCCAGGTCATACTCCGGCCCGTCATAGCTTTGACCGTCGCCGGTGGTCGTCGTAAACGCCTTGCCCTTGGCCGGTTCTGGTTTGGCGGCGGCAACCGCTTCCAGCTGTGCAACGGTGACGGCGCCAGCATCCGGGGTCGCTTTCCCGCTTGCCCGTCGCCATGGGCGATCTGCCGCAGGCGTGATCGCCTTTGCGTTCACGGTCCCTGCCAGGCGACAGATGCGAGCGGGGTTAGTAACCGTGGTATCAACGCCCACAACGTCGTCACCGAAGAGGTCAGAGAGCCCTTCCAGCACACGCTTCACAAGGTCGGCGTTGCCTGTGGTGTTTTCGAGGTCAACGCGAAAGAGCATGAGCGAACCGCTGCCAGAATTGCCAGCCCACACCGGCTCCGGCCATCCGAGGTCACGCAGATAGGCGAGCACCTGCCGGGCACGGGTACGCGCCGCCTCACGTTCGGCGGTGATCGCGTTGGTGTCCGTTGGGCGCACGGGGTCAAGGTCAAGGTAGAGAGAGCGGTAGCCGGTCACGTCGCTGTCACTTGTGGCCTTGGATGTTTTCGCGATCCGGCCCGCACCCCAACTCAGCACATGAGGCGCAAGCGCGTTCAGGGTGACGTAGACGCCAGCGCAGTTAGCGCCATTGAAGCGGGTCACGGCAGCGACGGCGGATTCCACGTCCGTAAAGAATCCGTTTTGCGTGGCGTTGAACGAATCGGGAACCACGCCATCCCGCGTCAGCTTGCGTCCCTTCACGATGCGAATCTCAAACGGTTCGCCGGGGATGGTGATTGCGTTCAGCATCGCCCGGCATTGGTCGAGGTCAGGGCGCAACGATTGCCCCGCGTCATCTGATAGAATAGTCATGTCTAAACTCCCCACAGAGATAGCCCGCCGGATCGCTTCCAGGCGGGCTATCGCGTCTTATGCCGCCTGTTCAAAGTGCAGTGCGATTTCTTCAAGGCGATCACGTTCGATCCGCTCGATTTCGTACTCGTGTTCGAGTGCATCACGGTCGATATGCCGCTCAATAGCGTCCCGAACGAGTTGCCGCAGGATGCGCGGCGGAATCGCGTCCAGATCGACAGATTCCCCGTCGAAGTCTTTGGCGCGAATGTCGCCGCGTTTGGTCGGCCGCGTCGGCAGATTCCAGGCGGTCACTTGCGCTCTGGTGACTCCCAGCCGCGTGACGGTGATATCTGAATCAGGGGCAAACCGCCGGATACGTTTCTCCACATCGGCGGCGATCCGCAGGCCCGCCGGGTCAAGATCGGTGAGCAGGTAAAGAAATGCGCGCCGCCCGTCCGCCTTGAGTGTTTCACTGGCGGAATGGAGAAACGTCTCCGAGCTGAAGCCCCGCGCGACCATGAGCGGCACGTCGTACGGATCCGTTTCCATCATGAGCAGCCCCGCCAGTGCATCCTTCTCGCACCAAACTTCGATATAGGCGTCGTGTGCCCGCCACAATGCCCGCCGGTAGTAATTGGCGGTATGCCAGAGTGCGGACTCCAGGCCATCGTAGGTGCGGGGTTTCCGCATCCATCGCGTGTTGTCCGATATCCACGCGTAGGGGATCCGGCCCTCCCGACGGAGTTTCAGCAGATAGCGGCCAACGTTCTTGTACTCGGCATCGGTTTTCTGGACGATGCCCCCGGCAGCAAGGCGGTAGAACAGTCCGCGCAACGTCATCGGGTTGTCATCGGCGACAATCTGAATCATCGCGTCTTCAATCTGGGAGAGTTCAGCCTGTGATCGCCGGGATCGGTTTATGGGGCTAGGCCCGTAAGTGTCCATTAGGCGGCATCGTCGGATTGGTCGTGCTGCCGTTCCAACCATCGCCGGTAGGCGACACGGGAGATACGGTACTGCCGGCCAATCTTGGAGACGGGCACGGGGAGCCGGTTCTGTTGTGCCAGCAAGTGAATCGTGGTGTAGCTCATGCCGAGCAATTCGGCGAACTCCATGAGGGTGAGCGTGTCGCGCTCGAGTGGGGGAACGTTGGCAACCATTGCCGTAACCTCCGAATAGGTCTGCCGAGCCCCGGTGACTCAGGCCTATTCAGAGATTAATGTAGGAGGTTATGGAAACAACGGCAGCAAGGGCAAATAAAAATAACTACTGTCAGGAAACGAATTACTGCCATTTATGCCGCGAGATGATCCTCGTTGAGTTCGGCGGGCGGCCACAGGATACCGTCTTCGTCGCGCCGTTTGCGGAACGTTTTGGCACTCACACCCCGCCCGCTGCAAGTGAGCCGGTCACATACTTCAGGAATCGAAGGTCTACGGTATTCCCCATGATTCTCTAGTTCATTCTTCAAAGACCAATATTCTCGAGCGGCGAGCGCCCAATCTATGACGATGGTTTTCCGGCCACGCCGGGTTTGCGAGTTGGTTTCGGCGGAGTCAGCCTGATCCGGGAAAAGTCCATCGTCAGATACAGCCTCTTGCTGTGGTTCAGATTCGGCGGTCTCGTACACGCTCGCTACAAAGGGATCGTTCCAGACGAACGGGTCTTCGGTAATGCCGGCCCATTGCAGGTCGGCCATCAGCGCCTGTTGTTTGCACCAGGCGTCCTTTTTCTCCCTTACCGTCTTAATCAGGTGGTGATACCGGTCGGAGGCGTCGCTGTCCCAATTGTCGATATCACCGTAAACGGAATAGTCGACCTGATGCGGCTCGCCTAATTCAAACGCAAGGCCGATGATCTCGCCGCGTAGTTCCTGCAGATCACTCACTGTCGTGTCGGGTAGCACGCCGCGATCCAATTCCCCTAATCGCTGGTTTGTGGGAAGCCATCTGGGGATCAGTGCCTGTGCCCGGCAAAGCGTGTCGTAATAGCTCGACTCATCTCTGAGGCATCGGACGGTAGCGGCCCGGTATGACTGAAAGACAACCTCATCACCTGCGTACCGCTGGTATACGGTGCGATCCTCATAGAGCACTTCCCAGAGCGATATTAGGCGGTCTACGCTTTCAATCGCGAATGCCAGGCGAGTAGACTCGCGCCGGGAATCACTGGTTCCTGTTACACTCTCGCCCAACGTGCTCGACTCCTTGATAGTCGCGTGCATCGCCTATATCCGGTTGCTGCCGGATATAGGCACCTCTGCCTCGTACCTCCATGGTATACACACACCATTGGCAAATTCAATTGGATCGCTGCCTATTTGCAGCGCGTTCCAGCGAACGTTCACACGTTCGGACACCACAACAACATGGCCGGTTTCACTCATGGAATGTTAGGGATTCTCAGCGATTTCCTGTGATGTCAGATATTCGCGAATAGCATGATGCGCCGAGTAGCAGACTCTGGACACATAAACGAAGTGTCCATAAGGAATGAGCCCACAAGGGGGGCACGATGCCCGCTATTGGTTGTCGCCAATGAGCGGGCTTCTATGTGCCTTACGCGGTCTGTGTTCGTCCCAGTGCCCGTTCGATTGCATCGGCGGCATCATCCTGCATTTCTGGCAGAACGTGGCTGTAGAGGTCAAGCGTGATGCTGATACTCGCATGTCCGAGGCGTTCGCTCACAATCTTTGCCGGCGTCCCCTCAAGCAGCAAAAGCGTCGCATGCGTGTGCCGCAGATCGTGAACACGGATCCGTCGCAGGCCGCTCTTCAGGATAAGCAGATCGTAGCTACGCGAGACGTTGCCCGGATTGATCGGCGTTCCCTTCGATGTGCAGACTATCAGATCGTTGTCTTGCCACGCAGGCGCGGCCAATCGACGCGCCAGCTGTGCCGTCCGGTGTTCCTTCAAGGCGGCTAACGTCCGCTTTGTCAGGCGAACCGAACGCGCACCTGACAGCGTCTTTGTCCGGTCCTGAATCATCGCCTTGCCCCGGTCGGCTTTGTTGGGTGCCACGGTCTGCGTGATGTGCGCGGTGCCCCGGTCCCAGTTGACATCGCGCCAGCGCAAGCCCAACGCCTCCCCACGACGCATCCCTTCCAGCAAAAGCAGATGCCAGAGCGGATGCATGCTGTCCGTTATGGCAAGGTCAAGGAATGCCCTAGCCTCTTCCCCATTCCAGGTATCCGCCTTCGACCTTCCCAGCTTCGGCGGGTTCACGCAGTCGCAGATGTTGGACGCCACAAGGCCGAACCGGACGGCCTGCCGTAGCGCCTGTGAGAGTCGCATATGGCAACCGCGAATCATGCGGGCGCTCATGCCCTCCGCTGCCCATGTGCCGTACTGCGCTTGGAGTCGCGGCGCGGTCAGCTTTTGAACCGGGATGCTTCCCAGTGCCGGGATAACGTGCTTGCGAATGATGATCTCGTAATCGCGGATGCTTTGCCCGGTGATCTCACCATGTTTCGTCGTGAGCCATGATTCGAGCATTTCGGCAACGGTCGTCTTTGCCGGGTCTAGCAGTGTGCCGCGTTCCTGTTGGGTGAGGGCGTCGCGTTCGGCCTGTTGCGCCTCTTTCTTTGTGCGATAGGTGCCAATCGTTTTGTTCTGCCGGTTGCCGGTGACGGGATGGTGTGACGTAATCCGAACCCGGTACGCCGGTTTGCCGTCACTGCCGGTTCGCTTTTCGATCGCCATCTGTCGAGCCCTTCCAGAAATGGGTACCAAATGGGTACCAAATGGGTACCAATGACCGGGAATACCCGGTGCTGTATGGGAGTAGTATAGCAGGAAATGAGGCAAAAACCGTTGATTCTACGGGCTTTTCCGGGGATCACTGGTAATGACCGCAAATGGCCGGAAATGCTATGGATAGAACTTCCAAGCAGAATGTCGCCGGTTCGAGTCCGGTCTCCCGCTCCACAAAAAGCCCATGGAATCAAGGAAAATGGCCGCTCGCAAGGGTGGCCATCGTCGTGTCTGGGAGGCAAGTTCACCGCAGGTTCACCGCTCTACACATTTTCATCGCCCCTCTCACTTACCTTAAGCCCCAATTCGACTGCTGAACACCTACCCGAGCATGTTGATTGTCATCACATTTATGTCTGTTTGCAGTTAGCAGTTAGCTCCAGTGTTAGCTTGAAGCGCTTCAGATGACGTCACCACCGCTCATGCGAGACTCGAAGCCTCACCGATCACCGATCGCTTCTCTGAACAAATTCGTCGTTCAACGTGTGAATCAACTTTCGCCGGCCTAGTCTTTGCTTGCGGGCATTTGCGACGATCTCTCCAATATTGCGCGCCGATATCAGTAAAATTACGGATGGGCGACGTCGCGAATAGCGTCTACACTCGCAGATGACCGCATCCTCCAATAGTGCGAGTGGAATTTATGTCTGCGCGCCGTGGAAGAATTGAATCTTAGCGACGAATGATAGAGGTGCTCACGCTGTGCAGCAGTTGACGCAAGTCGCGCTTGATTTCGGTGGATCGAATACCTACTCGGGTGTGTCGACGAGCCGGACGTTGATGTTGAAGGAATTGACGACGTTGCTTGCGGAAATGCCACTGGACTCGACGAATGACGACTTCAGGACCGCGATCGTTGATACGAATGTGCTTCTCAAACCCTCCGCTTCTACTCGTTCAAAGACCTACTCCTACCTTCGCGACCGATTCGCGTTGGATCCTGCTGTTGGCATTTTTCGAGTGTTGCGGTTGCTTTGGAATAAGGATGAAGCCGGTCGCCCTCTGATGGCGCTGCTCGTGGCCGCATTCCGCGACCCCGTGCTTCGGGTTACGATCCCATCAATGATCGGCCGCCAGCCTGATCTGCCGTTCACTTCGCGAGAGTTCGGACAAGTCATCAACGAAGCGTTTCCTGCGAGATTGACAGAAAAGACACTCAAGTCGACCGGTGAAAACACCACGTCGACCTACAAGCAGTCGGGTCACCTTGCTGGAAAATCAAACTGCATTCGGCACCGGGTCACACCTACACCGGGCAGCACAACGATCGCTCTCCTGCTGGCGACGTTGGACGGTGCCGGCGGCAAGGCATTGCTTGACAGTGACTGGGTGCAGCTCCTCGATAGCCCGGGAGAATTGATTCTCGCGGAGGCGCGCGTTGCGTCCAGCCGGGGATGGCTGGAGTATCGCCATGCCGGCGACGTCCTGCAGATCACGTTCTACCAGTTGCTCGCGTCCATAGAGGATCACAGATGAATTACGTTGACCGCCTGATCGAGGCGCTGAGCCAGCAGCTCCGCCATCCCTGGACGCAGGATAAATCCAGCGGCGAGCGAGTCTGGTTTCTCGTCTTCGATGCCGACAAGATGCGCAGTGTGCTTGCTCGCAAGGATGAGTTCAAGTTGACGACAGAAGCCGCCGGCAAGCGATGGATCGAGATCGATATCTCGAAGTTATTCGGTGCATGGATGATGAACCAACGGTATGCGAGCAAGTATTTTGCCCGGCCGAATCTGGCTACCACCATCACCGAGGACTTCGCCCAAGCAATGGTCGAGGACATTACACGGCAGATCCACGAACAGCCGATCGACGACCAAACCTTGATCGTGATCACCGGGACAGAGTCGCTCTACGGCATCAATCGGCTATCGCATATCACGAAGATGCTGGAAGATGCGATTCCGACGCGTCTCCTGGTGTTCTTCCCCGGTCAGTACAGCAACCCACAATACAGATTTTTAGATGCTCATGATGGATGGAATTATCTGGCAGTGCCGATTATTCCGATCAGTGGACGAGGTAACGCATGACCGCACAGCTCCTTAATCGTGATGTCTTCGATCTGGACCCGTCAGCCAACTCGCTCCAAAACGACGGGGTCAGTAAAGTCAACAATACGGCGGCGTTGCGGTATGAGCTTTCGACGTTTGTATGCGAAGGAGAATACGAAAAGGGACTATTTCGCATTCTCGACACCTACCTCAGTCACCTAAGCCAGACAACGCAACCATCCGCCTGGGTGAGCGGTTTTTATGGAAGTGGTAAGTCTCACCTGGTCAAGATTCTCGAAGCACTCTGGAGCAACGATCCACTTCCAGACGGTCAGAAGCCGAGAGACATCGCTCGCCTTCCTGGCGATATCAGGGAGCAGTTTCTCCAACTCTCCAACGAGGCAAAGCGCGCCGGAGGACTGTGGTCGGCCTCAGGTATGCTCTCCGAATCGGGCAATCAGAGCGTTCGGATGCTCATCCTGGGCATCGTCTATAAGGCAGCTGGTCTCTCAAGCAACTACGGACGGGCGCGCTTCCGCCTGTGGGTCCGTGAACGGGGATGGGAAAATGAAATCGTCCACCGTATTACGGCGCAGGGACGAGAACCGCAAGAAGAGTTCGACCAGTACCTGGTCTCTCCGGAGATCGCCGAAGCGGTTTGGGAACTCTCTGGTTCGAAGTCGACCAATGCCGAGTCCGCTCAGGAGAGCTGGCATGCACAGTTCAACCGTGACGACATTTCGATCGATGAGATGGAATCTGCGCTCAGACAGGTGCTGAAACTGCAGTCCTCAGATGGCAAGAGCGTCCCGCTCACGCTCATCGTGCTCGACGAAGTTCAGCAATATATCGACGACCGGGGTTCCTATGCACAGGCGCTCCAGGAGGCAGTCGAGCGTATCCAGACGGCGTTCGACAGCAAAGTGCTCGTGGTCGCGACCGGTCAGGCCGCACTCAACACGACGGCGAATCTCCAGAAACTTCAAGGACGTTTCACCGTCAACGTGATGCTTTCGGACAAGGACGTCGAACACGTAGTTCGCGAGGTCGTGCTCCGCAAGGATCCGACACAGATGCCAAATGTCGAAGCGACGGTGCGAGGCGTCGAGGGGGAAATCGATCGTCATCTGCAGTCAACGAAGATCGGTCCGCGTTCGGAGGACAAAGCGATCCTCGTCGCAGATTATCCGCTCCTGCCGACTCGCAATCGATTTTGGGCCAATCTGCTTCATCAACTCGATCCGACTGGAACGTCCGGGCAGCTCCGTACCCAATTGCGCGTCGTACACGGTGCGACCGTTCATGTTGCGGATAAACCACTTGGGCACGTCATTCCCGCGGACTTCATCTATGACCAACTCCATACTGGCCTGCTGCAGAGCGGCGCGCTGCCACGCGATGTCTCCAACATCATCAACGACCAGGACGATGGCACCGAAGACGGCAAGCTGCGCGCGCGGCTTATCCAGCTCATCTTCCTGATCGAGCGCCTGCCATCAGGTGATATCAACGACGCCGGAATAAAGGCGACCGTCGAAAACCTGGCTGATCTGCTCGTGGAGGATCTCAAGCTGGGAAGTGACGATCTGCGCCGGCGGATTCCGGGCCTGCTCAAGGGGCTCGAAGACGACGGCAAGCTGATGCGGTCGTCTGACGGGAGCTACGCGATCCAGACAGGCGAGAGCCTGAAATGGACGCAGCAGCTTCAGCAACAGTACCAGTCGCTCATCTCCAACGCTGGACCACTCGGTGACCTTCGCACGCGGGCGATCGAGAACCTCATTCGGGAGCAGCTGAAGACGATCCGGAAGACGCATGGGCGCACAAACACCGCGCGAGATCTGACGTTCCGCTTCGGTAATGACGCACCTGAGGTGTCGGCGGCCGACAGCAGTGTGATCGTCTGGGTCAGAGACGGATGGAACAGTTCCGACAAGACGGTGAAGGCAGACGCGCGGTCTGCCGGTGACGAGAGCTCAATCATCTACGTCTATGTGCCGCAGCGAAATCAGCAGGATGTGCAGACGGCGCTCGCGAACTACGAGGCCGCCAAACTGACGCTGGACATGCGAGGAGCGAGTCAGGACACGCTCGAGGGACAGCAGGCGGCTGACAGCGTTCGCAATCGAATGCAGGACAACGAGCGCCGATATACCGCCCTGCTGCGTGAGGTCGTGTCGGACGCAGAGGTCTTCCAAGGTGGTGGTGCGCAGGTCGACGGGAGTTCACTCAGGGAGAAGATTCAAACGGCTTTCGATAGCAGCTTGAAACGCCTCTTTCCATCGTTCTCGGAGGGCGATCACCTGGGTTGGGATAAGGTCTTCGCTCGCGCGTCCGATGGGAACGCGGATGCGCTCAAGGCGGTCGAGCATATCGGGGATGATGCCGATCACGCGGTCGTGCGGGAGATCCGGAAGCAAATTCCCGGTGGGGCCGGGGTGTCGTGGAGCGCGATCCGCAAGTCGTTCGAGAACGCGCCGTACGGCTGGCCGCGTGATGCCGTCGACGGTTCGGTGGCGGTCCTCGTGAATACCGGTGCCGTGAACGCGATGCGTAATGGCAAGGAAGTACGGGGCAAGGACCTCGTCAAGCAGCAAGCGAACGCGATTCAACTGATCGGTGAAGACGTCTTCCCCACCAAGATGGAGCTTCTCGCCGCGCGCCGGCCATTCGTGGCGCTGGACGGCACGCAGCCAAGCGACGAGAACGTGCGTGCCCAGGTGCGTGAACTGGTTGTCCGCTTGAGTGAGCTTGTGAAAAAGGCAGGTGGTGAGCCGCCGCTGCCGATAAGCATGGCGCCACCGTATCTCACGGAGTTGCAGAATCAAACGGGTAATCTGCTGATCAAATCCATCGCGGTCCATTCCGTCCAGATCGAGGCCGATATCAAGACGTGGCGGGCGCGCATCGAAGAAATTGGAAAGCGGCTAGAGACTTGGACGAAGTTGGAACGGATGGCAAAGCATGCCGAGCGATTGGAGGGATTTGCACCGATCCAGGCCAAGCTACAGGCGATTCGGGACAATCGACAGCTCCTTGCCAAGCCCGACCCGGTCGCGCCGGTCGCCAGCGAGTTGGGTGAGATGCTGCGCACCTCGTTGCGGCGGAAGATCGAGCGCTATGACGATCAACTCGCAGCCGGTTTAGGCGAACTCAAAGCAAGCAACGAATGGATGCGGCTCAATGAGATCCAGCAGGAGGGCATTCTCGCAAAACCCACCCTGCGGAATGTCCCGTTGCCCTCGCTGAGCAGTGATCGGGATCTGCTCAACGCGCTCGACAGCCGATCGCTCTCAGAATGGGATACCAACATCGAAGCAGTTCCCACGCGCCTGAACGCGGTGCGAGGCGAAGCCATTCGACTTCTGCAGCCGACAGTTCAAGATGTGACATTGGAACGGCGGCTCTTTGAGAAGCCCAGAGATGTGGACGTCTGGATCGCCGAAACGCGCCAAGCGATCCTGCGTCACCTCAACGAAGGCCATCCGGTACAGATCAAATAGGGATGCTGGCCGCTCTTTCGATCCGGACATTGACACTTCAAGCACATGAGGATTCACACCCGCAATGACGACGTTGACGAGCATCGAACGTTCCGGCCTTGAGCGCGCCACCCTTGCCGCGCGTGCCGCCGCTGAATTGGGGATACGCAAGCGGCTCGATAGTCTTCAAGTCAAGCTTGAGCCTCGCCTGACGGACCTGCGCGGTTCCGACGTGAACCTGCATAAGGCGCTTCGAGATCGCGCGATCAATTTAGGCAAGGGGCGGATCAATCCCGATCTGCGCGGATCTGGGGCGGTCGAGGCCGGCGTCCCCTTCCTGGTCGAGGAGCTGGCCTACGAGAGCTGGCACCGGATGCTCTTTGCCCGCTTCCTGGCCGAGAACGACCTGCTCCGGCATCCCGATCTGGGGGTGACGCTCTCGGTGGAGGACGTGGTCGAACTCGCCGCCGAGGAGGGCGTCGATCCATGGGAACTGGCTGCCCGCTACGCCGCGCACCGCTTGCCGGGGCTCTTTCACCTGACGACCCCGTTGCGGCTCGCCTCGGAGGACCGCCAGGATCTGACGAAGGTGCTCGGGGCGATGGACACGGGGTTGTTCACGGCGTCGGACAGCCTGGGCTGGACCTATCAGTTCTGGCAAGCCAAGCGCAAGGACGAGGTCAACGCGTCCGGTGCCAAGATCACGGGAGCGACACTGCCACCGGTGACGCAGCTGTTCACCGAGGACTACATCGTCGACTTCCTGCTCCAGAACTCGCTCGGTGCCTGGTTCGCCAGTCGCTACCCCACCACGTCCCTCAAGGAGGGGTGGACCTACATGCGATACCGGGAAGACGGGACACCGGCGGCGGGGACCTTTGCGAGCTGGCCAGACTCCATTCAGGCAGTGACGGTGCTCGATCCGTGCTGCGGGTCGGGGCACTTCCTGGTGGCGGCGTTCGGGATGCTGGTGGCGATGCGGCAGGAAGTCGAGGGTCTCAGCGCAGGTGATGCCGCCGATGCGGTGTTGCGGGACAATCTGTTCGGGTTGGAGCTGGACGCGCGGTGCACGCAGATCGCGACCTTTGCGGTAGCGCTGGAAGCATGGAAGCGTGGTGGGCATCCGGAAACACATCTGCCGCAGATCGCCTGCTCGGGATTGCCGGTGGCGGGACAGAAGGAGCAGTGGGAGCGTCTTGCCGGGAGTGACGTCAACCTGCGACTGGCGCTGGGGCAGCTCTACGACCTGTTCGCGCAAGCCGGGGAGCTGGGCAGCCTGATCGACCCGCAGCGAGCGGCGTTGCTGGGGGGCACAAGCAAGCAGGGGCAGGGCGGACTGGTGTTGCATCACGAGTGGGCGACGGTGGAGGGGAAGCTGCACGAGGCGCTGGAGCGGGAGGAGACGCTCGATGGGGCGACGAGCATCTTTGCCGGGGACGACCTGACCGGCACGATCCGGGCGGCGCAGCTGCTGGGCCGGACCTACACACTCGTCGCGACCAACGTGCCGTACTTGAGTCGAGGCAGCCAGAGTGAGGTGATGAAGCAGTTCGCGGACACGACGTATCCGGAGGCGAAGAACGATCTGGCGACGCTCTTCCTGGAGCGCTGCCTGCGATTTGTGGCTGCGACGGATGATGTCCGAGGTGAACCGGTGGGAGCGGGCAGTGTTGCCGCAGTGACGCCGCAGAACTGGCTCTTCCTGGGGGCGTACAAGAAGCTGCGGCAGGTGTTACTAGAACGCGATTCGTTCAATGCCGTGATGCGCTTGGGTGAGCATGGCTTCCGGAGCAGTCAGGCTGCGGGTGCATTTGTTGGGCTCTTCATCCTGACGACGACGGCTCCATCAGGGGAGCAGGTGTTCGCGGGGATCGACGCCTCGCGGGCACCGGGACCCGATGCCAAGGCGGAACTGCTGCAAGTCGGGGGGATCACGCTCGTCGAGCAGGCGCGACAACGGCAGCATCCCGATCAGCGGATTGTGCTCGGTCATTTAGAGAGCGGCCCGCTGCTCGTCGCATTTGCATGGGCACACAAAGGCTTTGAGAGCGGTGATGTTCCACGATTTATACGCCAGCAATGGGAATTGCAAAAAGTCCAAAATGGTTGGCAATACCAGCAGTCAACTTTTGGTCAAACTTGTGCATACTCTGGACGGAGCAATGTCCTTTTATGGGAAGGCGGTGAAGGAGCGATTGCTGAATACCGGGCTGCGCTAGCAAAGGTACGGAACAACAAGCGTGGCTGGAAGAATGGTATCGCGGCATGGGGCCAGCAGGGTGTCGTTGTGAGCTTGATGCGCCAGCTGCCAGTTAGTCTCTATACTGGTGAGATTTTTGACAATAACACTGCGGCCATCATCCCCAGGGATCCAGCACATTTGCCGGCGATCTGGGCGTTCTGCTCATCGGCGGAGTTCCTTACCGCTGTCCGTCAACTTGATGCGAAGCTCAACGTCACCAACGCCACGCTGGTCAAGGTGCCGTTCGACCTGGCGCACTGGCAGCAGGTCGCCGACGAACAGTATCCAGACGGACTGCCCGACCCCTTTTCCGCCGATCCCACGCAGTGGCTGTTCGAGGGCACCGTCCCCGGTTCTGATCATCCCTTGCAGGTCGCGATGGCGCGCCTGCTTGGCTACCGCTGGCCGGAGCAGGTCGACGATGGACTCGATGCGCTCGTCGACCCCGATGGTATCGTCTGTCTGCCCTCCGTCTACCAGGAACGTCCCGCCCACATCCGGCTGCGGGAGCTCCTGCAGACCGCCTACGGCGAGGAATGGTCCGAAGCGGTACTGGCCGGGTTACTGACCGGGGTCGGGGCGACGTCACTTGAGAGCTGGCTGCGGGACAAGACCGGGTTCTTCGCCCAGCACGTCAGGCTCTTCCACAACCGACCCTTCCTGTGGCAGATCACCGATAGCCGCAAGGACGGGTTCAGCGCGATCGTCAACTACCACCGACTCGATGCGAATGCCCTCTCCAAGCTGATCTACACCTATCTCGGAGATTGGATCGGTCGTCAGGAACGGACGGTCGAGGCGAACGAGGCTGGGGCACAGGGACGACTCGATGCGGCGATGGCGTTGCGGACGCAGCTGATCGCGATCGCGGAGGGGGAGCCACCGTACGACCTCTATGTGCGCTGGAAGAGTCTGGCGGAGCAGCCGATTGGGTGGCAGCCTGATCTGAACGACGGGGTGCGGCTGAACATCCGGCCGTTCATCGAGGCGGGGGTGCTGGCAAGCAAGGTGACTGCGAGTTGGAAGAAAGATGGAGGTGCGGATCCGGGAGTCCGAGAGGAGCTGCTGCTGAACGCGACGGGACCGGACGAGACGGATCTGCGGAAGCGGATCGGATTGCATGCGTCGACGGAGCGGCACAACGATCTACATTTCAGCCGGAGCGAGAAGGAACGAGCCCGGAAGTTGGCGAAGGCTGTCACGGGAGATCCCACTCGATGATGTCCGACCTTGCGCCAGACGTTCGCGTTGAACTCCACGATCGCCTGAAACGCCCGGCAAGCGCTTCTACCGTGCCTGGACCGTTGACCGTGCTCTTCTTCGGGGATCTCCTAACGGCCGAGATCGCGACCGTCAGTCTCAACCCCTCGCGCCGTGAATATACGAACAACCGGGGTGAAGAACTCGAAGGTGCGGAGCGGCGATTCGAGACGTTGAACTCGCTCCAGGCCAGTGCTCGTGCCAGCATGAGCGACGAGCAATGTGATCGCGCGATCGCGACCATGCGCGGCTATTTCGATCCGGATAAGCCCGCCTATTCCTGGTTTGCATCACTCTCACGCGTGGTGCAGGGTATGGGGTATGACTATCAACGGAGGGAGGTCGCACATCTCGACCTCGTCCAGGAAGCGACTGATCCGACGTGGTCGAAACTGCTGAGTGAAAAGCCATCGGAGGGTCGATCGTTGCTTGAGAGTGATGCACCCTTTCTGCAATGGCAGATCGAGCGGTTCCCACTCAAGGCTCTCTTCTGCAACGGGCGTACCGCGTTCGATCAGGTCGTCAACCTTACCCACTCTCACGTGGTCGTCAGCGAGACGCGTGCCCGCCTACGATGGACGATCGCGGTCGGGTCGATCGGTGAGCGACGGATCGCGGTCGTGGGATGGAATATTCCGTTGGCGAGGCCGACGGGATTGACGGCACAAGACCACGTTGCGATGGGGCAGCTGTCCAAACAGCATCTTGAAGCGTTGGGCATTGAGACGTCGTAGCGGGTGTCTTTCGGGATGGTGAGGCGGGACCGAAGCGTAGACACTAGTTCAATCGCTACGAGAAGCAGTCGGGCGGGGTTTGGCAGGGTCGACATGGAGTCGACCCGTACGCAGCGAATCATCGTTGTTCACGCATGAACACGAACTCGCACTGACATCGTGAAATTGAGAGTACGGGGAAAGCATGGCGATCGGAAGCATGGCCACATTCAACCAGTCGCAGTCACGGACGCAGCCGAAGACGGTGCTCGATGCACTGATAGCTGCATTGAGACGGGCGGGAGAGTACAACCGGGACGCCGAGGTGGCGCCTCTTGCGATCCTGTGGCCGGATGGCGGCAACCAGTGGCAACGGATCGTCCCGGAGCTGCGTCTCCATCTGCCGATCCTGACGCTTGGTCCCTACGATGCCCAGACAAGCACCGGCCCGCCGATCTGGATTCGCGCCGAGCTCGCGACACGTGCGGAGACGGAGACGCCCCCGATCATCTATCTCCCTGGCATCCGGAAAGAAGTTTTTCGCAACGTCGAGGACGCCCCAGCTGATGTTCAGGTCCTGCTCTACCTTCAGTATCGCGGAACGATGTTCCTGCAACCGAATGGAAGGGATTGGACGCTGCCAGGGTTCTTTCAGAATGCTCAGCGCGGGCTCGGGATCAAGGTCGATGGCAGCGAGGCCACGCGTTCCGCACTCGTCGCGTCATCGCCAGCTTTGCTTAACCGGTCGCTTGACGATCTCCGCAATCATGCCGGCGGGATCGACGCGGATTTCCTCAATATGTTGCTGATCTCCGACATGCCGCGTCAAATTCTCGACTGGATCCATGAACCCGCCGCGACCAGAGGCGGCCTCGACGCGGCCGCGTGGATCGCCTTCGGCAATCAATTACGCACGAAATACAAGATCGATCCGGAACGCGATGGACCGAACGAGGCGGCGCGGGAACTTGGCAGCGCCGTGGTCGGCTCATATTGGATCGATGTCTGGAACCGGTTCGCCGAGTCCCCCGCATCGTATCCGGCGATTCCAGCCATGCTTCGCGGCGCGAAACCGGGCGAGACTGGCCAACGTGGACTCTTTCCAACTGCCTCCTCCAGCTATCACTGGCCACAGGACAATGAGGACGAGGAGACCGCACTCCGGCAGGAGTTGGTGAGCATCGGAGGGGAATCGGAGAGGGTCGCCCGGCAGCGGATCATCGCGCTCGAACACACACATGCGTCACGGCGCGCAAGCGTCTGGGCAAGGCTTGGTCATGCGCCCCTCGCCTTTGCATTGGAGCACCTTGCGTTCATTGCCCAGCAAACGATCAATCCCTTTCCTGCTGGAAGCGTCGTCATGATGCAGGCGCAGTACACCAGCGATGGGTGGCGTATCGATGCCGCCGCTCTCGAGGCGGTGACCGCTGTCACGCTAGATGTGGATCGCCAGGCGATCGATACCGCGCTGGACCGGATCTACACGCCGTGGCTGTGGACGACAGCGGAACGTTTTCAGCAGGCGATCGGGGAGCAGAAGATTCCTGCTTCTCCCTCACCGATTACCGTTCCGGATGGAACCTGCGTGCTGTTCGCCGACGGGTTACGGTTCGATCTCGCCGCCAAGTTGACACAGAACCTCACTGGCAACGGAGCGACGGCGACGATTACGGGTACCCTCGGGTCATTGCCGGGCGTGACACCCTCAGCGAAGCCGGCACAATCACCCGTCATCGATCTGCTCGTGGCTGGGGTGAAGATGAATGTCAACATCGCGGCAAGCGGCACCGCGCTGAACCAGACGTCATTCAAGAAGTTGCTGGCGGAGAAAGAGTGGATCTTTTTGGAGACCGACGATACAGGAACTCCAGACGGGACAACCAATGCGTGGACGGAATTCGGGAACATCGACTCCTACGGTCACAGTCACACGCAGGATCTTCCCCGGCAGGCACAGCAGGAAATCCGATCGATCCAGACACGGATCGAACGACTGCTTGGAGCGGGCTGGAAACGTGTCGTCGTCGTTACCGATCACGGTTGGTTGTTGACACCGCGTCCGATGGCGAAGACCGATCTGCCGCAGCATTTAACAATAGAACGCAAGGGACGCTGTGCCCGGTTGACTCCCGGTGCCACCACGCATATTCAGACGGTGCCGTGGTGCTGGAATCCGGAGGTGTCGATAGCGATGGCGCCCGGTATCAACTGCTTCGAGGAGGGCAGACGATACGATCATGGCGGTCTGAGTCTGCAGGAGAGTATTGTGCCGACGATTACCGTCTCCGCTGCCGCGACGTCAACCACCACCTCAGTTCAGATCGTGGATATCAGCTGGTCGGGTCTGCGGTGCATCGCTGAGTTGAGCGGATGGACACCGGAGATGAGCGTCGATATCCGAACACGGTTCAGTGATCCGGAATCGAGCCTGGTCGTGAAGACGCAGAACGCAAGCGCGAACGGCATCGCCAAGGTTCTGGTCGCTGATGACGCTTATCAGGAATTATCGGCGATCGTCGTCGTGCTCGATGGCAGCGAAAACGTGATTGCTCAACGCCCGGTCATCATCGGAGGGGAATAGGAATGGTCGATCAGGAGGAACGCACCGGTATCGAGGGATTCACCCTGGATGACCTCGACCGGCTCGTCACCGACGTCTTCGCCGGGTATGTGGTCAAGAAGGACCTTGCGCTGCGGTTCAAGAACCAGTATCCGGTACCGACCTACGTCGGGGAGTTCCTGATCGGCAAGTTCTGCGCGAGTACAGACCCGGAGGAGATCCGGGAAGGGCTCGAAGTTGTCGAAAGCACCCTTCGCAATCGGACCGTGCGCGCCGCCGACAAAGAGCTGTTCAAGTCGAACGCACGCGAGAAGGGTTCGATCCGGATCATCGACAAGATCAGCGCACGACTCGATGCCAAGACCGACTCCTACCTGGCGACGCTCCCCAGCCTGACGATCTCCGACGCGCGGATCGAAGCAGAGCTGGTGCAGGCGCACGAGCGTCTGCTCTCGGATGGGTTCTACGCCGAGATCACGCTGGGATACGATGCGATCATCGCCCAGGAGAAGAATGGTCGCCCATTCGGGATCAACGCGATCAAGCCGATCCAACTCTCGAAGCGGAATATCCTCGGTCACATCGCGGAGCGACGTTCGCTCTTCACGACTGTGCAGTGGAAGGACTTGCTGCTGCGCAGCGTCGGTTTCGAGTCGTCTGTCCTGACCGCACGGCAGAAGGACGTGTTGTTGCTGCGAATGGTGCCTTTTGTCGAGCGCAACTACAACATGGTTGAGCTTGGGCCGCGCGGCACGGGAAAGTCGCATCTGTTCCAGCAGGTGTCGCCATACTCCCACCTTGTGTCAGGCGGGAAGGCGACTGTCGCCCGGATGTTCGTCAACAATGCGACGGGTGAACGCGGTCTGGTGGCTCAATACGACGTCGTCTGCTTCGATGAGGTATCGGGCATCTCCTTCGATAACAAGGATGGTGTCAACATCATGAAGGGGTATATGGAGTCGGGCGAATTCAGTCGGGGCCGGGAGAGTATCCGGGCGGACGGGAGCATCGCGATGGTCGGCAATTTCGACGTCGACGTGGAACATCAGCAGCGGGTCGGTCACCTTTTCGGACCGATGCCAAAGGAGATGCGTGACGACACCGCGTTCATGGATCGCCTGCACGCCTACATTCCCGGCTGGGACGTGCCCAAGATGAACCGGACGCTCTTCACCGAGCACTACGGTCTCGTCAGTGACGTGCTGTCCGAATGCTGGACGCGCCTGCGCGACGAGAGCCGGCTCACTACGCTGGAGGGTCGCGTCTATTTCGGAGGTGCGTTGAGCGGACGTGACACGAACGCCGTCCACAAGACGATCAACGGACTGCTCAAGCTGCTCTACCCCGACTCTTCGATGGTTCCCACCGAGGAGGATCTGGAGTGGACAGTTCGGCTTGCGCTGGAGAGTCGCCGGCGAATCAAGGAACAGCAGAAGCGAATCGGCAGTGCCGAGTTTCGCAATACGCAGTTCAGTTACCAGATGGGCAGCGACGGCATCGAGCAGTTCGTCTCCACGCCAGAACTGCAAAGTGGTGAGGGGATCGGGAACGATCCATTGCCGCCCGGTCAGGTTTGGGCTATCAGTCCTGGTGGGCCCGAAGAGAGCGCCGGCCTTTACCGAATCGACGTCAACGAGAGTGCCGGGAGCGGTGTACGCATGACGAATGTGCAGGTGCCGGCGTCAATGCGCGAGAGCCTGCGTCACGCCGAGCAGAACCTCTACACCCAAGCACAGAAACTCGTTGGCGACCGTAATCCGAAGGCCCACGAGTTGACGGTTCAGGTGCGGGCAATGGACGCCTCGAAGAGTGGAACGGACATAGGACTGCCCGCCCTGATTGCGCTGGCAAGCGCCCTGATCGGGAAGAGCGTGCATGGGGGCATGATCTGCGTCGGTGGCATCAACCTGGGGGGTGGGATCGAAACGATCTACAACGCCGCGAGTGTGGTCGAGCTGGCGGCGGAAAAGGGTGCCACGACGTTGCTGATGCCAGTAGCGACGCGGCGGGATGTGATGAACGTTTCGGACGAGATCGCGGCGAAGGTGGATGTCCGGTTCTACACGGACGCCCGGGACGCATTCCTGAAGGCGATCGCAGATTAGAGGGAGAGTTCAGTGGACGCCAAGAATAGCAGGCTCAAGAATTTACTAGATGGAACTCAACAGTACCTGGTTCCAATCTATCAGAGGGAATACTCCTGGGAGAAAGAGCAGTGGCAGCAGCTTTGGCTCGATATCGCGGAGCTCGAACAGGACCAGCCAGACGACCACCACTTCCTGGGTTCAATAGTTGCCAAAGCATATGACGCAAAGTCTGGTGGGCTGACAAAGTTTCTCCTCATCGACGGTCAGCAACGCCTGACAACACTTACCTTGCTTCTTGCAGCCATTCGCGATGCGCTCCGCGAGGATGATGACCCTGAATCACAGAAGCGCGCAGATATGATTCATGACCGATATCTTTCCAACAGGTACGAACAAGGTGAAGATGCCGTCAAGGTTCTTCCTACAAAGACCGATCGCCCAAGTTACCTCTCTTTGGTTCTCGGCTCGGATCTAGACGGACAGGCGTCAGCCAATATCCTCGGCGCATACAAGTTTTTCCGGGATTCCCTCAACAAAGCTGCATCCTCTGACAAGCTTTTCACTCCATCATTATTTCTGGCAACCCTTGTGGAACGAATTGAGATGGTGAGCATCACCCTTGGCGCTGACGACAATGACTACCGCATCTTTGAGAGCTTGAATGCGAAAGGCACACCTCTCACGCAAACAGATTTGCTTAGAAACTTCTTCCTGATGCGCTTCACCAATCAGTCAAAACAGGAATCGGTCTACAACTCACTGATCAGGCCCATAACTTCTGAAATATCGTCTGTAGAAGGAGGGTCGAGCGATACGATGTTCCAATATTCACTGCAACGACGAGGAGTCTACGTACGTGACAAGGACATCTACTTCCAGTGGAAGAGAGCGACGGAAGGCGCAACTCCCGAAGAACTGGAACGGGCGTTAATCGATATTAAGAGAGATTCCGCCAACTACTTATGTCTCGTCGATCCGTTCCGAGAGAAGAGCGCAGCAGTGGTCCGCCGTTTGATGCGGTTCAAACAGCTAGGGATACTGACCCCGATGCCGTTTATCCTGAACGCATTTCGCTGGAGGGAGGACAAGATTATTGATGACAATGGCCTGGCTCGGATTCTGCAGCTAATAGAGTCCTATCTCGTTCGGCGCATGTTCGCGCGGGTCCCGACAAACGCACTCAATCGCGTTTTCATAATGCTCGACAAGCAGCTGCCTGAAGGTGACAAAGTTCAGGCGACGCACAGGGCGCTCTCCGCACATGGGCTGCGTTGGCCGAATGATGAAGACTTTCACGAGAGCTTCGCCAATCATTCCATTTATGCTGACTCTCGTCCCGCTCAAAGAATGCTTGTATTGGTGTCGTTGGAAGAGTCCTTTGGAAACAAGGAGTCCCCCGTTCCAAACACTGCAACAATCGAGCACGTTATGCCCCAGACGCTGACACCAGCGTGGCGGGAAGAACTTGGTCATGATGCTGATCGCGTACACCGCAACAACCTTCACAGGATTGGAAACCTCACTCTCAGCGCCTACAACTCAGAACTTGGAAACCTTCCATTCGACGAGAAGAAGAAGCGTTACGCCACAAGCAACTTTGAACTGAATAAGATGTTTCTTGAGTTCGATCATTGGAACGAGGATGCCATCAAGGAGCGGGCCAAGCAACTCTTCGAACGAGCAAAGGCTATATGGATCTCACCCCTTTCGATTGATTGACCCCACGTTACAAGGACGTTTACCTGCCCTGACGACGTTGACGAGCACCGAACGGTCCGCCCCGAAAGCCCGCCGGTTCACGGAAGCCGGGGTCCGCAAGCGCTTTGCCGCCCTTCATCTGACAGCCGATGGCTCGCCACCCGAGTTGCGATCGGAGGAACAGGCGCTGTTGCGGGGATTAACCGGGTGCGGATCTACCGCGCCGACACGCCCGAAACCCAAAACGAACATCAGTGTGGTGGTCAGGAAGCCACTGAATTTGCCGCATATGTGCTCGGGTTCAACGATGCCAAATACGGGATGGTCTATCTGAAGCGTGACAAAACCCTGCGCGACAAATACGGCCGGGAGCTGGCCTACGTCTGGTTTGAAATCAGTGGCCATCCCTACCTGCTTAGTCACGTCCTGATCAACAACGGATGGGCGGACGACGTCGATTACGGCGACCGCAAGTACGACACGGAGCTGAAGGACGCGGCGAGCATTGCAAAGTGCCACGATCTCGGGGTGTGGACGCAATGCGGCGGCTTCGGTACGCCCCTCTCCCAGAAGCAGAACTCCTCTCAAGACCAGCCGTCCAATGGTGCCACCAGCAATGGAAACGGCGGGACAACTACCGGGCGGCCAGTCCAGGAGGCCCCGGTCTCTCCAACCGAGGTTCCGGTGGTCGAGGCACCGGACCAGGAAGCTCCGGCAAGCGACGGCTGCAATTCGAACTACTCCCCCTGCGTGCCCAACAGCTCGTCTGATTTGGACTGCAATGATATCGGGTTCTCGGTGACGGTCTTTTGCTACGATCAATACGGTTTGGATCGTGGCAGCGACGGGATTGGGTGCGAAAGTTATTGATTCAGGAGGCTGTCGCGTTGTTTCGCGTTGTTACCTTTAGGATCCCATAAGTTCAGAACGTCGTGAGCAGGAGTCACCATGCGCCGCATCCTTGTCATCGTTGCCATCGTTCTGGTTGCATGCTCGCCACTCGCGTTACCTCTGTCGGCACTCGCACAGTCGGGCATGCAAGGACGAGCTGAGGATGCGGCGACCGAGCTCTCGCGCCTTGAATCGAGCGGCTCGTGGAGCGATCTGTATGCGCTGATGCATCCTGACGCGCAGGCGATCATTCCGATCAAGGCGGTGACCGGCTGGTATGCCAACGAGTATGGTCCGCAAGGACCGGGGCTGATTACGGTGACGGGATCTCAGAAAGTCTCGTGGACGTGGAAGGTTAACGGTAAGACGTATCCCACGACGGAGGTGTACTTCACACAGCCCTTTGCGGACGGGCGCGTGGTCGAGGATGTTGTTCGCCTTGTCTGGACCGGGAATCGATGGGGATGGTTCTTCGGGCGCAATGCGGATTTTGTGCAGGATCAAATCGCAAAGTACGCGTCAAATACCGCTGTTGTAAACCCGGCTCCGCAGGCATCTACGAGTGGCGGGGATCATGTGAGGGGGCTGACCAGTGGTGGGCGGAAAGCTACACGCGGTATGCCCTCGCGACGTCGATTTTCTCCACCTTCAGCCAGGAATGGTACCGTGGTGCGGGAGGAATCGGAGGTTACAGCAATAATATTGCAGCGTTCGACGGCTTCTATCAGGATCAACTTGCCTCCTCCCCGCCTAGCGCAGGGTTGGACGTTCAGGCCTATCTGCTCAACGTTTTTGCATCCGTGGTCCAGGCGCTCGTGACTCTCGATGGATCGTACAACGGGGATCGTTCACCGATCGCGTTGACCACGGTCGGTGACAGGTCGCACAGTGCGCCGATATCAAACTGCGGCAGCTCTGCCAGGTACGGCAAATGCATGATCTGGGCGATCTCGCCGCACCCGATAATGCCAACCCGCAATGGCTCCATGAGTACCTCCCAAAGTTAGTTGAAGCCAACCGCTACGGAAGCAGGTGTCCCAGCGACGCCTCCACATAGGTGCGGATCGCGCTCAGCTCGGCAACCGGATCAACGGCGCCATCGAGCTCGAAGACGGCCCAGCCGGTGTAGCGCAGATCGTGAAGAAGGCGCACCCAGGTAGGCCAGTCGACGACGCCCTGTCCCACCTGCGCAAACCACTGAATCTGGGTCTGGTAGATGTTGGCGTCGATTTCTACCCCTTCCGGCGCGGGACCGACCGCATCCTTCCAGTGCGTCAGCACGATCCGATCGCGATGCCGCTTGGCGATCTCAATCGGATCCGAGCCCGCGACGGTAAATTGCGCCGTATCGGGACAGAGTGAGACATAGTTCGGATCGGTTAACAGCATGAAGAGGTCGGCATCGCGGCTGTCCCGGAAGACGGTGAACGCTTCCGGATGCAAGGCGAGCGTGACGCCATGCCGGGCGGTGGCCGCACCGATCTGGTTGAGTGTCTCCGCAATCGATTGCGCCAGGCGCAGATCAACGAAGAGGGGAGGCTCGGCCGACTTCGTGCGACGCAAGCCGAGAGCCGTGACCATGACCTTCGCTCCACAGACGCCCAGGAACTCCGCGTACCGGTCAGCAAGCTCGACGTACTCGCTCCGGTCATCGGCAGACGCGAGATCGAGCCGACGGTCGGTGCCGGGAACCCGGGATGAGAAAAACCCGGAACACACTTCGAGATCTCGCCGGGCGACTTCGCCCGCAAACCCCTGGGCCGAACCGTAAGCAGTCAGGGCACTGGTCCAGTCACCCGGCGCAAAGGTAATTTCGATGCCATCGAGCCCAGCCTGCCTAACGGAGTCCAGCACACGGTTCCAAAATGTCAGTTCGTTCCAGGTTCCCCAGGAGAACAGGTTGCCGATTCCGGCATACCCGCCTTCTCCACCCCAGAAGGCGGGATCATAGAACGTGCACAGGTCAGTTGCGAATTTGATGTTTCGAGATGCTACCACGCGTCTGTTCCCCTCCTGTTGTCTTGTATCCGGCACGGTCCGCTCGATTCACGAGCGACCAGCGATACATCCAAAACCCGGTGTTGCAGCTCTCGATCACGATCCCTGGATCTGGCGATCAGCATCTCTGCCGCAAGTCTGCCTACTTCGCTCCTTGGCTGGATCACCGTCGTCAGTGATGGGACCGTATAGCGGGCGAGCAGAATGTCATCGAATCCCACAATTGAGAGATCAACCGGCACGTCCAGTCCCTGGTCATGTGCCGCGCGCAAGGCTCCGATCGCCATCAGGTCGTTGGTCAGGAACAGCGCAGTCGGTCGGTGTTGAGACAAGAGAATGCGTGTCGTTGCGATATACCCGGCGTCGACTTCCGTTTCCGGGGATGCGTTCTCGAGTTCGTCGGTGACCACGATCAGGCTCGCATCATCGAGCCCCGCCGTCTTCATTCCCTGGCGATAGCCGTGGAGTCGCCCCGGTGCCGCGGATCGGGATGCCGCGCTCGCCACCACACACCCAATCTTCTGGTGACCGAGGGCAACGAGATGGTCGACCGCCTGCTGTCCTCCGGAGGCATTGTTGGCCAGGACCACGTCGCAGGCCAATCCGGTCGTGTCCCGGTCGACCATGACCACCGGGATATCACCACCGATCATGGTCACGAGCCGGTCCGGCTCGGCCGCAGAGGGAGCGATGACGATGCCATCGACGCGCTTTTCCAGCAAGGCAGCGATATTCCTCAATTCATGATCGGCATCTCCGCCCGAGTTACAGAAGATGACATGGTAACCAGCATCGAAGCTCGCTTTTTCCAAGCCACGACCGATTTCAGCGAAGAAGGGGTTGGCGATATCAGGAACGACGAGACCGATGGTCAGGGTCTCCTGACGTCGCAGACTGCGGGCCAATCCATTGGGTCGGTATCCGAGGTCAAGTGCAGCCGATTTCACACGATCGCTGGTTGCCTCGTTCACCGGACGGCTGTTGTTCAGGACGTGGGATACGGTGGTGACGGAAACTCCTGCGATGCGTGCAATATCGGACATTGTGACCATGTGATGCTCCGCAATCGATGGCGCGTGCCGAAATACGCGTGTTCTCCAGATGATGGTATGCTCGCAATCGATTGCGCGCAGCATAGCAACTGGCTGGCTCCAGGTCAACACCTTTTTAGTCCTCTTCTTTTCCGGCCGCCGTTCGAACAAGGAGTACGGAGACGTGTTGCCATCCTCTGCGAGAGTCAACGGATCCAGGTTATGGGATTCGATCGAGATATCGTCATCGATCGGAAGGAAAGGCTCGGGACTCGGGCGTCTTGCGCTCAGCGACGACGACAAACAGATGCGCGATCGTTTCGTCGAATGGTGCGTCCAGGCAGGGCTGACGATTGAAGTTGACGCCCTGGGAAATACCTTCGCCCGGAGAGACGGTGTCGACAACGAGTTGCCTGCGGTCATGTTCGGGAGCCATCTTGATTCCCAGCAGGAAGGGGGACGATTTGATGGCGTGCTGGGTGTTCTTGGTACGCTGGAGGTTGTCAGGACGCTCAATGAGCTCGACTACAGGACAAGACGGCCCCTCCAGATCGTGAATTGGACGAACGAGGAGGGCGCTCGTTTTCCACCTCCCATGCTGGGGTCCGGTTGTTTCGCTGGCGCATATGACCTTGACTGGGCATATGCGATCGAGAGCACCGACGATGGCCGAAGTGTCAGGCAGGAGCTGAACCGGATCGGCTATTTGGGATCAGCGTCTCTGAATAGAGAGCTGATCGATTCCTACTTCGAGTTGCATATCGAACAGGGACCCCGCCTCCAGAAGTTGCACACCCAGATCGGCGTGGTGTCCGGTGCCGCGATGGTCCACGGGTTCAAGATCGAGTATATCGGTGAAACAGCGCATGCCGGAACCAGACCCATGACATTGAGAAAGAACGCCCTGGTAGCAGCTGCTCGCCTGGCGGCGGCCATAGATGACATCGGCATACAGCATGGAGCGGAGGGAGGAATGGCGACGACGGCCAGGATTGCGGCGGTTCCGAACAAGCCCGGGATCTTGTCCAATTATTGTGAGATCGTTGGGGACGTTCGCCATCCCGACCCCGCGACCGCTGATTCCATGATTTTCGAAGTCGAGCTGGCAGCGCGGGCGGCCGCAGAAACAACGCATACCAACTTCACCTTCGCCGATCGGTGGGATTGGGGCGGGGCCATTTTTGACGATGAGGCCGTGGAAACGGTACGTGTCTCGGTGCACGGCCTGGGATACTCCTTTACAGATATCTCCAGTCAGGCAGGACATGACGCCTACTTCATGGCGCGACTGTGTCCAACCGCCATGATCTTTGTTCCGTGCGTGGATGGCATCACGCATCATCCAGCGGAACGCATTGCCATCGATGACAGTTCGGCGGGAGCCAATGTCCTGCTCCATTCTGTCGTGGCACGAGCCGACCGATACGGATCAGGAGCAACAGAAGAAGGAACGAGGGGCAAGGGGATAAATTAGTGGCGGTTCCTCTTCTTCTTCATGGCAATCGTGGTAATACCGCCTAGCACCGCGCGAGTAATCGGGTCTCGCAGTATGTCACTCATGCCTCCGCCCTGGTTCTCCTGGTGTTCCTGGCCACCACTCAGAGCACCCGTCAGCATGCCGACGATACTGCCGTTGCCATTACTATTTCTGCTGCGTGCGATGCCAGCGTCACGATCGTCCATGTCTGTTTGGTATAAATGAAGACACCTATACAACGAAGGTCAAGAAGGTTCAGTCACCCGATTTCCCCTATGTCTTTAGCCGAATCTACCGTCTATTCAAGCCCAACGATTCTCAACCAGTTGTTCGACGCGACAACCAGCACATTGACCATCGGTACGTCCGAGGGCGGCACAACCACTAGAACCATCGCGGCCGGCGTAACCACTGATACGGTCGTCAAGGCCACTCCTGGCCGGCTCTGCCGCATGCTGGTCACGACGACCGGCACCAACCCCCTGCAGGTATTCGATAACGCCACCGTGAGCTCCGGCGTCGTGATTGCTCGCCCGCCAGCCCCACGGTGGGTACCAGCTATGCCTTTCAGACGCCAGCCGTGGCGGGAATCGCGGTCAAGGGCAATGCTGCCAACGCAGCGGTAACCATCAGTTTTGCCTAACGAACCATCACTGGCACCTTTCTTGCACCATTTTCAACACGCTTGACTTGGTTCGTGAATGGAGGTGATGCTCATGCTTTTCTCTTGCGAGTTCACATGGTTCCCCGGGACCAGTCGGGAAAAGGTGGCGCAACGGCTGGTGCAGCAACATGATGCCGGTGCCAATCATCCCGAACGGATCAAGGGGTGGTACAACCTGGCGGGTGGCGGCGCGGGCTTTCTGATTGTGGACTACGACGATATTCGGGAACTGACCGCCTTCCTCCAGCCCTACATGGACCTGATGGGCTTTGACGTCCGCGCCATCAACGAATTGAACTACGAGGAGCGCGTCGATCACTTGCGCGGCCTGGGCAATCAGCAACCAGCCGATGATGTGCCCGCGCGAGGCGATTTCGCGTAATCGGGTGTTTCCACCAGAGAAAGGACACAGGACATGGCCATGGTCAAGGATCCAGTCTGCGGGATGGAACTCGACAGTAGCCAGGCTCAGGCCCAGACGATCTACAAGGGTCAGGCGTATTTCTTTTGTTCGGCCGACTGTCGGCGGACCTTCGATGAAAATCCCAAGGAGTTTGTCGGCAAGGGCACGGGCCAGGAGGGTGAGCCACTCCCTCCCCTTCCGCGCTAGGTGATGAGTCGAAGCCATCACCAGGGTCTCCAAACTCAGGGTTGGCAAGCCAGTGCCCGATGAGGGTGACGATTGAGCTCAGGCAGTGGAGCCAAGATCCGAGGATATCTCCTTGCCACTGATCCACGCTCGAATCACCGGTTCATGCTCGGTGTGAAAGTGGGAGAACTGGTCCCCGGTCATGATGACGTCTGCCAACGACCTCCCCGCATGTTTCGGAAACGCTTCTGGGTCATCGAGCATGGCCTCTGGCATATCCTCCACAATCTGGCGAAGCTGCTCCCACTGCTGTTGTGACTCGGCCAGCACCACGTCGATTGGATGATCGTGGTTGCGTGCGTAGATCCATTCATTCACGGTCTGGACCTTGGATTCGCCATCGGGAAGGTCCTCGTCGGTTTCGGCAAAGGCATAGGGCCAAGCCGACGGCGGCGGGGGAGGCGCTCCC
>JAABUS010000520.1_pt1 | contig 96129 bp, 98 predicted proteins | sample 5560161 | NCBI WGS metagenome assembly JAABUS01 (sample SAMN10711885, study PRJNA513376) | rock metagenome | isolation source: Antarctica rocks | place: Antarctica: Victoria Land, Trio Nunatak nord | collected 2016-01-04
TGGAAGACCTTCGAGGACATCACATCATACTGGCCAGTAACGCGATCCACGCCACACACAACCTTGTTACTTCCCTTAGCAATGTCCGCAAAGCGTTACGGCCCGATGGGCTCCTCATGATTCTCGCAAATATTCACCTAAACAATGATAATAGCAAAAACTCTTCAAAACAATATTTTCTCCAGATAAGCCATGAACATGACGACAATTCAACCTGCCCTCATCTCATGTGTGCTAAAGTGTTTTTCAACTTGAAGACCGATTTCCCATCAAATGCTGCTCTGATTCATGGTATCAACATGCATGAACGGGCATTGTCAAAGTGAGCTGGACAGGCTATACGAGAGCTGCAGAAGAAAGCAATGCATGTAGCTCTGAGAACCAAAAAAAGAGTCAATATTGATGAGCCAAAGACAATACTCGTAGTCGATTTCCTTAACATAGAGACTATGTCCTATGCTCACGAGTTCTCGTGGAAATGAGTAGGATAGCTCACATCGAAAACGTCGTAAGATCCAGCACTTCTGCTACCTCTACCCTGGGGTGCGTGTGGGGATCCAGATACGCTCGCATTGGGATGATGGGCCAGTCAAATGTCCCAATCTCAAAATTGGTTTGCCACATATGTTTTATACCAGTGATGACTTCCTGGCAATCGTCCATTTTATAGCCCAATAGCTTCCAGAGCCGCCTTCTCACGTGAAACCAGTCAGAGTTATATTCATCAAAGTCTATCCCAGGACCGTCCAGCCCAGGATCGTCCAGGGACATCTCGCTGTCATCATCGGTGCTCCAATCGTCATCATCACCATCCGATTCCCTACTCGATGGATGTTCTTCTATATGAATTTCGGGCCCATACACGTCTGCAGGGCATGGAGATCGTCGCAGTTGCGGGAATACTCTGCTCCATTCTGTTGCAATGCTCTGCAGGCTCCTTAGCTGCGCGTAGCGACTAGGATTTTCGAACCACACTGAACGCAAACGCAACTCTCTCAACCCCGACAGCGAAGGTGCTTCCACCAAGGACTCCAAAGAGAGATGCAACCGAGTTCCATCCATTTCGAGGACCTTCAGCCGCGAACAGCAATTGACAAGGTCTCGAAGCTTCGAGGCAGACATCCTGAAGCGGACAGAGAGCGAAAGAAATTCCACTTGAGGCAAGGCTTGCAAAAGCCGCGAGAACTGATCTCCTGTCATTTCTGGGCCAGGGTTGAGAATTCTCACACAAAATCGTTGTAATAGCGGACAGCCACTTGCCATAGTGGGGAAGATTTCGGAGTCATCGACATTTCGAAACTCAAGGTCAACCACTTGTAAGTATCGACAGCGTGAAATACTATGCGCGACGTCTTTAACGAAACCAGGTAGCAGAGACACGATGTCTCGCAGTTCGAGAACTCGAAGCTTTTCAAACATTGGGAGCTTCTGCAGCCAATACTGATCCACCGCTTTGATATACAAAGCCTGTAGCCTTGGCCAGCATGTTGTTCCTATCTCTTTTTCCAAATCCGCACAAATCTCACCAGTGCCAGTCTCACCGCAACTTACCCTGAGAGCGAGCGCTTGAAGATTTTGATGTCGCCATAAACACCGCAGGAGCTGGACCATATGAGGTTGCGAGAGATGCTCAAGCTGCTGGAATTGGTCTATCTGGAATATTTTAAGATCGCAGTGGGCTAGCCATTCGCAAAGTTTCTCGATCTCGAGTTCCTTCTCTGACCGGTGGATTGAAAGTGCTACAAGATTTGAGACTCTTCAAGTCGAGTCAGTGAGGAGGGAAAATAGCTATTCTGGGTGGACTCACGGACAGAGAAGTATGCTCATGGAGGGCGCCGGAATCGAAGTTCAGAAGATTGCAATATACATGGTCGATGGTCAGGAATTTGAGATCGGGGTGGAACATGAGGTCGCACAGAGGGGAAAGATCCTGTTCGACAAACTCGAAGGGGATGGCCAGGCTTGTGGGTCCGTTCCCTCTCGGCCGCAGCAAAAGCTCGGCGCTTCTGCGGTCACGCAACGGGCGACACTTCTCTAGACAAACAGCTCTCAAACGATCTATCGCAACCGTTTCAGGCGCGATGGTAAGATGTCTTATAAATCCCACGTTCCGGGCGAAGCGCTCCCGTGACGCAATAAAAAGCGAGTTGAGCCAGCCGACTTCAGGTGTGCGAAAGCGCATGTCATTCATCGACCCCCTATATAGCTTCTGCAACACCGGTATACTCCAAACCGAATTGACACAGGAACAATGCAAAAGATCGATAGGAGCATCTACATAGCTGATTACACGGCTGAGAAGCTCCGGGATCACCAGCGGATTTGACGAAGACTGATCAAATGTGACGGGCATGGCGAATGTAGTTCCCTCAGGTTACTTGTAAGGTTACTATCGTCTGAAGAATTTTTGGGTCGCGGTTTCGAGGTAGAGAGTATAAAGATAAGTATTAAGAAATCACATTATTCTCTATTTGTCTCGATGTCTAAGAAGGGCGGCAATACCTTCCACATTCCTGTGGGAAGTGGGGAAGTCTAGGCAGCAGAAATGCAACGAGGGCAGCTCAAGCCGAGACCGAGGCAGCCACTTCAGGCTCCCACCTGCTGCGCCTTGCACTGCCCTATGGTGCTCCCTCTTGCTCCCTCGGTGCTCCCACTTGCTCCCTCGGTGCTCCCCCCTACTCCCTCGGTGCTCTCCCCTGCTCCCTCATTGCTCCCTCTAAAGCGGCCTTGCTCCTTTTCCTGATCGAAAACGGTAATTGCCAATCCTAAGTTCGGGGTGTATATAATATATATCTATATTAAATCCGGGAAAATTATAGATTTTTATGTACCTAGGTAACCACTAGAGCCACACCACCCTAAAGCACTCTGCTCCCACACCACCATGACCCACTAAGCCCAATCGGGTAATTTTAAGGGTCCAGTCAACCCCATAAACAAACAACATTAACAAGATCGAGAGAAGCGATAAAAGATACATAATTTTGCGCTCGTACGCTACCAAATTCGATATATCTTCTTATCGATCTTCTCGCACAAATTCAAATCTGAAACATATCTTTTCGCATGCTTAGAATCGACCTCTAATTGCATCTCTAATTGCATCTAATTTATATCTAGAAATTGCCTATATAGAAGATTAAAACATTTGCAATTTGATCTCGCAATTCGCATAGCCTTGCGTCGTCGCATATTCGTTAAGAGCTTTAACAAGCGTTTCAATTGTTGTGCGATCGTAATAGGCATTAGGCGATAGTTGCAACTCTTTAGTTATTGTCAATTGAGCTCCTAATGCAGATAGTGGATGAGAAAGATCGCCAACGATGTCAACAACGGGACGCGTTTCGCCCTCGATGGACCCTTAAATAACCCGATTAGACTTATTGGGTCAGGGTGGTGTGGGAGCAAAGTAGGGGTGGTGTGGGAGAAGAGTAGGGTGGTGTGGCTCTAGGGGTTACCTAAATGTATAATTTTCCCGGATTTAATATAATATAATCGCTTATTAACGTAGGCCTCGCCGCTGTATCCCTAGTTAAGGCCTATTTGTTCTATCTACTCCCTTTGTAGTCCCTTACGCTCGCTCGCTACTCGCCCGTGCTCCCCTTCAGCCACGCACGTTGGAAATCCGTGATATAGATTTGTACCATACATCGCAGAGGTCTTATTTTGCTTTGTTGTTACCAAGTAGGTTGGGGTTCTGAAACACCCACGCTCAATCGTCTTGTATCTTCCCCGGTTCGGTGAACCATAAATAACCCAAAATTTTGCTTCGCTGCTCTCTGAAACCCAGTCGGAAAACTCTTCATGCATAGCTTTATACTTGGATGACCAGTACTTTATAGAAACGTGACCCTTCTTTCTTAGCTTCTCTTCAAGATTCTTCTCTCGTCGCGCGTATGTATCTAGACAGATTACACCCTCAATTGGAGCCCCTTTTGCCATCAATAAACGCGTAAGAGGACTACCTGAATCAGCAGTAATTTCGAAAGCAAGATCTGAAATTGTGTTTCTAGTCGATCAATGCAGCTTTATTTCGAGGCGATTTCTAGGCTGATCGGTGGGGGAGGCGAGGTGTTCCACTGGATGGCCAAACTTGTCGCTTTCCCAAATAGCAAAATGTTTGAACTTCTCCCCAAGATTAGAGCCAGATAAGGCTGAACCAAGTCGATACGAAATTTTCCTATGAGTGGAGGTTTTGAACATATTGAACCGACTTAATTCTGTTGTAAAGTGTTTTCTCACTTTCTCTCTGACGTAACTTGGACAAGTATTATAGAAAGCTTCCTTATCATATTGGAAATCATATTCATGATTTACAATTGCGCCCAAGTTTTGGCCTGGCTGTGCGTCCTTTGATCCACGAGGACCCTCCGTACTAGAAGGCGTGATCAGTAGCTTTGGGGCATCTGTTTGACTTGATGATTGCTTGTGCTTTGCACTCCCGAACCATCGTATTATTTGTCTGACAAATCGTGATTGCTTTGCGTCGCTGGGATAGCGTTTTGGAGCTCCTCCGCGATTCGCCATCGACCGGTATTTATCAAGAAATAGGCACAGCAATAGTTCAGGATGTATATAATACGTATATATAGTTTATGTAAGGTTTACATACAGCATCCGCCGGGCCCATCGAAAAGCGCCCCAAAAGTTTGGCCTCTGAGGCCTAATCAACGAGGATCTTCCCTTCTAGCTCCGAATAATGCTCGAAGAAGCTCTCGAACAGCTTGATGGCATAATCAACATCATAAACGCCGCCAGTCTCTCTGATGCTATGCATACTTAATTGCGGATTGCCTAGATCGAGCGTTCTTGCCCCTAAAGCTGCTGCCAACATCGGTCCGATGGTGCTGCCACAGCTCGAGTCGTTACGCACCACAAACAGCTGCAAGGGTACCTTGGCTCTACGAGCGATTTCTTCCAGCAACACAATGCCAGGCGAGTTGGTTGCATAACGCGCGTTAGCGTTGATCTTGATCACGGTGCCTTTGTTCATCTCCGGCTTGTGGTCAGACTCGTATTTACCCGCATAATTTGGATTTATTGAATGGGCCATATCTGCAGAAACGAGGAATGACGATGCGAGTGTTTGCTCGTAAAGAGTATTGCTAGGTTCCACTTCGTCGTCTGTAAGGACCGAGAGCCGACGAACAATGGCTGGGAGTAGGTTTGAGTCCGCGCCTTGTGCGGTATTGCTCCCAATCTCCTCGTGATCGAAGAGAGATATAACACGGATTGAGCTTTCCTCGTCCAACGAATCTGGCGCCGCCACAGACTTGATGAGAGCCATGGTGCTGCAATAAGTCATCTCGAGATTGTCCAGTCGAGCGGAGAAAATGAGCTCTTCGTTAAGACCACCGACACATGGTTTATGTGTGTCGTAAAGCACCATCTCAAAGTCCACTACATCCGCAGCTTCGACGCCTGCCTCTTTTGCGATTAATTCAACAATGTACGGATGGTGTCGGTCCACCGGTGCCTTCAGGGGATAGAAAGGAGCATCCTCTGATTCAGGTGTGCTGACAGTGGGCTTGTCCTCTGTCTTACCTTGACGGCTAAGCTCGGCTGCGACAAGTCCTGCGATTGGGAACAGTTGGGTCTCCTTATTGAACGAGAATGTCTCCTGGCGATCCAGATGTATAGCAAGCGTGGGTATTCGAAGAACTACACAACCATTAGACATCTAGTGTGCGGCTTTTGGGAAAAGTTGATGTACGTGGTCGGTCAACCTTGACAAGTTTCTGGATAAAACTTCCCATCCCATTCCTAACCATGGCCCTTCCTGCGATACTCAGATCCCGGTCGAACCCTACGTCGAGTCAGCGGCTTACGATGCAAGACCACATTTTCGACGTGCATGTATGCCATAGGCCTCCTCCATACGTTTCCACTCCTACTTGTAGAAAGCCATCGCCCTGCTTCTTGCTGACGGGCTTGATTCGCAGCACTGGGGAGTCCGTATGTGCACCGATCATAGCGATTGGATTTCCTGGCTAAGCCCGTGCTTCAGTAAGGGGGATCATTATATGTCCTTCTGGCGTTGACCGACCTGCCATTTCTTGCCAATGGCGAATGCCACGATGGAAGAGGTGTTGCGCGTCAGGTAATATTTTCCTCCTGGTTTGCAGAAAGAGGCCCACGAGTCTCGCTCCTACTGATCCAATGAATTAGAGCACCCCTTATTGAAGAATTGGCAATGCACCTTAATCTCCATGAAGTCAGCCTTTCGAAGCTTCTGCCTGACCGAATCGACAGCATGGTAAGCTATCACCTCTTTAGCCCTGGTAGTAGGATCTCAGTGAGCGTGCTTACGAGTGGGTGAAGCATCGATGAATGAGATCAAGTCATGACCTGGCTGTGAAGAGACTTCCATTCTGGAGGGTGAAGTACTGAAGCGGCTATGCAACCGTGACGAAACTGCTGTTCCTGGCTTGACCACTTTGAGGCTCAATTGGCTTCCCCACAACCCGAGTATCAATCGAAGGGACTGCTGTTCAGCACCAATCATCAACGCGTACAACGCGCCTTTTTCCAGACCTCAAACACGTTTGAAGCTTGTGGCTTGCCCTGTGGGGAGGCTCTGGGACGCGGCTAAGGAAGCTTTCTTGGCGACTAGACCACTTCAGGTGCCTGATTGTTTTCACACTCAGACACGCCATGTGACGTGGGACGTCCACAACATCTCTAGTCGTGATCCAGAGCAGTCCTCCAGAGGTGTCGAGGCCATTGTTGAAGTGACAAGATCACTGAAAGCTGCTTTCCTAACATTGCTGCCCCCTGTTTTTAAGTTACTTGCTCCCTCCCAAATATCACCAGCCCCTGTCCCGTTCACCTCACCCAAAAGTTTTGACAAACAACCAACCTCACGTATCCTCAGCAAATGTCTATGGAATGCGGGGCTTCTGCTTTGGAGTCGTAGAGATCGCTACAAGCAAAATCAGCAGAGCTTTCCGGGGGCAAGCATACGAGGAGTGACAACAAAGTCGCATTGCAGCTCTTCGAATATCACTACAAGCATGGAGGACGCTCACAATCCAGACCTACCCTTGTCATCGGAGATGGGATTCCCTCCCCCAGCACTAGGGAAACGTGCACACACGAATGGGAGCAATGCCAATGGCGTCGGCAGAGCAGGGTCAGAGCCGATTGATGCAAGCGCACTTACACAAGCCCTGAAGGACTTCGAGGATGCTAGGAGGACCAGGGACAGGACACCTACTGCAAGCCCAAGTCGTAAGAGGCAGAGGATCTATGGTGATAGGTCAGTGATCTCTTTCTCAAGATGCGCTGTATTTGCGATATGAAGCTGGCATTCTGCTTCCAGCCGGTGACATTTGTCTCGCGGCGGTTTGTGTGTGTATTGCGCACTGATAACCAGCCCGCAACGGACGGTCCCTGATCTCTCAGATAGCTGTATCAAGAAAAGATGAGCTGACTAGAATTCCAGATTTATACCGAATCGAGAGGGTCAGGATCTGCAAGCCAGCTTCAGCCTACTTCACGATGATGCCTCCCCTGCGACCCCATCGAAGGCTAAGAAGCGAACACCTCATGGCGAGCTGCACTTTCAGAGGAGTAAGTTCAATCTCTCTTCCTCGCCACCGTCAAGGTTGCTAATGTGATATAGCGGAGGAGGCCAATCGAACCTTCTCAACACTGTTGAGATCAGAACTATTCGACACAACAATACCGCAGCCAACACCGCCTACTTTATCCCCTGATCCTACTTTACCCCCTTCCACGCATTCTACTACCATCAATGACCCGTCACGGACGAGAACGCCTCCGGCCAACGCAGGGTCGTCCTCACTACCATCAGCCAGTTTGACACCTTCCACACCCCACAAAAACCTCTTTACATACATGTCTCCCCGTCACCACACAAACGCTTCAGGCCAACCCACACCAAATAGGACGCCCCAGAGTCGGCATGGCCCCAATCTCAATACCAGGTCAGACCTATACAGCCTTTCGCCTGTGCGATTTGATAGTCAAAGACTACTCTTAAGTCCCCGAAAAGCTCCTCGTGCCGTCAGCAAAGTGCCTTTTAAGGTTCTGGACGCCCCTGATCTAGCTGATGACTTCTATCTTAATCTGGTCGATTGGGGCAGTAGTAACATACTGGGCGTGGGCTTGGGATCATGTGTATACATGTGGAATTCGGCATCTGGCCGGGTGACGAAGCTGTGCGATTTGCAAGATGACATAGTGACGTCGGTATCGTGGATACAACGAGGTTCACACGTTTCTATAGGCACGAACAAAGGTCTTGTCCAGATATGGGACGCCGAACGCTGTCGCCGTCTTCGCACAATGACAGGTCATACTGCCCGTGTAGGCGCCCTAGCTTGGAATGACCACATATTGACTTCCGGCTCGCGAGATCGCCTGATCTATCATCGCGATGTGCGGCAACCGGACCAGTACCTTCGGAAACTTGTGGGCCACAAACAGGAGGTCTGCGGCTTACGCTGGAATACGGAAGATGGACAGCTTGCTTCAGGCGGTAACGACAACAAGCTGATGGTCTGGGACAAGCTCTCGGAGACCCCACTATGGAAATTCAGCGACCACACTGCAGCTGTGAAAGCAATCGCTTGGTCGCCCCATCAACGTTCTCTTCTCGCCTCTGGAGGTGGTACAGCTGATCGACGGATCAAATTCTGGAATACGCAAACCGGAACTTGCGTCCAAGAGATCGACACTGGAAGCCAGGTCTGCAATCTGGCCTGGTCAAAGAACAGCAATGAACTCGTCAGCACGCATGGATACAGCCAGAACCAGATCGTCGTCTGGAAATACCCAAGCATGACTCAAGTCGCAAGCCTGACAGGGCACACCTTTCGTGTGATCTACCTTGCGATGAGTCCGGATGGACAGACCGTGGTAACTGGAGCCGGCGACGAAACTTTGAGATTCTGGAAGTGCTTCGGCAAGCGCGAGAGAGATGGAGTTGGTGGAGAAGGAGCGGGCACGAAGATGGAGAGGTGGGGCGTCATCCGCTGATGATGTGGACGATATTTCGCGAGGGTTAAGTACGTTGCTGAGCGGATCACGACAGGCGCTGGTGAAGCTGGGTACGGCGCTTGACGGTGCTGGCATTTGGTATCATATGGAGCTTGTTGGTGGATATGCTTACCCTTGGGCTATGGCTTCGATCTCACTCACATTATGTCAATCATGGGCGGCTTTTTAGCTATTTAGGGTATGCGCGTGCTATGTTGCTGAGAGCGCATATGTGGGATGTATTTCTTGCATGGCGCTTCTGGCGTCCAGATGAATCTGTACCGGATTAAAGCATCATATCATGGTACCTTTGATATTATTCCAAAAAACAGTCATGAAGTGCCAAATGTGTGAAGTTCTTGATCAAATGTTAGAAGCAAGTGATAGGATTTCCAGATTATTGAATTCGGATTGATCAATATACTATAGCACCAGCCTCCCAGGCTCGACTTGTAGTATTGTCTTCACCCTCTCAAGGAAAACCTTCGCTCGCTTCTCTTCCCCTCTTGGCACGTTTACACTGAACACATTTGTCGAAGCTCCAGGCGCAGAGCCAGCCATCATGCCGGGTGGTGACATTGGCAAACCCTTCACGCTCGCTGCTGAGGTCCTGCCTGTCAACATATCAATGATATCAGGCTGCCGAGTTGGCTTCGCAGGTTGAGCCATACTAGTCATCGGCGTTGGTGGCAGCGCCGTGATTTGAGGTGTGAAGCTGCCTCTGGAGGTTTTTGGACTAACTTGATCGAGGCCAAGGATTTGATTGAATAGATCGTCGGTGCTAGGTTTGGCCCCCGTCGAACGAGGGAGACCGTCGTTGGCTACTTCTATGGCACGTGCGATGAAAGTCGAGAGAGGGAGTATTATATGTAAGGTCCGTTGTATGCGGCGCTGAACTTCGAGTACTGATGCTAAAGAGATTGTCACCGCCATTTCGGTATCGGATTCTGCAGGTTCTGCGGCGGGGGCTTCTGGCGTGGCCGCGCTGGTTGGACGCACAGGCATGTCTTTCGGAGCAGCGGGTTTGACGTTACTAAGGTCTAAGTGGCTGAGCTTAGAAATGCGGCTCGACTGTTCTGAGGAGTATAATTTCATTATCGTGCCTAGGTATGCGAGAACATCTCCTTTCAGCAGGCGGCCTTTGGGACCGCTGGCAGGTATCTTATCAACATCGGATGCAGGGACCCCTTTCTCGCACAGAAGCTGGGCTATTGAGGGATAGAGAGGGTATGTTTGTTTTGATTGCTTGGTAGATGGTTTAGGGGATGATCCGTCTGAAGGTGACGAGGCATCGGAAGCTGATTCTGAACCGTATGTTGAAGGGACGTCTTCCCCTTTAGAGGATGGCGGTGCTTCGGCTTGCGACTCTGAAGACTTTGAGCGATCAACGCCGGATCGCGTTTCATCTTGTAGAGAAGTTGCTGGCGATGATTTTGGATCTTCCGCCGGAAGCGAAAGGCTGCTCAGGTCGTCGTCGGTTTCTGCAATGATTGCTATCCGTATGCCGACTTTAACACTCTTGGAGCCTTCAGGTTGCTATACATGGCAGATTAGCCTTGAGGTCCAAGGCGCTGTAGCGCATAGCCCACTCACTATTATCTTGGCCATTTGCCCATCTTCTTGTGCCTCCACATCCATTTGGGCTTTGTCGGTTTCAATCTCGAGAAGCACATCTCCAGTCGAAAAAGAGTCACCTAAGGGGGTCTTAGAACGATCTCTGCTATAAGTCGTGGGTGTCCGTCAGGACTTGAGGTTCAGTACCTTCTTTGACCTTCCAGCTAGCGATATTTCCTTCGGTCATGGTGGGAGACATTGCAGGCATTGTGAAATTCTGGGCTGCCAGACATCTCGCATAAATCTTGAAGCCTGAAAACTATGTTAGCCGAGCGTCAGTGCTGGGTATAGGTCTCCAAAACTAGGCTTATGCTGTTCACGAACCTCTACGAGCTCCGCTTCGGTGAATCGACCGGCTAGAGAGCCACGCAAATTCCCGAGAAGCAGAGGAAAAGGTCGCCATGCCTCGTTCTTCTCGATTGATGTCGACTTGGCAATTCGTACTGTCCCAACGAGGGGAAAAGTGTTCTAAGCTGTTCAATCAAGTCTCGAAATGGTTGAAAGCCGAGCTGTTGGGAGCGTTCGCCGGTTCGGGGGAACTCCGGCCCGAAACCATCAACGCGCCAGGCCCTTCCACCTCCTTTAATACACAATTCTGATGATAAGAGTCAAGACTCCAGTCATGTCATTTCTTCTGTGAATCTTCAGACCTGCGGATAGCTTCGCTATAGACTACTAGCAGAAAGAATCTGCTCAACACCCTCTCGAACCAATGTCTTTCAGGATAGGAGCAAGCCTGCAATCGGGCTTTCGACATTCATCTTCATTCAATATTGGCCAAAAGCAATGCATTGGCGTGACCAATCATTTGCAGGCTCCGAGACGTTGCGCAGAAACCTGTTCTATAGTAAACCCTTGTAGATTTGCTACGAAAGCGGCCAGTCCGCTTAAAGCACATCCCAAAGTCGTGTCCAGAAATGTCCCCCCGCCACTGCGCGCCGGCGAGTATCAGACAATGGGACAGAGCCTTGCCAGGCGCTCATCTCCAACTCTGCTGTATCAGTCACCGACCTTCAAGTTGTTCTTCCTTGGCTACTACTTGGCTGGTGGGTTTTGTTTCGCCTACAGTGTGGTCAATTTCCGTGTACATTATCTTAATCCTGTGCCGGGGATCTCAGAGTCGGTAAGATACTCCTTCGTGGGTATCACACTCTTCGTCGCCATTGCTGGATTATTTTTCTTTACCCGGGTAAGTCATTAGAAATCCCTTGGCTTCAATCTTACTTACGCCCACATAAGCCCTACGGTATAATTCGAAGAATCGTGGCTCTCCCTTCTTCGTCATCGCGTACTGGTCGCCCACTTAATCTTCAGTTTCAGATAAACTCTTTGGTACCGTACTTGAAGCCTAAGTCCATAGTGGTAGCTGCGGACGATGTTACACTGTCGAAGCCTATCTACAACCCCAACAAATACGCCAACTACTCTTCTTCGCATGCATTCCAGTCACTCCGGGAATGGTTTACTAAAGAGAGGTTTATCGATGTCACTGTCAAAAACAGGACATTGCCATTGAGTATCGCCATTGACGCGGCGTGGGTGGACGATCACGGGAGAACACTTGATAAAGTGGTCAAGCATGGAAGATGATGCTGTGGATTCGTATCATGTCTGCCAATCATTCCCGCAAGGCACATGCCCCGAGGTGCCATCCCGCGCGCTGGCACCAGTGGGTACTAATTGTGTGTGAGAGAGTGAGAAGGAAATTCGTTTCTTGTGCTTCCTTGGCTCCTCCCACTACGATATTGATTGATACTCTTTGACGTCTTGCCGCTTTGGCGTAGCGTACCACTGGTCATTCTTTTTATTGCCTCCTCGTCAATACACTATCATCTTGAGCCCCTTTAACGTCAGGCACTGGCACGCCCGGAGACTCAATGGCACGCCAAGCCTTGTCGAATCCTTATTCAATTCCTTTGACTGGTTCAGAGACTGTCTCTGCCATAAATTACCTTGTCCGGATTGTTTGTTGGCAATGGTAATTTGATGGTCGATCGGTCCAATGCCAATCTGTGAAAAGCTCTTCAAAATTGCAGAGCAACGCATTTTTGTTATACAGACCCCTCAAAAGCATTAGTCCGGCACATCGAACGGCCATCAAAGTTCTAACGGGTTTGATCTGGTCAGCAGTTGAGCCACACCCATTCGACGCATATACCGCAGCGCCACAACCTGCAATTCTTGCACTCATGCTGTTATAGCTTCCATGCCTCGATTATTACAGACTTGGAGAGCTACTGGTGGAGATTCACCTAAACAGCAAGCGTCTGAAGCCTTTAGCTCGATGCATACAGGCCAAAGCAGCATTTGGAAGAAGCAACGCGTCGTGGTTTAACATTGGATCGACACTATGTGCATGAAAAATCTTCGGTCTCTAAGACGAACGATGTATAGTTAGAGACATCACCTTATCAGAGGCCGAAGCAAATCCAACCCAAAACACCAGCTAAAGCAAATGAAACCAAGAAACCAGGCAGAAATATACCGAGCCACCCACACCAACATACGAAGAATCCAGTATTGACAAAGACGATGACACTCTTGATCCTACTCATCTGTCGTGGTCCCCTTGTCAGCTATGCTGCGAGGTAGACTCGTGGCCATAGAGATGTTACTCACCTTCAGTTATGCTCAAGCTGTTACAAGAATCTTCGATCCAACGGCACCAAAACGACCATCGGGAGGTGTAACCAGTGCCGTTGTACCGTCCAAAAGCTCCATCATCTCGGGTCTGATAACATTATGTCTGATGTGCCTCGGAGTCACTGGCACTTGTCTTGCGTAGACTGCGGGGTCCAGCAATCCATCGTCTTCCAATCCGAACGTGATGCTCCAGTCCTTTGGAAGGCCTTCATTGGCAGCAATGGTAGGGAGCCTACCATTGAAAAAGTTTACACCTCTGCTGGTATTTCCGCTGCTGGTATGTCCATTTCTGACATCGTCGCTGCTGGAACCACCTTCAAAGGTAACGGGAATGTATATCTCCGACGTGGCTGTACGATCGCGCGTTCGAGTATGCGGGCCAGTGTGCTGACGCGTCGCCCTGTAAACGTTAAGTCCTGCAATCGCCTGAAGATCACCCACGGCTGAATCGCTCTCTACATGGCCGCGAAGGAAATCAGCGGCATGGGGCGACAGTGAATTGATCTCTTGAGCTGGTACATTCAAGACTGCATTGGGCCCCACAGCATATTGTCGCTGCAGTGGTACAAATGCGGGTCCCGGACCCAGAAACGGTCCAGCCGTAGAAGCCGTGAGCCCCATCGGCATATAGGCAGTTTGGCCAATTGCTGAGGCTTTGCTAATCGAGATTGGGGATATTTGTATCAGATGCGGCTGGTGGTCCATATATCTCCATGCATCTTTACCACAATGACTGTTGCGGTTGCGCGAATATTCCTCAAAAAGCTGCTGGCAGCAAGTCCCAGGGGCAAGTCCGACATGTTCGAACATGTAATCGCAGAATTGGTTCAAATAGAACTGGCATGGGACGTCGACGGACTGGCCGTCTACGTAGCCGAAATCCATGATCTGCAGGAAGTCAGCTACTGTGGCTGCTAGACTTGGATGTTATAAAGATAGCTTTGCAGCGTATTGCTAATTACCGGAGCGCGGCCGTTGGCCTTTACTGATCAAGCAACAGAAGGCGATCGAGTGATCGCCAATGCGTGTATATATGTTAGAGATTGCTCGAGCTCTATAGAGGGATAGAGGCGCTGGGTCGCTGGAACTGAGATCAGTGAGAACTCGTACGAAAGGGTAGAGTGACGATATCCACAAAATACGTTACTTGACGTTCAGAGCAGGTAAGGGGTACTGGCAGACAATTCTTTCTTCACTTGACGGCTATGGTTAAAGTCCTTTTTGTGTCAGAAATGATAATGGGGAGCTGAAATATGAAAGTGGGCTTACTTTCATTGTTATTTCACTATCCTAAAGGGCACATTTTGTTGGCCCACTATAGTTGTCCAAGAACTTGCTCACTCAACCGTTCTTTTTCTTCCGATGAATTTCCACATTCAGCCAGCCCGAACACTAGCAGCTGGGACAAGAGGCAATAACTTCACTTCAGGCATCCACAAGCTCCGCGAGTTTCCGGGGGCACACTGTGGAAAACTGAGGACGACGGAGCTGGAGCACGTTCAAGGCAATACCCTGACGAGATGCATAGAGGGTGGGTTTCTTTAACGACATGCGGATGATTGTCGTTGGATACGGGATAACGAGCAGCAGATACGGAGTGAAGTCTTCTTGTTCATTTCACCGTGTACGAGTCCTCATCAGACTCAGCAATTCCGTTTCTCTTGAGGTGCATCCAGTATTTGGTGGTTGTTAATATACTCGAACACGCGGTACCGTTCGCTGCGGTGGCTTGGCATACCCACATGACCGGCGTACTTCCAGTGGTTGGCAGAGCTCTGGACCATGCCTTGTTGGGCTGTGGGTCATTTGGCGCAAGGGCGCTGCTATCGTATGAGCAGGTTATGAGAGATCGAATATTGCCTCTTTGGGACTAGTGTACAAACACCGAGAAGATTTCTCCCATTCGTCAGAACCAATATAGTTGGGACTATTGTCGGGATAAGGTGTTCCGCGCAACAAAGGAAGAGCCAAGAACTGTAAAACCTGCTCTGTCACGGCTTTACGTATCTCTAGGCGCCTCCAGGAATGAGGGCCCCTATGATTGACTAGTCGTTGATAGTCATGGATTTCTTCTCCTAGACCTGGTGCTTCCTCGTCCGACTAAGAGGGTTTCAAACCAGAGACAGTGAGCAAATTAGCCTCTTCCTATGAAGGGCAGTCGATAGTTTGATAACATGTTTGTGGGTGCTCGTTTGCTTGGTCAGGGTCTTGGACGAACACTCTGCCGGTATGTGAGATAGAGTTGTCGCGAGTGGTATATATAGTAACGCACCGTTGCAAGGAGACCATGGCAATAGATGAGCAAATTGGCACACCAGAGGGCCTTCATAGTTAGACTTTCCTAGTTAAGGTTGGCTTGTGGGAGACGAACGCAGTACAATAAGTAAGGTGTCGATCGTCGAAGCATGTCAGATAACACTCTTGAAAGGAGCTACATAGCACTAGATGCAAATTAGAAGCGTGCAGGGCTGGAAACAGGTCATGTGCAATAGTATATTTCTCGCATCTAGCAAACTGCAGCAAGAAGCGAACAGGCCGCAAGAGAAAGCTTCCACCTTTTACCCTATCGTAAACGCTCATTTGTACTTTCGTAGCTATAGACTCGTTAGCATCGCGATCATTCAAACCTCCACAAGCGCAACTTACATCAAGCGTCAACGCCTTGCTACTATTCGCTCCCTGATCCCTATAAATCCCCACCAGCGCCTCGCTGCTCTGAAACAACCCCGTCTTCAGACTAATGACAATGAATTGCATTCCCGGCGCAGCATGCTCGCGAATGTAATTCGAGATCTTCGCCACATTGGCATTATCCAGCGCAGCATCGACCTCGTCAAGCACGAAGAAAGGGGACGGCTGGTAGCTGTGCACTGCGAAGAGGAGGGCCAGGGCGGCCATGGTCTTCTCGCCACCGGAAAGATGGTCCATGTCTCGGAAGCGCTTGAGTGGCGGCATCGCGTGGTATTTGATGCCGGAGAGGTAGGGCTCGTCGGAGTCTTCGATGTCGAGGTAACTGTGCGCTGCAGTCAGTGGTGCTATCTTCTACATGCTTTAGAAAAGGGGCTTACGCTTGGCCACCCATAGGCAGCCTCTCTTCCCTCGTCAAGTCTCGATAGATCGGCCCGATCTGCTCAGATATATGCGCAAACGCCTTACTGAAGAGCTCGAACCGCTTCGCCTTGATCTCGCTGAACTGCTCCTTGACGTCTTTGGCACGCTTCCGGGCCGTCTCGTATTCGGCATCTGTGGTTTTCAGCCGGTCTCGGACGGACTCGAAGCGTTCGTTAGCGCGCATGTTTGGTGTTAGGCTTTCGAGTTCTGTAGTTAAGGCTTTGATACGATCCTCAAGCTCTTTCTCTACTTTTGCGTCGTCGCTCTACGAAGCTGTCAGTGCCACTTGATACTTACAGGAACGGTCTGGACTTACCTCTCTCAGGTCTTCGTCGAGGTCGTCAAAGTCGACTTCAATGCCGTAGTCTCGGATGTCTGATGTTTGGAAAGAAGTCGCGTCCGGGTCCTCATCCACATCCATGGCATCAGCATCGGCCTGCACAATGTCGATAGGAAGCTGGTCCAGCGGCTTCGACTCTTCTTCGAGCGGCAAGTTGATGTTCTCAAGCTTGCAGCGCCGTAGAAGGGTGTACTTGCTGGCAGCATTATACTGTCGGTCAGCCTCAAGCCCTTGGATGGACTTCAGGGTACCCTCGACGTCCTTGCTTCTCTTCTGTACCTCACGCCGTTCTTCGGCAGCTTTCTCAACCTTCTTGGCGTTCTTGACTTTCAATGCTTCTAGCTGCTCGGAGAGCTGCTCAAGCTCAGCATTCAGTGTGTCAAGGTCATTTTGGGTGGACTCTTGCTCGGCTTGAAGTTCAGTGATCAGCGCATCGTCTTGCTTTGCCTTGTCTTCGAGCGTCTTGATTCGCTTTTTGGTTTCGTCCAACTGCTGTTGCTCATATCTCATCCTGCTTTCTAGACGACTTTTCTGCGTGCTAAATTCCAGCTTCTTCTGAGCACCTTCTTGCTGGAGTGAGCCTTGTTGGGCTTCATAGACCCTGATGTCGGCGTAGTCCAAGCGTTGGCAGAATTCAGCAAACACCTCGTCCTCGATCTCACTGACAGCTTCCTGGTACTCTTGCAGACTCGTCTTCAGATTCTGCAGCTCCCCTAGCTTTTCACTGTACTTTGGTTCTGCAGCCGCCAGGTCTCCTTGTGCGTGCTTGAGTTCTTTCTGCTTGCTAGCTTCGTTCCTTTCATGAGCTTTGACCTCCTCGTTGAGATACGCCAGCTTTTGTTCAAGGCCGGTCAGCTCTCCTTGAAGAACCTCCTCTTCGGAAGTGCCGCGACGAGGCTCGGGCAGAGCCTGGAGTTCGGATACCAGCTTGTCTTTTAGTTTGCGAAGGTTCTCCACTTCAGTGTCTTCCCAGCGCCGGGCATCTTGCTTGCCACCCTGACCACCAGTCATGTTGCCACCTTTATGGATGATGGACCCATCTAGCGTAATAGCCTTCACATCGTTGCGCTTCTCCCAGCAAATGTGCTTTGCGATCGACAAGTCGTCGCAGATGATGGCATCACCGCACACATACTGGACTGCTCGCTCCAATGAGCGCTCGTAATTTATTGTATCTACCGCTACACGGCAACCACGATGAGCGCCCTTGATGTTAGAGTTCTTTGCATTGAATTGGATCGTGTCTAGCGGGATGAAAGTCGCTTGGCCTCTCCGTTGCTCTCGGAGATACTGGATGCAATCTATCGCAGTCTTCTCGTTTTCAACGATGACAGCATCGAAATTCCGACCCAGCATGGTGCTTACAGCAGTAGCGTATCGCTTTTCGGTGGGTTTGCACAGTTCGCTAACTCGCCCTTTGACACCAGGAAACATGCGCTTGAGGTCGGCGACGGTCTGCCTCAGACGTACCTCCTTCTCATTCTGTTTCCTCCCATCCTCAGCGTCCAGTAGCTTAGTAAGTACCTCTTGCAGCTTTTCATCCTTCTCCGTGCGAATCTGCGCCAGACGAAGACGCTCGGAGTTATGCTCGTTGAATGTTTTCTTCTTCTCCGCAATTTCTTTCGAGGTCTGCTTCACTTCACTCTTGACACCATCCTTGCGCTCGCGAATATCGCGGAGCTCGGCTTCTAAACGCTGGATGTGGAATTGGGCTGAATCGACTTTGCTCTTGAGGCTGTTGACGGTCTCTTCATCGCCGCGCTGTTGGCGGCTCATGCTGTCAATTTTACTCTGATCCGAGGACGTTCGCTTGCTGACATCCTCTTTGAGTCTATTGTACTCCTGGATGTCGGTTTGGCTCAATTCGCGACCTTCCTGCTCGGCTAGTTTCCTAAAATCGCTCTCCCACTGCGCCTGCGCTTTCTCAACTACTTTCAGGTCCTTGTTCGACTGTTTGACGCTATTTGCGTGACTGTCTCGCTCTTTCGATATCTCAGTGATGCGGGTTCTGCACCTCTTCAGACTCTTGTTTGTGATATCGATCTTTTCCGAGGTCGGGATGAGGCTGTTCTCTTTGACTTCGATGTCCTTTTCCTTCTGCTTGATGCTCTTTTCGGCCTTGGACACATCTCTCCCAACCTTGGCTTGATCTTTCTTCGCTTCTTCTAGAGCTTTGTCATACTTTTCGATGCCGCGCCGCTGTTCCTTCAGCTCTTCTTGATGCTTGTGTATCTCTGCTTCTGACTCCTCAATGACCCTTTGGAAATGATACAGCTTCCACAGAATGTGGGTCACAATAGCCTGGTCCCTCTCGTCAGCTTTCTTGGTATAGTCATCTGCTTCGCGCTTCTGCTCCTGATACTGCTTGAGCTCCGAATTGATGCCTCTTCGGCGGTGTAGGGTGAAGTTTTGTTGTTCTAACGCCTCTTCCTGTATCTCCTTCAAGCGCTCATACTCGGCTCTATACTCCAAGCTACCTGATATTTGCTCTATGAGACGCGTCAGATCGCGCGGTGACTGGGATGCGATAGCCTCCACGTCTCCTTGAAATACCAGGAAGTTGCGGGCTTTGATGAGGATGTTCTCGGCCTCCAGGGCTTCGTTGTACTGCTGCGCGGTCACAACGCGATCATTAATGCGGTACTCGCTGGCGCCTTGATTGGTTATGGTGCGCTTCCATAGCTGCTCATCGCCCGCGTCGTCCTCGTAAACCGCCATAACCCAAGCGCTCTTGGGATCGTTCCGCTCTTGTGTGCCAGTTTGCGCACCTTCATCGTCTGATCCGTCGTCACCATTGACATGCCCGTTGACCCCATTTGCGGTCGCTGAACCGTCGTTGTTGATCTTGGACGTGCGCAATACGCGCCCACGGTAGACGAGGTCTCGAAGATGCGCTGAGCGTAAATGTGTCGATTTGATCCCCAGGACGAAAGATATCGCATCCATACTGTGACACTTCAGCCATGCCCAAAAGTTAAATTTTCACCTTTACTCACGAATTGGATTTGCCAGATCCATTGGGTCCGATTATACTAGTGAAGTAGCTGTCAGACAGCAGGAGGATATGATGGCCTTTGTAGGACTTGAAGTCTGCCACAGTGTTAGCGCCGTAATAGTGCGGAAGATTGTAGAGCACTCACTATACAATTCGAGACGTATCAGTTTCCCCATGATGGCTGATCGAGATCGCTTTGCGCCGTGACAAGAAGGGCACTGCACGACCTGACGGTGGGTACGACTGAGGGAGGTGAAATGTGGAGCCGAGATGCGCGATCAAGTCGCGCTGACGCGTGGGGGACCTGGACTATCCAGATGGTCACGTGATGAGGGGACATTCAGGTTATTTTATCGTCCCCCCTTGGGGCAAGCTCTGTCTAGCCAACCATACCCAAAAGCTGGAGCACGTCCTCCTCAGCACGCACTCCAATTCCTTATAGCTCTGCATGCTTCTCATGGACCCCAAACCTATTAGTACCTTACTACCCCGCTGACGACGCCAGTTGAACAGTATGTCGGAGCCTATCAGTATACCGAAGACACCTTCAGACACAGCCCTTTTTCACCATAGTCTTTCTGCAGGACTCGCATCGACATCTACAACTGAGTCGGCAACATCTTCGACGAGTAGGCCTTCTCCAAACCTCGGTGCAATGACGCCTGCTCTATCCTCCTCGCCGCCGAGCCCCGATTTCCTCAGTCGAAACGCTTCCTTCTCCAACAAGAGCAGCTATCAAGATGACTGGGAAGCTTTCCCACCCATGGAGCGACTCACCGTTTTCGACCTTTTTGACAACCTTGCGCTTCCGCAACGACTCGAAACCTGGCAGAATAAACTCACCGCGCAGACGGTCAAGGTACGGCGGCAGCGGGAAAAGCTCACGTCTTCTGGGCGAACAGCGAAGGACAGGGTTGTGGAGGAATGGCGCCGGCGTCTACCTCCACCGGACGAGCAGCTCGACAAATACAGGAAGCGGATGAGGGACTCCGTCGACCGGCTTGGTACGAGATGGAATGACACCCGAGCCGTTACAGCGAGGGAAAAGCTGTCGTTCATTGCTGGGGTTTTGAACGTCTTCATCAGTGGGTACCTGATCGGAGCGCTCCCTGAGTACTTCTACTATTGGTTCACGGCGCAGCTGTGCTATTTCATGCCGATTCGATATTACACCTATCGTGCGAGAGGGTACCACTATTTCTTGGCCGACATGTGCTACTTCGTCAACCTCCTGTTATTGCTCACGATCTGGGTAGCACCGCAATCAAAGAGGCTCCTCATTAGCACCTACTGCCTAGCATATGGGAACAATGCAGTAGCTATTGCCATGTGGAGGAACTCCATGGTATTCCACTCCTTGGATAAGGTTACAAGGTAAGGTACTGAACTCCTTGATTCTACGCAAGCTAACAGTCGAAGTCTCTTCATCCACATAATGCCGCCGGTCACCCTCCACTGCCTAATCCACCTCTCCTCTCCCGAATTTCAAAGACAACACTTCCCAGCCATCTACGACATCAAATACAGCCCACCCGACAGCCCCCAGCACTACAACCTCGGCGCCATGATGATCTGGGCCACCTTCCCGTACGCAGTCTGGCAACTCTCCTACCACTTCTTCATCACCGTCCGGCGCCGAGAGAAGATCGCCGCCGGGCGTCCCACAAGCTTCACCTGGTTGCGCAAATCATACCGTAATTCCTGGATCGGCCGAAGTATCCTCTCCCTCCCTGTGAGGTTGCAAGAACCAGCTTTCATGCTCACGCAGTACTCATACGCGCTCGCCACTATGGTTCCTTGCCCCCTGTGGTTCTGGTATGGATGGGCGAGCGCAGGCTTCCTACTCACGGTCTTTGTCTGGAGCATATACAACGGCGCCACGTTCTACATCGACATCTTCGGGAAGCGGTTCCAGAGGGAACTTGAGCAGCTCAAGCAAGATGTTGCCAAGTGGCAGACGAGCCCCGACATGGCCGTGCAGCCCGATCCGACGCCGAAAGCTGATGCGAAGGCCGGGACATCATCGCCTACCTGGGACCAGCCGGATGCGAAGAGCGAGCCCAGGAGTCACGACAGCATCGACCACATACCGATGCTTGACGGCAAGGTTAAGGCCGCTACTGGAGCGGAAGGGGGGGCTGCGGTTGATGTGCGTGAACGGAAAGAGAATGAAGGATAGACGTTCCAATGGCCATGTTTAGCATTATTGTAGCAAGGCGTTGGAGGGTGTCCTTGACTATCCCCTAACCGCAGCGCGAGATCTAGATACCCATAGCATGATAACTAATATGACCGTTTAAACGCGCCTCAAGACATCGTACGAATGAGTGACAGCTGGAGGTCTTACCTGCAGACGTTGAGAGCGAGAATTGCATGGGTTGCGGACTGAATGCATGCGGACGAAAGTGATCACATGCACAATGGAGCAAACAACATCCATCGATCTCTTCCTCAATCAAATCATCTCTCATTCATCTATCTCACAGTCCCCCTCAAAACTCAGTAGATAGCCAGCCTACTCCGCTTCAGAATGTGTGCCTCAAGCATCCGTAGTTCCCAGAAGCGAAATATTACCCAGTAATTACACTCTCTCACACGTACATGTAGCTTCATCATCATGACTCAATCATGGACATCGTAATCATACACGGCTCGCGCCATTGGATCTTTCGTGAATGCCGATTCAGAATGCCTCGCTTGCAAAGGAAAGAGAAAAAAGAGAAAAAAAAAAAAGGTTGGTGGTATATAGAGTCGTACTCCGTTCGTCGTGTTCGTTCGTCGTAAAAGGCATCATGGTCCTCCTCTTTCTCCTGTGCGTGTGTGGGATAGATTAATCACATGGAGACTGTCCGTCTCTTGATGGCGTTCGGTTTCTGGGCATGGCAGACTAGAAGCTTGAGGCCCGTTTCTCGTTTCTCGCACTCCCGGAGCAGGTGCCTGTCGGTCCAGATACTGTTATTGTCCATGTCCGGTTCGATTCCCACCTCGTAGCACCTGGAGTACCACCATCTGCCGACCTTGGCGACCATTTTGGTGATACTTTCGTCGCCTTTGGTAGAGGAGTCCTTGAGCATATCACCCAAGCTCTTGTTCTCTTCGTCGATGGACCCAGCGCGCGCAGACGAAATATGGCCCGCGACAGGTACGTCCACCATGCAACTCTTCAAGTTCTCGAACCCCCGGCGCCCCAGCATTTTCTGTATATTGTCGGAATTCGGTTTCAGCGAGACATCCGGGTCGGCAACCTGCATCCTGACTTTGAGCATGCGCACCGCACGACGAGCGCGGTTGCCCATATTCACCATGTCGAGGTCTAAGATGCTAAGCTCTAGGTAGCCGCCGGGCTGCAGGACGCGCTTGAACTCGGAGATGGCATTCGTATAAGCAGCCTCAGAGCTCGCGACGGGGAAGCGGAAAACGGCTGCGGAGAAGAAGGCTTTAGGAAATGGGAATGGGTGAGCGAAGCTGGTGTGGAAGATCTGCCGGTGGTTCGGGGGCGAGTCGTAGGCGCCTATTTCGCGCTTGCGAGCGGAAGAGGCACTAGATCTTTGCGAAGGGCTGAGGTTGTAGATGGTGGCGTTGGGGTAGGTAAGGGCACAATAGAACGACCAGTCGTCGTTGCCTAGACCGTCGAGGACAAGGACCCGATCTTGCTTGTTCGTCTGAATTTCGTTGTGGGCTGGACTGAAGAGGACTCGGCCGAATGACAGCCAGCGGCTGGTCATCAAGGCGCTGAAGCGTAGGTTGCTCTGCGAATCTGATGCGTTTTCGGTCTTCTCGACCATGATCTGGGTATACCTCTTGCTCTGCACTCCGCTCGTATGGCGAGACTTTATCGAGTCGGTACTATACCGACTTCCAGAAGAGTAGCTCTGATGCTTACTGGCCGCGCTCATCCTGTTTCGATCGGCGTATCCGGCAAAGAATTCTGAGAAAGACATTGGGCTAGGGACCAACTCACCCGACATTCGTGGTGTGAGCAGCGTTGACATGGAAGGTGGCTGTGGCAAGTCAATCGTGGCCGCTGTTTGCTTCAGAGAAGGAGTGAGCGGCTTAGGTGGTGACTCCCTTCGGATGTAGAGTGCTGGTGGTGCGAGCTTGCTTCCTTGTCGAAGGTAGTCGCTCTGTGATGCGGATCGTTCTGACAACGGTGCTGAAGAAACAGTGTCGAGGAAGTCGTTGTACTCATTCCAGATCTCATCATCATCAGGAGCACTGCCGGGCGTCGGAACTATTGCTGTCGTTGCAACAGTTGCGGAGAAACTCCCAGCACCAGAGCTGCTGGACCCAGATATCTGTGAGAATTTCCTGGTTGGAAAGGTCAAGAACTCATCTTGTGTCAATGGAGCCAAAAGTTCGTTGGTCCCAGGAGCAGCTGCCGGAGCACTTGCAGGTTTTGCTGATCGCTGCTCGCCCCATGGGTCAGGCGCGATAGATCCAGTCTGGATACCAAGAATTGGGGGAACAGCACTAACGACAATCTGCGGGTCAGTGACTGAAGGCGAAGATTCAGTCGCAGCCGCAAGATGACGCGCAAAGGGGCGAGAGAAGGACTGTGGCGGTGGCTTGTGGAGTCTGTCACGCTTCGAAACCACCCGCGGTATACGCCCAATCTGCTGCAGCCGTGGTACTCTGGGCTTCGGAGGCTCTGACACGATAGCCTCAGATGCAGGCGTAGGTTCAGGCTGGCGTGAGATAACCTTTGTTGGTGAAGATATAGCCTGAGAATTTGAGAACTCGGCAGGGAATGTCGGAGGCGAGGGTAAGAGCATAGATGTCTTGTGTTCGTGCATCTTCGGACTTGGTTCTAGTTGTACTGTGTCTGGAGACACAGGTGACATCCCAAAACCACTATAGAGGTTGCTGTCCATAGGTGCTTGACCTGCGGCGTTGCTTGATTCGTCTTGCTCAAAAGTATCAAGCATAGCATAGAAAGGTACAGGGCGTGAATCCGGAAGTCTTGAGATTGTGGCTGGCAGATCCCTGATATCTTCTTCGTCGTCCTGGGGTTTGGGCAGTGATTTCTTTGGGGACGCAACTGCTCTCTGGAAAAAATTCCATTTTTTAGGAGATCTTGAGCGCTCCTTCTTCTTTCTCGGTCTTAACCAGTTGCCCTCGCGCCCTTCGGAGATCTCTTCAGAAAGAAGCGCTGTACTGTCCGTCCTCAGCGCAGAGGTGGGCATAGTGTCATAACTGTCCATTGTGGAAAACGCAGGGGTGCGAGTGTTGATTGGAGCTGGAATCTTCACTGGCTCCGCTTCTGCGAATAATTGTGATCGATGCTGCGATCGCCTGGCCGCCAGGGTGTGTCTTCCTCGATACAAGTTGGAGCTGTCACCGCTGGCTTGTGTATCATCGGAAAGGTGTCCATGCTCAGTAGGGATAGTCCTGGATTCATGTCGGAGACGTCTTATTTCCTCGTGTTCTGGACTGGCAGTAGCAGGTCGCAATGTTGTCTGTCCCAGGAAGGGCGGCCGCCCAACAAAGCGAATGTCATTCGCCATCACACCTGGCAAACTCTCTCCGCTACTCGTCAAAGACAATTGTATGCCACTTTCCCGACTGTCAACCATCCCTCCACCACTAAGATACACAGGCGAAAGTCTTTCGCGTAAGAAGTCGTCCATCTCTGGGTCGTCCCGGCTGGTGATGCTGCTCTTTCGACTCAAAGCATTGCGGCCGATGCTGCTTGCCGTGCCGCTGGTGCTTGTAGATCGCCCCCTGCTTGCACTGGTGCTGATGCTACCGGTCCTTCCCCGTCTTGTGTACTTCCCGTAGCCCTCGTGACCCGTGCCCGCTGCCGGGCCTTTCTTTGCTCCTTTGTCCGCAGCATCGACGCTGCTGGAATCCGTAGGCGATCTTGTCCTTCTCGAGAATAGGCCAAACCGGGTGGACGTTTTGCTCAAGCTAGCGCTCTGTGGGCTAGGGTCTTTGGATGAACGTGCTGCAGTAAAGCTTTGCTCTGAAGGAGGTTCTATTCGTAGTGTGGAGCTCTCAATCAATCGGGTTTTCGCCGAACCTGCAGTACTCTGACCGAGTGTACTTGGATTCGGTGACGGCAGACGAGATGGCCTTGCTGGTATGTTTGATGCATTCGAAGATGAGCGCCTTAATCCTGAGAGGCTGCCTTGCATCGAATCCTTCCTGAGAACGGCCTTCTCGATGGATTCTCTCCGTTTGTGACCTGTTGTGGCTAGGCGACTAAGATTGCTTTGAATGACAGGAGATGGTGCAATGTAATCATCTAATTTTGGGGTTCCCTCACGACTTGGTCGAGGTGGAGGCGATATCAATCGATTTGGCCCAGAAGAGGTACCCGCATCGTGGTAGATCTCTTCTGAACGACTCGGCGGGCTATAGAAACCTTGACGACGATCACGCAACGAACTGAGTTGCTGCCTCTGTACCGCTGCTCGGCCTTGCCCCCCCTTGTACGGGGCTACAATCCGGCTAGGCGGCGGACTTGGTGGCGTTGGAGACAAACGGTGAGACGTCTGGCGAGATTGGGTATTCTCAGCGCGCTCGGTACCTTTGACAGTTGAGGAGGATGAAGATGAAGTCACTGATTCTCGTAAAGGGGCAAGGCCTCTGTCTTCGGTATCCCCATCGCCTTGTCTCCCAATTCTCCATCTTGTGACAGGAGGGCGGCTTCGGGTGGGACTTGTTTGTCTCGTCTTCAGAGGTGATTTTGCTGGAAGCGACACGGAAGGAGAGTGAGATGACATAGATGTTGGTGTCGATGTGCGGCTAAAGGTACTTGGAGATTCTGAACGCCGCGTAGACGACCCACTACTGTGTGCAAAACTGGGAGTCGGTGGTGGAAGGTTCTGTGTGGTTAAACCTTGAGGCGCTCGGCGCTTGTTGTAGACCGCCATGCGGGAGCTCGAAGTTGCTTGATCGGGATTCGAGGTCCCAGACGTGGGAAGGAAAGATGTAGACGACGAAGCCGGAGGTAAAGCAACCCCGAAGACCGAACCGGAAGATGGATACAAAGGACCTGCCGGTGTACTTGCAGTATCGTAGTGCCCTAATCGTGGAGTGGACTCATACAAGGATGTCGACGAGGCTGTGTGAGCATATTGGCTGTGTTGATCCCTCGAAGGGGCTTTCCGTCTGAGAACGTTCCGTTGGCGATGTTCTGGCTCAGGCTTAGGGGCAGAGGTCGAGTATGTTGAAGAGGATATGCCCAGGCCTTGACCGTCCGATATCATTGCTCTAGCATTCGATACGGGCTCAGTCTTCGAGGCGGTCACTTCAGTCTGCCTTTGCGGTATCCCTGCTGATTTCTCCAGGGGGACCACTTTCTTCAATGCTTTAGAGCCCGTCTCAGCTCGAGGATGCTTGCTGCGGGAAAACCATGAGGAGTTGGGTATCTTAGAACCGGTGGGCGCTGTGGACGTGACCGAAGACTTTCGCGACAATCCCGTAGTACCCTTCTCTTTCTGCTCCTCGGCGTCTGACCGCCTCGCCGAGCGAGACAAGTATGTTCCCCGCGAAGCCATTCTTGCTGCCGGGCTTGCACGGCAGTCTTCTTAGGGGCGGCGGTAGGAAACATGGGCAATATTCATGGACCAGTGCGCTTGGCGTTTGGTCGTAAGTCAAAGCTTGGAAGGCCTCTGGAGCGATCAGCCTGTGTAGCCTTTAGTAGACGATGGAGTCGGATAGGTTGCGCAAGCCGTAATGTTTCAACCGACCTTCAAAAACAGTAAATGTAACAACTTTTGGCGTCAACGCCTATATACTCATGATGCGCATACAAAAGAAATATGTCCATGTACTAAGCAAAATGCCGAAGAAAATCCAGGTAGAAATACAGGTTAGAAGCGTCCGACGGTTCTGGAAGACAAAGGCCCTGACAGCGAATAGCGCGTGCACAGCCACAGGAACTAGCGATATAGATAGAGCAGCGGTGAATGATGCGTTGTCCGCTCTAACTGGAACGAGTGCAGCGAGGCAACAATGGCGAGCAAGAGATGTGCAATCTTATAGCGATGAATGCGAAGATAATCAGAGATTGAAAGGAAAGAATCTGAAGCTTCTAGAGGAGTGGGGTGCGATCGCGCGAGAAAGCGATGCCCCTGGGGGTTAGAAGTTTTGGTAGCGAGCGACGGCATGGAAGATCCAAGCCGCCGGCTACGGTGCGATTGGATGACAGCCTTTACCCAGCTTTGAATTAGGACGGTCTGAGCATGGGCGGCCGCATCCAAAGCCCAGGGCTTAGGGATGTGTGTGATGCCTGCACCCTTTGGTCTTCGATCAGGTCTGTCAAGGCACGAAGCTCACATTACAGCTTTCAATATTCGTAATTTCGCTCCGAACCTGATGTATCGCGCCTTGAGCTCATCTTTCTCATCGATCCCTTTCTTGAAGCCGGTCGCAAGTAGCAAGGTCTGACCATGAGCGGCTTCTCACTGTCACGAGCTCTCGCCCATGCAATCATGAGACTCTCACAGAGGGAAATGCATGCGACACCAGCATCTCAGAGGCCGCGTGATAAGAGCGTGACCACCCAGTAACGTGATGAACCGACATGGCATGGCCGCCATTCGTCGGGCTTGGAGGAAAGCTGGAGAAGAACGAGGCCTGAGGCTTTTGCCGACGGTGTTGGTACGATACCCTGTAGACGCCACGCTTTCATTCGTCTGTCAAGGGCAAGTGGGTAGCGTGCATCAAGCATGACACCTGCATGAGTCGGGACCCTTCGAGCGGCGAGGCGACAGATGAGAGCGCGTGCTTTCTGCGCTTCGCCGCTTTTGTTGCAACTGCAGACAATCTTCCCCGTCCCCGATGCAGCTTCTGCAGTAGTACTCCGTGCCCCGGAGACCCTTTCAGCGCTGCTGGGTTCTGACCTTTGCGTCATGCGCCACTTCACCGGATCTGCCTCAGGCCTCTTGGCATTAGAATGGCGATTGGCGAAGGATCGCCTGCCAATGTTGAAGGCAGAGTAACAGGTCTCTTGTAGAGCGGGCTTTCCTGTCGAAAGTACTTCAGGCCTGGATGACCTTTCGCAGTGCTAGTACCTATCGAGACCGCTGGCCCTGTGATTCGATACTTCGAGATCTGCCCCCTCAATCCCGATGTCTCCTTCTCTGAGGCCTCAACGGGATCCATGACGCCGACTTGTGGTGCTGGGATACAAGCAGGCACTCGAGACAGATCGCTATGCCCCACGGACCTGCTAGCTAGCCATTCTTGATGTGAGTGATCGAAAGGGTATTCCCGCACATCCTTCGGGGCGGCCGTTAAGCCTCGGACCGTACGATTTGACAGAAGGAAGCGTCTCCACTCTCTGTCGTGTGCAATCGGTCAGACCTTCTCAAACCTGGAATATGTGATCATCTGTCCGGGGCAGCAACTCTCGTCCGCAGCGAATCGATTACATGTGTTATTCCTTGTCGGAACTACAAGCCAGGTGTGACCATTCGAAGGGTCACTGCGACCCAGCCATCGATTTGAGACTTGAGATGGCTCGTCACAACTAGCGTAGGATCACCATCTCTTTGAGCATGATGGCTCTGAGCCCGCGCCGTTGATGGAGAATGGAGGTGCTCAAGGTATCTCTGCCTGGCAACCCAAAGCAGGCAATTCACCGACGAAGGCCTTTCGTCCTCAGCTGTCCAAAACATATATTTGAGACGCTTTCCGATTCTGGGATCGATTGCTTGGCTGGTGTGCCCTCCACCGTGCAAGCCAGTGCAGGAGCCGGGAGCCTGTCAGAGCATCAAAGTGCTGCTCTCGGGTCTGATTGGCACACTGATCCCATTAGTCCCGCAGGACTCATCAGTCATGTGATATCAAGGTGGGTCGATGCGGCTGGCTGCGGGCTGCGGGCTGTTGTTGTTTGTTCACAATGTGAGGTATCGTATTAAGCGGGACTTGCAGTGGTGTAAAGTAAGTAGGGACGAGAGACAGACACACGAGATGAGGAAGCCACTATCGCCATCCATGTAGTCTGGTAGACGGCGACAGTATATGCAGTGATAGATTCAGTTGGCATTGATGCGCCATATTGAATGCGTTCTCATCTAGTATTACACGTAGCAAGATGCCATTGCCTGGGGCTAGACCTCTCGTATCTCTTTCGTACCAGCCAAAATAACGCTTTTTGCATGTGGTCCTAGGCTCCAAAAGATCTTTGGTTGGAGCACAACCATGTATCGCTTGCCGTCCGCATAGATGTGTAGCCGTTCCGTATCCCTCTTCTACACCAGTCTAGGCAGCGGAAGCGAACCTCTTCTTCCTCGCCTCAGCCGCTGACTTGTCCTTCTCACTTGATTGTGCCCCCTTGCTCTTGGTTTGCGGCCTGCTGCCAGACCTAGCCTTTCTCGTGGGCCTTCCATCGTTTCTCTTCCCACTCTCTCTTCTCTTGGATGCTGGTCTGGTATCCTTGGACTCTTCCCTCCCCCTCTTCACACCCCTCTCCTTCTTCACCCTCTCAGGCAATGCCTCATCCAGCCCCTTGACCGCCGTCTTGTCGCCCTCGCTCCCGGTCCCAAATTTCTTCGCGCGCTCCAGCGCTTTCAGTGCGTCAGTACTATCCTCCTTGATGCCGAACCTAGCAGCTCGTTTCTGGCGCTTGGAGATCTCTTCATCGACAGTACTAGATTGTAGGCCTGATGTGAAATCGGTAGGCGGTTTGGGAGGCGCCTCCTCAGCCTTCGTAGCAGACTCTTTGGTGTCACCTATTGCGGCAGTATCTGAGATGGGCGCAGGAGGGTCGACAGTCAAGTCGTCGGTCTTTGATGGATCTGTATCGACAGCCTGATTAGGGACTGCGGTGGGGTTTGCGACTTGGCCTTGGCCGCCAGCGGCAATGGCAGCAGTCGCGGAAGGTTCTGAGCCAACCACTGGAGCGGACGCAGCAGGGACATCGTCGTCCCAATCTATCTGATCTTCGTCACCTGCAGCGGGTGTTGTTGATGGCTTGGTGGTGGAGGATTGTTTCGTGTCGTGCTCTTGGAGTCTGGCGATCAGATCGGCCTTCTTGCCAGTATGTGGAAGCGAGCGTGCTTTGAGCAGCTCCTCGAGTTCGGCGTTTTTCTTCTTGCTGTAGTCGGTAGCCATCGCGAGATAGGTAGATTGGTGGATGAAATGGAGAGTGATATGGGCGCAATCGTAGGACTCGTGCCTCAAGTTGACTTTTGAGGAGGCAGGGGTTTCAGTGCGGACTGGGGTAAATGGAGAGAAGCCGTTCTCAATTGGACGTGTTATTCATGGTGAATGCAATAGAACAATACGCGAGTGTGTTTGCTATTGTCCTCCGTCGCACAGCAGCCCTTGAAACAAACAAAGCAAACACACTTCTGATGTCAACCCGGAACTTCAGTCTGTGACTTCCGTTCTCCACATTCACAGAAGAGCTGCTTCTATGGAATATATGAGCTTACGATGAGAGATGGACCCCTATCTCGTCTAGTTCTATTCTACGATGGGCAAGGTAAACATTCCTCGCAATTCCCCTTGTTGCCACGTCCGCTGCAATGTCTCACATTTCTTGTTTTTCTTGACGATAGCTTCTTCTTCTTCTCCTTCTTCGACAATGGTTGATCCCGATGGGTGCACGTCTGGGCAACACTCTTGTGGGTAGTGTCGGCAGTAAGCCGGTTCTTCGGGTGCTCAGCACTGCCTTCGCTGTATTGCTCCTCTTCTTTTCGAGTAGATGGCTGCTCTTCCATGGACGTGCGGGTAATCTGAGATTCTCAGCCTTTCGTTATGAGGCTCCTCAGGATCTTTTTGTTTATCCTGGGTATGGCAGATCAGTCGAGGCCGAGTCTTTGATCGCGAAGGTCACCATCCTTTTCCACGGCAAAGATCCAACGTACATTCGGGCGATTCAGACACATCAGGCTCACAACAGACGCTTTGGATATCCTTTACTGATACTGCGTCACGGTATACTTGATGGTATCTGGAGTAAACCAGCTTACCTTTTAGCCATCTTGCTGGAAGAATTAAGGAAGCCAATTGGACATCGCCTGCAATGGCTCTGGTGCGTGGATCTAGAAGGTCAACACTGACCGAAGCTGACGGCCAATAGCTGGGTTGATGCAGATACTGTGATTACCAATCCAAATATCCCCCTAGAAATCTTTTTGCCTCTTGAACAGTTCCCTCATCTCCATCTCCTAGTGACTGCAGACCCACATGGGCTCAACAACGGCATATTCTTCCTCAAAGTTCATCCTTGGTCGGTGGGGCTGCTTTCCGCTGTCATAGCATATCCAACATTTCGATCCGACCAAAAACTTGAATACCGTGATCAGTCAGCCCTCGAAGCACTCGTCAAGGACAAGAAGTTCCGTGGAAATACCGCCATTCTGCCTCAACGGTGGTTCAATGCTTATCAAGCCGAGCGTGATGGTTCTCGGAAACTCCCTTTCCAATTCATGCCCGGAGACTTATTGGTGCACTTTCCTGGCGTGCCGGACCGCGACGCGAGGATGAAACATTACCTCGACCGTGCCGAGCACCACTCTCCAGCCTGGGAAATACCGCTCGAATCCACCAGATACCTCAATGAGACCAAAGGATTCTGGGCCGAGCAGCAGCGAGCCTTGGCGGAACAGCGGAGTAAAGCTGAAAGATTCGCCGCGGAAGCTCGTGAAGGCTTGACCACGACGCAGGATCAGTTGAAAGTTCATGGCGGGATGTTGGACAGTGGAGAACTCGAACGTGTGGAACAGCATGTAACGCAGCTGGAAGACGCCTTGGAAGACAACAGGGACGATCTTGAGGCTGTCAAGTCAGCTTATGAGAATTTGCAAAGGGTAAGTAGTCACCCTTGCGCTCCACAGATCCTATCTAAGAAGAGTGTTACCAGTCAAAGAGACCACTCGAAGAGGCTGTCACGAAGCCGAAGAAAGACTTGCATACGCAAGCCAGAGCTATTCTTTCGAAGGGCGAGCACAAGCTTTTGCAGCCACAGGATCTGGGCAGCAATAGCGACGTTGATAGGCAAGTCCGTTCACAGATAGGCATCTTAAAACAATTGTTGCTAGAAGCGCCAGACGACCTGGTTGCGATCCAAAGCGAGGTTGAGGGGATGCGAAAAGCCCTTGACCAAGAAGACAGCAAGGATACATTGTCTTCGGATCAACCTCCAAACTAGACCAATGATGACATCAACCAGGGCAATCCATCTATACCATCCTCAAAGATACTTTCCAAAGAAATCCACCAGCTTCTGATATCCCCTCCCATACTCTCTCCTCACAATCTCATTACCCAAATCTCCCCTCGCACTCATCCACCCATGCACCATCTCCTCCCGCCTCTCCACAAGATACCCCTTCCCGTTCCTCTCCAACCCCTCTTTATACGCCTCCACCTTCTCCTTCTCCACCCCTCCAGACGCAAGCACGCACCTGAGTGAATCTCAGAATCAGCATTTCTTCCGTAAGTCAACATATTGCGCCAAAAGGCATGTCTGAACAGCGGGCGCTGCTAAGACACATTTCACACCTCTTGAAACCCTCGGAAGGATTAAAGAGATGCTTTAAAAAGATACTTACATCGGCACACTAACTCTCTCCGCCTCCGCCGGCTCAATCGCACCCGGCGAACTCTGTACGCCGACCACAAAGGGCGTATCCTCCGCACACGTCATAGATACGATCTTGCCACCCCAGCAGAAACCGAGCGCTCCCCATCTCTGCACACCAGGACAGGTATCTCTCAAGCTTTCCATCAAGCCCGGGACCTTGGGCGCGGTGAATGCGGGATTCGAGCCGTTGGCCCGGAAATCAGCCACCTGAGTAAACCCACTTCCCATTAGCAACTCTCTTTTCTACATCTTAACCTTCCTTTACCCATCGTCACATTTACCCCTGCCTTCCTTCTTTCCTTTCTTTCTTGGTCCTTTAGCAACAAGCTAGAACAAAACACCCACCTTCTCCTTCTGCTCCTCCGTCCTCGGCGGATCCATATCCACACTCAGCGCCCTCCCACGGAAGAAATCCGGCATCACGCACAGCCAGCCCTGGGACGCGAGGATATCAGCGCCCTGCAGCGTTTGCGGGTGGATACCGAAGACGTCGCAGAAGATGAGGATGGCTTTTGAGGCTGAGCGTGGGCCTATGATGTCTTGGGGTGCGAGCCAGTCGGCACTTTTCGGAGGATTTTGGTTTGCGGAAGGGGTGGAGAGTCAGGGGCCCGATATGGCTTACAAGTCCTCATGCCATCGATCTCGGTCCAGCGGCCTTGCTCTTTGTAGGCTGGAGCCACGGCGACGGTTTTGCAGGCTTCGGAGGCCCATGGTGGGTGAACTACTTTTGTCTTCGGTGAACGGGTTGTGCGGCGAGGTCATGGGGTTTCAGACAATGGGGTTCTCTGATAGTGAAAGCTTACAGAGGGTTAGAAGAGCAAGCTTTCATGTGGCATGATGTCGGGGACGAAGGAAGGCGGTAGGGTCATGCCTGCACTCGTACTTAATGCAGTCAACTGCTATGGCCGTCTAAAGTCCGAGGTCTTTCAGTAGCGGCAGAGGAACCTCACAATAGGGGGGAAAGCACTTGAGTCACGGGCCAATCACAGATAATGTATGTTAGGTGCCGATAAGTTCACAAAAGGTACGTGCATCCATTGGAGCCCAATAGAGTGCTATGGCCTTGCATTGCCAAATCTAGCAGCTATGGATTATAGCGACAAAGGTTGGCTAGAGCCGTAGAGTGAAAACAGAAGTGAGAAGAGAAGGTCCACCATCGGGCTTGCACACTTTGCCATCACTGGAAAATGGTTCCCCGTGTCCTTGCGCTGCTTACACGGCCGCGCCGCCACTGATCTGGATGACCTAGCCGTTTACCCAACCGCTATCCTCGGTGGATTCCTGCCAGGTGGGTCAGCTTATCTTCTTGAAGCTGGAAGATAGAGATCTTACACATGTCTTTATGAGAGATGCCAGCATGATACAATACAGACTTTTCAAGACCCTCAGAAAGGGGTGAGAGACGGTCGGAACATCACTTGGTTCGCTGCAGATGGAGACAATGACGAGGGCAGTGTCTTCCGGGGAGCCGGCACGCTTGAGCGGGCTCTAAGATGGAGCAACCTGTTGCAAGCAGCACCTTATTGAGAGTCGAGGGTAATGATAGGAAGAGGCGCGTCTTGTCTCTTACTTCGTGGACCTTCTCATTAGACCGATTCTTGGAGCGAGGGATGTGCTTGCGTGCTGCTTCGACGTACAGATCGGTCTTTATGCCTCCGCAATGATGGGGTTGACGGTGATACCCTTGTCGCTAGGGCTTTGGCTATGGTTGTCTTTAGAAGACATGGATTACCAGTCGACAACTCGGGAAATCCACCAACAGCGATACAGAGCCTCCACGATATTCTTTTTGCCGGGAAGAAGCGCATGGCTCTTCACTCCGTTCGCAGAAGCACCGATACTACTCCACACAAATGCGGCCGCCTTTCAGACAGATGCACATAAGCCTGCTACGCAGCAGCCAGCCCCTTGTTTCAACGGTAAACGCCCTCCCAGACTCCTCTAGCGTGACCTCAGAGATCCCTCCGAAACTCGCATATCGAAAGTTTCGAACCCATTTGTATCGAGATGCCCATAGTGCTCGACAATCTTCTCAAAAAGACATACAATGCCTGTGGGCTGCGAGACATCCATCTTAACGGCGCTGGCTTTGGAGCCGTGAGCTTCGATCTCGAAGACGACTTTCTCGGCCGCGGCGACGCTTATAAAGTAGTTGATCATGAGGGAAATACCACGGCTGGCGAGCTCGAGCGCGTTTTGACGATCCATACAGCGCCCTAAGGACGTTTGGCGTTCGCTGGATAATGCTTGACGATGTGTCTTTTAGAGCAAGTGGTCGAGAATGTGCCGTCGAATGTCCTCCTTACCTTTGGTCGAAACTACGCTGTATATCCATTGGCGACGACTTGATTGAGGGTCAGACTCTGCAGCTCAGCTTGAGACAAGGCTCGGAGTCCGATTAATGGTTATGAGACTAGAATGTTTTCCTTTGAGTCTCGAAGCTCTTCGGCGCAAGGAAACTGTAAACCTGATTCTCTGGTCACGGCGCGTTTGCTCTCAATGGTACTATTCTTGGAGCATATGGAGAACGCCTTGCCTTGTAGTCTTCTACGTTGGTCTTGCCATGTATGTTGCGACACAGGGTCGTCATCATCTCGGTGCTATTCGCTGTCTACACACGCCGTCTTTGCTGCGTTCTAATTTGCAGCCACCCCCGAGGTCTGATGGATAGAGAGTGTGAGTGTCTTACTCCTACCCCAATACCTACTTACTTTACCTGAGTGAGGTATTTCATGTAAAAAGGTTGTGTGCAGTCCGCTGGATTTATCGGTCGTGATGATGCATGTGGCGCTCACAGGCAAGCTTATTTTAATTACAGTACTATAGCTAGCCAGACCGTGATATATATCAGATTATCGGATTCTGTCACTATCAATTCGAAATAGGTCTTAAAATGGCTCAATCGATTCCACAGGCACCGGGACCGAGTGAAGAATTCTGGCTCTTTGGTTACGGGTTTGGAAGCCCTCTGTCTCGTCGTGAAGCACCATGAATGACCCCCTACAATGGCAACAGGAGTCTGATCTGGAAGCCACCCCCTCATTTCGGTGAGTCTGACGGGTTCCTAAGTCATAACCTCACTCTAGTATTGGTGCATTTTTGGCTTGATCTTATTCTTGGGATTGGGGGATTATCTTTGATTTGGTTCTGACGGCCACATGGCAAAAGATTAGACCTCCGCGTCGCAGGCTGCATCAAAGGCTATGTCCGGAGATTCTGGCAAGGGAGGTGTGTCCTTGCCTCCTCCCCTCATCGATAAAACCCCCTCCTGACAACGCAAAAGCGAGGACCACCGCGGCACGCCCGAGTCGCCCGGCCGGGTAGTGACGCTCATCGAGCAGTCGTACTACGAGCAGCTGCTTAACCAGGTACAGATTGACCTTTCTCCTCCACGTCGACGAGCACACTTATGATTTCACTGTGGAAAAGCACGATCTCCCCTCCCTCCCCGTCTACGGCGCCGCCTACCGCATCCCACCCCAGCACGTCGCCGAGGTTTCCGCCTACCTTGATATTCGCGAGATCAACGGCTACAGCATCCAGTACACGGATTGCTATCCCTCGGTTGCGTCGCCCGGCTCATCGTTGCCGATTGGGAACTGTCTGGTCTATATCGGGTTACCGACGAATCCTCAGTTCTTGGGGGTGCAGGATCCGCGGGATGTTGCGGAGGTGATCGGTGCGAATAGGGGCCCGAGTGGGGAGAATGCTGAGTATTTGTTCATGTTGGAGGAAGCGCTTGATGAGTTGGGGGAAGGGAGTCGCGATGAGCATGTTAAGGATCTGGCGGATCGAGTAAGGAGTTTGCAGACTACGGTGTGGCGAGAAAGGGATGGTGCTACAATCACTGATGAGGCAATCAATAACGAGGTCGAGAAGGTCATCAGTCGTGGTCAAGGAAGTCACGGGCCGCGAGACGTCACGGAAGAGTAGTAGAGTACAGCAAGCTTTCGTATTTCTCGCAACTAGACCTTTGCAGATCGGAGGCTATCTAGATGACGGACACCGGGTGAGGCCCGTTATCCCTAGATGACAGGAGTCATGGGGCAATTATCGTGCAAGCTCAAAAGGAGAAGGTACTGAAGTGCTTTTTCGGAGTCGTCAAAGGAGAAGCTGAAGGTAGGGGTGCCGCAAGGTAAGAGTTCTCCACCACGCCTGAATGCACATAAGATCGCCGAGATTGAGAAAACTGAGAGGAATGAGGTTGCCGGTGGTTGCTGAGGGTATCTCCGCACTTCATTCCTTTTCATCGCCATCCATCAAGAGTAACCGTTCGCACATGGCCGTTGTAGGCGGAGTCAGGTTGTGTCAGTGTCATGCGCAGCTGGATTTACCAGCCGCCACCTCCACCTCCACTTCCACCCTGGCGATCGTAGCCGCCACCACCACCGCTGTATGACTGACCGCCTCCGGAGTAGTGCTGGCCACCGCCGCCGTAGCCTTGTTGATCTGTCAGTCATGAAAAATTACTATTAAACCCAATGACACTTACTACCACCGCCGCCGCCCTGACGATCCCAGCCGCCTCCTCCATTTCCACCACCGCCTATTTGAGTTAGTATATGGTCACTTCCAGTCGAGGAAATGGATGTACCGTATCCTCCGCCGCCGCCGCCGTAACCGCCTCCACCGCCACGAGGAGCATTGTACCCACCACGGCCACCATAGCCTCCACCGCTGCCGCCGCCGCCGCCGCCACCACCAGCACCGCGCTCAGAGGCTTTGTCAACACGAATGGTACGGCCATCGAACCTACATATGGTTAGTTTATAGCACTGGTAGCAACGTGCAGGCAGCGTTGCACAACTTACTCGACGTTGTTCATCTGCTGGATAGCGTCATCGGCGGCTTGCTCATCAGAGAAGCGAACAAAGCCAAAGCCACGGCTACGACCAGTATCACGGTCCTTGACAACGATCTGTACACAAGCATTATGGAGAGTTCACTGGAATCGTGAGGGTGCGAGACATACAGCCTCCTCGACTTGGCCATATTGTTCGAACTTGGCGCGAAGAGCGCTATCGTCGGTGTGCCATGCAAGGCCACTATATCCAAGGTTAATCTGAGAGAACGGGTGCTCCACAGCGTGTGGACCAACGTACCCAATGAATAGCTTGGCCATGACGTGTGGATTTTCCGGACAGATTTATCGGTCTAGCACACAATTCAATCTCTGAGCTCGCACACCAGATGCACGCTCGTCAAGTGGACACGAAAGTGGTAGAGAGCAGAACACGGAAACATGGTGGTGATACATGACCGGCGCACAAGAGCAAGGAGTGGTGGGCAGGTGAAGGTCAGCACGGATCGAGGAGCAGCGGACGAACATCTCAAGCTTTTTCGCTGTTTGCTGTTAGGAGGTGGTCGAACGGGATCGCGCGACAATTTCTTGGATTGGAAGCACTGATCAAGGTAACTGGCCGGTGTTTGTAAGGAGGGAGTGGTTGTGGAGGAAGGAGAGAAAAAGAATGGGATGTGAACTGAGTTTAAAAGGGAACTTGCCCCACCTTCGCCTAAGGTTAGCGTGCTTCAGGGTCTTCAAAATTGTCTCGATTCACTCTCAGATTTCATCATCTCAATAATTATCTTGATTTCACACGGGAGAGTTCACTTGCATGCGATGAATGCAGTAGTGTGCATATGCGCCAATGTCTGTACTACAGACTCGATCACTCGAACTGTGGCCAACGGAGCCATCGCCGTAATTGATTGTAGAAGTATTTCACAGATCGGTGCCAGACCACGTGCGTCCAAAGTTTTCGATCGAGTGTCCAGCTTAGATCGAGATGCGATAAGATACGCGAATACATCGAAAGTCACATGATTCACTTGATAAATGTACCCACTCGAGTCTTTGCATGGTGAACAGGAATCATCTATTCATACACTGGTGGCGGTGACTATATCCCCCGGTCAATCACGAATGCTGAGCGAATGTGACCTTTTGATGAATTGCTGTTGTGAGAGCGTGAATAATGGACAAGGTGAGGCTTAAATTGGGGGCGAAAGTGGACGGTGAAACGTGGAATACGGCATATGTGTGGTTTGGTAATGGCACAAAGTATTGCATAAAACAAGCGCGGGGATGTGGATCTAATTGAGATCCTGAGCTTTCTGGCGACGTAGTATTGACTAAAGCCTCGACAGTTGCTGAAATGAGAAAGCCTGGGAGACGAACCTACCTTCTTCCGCACATCCTCAGAGACTGCAAATAATCGTGTGCGTTTCACGCAATTGGGCCAGCCATTGGAAGGGCATGTCAGCGGCCTTGTACGAATTCAAACGGCTGTGTAGGTCTTTATACGAGTGCCGCTTGGTAGGCAAAGCCAGCGATACCACATACCTTAAGATAATCTAAAAGCATGGATGGAGACGGCGAACCAGCAAGACTGGCAGTTCTAGGCTCAAACAAATGAAGGTTATATTCATTGCCTATATTAACAGCCACATATACCATAGTATGGCAACAGAGGCTATTTGCAATACACTCTTGAAAAACGTCCGGAAAATGGTCGCCATAACGCCCTCCGGTTTATGGCGAGTAGTGCGGTGATGGGGATCTACTGTGTCTTCATCTGTTGAATCACCGGCAATGCCAATGTTCGACGAAGGAAACCTCTGCTGCATGCTGCCTGCTCTTGTACGGCTAGTGGGCACGGCATAACCATCGAAAGGGCTCGAACTTCGGGATGCCTTCGATCTTGCCGCGAGGCGACTTTGCGTGGAGCCTTCGGTGGCATTTGACGATGAATTTTCCGATTGAGAGTCGAACCAGGGCCGGTCTGACGTTGCTTTCGTACCTTCATCGTCTGCATCAAACTTGGATACTGGTAGAAGCTGGCGGTTAGTATCCCCGTACATGCTGTTGCTGCGAGACACGTTGATACAGGCCCGTAAAAACATTACGAACAAAGTGCCTCCAAGCAGCAGGCCATAGCGGGCCAGGATGCCTAGCTGGTCCGGCAGTAGACACAGTTGGGTTCGTATTGTCGATGCAGAAGCATGGCTGACTGAGGCGCCGAGGGATCTGCCCTCTGCATCTAAGGGGTTCCATAGACTCAACATCAGGAACCCTGGTTTGCGGATACCCATAGCCCATGACATTGACTTGACGGTAATTTCCCGCACACCTCCCATCCTCGACGAGTACCCTCGGTGAACGACCTCACAATAATCGTGGTCATCTCCCGAGAAAATATATTCCACATCCCCAACATACTCGATAATTTCTTTCGAAACCTCTGGTGTGAGTACGTTCTGATATTGAATACCTGCTGCGACCGAAATAGCATTTCTCTCGTCCTTTTCTAGAGGCTCTTCATTTCCAGTGGGTCTTTTTGACGGGGGGAAGCGCTCACGCAGTGGTCCGCAGGGCGTCCCAGAACTTCGGAACAGCGGCACGTGTGTGAGAACAACTGACGGAATATCAGTATAGTCCGGCCTTTGCTTCAATATTTGCGGTATGCGAGAGCTAGGAACATCCAGCACTTCAAGATCCTGAAGCTCGTTCTCGGACCCTCCAGATCGCAGCCTCAGTTGTTGCTCAATTACACGTCCCTTTTTAGCTTTAGCATTGAATAAGAAAACCTCAGTAGGAGCCCAGATATCTTCAGCACTGTGCGCTTGTGACTCAGCTCCTTCTCCGTTGGTAGGTGGCGTATTCGGTTGGCCTTTCGCGCTCAGGGAGACAGTGTCCAAAGATACAAAAGAGTGATTTCCAATGAAGTCGATCCTATTACCACTTCCAAAATATGTATTGAACCTTTTCCTGACAGGCACTCTTATGCCCATGCCAAGCCCAAGGTCATGATTCCCTGGTAGGCTAGCAATGATTTTGCGGTACGGTCTCTGGCTGCCTTGGATCCAAGTATCGTAGAATATGCGCCCGAATCTGATGTACTCCTTTAGCCAGAAGGTTTCCCCATATTTCCTCCATCGCTTATCAACGCTTTCCGCCTCTTCGCTAGCACCAGGGGCGGTCGACCATTCGCGACCACCATCGAACAAGTCACCAAGGAACAAGACAGTATCAGGATCCAATGTGTCTTGAATCCGCCGAAATGATTTTTGGAGATAGCGGTCAGTGTGGCGGACTGTCAACGTCGACAACGGCCAGGGGCGACCAGGATAGGTGTGTGGATCTACCAGCTGAGGGTCGGCAAGCAGAACAATGTGGTGAGGGACCGCATCAGAAGGCTATAAGGAATCAGTTATCGTCTACCCCCAAATGCTGTTATCGAGAAAATTTGACGTTTACCCATTGCTCCCAGCGTTCCCACGAGCATTGCTTCACGTTGCGTTGGAAAATGACTTGCTCGCCCCACCATAAAGTGTAGACCCATAAGAGGATGAACAGAAATGGCAAGCCCCAGAATCCCCATCCAGCAGAACTTCGCTTCTTTGTGCGGCCGTACCCAGCTCTTGCTCGGTCGGAATGGCTCGCATAACCAGCTCCACTCAGAAAACTGGTCCAGAGTCGCGCCGCTAGGCTCTTGCTTCTAATGGGCTCGCGATCGAAGGTTCGTGGGCCATCGTGATAGTGCAATGTCATCGTATGGGCTTCCTGAAGAGCGAAAGACGAAGCATGGTGTGCATAAGTATGTGCTTGGACTGGATGCTGGTCAACCTTGGAGTAAGATGGCAACCCATACCTCAAGGGAGTAGGTCTATGAACGCTTGCTGCGCCTAGCGCCTTCAGACAACGATACTTGTTGTCTGTATATCACGTGCAAAGGCATATTGCGCAACAGCCAACTTCTGGACTACCGGCTGCGACGCCAGGAGCAATGACGAATCGACGGTCTCAATTGGAGCTCTAGCTATTGGGGCTTTGCATTTGGGACTTATTGCCGAATTCATGTCCAATCAATTAATCTACAATTCGGCCACACGTTCGATAGATGCTTGGCTTCTTGCAGCCCAACTGTGGGCAAAATTCGGAAGACATGACAGCCCAATGTGCGATACTGATCAGATAAAATGACTGCATTGGGGTTTCGGCTGGTTTCTGTCGATTCGGTCGGGGAACAACACATGCGCATCCAGGGGGTTTTGCATGCTCTGAAACGTAGCATCGGCTCCAATGACCACGCTCGGCTTTTCAATCCACAGCGTCCGGTTAGGAGCTGTGCCTATTGGAGGTTTGACTGCTGGAATCCTTGGGACTCGTGTGTTGAAGGTAACGGTAGACGCCAAGTCAAACACGGCTCGTCTGACCAATGGACTGGAAGCATTTCTTATTATAGGCGGCGACCGTAGGAGTTGCACCGCCTCAGCTCAGCTGCGTGACCAAGTCCTTGCCCAGCTGTCTGTCACCATTTACACGAAGTACCAGCTAGCTACCTTCTGTGCCACGTCCTATATAAGTGATGGGTTTGCTTGTTTATCAGTAGCCGGGAGGCTTATACGACACCTCGTCACCGCATGATGTCCGGCATATAGCTCATTATGGTACAACCTTCTGCCTTGCGGTTCCGCTTTCTGCTTGTAGCGTCAATCTTCGTATTCATCATTGTGCTTCTCTGGCAGAGCAGTCCTCGATCAACCAGTCCATCTCCATCATGGTGGAACGCATTTCGGGCGGAGAAGGGATCACCAATCTCAACAACATCTCCTCAGCAGCAGAATGGCATGATTTCTCCACAAAGTTCAGACTCGGCCACGTCGCAACTCCTCAAGTCGATCTCCACCACCTCCAAGTATTTTCTCGACTATCCGTTGCCATCTTCGGCATTTGGCGAAATGGGCAAGCGCCTCCAGGTACTTCGGGGCTGGATCGATGCCAATCAGACATTGTCGGGCAAGCTTTCCATCTACGAGGCGAACGTCTTGAGCCATCAAATTGACCATACGGCCCTGTCCATGTTTCCATTCTTGCGCAATCTTGCTGATGCTGATGACACCCACGTCCTCAGCAGCCTGCGACAAGGCTTCAGGCCCGGATCCAAAGGCCTCGTCATACCCACAGGGACAGGTACCTTCAGGTACGCTTGCCACCTGGTAAGCAACATACGAGACGTACTAGATTCGAAGCTTCCAATCGAAATCGTGTATGCGGGCGAAAAGGACCTTCCTTCGGATTATCGAGACTTCGTGACGTCCTTGGGCAGTGACATACAGACTATCGATATATTGACGGTTCTCGACGATACGACCCTCGACCTTGCAAACGGTGGATGGGCTGTCAAATCCTTCGCCGCTCTTGCATCCAGCTTCGAGCAAGTGATTGTGTTGGATGCAGACGCCGTCTTGGTTCAAGCTCCTGAAGCCATCTTTGACAACCACAAGGGATATCATGAGACCGGCGCCCTCTTCTTCCACGATCGTTTACTCTGGCAAGGAAGGTTCCCAGATCGCCACAAGTGGTGGGAAGAGCAGCTTAAACATCACGAACCAAGCAATACCCTTAAGAAATCTCGTGTCTACAATGAAGGGTACGCAGAAGAGTGCGACTCAGGATTGGTGGCAGTCGACAAGGGCCGCTTATCAATTCTACTCGGTCTTCTGCATGTTTGCTGGCAGAACAGCAAGCTCGTGCGCGATGAATGGACTTATAAGCAGGGCTACGGCGATAAGGAGAGCTGGTGGTTTGGAATGGAGCTTAGCGGGGCGGAATACACGTTTGAGGACCACTATGGTGGGATCATTGGTAACATCGAAGTCCAGGACGGGAAGACCAAAGTGTGCTCGTTCACAATCGCCCACACGGATGAGGAGGACAAGCTCCTTTGGTACAACGGCAGTCTTCTTCGGAACAAGCTTATGAACAGCACGGGGTTCGATATTCCAACCTCTTGGATGGTCGACGGGACCTGGGAAAAAGGAGCAGCAAAGCCAGACATGAGTTGCATGGCAGATGAGCTTGCCAGAGAAGTCACCGAGGCCGAGAGGAACATCTTGAAGATTAGCGTCGAAAAGGCAATGAACATAGATACCAGGATCAAGGTGTTTAGCACCACTTAGCGACAGCATAGCCCTTCCGATGGGTCCTCGGCTTGAGCGAATCGCCACATCTTGGGAGTGGGTGTCGCGCCTTCCTGTAGCAGCTGCGTTGACCGGCTCTGGCGGAGTCGAGACGGCCACTTTGCCGCATTCTCCGGGCCACAAGCAGCGACGCATAAACCTAAATCTTCAGGCCGATATTCGACCTGAAAAAGACTGACACGCCCAAACTCGTTGTCCAGCCTCGAATGCCTGAGTCAATCAATGACTTAGGCGACCATGCCCAGGCTCGATGAGTCTGTGATGATCCCGGGTCTTAATGTGCCTTTCTAGGCCCGTCGCCTTCACTCTCACCCACCCAGGTCCAAGCGAGCATTACTCTTCGCTGGGGGCAAAAAGCGCAGAGTCAGTGGCGAGGAGATGGGAACGAGGCTTTGCGGAAAGTGACACAGCTGCTCACGGCCAGACATTGGGAATGGGCGAGGCGTCTTATTATGGGAGGTCAGCAGCCGCTGAAGGATAATGACACCATGGTCATAGGGTCAGATGTTGTTTGAAGGGTTTAAGGCACGCTCTAAAGCATGGTTGAGCATGATGAGATTGTTGATTTAGATGAGAGAAGTCAGGGAAGAAATTCCCCGGCTAGGGAGGGAGGGCAAAATAAACCGTCTGTTAATGTAGGGATAACAAGGACAGTGTCATGGCCATTTATAGAGGATAGTGCGTTTCTATGGTACGAGACAACGAATAAGCAGGCACCTTCTCCATGTCCACGTTCTTTTCGACACCACCGAGCGCCAGTCATGCAGTCCTCAGTATGAATGTGCGAAGCTTTCCCTTCCAGCACAGGCCCAATGCTCCTACCGTCCGGTCTCCTCATTCGCTCTTTCGCCCTCCACCTGCCCTGGCGAACAGCACTGCTCCCCGTCCCCGCACTCATCCCCACAATCCAGCAGACAGGTCTCCGGTTCACTCCGCTCACTAGCGGTCTTGCTCGCCTTCGCCGTTCCCCTCGCCCCTTCATGCCCATTGCCATCTCCTTCATTGTCACTCGCCGTGTGACTCGCATGGTCATGGTCCTTCCGGAGGCAGAACTCCGGCTGGATCGTCGAAGAATGGATCCCATACTCGTGCAAGCAGCGCCGCACCGCGCGCGCAAGCTGCATATACCGCGCCGAGCCCTCGCCCTTGAAATCGTACTCGACCTGGATGTGCAGCGAAGCGACGAGCTTGGTGTCGCTGAGCTGCCAGACGTGGAGGTGGTGGCAGCTTAGGACGCCGGGGAGAAGGCCGATGTCTTCCTTGATGTCGTCGACGGAGAGCCCGGCGGGTACGGCTTGGAGGAGGATGCGGGAGGCGGCTTTGCAGAGCGGAATGGCGGAGCAGAGGATGATGATGGTGATGATGAGGGAGATGGCGGGGTCGGAGTAGAAGCGCCACTTGTAGTGCGTTAGCCAGATGAGGAGGGCGGAGGCGATGACGCCGATGTTGCCGAGGGCGTCACCCATGACGTGGAGGAAGACGCCGCGCATGTTGAGGTCTGAGTGGGAATGCCCGCCCGAGGCTCCTTCTTTGGGCTGAGAGTGTTTGTGAGCCTTGTGCGACAGATCATGTTGATCGGATTGATGGGAGTGGCTGGGGTGGTGCTTTGGTTTCGCGGAGCCGTTGGACTGGGAGTGAGCGAGGAGAGGCGAGTTCTCGGTTTCGGCGCCGTCATCGATGGCTTCTTCTCCGCTGGACTCGGAGCCAGTGTCAGATTCAATGTTTTCCAGACGGCTCGCGGCGATGATGTCATTGCGAAAGCTGGCGGGATGGATGTGAATGTCGTCTGCGCTTGCAAAGCGCGATCTGGAAGTGCTGGTGTGGCGACGGTGTCTCCTGGAGCCATTACTTGTGTGTGATATCCTCGTAGACAGCGATGGTGTTGAGCCCTTGGCAGTGGAATCGTCTTCGTCACTCTTCGTAAACCCTCGTGACCCGGTTCGCCGTCTTGCCTTGGGTGGCTCTCTTGTCTTTGGCCAGCCAGCGATGGTGTTCTGAGGTAAGACGTCTGCCACATTCCCTCCTTCGTCCGTTACCATGGCTGTGTGTGCGTCCCCTCCCGTCGGCTGTGCCTCGTTCCTACGCACAGAATGGCTATGGCCTTCTTCCGCCTCCGTCAAATTCGAATCACCGTGTGCATGGCCATGGCCACCATGGCTATGACCGTGTTCGTGAAAAAGGAACAATCCCAGAATATTCGACGCAAGCCCAAAACATCCCACTATCAGCACCAGCTTCGGCTTGGACACCACTTGTGGCTCGACGAAACGCTGTATGGCTTCCAAGAAGATCGATAAGCAAAGTGCTACCAGGAAGACGCCGTTGACGAGAGCACCGAGGGTTTCTGCTCGTTGCCACTGGATCCGCCTGTTAGCCTGTGTACCCAGGTATCTCCTGGCTTCGGGACATGCTCACTCCGTATGTGTACATTTTTGAGCTCGTTTTCTGATTGGCGACCTTAACCGCCCATAGACCGACACATAGCGAGAGAACATCATTGAGCTATTCAGAGGCTTCGTGAGTCCAGCCTTTGGTTGAAGGAGTCCTTTACTAACCATGTGAAAGGAGTCTGCCACGAGCGCAAGTGAATGTACCGAATAGCCTATGTTGGGTCAACCTCTGCCTCGGAGATCATGCGCTTGCTGTGAGATCGCACTGACCGACGATCAGTTCTAAAAGGAAAAAGCCCGAATCAATTCCGAGCAGAATCAGAATTCTATTTGACTTTGAGAGACCCATGGTCGTAGCGAGTCGTTTGAGGAAGATGCGGAGAAGCCGTTGATTTCCAAGGTCTTTGAAGACCGTTCAGCGGGCGGTAATGATTTGTGCAGAGTTCGCAATTTTGACAGCATGCTAAAAATCACGGTCGCGTCGGAAGAGAATGGAGCGGTCGTTGCGCTGACTACTGTACTTCTACGTCGCAGCCGCCTCGCCCGGCGCCCCACTGTAATGCTAGCAAAATTATCCTACCTAATGCCAAGACGTCCTATACCTAAGGGTCATTAGCTGACTGATTGCGGGTGGTGTTTTATTACCCTCTACCGCAAATCACACATAAAGTACGATCTCACTAAGGCACCTTAGACTCACGCCATAGTAAATAAACGCTGCCACTAATTGGGTGTCATGGAGATAAAAACTGCCATCAGCAGTAGGCACTCAAGTGAAAACGGTGGCCACCGGATCGATAGTGAACCCATCTCCTGTACCTCATCCGCTGAAACTAAGGAGTACCATCCATATCCCTGATGCCACGTGATTTCATTGTCTATGTCTTTCCTCGCAGCTTTGCCAGTTCGCCTCCTTAGCTGTGGGTCCCTGCAGGCTTTTCAGTCCATCAACCATTCGTCAGCACGCAGTTGCAGGGGTGCCAAGAACTCGTTGGCACCTACAAAAAGTACACTGCTAGCGCATGGGCTTTCCCAGTACTGGGAAGAAACCCATTGTCTACCTCAGGTAGGCTGCTATGCCAGTGAAGAGTGGGATCGTGATGGGACAGATCCTAAAGTCTCTTGAGATACGACTTTCAACAGCGATGAGTGCATTCCCGGTCTTGCAAACTCAAGCAGCTTCGGTAATTTTAGTTTTTGTTTATATCAATAACTAGAAGGAGTGTGAAAAGGAGGATTGTGACCTATGAATGAATCAGCATAGAATAGATTCATATCAACAAGGCCCACGTACGAGCAAACACACAACGCCCACTGCAAGGACCTCCCAGCCTCCTGCGTGTACTTTATCACGAAGGATAGCATTCTGTTGCCGCCAGGTGCGATAAGCTCCGAATAGCATGACAAGGATGCCGGCAGCGATCATGGTCGCCGCCAAGGGAATTCCCAATGCAAAATAGCCAATAGTCCGATTCGGGTTCTCGATGTGCTGAAGCCTAAAGAGCTGACTGATGACTACGCCCTGCATTACGAGTGCTGAAGACGTTCGGAGGTATCCCAGATATGTGCGTTCGAGAGCTGAGGATTAGTGACGGGGGAGGAAAATCAGCAAATGTGTCGAAGCTTGCTTTGAATTTGAGTTCAGAGCCATTGGTAGGTCCATTGTCGTCAGGTTACCAGACATTTCCTGACGAATAAGAACACAAGCCAATTTGACGGGAGACCCGTCCAAGTGATTGCAGGTTTGGAGAATTTACACATACCTAGATGATCCCGACATGCGACATGGGGAACGCTTGCGGAGATCTGTTGTCTCCAAAATCTGCTCACTGGTTTTGGGATCGTCTTGGAAATAATCTCCATGAGAGACCATCCGTGAGAGGGCATTGTGGGCTGGCGATGAACCACAGGAGTAGTTCCAGACTCGTGGCAACGGAGTTCAGTAGCCTCACGCTCATTTTCTTCCATATGTTCCTCGCGCTCGATCTCGGATTGCGATGCTTCCATGTCTCTTACCAACGCGAAGGATGACGACAAAATACCTCGGATTTAGACGATTTGAGCGAATACGCATAAGGACAAAGTCCAGAACTGAAGAGAGTAGAGTACAGTACACAACGAATACCGATGACGGGCAGCTGATGAGTCGAATGGAACAAACGAGAAGTTCACTTCCCGAGGCTCATCGCGTCGAAAGGAGAGTCTGGAGTTCGCAACAAAGTAGTAAGAACAATTATTTACATAAAAGAGAAGAGAAGAGGACAAAGCGCGGACGGTCTCCCACAGCCACGCAGGCGTTCCACCGTCCAGAGCTAGGTATTAAGATAAGGTGGTCGTCATTCGCGTCCAAATTGAAGTACATATCTCGGATTGCTCGGGCACTAAGAATGCGCAGTCCGTAGACGCCACGTTATAACGGTGGCTCAGCCGACTTCAGCCCTACCGCGATTGCTCCCATTTCTATCTTTTGAACGAACGTCACCCATAACCCCAGTCTTGCGCAGGCTGCAGCGATTGGAAGAGGAACGCCGCCGACACTGCGAAGAGTGCTCGCTAACAACTCGAATACTAATGCGACCGAATCAATGTAGCACCACAATGCAACCACGTACACCAGACTAAGAGGATCCAAATAGGAACGATGGTTAGCAGTTGGACATCTGATCGCAGCACGATATAGCTGACTGGGTTTACTTACAGGGAGTAACCAAGCGCGCAGGCCGCAAGAAAGATGCTGCCGGTGCGAGTGAACCCTCGGCCCGCGCTGGGGGGAAGCCCCAAGTCAAGAAAGCCGTCTTCGAGAGCTCAAAGAAGAAAGAGGTGGGAGTATCGGACCTCACACTCCTGAGTAAAATATCCAATGAGGCTATCAACGACAATCTCAAGAAGCGCTTCGAGAATGCCGAAATCTACGTATGTCAGGCGTAAGGATCAGTCAAGCCGGAGAACAAAATACTGATTGCTGGGCTAGACATACATTGGCCATGTGCTGGTTTCTGTCAACCCATTTCGAGACCGTGAGTCTGGCAACAGTTTGAAAGCAGAGGGTCTTGCTGATTGGCGAAGTGGGCATATACACAGAACAAGTCCTCGACTCATATCGAGGGAAGAACCGCCTCGAGACCCCTCCCCATGTTTTCGCAGTGGCTGAATCATCCTACTACAACATGAATGCTTACAAAGACAATCAATGTGTCATCATATCTGGAGAGTCAGGCGCTGGAAAGACGGAGGCAGCCAAGAGGATAATGCAGTACATAGCCAGCGTCTCGGGGGGGAGCAATACTTCAATACAGGAGATCAAGGACATGGTTTTAGCTACGAATCCTTTGCTTGAATCCTTCGGTAACGCAAAGACGTTAAGGAACAATAATTCGTCACGGTTCGGCAAATACTTGGAATTGCAATTCAACGCGCAGGGTGAGCCGGTAGGAGCGAATATCACGAATTACCTGCTAGAGAAGTCTCGGGTGGTGGGACAGATAACGAACGAACGAAATTTCCATATATTCTACCAATTTACAAAAGCTGCATCGTCCAATCATAGAGGTACGCTAGTATCTCCTAACAATGATGAAAAGACACTCACCAATCATAGAGATCTTTGGAGTGCAGCAACCGCAGTCTTATACTTACACAAGCCGTTCGAAGTGCTATGATGTCCAGGGAATAGACGATGTTGCTGAATTCAAAGATACGCTCGATGCTATGAAAATCATCGGACTTTTACAAAGTGAGCAAGACGACATTTTTCGGATGTTAGCTGCCATTCTTTGGCTCGGTAATGTTACCTTTGCGGAGGACGATAGCGGCAACTCCACGATTAGCGATCAGTCTGTGGTAGAGTTTGTGGCTTATCTATTGGAAGTAGAGCCTGCACATGTCAACAAATCACTAACTATCAGGGTTGTCGAGACAGCTCGAGGTAGCCGTCGAGGATCTGTTTATGAAGTCCCTCTCAATCCAACGCAAGCGATAGCTGTTCGAGATGCTCTGTCGAAAGCAATATACTTCAATTTGTTTGATTGGATCGTTCAAAGGGTCAACTCGTCGTTGAAGGCTCGTGGCTCAATCGCCAACTCAGTGGGTATACTGGACATCTACGGGTTTGAAATTTTCGAAAGAAATAGCTTTGAACAGTTGTGCATTAATTATGTCAACGAGAAGCTGCAGCAGATCTTCATCCAGCTTACTTTGAAGACGGAGCAGGAAGAGTACGCGAGGGAACAAATCAAGTGGACACCAATCAACTACTTCGACAATAAGATTGTTTGCGAATTGATCGAAGAGAAACGACCCCCTGGGGTTTTTGCGGCGCTCAATGACGCTTGCGCAACTGCCCATGCAGACTCAGGTGCCGCAGATCAAACATTCGTTCAGAGACTTAACGCGCTTTCTTCAAACCCTCATTTCCAGCCTCGACAAGGTCAGTTCGTCATCAAGCACTACGCAGGCGACGTCAACTATGCTATTGATGGTATGACCGACAAGAACAAGGACCAGTTGCTCAAGGATCTACTAAACTTAGTTGGCGAAAGTTCCAATCGATTCTTACACGCACTCTTTCCTCATCAGGTCAACCAGGACGACAAACGACGGCCGCCCACCGCAGGAGACAAAATCAAAGCATCAGCCAACGACTTGGTCTCGACTCTGATGAAGGCCACTCCTTCGTATATCAGGACCATCAAGCCCAACGACAACAAGTCACCTACCGAGTACAATACTGGCAACGTCATGCATCAAATCAAATATCTTGGTCTCCAAGAAAACGTACGGATAAGGCGGGCTGGTTTCGCGTATCGGCAGACGTTCGACAAGTTCGTGGAACGCTTCTATCTCCTTTCTCCGAAAACATCCTACGCCGGAGACTATACCTGGACCGGTGACGCTCTGTCGGGCACTAAACAGATCCTCAAAGATACCAGTATACCCCCAGAAGAATATCAGATGGGCACGACTAAAGCCTTCATCAAGACTCCTGAGACCCTCTTCGCCCTAGAACACATGAGAGATCGCTATTGGCATAACATGGCGATTCGAATACAAAGAGCGTGGCGTAATTACTTACGGTACCGCATTGAGTGTGCAATTCGGATCCAAAGGTTCTGGAGAAGGATCTCAGGTGGTGGAGAGTACCAAGTTTTGCGGGATCAAGGACACCAAGTTCTTCAAGGCCGCAAAGAGAGGAGAAGATTCAGTCTCATAGGCTCGAGAAGGTTCCTTGGTGACTATCTCGGCATTGGCAACAAGGGAGGTTCCGGCGAGATGATTCGGAAGTCGATTAACATTAGCGGTAAGCTCATTTCCAGCGCGACATTGATGGTGCCACTGATAACTGGACAGGTCATGAACGTATTGTCTTTTCCTGTCGGTGTGAGCTACTCATTACCAAATTTGGGCGGTCCAGTAAACCTGGCCCTCGCATCCTCATACTCGTGAGTCAAGCAGCGAACCTCAACTAGAACTGGAGACTTGCTTATACAGATAGACCAACAAAAATGTGTATATTGTAGTACAAGCGATTGTTAACCATCAATTGCAGATCTCTTCGGAGCGGACAATCCCGCTTGGCGCAATCAAATATGTCGGTACCTCCACCCTCAAGGACGACTGGCTCTCTTTAGGTGTTGGGTCGCCTCAAGAGCCAGATCCTCTGATCAATTGTGTCTTCAAAACCGAGTTCTTCACTCAATTGAAAAACACCATGTCTGGAGGGGTGAATCTCAAGATTGCCGAGTCGTACGTTGATTCATCCAGTAAGAAAGATTTCCCTAACAATCCGTCAGGATCGAGTACAACAAGAAGCCTGGCAAACCAAGTGTGGTTAAGGTGGTTAAGGATCCCAGCATACCCAGGGATGACATGTACAAGAGCGGCACGATCCACACAGGGCCGGGTGAGCCACCAAGCTCCAGATCTAGGCCAACACCGAAAAGAAAGCAAGTGGCTGGCAAGCCAATAACGTCGGGCAAGCTGTTACGTCCAGGCGGTCCTGGGGGTGGCCCGTCAAAAATTGCTTCTAGGCCAGCTGCTTCGAGACCCGTACCTCAATCCATGCCAAGAGGTCAAGCAGCTGTCTCGCAATCGCGTCCCGTACCGCAACCTATGGCTTCGCAGTCAAGACCGGTCCCTCAGCCAGTTGCTGCCTTGAACGGCGTGGGCCACGGCCGCTCGGAGTCCTCATCCTCAGTAAACCGGGCACCACCTCCACCACCTCCTGCTCAACATCCCTTGCTCAAGAAAGACACCTACAAAGTTGTCTACGACTTCCCTGGCCAGAGCGCCAACGAACTCTCACTTGTCAAAGATGAGGTCATTGAGGTCATCCAGAAGGAGAGCAATGGTGAGCCATATCCTGAAATTAATGTCAGATTTCAATTACTAAGGTTGCGCACTAGGGTGGTGGCTCGGCAAGAAACTCGATGGCTCCAGTCAAGGTTGGACACCCTCCGCGTACCTCGCCCCACACCAAGAAGCTGCAAAATTTGCTCCACCACCTCCTCCCCCCGCTCCCGTCGCATCCATGGTCAATGGCACTATAACCAACGGCGCCTCTAAACCGGGTCTAAAAGCTAAGCCTAATCCCCCGGCACCGCCAGGAAAGAGGCCTGCAGGAAGGAAACCGGCGCCACCACCTGCGCCTAGAGACAGTGCTGTCAGCATGGGTGGTAGTAGCGGTGGTAGTGGAAGAGAAACTCCCGATGCACCCGGTGGAGCGAAGGGCGGTGGTGTGAGTCTTGCAGGTGGGCTGGCTGAAGCACTGAGACAGAGGCAGCTCAGCATGCAGGGAAAGAAGGATGACGATGATGATGATTGGTAGATGCGATATGAAGTTACGCTTGGTCGAGCACTGTATAGTACGAATAAGGTACTCTAGCAGACGTTCATAGAGTGCGAGCAGAGACGGGATTACGCGCTGTCTGTTCGACGATGTTGATGAGTAGTACCAGAGCGACCTTGAGGGATCCAGTCAGTGGGTTGTCATCACTTCTGATTGATCCTCTCCGGAGTACTTCATGACTTTTGGTGTTTTTCAATTTTAAGACAACACGGTCAATGGTGCTTTCGATACAGCCTGTGCACTTCCTTCGTCTGGGTTCGCCTTTGTCACTCTTACTTCCCTACCTCCTTTCCATCAACAACCATCAGCATGTTCTGCTCCTCTCTCCGTCAGCGGACCGACACCGCCTTTCTCGTCCCAATGCTATCATCGTCTACCGAACCTCTTCTCGAAGGTACGAAATTCTCTAAGTCTATCCCCTCCGTTCAAAACCCAGCCCAAAGCTACAGAATCTAGCCTGAAGTCGCACGACCTCGCCCTTGAAGTCCCATATGCGTCACAGCAATCGATCAACAAGACCGCGCAACACACGAAAGCTTCTCACTCAAAATCCAAACGTTTCGTCAACTTCCTGATCCTCACACCCTTGTCCCTCACCCCCGACAACCAAAACCCCACCCTCGAGCGCGTATCTCGTCTGTCCTCTCTCTCAAGCTACCACATTGCCGCTCTCGCTTTCATCCTCCACCCACCGGGGCACACTTCTGGTCCGGTGGGCCTCGAAGCCTTCTCCGAACTCCAAGTACTGTACGCCCTCCCATTACACCATTAACACGCTCTACCTACCAACCGCATCCCACTAACATCCCCTCCAGTCTACACTCCCTTCCCTTACCTCCCCACGTCCTACCAATCCCCTCTCTCACCAACCTCCTCCCCCTCACCCTCCGCTTCACCAACGCTCTCTCCCAACCCGAAAACGCCACACCACCTACGCCCACAGCGGCACCGCTCATCGCACAGCAAGAGCTGCTCCCGCACGCTACGTCTTCGGCGCCGCAGCGGCCGATGAGCGAGCATGACGCGTTCGTGGTAGGGGATCTGTGCCATAGTTTGAGGGAGGTGGTGGACATGGTTGGGACGGAAGGGGGGAGGGAGATGTTGAGGGGGTATGTTGGGGAGAGGACGACGAGAGCGATGTGCGAGTTTTGGGAGGATGAGTACATGTGTGAGTGAGGATGGTGTTGACACGTCAATGGGGAAAGGTGAGGGTGTCCCAGTGCCTGGCTGTTCGACAACTAGCAATGTGCGCATGCTCGATGTCGCAGACTGGCCCATGCTTTCTGGTGGTGATGAAATAGCTAGCCAACATAGTCACAATGGATTGGCGAAGACTCATACGTCACTAAGCAAACCATAGAGACCACTTACCTGATCAAAACACCCTATGGAAGAGTTTTCAAGCCGATTTGGGGACTGCTTGGGTTAGGGATCCCGACTAATGGCGTTGTTAAATATCCATGACTTCACCATACCAGCAAATGAGATAGTTGAGAGGGCTTCTATAAGGTTTATACAAATATTGGTTAAGCAGAGAATACCGCCCATAGGTCGTTGGAGATTGTCCAAGAACCCAAGACACCAAGCAATGCTATTTACAGTCCTTCCTAATCCCAGTAGCCTTTCGCGCTGCCTTTTAAACCTCTACTTATTGCCCATCGTAGTATATTACAAAGCCCGTGACGATGGCTATCACAGGCTCTAGAGCGCAAGGGGGATATGTTGCCATGACGTCTAGGCACACTTCCGCGAGCTATCTGAAGTTGACCTAGACTCGAGGTCTCACTTGGAGGACTCAGGAGCCTTCTCACCTGCCGCTGAGGCTGTTGGTTTTACTAGAGAAGTAGGCTCGCTCTTCACGCCATTGGAGGCATTGAGAGAAGGTGATCTTGGGCCAGATGATGGAGCAGGGGCTTGCTCGGGGTGCCTAGATCTGAAGCGTGGGATCCAAGACTGCCATCCCCGGCTTTTCTCTTGCTCTTCACTTTCCTCCCTCTGCTCGAGATCCCATAACTCCTTGGGCAGAATTCTCGTTTTGGTGGGCTTTTGGCCTGCTAAAGCCCTCAATCTCAAGATCTCCCTTTCCAGATCGACCATCGCCCGCCTGGAGGTCCTCTCTGTCTCTTCCAACTCTTCAATTCTATCGGCGACATCTACTCTACGCGAGTTCTCTTTCCTTTCTCTGCGAGCCCACTCGAACCCTATCAGGCCAACGCTCACGAGGAAAAGAAAGGTTTCCGAGACAAAGTTGGCGCCCGTATCGATAGCTTTCGCTTCTGATAATGGTCGAATACGTGGCTTAGTTTTTTCTCTGGCTTTCTTTTTCACTTCAGCGGTTTCCGCTTCATAAGCCCTCATCTCCGCCTCAGTCCTAACGGTTGGTGCCTCCAGCTTGTGTTTTCTAGCTTGCGCTTCAGCAGCTTCGCGTGCTATCTGCTTTTCGATCATTGCAGGGTCTTGCAGAAGACCAAGCCGTAGCCGCATATCGACTTGGTGAATGCCTTGAGCGAACCTGATGCATATCCGTCTAAACCTCTCATGTTCGCGGGCCTGCGCTTTGATTTTGTTCTGAGCTTAAGTCAGCATATACGAAAAGACCTGGAGAGTACAATCAGACAGCAATCGGCTTGGATAACGTTCGCACAAGCAGAGAGGTAAGCTTCAACACAACGCTTGACATTGTAATCTATCCGGTGATGCTCATTGTGGAGACCCTGCGAGATGATGCTCATCAGGAGAATCTGCTACTAAGCAGATCGCCATGGAAGGCTGGAATTCCCTATACAAGGAAAGGCTAGATGCTTTGCGAAGCAACACCTGCGGTTCCCAATGGCAATTACCATGGAAGGATCTTTTCACTGTTCAGGTCCCAGGAACCCCACACTCCAAAAACCACGCTTTAGCCGCTTGCCCATAGCAACCGGCATAATTCCGCTATGTTTTGTCTTGGCAAGGGTCCAACGATACTCAGGCTTCCTTGCCCGAATTGGTGTTCAGTATGGAGAAGCTGCAAGACCTTTGAGAGTGCTAATGTGATTGATAATACAGTTCTACTAAGCTATCAGAGATATTGCCTTCTCCAATGGCATAGCGAAGCTTCTGATCCTTTTCACAATACAAGACATCGCCGTTGCCTGAACAGAACCGCTCGTCCATTACTGTTATCGTCGGATGCGCTATTTCGCAAGTCAGCAATAACCCCATGCTGCTCAGGGAGATCTAAGCAATCTGCGGAATTTTTGCCCTAGGAGATCGCCAAATCAGAGATGGAGCCACTTTCACCAAGAGCAGTTAACATCCAGACAAAGCCAAGACCACCCCAAAAGGCTTATGTCAATCCAGTCAAGACCCAAGCAGCACCCAAAGTGAAGGACCCTGTGCCAAAACCACCTCCCGTAGTCGTACAGCCTCCAATAAGCCAGGGATCGCTGTCAGATAAGTATAAGATCGGGAATCATCTCGGAAAGGGAGGTTTTGCCGTCTGTTACGAAGGGGAGCTGCAATGCAGGAAGTACAACACGCAAGACCGAATATACGCACTGAAGACGGTCCCTGCAAAGATGAACAACAAGAAGATGGAGGAAAAGGTGGGGAGTCGAGCGATTGTCCAGTGGTTAGCTCGCTAATCCCATATCTAGTTCCGGACTGAGCTACAAATCCACGCGAAACTGCATCACCCAAACATTGTCGAGTTTCATCGAGCCTTTACGTACAAGGAAAACACATACCTGGTGTTAGAGCTTTGCCGTAGCGGCTCTGTCATGGATCTCGTAAAGAAACGAGGATGCTTGAGTTTACCAGAAGTGCGACGAATAACAGTCCAGCTCTGTGGGGCTGTCAAGTACATGCACTCCAGAAATGTGATTCACCGCGATCTAAAGATGGGAAACCTTTTCCTGGACCACGATATGAATCTAAAGCTTGGTGACTTCGGGCTGGCAGCCGTGTTAGTGAGCAGGAGCGAGTATGAAGGGGTATACGACAAGAAATTTTCACGGAGAACCACGATGTGCGGCACTCCAAACTACATTGCTCCAGAGATACTCGAGAAATCTAGGGGTGGTCATGATCATAAAGTCGACATTTGGGCGATAGGTGTCATTCTGTACGTACGAAAGGCGTCTACGGATCCTTGAATAAGAAAGCTAACATGCCCCAGCTTTGCGATGATCACAGGTTTCCCGCCTTTCCAGGCCACGTCACAGGACGAGATCTACCGCAAAGCAAAGACTGTCGAATATGACTGGCCTGACAGTAGCTCGAACACCCGGAGATGTCACAACGATATCCCTTCCGAAGCGAAAGATCTTGTTGCTTGTTTGCTGAAAGTAGATGCAGAGACACGACCGAATCCAGATGAGATCATAGGTCATAGCTTTTTCTCAATGCATGGTGGCAATGCTATGCCATTGACGCTCGACCCCTCTTGCCGTAGGCAAAAGCCAGTCTGGTTGTTGGACGAGACACCGCGCGGCGATGTCATGGATAGGCTCACGCCTCGCCTCGAACTGAGTATTTTGGCCGGACAGTGTGGCGTGGGTTACCTGAATGGTGATTCAGAGCCCTACAAAGTTGTGGGAGAGAACGTCGAGATATCTCTATACAAGGAATGCGTGGCAGAAGAAAAAGCTGAAACGTCACCTGTGGTTCCTTTGCCGAATGATATGGTCTATACCTCCGCGATCAGCTTAAAGACATGGCCTAATCAGCGTTCACCAAGCCCAGAGTCTGGTCATTCTGCACGAACAGTGAGCAGTAGCAAGGATTGTATACCACGTCTTCCGTCGGTTGAAGACAAATCTCAACAACACCAACAACACCAACAACAACAAGTACCCCAACCACCAACCAACGTTCAGATGAGACGTGCGCCGGTTCCAAGCCATGCTGCAACACTCCGAGCAGCTCAAGTCGGTTCGATGCCTACTCGAGGGCTAGCAAGGACCATCTCGGGTGTCGGTCAGCTTCAGGATAGCATGAAAAATCTGGATCTTCAAAACCATTCACGTCGCGTTCCAACGCGACGCCTGTTGAATGAACTTCCAGTGCGTCCAAGTGCCATTACACCTGGAAGCGGTACACTGCAAACGGTAGTAGCACCGAGAGTGTCATCAAGAGTAACAAGATCAGCAACAACGAAGGCTTTAGCGCCACAGCCAAACGTGGTTGCACAGACTTCGGATTTCGAACCATCTGAATCGGATAAGAAACGGAGAGAAAGAAGCGCAAAGACCGAAGCTAGAATAGCGGCAACAGTCCAAGAGGAGATTGAAGAAGCTATTCTGGGCCAAAAAGGCCCGCGTCGTCAAAAGCGTTCCCAGCCCACAAGGATAAAGTCCGAGAAGTCAAGGGACAGCGTACTTATCGGCCCGGACGAAGTTGCCGAGACTTTGATAGGTACTACGCCTGAAGATGTCTGCTACAACCTTCGAAGACTTAGTGAGGAGATCAAAAGAAACCTAGACTGTCCACGTCCTGATGAGAATAACCTTGACGTTGTTCTTGCTAATGGAAAGAGAAGCGCGAAAGACCGGCCAGTGATCGTCAAATGGGTCGACTATTCGCACAGATTTGGTATTGGATATATTCTTGAGAACGGCACAGTCGGAAGTGTTTTGAGAGGCGATAATGGAAATCCAACGACATGTCTGACTGTCGCTGGTGCTGAAGTGCATCTGAGGAAGCGGAAATCGCCAAACTATCTCGATAAACACCAGGTTTTGTCCAAGGACGGATCGCCGGTTGCCTTTTTTGAAGACTGTGGGGATGAGGGTATCAGACGCGTTTTAGTGCCATCGAGGAAATACCACATAAGGGGATCCAGAGGGACCTCCGAGGAGTTCCGCCAAGCTATTGACGATTATGACAGGGAAAAGCGCGAGAGACTATGCATCTGGGACAAGTTTGGCAGATATATGACACAGAGCCTAGGCAAGAGCGACGGACCTGATCCGCACGCCTGCTCCTCTGACAAGGAGACGGTTTCCGGTGGAATCGAGCCGATAGGACCGTTCATCAGATTCTATCAACGCTTGGGTAACGTGGGTGTTTGGGGATTTGGGGATGGCTCTTTTCAGATCAACTTCCCCGACCACACCAAGGTCGTCGTATCTCACGACGGCACTTGGATCGATTTCTACCATCTTTCAGTCCAGGCTGCTCAAACCTTAAAGCGAGGAGAGATGCTTGAAGCAGCTTCGTTGGTGGAGCGAAGCGTCCTTCGTTACCCAACAAGCGTGATGTTGAGTGGATCATACCGAGGATACGACTTCCAACGCTTGATCACCGAAAATCAGTTGCCGGAGAAGCTAGCATTCTTCAGAGAAGTGGTGGACTCCTGGCATGACGCTGGGGGACTTGGATGCATGGGGGGCAAGAACGAGGTGCGATGGGAAGGCATGAGTGAGAAGGGTGGGAAACTCGTCTGGGTTACCGTCGGAGCACACGGTGGAGATGGAAGAAAGTACGAAAGGCGTGTGAGTTGACGGCGACGTTTAGCCTTCTGGCCTGATTTTGGCACAACATGCTCGACTGTCGAGGTGGAGAAAGCATGGTAATTACGGCAACTTCAAGATGAGCGAGGCGTCAGGGAGTACTCGACAGGCACTGGTATCGGGTATGAAGCGTTGGGTCCAGACTCTGGATTTGATTGGAATCTGGCGTTGTAGGACGAGGTTATGTCGTTCGAGAGTACTCCTCCGTCGTAGCATTGGATCTGCGAAGCAACTATATGAACAATAAGATGAAGCAAAGGATCGACATGATAGAGAAGACTATGTATGATGTTCCTAATTCATTCCTACTCGCATGGGTACCTTGCGTGTTGTCAATTTCTCACAGCTACTAGTACTATCAGTGTTCCATGCCAAGCACCACTAGCCTGGAAACAGACTTTAGATACTTCATCTACCTCAACCATTGCAGTCCAACATATCCATGCTCGATAAGAACGGGAAGCAGCACGAACGAGCATCCACAGTCAAAGCTGTCTCACCATATAACATTTGCCATAACACAACAACACCTTACCTAAAGGAATATCGTGGAGATGACACGATCCATTGTCAAGCAAGCCTGCATCACATGACATCTGGTGACAGCCTACCTATTCTCAGAACATGGCTCTTCAGGGCTTGGCCATCGCTTCCATCGACAGCGTCGACTCTGAACGTCCAAAATGCAGTGTCATATCTGCCACCGGACCTCGACCTTTCAACTGCCCTTCAACTGCACAACCTGCGCCAGGAATACGCTGTATGGACCTCGGATTCAGCACGCCCAGATCCTACTTGAGGCCGAAACGCTTGCTCAGGAGGTAGAGAAGAATGTGACTCTATCTCAATCTAGCCAAAGCCATTTCAATACCTCAGCAGCGCCCCGTGGTGCTCATCCAAATTATGCTGTCGAACGCTTTACCGCCGAGCGCGATGTAGTGGAAGAGAGGACGGAAGCGATCTCAGCTCAAGCGGACTCATTACGGAGTAAAACAGAAGAGTTGAAAGACTACATAACCAGGAAGAAGGCCGAGCTTTCCGAGCGCCAGTCTACCCTTGGTGCTGTGAGCAAGCGGCTATCGGAACGGCCGAAGAGTGATCTCGAACCCCTTCAGAAGGGTATCAAGCGCACAGAACATCAATGGGATACTTTGCATTCGAAGACTGCCGAGGCACGCAGTTTTCTCTGTAAAGAAGCTGCGCAACTCTACGGTCTACAACAGCGCAGGCGTAAGAAGGGCACACCAGGCCGAGATATGTATCTCATAGGAGGGACAATCATCTGTGATCTGAGGGATCTAAACAGTTGGTCATGATAGATCCTTGAAAAACTTTTACTGAGTATTGCAGATGCTTCTCCAAGCCAAATCTCGACGTCCACTACCAATCTCGCCCATCTTACCCATCTCGTCTCTCATTATCTTGGCCTTCGCCTGCCAGCAGAGATCACTTCGCCCCATCGTGACTATCCTCTGCCAACCATCTTCTCCCCAGGATCATCTTACGGTTCTCGCGAAGCTCCATTCCCTGGACTGACGCCTGCCCATTCTTCCAATAACAGTCCGTCAGCCTCTAGAACCGCAGACCAAGGGCCCACTCCACGTCCTCGTCCTTTGCACCTAGATAAGAAGCTCCCGTCGTTAGCAAAGGATGACCCTGTTGCGTATGCAACCTTTGTGGAAGGCGTCACACTGCTAGCATGGGATATTGCTTGGATGTGCAAGACGCAGGGCCTCGACATCGGCAACCGCTCCTGGGAGGATATGTGTGCCATGGGGAAGAATCTCTGGCAGCTATTACTTGGTCCACCTCCACCTCTCCGGAGGCAGCCCTCTGCAAGAGACTTGCTTGTGCCTACCACAGCTCATTCTGGAAACCTCGTGCTAACGGCAAGTCGACCAAGCCTAGGCCATTTCTCTCACAACACAACCCACTCCTTCCTCTCTGCTTCCGAGGGTGTCGAATACATGAACGGTTGGCGCTTACAGAGCCACATCAAGGTCATTGACAAAGTAAAAGCGATGCTACTGAGCGAGCGTGACGGTGCAGAATGGCAAATACTTGAAGAGAATGAATGGGAAGAAGGTAACACCGCGATCGAGCCGAGCAGGGGTGATGAAGGCATGATGAAGACAGGAGAAGAGACGGTTCTGATCGAAGGGGTACCGAAAGACTGCCTTGAAACAGGGTCAAGTAGTAAATCAGGCGTTGAAGGTGCACCAAAAGGCGAAGAGGATCCCGAGAGGATGAAGGGCACGAGTGGATGGACGAAGCTGAAGAGCAGGGGCACGTCGCAACAAGGTATCTGACTCCAATGCCATAGATCCAAGGTTTAGCAATCTCTGATCGTCCCCCCTCACCATGATTTGGGGTCGCTTCAATGTAAGTAAGCTCAAACCTTGGCTACAAGAGGTATCAATGACCCGCCAAGCCATCAAAATGAGAATTCGAGTGCCAGAGAAAGCGGACCCACCTCGTAACTATACCATGGTACTCATACCTAGTTCGATTGAAAGTATCAGCACAACGAGAACTGGATGAGCGCCTGGCCTGGGTGTCCGTCACTTGGAGGGTTGATCTAGGGCTGATTGGATCCTCAATGAAGACGCCCGAGAGATTTTGAAGGGTGTTTAGTATGATGCTCAACATAACATGAAGACGTAAATCGTCCACTCATCCTTACCTGACGGGTTACTGTGCAGGTCTTTGCGAGGTTGATACAGCAGAAAGCCCGGAGGGGTGGGACGAGCCTTTATGAACGGCACTGCGACGCTTACAAGCTCTCTGGATGCAGGTTTGACGTATAGCGCCGGCAAGAGACCTTGGGTCCACTGACACGTTTCAGCTGACTATGACCCGATCGAACATCTCAATGCAATCTTCTCTCACCCTTCAAGCTTGCGTTCGGTGTCGAGGACGTCCAAGGCGCTCCGCAATTACCAATATGAACTCGATAGCGAAATATCAGCGTCGGTGGTCCAACAGTCAATCTCCGATACCGACAGTGTCAAGCGAATACAAAGTGCGAAGGATGACTTGGCGGAGCTCTTCAAGAAGGTGGAGAGTGTGCGAGAACGGGCTATACAGACAGAACAGACGATAACGGAAATGACGGCGGATATCAAGCGGTTGGATAGCACGAAGAAGAACCTTACACTTTCCATGACGGCCTTGAAGCGGCTACAGATGCTCACGACTGCCTATGAGCAACTGCGAGGGTTGAGCAGCTCTCGACAATACCGGGAATGCGCGCAGCTACTGCAGGCTGTTATACAGCTCATGGCGCATTTCAAGTCCTACCGCTCAATTGACCAAATAGCTACGCTAAGTCGGAATGTGGCTGATCTACAAAGAGAGATGTTAGAGCAGGTCTGTGAGGACTTTGAGGTTACTTTCGCGAAAGGAGAGATAGCACAGCGTCGAGTAATGCTGGCAGAAGCATGCTCTGTGATGGATGCTTTGGGTGATAACGCAAGATCACGACTGATTACATGGTACTGCAATACCCAACTCCGCGAATATAGGCAGGTCTTCAGGGGAAACGAGGAGGCAGGTTCTCTAGACAACATCTCAAGAAGGTATTCCTGGTTTAAGAGGATGCTCAAGACCTATGATGATGATCATGCTGCTATGTTTCCTCCGTATTGGCGTGTCAATGAAATTCTAGCCAATGCCTTCTGTGAGGGTACAAGAGAGGATTTCAGGGGTATACTTTCCAGAGCGGCACGGAAAGCTGACGGCCTATCGCTGGATGTTGATCTGTTGCTTTCTTGTCTCCAAGAGACCCTTGACTTCGAACAGACTCTAGAGAAACGGTTTTCGAACACAGTATGTCTGTCCACTATTGCTCTGACTCTGCTCTTTCTAATCCTCCGCAGTCCCGTGCTTCGATGGATACTCTGGCCTCGAGCGATGATAAATCACCAGTCTTTAGCCAAGCTATCTCAGAAGCATTCGAACCTTACCTGAGTGTCTGGGTTGAAGCGCAAGACAAGTATGTGAATGTTGTGATAATACATATCCTGTGAGCTAACAGTCAAAGAAATCTATCTACCATGCTTCCAAGATATCGTCAACAGCCTCCCAAACCGCCGGACGAGGACTTCTCACCACAAATGGTCATACCATCTTCTACCGAGCTTTTCAGCTTCTATCGACTCACGCTGGCGCAATGTGCAAAGCTCTCTAGCGGAGACCGACTGGTAGAGCTAACGAAGGTTTTCGCCAAATATCTCGACCAGTATGCACAGCAAATACTGCTTTACTATGTCAGTGAGCGCCCTAGTGGACAGACGCCATCGAAGATACCACAGATCGAAGACATTGTCCTTGTACTGAACACCGCTGACTACTGTTTCAATACATGCAACCAACTTGAGGAAAAGATTAAGAGCCGAGTGGATGAGGCGTTGAGGTCCAGTGTTGACTTGCAAAGCCAGGCTGATGCCTTTATGGGTATCGCGAGCTCAGCTGTCCGGTCCCTGGTCCATCGAGTCGAAGCTGACATTGAACCTACCTGGAGAGAGATGCGCAACAGTGGATGGAGTAAAATGGAAAGTGTGGGAGATCAAAGCTCGTATGTTGCCGAATTGATACGCCGTGTCGATACCAGAGCTTCCGAGGTCTTGAGCACGCTTCACAAACAACAATATGCGAGAGCATTCTGCGACAATGTTGTCGAGCTGGTCGCCAGTGCCTACATCTCCAACATATTCCAGTGCAAACCCATTTCCGAGGTCGGCGCTGAACAGGTGAGCAAACATTCCACCAACAGAATAGTTCCAAGCTCAATTTTGCTGACTACGATAAGATGCTCCTCGACGTCTATGTCTTACAGAAATCTTTTTCAACCCTCCTCAACCACTCTCTTCCTCCAAACACCCCACCACCCACAGCATACACCAAACGAGTCCAGCAATCAATGTCCCGCATTTCACCACTGCTCAAAACGCTCCAAGTCCGCGCCTCACCACCCGAAGCCCTCGTCCAAGCCTACCTAATCCACATCGCCGACAAATCCGACGTCAACTTCCGTAAGATCCTCGACCTCAAAGGCATCCCCAAGAAAGACCACTCCCACCTCCTCGAACTCTTCCAAGCCCACCGCAACTCCGCCAGCAACGATAAGCTACCACAAAACTCCGCCTTGCTCACTCCCTTGACCGTCGGAGCCGCCACTACCAGCAGTGGAGGCGCCATGGCCGGCGCCCTCGGTATCCCTGGCTCGCTCTCCAACGCCGCAAGCATGAGCACACCGAACCTACACGGGCGCTTCGATCCCCTCTCCTACGGCAGCGCGATCATGACAGCGGCTCGTGACGGCGTCGATCGTTTCGGCAGTCCTGCCCTGGGCGGCAGCTCAAGTGCCACGCCTTCTGGGATTGCGAGCCCGCCGTCTGCGGATCAGAGAGGTCAAGCAGGTGATGGCGCAGGGATTTTGGCGGCGCCGGTACCGCATGCGGCGGGGAATCTGAACGAGAATCTGAGGAATATTGGCAAGTTCTTTAAGCGCGATATGAGTACTTTTGGGAGGTTTGGAGGGAGTAAGAGCGGAGAAGAGGCGTCGTGAGAATATCTTTGCGTTGTTTTCCCGGAAGCTGTGGCCTACTTTACAGGTGTATCTGAATTGTAAGAGGAGGGATGGGATTGTATGTCTTGATACCAATGCAACATGTGCTGATCGCTAATCTCGCCCGATGTCAATAAAACGTGGATAATAGAATCTGCAATTTTGGTCTGACTATCCCCACTGGTTCTACCACACATGTATAATTCGCATGTTCACATCCTGACCCCCGCCTGCATCATGTTTCCCCGTGTTTGAAATATCTCTCCCTCCCTCTCTCTCTCACACTCTTTACCCAGCAATCCTTCAGAACAGAGCAAACCCATCAATCTACCCAAAGGAATGCCTCCCGTTCCCAACCAAACCCACAGCCCGCCATACCATCAACCCCATCATCGAAACCCGCGCTTCGTCCATCACCCACCCTCCCCCGTCGCCTGAACATGCGCAGCAGATTCCTACACCGCACCTTGGCCACATCCCCTCCCGAGCACCCAAGAACCCCCTTCATAAGCATGCAACCGTCACCATAGGAGCCTACTCACAGCGAACACCATACCTCGCCATCTGGACCTCCCCTCCCTCCATTGCAAGCGCCAAGACAGCAGCCCGCTCCGTGCCTGTGGTGGTGCGCGTGGGAGGCGGCGCCGTGGATCATGGGCGGGGGTGGAGACGGTGAGAGGCGGGGCGCGTGGGCGCGCGATTAGAGGGTGAGGCGTAGGGAAGGGGGGTTGGTGGCGGGGTGGGGATTACGGTTGGATGTGATTGGGGTGAGGTTTGGGGCGAGGGGGATATGGGGGTGGAGAAGCAGGGACGGGATGGGGATGGGGAAGTGTCGTAGCTGGCTGGAAGAGAAAGCTGGAGCAGGTTTCTGCGAGGAGTGGGGATGGGAAGAGGGAAAGCAGGCTGAAAGGAGTGTGGAGCGAGAGGGTGAGAGCGAAGAATACCTTTGGTTGCCTTGGCTTTCTTGCCGTTCATGCTGAACTCGCCGTTGCTGGTGAAGAGCGAGGCGTAGTCGTCGTTAGCACCGCCGCTGTTGATGATTTCGTGGTATTCCTCAAGGAAAGTCCTTGACCGCATGGTCGGTGATGGAAGCTGGAAGGTTGGGAAGCGAGAAGCCCATGTTGGTGGATCTGATGTACAGATGATGATGTGCGAGTGGGGGATCAGGAGTGGGATCCTGGACAGTGGAACAGAGTCAAAGGCACGGCTGAGCCAGGAGTTAGAGAAGACTCTGAGCTCATCACTTGTGACATGACGCTGAAATTCCCTATCCCCGCTGCTCGACTGTCTCTCCGGGCCGATGTGGTGCGGTGCGGATTGTTGATGCGAATGTCTCCGAAGTAGTGGTTCCTGATGCGACAAGCCGTCCTTGGGGGCCGCGTTAGTAGTTACATCCCACATGCAAGACTTGCCCCACAGTATATGCTAGCAAATAGACTCTGGACAAGAAAAGAAAGGAAGACAGTTGCACGACTCGCTATTTGCATCGATTGATTTGCTGGCAGGTATGGGCGCCCTGCGGGCTCAACACTCAGCGATATAGTACATGATGTGGTAGAAACTATAGGGCCGATCAATCTTAGGCTTTGTGCAGTAGCGAACCACGTTGTGAGCTATAGCTCAGTAGCTACATTGATGTCTACGTTCGGTTATCTCGTGATCATCGTGTGCTTGAGATAGGACTAGTTCAAATGCCACCGATGACAGCTTATATGAACGAAGTGATGCTCACATTGACTGACGGTTTAGATGTCATCTCGCGATAGACCGGCTTTCTTCAAAACAGTGAGGGAGTCTCGCGCGTTATAGAATCGGGAACCAGAACCGCAGATTGTTAAAGATCAATGTGAGGAGAAGAAATCATAAGCTCGGAGTAGCTTATGTTCGCCTGGTCGGAAATGGAATCGGAGAACGGGAGGTCGGATATCAGGAGACTATGTACAGTTTAATGACTGCCATACAAAGACATTGAAGGAGAAGCCTTGAAAGAAAGAACAGTTCGAAGCTCACCAAATGAGATTCAAAATTGCGTTGACATGCCTTCATTCACCATATGACCATAGCGGAGTACCGCCACGTAACCTACATGTTCCTGATTGCATTTCTTCGTAAAGCTACCGCATTGTGTCGTCGTTCTTCATATCCGGCATCAGGTCCCGTGTGTCCTTCTTTCCAGCAAAGATTGCAATAGAGATCGCCCGCACAACCCAGACAACGAACGGTCGCATCTGCGAGGCAAATAATGCACCAGGAGTCGATTTCAGCATCTGTGAATTTGGGAGCTGTTCTTGATACAAAAGGCCTAGGCGCAGTTGTAGGGGCTGATGGAAACAAATTTTCCTCTGAAGGCGGTTTGGGAGGAGGGACGTGAGTTGGGGCAGAGGGGAAGAGTGGAGTCGCTTCTCCCGCATCATGACCTCCCTGATCCATGTCGACATTCGCTTCTGGAGACTTATCATTTGGCGCTTGACCGTCGTTCTCGCCGAGTACCACGTACTCCTTCTCCATAGCTACTTCGTCCAGTATCCGCTGTAGGGATGACACAGCTTCTGTATCTTCATCTACTTCAGGCCTCTCTCCTTCTGATCCATTCTGAGGCAGGAATCCGGCGGAGCTACGGCGTCTCTCGTTCTTCACTTCCCCATTGGAATTCGCTTTTGTTGATGTATCTCTATCCGACGGTAAAGCGCGCTTTGCTTCTACCAACAGGTCCTCTGCGTCCAAAAGATCGCTATAGTCTATCCGGTAGTGCTCTTCTTCCGTATTGAGTTCTGCGAGAAGCTCCTCTAGCGTTGGAGAAGGCGGACGAGCTTCATCATCTTGATAAAATACCTCCGTCGGCGGTAGTGGTGTACTACCCAACCGCGGGGATCGATTGTCACTGAGCTGTCGAAATCGTCCAGTGAGATCTGCTTTTCGAACCTTAGAGTCTACCGGATGACTGAACACGAGTGTCAGTCTTTGCTCATCAAGGACAACAGAGCGTGGGAAAAGTGTGGCACCATACCTAGAGGGTTCCAAGCTCACGCTTGACTCTTTGAGAGCGTTCAGTCTGGTGAGTAAGGCATTATCTTGATCTGAGGGGTCTGTGTCCATGACTGATCCATGCTTTGCATAAACAGCGTTCTCTGCATGGGATGTGGAGAGGGTGGAGGCAAGCAATGTACTGTGTGCATTAAAGCCTAGCTTGCCCAGGCTCAGACGAAGCATGAAAGACCATCATGAGTGACGCCTGCCAAGCAGTCTTGGCACTCGAGATGACTGCGGATCCAACTCCCGTTGATGAAACCAAGGAACTGCCCCACCCTAGCTTCGGGGGTGTCGTCAACTTCTTACTAGAACTCTTCTACCCTCCAGCTGTTGTCTTCCCCTCAGCATCTTCTCTCCTTTCCACGGCTACTGGGCAGTCATGGCTCTCATTCAGTCGACTCTTATCTGGGTTGTCTATGCCGTTGTCCTGGTCCTTCTCTTTGCTGTTGCTTCCATCTTCATCTACCTATACCAAGCTCCCCGCGAGAGATCCTACACAGTCACCATCGTATGTATACTGACATTGACCTCGCTACTGGCAACAGTGCTACTCCTCCCAGTCGATGTCGCCCTTGTTTCCTCTACAACCTCGTCAAAGCTAGGTCGACGAAAGGACTGGGCGAGCCAAGACCGAGTTGACAATATCATTTTGACCTTGAAGATTGTCTACTACAGTCTGTACTCGCTCGATGCTCTTCTCTGTCTCTTGGTGGTTCCCTTCACCTACTTCTGGTATGAAGAATATGATGAGCTTGCCACCGAAGAGGGCAATCAAACAGTCATTTCGAGGCTATGGGGAGCTTTCAAGTATACGATAGCATTCATCTTTCTTGTCGTCATCATCTTCCTTGTTGGCTTCTTCGTCCCAGCCGCGAAAGATCGCGAAGGTGCGCATTACGATTACGGTTACTTCAAGGATCTGCTGAGGGAGAACCGTACGTATCATCGTCTTCCTTGACCTACGAGTCTACTGACGTTCCTATAGACAGCGAACGTGCCTTGACATTTGCTATCGGGCTGCTCATCACTATTGGCACTTTTATATACGTGCTCTATACTGGCCCTGGGCTGGCTCTACTGCCCGTGGCCATGATTAAGCAGGCCCCCTCGATATCTGCACCGACACTAAGCGCCAATACCGCCTCCGCCTTGGAAGAAAATCGTGAAAGACAACGCCAGCTAGAAGGAAGAAATGAAGGCCGAGATGGAGGGTTACCACCCAAGGATCGCAGAGAGCTTGATGCACTCGTTCGGGAAGAGCGGACTTTGGTTCGCCGTGAACGGCTCGCAGCAGAGGCCACTGGTGAGGGTCACAATTGGCTTGTCAAAGCCTGGATCAAAATCGAGGCAGTCTTCCGTCCACTCAAGCTACTTGGTGGGCTTTTCCTGATGCTTGTCGCTATCTTCGTCTGGGTCTCAATGCTCCTCACTGGAATCGATAAGGCAAAGAACTCCATCTGCAAGACCCACTGCGGCTACGTACTCGGGCACGTTCAGATATTCAATCCTCTGAATTGGATATTCGTCATGTCGGCTAAGGTCTTCCCGATTGACTACGTCCTTTTCCTGCTTTTGGTCCTTTTCTTTTTCTCAAGCTCTGTCGTGGGCATCGCTACAATCGGTATCCGCTTCCTGTGGCTCCGTATCTTCCAGATAAGGAAGGGACATACCTCGCCGCAAGCGTTACTTATGGCGACAGTGATGCTGACACTCATGGCTCTCGCCATCAATTATGCGGTTGCCATGATGGTAGCACCACAATACGCCCACTGGGGCTCCCAGACATACTGCAATCGTCCTATTCGAAATCCTGGAGAACAGCCCGATTGCACAGATCACAAGAATGCAATCCGGCCCTGTACGGAGATGTCGCACACTGATGCTGCGCGTGCAGTGTGTACACCGAGCGTCATTAGCACGTTCCTCGACAGAATCAGTGTCAACTTCTCCTTCTTTGGCGTGGTGGACTTCTGGGCCCAATTCGCGTTTCTAGGTGCGTACAGCCATACATACACAAATCTCTCGTCTAGTCTACTGACACCTTTTCAGGCGTGTACCTAGTGGTCTTCCTTCTAACGGTTTTCCGGACTCCACACATGGATTCGTACCAGCTCGAGCAGGACGCAGAAGAGGACGAGGAAGAAGGTTTGCTTGCAAGTACTGGGAGACGCTTTGGTGCCACTTGGCAAGACATCACCGGCAGAGCTAAGAAGCGATCATCAGGCACTGGTCCTCGGCTCGTCGACAATGAGGATGAAGACCGTATGCCTGCGGTTCAGTAAAAATATTGCACTTTCAATTGTGCTGGCGCAATTCGGCGCTATAGGCTTGTAGTATACTTTAGGGTAGGCAGCATGAATCTTATGATGATATAGCATCAAGCATGGAGGCAAGCTCATTGAGAATCGCGTTTACTTCCATTGGCCATGTCTGGATCCGAAAGCAGATTGTAAAGTAAAGCAAGCTTGCCGTTGACGAAGTATGCTAACCTCTGTTTGAATACCTTACTTTAACAAAGTCATAGATCGGGTTAGGCAGATACCTTAGGCTACCTACCAACCTATCTTGATGGTCTTGCACCCGGTATCAGGCTTAGGAACGAGTCGAAATAGGCAGGGCCAGGCCCCTCACGCCACCCATGATGGATGAGAATCAATCTCGTATGAGCTGCTGATACATCTCTAAGAACGGCACTCGTGGTCCGTCGCGTCGTTGGAGTCAGCTAGACTCATTGATTGACCCTTCACCAATGGGAAAGCTCCGATTGATCATAGGCTTTCGCATACCAGATGTGAAGAAGCCACCTGTCCAACGACTTGGATTCGAATCCCGAAAAGAGCGTCTTCCGGGACACGTCCACGGCTGGATCATGGGAAGGTTACCTCAACTACGGAGGCTCCACGACCCAGCCTCGTTTGGGCAATGACTGCGTTTCCATCTCCATTTTCGTCCCAGGGGCCTTTTACGATCGATCTGGTTCTTGGGCTGGGTTGAAACAAGACCGAAGCACGATGAGTGACAAGGACTGCGTTTCTGTGACTGGATAATTCTCCCGAGCACTTGGGAGTCGTTGTTTTCAGCCAGATTGGATCGAATTGGACTTCTGACACTCTGAAATGGGTTCGGCAACCATGGGGTACCGAGTTCAAGGCCCTTAATGCTTCGACTGGCTGAAACCCGACCGAATATAGGACCAGGTACGGGTAAGTAGGCCAACTGGCGATATCTTGGGTTTCTTTGCAACTATCGCTCTACCGTCAGTATCTCTCACCAAGGGAACTCTTCGGGGAACCGAGGGTCGAAATGAGAGTTCAGCTTTCGATGCGTGTATTCACAAGCCATCAGGCGTCATCATGAACGAATCCCCCAAGGCCTGATCTTGCTTTGAAACCAGCTTGGTGGGCGTTTGGATACTAAGGTCGAGGGCGATATGGCTTGCTTCCGTTTCTGTCAGTAGCTCCTTGATACCTGGAGGATGGATGTCTCCTCGCTCATCGAGGATAAGATCGTGAGGGCTTAGGATGGCAAGGGCCTTGATAATGCCGCTGCGGGTTTGTGTCGCGTGGCCTCCATACTGACGCCGTTGAGTATGTTCTCTATGGACAGCGTAAGATCAATGTCGATATCTGTGGCTTGTTGCGAGAAGCTCTCTTTGCGCGTCCAAGTATGGCTTTTGGGACCCGACATCCGATCGCCAAGAGCTGCTACCGTAAAGTCACATTGAGGCCTTCTCCTCTCGGGTTCCTTCTCCTCTCGGGTTGGTTAATGCTGGCTTGCCATAGGCCTTCATAGTAAAATCAAAAAGGGGCTTATCTGCTGTTCGGGTTAGAACATGATGCATGGGTGGCACAGAAGATGCATGAATGTACTTACGTCCAAATGAGATTGCTCAATTGTTCGCCAGTCCGTATATCACGCCTTTATGACAGATTCTGGAACACAGACATTTCCAGGGCGCTGCCGTCAAAAGGATCTGCCTCGACTGAGCCTAATATAGCCGAGCGTGGAGCCGAGCCTTACTTTCGTCAGCAATTATGAAAGCGCGCAACAAGACCGATGCTCGTGCAGAGCTTAGCGACCCGAATCGACGATGATAGCGTAGTGCGAAGATGGTAGCAAGCAGAATCGGAAAGATGCACTCTAACCTTGCATACTCCAGTTAGTAAGAGCTCCTGTATGGGCGGGAGCTGACTACTTCGCTTACCTCTACCTGGCGATATTGGACCTACAAGGGCTCGCTAAGTCATCAGACAATCGAAGCTCATAGAGGGGCAGTCTGGCGTGTTGGCCTATTCATAGAAGACGATCGCCATGACCTTTTTAGATTCAAGGTCCAACCAGTAAACCTCATCCGAGGGCGGAACATGTCAGGCGAGAGCAGCCAAAATCGATGTTCGAGGTTGATTGCTTTCGAAACCAGAGTCTTCGTACGCATATTGGGGATGCTTTTGTACTTCTGGTGGGGAAGGGCTTGGTATCCGGTTCAACAATGCCGATCCACCATTTAGAAGGTTGTCATGGTTCAGAGACGACAAGTTCGATTCATCCGCAGAATCAATATTATGACCAGAAGGACCACTTGATGATGGAAGAGAAATTGATCCTGCAATCAACGTCTTTGAAGCCTGAGAAGACCCTTCGATAGCTGGCGAGGTTGCCATGTTTGTTAGTCTGTGAACTGATCGCGAGTTGAGGTAATCGCTCGCAATGGCCGATCCCACCGCTTGAAGCAAGTCTTTCGTTTCTTGTTCTTCGAGATACAGCCCCGTCCTCTCACGGATCTGGCCCAGAGCTTTATGATCATCCAATTTGATGTTTGACACTCCATGACCAGCGTCGAACCGCTCGTACAAGCAGTGGCTATCCCCTAACCCATTGAACTGTTGCATAATTGCTGCTTGTGCTTCTGAATTCACCGCAATTTCTGTCAAGGTCTGTTTCAAGAATATCCCCTGCCTAATGAAGCCGGGTATGAATCGATCTCGCTTTCCAGGTTCCACTTCATTCCCTTTAGCACCAGTGCCGATGTTGGTAAATCGAACCCGTGAGCAGTCAAGGTCCCCGTGAGGTGAGTAATGTGGATGCGAAGACGCAAAACGTCGGGCCGACTTTCTAAACTCTTTGCGAACATAATGAAAGTATATGGCAAAAGACGGATTGTTGTGCTGCAACCCTCCATCCACAAAGAATCTGCTCTCGATCCTCATGACTGGGAAGAAGGTTGGTGCCGCCGAAGTCGCTCGCGCAGCGTCGTGAACTTTGCAGATGACGTTGTCTTTGCAAGACAGACTGCAAATAGGGACGGCACTACTCTTTAGCTTAGAATATTGAGAGGATGAACAATGCTCTCTGCAAATCACGGCACTGTTGATGCAACTGTCAGCGGAAGAAATTCCGTATTGAGAAGTATTTGAGCTGAAACGTTGGGTGGAGGGACTCTAAGCACCACTTCAAGGTTGGAGAGGAGAGAAGTACCAAGCTACCCTATCAGCTTCAGATCTCATCGACAGGTTCTCATCGAGTTGGCGGTCACGTAGCAAAGTCTGGATGCATTTCTGTAGACGTTTTCCCGAGTATATGGCAGGGGCGAGGCCATGGGTTATTCTGCCCCTAAAATGCTTTTTACCGAATACGGTTTTGGAAAGCTCTTCATACTTCGTAATACATTCGTCCACTGTCATGCCCATCTTCCCAAGCATAAGGGCGATCAGTCCGCCGGTGCTCGTTCCAGCCACTAGCTGAAAGACATGATGCGGATGCAGCTCGCTGAAAGCTCCACCGGGGCGTGCTAGGTTTTGGTTGATCTGAACCATCAGTGCTTGGAGAACGAGCAATGACGAGAGACCTCGAACACCGCCTCCATCTGTCGATCCATCTTAGTGCTACTAGACTATCATCACGGACAACGAGGATGAACTACCTAGAACGAGGATGTTGAGGCGCCTGGACCGGGCATTTAGGTCGTTCATGTTTGAGAATCCGTGTTAGAGGCCCAAGCCACGGCAGGATCCTGAGATTGCTGGGAGTAGTGGAAGTGGCTTGGAAAAATTAGTATCGCACGACGTCTGAACAGGTAATAGTCATAGATACCGAGTGCGACGAGTATAGTTTCCTTATCCATAAAGGCCAAAGAGCAATACGCACAAACCAGATTGTCCCCTGACGTTTTGGGTTTCGCAGTAACCAATTAACGGAGGCGAGCAGTATGTGTATAAGGAGTTGAGAGACGAGTAGGATCAATGGTTACATCCCCGAGAGGCGTTGAGCTACGCTCAACTTTACCGCCTTGAAGATTCTTTGAGCCTCCAAGTCTAGAACTGGGCTACTAATCTGCATTCTACGCAGGCGCTTCCGACAAGCATGGAATCACCTTCCATAGCCAATGAAACGAGTGCACTGGGCCCGATAGCGCGAATGATGATTATAGTCGGATCTTATCGCGAACTCCTCGACCTATGATCAAGACCGGGGAAGAGTATTCAATTCAGCATTACATAAGGGCGGCGAGCCGTGCGCCATCAGCTTCCCCTCTCGTCCATTCAGCGCCTCGTCGGAAGATGGACAACGAGCCTTGGCTCGTGGCATCTGCGGCCGTCTGCAAAGCGTGCAACACAACAATCAAGAAGGCGCATCTCCAGGAGAAAGTATATAAGAGAAAGCAATCATAATGCCGAAGAATTAGATGGAAGACCCCTACTGAAACACATAACCGTGACTTTCCAGAATCAGAGAGCTGATGATTTCAGGAGCTGATGATGCGAGTGTCTGGTGACTCGAGTATACTGCAGCCACGTATCCTATCAAAGCATGCGAGCACCCGAAGGTCATGTCAGCTCGGCATGCCTTCGACAAAGGTTGGGTCACACAGGCTTGGTTCATACATCAACTGTTGCAGCGGCTGGGACCCTAATCACTCCTTTTGCCTTTCTCTGCCCTCAGGAGTGTGGAAAGGGTGCAATGCGCCTGATATAGACGAGGCGTAGGATCGAAAATCCATCGGGAGTCATATGACTGTCCACCTTTCACTCGTATGTCGAACATGTTTGCATTCATTATAGCCTCGTGACGAGGATTTGTTGAAGGCACCAATGTTCGTGCTGCGCAGTATCGAGAGTGGTGGCGGTGGTGAAGAGCCGGGAGGGGCGCAGTCATTAAACGCACCGAGAAGCGAAAGAGGCTACCGCAAACGTGGGGCCGTGTCACTCCACCAATCATGTCATCTACTTTACAGTCATGCCCGAATTGCACACGGGGCTATGCATTGTTTGCCTGACACACACGTTTGCCTACTTGCCTGGAACGTGAATGGCAGGATCAGCTCGTTTTCAAACGCCCGGTGCATGGTGATTGTCACTTTGACGGAACTGTTGGCTCAGCCTTCTCTAGTCATAACGCAAACAGTCTCCAAATCTCGCATGGTATAAGAAAGGCAATGACCCAACGCCATCTCTTTATGGACGTTGAACGAGCTGACACCTTACTAAAAATTTCTCCAAAGACAGCGGAAACAAGCATACACTGTACATGGCCAAGTTGCCGAAGCCTACGAAGCCTTTGAAGATCCTAACCATCGATGGTGGCGGACTTCAGGGTATTTCTTCCCTCCTCATCCTTGACAAACTGCTCAACGCTATTGCCCCAAGCACCCAAGATCCAAACAGCAGACCACGACCCTGCGATGTCTTCGATGTCATTGCTGGCATCGGTCCGGGTGGCTGGCTGGCCTTGCTGCTCGGCCGTTTTCAAATGGACGTATCAGCCGCCTTAGCCGAGTGGTACAACCTGATCGACTGCATAACACCCAGATCCAAGATTGAGGAGCTTCGCATGCGCCTGGTGGAGCACAGCTACTTCCATACAGATCGCTTGGTGGAGCAGATTGATCAACTCGCCGAATTCTACGAAACCGACAAGCACTTGTTTTTCACTCCCCCAGACGGCACCCGCTGTAAACATGTGTTTGTCTCCGCGCTCAAGACCGATTCGAAGGATAGACACCTCGGGTACCATCTTTTTCGAACTTACGACTGTCCCGAAGACGTCAAAGTGCTCGAGGGGCCTCCGGACCCTCGCAAATACAAAATCTCACACGCCTTTGGCGTTACAGGAGCGGCTAAGTACTTCACCCCACCCTGGAAGGAGACCTCAGCCAAGAAGGTTAAATCAAAGTTTCTGGATGTCCAATTCCCCAGTCCCCACAACATTACCGAGCTTGCTTTGGATGAGATGTGGGGACTCTATGGCACGGATGTGGAGATCTCGGTGGTAGTCAACATCGGACCTGGGATTCCTAACGCTTCGGATTGCAAGCATATTGCCAGAAGGTTTTCCTGGGACAGGAAGGTAGCAACGACAAGCCATGCGCTACCGAAGGAACAATCTTCTAGTGTAAGAGAGGTCACCACTCTCTCCAAGAAGGGTGGGTCCCGCGACCGCAACCCGACCGACAAAGAGGTCAAATTCGATCAACAATCATCAAATCATCCAAGGGACACAGATGGGAAGACGCTCGTTGTCGCTCGTCATAAAACTTTTGGCTCCGAACACAATGTCGACATTGAAGATAAGCTCAGAAGAGACGAGAAGAATATCGAGGACGATATCAGAAGCAAACTCCGGAACATCTACAAGGAGAACACTCCGCCGTATTATCGATTGGCGCCCGACATATCAGCTCCGAGGACTGCTAAGAACGACACTTCCTTTCCCAAAGTAGCTTTCGATGCTACCACACAGTATCTCCATACTCCCCGGGTAGAAGTCGATATAGAACAGGTAGGCCGGCGTGTGCTTCTGGAGATTCCGGCGCTTGCCGGGTAACCTCTCATTGCTTGCGAAAATAACCGGGTCCAGATTAAAGACCTTAAACAGCCATTTCACTAGGCGATACATATACCTTAGATTTTTGCCCCCGTAAGCGATCGATGTGGCTTTGGGTCACGGTTGCTGGATAATCACGCTGCCTCACTCAGTACTCCGTTACGTGTGTCATGGCTATATTCAAGCCTTGCTTTCACGGTTCCTCTAGTGATACTTTGCCATGTAGCCGATGAACGCCAGAAGACTTTACTCACTTCTCTCAACGTGTTGTCCTCTGAAAGGATGGTCCGCGTCGTTTTCTTCTCGCAAGCAACTGCAGGCTCTCTCAGATGAGCCCCGAGAAAGGAGTTGAATATTGCTCGGAACATCTGGTAGCCTGCACAAGACGGGGTCTTTTAAACTTCGCCGAAGTCAACTAGCCTTCAATGACAACCGCTTGGCAAGGAACAGTTGAATTCAAACTCCTGACCGGTCAGCGTAAGGTAAATCTTCGTATGCTAGACTATTAAGTAGCCTAACAGCCTTCAGAAGATAGCCTGATAACAGCCTCCTTATTCTTGACGACCACCGCTTCAGCCGCAGAGTCTGAAGAGCTTGAAATAGATAGCAGGTAGTTTCCGTTTCTCCCTGCTACACGCACATAACTTGGTCCTAGAAAACCGTGCGTAGACTCGTGAAAGCTTGTAAGATATCCGCGTGGCCTCTCAGCGTGCCGTCCCTAAGGACAAATTGAGCCGCTCCAACGCTCCAATATTGATCAGTTGGCGCTATCGCATATGGCGAGCAACCACTCAAGTTCGAAGTGGACAACTAGACATTTTCATCTAGCGGCTGCTAGAAACCTGGGATTGTTTCAGAATAGAGAGATTGCGGAGCCTTCGGTTCCTTCCAGGGTTGCGGTCAATGCAGCTGTACAGAATGGGCATACTTATCTGTCCTATGACTCTGCGCCGCCCCTACGCACTTCTGAATCTTACTAGATGCCATCTTTAGACCTATCCTGTTGCGTTCGAACGAGGGAAGCCCTCGCACCTTACAAGAGAAGATGGATCGCTGATGGGCGGGTGTTCTTCCTAGATTCGATACGTTGAAGCCCGTGGTTTCCAGATAGCGTATCCTCCAGGTCTTCAACTGCTAAGCACTGGAATTCCTTTCCCACTTCTGACCTGAACAACGAACCTTGAACGATGAACAGTCGTTTGTGGAGGCATCATTCTGCATCTTGGTGGCGCTGGCTTAAGGTTAATCGATATTGCCCTTTTCCAGGGCTTGATTTAGGACGTTAGTAGGGCTGTCGCTTAGTTTAGGGTTGTCCTTGGATTCCTCCGCGCCGCGCGCTTATTCTTGTCGACTAAGAATCCCGAACCCGTATTCCATGCCGAAAGGTTTATAAAAGGGCAAGTCGGATCATTTCGCCTTTCAAAGCCGAAGCTGCGCTCCCTCGCTCATTTTCGACGATGCAATCATACACCGACCTTACGCCTCCAACGGCCGTCACACATTCGATCTCTGTACCCTTTTTATCGCGTTCTGCAAATAACCTGATTGTTGCGAAGACTTCTCTTTTGCAGGTCTTCTCTCTCAAGTCAATCGTTGCGAACACGATCAGTGGTATCGTCAGCGATGGCCTTTCCAGCGGGGGCCTCAATGACCCAGGTTCAGCACCTCTTACCTCCAGCGCGTTACCACGAGGGGAACGCCAGCAATCGACAAAGCTCATTTTGATTGCTCAGTATGAGCTGTCCGGTACTGTGACAGCTCTGGCTAGGGTGAGGATTCTGCGTTCAAGGTCTGGTGGGGAAGCAGTCTTGATAGCTCTGAGAGACGCGAAACTGAGCCTCGTGGAGTGGGATCCCGAGCGCTACAGCATATCCACTATTTCTATTCACTCCTACGAGCAAGAAGATATCAAACGCAGCCCGTGGGAGCCAAGTCTGAGTCAGTCAGTCAACCTTTTGAGCGTAGATCCTAGTAGTAGATGCGCGGCGCTCAAATTCGGTATGCGGCATTTAGCAATACTACCTTTCTACCAGGATGGGGACGATCTTGTCATGGACGACTATGATCCCGAAATCGACGGCGACCGACGGACCGTCAAGACCTCCGAAGGACTTTTGCAGGTTGACAAAGCGCCTTACGCTCCATCATTCGTGCTCTCATTGCTGGCCCTAGACCCAATTTTGTCCCATCCAATACATCTGTCATTCCTGTATGAGTATCGCGAGCCGACTTTTGGGATACTATCGTCGCAGAATGCTACTTCGAACGCATTGCTCCATGAGCGCCGCGATAGGCTATCTTATACTGTGTTCACCCTCGATCTTGAGCAGCGGGCCTCGACGACGCTACTCTCCGTCAACAACCTGCCATATGACCTTTTTACCGTTATCCCACTTCAATTACCTGTTGGCGGCGCTCTTCTAGTTGGTGGTAACGAGCTGATACATGTGGATCAGTCCGGAAAGACTAATGGTGTCGGTGTCAATTCGCTTGCTAAGCAAAGCACCGCATTCGCGATGCTGGACCAATCGAATCTATCTTTGAGGCTGGAGGGCTGTTTGTTCGAAAAGCTTGGCGGCGACGGTGGTGAAATGCTGATGATATTGAACACAGGGACGCTCGCTGTACTTTCTTTCAGAACCGATGGGAGATCCGTATCGGGCCTCTTTATTCGCTATGTTCAGCTGCACCATGGTGAAGATGTATGTCTTGGAACCGCGTCATGCACGTCTTTGGTCGGCCGCGGAAGAATGTTCGTAGGGAGCGAAGATAGCGATTCCGTGATTCTCGGATGGTCTCGGAAATCAGACAAGATCAAGCGGTCAGGCCTACGTGAGATTGACGCCGCTCAAGAGTCAATCGATCTGGAAGAGGAGGACTTCGAGGAAGACGAAGATGATCTGTACTCAGGTGCAAAAGCAGATAATGTACCCAAGGAAGCGTTTGTGGATCCTCTGAGTACAACAGAAAGTGAAGAATATAGATTCAGAGTCCACGATGCACTGCAGAATCTGGGGCCCATTAAAAGCATTAGCTTGAGCCGTTTAGATGAACAACAACCAGGGAGCACGGGATTCCCAATTAAGAGAGAATTAGTGACTGCAGCCGGCTGCGGTCAAAGTGGTTGTCTAGGAATATTTCAGCGCGAGATGGAGCCTCGAATAGCTCAACAATACAGAATCGAGGGTGCCACTGCTATCTGGAGCGTCTCTGCGAGGCGAACCTCCGGAGACACCAGTAGACACGATGGTGGTGATAATGTAAGCTATGACGAGTACCTAATCGTAAATACACAAGCTGAAACCGGGGATCAATCTTCCCTTCATTCAATAACATCGACTGAGCTGAAGGAAGTCCACGGCTCTGATTTTGAATCAGAAGCCGGAGCAAGCGTCGAAATAGGGACTCTCAACGGGGGAACAAGGATCGTCCAGGTGCTCCAGACAGAGGTGAAAACTTTTGACAGCGGTGAGTCATCTCTGCTTCTTATCATATCCCTCTCCCAACCTGCGATTCCATCGAGAATTCTACTACATATATCAGCGCAAAAAAGTTGTCGTCGACGCGCGCCATCTCCCTTGGAGCTGGAGAGCTCGGGTCGAGCGAGCGAATTGATCTGTCCGTGGCTATTGCGGCGCATGATTTTTTGGTGTTATCTAATTTCCTCTTATATAGCATCAATGAAATCATTTTTCAGAGCAGACGCTGCGTGCCACATAATTTCATTGCTGCGATCGTTATCGTGATGCGTTGTATATGCGTAAGATTCGTTGCTGACGTTTAGCAGACTTCGGCCTAGCGCAGATGTTTCCTTTAACAGACGAGAATGCAGATGCGGAGCCAAGGGCCATCAGTGCAAGCTTCGCTGATCCGTACATACTGCTCTTCCGTGACAACTCTAGCGTAATGGTCTTGGGTGCAGATGAAAGTGGTGATCTTGATGAGATTGCACTTGGCGAGACTCTGCAAGAGAATCAATGGCTCTCCGGCTCGTTGTACGACGACGCAAACGATACCTTTTGTCTCGAGATCCAGGATGACGAAGAGGAAGAATTCGGGAACGTTTTGATGTTCCTTCTGAGCGTAGCCGGAGGCTTATATGTAAGTAATTTACCATGCGTCTATCGGAACCAGATCTTATATCTTGCGTGCCGATGACTGATGGTAAGCCAGGTTTATCGCCTTCCTAACTTGAGAAAGCCGGTATACGTTGCAGAAGGCTTTAGTTTCCTGCCACCCTTCCTATCGAAAGACTTCACAGTCCGCCGATCGACAGCAAGGGAAAAGCTTACCGAACTCTTGGTTGCCGACATCGGTGATATGACGAACAAATCTCCTTACTTGATCGTGAGCCAAGTCTGAAGCTTTCTCGAAATGTGATGGGCTGATAGTGTGAGGTCCGCTCCGCATACGATGACTTGATCATCTACCAACCGTACCAAGTCCCTAGCGATGAAAGATCTCAAACAACGCTACGATTTCTCAAGATAGTAAATCCGCGCTTACCTGGATTACCGCACTTACATGATGATGACGAGGACCGCCATCCAGAACCACTTCGTACGATACAGGATCTCGGTGGCTATAGCACTGTCGTCCTTTCGGGACGGTCGCCGAGCTTCATTCTGAAGGCTGCGTCTAGCACACCGCGTGTCGTACCTATTAGGTGCGGAGAGATCTCGAGCCTCTGTGGCTTGCATCTGCACCACTGCAAGAAGGGATTCATGTATTTGACTACAGAGGTAAGATTCGATAGCATTCGTCCACTCAAAGCTAATAATGGTAGGGTAATATAATCGCTGCCAATCTACCACCAGACAGCCACTATGAGACCGGCATGGTAACCCGCAAGGTTCCAATGGGCGAGGAAGTCCAAGCCCTCGACTATCATGCCAGGACCATGTCCTATGTAATAGGAACAAGCCGGAACGCTGACTTCAAGATCCGAGAAGATGAGCTGTTTGGTGCGGAAGGTATAAACATGAACGATCATCACCTGAGAAACATTATTAATCCTGCTGCTAGATACGACATTCCTACCTCAGCTTGAGCAGGGATCGATGAAGCTACTCGACAGTGAGACGTGGTCAATCATCGATAGGTAAATACTTGTTGCGGATGTGGAGCTCATACTAATCGCAGAGATCAGACTCGAGCTTGAAGTGGGCGAGGCGATCATGAGTATCAAAACCATGAGCCTCGAAACCTCGGAAATCACGCATGAACGTCAAGATCTGATAACCGTCGGGACAGCCGTCATTCGTGGCGAAGATCTCCCCGCCATAGGCCGAATCTACGTCTTCGATATCATCGACGTCGTTCCCGAACCCGATCGTCCCGAGACCGGCAAGAAGCTGAAACTGATCGCCAAAGAAGAAGTCAAGGGAGCGGTGACCTCCCTTTCCGAGATCGGCACGCAAGGCTTCTTGCTCGCAGCACAGGGTCAGAAATGCATGGTCCGAGGCCTGAAAGAGGACGGGACGCTGCTGCCAGTGGCCTTTATGGATATGCAATGCTATGTCAGTGCCGCCAAGGAGCTCAAAGGCACTGGACTGTGTGCCATGAGCGATGCGATCAAGGGCATATGGTTCGCCGGGTACACCGAAGACCCGTACCAGCTACGCCTCTTTGGCAAATCGTCGAAACACATCGAAGCCATCACCGCCGATTTCCTGCCAGATGGCAAGCAGCTCTACATCGTCGCTGCAGACGCGGACTGCAACATCCATGTTTTGCAATTCGATCCAGAGAGTACGTCTCCCTCCCTCTATTCTACTTCCCCTGCTCAACCCTCGATCCCAAACCCTCTACTGTCCCTACCAATGGCTCACTGTTAACATCCTCCTCCAGACCCCAAATCCCTCTCCGGCTCACACCTCTTCCCCCTCTCCACGTTCCACACCGGCCACTTCCCAACCACCCTAACCCTCCTCCCCCCCTCTCCACACTCCCCCCCCTCTTCCCCTCGCTCCCTCCTCCTGACCACCTCCTCCGGTGCCCTCGCCCTGATCTCCCCGCTCCCTGCCTCCTCGCATCGCACGCTGTCCGCACTGCAAACACATCTACAGTCCACGCTGCCGCATCCTTGCGGGTTGAACCCAAGGGTCTACAGGCACGTGGCGGACTCGGAGGCTGGAGGCGCGGGGTGGGGTACCAGGGGTGGGGTGGTGGATGGGAATGTGGTGAGGCGGTGGAATGAGGTTGGGAGCTGGAGGAGGTGGGGCGGTGGGGGGGATGGGAGGGGGGTGGGGGAGGTGAGGATGATGGTTAGGGGGTTGGAGGGGGGGGAATTGCCTTTCTAGGGGAGTTGGAGAGAGAAGTGGTGTGGATGGAAGATGGGTGCGAGATGTCGAGAGAAGAAATGAGTGTTCAGCTAGAGTGTTTGGTTAGATTGGTCTGGTGAGATTGGCAATGCGAATGGATCATGAAGAGAGATAGGTAGCCAGCCGATATAGTCGGGAATAGCTACTTCTTGGGTACCGACATCGGATATCGTTCATCATACCACTGTTTCGAGCCTTTCGCGGCCTTACAAGAGGACTTGCTGATCTCCATCCGCCCCTCTCTCGTCGTAGCGGCATCTCATCTTATGACTTGGCTCGATTGTCTCTCTTGGTACTCAATCTACTGAGCACGTCTAGATCATGCCGCCCAAGAAAGCCAGTATCTAAACATGCGCGCCTACATGCATTCCTGAGATCCCCATCCGCAGCCAGCTCATAAATGGAGCTTCCTCAGATACTCCTCCGCAGCACCCACCGCCTCATCTACCTTCTCCGGACACGTCCCATTTCCAATACTCGTCGGCGCCTTCCCCCCCGCCTTGCCTCCCACAACGCCAGAGATCGCGCTCGCCCATTCCGAAGCCGAAGCACCCGCTTTGGCCGCCTCGTCCGAGACATGGCACCCATGCACCACCTTGCCCTCCCCCGCATCCGCCGCAAAGAGGTACACACTCTTGCCCTTATCCTTCGTCTTCAGATAATTCAGCGCCTCGCCCACCGCCTTCGCATTCGCCGAAATCGGCAGCTTCGCAACCAGCGTCTTCTTCCCCTCGTTGTCTGGGCTCGCGAAATACTCCACCACCGCATCGAGCGCTTTCTTGCCTTCGGCCTTCTGCACCGCTTTCTGCTCGTCCAGCTGCGCTTTCACGATCTGCTCGACGCGTCTCCGCAGCTGGGTCTTGGTGATGGCGGAGATCGAGAGCTTGGCCAGCTCCTGCTGCGTGGCTTTCACTTCCTGCTCCTTTCCAGGCCCATGTGGCATCTTCTCCAGCCGGGCCAAGCGCTCCGAGAACTCCTCCGCCACGCGCTGGACGGCGTGGGCGTCTTCGCCCGTCACGGCAATGATGCGCCGCGTGCCCTTCGCGATGCCGCTCTCTTCCAGGATGACCAAATCTTTGATGTCGCCCGTCTTCTGGACGTGCGTGCCGCCGCAGAACTCGATGCTGACTTCCCGCCATTTCGGGTCTGTGACGTTACGTAGTAGTTCTTCGACTTCGACGCCCACGGACACGACGCGCACGGGATCCGGGTATGTTTCGCCAAAGACGGCGCGCAGACCGTTGATCTCGCGGGCTGTGGCTAGTGGCACGTTTTTGGAGTAGACGGCGAAATTCTGGCGAATGTATTTCGTGGAGATGTCTTCTATGTTCTCGAGCTCGGCGTCAGTCACGCCGGCTTTGTGAGAGAAGTCGAAACGGAGTTTTTCGGGTGCGACGAGTGAGCCGCGTTGGTCGATGCCGTCGCCTAGAACTTCTCGGAGGGCAAAGTTAAGGACATGCGTGCCAGTGTGGTTGTTTCGGATGGGCCCGCGGCGCAGCTCGTCGTATTCGCAGATAACTTCGTTGCCAACCGTGAGGGTGCCGTATTTCATGTAGCCCGTGTGGAGGACGTAGCCAGCGTATACTTGGACATTTGTCACTTCAAGCTCAGCTACGCCGTCAATGATGATCTTGCCGGTGTCATTTTCTTGGCCGCCTTGCTCGGCGTAGAAGTTTGTGCGGTTGAGGATCAGGCCTAGTTGATTGCCTTCAGGGATCTCTTGCGTGCTGGAAAAGAATTCCTTGGAGTGGTATACTGCTTGGATCTGTGAGGTTATGTTGCTTCGCCCGAATTTGGGCTCGTCGTCGGTTTTGGTAACGTCCTTCAATTTGGATAAGCGGTCAAGATCATGTACATCGAGTTTGACAAGGTCTGATGCTGCTTTCTTCTCGCCTCTGCTTGCTTCTTTGGCTTTCAGTCGTGCTTCCTCGAATTCAGCATTGTCGATCGTAAGACCTCGCTCTTCAGCCATTAATTGTGTAAGGTCTACTGGAAACCCAAATGTATCATACAGCCGCCATACATCAGCACCGTGTAGCTTTGTCGAATTTTTCATTTTTGATTGTTGAGCATAGTGCTCGAATTGTCTTTCTCCTCTGTCAAGAGTCTTTGCGAATGATTCTTCCTCTTCATTTAGTAACTCTATTACATCTGCTTCTTTCCTTTTGATCTCGGGAAACATGCCACCCATCTGTTCTACCAGTGTCGGCACGATCTTTCCGAAGAAACTCCCTATCTCCGAGTTGAAGTATTTTCGGGCAAAGCGCGCACCTCTCCGCAGTATTCGTCGAACAACATAGCCACGCCCTTCGTTGTTTGGCGGAGCCCCGTCGGAGATGGCAAAAGTGAGAGTACGAACGTGGTCAGCCACGACCCGGTAAGCAGTGTCAATGCCATCTGAGTCTTCCTCTCCGAATTGGCCTCTATACTCACGAGCTCCCGTGATCTCCTGGATTCTCCGGAATAAAGGTGTGAAAACGTCGGTATCATAATTGGAGGCCTTGTCCTGCAAGACCGAAACAAGCCGTTCGAAGCCAAGACCAGTATCGATATGCTTATTAGGAAGTGACCGCAGCGATTTGTCAGGTTCCCTGTTGTATTGGATGAATACGTTATTCCAGATCTCGAGCACATTAGGGTCGTCTTGATTAACGAGATGCCCAGCGTTCCTCCCACCTATTCGATCATAATGAATTTCGCTACATGGCCCGCATGGGCCTTGATCACCCATTTCCCAGAAATTGTCCTTCATATCGCCTGTTAAGATGTGGTCCTCAGCGACGCCTACCGAACGCCAGAGTTCCTTTGCTTCTAGATCTGGATCGAGGCCGCCAGCTTTGTTGCCTTCAAAGTATGTGACATATAGACGATCTGGCGATAGGCCATAAACTCTGGTCAGAAGGTGCCAGGACATCTCTATGGCGTCTTTCTTGAAGTAGTCGCCAAAACTCCAATTACCCAGCATCTCGAAGAAGGTCTAGCTTATCTGAGTAACGTGGAATAAGTGACATGTTCGTGGACCCAGACTTACGTGGTGGTAGCTGTCTTTACCCACATCGTCAAGATCCTTAGTTGATAAGCGTAGAGTTCCTGTTCGATGGATGCAGTCTTACGTTATGCTTCCCACCGGCACGTATACACTATACTTGTCAGCGGCTCGAACAGAATTCCTAGAGCCAAGAGCACCTTTTGAGAGTTTACAGCGCGCTTCAACTGAGCAAAGTCTGATGAGGGTTCTACAATGCCGAGAAAGATGGACTTATACTGGTTCATGCCGGCATTCGCGAACAGAAGAGTAGGATCTGCATGCGGTACGACAGAGGAAGATGGCACTGGAACCCTCTTAGTATCAATACATTTTCCGAACAGTGCACAATCCTAACCAAACTTATGTCCGTGATCTTTGAAATACTGAATGAATTGATCGCGGACCCGTTGGGCTGGCCAAGGGCCAAAAGCGTCACCTGTGGAGCCCATGACAGGCCTGTGCAAGAGGAGCTTGCTTGTCGTGGATAGGGGACGCGGATGGGGAATGTAGTGGAAAGATCTCGAAGTCCAACCGGAGTGACTCAAGTAGAGCCCGCAACTTCTCAACACCTGCATCAAGCGGTCGGCAGTCTTCCAGGGATCTCTTCACCTTCACAGAATTGTCACTCTGACTGTATCCGAGGGACCGGTATTGTTGTACATGCTTGCGTAAGAGATCCAGAATTCGAGGTTGAAGGCTGGGGGGGGGGGGTTGCGTGAGCGGCATGGAGGGTCAATCTCCGCATGGGCACAAACGCCGCGCCGAGGACGAGCTTGCGAACGATCAACGCTTGATAAAGAGATTCAATCTCCTCAATCTAGGTTGGCTTAGCTATGAACACCTCAATGCTGGGAGACTTCTGGGCTAACATCAACACATAGAGCGCAATGGCAAATTTTACCTCCCCGTGCACGGGACCCCGACCGCGCATTCGCAGCATGCCAACGTCAACGATGACTCAATGCAGCTTGACGACACGAAAGACAGAATCTACATCTACGACCTAGAAGACGAATTGCGAGGCATCGATGAGGAGGAAGGAAAACTCATCTTCTTGCCAGACATAGATCGCAAGCTCACCAAGATCCCAAAGTCTGTGCTTACGAGCTCTAGCCAACCTCTTGCAAACCAAGAAATGGTGCTCTATACCGTTCCGTCTTCTCTCACTGTACCCGAAGAGAAGGACAACGTCCGGAAAGCCATCATTGAGACCAGGGAGAGAGCAAGGCAGAAGCAGGTTGAAGATGCAAAGGCAGCGCAATTGAACGCCGACATCCAGTCAGAAAATGTCAGTGCAGGTCACGGATGGCACCACTTCGCGACAGGAGACTTCGAAGACGACGAGGACGCGATGGACATAGGATGAAAGCCTGGGGGGCTTATGAAGTCTTCATTAAGAATGCTATGCTACGTAAAGACATTACTCATCAGGGGCACCGACCCGCGAGGCACCGCCGGCACCTAATACAAATGTCTCCGAACCTGTCGTTACAACTAGCTGGATGCCCACCCTGCGTCGTGTGCTTCATACATGAAGTCGGAACACTTCTTGAAAGGATTGAGCTTCCGAGGCATCGAAGGCATCGAATGCTTGTGAATCGAGGCTTTCAGCTTTTCTAACTACTCGACTTTGAACCCGGTTGATGACCTGCCTCCTCATCGGCTGCAATACCTCTCAGGGGAGCCCCCGATGGAGAAGCATTCCACTCTTGGGATTGATCGTTTTTCGTGACATTCCGTGGCGGCAGATAGTTCGGAGGAGTAGGGTGCGCGGGGTTGTAAACTGGTGGAGGGGGCCCATAGTTGTCCATCTGGTAACCCTGATTGTCCTGTCTATAGAAGGAGAAGTTGTTTTGCGGCTCGAACTTTGCTCGCTGATCGCGTCGGAGCAGGAACTGGAGAACATCAGCTTGGCTGAATTACGAGACGAGCATGATCGTACTCTATGGTAGCACAATGGCTTCAGAGCCTTCCTGACTCGCCGCTTTGCATGGTAGTAACCTCCTATGAACCAGATCATCATGAAGAGAAGGATGATTCCGCCAGCGAGCAACCACTTGAAGATTATGCCCATCTTGTCGTCGATCAGTCACGTCTGGCTTCCAATCTGCAACAACAAACACTTACCAGCGAGAACAAGCCCCCTCCGAATGCTTGCCTCTTCTCCAGACCGAAGGCCATGCTTGCTTTACAGCACTTGCTTGTATTGTTGGTTGTCCGGGTTCGCGGATCGAGAATAGGAGATGGTGAAAGAACGTCTGTGCTTGATCCGGAGGGGTTTTCCGCTCTGGGATTGGAAAGGATAAAATAGTACGGTATCAAGAGAGATACTGTAGCGTAAGAATGCTTGATGGAGGTATACCAATGAGGGTTTCAGAACTGACACTCGAACAAAAGCGAGGCCTGGGTGGACTCTGTGACCAAATAGGCTTCACCGCGATCCAGATCACGGGCCCCAGACTGAAGAGAATTCTGGGGGGCAGGGGAATGATAGTTAGAGTGATGCAGAGAGGCTTGATTCTAGATTCCTGATAGATCGCATTGACAGTTCTTTCCTTTACGTAGCGTCAAGTCTTCTGACTCTCGGGCTCCTGAATAATGCCCCGGTGCTTGTTTCCTAGAGCAGCATCTTCGTCGGTCGCTCCTTCCCCCAATTATGAATCATGTTCCTCCCCTTTCTCCTTCCGCAAGTCGCTCATCAATGGGCTATTGTGCATACAAGTGATGATTCTCGCAATGCTCCCTCAGTGGGCAATCATTCAACTCTATGATTGTGATATTTACAGCTCGCCATGCTCCTGTGCTGCTGTCTCATCCGAAGGGACCAATCCTTGTGGTAGCTTGCTCTTCTGGCCTTCGCCCAACCGGATGGCATCGACCCAGGCTTCAACCGGTATCGTGCTGTACTCTCCCCCTTCATAGTATCTCCACCAACCTCTTCTTGTGTTCACGGCTATAAGCTCGAAATTCTTGTCATCCTTCAGCTTAAGCGCATCTCGTAGCTTAGCTTGGCCGGTGTTTCTTGCTGGAACCGAGTAGAATGGGAAGAGCTTGCCTTGTCTCTGCACATGCTTGTCCGCGATCTCCGCCAGGCTCGCCAGAGCCGCACTCGCGTTTTCCGGTAGCACTGCGTCCTCTTCATCATTTGGCTGTGGTAGAAGCGCCAGTATACATGTTGTCGTCTTCGGACCCAGACATTTCTGATCTAAGAAACTCTCCTCGATAAGCGCTGGGAAAGATTCAGGAATATCAGGCATCTTCGCTGGACCTGGAGCTTCAGGAGATGCCATCGGCTCTGGAGATTCTGTCGGATTGCCATCGTCTTCTAGTGTAACGCTAGTGGCTCCAGCTGCTTCAGACGATGCTTCGGAAAACGTTGAGGAATCCGAATTAGATTTGGCTTCCTTCTCGGCTGTCTCCTTGTCCGATTTCTTCGCCGAGGTCTTCTGTTTCTTTGCTGAGGACGCTGCATCAGGCCCCGCGTACCGACCAAGAAAAATTTTCATTGAATCTTTTGTGAATGAGCCATCAAATTTTACAGCGTCTTCAGAGCCACCCGGAAGCACGAACAGCGTCGGATATTCCTCGACACCGAACATTTCCACAGCCGTGCTTTCCTTGTTCCTGATCTGGCCAAACCTCATATTGGTGAGGTACTCGGAGGCGAGCACCTTAATGAGAGCGCTTGTTGTTCCTTTCTCGCTGAAGAGAACGGCTTTGGCTGTTTCATTATCACTTTTGAACCAAGCATCCAAGGCTTTATCTGATATCCTCTTGACATGGTTTGGTATTGCGGATTTCACAGCATCGACGATGCCACTCGCGGTACGCGGTCCTTGATAGTCCTCGACTGAAGGCTTGCCCGGTGTCTTTGAGGGTTTGACGATTTTTAGCGTTGGGAAGCCCTGGACTCCCATTCCACCACAGAAGGCCTTATTGCTCTCGTCATCGCAGTTGACCGCGACTACCTGAGCAAGGTCTTTGAGGCCTTTCGCGGCTTTTTCATAGGCGGGTTTGAGGCTCTGGCAATGGCCGCACCACGGGGCATAGAACCTGTGAACGGGATGAGCACAGTTTCGTTACATGAAGAACCGGCAAGCATACTCTACAATCTGGTGGTAGTGGATCAGCCTGCGTTTTCAGCCAAGGAACTATCACAGCTTACCGAAACTAGGTTAGACTTAGCAACCAATTTCTCGTAGCTCTTCCCATCAACTTGAAGAACGGCCGAGGACTTTGTGTAAAGTCCGTCAGCACGAACTCCACCAAAGATGAAAGAAGCTGCGCACAGAGCGTTGAGGAAACCTGGTTGGTGCATCGTAAGGTGTGCTTCTGGCTACCGAGAAAGTATTCTGCCCTTTTGTAGCATTCCATCGAAGGATCTTGAGATCTGGCCTCTGGAAAGCGGGCGACAAGTATGAAGCGGGGTCACTGAGTTGCCGCAGCGCGACGCGCTTAATTCACGCGATCAGCCAATGATCTACATCATAGGGTATTGCTAAACGTAGTTGCTACAATTCTCTGCCATTGCAAATTCTACGAGCCATATCCGCCGTGGCCCTGCGAACTTCAGTCTACTTCTCGGCTGTGCTTGATCAATTGTACCGCTCTTCGCTTCACCACCCTTGCCAAACAAGCCCATCATGGCGGCTGTGCCTGCTGCCTTGAGGAAGGCCGATATAGCTCGATTTGCACTTCGAGCAGGTCAGCTGGAGAAAGCGAAACCTGCGGTAGCGTATTGGTGTAAGAGGCTAGCAAATCCTAGATCTTATAAAACTTAGCTGAGGACTCATGAGGTAATTACTGGATCGTCGAGCAAATACTCTCAAAGGGATTGCAGAATGAGGACGAAGAGAGCATGGCATACAGTGTGAATCTCATGGATAAGCTCGAGCAGGCGAGTAAGCCATCGTGATTATTGATCATCTTCGATATTGATTCTCGGACAAGACCAAGACCGAATTATCAGAAAACGATGCTGTGTCTGACGAGATGGCTTCTCAAGCCTACATTGAACAATTCGGCACGGAAACTTTCCAGAGAGCAGAGAATGCAATGAATGCAAACAAGGCGACCCGGTAATTCTATCCGATGCGGGCTGGGGCCTGTAGAAGTGGCTGATCGAATTCGACACCTCTAGGCAGACCGCAGATACATTTTCGGCCGCTGCGGTGTTCTTAGATTTGCGCCAGATATGGGGACCACTCGACGCAGAGACCATTTCGAAGTCCAAGTTCGCCAAGTTTCATGCGCTCCGAATGATCAAGGCTCTGAAGGCTGGCGAAGATCCGAATCAATCCAACCCAGCCCCTGAACCCATGCCAAAGCATGAGGATCAAATGCTCAGCTCAATGGACCCGGATGTGCAGATGCTGGACGGGCCACCGAATCTTGAGAACAACCAACAAAGGCCAGGCCAACCCTTTGTAGAAGATATACCGGACGAGGATGATCGCATGCAGCACAGATTGGCTCGGTTGTCCGCTCTAGACGAGTCCCTGCATCCATCAAGAGCCAACTCAAATCAACGCCCGCCCAATGGAGATGCTGTTTGGCATCCGCCTGAAGCGCCCTCGCCTCAAGGTCCTGGACAGGATTACTACCACATCCATCCTGCTGGCGATGTTTCTCCTATGGCGTCGCCAACCGCTGCTCGAGCCGGCTCTGAAGGTGGTGACTATTTCCCGTCTGTATCAGGTCAAGACACGAGACCGCCTGCATCATCACTGCCACGAGTCCCTCAAGAGGTTCCAGGAGCCGACTCGTATCTACCGCAGTTCCAACCAGCTACAGACCTTTCCCATCCATATTCCGCAGATAGCTCATTGCATTCTTTCCCTCCACCACCGATGGATCCGGCGTCTACATTGAATAAGATGCCCATTCCAGTTCAGTACCAGAGTCAGCAACACCCCGCACCAGTACATCGGCCCAATGTCCCTATGCAAGCTATACCGAGGCAATATCAACCGACCTCAGCCGGCACCCCACCGCGTCCCCTTGCTCCTCAATCCGTCGATGATTCAGCCAACTATACCATAGACGAGGAAGCCATCTTGAAGGCGCAAAAACACGCGAGGTGGGCAATATCCGCACTCAATTTTGAGGATGTCAAGACCGCAGTCAAGGAGCTCCGAGGCGCATTAGAATCTTTAGGAGCATAGTGTAGGCCAAACTTGAATCCCTTCATAGTGCTTGCGGAGATACACGAAGTTGTCTTCATGTCCAGCTTACATGTACTAAGATGGCAACTGCGTAATTGGTGTATCTGATCGGAAAGTCTGGGAGCCTGGTTGCCGTGGAGGTTGAAGGTCCAAGAGCTGCAGCCAGGATTGCCATTTAGGTAGCCTGAAAAGGAGCCTTGGTTGGAGTGAACCTAATACTATTGAGCGATATGCAATGACGTACGAAAAGACTCTCCTATCCTATGGTGGCAGACATGAAGACTTATCAACGTCCAGTGATAGCATTCAGAGTCCCAGATTTTGGAGGAGAAAGCCTCTTGTTGTTACAACGCGAAGGCAAAGTAGGTGAGATCTGAAGGCTTTCCTGGATCGGGGGTGAAATGGGTCGTAATAGGCCTTGGTTGATCTTGTGACTTCGCTCACTTCTGCCCTGAAGTACGATCAACCTCCGCATCTTGCACGTACTCGTTGCAGCGCACGTCACTTATAAGTCCAGATCTACAGTGAAACCCCTCCAAGTACTCTACCTTGACTTTCGTTCCAGAAACCATGCGGCAGTGTCAAAAGACTCGCTAGAAGCTCTCGATGGACCTTCACACACTCATCAAGACCGAAGACTGCCTAAACGATACTTATGAGGCACCAGGTACAGATCCGTACGGTGACAGCTTAATAGCATCTACCTCACTTTCCCCCTCTGAGTATCAGCCGTCGCCGAGTCCCGAGAAACTCTCTAGGTCAGAGCTGTTGCCCAAGAATCTCGATCAGAACAAGCCTATGGCACAGGTCAACGGTTTGGCGAGTACCAGTAAGTCTTGTAGGCCATCTAATTTTCAAGGCGACTGGCTGACTGTCAGCAAGATTATGAAGCTACACAAGCGGCGTACCTCACATATGCACCCGCGAGACATCCTGACAGAGCGAGATGGCAAGCTGCCTACCAAGCCAATCTTGATGAGCTAGGCTTTAAGCTTAAAGGCGAACGTGCAATCAAGCAGCGATCCAACTTTGTCAGCGATCTAAAAGCCTACATCGAGCCTGCGAATGATTTCAAATACGTACGCCAACAGGATCATCCTGAGGAGTTTCGAAAGATGGTACTAGGTTTCGTACAAGCTCATGGTAAGAAATATTGGGGAGCATCACGCCGCGGGCATTTGTCAGAGCCAGATGTAAGGAAGGGCTTCCTAGTGCCTAGAGATGCAGAGCGCTTCGACTCAAGGTAAGACGCATCGACGCGTGTTCCATGGTGGGTGATCTAAATATCTTCACAGGTTGGTCCATGTACTCGAGCAGATGTTCGATTATAAAGCACGCAATGCTAGAGTTCACGACGTGGGTTACTGCTATTGTTTCGCATTAAGATTTATTCTAATTATCTTCGCGAACTAGAGCTCAAGGTCTGTGGAGAATCAAATCATACCACACCTCAACCTCAATGTCTTGACTTGGTCAGCCACTGGTACGGCTAAGCCAAACGTTAAGAAGCGAGTGAGCAACGATCACCACCTTCACGCTGTTCCGGCCCCAGATCCGCTATCGTCCGATGACGAGCCCTTAATTCGTGGAACCTCGTTCAGTCAAACCTGGGTTGAGATAAATAGGAAAGATCATGCTACGATTCAGCGTACGGGCGTACGGAAACACCTTCGTACCGACGATGTAGCGCCAGGGCCACAATCTGCGAGATGTACCAACTCTTCAACGGCCCTCCGTCGGTCGGAAGCGGCGCCCATCAAACGTAGACGCATGTCCGGGAATGGATCGAAAAACCTGGTACATGCTAAAGCGCCGAGCGGCCTTCAGTCATCACAACGGCCTGCACGTAAGCCAGCTCAGCCTCCAACTCAGCAACAAGACAACAACATGGTCGTCATCTCTGATGGTTCGGACTCTGCGCCCACTATCAAGAAAGAAGACAACTCGAGGTCAGTCATGAACCATTCTAGCCTACTAAAAGACGTCTACACGGGGACTCGACTATTGGTCTCAGCAAGCAGTCAGTCGGACCTCGCCCCAGCTATCATCCGCATGCCAATCTGCTCCGGTATCGACGCCCTATTCGCAAAATTGGGCTCTGAGTGCGACATCAGCCCTGAAATGATCAACAAGATTTCCAACATCTCAGCGACTTACACCTGGTCGCGCGAAAAGCATCGTCTTCGGAAGAGCAACGAGGAGGACTTTGATCTCTTCCATGAAATCCTGGAAACCGCATGGGAGAAGGACGCTGCTCGTTTTGCTGACGGCTGTAAGATCCATATGCTTCTCCACGTTGACAAGTAGGAGACGTTCGCCCACTGGACTGGGGCTTGACTAGGCTTCGAAGGAGGCAAGCTCTGGGGCGACTTTCTCTGCGTTGCGAGGACACTGTTGGAGGATCTTCATATGCGCGAAGCACTAATCTCTCTATCGTGATGATGTAGCTCCTTGGAGCTTTCGTTTCAGCTGGCTAGCTGAGCTGTCCCATCGAAACTCACCTTAGATAGCTACAAGCTCACTGTTGCAAGAGCTACTATCAGCGGGTCACTAATCATCCGATTTCGAACAGAGGGAAAGGCATTCTTCATAGGGGCTCCTGCATGAAGCTTCCTGAATGTATCAGACTATAGCGTAGTCTAGCCCACAAATGCACCACTCCATCTCCCGTTGACAACCTCATCCTCTATTGAAGATCCTGCTAACCAGCCCGCCCGCAACATTCCTCGCCAGATTCCCCGTAGAAAACGCACTCGACGCCAGGTTCGAAGCCTGACTGAACTTGTCGCACCGCGAGAACGCAAGCGTATTCGTGATCGTAAGCGTCAGAGCAATAGCTAGCGCACCCATCAGTAAGCATTCCCCAACCCATCAACCCCCACCCCCACCATCTCCACCAATCCCTTCCCCTTTCCCCCTCCCCCACCCCAGAGAAAAAAAAACCCATAACTCACCAATCAAAATCAACCAAATCGGGTTCCGGAACCTCACCAGCGCCAGCACGCCCAACACAACCCACAGCGCGGGCTGAGCATACAGCGCCAGCCAGAAAAAGCGCTTGTCCGTCATGTTCTGCGCTTGCCCGCGGTCCTGCGACTCGAACACCCAGTGGGAATCCCCGGAAGCGGTGTCGACTTCGTTCCACCAGCGCAGGCCGACGAGGCGCCGGCCGGCGATGTTTTTCAGGTAGTAGAAGTCGGTGGCGAGGAGGAGCATGGTGAGGATGAAGATGAAG